>Ga0183095_10337_pt1 | contig 132275 bp, 114 predicted proteins | sample BioMet4_FD_130346 | JGI IMG/M metagenome (GOLD analysis project Ga0183095, IMG submission 130346) | Microbial communities from bioreactor (seeded with sewage sludge) at LBNL, California, USA - Biofuel metagenome 4 (v2) (version 3) | ecosystem: Engineered > Bioreactor > Anaerobic > Unclassified ...
ATCAGGAATGCAGGCAATGACATTTTCAATTTCCCACAAAGCACGATTTGCCTCATCTTTAATGATTTCGGTATAGCTCGATTCGTTCAATTTTTTGCGCCTCACTTGTTCATCTATTCAGAATATAAATATTAATATTCTGAATTTCTTCGCAGGGTGTAAACATTAAACGAAGTTCGTTCAGCCCTTGCTGCTGCCCAGTTTGTATCTCCTAACCATCACATTTATTAAATGTATCCATGTTCTTTGCAGTAATAATATATCCCATCATCAGCAACATGGCCACATATATCATCAGCGATCTCCTTTAGTTTATCTGATGCATTTCCCATCGCCACACCTAAACCAACAGCCTGCAACATTTCTATGTCATTATTGCCGTCGCCAAAGGCCATGGCCTCTTCTTTAGTCAAATGGTAATATTCAAGAATCTTTTCAATTCCAGACCCTTTGCCACCGTTGGCTGGGATAATATCTACTGCTCTATCCCACCAAGCTGCAATTTTTGCATTAACTACATCTTTCATTATCTGACCATACTCTTCTTTTCGACATCCAAGCATTACTTGATAAATTTCTTCGTTGACCACTTCTTCAAAATCTTCAGCAATCTCAACCTCGAGTTTTGAGAAGGCGTAATATTCGATTAAATCCTGATCTTTTCCGTTTGCCGCTAATCTTTTAGAGGTAGCGATTGATACTGGTCTATTGATAAATGCAGCGTTATTAATAATGTTTTTTACATCATCAGTTGGAATAGGATTGCTGAAAATAGGCTGATCTTCGTTGAAACAATAGGATCCATTGAATGTTAGGAATGTATCGAATTCTACACCTTCAAATCGAGGCAAACCTATTGGTGATCTTCCGGTTGCGATGCAGATGATGATGTTTTTTCCCTTTAATTGAACTAAGGTTTGGAGCATTTTTTGGGATGTTTTCTTCGTATTCATATCTATAAGTGTTCCATCAATATCGAAAAATGCAATCTTAATAGTATTCATATTTTGTTCCATAGATTCAAATTATCCTTTCAATTTAGCCTACCAACCATAGCCAATCCTATGATATTGGTAGGCTATTTTCCTTTTTAATCATCTTGTCAAGTCAACTTGCCTTTAAGAAAGCTGTCAAGACATATACGTATGATAATTGCATTTTTTGAATCCTTCATTGTTGCTACGGTCTGTCGCAAGATGAGCTTCGTATAATTGCTATAATCACACGTTGGTCGAGTTTCGTAGTACAGCCATATTCTTGGCTAATTAGAACAGTTTTTACAATATAGCCTGAATCTTTCATATCAATAATGACATTATATTCTTTTATACCATTCTTTTCAATGAATAATGTCGTAATAAGATTAATAATGTGGAATTTTATTCCATCTGTTGCAATTCTGTACACTCATGCGGTTCTTTATCATTACTTAACTGTGGTACGCGGTGATAGTAATTATTAGAAACTGCGTCATCAATTTATTGTGGACGTCCATTCTCAGAGACGAAAAGAAAATAAAAAAGCGAGTGTGTTCCCAAATTTCACCAAGAATAGATAGGGAAGACCATCGCAGGAAAACTACTTAACTGACAGCATAGAAAGAAGATTCAAAATGAGCAACACCATACGGATACTGATTCTGCTTGTGTCTTGAAAGATGAGCATGAATTTTCAGCTGCTTTGCAGAAAATAGATATTAATTGGATAAAGCTAAATCAGATAAATCCGAAACCTATCTATAAAAAACACTGCCGAGGCAATCGCCTCGGCAGAAAGAATAAGAATATTGAACTAAAAAAGCGGAACTGGTTCCGCTTTTTAAAATCTATCAATATTTTCGACACAATAAAAATTATTCTTGCTTTTTATAATTATTTGGTTTATAATTCCAAATGTGGACGTAAAAAAGCATCCACAGGCAACCAACTGTCAGCAAAACAGTTAGCTGCCATTCGCCATAAGGGTAGTTAGACCGCTTATGACTTGTGAATGCCGTTTATGTGTTGTTATTTTAGCACGCATTTCGGATACATGTCAAGAGTCTGTACCTTTATTGGGCGATGAGGGTGCAGACTTTATTTTTTCACAAACAATTCCACAATGATAAGCATTGTGTACCTCGTAATGTGGCTGCTTGCAGTCAACTGCGCGAGGTTAGCGCTCCTTGACAATTTAGTAAGTCAAGACTAACATTTGAACATCTACTTCAAATGCTCGTGTCATCTTACTGAAATATAGGAAGTAGGCAAAGTTGATACTTCATCTACAGCTTCGCATTCTGCGGCAGGATGGGGAAATACATGGAAAGAACTTCGGGGTATGACGCTGGCATTTGCTGCGCATACTCGGTAGTCCATAGGAACGGGCTTTGTTGGAAACCGTTTATTTGGTAGCATAGCTTAAACTCTATGTTATCAAATACTTATGTATTTAGTTTGTCTAAATATATAAGTATTTGATAACTGCAAAAATATTTCCAGTTATCAAATTAAGATGGTCGAGGTGACTAGATTCGAACTAGCGGCCTCTACGTCCCGAACGTAGCGCTCTACCAAGCTGAGCCACACCTCGAAAATGCGGCCCCAAAACCGGGGCCTTGGCTGCGGAAGAAGGATTCGAACCCTCACAAACAGAGTCAGAGTCTGTCGTGCTACCTTTACACAATTCCGCATCAATGCTATTTCAAACAGCAAGAATTATTATACCAAAAATTACGAATTTGTCAATCCTTTTCCGCGAAGAATATTATATTTAAATTTAATTTGCATTTAACAAAAAGATATTGATAAATGATGGAAGCTAAGATATAATGAAAACAATTTATTTTTGCATAGCTTAATATGCTGAGGAGGAATTTACAGTGATTTTAAACCATACAATAGAGGCGCTTCTCGACCGGCGTTCAATTCGGGCGTTTCGGTCAGAGCAGATTTCAGAGGAGGAGCTGACCGATATTTTATATACGGCAAAATTTGCACCATCGTCAATGGGTTTTCAGGCAAGACATTTTACTGTCATACAGAACAAACAACTGATTTCGGATATCGTTAGCTCGGCCGTTCGGAATGGTGCCACTTTTGTGCAGGGACACACACCGTTTTACAACGCGCCGACAGTGATTGTGCTTTCGGCTCCGCAATCCGCCAAATATGGCAGGGATGACGCTGCGTTTGCCAGTATGAATGTAATGCTGGCTGCACATGCATATGGTCTTGGCTCCTGCTACATTGGCTCTGTTTTGGATGGGCTGCGCGATGAGGCGATTGCAGCGCGTCTGAAACTGCCGGAGGACTATGTCCCGTTTGGCTGCCTTTGCGTTGGCTACCCAAGCGAACACGCTCCCGCTCCGAAGGAGCGCCGTACCGACGATGTGAGCTATGTCAGATAGTTATGATATGATATAGAAACAAGGATGCCGTTTGAAACAGCATCCTTGTTTTTTATTGCCTGATTAATTCAATTAAAAGCTTTTCAGCTTCAACGGCGTCCGCACGACCGCGTGTCGCTTTCATAACTGCCCCTAAAATCGCCTTCAATGCCTTTTCTTTACCGGACAGGTAATCCGCCACCGCGCTTTGATTGTCCGCAATTGCCTTCGCACAGAGACCCTTAAGGGTCTCTTCATCAATACCGCCCATGTCGCTTTCGCTGATCAGCTCACTCGCGGCTTTGCCGGTATCAAGCATTTTTTCAAGTGTCGCCTTTAAAAGGTTCATCTTTATTTTGCCGCTCTCCAACAGCTTTACAAGCGCATTTAAATTTTCGGGCGTTACTTTGACCTGAAAGTTTTCCTTTGCGCCGTCGCCGTCCAAACGGCTGAAAATTTGACCGATCATGCAGTTTGCTACTGTTTTAGGAGTGCTAATATCGTTTATCGCTGCTTCAAAATAATCCGCAATATTGCGGTATTTAATCAAAAGCTGCGCGTCTGTTTCGGGTAGTCCGAATTCGTTCATGTAGCGGTTTAGCTTTACAATTGGGGGCTCTGGGAGTTTTTTACGCAACCGCTCAATCTGCTCATCGGAAACATGGATGGTGACAAGGTCGGGCTCTCTGAAGTAGCGGTAATCGTGGGCGTCTTCTTTGCCTCGCATGCTTTCGGTACAGCCGTCCGCTTCGTTGTAGCGGCGGGTTTCCTGAACAACCGTTTCGCCGCTTTGAAGCAGGTCGATTTGACGGCTGACTTCGTAATCCATTGCTTTTGCCATGTGGGTAAAAGAATTCATATTCTTGATTTCTGTTCTTGTACCAAGTGTTTCGGTACCTTCGGGTCGAACGGAAATATTGACGTCACAGCGCAGTGAACCCTCCTGCATTTTTACATCCGATATACCGATATATCGCATGATCAACTGTAATTTTTCAAGATATTCCTTTGCTTCTTCAATGCTGCGGATATCCGGCTCGGAAACAATTTCAATCAGCGGAACGCCACCACGGTTGTAATCCACATAAGTGTTTCCGCGCTGATGAATCAGCTTACCGGCATCTTCTTCAATATGAATGCGTAAAATACGGATTTTTCTGCCGTTGCTTAATTCAATATAGCCATTTTTGCACAGCGGCATGTCGTACTGGGAAATTTGATATGCCTTTGGTAAATCGGGATACACATAGTTTTTACGATCCATTTTTGAGATAGGGCTAATTTCGCAGTTTGTCGCAAGACCGGCCATGATTGCGTACTCCACGACCTTCTCATTCAGCTTCGGCAGCGTACCCGGCAAGCCGATACAGACGGGGCAGCAGTGTGTGTTTGGTTCACCGCCGAACTCGGTGGAACAGGAACAGAATATTTTTGTTTTGGTGGATAACTCAATGTGGGTTTCCAGCCCGGATACCAATTCATAGTTAATCATAGCCGAACCCCCATATCCACGGCGCGGAAAGCCGTCTTCCCGGCCGCGGTTTCGTACTGGTACGCGGCGTTTAAAATAGTTGCCTCGCAGAAGCTGTTGCCGATTAGCTGCATACCGATTGGCAACCCGTCATTGCCGAAGCCGCAGGGGATGGAGACACCCGGAAGTCCGGCAATGTTGACCGGCACGGTGCAGATGTCTGTGAGATAGGTTTCAACCGGATCTTTGGACGAGAAGTTCAGCGGAAAAGCTGTCATCGGGACGGTCGGCGCCAAAATGACATCACATTTTTGAAAAGCGTCTTTGTAAGCCTGAATCAATGTGCCACGCAGATTTTGCGCCTTTTTGTAGTACGCGTCGTAGTAGCCCGCGCTCAAAACGTAGGTGCCCAGCAGGATGCGGCGCTTGACCTCGTCGCCAAAGCCCTCGCTGCGTGTCTTACAGATCATTTCTTCGCGGTCAGCGTAATGCGCGGTCTTGTAGCCGTAGCGGATTCCGTCGTATCGGCCAAGGTTGGAGGAAGCTTCCGCACAGGCCAGAATGTAATAAACCGCAAGGCTGTATTTTAAAGATGGCATATCAAAATAGACGATTTCCGCACCCAGTGATTCATAAACCTTGATGGCTTTTTGTATCGCGTCATTTACATCATCACGGATGCCGTCTAAGTATTCTTTTGCGATACCGATTTTCATACCCTTGATACTTTTATTCAGGCTCTCGCTCGCGGGTGCGGCTGCCTTGCCGCGGGAAGTGGAGTCCCTTTCATCGTAGAGCGAAATGGCGTCGTAAACAAGCGCCGCGTCCTCGACACTTGTTGTAATCGGCCCGATCTGGTCAAAGCTTGAAGCGTAAGCAATCAGCCCGTAGCGCGAAATCGCGCCATAGGTTGGCTTTAAACCGGTAAGGCCGCAAAAGCTTGCCGGCTGGCGGATAGACCCGCCTGTGTCGGAACCAAGTCCGTAAACGGCAAGGTTGCCGCCGACCGCCGAAGCAACGCCGCCGGAGCTGCCGCCAGCCACGCGGGAAAAATCGTGCGGATTTAATGCCCCGCCGAAGCAGGACGTTTCACAGGAGGAACCCATTGCAAATTCATCCATATTGGTTTTTCCGAGCAAAACAGCGTTTTGATTTTGCAGGATTTCCCACACCGTCGCGCTATAAATCGGCACATAACCCTTTAATATTTTTGAGCAGCAGGTGGTTTCAATGCCCTTTGTGGAAATGTTATCCTTCAAGGTCATCGGAATACCCTCAAGCGGCAGCAGTTTTTCACCGGAGGCAATTTTTTTGTCCACGCGTTTTGCCGTTTCCATAGCAACGTCGGAAGTCGATTTTACATATGCGTTTAATTTGTCGTTGTCGCTTTCAATCGCTTCAACGTATTGCTTTGTCAGTTCCACACAGCTGATCTGTTTGGAAGCCATTTGTTCGCTCAACTTTTTAATTTTACCAAAACTGTCCATTCGTACCTCCTACGCGCGCTTTTTAACCAGGAAATATCCGTCATCCTGGCTCTCAGCGTTTTTTAGAATTTCTTCCCTGTCATAGGACGGAACGACAACATCTTCTCTGAAGACGTTGGAAAGATTATTTACGCTGTCAAAATCGGAATCAGCGGAGCTGACCGCGTTAATCGTGTCGGCAAAGCCGATAATTTCGCTCATATCCTTTGTCAGTGCGACAAGCTCGTCGGCGCTGACGGAAAGCTTAGCAAGCTTCGCAATCTTTAAGATTTCCTCATGGGTTACCATCGCAAAATCCTCCTTACGGTACGGCTTATTTTCTCAGCTTAATGTGAACCTCACGCAGCTGCTGCTCCGTGACTTCGTTCGGGGCGCCCATCAGCACATCCTGCGCATTGGAATTCATCGGGAACGCGATGACCTCACGAATATTTTCTTCGCCGGTCAGCAGCATAATCATACGGTCAACACCAGGTGCCATGCCTGCATGCGGAGGAGCGCCGTACTTGAAGGCGTTGTAAAGGGAAGTGAACTGTCTTTTAATGTCATCCTCGGTGTAGCCCGCGATTTCAAACGCTTTGACCATGATTTCAATATCGTGATTTCGAACAGCTCCGGAGGAAAGCTCTACACCGTTGCAGACGATATCGTACTGATAAGCAAGAACATCCTCTGGTTTTTTATTGAGAAGTGCGTCCATTCCGCCTTGCGGCATGGAGAATGGGTTATGGGTAAAAATATAATTGCCTGTTTCCTCGTCGATTTCAAACATGGGGAAGTCGACAATAAAGCACATTTTGTAAGCGTCTTTGTCAATCAGATTGAGCCGTTCGCCAAGCTCGGTACGAATTTGGCCGGCAAGCTTCGGGGTAATATCCTTGTCGTCCGCAATAAAGAAGATAACGCAGCCCGGTTTTAAACCCGCACGGTCAATCAGTTCCTCGCGTTTGTCGTCGGGCAGGTACTTGTTGATCGGGCCTTTATATTCATTATTTTCAGTTACGCTGATGTACCCGAGCCCCTTCATGCCGATTCCATTGGCGAATTTGAGCATATTCTCAAAAAAGCTTTTTGGCTGGCTTATGCAATCGGGCACGGTAATCGAGCGGATCATTTTGCCTTTGAACGGTGCAAAGTCCGTATTATCAAAAATATCGGTAATATCAATGATTTCGAGCGGGTTGCGCAAATCCGGCTTATCCGTGCCGTATTTCAGCATGGACTCGGCAAATGGAATGCGCACAAACGGAGCTTTTGAAACGTCTTTATCTGAAAATGCCGCAAACGTGTCGCCAAGCACTTCTTCAGCGATGGAGAATACGTCTTCCTGCGTTGCAAACGCCATTTCAAAGTCGAGCTGGTAGAATTCGCCCGGGGAGCGGTCGGCTCTTGCGTCCTCGTCACGGAAGCACGGCGCAATTTGGAAGTAGCGGTCGAAGCCGGAAACCATCAGCAGCTGCTTAAACAACTGCGGTGCCTGTGGCAGTGCGTAAAATTTACCGGGATGTTTTCTGCTCGGAATCAAGTAATCCCTTGCACCCTCGGGGGAGGATGCGGAAAGAATGGGCGTTTGAATCTCCAAAAAGCCCATGTCAGTCATTTTTTTGCGCAGAAAGGAAATAATATGGGAGCGCAGTACGATATTCGAGTGAACCTTTGGATTTCTTAAATCAAGATATCTGTATTTTAAGCGGACGTCCTCTTTAGTGTCCGTAGACGAATCTACCTCAAACGGCAGGTTTGCAAGAGATTTGCCCAAAACTGTCAGCGCACTCACCTTGACTTCAACCGTACCTGTATTAATTTTGGGATTAATGGTGTCTTCTTCGCGCAGCACGACTGTGCCGGAAGCGGTGATTGTGCATTCTTTTGTAACATTCGTGAGCAGATTATTATCGTATACAACAATCTGTACCACGCCGTAGTGATCCCTTAAATCAATAAATTTGACGCCGCCGTGGTCGCGTATATTTTCCACCCAGCCCGCTACGCGCACTTCTTTGCCAATGTCATTCTCGCTTACTTCGCCGCACAGATGCGTACGATATTGATTGACACAAATCATATTCCGTTAATCCCCTTTAAAGCTTTTCATATTGATAAAGCATAATTATACCATAAAATACACCATGCTACAACCGAAGCGCCACAATGTTTTACGGCAAAAAGCGTTACTTGCTTTATCACTTTACTATACCATATTTTGCAATTATTTGCGATACAAAATTCATTGAACTTTTAGAATATTTATCAACACTTCCACCATGCTGTCCATGGACTGTACCGGGATATACTCAAACCGGCCGTGGAAATTGTGCCCGCCGGTCGAAAGGTTGGGGCAGGGCAGTCCCATAAAGGAAAGGCGCGCGCCGTCCGTACCGCCGCGTATCGCCACAATTTCCGGCTCGACTCCAGCGTCTTTCATTGCCTTTTGCGCTTTTTCAATGATAAACATATGCGGCAAAATCTGCTCTTTCATATTGTAGTAGGAATCAAACAGATTCAGTTCAATCGTTTGTTTGCCGTATTTTTCATTGAGATAAGCGGCGATTTTCTCAAAGCGCGCTTTTTTCGCTTTGAATTGATTCATATCATGGTCGCGGATAATATAGCGCAGAACGGTTTTTTCCTCGTCGCCCTCAATATGGCTCAAATGGTGAAAACCCTCATAGCCCTCCGTACAGGCAGGAATTTCCTGCGCGGGGAGCATTTCATTAAATTCAATCCCCATCAAAACTGCGTTTTTCATCTTATTTTTTGCGTCGCCCGGGTGGATGTTAACTCCGTTGACGGTAACAATAGCGGCTGCGGCATTAAAGTTTTCGTACTCAATTTCACCTAATTTTCCGCCGTCAACGGTATAGGCGTACTCCGCACCGCAATGCTTGACGTCGAAACGGTCGGCGCCGCGCCCGATTTCCTCGTCGGGGGTAAACGCAATCACAACTTTGCCATGTTTTACGCCGTCATCATTCAGCCGCTGCACAGCGGTCAAAATTTCCGCTACGCCTGCCTTGTCATCTGCACCCAGCAGCGTTGTACCGTCGGTAACGATTAAATCTTTGCCCTTGTAATCCGCAAGACTTTCAAATTTTGCGGGGCTCATCACAATATCCAACTCTTTATTAAGCAGAATATCACCGCCGTCATAATTCTTTATGATTTGCGTTTTGATATTTGCACCGCTCGCAGAGGAACTTGTATCCATATGAGAAATCAGTCCGATGACCGGCACCTGTGCATCACAGTTGGCTGGCAGAGTGCCGTATACATATCCGTTGCTGTCCATATGTGCGTCGTTCATGCCGTTCGCTTTCATCTCTTCCACTAAAGAGAGTGCCAGCACCTTTTGCTTTTCTGTGCTGGGGCAGGTATTTTGGGCTGCATTATCATCCGAAGTTGTGTCAAAGGTAACATATTTTAAAAATCTTTCAAATGCTCTCATTGATTAAATCTCCTTTTACATCTAAATATTTAAATTTTATTTTACTACTTTAACGGCAAAATAACAATATATTACGCGAATAACCATGCGGCTTTCAGGCAATCAACCGCCGCATCAATATCCCTGAGAGGAATTCCGGCGAAGCCGAGCATGATTTTCGTTGCACCGCTATCCTGTACCGGCATAATTCTTACACCGTTTTGCGCCGACAGAGCGCACAGTTCCTGCGCTGTTTTTTTTGTTTTGATCGTCAGTATCAGGCACAGCGGAGTTTCCTGAAGCGTGATATCAATTTGGCTGCCGAACGCGTTTGTCAGCGCCTTGATTAATGCTGTGCTTTTTTGGGCGTACAGTTTTCTCAGCCGCCGCAGCTGCCGCTCAAGCTGCCCGCTTTTTACATATCTGCTCAGGGCAAGCTGCTCGATTTTAGAAGCGGTCTGGTTGTAACGGTTTGCCCGCTCGCGGTAGCGCTCCATCAGCGCAGAGGGCAGTGCCATATAACCGATTCTGACCGACGGCAGCAGCAACTTTGAAAACGAGCCGATGTAAACCACGTTCCCGCCCGTATCCATTCCCTGCATTGCGGGGATGGGACGCGCTCGGTAGCGCAGTTCGCCGTTGTAGTCGTCCTCAATAATGATTGCGCCGGTATCCTTCGCCCAGTTCAGCAGCTCAAACCGCCGGCTCATGGGGAGGCTTGCGCCGGTCTGTACCCGGTTGGAGGGGCTGATAAACAAGAGCTTTGCGCCGCAGCTTTTCAGTGCGTCCATACGGATACCTTCGCTGTCTGCCGGAAGGTGCAGAACCTCAATCCCACAGTCGGAAAAGACCTGCTCCGCCTGCCAAAATCCCGGTTCCTCCATCGCCACATGGCTTGCGTGACCATTAAGCAGCCCGCATAAAACCGAAAGCAGTGGCTGTGTGCCTGCACCGATCACAATTTGCTCCGGCGCGGCAAGTACCCCGCGAACGCCGTAGCTGTAAGTCGAAAGCGCTTCGCGCAGAGCCTGTTCACCCTGATGCTCGCCATAAGATGCAATAACATCCTGCCGGTTCAGCACATCACGGATATGCCTGCGCCAAATTTTAATATCGATATTTTCGCTGTCCACACAGTCACTGCCAAAATTATAGCGAATGGTGGCTTCGCTCCGCTGCGGTGCGCTGACCGGCAGTAAATCCTGTTGCCCGGCGTCTTTGCGAAGCGCAGCAAGAACAAAGTAGCCGCGCTGAGGGCGGGAGCGGAGGTAGCCCTCAACACAAAGCTGCTGGTATGCAGCCTCCACAGTGGTGCAGCTCAGATTCAAATCTTCCGATAGCTTGCGTATGGACGGCAGCCGTTCACCCTTTGCAAGATGACCGGCCTCAATTGCCGATTTGATTGCAAGGTAGAGCTGTTGATACAGTGGGATGCCCGAATGGGTATCCAACGTTAAATAATCATAGGTCATGGGTTCCTCCACTTGTAACTGTACTGATATAATTTTTATAAACTGTATATTTTAATATAAACAGTTTTACGCTAATATTATAGCACAGCTTTAAAGCAAATCAATCTTTTTGGAGTGCTAAAAATGAGTACAAATTCGTATAAGTCTACGAAAATTTATGTTATGACGGCTCTTTTTGCCGCGCTTATTTTCCTTGTCACCGCTTATGTGCTTCATATTCCAACGCCTGCTACCGGTGGCTATATTCATCTGGGCGATTCATTCCTTTACCTTGCGGCCAGTATACTGCCTGCTCCGTTTGCCATTGCGGCAGGGGGAATCGGGGAGGCGCTGTCCGACACACTGACGGGTAGTGTAATTTACGCACTGCCGACACTGTTTATCAAATCAATGATGGTGTGGTGCTTTTCGTCAGCGGGCAAAAAGATCATTACAAAGCGAAATATCGCGGCTGCAATCATTGCCGGCATAATTTGTATTGTTGGCTATTATTTGACCGAAGTCGTTATCTATCATAATTTTATTACACCTCTTTTAGAATTGCCTGCAAACCTGATTCAAGCGGGAGTAAGCGCCGTAATTTACTTCTTGGCAGGCAATGCGTTGGACCGGCTGCATGTTAAAGACCGCTTTAGTGTGTTATATAATCATTGAACAGTTAAATTGGAGGGTATTTTATGAAAATCAATTCAAATCAGCGCAATACAACGGTTAATATCGCGCTCACCGGCTTAATGGGTGCGCTCGTTTTTGTGGGAACCTTTTTGAACATTCCGATTCCGGCTCTTGGTGACAAAACCATGATTGGCTTCGGCAACGTGTTCTGTATCCTTTCCGGTTTGATTTTAGGGCCGGTTTATGGCGGTTTGGCGGCCGGTATCGGTTCCTTCCTTTTCGATCTAACCGGTATTTGGGCTGCCAGTGCTCCGTTTACCCTTGTGTTTAAATTTTTGATGGCCTTTGTGTGCGGACTCATTGCCTACGGCGGGGATAAAACGGCCAAAAACCTAAAACGTCTCATCATTGCGGCGATTCTGGGCTCGCTCACTTACACTGTGCTATACCTGACCAAATCTTACATTGAGGCCGTACTGCTCGGAAACGCTGCCGGCGCTGTGCAAAAAATTCTGATTATCAAAGGCGGTGCGAGCCTCACCAATGCCATTATTGCTGATGTGGTTGCCATACCGATCTTCATTACAATCCGAAAAGCGCTTGAAAAAAATCATATTGGGGGCAAACTCAGAGGATAATTCTGTAAATATTGTTATCTTCCATTAAGAATGATATAATATACTTTATGCGTAATACAGAAAGATATAGGAGTATATTATAAATGAAAGATAATAAAGACCGAAAAATCAGAAGTCCGATTGTTCGTGACGCGCTCAGCACCTTTGGTACGACCGCCTTTGGTGCAGTGATGGGTTTTATATCCTCCTTGGTGATTACCGGCGTCTTGGACCCGGCTTCAAAAGGGTATATTACACAGCTGCAGTACGTTGGTACCCTTTTGGTTACCTTTCTTTCGTTAAGCGTCAGCTCTGCGGTTGTTTATTACACTTCTCGCTATGGACTGAAGAATGTTAGGAAAGCGCTTGTCAAAATCTGCACATGGATTATTGTTTTAATTGTTGTTGTGGGTTTTGCGAGCGTTTTTGTTCTGAGAACCAGCTATTTTGCGGACACGCCATTTCTGTACAGCACCCTCGCTGTGATATACGGCGTATTTACGTTTCTGTCCACTGTTTTCACCTGTATCCTTCGAGGCGAAAATAAGTTCAGTGCCTACAATATTATTACGTTGATTCAACGGATACTGACTACTTTATTTGCTTTCAGCGTTTTTTTCTGGAAAACGCCGTTAGTTATTATTTTATCCAGCATTTTAATTATGGTAGCAGTCATCGGCATGTGCGTGTGGGTGCTGCGCCGCAAAACAGAATACACCGTGGCTGTCGAAGACGATATTACAGTGAATGCCGGTGCCGTTTTAAAATATAGCCTGAAATCCCATGTGTCCAACATACTGTCGTATGTGAATACATACGCCGCCGGGTTTATTGTAAAAGGATTCTATAAAGTAGCTGCACTGGGCATCTATTCGTTCGCTTCCACGCTCATGGAACAAATTTGGCTCTTGCCGAATGCGGTCAGTATGGTTATTATGTCCAGAATTGCGGGTATGAAGGTGCAGGAGGATAAAGTCAAGCTCACGCTGATGTCCTGCAAAATTGTTACTTACATTACCTTCCTGTGTGCGTTTTTACTCACATGGATGGCACAGATTTTTATTCCGATTGTATTTCCCAAATACATTGAGGCGGTGGTGCCGCTTCGAATTTTAATCATTGGTTCGATTTTTATCACCTATGCCAAAGTGCTTGCCAATTCTATTGCGGCCTATGGTAGGCCGGAGCTGAACATTATTTCTACCGTGATCGGTGTAGTATTTAACATTGCACTTAGCTTTGTGCTCATTCCAAGTATGGGAATTAACGGTGCTGCCGTGTCAACATCAATTTCGCTGACAGCACAAGGATTAACCTCCATTATTATTTTCTGCCGCTTTACCAAGACACCGTTTTATAAGCTGATCATTCCAAGTAAGGAAGAAATTGCGGTAGTACGCCGTATCGTTAAGAAAGACTAAAACAATTTTCATGTCGTATATGATTCCGCAATTTAAGCTGTAAGGTCTTCTGTACATTTAATACGAATAGTATAATATGCTGGAATAATACACAAAGCCCCGCATCAAGACGATGCGGGGCTTTTGCAATTCATTGATTTTACTGATTTCTAAAGCGCGATAAAAATTCTTTTGTATTATCGTTTTTGGGATTGGAAAAAATCTCTTCGGGCGTGCCCTCCTCGGCGACCACGCCGTCGGCCATAAAGACAACACGGGTGGAAACATCGCGCGCAAAGGCCATTTCATGGGTTACAATTACCATGGTCATGCCTTCATTCGCCAAATCGCGCATAACGGCGAGTACTTCACCGACCATCTGCGGGTCAAGTGCGCTTGTAGGCTCGTCGAAAAGAAGAATTTCCGGTTCCATGGCGAGCGCCCGCGCAATTGCCACGCGCTGCTGCTGCCCGCCGGAAAGCTGGTGCGGCTTTGCGTTGATGTATTCCTCCATGCCCACCTTGGTCAGATATTTCATGGCGATTTCTTCGGCCGTTTTCTTATCTTTCTTAAGGACTTTTATGGTTCCGGCCATACAGTTTTTAAGCACGCTCATATTGTGAAAAAGATTGAAAGACTGGAACACCATACCAACTTTGGCACGGTAGGTGTTGATATTGCCACCCTTCGCGGTAATATCCTTTCCGTGAAACAGAATTTGCCCGGAGGTCGGGGTTTCCAGCATGTTGATGCAGCGCAAAAGCGTGGATTTCCCCGAGCCGGAAGCGCCAATGATGCAAATAACATTGCTGTGATACGTTTCAAAGTCAATATCCTTTAGTACCTGATGGTCGCCAAAGCTTTTGCTCAGGTGGCTAATTTCCAAAATAGGGGTTTTTACTTCGTCCACGTTTTGGCACCTCCATGCTTCTTTACAGGATTATGTCCGCACGGGTCAGCCATCATATCGCTTTTTACAAGAGAGTAGTAGCTGGAACCGTCGATTTTGTGCTCGATCCAGCGCAGCAGCCGCGAACAGGTAAAGGTCATAATGAAATAAATGATACTGACGATAAAGAATACCTCAAAGTATCTGAAATACGCACCGGCTGCCGAATTACCGGAGAAGAAAAGCTCTGTGACCGAAATGACGTTCAATACAGAGGTATCTTTAATATTGATGATTAAGTTGTTGCCAATTTGCGGGAGAACGTTGCGCAAAGTCTGCGGCATAATCACGTTCGCCATGGTCTGCCAGTGGGACATGCCGATTGCCTTTGCTGCCTCTGTCTGACCGACGTCAATAGAGTCAATGCCGCCGCGTATGGTTTCAGCCATATATGCGCCGGTATTGATGGATACAACGACAAATCCGGCTAGCATCGGGCTCATGTCGATTCCAAACATTTGCTTGGACCCGAAGTACAACACCATAGCCTGTACGATCATTGGCGTGCCACGGAAAATCTCTATGTAAGCCGCCAAAATAAACTGCATAATTTTATACAGTATTTTTACGAGCAGGTTTGCGTTTGGTTTTAGGGGCAGAGTCCTCAAAACGCCAACCAGTAAGCCGATGATACAGCCAATCAGCGTGCCGACAATCGCCAGCAAAAGCGTTACTCCGGCACCATGAAGAAAAATTAATTTATATTTGTCAAGCAGATACAATACCCACCCGAAAAAATCACTATCATTGGGTAGATTCATCAACTACACTCTCTTCCTACATTGCTCATTAAAATACAGCGGATCACTGTGCCAGAGGCTGATTCTTAATTGCATCCTGCATGATTTGATCACGGTCAGCAGTACTGATGCCTGAAAGGGCTTTATTGATGGCCGCTTTTAATTCAGGAGCTTTTTTCGAAACCGCAATGCCCAGATTAACATCTTCTTCAGAAGCTTTAAAATCATCGCTGCTTGCTGTGAAATCAAGCATTTTCAAGTTTTTATTCGCATAGGAAGCGCCCATTGCCGTCGGCTTGTCTGTAACAAATACTTCAGTTTTACCGGAAGTTAAAGATACAATCAATGCGGGAACATTTTTCATGGCCGGCTGTATTTTTGCATCCGGAATCTGCTTTAACATATCATACCAGATCGTATTTTGCTGAGAAGTACAGGTTGCACCCTTCAAATCGGCAACGCTTTTTGCCGAAGCATATTTGCTGTCGGATTTTACAAGCGCATAAATGGAAGCCTTGTAGTAAACATCCGTAAAATCAACCGTTGCCAAACGCTCTTTTGTGATGCTCATACCGGCAATGGCAACGTCCAGTTTACCCGAAGCAACGCCCGGTGCAAGGCCGTCCCACTCGGTTTTTACAATTTCAAGGTCATAGCCGATTGCGTCGGCGATCTTCTTAGCCATCATCACGTCGTACCCGTTTGCGTATTCACCGGAGCTGTTCGAAATTTGAATTGCGCCATTGCTATTGTCCGCTTGAGTCCAGTTATATGGTGCAAATGCGCATTCCATGCCGACTTTTAACACTTTTTTCGTACCGGCTGATGTGCTTGCTGTTCCGCTTGCCGCAGCCGCGGTAGTGCTTTTTTGGGAGCAGCCTGCAAAAGCAAGCATACTGACTGCAATTGCCGCGCAAAGTATAATAGATAATGTTCTTTTTACCCTTTTCATGAAAATACCCCTTTCATTTAAAAACAGGTTCTTTTTTTTGTTAAAGCTAAGATGATTCCGCTGTAAAATGCAGGAAATAGAAATCGATATTGCAGAATGGCGCTTTTTCGCTCTGAAAAATGACTATAAATTATTGCAAATTATAATATGAATACATATAAATGTCAATGGATGATATTTTAAAAATAATGCAATTACAAAGTGCCTTTTATGCATATTGTATTATGTTAGCACAGTGAAGCAAAAAAGCTTGACGAAACTGAGCCAATGGCAGCGATTGCCCATCCTTGTTTTCAGCCGAATGATCAAAGAAAATGCTGAGCAAGCATAGAAAACAAAGGCATTGTCAGCATGGAAAAGAGGGTTGTAAGCGCTACTGATTTTGATGCAAGCTTTGCGTCGCCGCCAAATTGAGAGGCAAACATCGCGGTCATTGCCGCTGTGGGAGCGCAGCTTAAAAGCAGGATAGTTGTGGCAAGCGTGTGGTCAAATTGAAACGGAACCATTAGCGCAAATGTGACCAATGGAATCAGCAGCAGCCGGACAAAGGAGGCTTTGTATAGATCGAGATCAACAAAAAGCTCTTTTAAATTTACCTTTGAAATAAAGCTACCCACCACAATCATCGCAAGCGGGGTGTTCAGAGAAGCTAAAGAACTGATTGGAAACGCGATAAGGTTCGGCAGCTTATAGGAAAATGCAAAAAGAGGAAGTCCTATCATGAGTCCAATCAAGCCCGGATTCAAGATGATTGATTTTAAGTCAATGCGTTGTTTGCTGTTCATGATTTTCAGGCCGTGTGTCCACACAAACAGATTGAATATTGCGTTATATACCGCGGCGTAGGCAACACCCATACTGCCCAAAACTGCTTCAACAAGAGGAATTCCCATAAACCCGCTGTTGGAGTACGCTATTGCAAATCGGAGAACTTTTTTTCTCTCATAGATGCTGTTGCGAAAAAACAGCATGCTGACAAGGATAGATGCCATCAGTGCAAGCACTGACAGTCCTGCTGTGATAAGCAGGCTGCCTAAGCTAACCTCGCCAATAATACTTTGCAGCGATGATATGGTTAAGCACGGAGCGACAACATAAATCAGCACAGAAGTAATTTGCTGCGCACCCCGTTTTGTCACCATGCCGGTTTTTCCGCACACGTAGCCGACCGCCATCATAATGAAAAGAATTAAACCTTTTTGAAAGACAGTAAAAAATGAGGATAGCATTAAATGTTTTCCTCATTTCGAATCAATTCTATTTGACCGTTCATTGGAAAGGCGAAAAATAAACCATCCGTGAACAATATAGCCGTAGTATAAGTACCCACTCAAGCACCTCTTTAAACGTGTAATAGTTAAAAGTATAAAACGACCTATATTGCTTGTCAAGCATATCACAGCTTGCCCGGTGTGAATGATCGCAATAATCCAAAGACTACGGGCGAAAGAATTTTTACAATTTTTTTGAGTGAAACAGTTTTTCTATTATTTTCACCACAGCGTCGCCATCACGGTCATCAATGATATTCGGCGCTATTTCCTTCAGCCTATCTGTTGCCTCGGCGGCCGCATAGCCGTAGTCAGCCGAGGCAACCATGGCAATATCGCTTTCGTCGTCGCCAAAGGCGGCAACCTTCGTCAATCCAAATCGCTTTTTTAATTCGATGATTGCGTTTTCTTTCGATGCCTCAACGCTGTTTATCTCAAGGTAATAATAGCCTTCGTTACTTTGGTCAGGGTAGTAGACAGCGTTGATTTGATCGGCACAGTTAAGATGCTGAATCTCGCAGTACAGCTTTAAAATCATTTCTTTCGTGTCCACGGCCATAAAATACACGACTTCCCGCTCGTTAGGCAAGGGACTGTAAATGTAATTTTTGAGCGGCTGGAGCTTGTTTGCGTGATACAGCCTTTCTTCCACGGGGTTCGTAAAATCACTGTAATAAATATGCAGAATATCATTGATGATGGTATGCACAAAGCAATTCAGACCATACTTGTCAAATACACCGAGAATCTCTTTTGCCACAGCGTAAGGAATACTCTTACAGTACAGATATGTTTTGTCCTTTAAATTATACAGTGCCGCACCGTTCATTGTGATCACCGGAAGCTGAAAGGAAATCCCGCTCAAAAGCGGGGCAATTGATACGGAGGAACGTGCACTCGCCACCGTAATCATCGCACCTCTTTCCAAAAGTTGATTCAGCTTGATTTTAGTGTAACTGCTGATTTTTCCATCAGCACCGGCCAGTGTGCCGCCAAGGTCACTCACAAACAATATCTGTTGATTTTTTTTTCTGGGGAGGTGAAATGCGTTGACGCCAAGCGATACAAAAATTCCGATCAATGTATCAAGAATACGATTGAAAGCAAAAAGAACAGGATCCGCGTCCAGTGCGTGTGACACGGTTATGCTCATAAAAACAACACAGGTAATATAGGATGCCGTTGGCTTTTTTGCCAGAATGGTAATATAGATGAGGGGAATAAGCGTGGCGGAAATCAAAAGATATTTGAGCATCTGCAATTCAGGGGGGATAAAATTCTTTTCAAAAAGCATGACGAGCATACCGGCAATACCACCGATAAAAGTACCGATGACACGGTTGCCCGCCACCTTTCGGCTGTTTGAAACATAGGGCTGCATACACAATACCGCCGCAATGGCGGAATAAAACGGGATGCCGTCACGTCTGATTAAATAAATCACGAAGCACAGAAACACCGCCAGAGAAGATTTTATCATTCTCATTCCAATTTTAGGCATTTGCGATTCTCCTAAGTATTTATTGTATTATTCAGTTTATCACAAAAACATAAATATGCAACTTTATACGATGCTTTGGGTATCTGTATTTCCGCTGACAAAGTGAGCAGGGGGATTGATTTTTAGCTTAGAATAGGATATATTTATATACATTGTCCTCATAGAGCGCTTTCATACGCGAACTGTAAGCGGCACAGCACGGGCTATTCGTAACATGTATAACAGGGAATGAAGTTCTCCCTTGCAGGGATGCTAAACCGCAATAAAAGCTGATGACTTCTTTGAACTCAATTCATGAAGTCTTCAGCTTTTTTATGCCATTTAGGCTTTGCCATCGGGGCGAAAGAGTATGACGGTGGTTTCACAGAGATACAAAAACATAAAAAAACAGCGACTGATAGTTGTCTATATTATTATCTTAACATTCATTTTTGGAGGTATCTTTGCAAATGAGAAAAACTATTTCAGTTGGAATCGGCGGGGCGGTGGGAACGCTCGCAAGGGTCGCAATTCATCAAATTACACTTCCGCTCGATTTTTCGTATTGTCCTCTTTTCACGGTGCTCATTAATATCAGCGGAAGCTTTTTGCTCGGCTTTGCGCTTACCTTTTTTGCAAAACATATGGCATCAATCAGCCCGCAGATACGAGTTGGAATTGCCACCGGCGTACTGGGAGGATACACTACATTTTCCACACTTTGCAAGGAATCGGTTGAATTGTATTTGTCCAACCATATTATTTATGCCACAGCGTATGCTGTGTTTTCCGTGGCTTTCGGGCTTGCAGCCGCGTGGCTGGGAATGCGTGCCGCAAAGCACATGGAACGGAGGCGTGCTGTATGAGCTTGATTTCATTATGCGTTGGCGGCGCGTGCGGCGCAATGGCACGCTATCGGTTAGGCGCTGTTCTTCTAAAATACTCCAGGCATGGATTTCCGTTTGGTACGTTCTTGATTAATGTAACCGGTGCGCTGCTGCTTGGTATTTTTTGCGGATTAAGTCTAAGCGGAAATGTGTATTTTCTTTTTGGCGACGGTTTTTGCGGTGCGTTCACCACCTTTTCAACTTTGTCGGTAGAAGGTGTGGAACTGATCAAACGAAAAGAAATTAAAAAATCGATTCTCTATATTGGATTATCGTTATGCGTCGGACTCCTTTTCTTTTTCGCGGGATATTTTGCAGGGAAACTCTTTTGAATGCTATCCTATAAAAAGAAGAATTTCATCTTTCATAAAAATTAATTTCATGCTTATACTATTGACAATGGGATGGAAACGATTTATATTAGGAGTATACCCCACGGGGGTGTAGTATATGAGGTGAAATGATGAGCCAAAAATTTAATGTTACGGGAATGACCTGTTCCGCCTGCTCTGCCAGTGTGGAAAAAAACGTGAAAAAAGTTGACGGGGTTCAGTCGGTCAACGTCAATCTGCTGACAAACAGCATGACGGTGGATTACGATCATGAGTTAACTGATAATAACAAAATCATCGGCGCTGTTGTGGATGCCGGTTATAATGCTTCCGTATTTGTAAGAGGGACGGATAAAACAGCCAAAACGGAAAAGGACGTTAACCCTGTGGAGGCACAGGTTAAGTCAATGAAGCAAAGACTGATTGTATCCTTCACATTTTGGATTCCACTGATGTATCTTGCTATGTACCATATGCTTAACCAGTGGACTGGTCTTCCGGTACCCGGATTTATCGAAGCGGCGTTCCATGGCCCTGAAAACGGTATTGTGTTTGCGTTTGCACAATTTTTACTGCTTTTGCCAATCGTTTACGTCAACCGCAAATATTTTCAGGTAGGCTTTAAAACGCTTGCAAAGCGTTCTCCAAATATGGACTCGCTGATCGCGATCGGTTCCAGTGCCGCCATTGTTTACGGAGTTTTTGCCATCTTTAAGATTGGCTACAGTTTGGGACACGGCGATATGAATTCAGCGGACCAGTATCTGATGGATATCTATTTTGAGTCCGCAGGAACGATTCTAACTTTGATTACTTTCGGGAAATATCTTGAAACAAGGTCAAAGGGGAAAACTTCGGAAGCAATTTCCAAGCTGATGGACTTGGCACCGAAAACAGCTACGGTTGTCCGCAACGGGCAGGAACTGGAACTTCCGGTTGAAGAGGTAGTTGTTGACGATATGATTCTGATCAAACCGGGACAAAGCATTCCGGTGGACGGAATCATTGTTGAGGGTTCGTCTTCAGTTGACCAGTCGGCACTGACCGGTGAAAGCATTCCGGTTGAAAAGCAGGTTGGCGACAAAGTAATCGCTGCGACCATCAACAAAACCGGATTCTTTAAATTCAAGGCACAAAAAGTCGGTGACGACACGACTCTTGCACAAATCATTGAACTGGTGGAAGATGCAAGTTCTTCCAAAGCGCCCATCGCGAAGCTTGCGGATAAAATCAGCGGCATCTTTGTGCCGGTCGTAATCGGCATCGCAATTGCTGCCGCAATTGTCTGGCTGATTTTGGGGCAGTCCTTTGAATTCGCACTCTCCATCGCTATAGCGGTGCTGGTCATTTCGTGCCCCTGCGCGCTTGGCCTTGCTACCCCCGTCGCCATCATGGTCGGAACGGGAAAGGGCGCTTCAAACGGAATTTTAATTAAATCTGCTGAAGCACTGGAAACTGCGCATACGATTAATACGGTTATCCTTGATAAAACAGGCACAATCACCGAGGGTAAACCGGAGGTGACAAATCTTGTAACGACGGACGGTGTAACCGAACAGCAGCTGCTGCAAATTGCCGCGTCAATTGAAAAGCCTTCAGAGCATCCGCTGGCCGATGCAATTGTGAAAAGGGCGGCTGAAACCGGCGTTGAGCTAAAGAATGTGGAAGAATTTCAGTCGATTTCCGGAAAGGGAATCGTCGCGATGATAGACGGATTGCAATATTACACAGGAAACCTCACTTTTATGCAGAATAATCAAGTCGATGTGACCGCTCTTCAAGACACCTGTAATGCTCTTGCCGAGGATGGTAAGACCCCGTTGTATTTCGCACGGGATAATCATCTTATGGGCGTAATCGCTGTAGCCGATGTTGTGAAGCCCACAAGCCGCGAGGCAATTGACCAGTTTAAAGCAATGGGAATCGATGTGGTAATGCTGACAGGTGACAATAAAAGAACCGCCGAAGCAATCCGCAAGCAGCTCCATATTAATCGGGTTGTGGCGGAAGTGCTGCCGCAGGACAAGGAAAGTGAGATCCGCAGGATTCAGGAATCCGGGAAAAAGGTTGCCATGGTCGGCGACGGAATCAACGACGCCCCCGCCCTTGCAAGGGCGGATGTGGGAATCGCGATTGGCGCGGGAACGGATATCGCCATTGAATCGGCAGATATCGTACTCATGAAAAGCGATTTACTGGATGCTGTTACCGCAATACAACTCAGTAAGGCGGTTATCCGCAATATTAAGGAAAACCTGTTTTGGGCGTTCTTCTACAATACCATTGGTATTCCGCTTGCTGCCGGTGTGTTTTACTTCCTGCTTGGCTGGAAATTGAACCCGATGATTGGCGCGGCGGCAATGAGCCTGAGCTCGGTATGCGTAGTAACCAATGCGTTAAGACTAAAGCTGTTCAAGCCCCAACGGGCATCTATTAATCAAAATCAAAATTATATTGAAACAGAAGGAGTAGATTCAGAAATGAAAAAAGTAATTTCAATTAACGGCATGAGCTGCGAACATTGCCAGGCAAGAGTTGAAAAGGCGCTGAACGCAATTGACGGCGTGGAGGCAAAGGTCGATTTAAAGAAGAAAAACGCAACGGTTACCCTTCAATCCGACGTCGATGACGAAGTGCTCAAAAACGCGGTGAAAGAAGCAGGCTATGAGCCTGTTTCCATCGAAGAAAAAAAAGGACTGTTTGGTAAATAAATCTGAACAGTCATGGTGGAGGACAACGATGGTAGCAGACAAAGCGAAAATTACCCGTCTTTTAAAGACAGCAAGAGGGCAGCTTGACGGACTTCTGAAAATGGTTGAGGATGATCGGTATTGCATCGATATTTCCAACCAGCTTATGGCAACCCAAGCAATTTTACGCAAGGCCAATAAAGAAATTATTCACGCGCATCTGGGCAGCTGTGTAAAAGATGCCTTTGAGCAGGGTGATGAGGCCGAAAAAGATCAAAAGATAGATGAAATCATGGCCGTTATGGATAAATTCTCAAAATAATTTTTTGATTGGGAGCGAGAACGCTGCCCTTCTCCACAAAGCCCCCGTGAAAGCGGGGGCTTTGTTATGCTTCCATTCAAAATGACAGTTGATTTCAGGCGGGAAAGTATCAGAATTAAATTACCTTATATTGACATATTGCATCATATGAAATATAATATTATATGTAAAAATAACAGTTATTTGAAAACATTTGTTGTAATTTTTATAAAAATTAAATGAAAATCTGAGGCGGTAAAGAAATGGATTTTAAAAACAAGAAACCAATTCTTATTTCTGTAATCGGAATCATCATTTTTCAGGCAATCGGACTTTTACTTGGCCTTTATGGACTGGCCGCATTTCTCTTTTTAGTACTTGGAAGCGTTATTATTATCTTGGCGGCTGATTATTTATTTGCAACACTTCGGCATCAAAACGCCATTGAGCAAACAATTCAGAACGATGAATTGGGCGAGGAGCTTTTTCATGTTGCGGAAACAATGGGATTCGATTCTCAGCAACTTATATGGCTGTCTCAGGATAATATAAAAACCTTTGAAAGGCTTGCTAAGATTTCCTATCAAACTGAAAAGCTTAGTGAACAAAATGCGACAAGCTCGGAGGAAATCAATGCAAGTATTACCGAGCTTGTCGGCGCATGCACCGACTTGAACTCAGGAATTCTAAAAATCGAGGATCAGTCAGAAACATCCATTGAAATGCTGAATAAAAATGAGCAGACAATTGGAAACATTGGCAATTTCATTCTTCAATTGACAACAGTGACTCAGGTAGCAACCAATAATAATTTACAGCTTCAGGAATCTTCCAATAAAATCAATGAAATTGTGGATTACATACGAAATATTTCAAAACAAACCAATTTACTCGCGCTCAACGCTGCAATAGAAGCGGCAAGAGCGGGGGAGGCAGGGAGAGGGTTCTCTGTTGTCGCCTTGGAAATCAGAAGGCTTGCAGCACAGACAGATGAGGCGATTTCAGTGATTGAGAGCGTCATAAAAAATATTGTTGATAAAATTGCTGCGTCAACTACAGCAATGACTGAAATTGAGGACAAGATGCAGAATGTGGATGGAATTGTGAAGCAGTCATCCGGAATCATTCACGAAATTACGTCCATTATTAAAGAAGTGCAGCAGTCCGTCGTGCAGCTTACAGGTGCGTCACTTCTTCAAAAAAACACAGCGGCAGAAATTGAAACAGCCGTTGCCGATGTAGCAAATGCCGTACAAAAAACGCATGATGTTTCACGCAGTGCCATTCAGCTGGTCGATGTGCAGCAGAAGAAAAATAAAAACAATCTTGATTTCTGCAATAAAATCGGTGAAACGGCTGAAATTCTGCAAAAAGATGCGATGTACTTCAAAAAGGAGGATGAAGTCATATTTGGCGTCAATCCTTTTATTGAGCCGGAGCGCATCAAAAAAAGCTATGTGCCGATTCTTGAGCGTGTATGTCAGAGCGCCGGGTTGAGATGCCGTACTCTGATTGTAAGGAGCTATGATGCCTTGAGTGAAAGCGTTGAAAAGGGCATTGTCGATATTGGTTGGTTTTCTCCTTTTGCCTATGTTAACGCACATCAAAAATGCGGAGCGGATGTTTTGGTTACACCAAAGGTTCTTGGGCGTTATTCCTATAATGGTTACATTATCGCCCGCAAGAACGGTGCAGTCAATTCGCTGAATGATTTGCCGGGCAAAACTTTTGCCTATGTGGATGAAAAAAGTGCTTCGGGCTATTTGTATGCCCGCGATATGATAAAACAAAATCATATGAATCCGGATACGGTTTTTGAAAAAGTCATATTTGCAGGCAATCACAATAATGTCATCAATGCGGTGCTGTCAGGGGAGGTGGATGCGGGAGCAACCTATGACGAGGTGTTTAATCAGGCACGTGCGGATGGTCTGTTTACCGATCAGCTTGTTGTCGTTGCCCGTACGGAAGATATTCCAAAGGATGCGCTGGCAGTCAGGAAAGGGATGTCTCCGGCTATTGTGGCTAAACTCAAAACAGCATTGATACAGTTTAATGATTACAGCGGGATCGATACAAGTGTGCAGGGATTTGTTGAAAACGAAGACAAGGCGTATGATATTATCAGAAGGCTGAGCGAGTAACAGCAATCTTCCAACATTTTCTTTAGTTTACATAATTTTCAGTATTGTCATCCTTGCCGGTTGGTGTTACCATGAAAACAAGAAAAGTTACAAAGATGTAACCTTTCAAAATAAAACCGATTAAAAGGAGAGACTTACATGAAGAAGAGAATTATCGCTCTCATTGCGTGTGTTCTCGTGTCCGGAACAGCCGGCGCATTTGCGAAAAGCGTAGATACCAATGCTGTACCGGCCGGTGCGGATACTGTAACAAGCACAGCGGAGGCTTTGGCCAACAAACCTGTTTCCACTAATCCTGTGGTGACTGCCGTTCCTAAAACTGCGGATACTGCATCAACGTGCAACAACGGGGTGCAGGCTGCGTTGAAATCCGTTGCAAGTAAAACCATTTCCAAAACTGCCAGCAGCTGCCCACAGAATACAGCCGCTCAGCAAGCTGTGAAAGCAGCCGTGAACAACAACAGTAATTGTAACAACACTAACAATTCTGCGAATACGGCTAATTGTCTGCAGGATATCAGCCAATATCTGAAAGTGCTCAATTGCAATCAAAACGGAAATTATGTCAATGGAATCGCTTGCTTAAAAGGCTCTAACTGCACAACGGGCAACTGTGTCAGCTTAATCAATTGTCTGTATGGCGTGAATTGTAAAACAGGCAATTGCTCAACAAGCAATTGCAAAAACAACTCAACCGCTAATACGAACAGTTCCAGCGACAACTCAACTGCCAATACGAGCAGCTCAAACAGCACAGCCGGCAGCAATACAAGCAGCGCGCCTGCCAGTTCCGCACCGCAGGGGAACACTTCAAGCACCCCTTCTTCTACAAGTGGAAGTTACTCCTCTTTTCAAAATCAGGTTGTACAGTTAGTCAATAAGGAAAGAGCCGCAAACGGTCTCAAAGCCCTTACTGTGAATTCTCAGCTTACAAAAACAGCGACATTAAAGTCTGAGGATATGGTTAAATTAAATTATTTTGATCATACTTCTCCAACCTATGGCTCTCCGTTTGATATGATGAAGCAATTCGGTATCACTTACAGAGCCGCGGGAGAAAATATTGCCAAGGGGCAAACAACACCTGAGCAAGTCATGCAGGGTTGGATGAATTCACCGGGTCACAGAGCTAATATCCTGAATGCATCCTTTACTCAAATCGGCGTAGGCATCGCCAAAACTGCGCAGGGTCAGTATGTTTGGACTCAGCAGTTTATCGGGTAAGGTAGCTTATCGTATTCAGTAAGAAAATATTTTATTTCTCAGATCACGCAAAAGAGGATTGCCGATTTCGGCAATCCTCTTTTTATGTGATCAATACGGAATACACTTCAAATTGTTTTGTCGCATCAGTATTTCCGGTTAAAATGCCGGTACGCCTGTAAAAAATTCATAAGCACAAGATGGACGACTCCATCATAAAGTATTGGTCAGAAGCCTTTTGTAAAGAGCAGTGGGTGGCTGGAAATCAATGATCATTTACAAAATCCTTCTGTTGGCTAAAAATACCGATGTTAAGACGAATGATAGGGGGGATTGGTATGAATGAATATTTTTCTTGGGCAAATTTAGGCACCTTTGCGGGTTGTGCCGCAGGTACTGCACTGATTACCCAATTTGTTAAAAATGCGTCCTTTTTAAAGAATATCGCAACGCAGTGGGTGTCTTATATCATCGCAGTGATGCTCCTGCTGGGCGCAGCATTTTTCACAGGAACATTGACGTGGTCATCCGGCGCATTGATTCCGTTTAACGCCGTGATTGTCGCCTTGAGCGCAAATGGGGCATACACCGCAGTAGAGCGGTGTGTCGGTACCGGTTGTAAAAATCAGAAATAAACAAGAATAAACAGCAATTATAAAAAAAGACCCGCTTGTCCGTTTATTCTGGAACAATCCAGTTCTTACGGCTAAGGGGGTCTTTGCTATGTTTTGTATTATGAAGCAGTTGGCTAAATATAAAACATGAATTCATCAGTTTTCTTTTGCTTTTCGGCTTCAGTGACTAAATCATAAAGGGTGATTTTTTCAAGCGTAGAAGCGATGGCAGTATCCACAGCCGAAAAAACGGTTTTTTGCATGGCCTGCTCAATACCATTTGCTTCCCTGGCAACAGATTCTTCCGTTTTTTCAAAAAGGGATTGTTCCAGTGAGCGCAAAACATCAAAGACATTGATTGTTTGCGGCGATCTGGAAAGTTTATATCCACCTTGCGCGCCTTTTATGGCGACAACAAGTTCGGCTCTTTTTAATAATGAAAACACCTGCTCCAAATATATTTTTGAAATACCTAATTTTTCGGAAATACTTACGATTGTTGTGCACACATCGCTCTCGTAATTTTGAGCAATACTGGTCAAAGCTGCAAGTCCGTATCTTCCTTTTGAGGATATTCTCATAATTTCTCCTTTCACAACAAGAATTGCTTGTCTGTTTATTTTATGATAGCTTGAAAAACCAATCAAGTCAAGAGAATAGCGATGATTCTGCGCCGAAAGATATTATATAAGATTCAGAACAGAAGGAATAAAACATTTATGACTGTTTCTAATTTTTACAAAATAAGGGTATTAAATTATAAAAAAATTTAGTAGAATAATAGCGTAAAGGATTCGTTTAAAACAAGGGAATGACGGGGTAAATATTTTACACTCGAAGTCATCCTGAAATAAGTATATAAAAGATAAGAGGAATTGATATGGAAAAACAAAAACGAGTCATGGCCGTTCATGATATTTCTTGTTTTGGAAAATGTTCACTGACTGTTGCGCTGCCTGTTTTGTCGGCAGCCGGCGTGGAAGTCAGTGTGATCCCCACAGCGGTACTGTCCACACACACTGGCGGCTTTACCGGCTATACTTACCGTGACCTGACGGAGGATATGCCCAAAATCGCACAGCATTGGAAAACACTCAACCTTGACTTTGATGGTATTTACACCGGATTTTTGGGTTCATTTGAACAGATTCATCTTGTATCGGAGTTGTTTGACGATTTCAAAGGAAAAGATACGCTGATTCTGGTTGACCCCGTTATGGCGGACAATGGCGCGCTTTACAAGAGCTTTAGTCCGGAGTTTCCGCAGGAAATGGTAAAGCTATGCCAAAAGGCGGATGTGATTGTGCCCAATATGACGGAAGCGGCGCTCCTGCTCAACGAGCCGTACAGGCCCGGACCGTACAACAAAGTGTACATTGACGATCTTTTAAAAAGACTTTCCGGGTTTGGCCCGCAGCAGATTGTTTTGACCGGTGTATATTTTGATGAGGAGAACCTTGGCGCCGCCGCATATGACAGGAAAACGGGGGATATCAGTTATGTGCTTTCGAGTCGTATCGAGGGGTCTTATCACGGTACGGGCGATGTTTTTGCAAGTGCTTTGCTCGGTGCAATGCTGAACGGATTTCCACTTTCAAAAGCGGTCAGAATTGCGGTCAATTTTACAGCCGGCAGTATTGTGCGCACGAAAGAAGCAAAAACAGATGTGCGCTTCGGTGTAAACTTTGAAGCCGGTATTCCTCAATTTATTCAAGAATTGGGGCTTCCTCAATAATAGAAATAGCTCAGTTCAATTGAACTGATGAGAAGCAAATAATCGTTTTTCTAAAACAAAAGGAGTGCACACCACAGTTACGGTGTGCACTCCTTTTGTTTAACTCAGGTTTACAGTTTGCATTAGCCCTGCTGTTCCACAATATTCTGTACCCTGCCTACCATGTCAGACTCCGTAAGCATGACTTTAATCCCGTGGGGGTGGGTCGGACTGTTGGTGAGAATGCGCTTTACATGGCCGCGTGTAAGCTTGCCTGTCGGCTGGTCTTTTTTCAGCACAATGTCCACCAGCGCACCGATTTGTATGTTGCTTCTGATTTGTCCGTTCACACGAATTACTCCTTTTTGCAGATTTTTTCCATTACAGCGCGTGTTCTAATTTAATATTTTCTCTATTAGTTTAGCAATATTTTCGTCGTTAATCTTAGGTGGCGCAAGCTTTTTGTCTGCACTTGCTTTTGCGGCCATTTTTGCGACAAACTTATCAAAACCGTGCATGTTTTCCACATTCATTTCTCCACCAAAACATTCATATGATACGGCACGATCAAGCAGGTCTTTGGGAAAATTTTTGGAAAACAGTTCAGCCGAATTTCCTTCAGAGCCGCAGCAGAGAAAATAAGCAGTCTTTTTTGTTTGAAGTCGGACTGCGTTTTGTTCAATGAATTTTTTTGCTTTTTTATGTAATTGCCCCATACGGATGGCCCCTCCGACGATGACTGTGTCAAACTGGTCGATATCCGGCGTTTGGAGGTTCAAATCAACTGTAGTCGCGTTGGTTAGCTTTTCGCAGAGCCGTTTTGCGCATTTTTCGGTCGTTCCGGTTTTTCCTGCATAGGCAATTAAGATTCTCATTTGTGATACCCCTTTTCATACGGCGGTTTTGATTCATATGCTCATTATAGCATAATCACAACACGGATGATATATTCACGTTTGAATTCCTGCTACTGTTTATTTTTACAAGTTGTACATACATATAATAATAAAATAGCCTGATTAAGTTTAAATTTGTATTGACAAATAAACGATGTTATTGTATATTGTAGATATAAAATACATATATAAAAATGTAAAACTATCAATACTGATATCATCGTGCCCAATGTAGGTAATCTATATTAGTTGTTTACAATTCAAAGAGCAAAGGAAGTGAGAACTGGGAACAATTCAGATGATGAATGTCATCTTTATCAGAACCTTTCTATCACTGATTGCAGTTGCAATCTACATCATTTTAACGTACGTCGTGTATTAAAATGAGCGGCATCAAAAAAAACTGTAAGTTGTTTGTTACGAATACGGAAGCTGTATTGACAAGCAATCTCGAGTTAGAGTATGATTTATTGATAATAAATCATAGAGGAGAACAGCAATATGGCCGAGACACCCAAATATATGGTACTTGTAAACTATATTAAAAATAAGATTGAAACAAATGAACTGCAGTACGGTGAAAAACTGAATTCGGAAAATGAACTGAGTTCCATGTTCAGCATCAGCCGTCAAACGGTGCGGCAGGCAATTAATGTTTTAATGCAGGAAAAGTTGGTGGAAAGCAGGCGTGGCAGCGGTACTTATGTTACGTTTAATGTGCGGCCAAAGCGCGAACCGAACATGACCATCGGCGTTGTTACGACATATGTCGGTGATTATATTTTTCCGAATATCATCAGAGGGATTGAAACGGTACTCACGGAGAATGGTTATTCCATGCAGATTGCATTTACCCATAACAAGGTTCAAAACGAAAAGCGGGCGCTTAGTTCTATGTTAGAAAAAGGCGTTGACGGTCTGATTGTCGAACCTACGCAAAGCGGGCTGCCGAATCCCAACATAGAAATATACAACGAAATTGAAAAGCAGCGCATTCCTGTTTTATTTATTAACAGCTACTACCCCAATATGAAAATTCCTCATGTTGCTCTGGATGACCATAGGGCCGGGTTCCTTGCGACGGAACATCTGATTCGGGCGGGACACAAGAAAATCGGAGGAATTTTCAAATCGGATGATAATCAGGGACATCTGCGTTATGCGGGCTATCAGCAGGCTTTGCTGAAAGCCGGGCTTGAAATCTGTGACGAAAATGTTTTGTGGTATTCAACGGAAGATTTGGCTGACTTGTCCGTTGACACAAGAAGGATTCTCCACAGGATGGAAGGCTGTACCGCTGTTGTCTGTTACAACGATGAGGTCGCACTCGAAATTCTTTCGCTTTTGAAGGCTCACGGTATTGCGGTACCCGAACAGATTTCTCTGGTAAGCTTTGACAACTCAAATTTAGCGGCGATGAGCGAAGTCCCGCTCACATCGGTGGCACATCCGCTGAATCTGTTGGGGGAGACGGCTGCTGCGAATTTAATCGGGCTGATTAACGACAAGATGTTTAAAGCAACGGTTGACTTTGAGCCAAGGATTGTTGAACGCGCATCGGTTAAAAACTTGCATTCAGTTTAAACTGAATTTTTGTCTTCTATCAATTTACACCAATCAATTGGAGAATAATGGAGGTTGAGACAATGTCAAAATATGCAATTGGCGTCGATTATGGTACTCTTTCCGGGCGGGCTGTTCTGGTTGATGTAAAAACCGGAGAAGAGCTTGCTTCGTCTGTCTACGACTATCCACACGCGGTGATGGACAAAAGCCTGCCGGACGGCGCTCCCCTCGGCCACGACTGGGCGCTGCAGGATCCTCAGGATTATATTGACGTACTGAAGCACACAATTCCACAGGTCTTGCAGGAATCAGGAATATCGAACGAGGATGTTATCGGTATCGGCACCGATTTTACCGCCTGCACCGTATTGCCGGTAAAGGCCGACGGCACCCCCCTGTGCTTTTTGCCGAAATATAAAAACCGCCCGCACGCCTATGTGAAGCTTTGGAAGCATCATGCCGCACAGGATAAAGCAAACAAGCTCAATCAAATTGCGGCGGAGCGAGGAGAAGCGTGGCTGCAAAATTACGGCGGAAAAATCTCATCGGAATGGGCAATCCCGAAAATATGGCAGATTGCCGACGAAGACCCTGAAATATATGACGCGATGGATCGCTTTATCGAGGCGGCCGATTGGATTATATGGCAGCTTTGCGGCAGGGAAACACGCAACTCCTGTACTGCGGGTTACAAGGAAATTTGGAACAAGCAAACCGGTTTTCCGTCTAACGATTTCTTCAAAGCGCTTAGCCCCAAACTGGAACATGTCGTAGACGAAAAGCTTTCCCGTGATATCACACCTCTCGGCAACCGAGCCGGAACAATCACCCCCGAAGCCGCAAAGCTGACCGGCTTAAAAGCAGGTACTGCTGTTGCAGTCGGCAATGTGGACGCGCATGTGTGCGTGCCGGCGGTAGGAATCGACGGCCCCGGAAAAATGCTTGCCATTATGGGAACTTCAACCTGCCATATTATGATGGGAACTGAGGAACATCAGGTACCGGGTATGTGCGGTGTGGTTGAGGACGGCGTTATGCCGGGCTACTTTGGCTACGAAGCCGGCCAGTCCTGCGTCGGCGACCATTTCGCGTGGTTTATCGACAACTGTCTGCCTGCGTCCTATTATGACGCGGCAAAAAAAGAAAATAAAAATGTTCATCAATTCCTGCGCCAAAAAGCAGAAAAGCAAAGGCCGGGCGAAAGCGGGCTGCTTGCCCTCGACTGGTGGAACGGCAACCGTTCCGTATTGGTGGACGTCGATTTATCCGGTATGATGCTGGGAATGACCCTGCAGACCAAACCGGAGGAAATATACCGCGCTTTGATTGAGGCTACCGCATACGGAACGAGGATGATTATCGAAAACTACCGTGAAAACGGTGTTCCGGTTGAAGAGTTTTTCGCATCGGGCGGCATTTCACAAAAAGACCCGATGACCATGCAGATTTACGCCGACGTCATCAATATGCCAGTTAAAGTTGCGGGCTCGCTTCAGGGACCGGCACTCGGCTCTGCAATTTTCGCATCGGTTGCGGCCGGCAAATCCGCCGGAGGCTACGACGATGTATTTGAAGCGGCAAGAACGATGGGCAAAATCAAGGACACAGTCTATTATCCAATTCCGGAAAATGCCGCAACATATGATAAATTGTTTGCGGAATACCGCATTTTGCATGATTACTTCGGCCGTGGTGCGAACGATGTAATGAAGCGTTTAAAAGATATTAAGCTCAGCAAATAGATTTTCTTCTTTTTCTTTAGGCAGTATTTTCCTTCAAAGGAGGGAAGATACTGCCAAATAAGTTGAATTTACAGGAGGTAATTTATCATGTCATCATTAAAAAAATATGAATTTTGGTTTATTGTGGGCAGTCAGGATTTGTACGGCGAGGATGTTCTGAAAACAATCGATCAGCACTCGAAAATTATGGTGGACGATTTTAACGCGGATCCCGTTATTCCGTGTACCTTTGTTTTCAAGCCGGTTGTCCGTAACTCGGATGAAATCTACAAGGTGATTATGGAAGCAAACAATTCCGAGAAATGCGCCGGTATTATTACATGGATGCATACCTTTTCCCCTTCCAAAATGTGGATTCGCGGATTCAGCGCACTGCAAAAACCGCTCCTACACATCAACACCCAGTTTAACCGCGATATTCCCTGGGACAGCATCGACATGGATTTCATGAACCTGAACCAGTCCGCGCACGGCGACCGCGAGCATGGGTTTATTGCAGCCAGAATGCGGTTGCAGCAAAAGGTAATCAGCGGCTACTATAAGGATGAAAATATGCGCAGACGTATGGCCGGATGGATGCGTGCCGCCGTCGGAGCATACGAGAGCAAGCGCCTGCGTGTGCTCCGAATCAGCGATAATATGAGGGAGGTTGCCGTTACCGAAGGCGACAAAGTAGAAGCACATATCAAGTTCGGCTGGCAGGTCGACCATTACGGCGTGGAAGATATTATCAGGCTTGTAAATGCCGTTACCGAGGAAGAAATCGACGCGCAAATGCAGGAATACGCCGAAAATTACGAGATGGCTACTGATAATATTGATTCGGTGCGGTATCAGGCGAGGGAAGAAGCCGCAATCAAAAAATTCATGGAAGACGAAAAATTCGGTGCGTTTCATACGAATTTTCAGGATTTGCAGCAGCTGCGCCAGCTGCCTGGCTTAGCTGTACAGGACTTAATGCGTCAGGGCTACGGGTTCGCGGGTGAAGGCGACTGGAAAACCGCCGCACTTTGCAGAATTATGAAGCTGATGACCGCCGACCTAAAAGGCGGCACTGCATTTATGGAGGACTATACCTATAATTTTGACCCGGAAAACGGTATGAATATGGGTGCCCATATGCTGGAGGTCTGTCCTTCGGTCGCCTGTGAAAAGCCGAAAATAAAGGTCGTTCCGCTTGGAATCGGCGACAGGGAAGCCCCGGCACGCTTAACATTCAAGGCGGCGGCCGGCCCTGCCGTGCTGGTTACGATTATCGACATGGGCGACCGTTTCCGCATGATTGCCAATGACGTCGTCTGCCAAAAACAGGTACACGATATGCCGAACCTCCCGGTTGCGGGCGTTCTGTGGAAACCTCTGCCGAGCCTCGAAACCTCAGCGGAAGCATGGATGTACGCCGGTGGCGCACACCACTCGGTCATCAGTTACACGCTGACTTCCGATGAAATGCGTGACTTTGCCGAAATTATGGATATTGAATTCATTCACATCGGCAAGGATACGGATATCAATGAACTGCGTAAGGAACTCACGTGGAATGATTTAATCTGGAAATTAAAAAAATAGACGTGCATAGCGCACAATCTGATTACGAATGAAGGTTATTGTGATGTTGGAAAAATTAAAGGAGCAGGTTTGCAAAGCCAATCTGCTGCTGCCGGAGCATGGGCTTGTGGTGTTTACATGGGGCAATGTTTCCGGCATTGACAGGGAAAGCGGCCTGTTTGTTATTAAGCCGTCCGGCGTACCCTATAACGAACTTACACCCGATGATATGATTGTAGTAAACCTGAAGGGGGAAAAGGTGGAGGGAAAATTGAATCCGTCCTCCGACACTCCTACCCATTGTGAACTGTACAATCATTTTCCAAATATCGGTGGTGCGGTGCACACGCATTCGCGCTGGGCGACAATTTGGGCGCAGGCCGGACGCGGAATACCTGCCTACGGAACAACCCATGGCGATTATTTTTACGGTGAAATTCCATGTACCAGAAACATGACACCCGCGGAGATTGCCGGGGAATACGAGAAGGAAACAGGCAAGGTGATTGTTGAAACCTTTAGGGATATCAGCTTTGATGATATCCCTGCCGTTCTTGTTAAATCCCATGGTCCGTTTACTTGGGGTAAGGACTGCTTTGAAGCCGTACACAATTCGGTTGTTCTTGAAGAAGTTGCGATGATGGCATGGCATACCGAGGCAATCAGTAAGCCTACCGCATCAAAAATGCAGCAGGAACTTCTCAACAAGCATTTTTTACGTAAGCACGGGGCAACAGCGTATTATGGGCAGATTCAAAAATAAATTTTACACACAAGTGTAACTATAGAAGAAACAGCAAGCCCCTCTGAACACAAATTGAGAGGGGCTTGCTGTTTCTATATCAAAGATAGTTTGTGGTATCCGGTGGCGGTACTGTTATAGATTTTCTTTGACAAAGGCTTCCAATGCGGAAATTGCCTCTGACTCATCAGTACCGTCCGCTATGATTTGAATGGTTTCATCTTTTTTTGCGATTAAACCCATCACACCAAAGATTTTTTTTGCATCTGCTGTTTTACTGCCTTTTTTAATCGTAACTGAAGAAGCAAACTTATTTGCCTCTTTTACCAGTAAGCCAGCCGGTCTTGCATGAATACCCTCCGGGTCTGTAATAACGTAACTGAATTCTTTCATATTTAAATATCCTTTCCTTACTTACAAATTATTTACGTGTTTAATTGGCTTTTTTAATATGGCAAGCAACAGCATTCCAACGATGGAGCCTGCCAATAGTGCAACTACATATAAAAGCGGATTGCCGACTAATGGAAAAACAAATATGCCGCCGTGGGGCGCTCTCAGTGTACAGTTAAACAACATTGAAAGTCCGCCTGCCAGGCCGGAACCGATTGCACACGCAGGAATTACCCTCAGCGGGTCGGCTGCGGCAAACGGAATCGCGCCCTCAGTAATAAACGATAAGCCCATTACATAGTTTGCCACGCCGGACTGGCGTTCCTGGTAAGTGAATCTGTTCTTAAAGAAGGTTGTGCAAAGCGCGATGGCAAGCGGGGGCACCATGCCGCCAACCATGACTGCTGCCATGATATTGAAATTGCCCGTTGCGATGGATGCGGTACCGAACACATAGGCAGCCTTGTTGATTGGGCCTCCGAAGTCAATGGACATCATTGCACCCAGTAAAATACCCAACAGTACCTTACTTGTGCTTCCCATACTGTTCAAGCTTGCGGTAAGCCACTGATTGAATGCGGAAACAGGCGGGTCAACAATAAATACCATTGCGAGTCCGACTAATAAAATGCCGAAGAAAGGGTACAAAAGAACGGGTTTTATGCCTTCCAGAGTTTTAGGCAGTCTATCGAAAACTTTTCTTAGGCCGACAACGAGGTAGCCCCCGATAAAGCCCGCTAAAAGAGCACCTAAAAAGCCTGCGCCGCCTGCGCTTGCCAATGCGCCGCCGACAAAGCCAACGGCCAACGCGGGACGGTCACCAATGCTCATTGCGATAAAGCCTGCGAGAATCGGCAGCATAAAGCCAAATGCTGCGGAACCAACTTTATTTAAAAACGCGGCCAGAGGAGTATTGGTACCGAATTTAGTAGGATCGATGGCATAGTTATCGAATAAAAACGACAGGGCGATTAAAATACCGCCGCCAATTACAAACGGCAGCATATGTGATACGCCGTTCATAAGATGCTTGTAAATTTGACGGCCGACACTTTCGTTTTCTCCGTCATCGGAACTATTTTCAATGTTTCCGCTCTGGTAAATCGGAACATTGCCGCCAATTGCCTGCTCAATTAAATCCTGTGCTTTACTGATTCCGTTGGACACTCTGGTTTGGATGACCTTTTTTCCGTTAAAACGATCCATCTCCACCTGTCTGTCTGCTGCGACGATAATACACTCCGCATTGGCAATATCCGCCTTCGTAAGAGCATTTTTTACGCCGCCGGAACCATCCGTTTCGACCTTAATCGTTATTCCCATTTCTTTTGCTTTGTTTTCAAGACTTTCAGCTGCCATGTAGGTGTGAGCAATTCCGGTGGGGCAGGCGGTGACGGCAAGCAAACGATATCCGTCTTTGCTCTCTTTTTTTTCTGTGCTCTCCACTTTTTCCGTCTCTGCTTTATCAATCAAGCTTAAAAAAGCTTTTTTGCTTTCAGCATGAATCAGCTTCTGACGAAATTCGTCATCCATTAAAAGAACGGACAGCCTCCCCAGTACTTCCAAATGAATGTTTTCCTTGGTTTCAGGAGCCGCAATCATAAACAGCAAATTGGCCGGAGAGCCATCCAAGGAATCATAGTCGACGCCGTCCTTAACAACCAAAACACTTAACCCAGCGCGTGTAACAACATTTGTTTTTGCATGGGGGATTGCCACTCCCTCACCAATTCCTGTTGTTCCTTCTTCCTCCCTTGCCAAAACACATTTTTTGTACTCCGCTTTGTCCTTTAAATTTCCGGTGCTGCTCATCAGTTCAACGAGCTGATCGATTGCTTCCGCTTTTGACTGTGGCTTTGCGTCAAGATTGATACCCTTTTCACTCAACAAGTCAGTTATACGCATACAAAACCCTCCTTTTTATATAAGTCGCAACAATGCTTCAACCTCATCTTTTGTTGCCAGCTCTTCGGAAAATGCACTGGCACTGCCTGTGGCTACACCTGTTTTAAACGCTTTCTGAATATCCTGATTCGGAAGATAACCCGCTAAAAAACCTGCAACCATGGAGTCACCCGCTCCGACTGAATTACGCACAACTCCTTTTGGCGCCGGACTTCTAAAAACCGTTCCATTGTCTGTGATTAAAATCGCACCGTCTCCCGCCATCGAAATCAATACGTTTTGTGCACCCTTTTCCTGAAGCTTTTTGGCATAAAAAATGATTTCCTCCTCGTTCTTTAGCTGCACACCAAAAATTTCACCCAACTCGTGGTTATTGGGTTTGATTAAAAACGGATGATATTTTAAAACATTGACCAAAAGTTTACCGGTTGCGTCCACGACCGCCTTTATGTTTTTTTCTTGAATTCGGCTCAAAATGTTTTCATAAATATCCGCCGGTAAGGTATTGGGGATGCTTCCCGCCAAAACTAAAATATCGTTATCCGCCAATTGAGCTATTTGGTCAAACATTTTTTGTAAATCCGATTCACAAATTTTAGGTCCCTGCCCGTTTATCTCACTTTCCTCTTTCGCTTTCAGTTTGACATTAATTCTTGACAGGCCGTTTTGCATCTGGATAAAGTCGGTTTTACAGCCGAATGCTTTGACGCCCCTTTCAATTTGGGCTCCTGTAAATCCCGCAATAAATCCCAAAGCAACACTGTCTATTCCTAAATTTTTTAAAACGATTGAAACATTGATTCCTTTCCCGCCGGAAAGTATTTTTTCGGATTCGGTTCGATTCACTGTGCCAAGCTGAAAAGAAGAAACTTTCACAATGTAATCAAGTGATGGATTAAAGGTTACCGTGTAAATCATATTCAATCTCCATTATATTTGTATAATTTTTATACTGTAAATCTTTCAATTTGGTTGAAATAATAGCTGCCGCGTCTAATTTTGCAAAGGTGATCGGGCAGACGCTGTTGAACTTGGAGGAATCCGCTAAAACAAATCGGGCACTGCATTTTGACAAAGCCTCTGCTTTAACAAGCGCTTCGCTCACATCGGGTGTGCTGTAGCCAATTTTAATGCTTACTCCGTTTGTTCCAAAAAAACCTTTCGTGAAGTTGTATTTTTTCAAACTTTCAATCGCTTCGTTCCCCACGACCGAATCGGTAGCCATTTTCAGTTCCCCGCCTAAAATAAAGACTTTACACCCTTTTTGCGCAAGTTTTTTGGCGTGCATCGTACCATTGGTCACATAGACAGCATTTTGCTCCGAAATATAATCAATCATAATTTCTGTAGTTGTTCCCGCGTCTATATAAACAAAATCATTGTCCTGAATTAAAGATGCCGCGTATTTACCAATCAAGTGCTTCTCCGTTGGATTTCGATTTTGCCGTTCAGATACAGCATCGTCCTTTGTATTGTAGCAAACATCCATTGTGGTGGCCCCGCCATGGACCTTATTTAATTTGCCGATATTGTGCAATACGGTCAAATCTCTTCTGATGGTAGATTCAGAGCTGTTAAACGCTTCTGTCAATTCAGCCACGGTGACGGCTTTTTTTTCTTCGACCATTTTTAAAATGGCAGCATATCTTTCTTCTGTCAGCATTTCGTTCACTCCCCTTGTATGTCTATATAATACACTCACTTTCGCTTAAAGTCAATCAAAATCAGTCAAATAAATTCAACAAAAAATAAATTATCATAAATATTTGTACAAAATTTAATAAAATATACTTAATGTAAATAAAATTAATTCCAATTTGAAATAATTAATGACTGAATATGATTGAAACTCAAATCTTTCGGTAATTCATAAAGGGAAAAGCGGTGGCTGCTATCGGGTGGATCGCTCTATTACTAGGCAGCAGAAATTGAAGCGATGGGAAAACATCAATTCCTATACAATATAAATAATTTTTGAAGGATCAAATTGTTTCTCAATCTCATTTTTTAAAAACGACTCTGCATCAGCTCTGATAGATGTTCTGTAACAATATTTCCCCATCCCTCTGCCAGTCATGAGCTTTTGATCATAAAGTTCCGTTGCATTTGGAAACGCCTCATTGTTAATCGCCCGGTGAACATAGCTGTATGTCATAAAAATAACTTCAATCAAAAGTTCCTTTTTTGTTTTTTCAGTAAGCTCATTCGCTAAAGTCGTAATCAGTTCTGCGTACAGTTCTTTCCAGTTGTCTATTAGCACAATCGGTGCAATCAGCAGGCCGACTCTGTAGCCTGCCTCGCACATCTTATTCAGAGCGTTTATTCGGTTTCGAAGCGAAGATGTCCCCAATTCGATTTTATTGATAATTTCCTGCGGATTCACACTCATTCTAAATATTGTTCTGCCTCGATGGTTTAGATTAAGAAGAGAATCCACGTTATCAAATTTTGTGGGAAACGTGATAAATCCTTTTTCGTTTTTACCGAAATTTTCGATCGTCCATTCCAAGTTGGAAGTTATGGTGTTTTCCAAAACCAAATCGCTGTTGCTTCCTATTTCGAAGGTTAAATCCCGATCCGATTTGTTTACGGTTTTCATCAACTTATCAAGCATCTGTTCTCTGTTTACAAATAATCTTAAATAAGAACACTTGTTGTAGTGGCAGACTAAATAGCAGTACAAACACATTGCACTGCATCCGGAAGAGGTGTAGGGGACGAGGAAGTCCGAGGATTTGTAATTTGGTACATATCGATGAGTCTTTCTGACTCCGATAATCAGATGACGTTTCATCTGTGCAAACTCCGAATTTGAACTATTTCGAAGTTCAGGAATATTATTGTGACTTTCGATTGGAATCCACGGGAGATCTTTATATTGGTTCCGTAATATTTTACCTAATTCATAGTTAAGAGCCGAAGGTTCATAAAAAATTTTATCGGGCTGCAAAAAAACCAACTCCTTCTCATTTAGTATGCATCAAGAGCTAAGATTTTATTTTCAAAGCAAAATGCCAAAATCAGAGTAGCAAATGCAATACATTTTAAAACGTCTTTTCGTCATTTTGACATATTGTTTATTCTTATACAACAATAAACAAATTAGCTTTGATTATCAGGAGGAAAATTCATAATATTGATGAATGATTCTCACAATTTATACAAACAAATCCTGTAGATTTTAGGAAAGTTGAATTGACAATAGATAAAATTTGAAGTAAAATTGATAGGTTCAAGCAATCATAAAAATTGTCAGAAATCCGATGTTTTCTGCACAATTTGGTTGCATTTGAAATGCTTTAATTTTTTATTTTATGGAAAAAGTCATATTCTTCCCCGCGCGGAACAATATGGCCGAATTGTTATTTTTCGCGTGGAGAAATGGTGGTTGGCATGGGGGTTATTGCATTCCTCATTATTTTGCCTTTTGTTGCAGCTTTCTTTTTAGCATTTATGAAACAACAGGGGAAAATGCGTGATTATTTTATCTATACATGTTGTGCGGTCATTGTTGCTGCGGTTCTGTACTTTGCGGTGACAAATCTGATCAACAGCGAAAGCCGGTCATATCTTTTGGAAACGCGCGGGTTGGATACGGCAATTTTGATTGGGGAATTCGGGTTGATGGGGCTTGTTGTTTATTACGGGTTCCATTATAAAAAATACTACGTTGCTTTCCTTTCTATTGCACAAACCGGGCTAATCGCTTGGCTTGAGCTTTTCGGGAAAAAGATTCCTGAGGCCAATCATATTTTATCGGATAAGCTTACAATTATGATGTGCCTGATCATCGGAGTAGTGGGCTGCCTGATTTGTGTTTATGCGGTTGGGTACATGAAGGAATACCGCGCGCACCATCCAGAGTACAGGGACAGAAGCGCATTCTTTTTTGCGATGCTGTTTGTCTTTTTGGGTGCTATGTTCGGTTTGGTATTTTCCAACAACCTCACTTGGATTTATTTTTTCTGGGAAATTACCAGCATCTGTTCTTTTCTGCTTATTGGTTACAATCAAACACAGGAGGCGATTACGAACTCAATTCGAGCCCTGTGGATGAACCTTTTGGGTGGGCTTGGTTTTGCGGTTGCAATCGTTTACGGCACATTAGTATTAAATGTTGCTGATTTGCATGGTCTTGTCACATTGGGTGCGGGCAATGAAATTGCCATAATTCCGGTTATCCTTCTTGCCTTTGCAGGAATAACCAAAAGTGCCCAGTTCCCGTTTTCGGGCTGGCTTTTGGGTGCGATGGTCGCGCCTACCCCAACCTCTGCTCTTTTGCATTCTGCTACCATGGTTAAGGCAGGCGTATACCTTTTAATCCGCCTTTCACCGACGTTTGCCGGGAATTTGGCGGGCACTATGGTTACGACTATCGGCGGCTTTACCTTTTTCGCAGCGTCACTGCTTGCTATCTCACAGAGTGACGGTAAAAAAGTGCTGGCCTATTCTACAATTTCTAATTTGGGATTAATCACTGCCTGCGCAGGTGTCGGTATGCACGAAGCTGTATGGGCCGGTGTATTCCTGATGATGTTCCATGCAGTCTCAAAATCGCTCATGTTCCTATCTGTTGGTGCGGTGGAAAACAGTACCGGCAGTCGCAATATTGAGGATATGCATGGATTAATCGTAAAACTCCCGGGGCTCGCGTTTGTTATGATTGTCGGTATTGCGGGCATGTTTTTAGCACCGTTCGGGATGCTGATTTCAAAGTGGGCGGCACTGAAAGCTTTCGTGGATTCCAACAGCCTATTACTGGTGGTCTTCCTTATTTTTGGCAGTGCCACCACACTTTTCTACTGGACAAAGTGGCTTGGAAAATTGGTCGCGGTTTTGCATCATTCCGCACGCCTGCCGAATACGGTGGGAAAAAGCGAATGGTTTTCCCTGATTTCACAGGCAGTTTTAATGATTTCTCTTTGCCTTACATTCCCATTGGTATCTACATATATCGTAGAACCCTTCCTGAGTGATATGTTTCATCAAACGCTGCCGGCCATTATCAGCAGCGGTAATGTAAATATCATGATTATGATGCTTTGTGCCATTGTCATTTTACCCATTGCAGTACGTTTCCTGACTTTTGGCAAAAAGAATAAAATAGTAATGTCTTATATGGGCGGCGCGAACGCAGGGGATGATCGAAACTTTATTGATTCCTTTGGTGACAGCAAACCGATGTATCTTGCCAATTGGTACATGGAAGACTATTTCGGCGAGAAGATAATTTTAAAACCCGCTATTATGCTTGCTGCGGCGGGATTGATTGTTATGATGGTTATTGCGATTGGGGGTGCGGTGTAATGTGGTCAATTATTTCCGTAGCGCTGTATTTGATTTTGGGGCCTGTCGTGGGCGGCTTGCTTGCGGGCTTTGACCGTAAGATCAGCGCGCGCTTACAAGGACGGCAGGGGCCACCTTTATTGCAACCGTTTTACGACTTGTTCAAGCTGTTTTCCAAGCAATCTGTTGTGGTCAACAATGTACAGGACTTTTTAGTATGCGGCTTTTTAGTATTCATCGTTTTTACAGGCGGCCTGTTCTTTTCCGGCGGTGATTTACTGCTGGTGTTTTTTGCGCTTACACTGGCGGGTATTTTCTTTATGATGTCCGCCTGTTCCGCAAACTCCCCCTACAGCGCAATGGGTGCGCAAAGGGAGCTTATGCAAATGATGGCTTATGAACCGATGGTGCTTTTAACCGCGATTGGGTTTTACAAATCCACAGGCAGTTTTGCGGTTAGTGATATCATTCACAGCAGCGTGTCTAACATTGCGTATCTGCCCGGAATTTTTATCGGATTTCTCTTCATCCTTGCAATTAAATTCCGCAAATCGCCGTTCGATTTAAGCACCTCGCATCATGCACATCAGGAGATGGTGAAGGGCTTGACTACAGAGCTTTCCGGTAACATTCTGGCTTTAGTGGAGCTTTCTCACTGGTACGAAAATGCATTTTTGCTCGGCGTTGTGGGCTTATTTATCATCAATTCCAATTGGTGGAGCTTTTTAATTGCCGTGCCTGTGTGCATCATTGCTTATTTTATGGAAATATTGGTGGACAACACTTTCCCGAGGGTAAAGTGGGAGGTCATGCTGAAATCAACGTGGCTGGTAACTCTGGTTGCAGGCGTAATTAACCTGATGATCTTAAGCTTTATTAAATAGATACGGAGCAGAGCAATCTGCTTTAAGGGTGGACACAGGTTCGTCCTATCGGAAAGGCATGGTTTTATTTATGTTAAATGTATCAAAATCCCCATGGCTTTTACATTATGACGGTTCGAGCTGCAATGGCTGTGATATCGAGGTGTTAGCCTGCTTAACACCGATTTATGATGTGGAACGCTTTGGCGTTATTAATACCGGAAACCCCAAGCATGCAGATATTTTTTTAATCACCGGTGGAATTAATAAGCAGAACGAGCCGGTGGTACGGCAGATTTATGAGCAGATGCCAAACCCAAAAGTAGTTGTGGCAGTGGGAATATGTGCCTGCAACGGCGGTATCTTCAAAGAATGCTACAATATTCTGGGCGGCGTGGATACCGTGCTGCCGGTTGATATTTATGTACCGGGTTGCGCGGCACGGCCGGAAGCAATTATAGACGGCGTTGTAAAAGCAGTAGCTCTGCTGGATGAAAAACGCAGAGTCAGAAAAGAGGAGGCGCGGCAATGATAGACGGTCAGATAATGGATATCGGTCCCGGAAGCTTAGTGCCGGAGGTGCTCAAAATCCAGCACGACGGTTACCGTTTGGTTCAGATTTGCGCCACAAGAACCCCCGGTGGTTATGAACTCACCTATTCTTTTTCAAAGGAGTATGAGTTCGTCTGCCTGCGTATTAATTTAAAAGAAGACGCGGAAATCATGACGATCAGCAATATTTATTCTTGTGCATTTTTATACGAAAATGAAATTCACGATCTTTTTGGTGTACAGATTAAACTGATTACCATTGATTATAAAGGCAATTTGTATCGTATAGAAAAGAAAACGCCTTTTAAATAAAGGGAGGAATACCAATGTCTACACGCAGTATTGTACCATTTGGGCCACAGCACCCGGTGCTGCCTGAGCCAATTCATATTGACCTTGTATTGGAGGATGAAAAGGTCGTAGAAGCGATTCCCTCCATCGGGTTTGTTCACAGAGGCCTTGAGAAACTGGTTGAGAAAAAAGATTTTAATGAATATGTGTATGTTGCCGAGCGCATCTGCGGAATTTGCAGTTTTATGCACGGCATGGGTTATTGCGAGGCTGTGGAGCACATCATGAACATTGAAGTGCCGCCGCGTGCCCAATATTTGCGTACCATCTGGAGCGAGATGTCCCGTATTCACAGCCACCTTTTGTGGCTTGGCTTGTTGGCGGACGCTTTTGGATTTGAGAGTCTGTTTATGCAGTCGTGGCGTATGCGCGAGAAAATTTTGGATATGTTTGAATATTCGACAGGCGGGCGTGTTATTTTTTCGGTTAATAAAATAGGCGGTCAGCGCAAGGATATGGACAATGACATGATTGCCGATTTCTTAAAAATATTTGCCGATATGGAAAGTGAACTTAAGGTTCTTTCAAAAACATTTTTAGATGATTATGCAGTCAATACACGTCTGAGAGACGTGGGATTCCTTACCAAAGAGCAGGCACATGACCTTGGCGCTGTCGGACCGTTTATGCGCTCGAGCGGTATTGCGCTGGACAACCGCAAATTAGGCTACGCAGCGTACGCCGACCTTGATTTCGAACCGATTACAAGCACAGTCGGTGATTCCTACGCTCGTACAGATGTACGTATCCGTGAAATCTTTCAGTCGATCGACCTCATTCGTCAGGCCGCGGCTAAAATTCCTGGAGGGGAAGTCGCAACGCCATTTAAGGGCTTTCCGCAAGGCGAGCATTTTATGCGCGTGGAACAACCGAGGGGAGAGGCAATTTATTATGTTAAAGCAAACGGAACCAAATTTTTGGACCGTATGCGTGTTCGTACCCCAACATTTGCGAATCTGCCCGGCATGATTGAAACGCTCAAGGGCTGCCAGTTGGCGGACGTGCCGATTCTGATTTTGACCATTGACCCGTGCATCAGCTGCACCGAAAGGTAGCGGAACGTATGAATATGATGAATTTTACCAAAACAGTTTTGCATAATCTTTGCTCAAAACCTGTTACCAGGCCATATCCTCAGGAACCAAGGGAGTATCCGCAGCGCACAAGAGGCCACATTGCGGTTAATATTAACACCTGCATATTCTGCGGGCTTTGCTCTAAAAAATGCCCTACGGGCGCAATTACGGTGAACCGTGCGGAAAAAACATGGTCAATTGATCGGTTTGGCTGTATTCAGTGCGGTTCCTGTGTGGAAAATTGCCATAATAAGAGCCTAAGTATGATGCAAAGCTATACCCAGCCCGATGCTGTAAAAAGTGTGGACACTTACACTCAGCCGCCAAAGGATGAACCGGCTGATCAATAAAGGAGAATTACCATGCATGATTACCATAAAGCAGTTGACATGGTCAACTTTGCAAAAGAAAAAGCGGAGCAATTAGGCAAAAGCAAGGTGACGAAAATTAACATTGTTGTCGGTGAAAGCTCCGGTTATTCTGCCGACAGTATTTGTATGTACTTTAAAGAAGTTTCAGAAGGTACTGTTTGCGAGGGTGCCGAGGTTAACGTCAAACACGTTAAATCCATGCTCCAATGCCCAAATTGCGGCGAACTGTATGCACGCAAGCTGATGCATTACGAGTGCCCCAAATGCGGTACAGAAGGTGAGCCGAGCAAAATCGGCACAGAAATAGAGATAGAGGGCATTGAAGCCGAATGACCGTTACCATTACAGTTCTTGGTATTGTGCAGGGAGTGGGCTACCGCCCGTTTGTTGCGCGGCTTGCAAAAGAACTAAGCATTACCGGTACCGTACTGAATAGCGGCGGTATCGTTCGGATACTGGCCAATGGAACAAAGGAGGCGATGGATATTTTTATCCATCGCCTTAAGTCGCAACAGCCCTGTGGTGCGGACGTGATACAAATACAGTCGAAACAGGCACCGGAACAGCAGTTTTCAGACTTTAAAATCATTGCAAGCACACAGAGTGAACAGGAAACGCCGCTGATTCCGCCGGATTTACCAATGTGCGAAACATGCAGGCAGGAATTGTACGATCCCGAAAACCGGCGTTACCGTTACCCGTTTATCAGCTGTGTGGCGTGCGGGCCGCGTTACAGCATCATCAACACACTTCCCTATGACCGCGCAACCACCACGATGGACGATTTCCCTATGTGTGAGCAATGTGAGCATGAATACAGCGGGGATGACCGCCGCCAGCACGCGCAGACAATTTCCTGCCACGACTGCGGACCCCAGCTGATTTTACAGTTGCACGATGTCACTTACCGCGCGGATGATGCGCTGAATCGTGCAATTGAACTGTTCCGCGAAGGAGCGGTGCTTGCCGTCAAGGGAATCGGTGGGTATCAGTTTGCCTGTTCCCCAACCAATGAACGGTCTGTTGAACGTTTGCGCCTGTTAAAGCGCAGGGAGAAAAAACCCTTTGCAGTGATGTTTCCAACGATGGATATGCTGAAGGAACATTGCGTGGTGGGTAAAGAAGAAGAGAATCTGCTCCTTTCCACAGCGCGTCCGATTATACTGCTTCACAAGAAAAAGAATGAATTTTGTTCCGTGGTAAGCGGAGAAAGCCGCTTTTTAGGCGCGTTTTTGGCGTATACGCCTCTGCATCAGCTTCTGACGGATGCCTGCGGTGCATTAATAATGACCAGCGGGAACCTGACCGCGGAGCCAATCATCATTCAGGACAGGGAGATGCTCAAACTGCAATCCCCTTATCTTGACGGAGTACTTTACAGCCTTCGTCGTATTGTCACGCCGCTTGACGATTCTGTTACCCGTGTTGTGTGCGGAAAACCGCAGGTGATTCGCCGCAGCAGAGGGTACGTTCCTCTGCCGGTTTTATTGCGGCAGAGTACGCAGAGGGCTGTCCTTGCCATGGGTGGTGATTTAAAAAGCAGCTTTTGTCTGTATCAACATGACCGCGCTTATTTGAGCCAGTATTTTGGGGATATGGAGAGCTACGCGGTTTCAAAGGTGTATCAGGAAAATTTACAGCGAATGCGGAGCATCCTCGGGATTACTCCGGATATCATCGCCTGTGATTTGCATCCAAATTATCTTTCCTCACACATGGCGGAAAAACTGGCACTGCTCGAAAATAAAAAGCTGATTCATATACAGCATCATCACGCGCACACAGCTTCGGTGATGGCGGAGCACGACTTGCAATCCTGCATTGGTGTAGCATTTGACGGCACCGGCTACGGTACGGACGGCGCAGTTTGGGGCGGTGAATTTTTGTTGTGCAAAGGCGCCGAGTACGCGCGCCGCGCTCACCTTTCCTATGTCACACTTTGCGGAAGGGATGCAGCGTCAAAGAATGCGGTTCTTACCGCGAACTGTTATCTTTATGCGATAGGCAAAACCATTGAGGATAGCGAATTTGCTACCGTACAGGCGGCAATCGAGCACCAAATCAACACACAGCAAAGCGCAAGTATGGGGCGGCTGTTCGATGCGGTAAGCGCGGTCATAAAGCTAAAAACAGAAAATTCATACGAGGGTGAGTGTGCGATCGCGTTGGAAAACGCCGCCGCCAAAGCGCAGGAAAACGGCGTCGTGCCTTTTCCTTTACATTTTTCAATTGAGTATGGCGAATTTGAAATGATAATCGACCAAACCGGCATACTAAAAGATATTTATGCAGCTGTAGAAAACGGCGGCAGCCGGGAAGCGATTGCCTTGGGCTTTCATCAGGCCATTGCGAAAATGGTGCTGGAGGTTTGTGTTGATATACGGCTGAAAAGCGGGGAAAATACAGTGACATTAAGCGGAGGCGTATTTTCCAATTTATTGCTTACACAGGACTGTACAGCGCGGCTGCAAAAAGCGGGTTTCCAAGTATACCTGAATTCTGCGGTACCAACCAACGACGGTGGTATTTGCTTGGGTCAGGCGTGGATTTGCGGACAAATGAAAGAATAAAAGAGGTGATTTTATGTGCGTTGCAATGCCGGGCAAAGTATTGGCTGTTCATGGAACAATAGCCACAGTGGATTTTAACGGCAATACAGTTGAAGCACAGGCGGGTTTGGTTTCGATTAAACCGGGTGACTACGTGTTGGTACACGCCGGTTGTATTTTGCAGGTGCTTACAAAAGAAGACAGTGATATGCTCACAGAGCTGTTTGAGGAAATCGAAAACATATGATTGATTATAAAAAATATTTAATGGAATATGACGGTCCGTCGGTGAGACTGATGGAGGTTTGCGGTACCCACACCGCCCAAATCTCGCACTGCGGCATTCCAAGTATGCTTTCTCCGCAGATTCAGCTGATCTCCGGCCCCGGCTGCCCGGTTTGCGTTACCGTGACTTCCTATATTGACCGGCTTGTGGAACTTTGCATGGAGCCGGGCACTGTGGTTGTTACATTTGGTGATATGCTGCGTGTTACCGGCAGCAACCAAAGCCTGAACGATGCGAAAGCAGCGGGCGGGCAGGTACAGATGGTGTATTCCCCTATGGATACACTGAAGCTTGCGGCTGCGGATAAAACCAAAACCTTTGTATTTGCCGCCGTCGGTTTTGAAACCACCACGCCGATTTACGCAATGCTGCTCAAGGAGGCAATCCAGAGCGATATTACCAATATAAAGATTTTGACTTCACTCAAAACAATGCCGCCCGTTATCAACTGGGTGTGCGAAAAGCAAGGTGGAATCGACGGATTTCTTGCTCCGGGGCATGTCAGCGTAATTACGGGAAGTAATATTTTTAATGAATTATCCGATCACTATCAAATTCCGTTCGCTGTCGCAGGATTTGAGGGCGAGCAAATTTTAACGGCAATTTATGCGTTGGTCAGGCGACAGGGAAAAGCCGGGGTAATGAACCTTTATCCGTCCGCGGTGACCGCGCAAGGCAATGAAACGGCACAGCACGCGGTAGAAAAGTACTTTATGCCCTGTGACGCCGCGTGGCGTGGAATGGGCGTAATAGCGGATTCCGGAATGATGCTGCGCGAGGAGTACCGAATGTTTGACGCGGGCAGTGCGAACCTGAACGCCGACCACGGGGCGCATTCGGGGTGCAGGTGCGCACAGGTGCTTACGGGGGCGCTGAAACCAACCGAATGTCCCCTGTTCGGTACCGGCTGTACGCCGCAGTCTCCGCAGGGGGCCTGTATGGTTTCCGCAGAAGGAAGCTGCTACAATTATTTTGTGAATAAGAGGAAACGATAATGAAAATAACCATGGCTCACGGCAGCGGGGGAAAGGCGACCTCCGAACTGATTGCAGGTATTTTTGCCAAACATTTCGACAATCCCGTGTTGGCACGGATGGAAGATTCCGCCGTCGTGCCCGGTGCGGCAACCATTGCTATGACGACGGACAGTTTTGTCGTAACCCCGCTCTTTTTTGCCGGCGGGGATATCGGCAGACTGTCGGTTTGCGGCACAGTGAACGACCTTGCCATGAGCGGCGCGACTCCAAAGTACTTAACCTGCGGGTTTATTTTGGAAGAGGGAGCCGATACAGAGGAACTGGAGAAAATAGTTGCCTCGATGGCACAGACCGCAGCTGAAGCCGGTGTAACCATTGTTGCCGGCGACACCAAAGTGGTGGAGGGAAAAGGCGGCATTTACATCAATACATCGGGCGTTGGCTTTTTGCCGAACGGCGGCATTGTCAGTTCCGCAAATTGTGCACAGGGCGATGTTGTGTTGCTGTCCGGTAACCTCGGGGATCATCATGCGGCCATTTTGAGCGCACGTATGAGTATCTCCAATACGATTGTGAGCGACTGTGCACCGCTGAACGGGATTGTTTCCGCATTGCTGAAAGATAACGTCAAGGTGAAAGCAATGCGCGACGTGACCCGCGGCGGCCTTGCAACGGTGCTGAATGAATTTGCTTCTGCTTCGCAGTGTTGTATTTCGCTTCATGAGGATCGCATTCCCGTCAGCGATCAGGTTCGCGGCTTTTGCGGTATTTTGGGCCTTGATCCGCTGTATATGGGCAATGAGGGGAAAATGGTTGCGGTCGTTGCCAAAGAAGACGCACAAAAAGCCCTGCAATGTATGCAGGGCAGCCAATACGGGGAAAATGCCGCCGTGATTGGCGAGGTGATCGCCGGTGAAGCAGGAACGCTGCTTCTCAAAACAGACATCGGCGGAATTAGAATTTTGACGGAGCTGTATGGCGAAGGTTTGCCACGTATTTGCTGACAACAACGACCGGTACAATATTCTTTTTTGTACCGCTTTCGATATCATAACAAGAACCCCTCCGGATTTTCATTCGGAGGGGTTCTTGTTATACTAAAATTCTATAAAAAAATGTGAAGTCACGTTTTTATAGCGCGAAGTGCGTTGAATTATGCATGAGAACAGTATTACACGGAAGCGAATAATTCTTTTGTTAAATCTTTAATCATAGCAAGCTTTTCCGGGATTTTAATCGCCTGTGGGCAATGCAGCGCACATCTGCCGCAGGCGGTACAATGATCGACTCGTTCGGACTCCGGCGTTTCAAAGTAGGCTTTTTGATACGCATCTTTGTCTTTATCCACTGCGTATTGATTGTACAGCTTAAACATCTTCGGAATATCGACGCCAAACGGGCAGTCCATGCAATAGCGGCAGCCGGTGCAGGGAACGGTGTCCTTTGTTTTATAAGCCTCAACAGCCTTTTCAATGACGGAATAATCCCTTTCGGTCAGCGGTTCAAAATTGGTCATGGTGCCAATATTGTCTGTCAGTTGTTCCATGTTGGACATACCGCTTAAAACTGTCATCACATTGGGGAGGCTTGCCGCGTAGCGAATCGCCCAGGAGGCAATGCTTTTTTCGGGTCTTGCGGCTCGCAGCAGTTCGTTTGCAGTGTCACAGGGATTTGCCAGCGTTCCCCCGCGAACAGGTTCCATGACGATACAGGGGAGATGGTGGCGCTCCAAAATTTCGTACTGCTGCTTGGCGTCCTGCATTTCCCAATCGAGATAATTTAGCTGTATTTGGGCGAAATCCCATTCATAGGTATTGCAGATTTTTTCCAAAACATCGGGCTTATCATGAAAGGAAAACCCCAAATGGCGAATAACACCCTCTGCCTTTTTCTTTGATAAGAACTCATACACACCAAAATCAATGCATTTTTTAAAGTTTTCCGTTGACAGTGAGTGAAAAAGATAAAAATCAAAATAATCTGTTTGCAGGCGGCTTAATTGCAGATTGAAAATCCGTTCTACATCCGCGGGGGTTTCGGCCATCCAAATCGGCATTTTGGTGGCCAGAAAATAGCTGCTTCGGTCATGCTTTTTAAGCGCATGGCCAACAAATTCTTCTGACGCGCCGTCATGATACATATGTGCCGTATCAATATAGTTGATTCCATTAGCAAGAGCATAGTCTACCATTTCCTGAGCCTTTTCGTAATCGATATCCTCTTTGTCGGGGTACATTTTTGGCAGTCTCATACAGCCCAAACCCAATACCGAAATCGATAAGGCGGAGTCTTTATAGTTTCTTTTTAACACATTCTTTTCCTCCTGTTACGCAGTATTCCTATTGTAATACATTGAGTGTGCTCTAAGTCAATAGAAAAGTGAAAATATTTGTACTAAGTTGACTTAAAGCTAACTCTAATGTATATTATTAATATATTTTGTAAAGTGAAGGAGTGGATTTAAATTGAGTTATACCATTACGCAGGTGGCTGAAAAAATGAATTTGACGGCGTACACCTTGCGGTATTACGAAAAGGAAGGTTTGCTGCCTTTCGTCAAACGGACAGAAAGCGGAATCAGGCGCTTCACAGATTCTGATTTAGATTGGCTTTCACTGATTTGTTGTCTAAAAGGGACCGGTATGTCCGTTAAACATATCAAGGAGTATATTGACCTGTCTATGCAGGGGGATGAAACACTCCAGCAAAGATTGCAGATTTTTATAAAGCAGCGTGAGAACGTACTGATGCAAATTGAAGAGCTGCAAAAACATCTCGCAAAAGTGAATTGCAAAATTAAATGTTATAGTGAAGCCTGTGATGCCTGTACAACCTCAAAGGAGCAATAAATATATAAACCCATACCTGTAAGGGTATGGGATAATTGTTTGTCTGTCCCGTCTACCGGGCTGGTATTCCAACCACCCGGCAGACTTCAACAGTATTCATATGAAAAATCAATTTATGTCCGAATACAATTATACGAGTTCATAGATGCGAATTATGCTGAAAATAATGAATTTCTTTTTTTCATCCCCTTTTATTGAATATGCTTATATTATAAAAGAAGTTTGTGTTGATTGTGTGAGATTTCATTTAAAAATTCGTAAATTAGATATGAACAAAGCTCTTCACATCCAAGTGAAGAGCTTTGTGTATTCTGTCGCTTATTTAAACATATGCCAAAGCATTCTGCTCGATTGTTTCGCTGATTAACTTATGGCCATCCTTATTGGGATGAATTCCGTCTTCACAAATAAGGTTCTGATAATGTCCTGTCTTTAAAAACGCGCTGCTGATATCAATCAGCGGGACACTGTGCAATTTTGCGAGTCGATTAACAGCCAGATTGTACATCTCGTGCCAGCGATAAATATATTCCACATCACCCAGCCAGCGAAGTACATTGTCGGCATTCAACCCGCGTGTAACCCAAGCAAAGTATCTTTTTGCATCAATCGGCGGAAGTGAAAGCAGAACGGGCTTGCCACCGCTCTTCTTCACTTCGTCAATTAGCTCGGAGTAGCCTTGCTCGAAAGCGGAAACCGGTGTGTTTGGCGTATGCGGACTTTCCGGCTCATTTGAAATTGCAGCCCAGTCAAAATCGCAGTCATTGCCGCCGAACTCCAACAGAGTATAGTCGTATTGATTTAACTCGGACTCGTGCTTTTTCAGAACTTCGCAGCCTTTTGTAATGGTGCATCCGAATTTTGAATAATTGCTTATCGAAATATTCGTGTTATGTTCTATTGTACCGACAAAGCTGTCTTTCAGAAGAATATATTTATTTCGGACGCTGTCAAAAATAACACCCTTTGAAACGGAATCACCAAAAATGCAAACGGATTGAATCATAACAGCACTTCCTTCGTAATTACGATAAATAGTTAATGTAGTAATTAATACTATATGACGCAATTGTCAATATGTCAATATGATATCTCAAAGTTTACAAATTATTCAAAATATTCAATAAAAAGCTTCTGATTTTGCAATTGTACAAAACAGAAGCTTTTTATTGTTATGTAAGATTGATTTCGCCGATATAGTTTGTAGCAAAAATACGTTTAATTTCCTCCGGGTTTTCTGTTTTTCCAAGCGCCCACATCAGCTTTGTGACGGCGGCTTCCGTCGTCATATCAAGCCCTTGTAAAACGCCGGTTTTCAGCGCTTTTTGACCGGCCTGGTAAATCGTAAAGTCGCTGCGTTCATAAAGGCACTGGCTGCAAACCACAACAGAAATTCCGCATTCCACAACCTTTTGCAGTTTTGAAATCAAATCGCGGCGGACAAAATTCAGCCCGCCCGCACCAAATGCCTCTATGACAATGCCTTTGTAATTCATGTTTGACAGCATATCAAATATTTCAGGATTCAGTCCGGGGGTAAGTTTTATCAGGAATACACCATTGTTCAAACGGTCCTCCAATATAAAATCACCATTTATACGCGGCAGGACAGCTTCGTTCAGCATCAGTCCGCCCGCGTCAACAGTTGCCGCGTTTGGGCAGTTGACGCTTTCAAATGCATTGAATCCGGTTGTGCGAACCTTGACCGCACGTGTGCCCAAAATTACCTTGCGGTCAAAAGCGATGTATACACCCGGCTTTTCAGAAGCTGCCATCGCGAAAGCACAGCGCAAGTTCTCCACCCCGTCGGTCAGCGGGTGGCTGATGGGCAGCTGCGAGCCGGTGATGACGACGGGAATCGGCAGGTTGCGAAGCATAAACGACAGTACCGAAGCGGTGTACGCCATTGTGTCCGTGCCGTGTGTCAGCACGATTCCGTCAAAATTCTTCACTTCACGGGCAATCGTGCGCGCAATGCTCTGCCACTCCTCCGGCTGAATATTGGAGCTGTCAAGCTGAAACAAGTCTTCAACTTCAACATCATATTCGGTGGTCACAGCGCCAATAAAAGCCTCTAACCCTTCACTGTTTGTGGAGGGGGCAAGTCCCTCGTTCGTCAATTCCGAGGCGATCGTGCCACCGGTTGTAATCAGCAGTATTTTTTTCATTATTTCCTCCGGTTTTATCGGTATGGCAGCTAAAAGCCGCTCAGTATGATTTAGACAAGGCTGAAGTGTATGCAAACCAAGATTTCTACAAAATATAGTATCATTAATATCGGTTAAAGTAAATCGGCGGTTGTCCAAATAAACCTTAAAATATCGCCCCGAATTTGTGAGCACCAATAAAAATACAATAGATTGCTTCATTGGAAGTGTTAAGCTATAATAAATCATAAGCTATCAATGGCAATACGAAACGTTTGAAAAAGAATTACTGCAAAACAGTCAGAAAGGGTGAATTGCTTTGGCCACTATTTTCATCATTGAAGATGATGTTAAAATTCGAAACGAGCTGACCAAGCTGCTCGAAAAATATGGGTACGAATGTGAATCGTCGGATGATTTTTCTCATATGTCGGAAGTCGTTCTGCGCCGAAATCCGCAGCTTGTCCTGCTCGACATCAATTTGCCGGTTTACGACGGCTACTATATCTGTCGCGAAATCCGCCGTGAATCTCAAATTCCCATCATCATTGTCACAAGCCGTGACAATGAAGTGGATGAATTAATGAGCATGAATTTGGGCGCCGATGATTTTATCACCAAGCCGTATAACACGCAGATATTGCTCGCTCGAATTTCCTCCGTCTTAAAACGTGTCTACCATTCCGAACCGGTCAATATCATTTCTCACCGCGGGCTGGAGCTGGACGTATCCAGAAGTATGGCCCATTTTGAGGGAAGTGAGGTTGAACTTTCCAAAAATGAGCTGCGCATTTTGCGGCTGCTGATGTGCAATAAAGACCGGATTATTTCGCGCGATGAAATAATGAACGACCTGTGGCAGTCGGAGGAATTTGTGGATGACAACACCCTGACGGTCAATATTAACCGGCTACGCAAAAAGTTGGACGGCATTGGCGTGCATGATTATTTGGTCACCAAGCGCGGGCAGGGGTACTTGGTATGAAACTGGGGAGCTTTTTAAAAGATAAGTCGATTTCTATTATCATTGCTGTTTTAACAGCCGGATTTTCGGCCACTCTAATCTACGTGCTCGGTGTAGGCGGTTACGCAGCCGGATTTGTCGCAGGTGTTTTTCTGTTGGGAGAGGCTGCCGCTCTAATCATTGAATATTTTCAAAAAAGAACATTTTACAACACCTTGCTGCAAAGTTTGGATAAAATTGATAAGAAATATCTTCTGTCGGAAATGCTGGATGAGCCGCTCTTTTCCGAGGGTAAAATTTTATGTGAAGTAACCAAACTGACCAATAAATCCATGAATGACGAAATCGCAAAGTATCGCCTTGCGTCTCAGGAGTACCGGGAATACATTGAAACATGGGTTCACGAGGTCAAAACGCCCATTTCCTCCAGTAAACTTATTATAGAAAACGATAAAAATAATACGACACGGAATTTAAACGAAGAGCTGTCTAAAATAGAGAATTATGTTGATCAGGCTCTTTTTTATTCGCGCAGCAATCATGTGGAAAAAGATTATGTCATTAAACAAACCACACTCAAGGAGCTCGTCAATTCAGCACTCAAAAAAAATTCCACATTGTTTATTGAGAGTAGAATCAGCGTGGAAACCTCCGCACTCGATAAAACGGTATTTACCGATGTAAAGTGGACGGATTTTATTCTTGGACAAATTCTGATGAACTCCATCAAATACAGAAGCACGGATCCTAAAATTCAAATTTACGGTCTAAAAAACGAAAACAGTGTTACGTTGATGATTGCAGACAACGGAATCGGAATCCCTAAGATGGATTTAGCGCGTGTGTTTGAAAAAGGGTTTACCGGTACAAACGGAAGAACTGCTGCAAAGTCAACCGGAATCGGGCTTTACTTGTGCAAAAAGCTTTGTGCAAAGCTGAACCTCGGAATTTCGATTGCTTCCACCGTCAATTCCGGCACAATCGTTTCTATTGTGTTTCCCAAGAGTAATATGTTTGAATAATTCCAGAATCTTACGAAACTGTAAGATTTCTGTAAGCTAAATCAATGGATAGCAATACTGCATTGTATTATACTGTTGATACAACATAAAGAGGAGATAATATAATGCAGACAATTTTAACGGTAAGCAATATCGAAAAATATTACGGGAATAAAGGCAATATGACAAAAGCGGTTGACAACATCAGCTTTGAGGTTGATAAAGGTGAATTTATCGGCATCATGGGTGCTTCCGGCAGCGGCAAGACCACGCTTTTGAACTGTATTTCGACCATCGATTCCGCCACAGCGGGTCATATTTTTATTGACGGAATGGACATCACACAGCTGAATTCCAAAAAGCTTTCTAAATTCCGCCGCGAACAGCTCGGCTTTATCTTTCAGGACTTTAATCTGCTCGATACCCTAACCGCTTATGAAAATATTGCGCTCGCGTTGACAATTATCAAGACTCCCGCCGGTGAAATCGATGTTCGAGTGCGTCATGTTGCAAAGGAACTTGAAATTGAGGATGTGCTTAAAAAGTACCCTTATCAGATGTCCGGCGGACAAAAACAGCGCGTCGCCTGCGCAAGAGCCATTGTTACTGGGCCGGCTTTGATTTTGGCGGATGAGCCTACCGGTGCGCTTGATTCAAAGTCCTCGCGTATGCTGCTCGAAAGCTTTGAAAAACTCAACAATAATTTGAGTGCGACCATTTTGATGGTCACCCATGACGCGTTTACAGCGAGCTATTGTCACCGGATTTTGTTTATTAAAGATGGTAAAGTCTTTAATGAGCTTGTGCGCGGCGAGGATACCCGCAAGCAGTTCTTCAATAAGATTATTGAAGTGGTAACTTTACTCGGAGGTGACAATTCCAATGTTCTTTAAGCTTGCCTTAAAAAATGTCACCAAGAGCATCAAGGACTACACTGTTTATTTTTTAACCATGACCTTCGGAGTGTGCCTGTTTTACATGTTCAACTCCATTGATTCGCAGACTACTATGATGCAACTCAGCGCGGTGCAGTCAGATAGCATAAAAATGCTTTCACAGACGATTGCCTATGTTTCCGTCTTTATCTCTGTTATCCTCGGATTTTTGATTGTGTACGCCAATCAATTTCTAATCAAGCGACGCAAAAAAGAGCTGGGAATCTACATGACGCTTGGTATGGAAAAAGGAAAAATTTCGCGTATCGTGATCTTAGAAACCTTTTTGATCGGTGTTTTTTCCCTTGCGGTTGGCTTGTTGGTGGGGATTTTTGCTGCACAGGGTCTGTCCGTTCTAACAGCTAAAATGTTTGAAGTCAACCTTAAAGCTTTCCAATTTACGTTTTCTCTTCAGGCATTTTATAAAACCTTACTTTACTTTAGCATTATCTTTTTAATTGTAATGATTTTTAATACAGTTTCGATTTCTAAATTGAAACTCATCGACTTGCTTACAGCGGGTAAAAAGAATGAGAGCCTAAAAATTAAAAGATTATGGATTTCAGTAATTTTGTTTCTCGTTTCAGTTGCCTGCCTTGGTACGGCTTATTATTTAATCATACAAAACGGAATGCTGATGATAAACAGCCAATTTACTACGTCTATTATTCTGGGCTGCATTGGCACATTGCTGTTCTTTTTGTCCCTTTCCGGTTTTTTGCTGCGTGTTGTACAGTCGAATAAACGGCTTTATTTTAAGAACATGAATATGTTTATTCTGCGCCAGATCAATTCCAAAATCAACACGACCTTTGTTTCTATGTCCGTCATCTGCATTATGCTGTTAATTACTATCGGTACATTGTCCACCGGCATGGGATTGTCCAGTGCGCTGACGAAGGGAGTAAAGGATAATACTCCCTACGATATTTCTTTCGGCTACGTTTACCATGAGGACGATACGAGGAAGCAAATTAAAGATCTCGCGCAAAAAATGATGGACGACAAAATAGACCTCAATCGTTATGCAAAGGAATATACGCAGGTTACGGCCTATACATCCAATATTACATTTGGCGATTTGATTACCGATGCTTCCTTGCTGCCGCAAAGTATCAGCAGCATGAGCGAAATTAAAAAATATGCGGTAACCGCTATTCCGCTTTCCGAGTATAACAATGCATTAAAAATGCAGGGGCAACCGACCTTGACCTTAAAAGAGAATGAATTTTCCGTTAATTGCAATTTTGCGCAGATGCAGCCTGTGATTAATTCTTTTTTATCGAACAACGGCAAACTTAATCTGAATGGAAAAGCATTGGTCAGTGCGGAAAAAACGGTACAGGGGTCAACCTATCAAACGTCAATGACTGCGCAGGATACAGTTGCTTTGATTGTGCCGGATGCGCTCACAAAAGGGTTAGTCCGCGATCAGGAGATACTGAACATGAATTACAAGGTTGGGGTGAATGAACAGGAATTTGTACAACAGCTGCAAACTGTTTATAACAAAGAAGCGATTAACAGTGAACAGATATTCCGGCCTTATGACTGGTACTATACCAAAATTAAGATTTACGAGCAGAGCACCGGGCTCAAAACGATGGTGTCTTATCTCGCAATTTACATTGGCTTGGTTTTCTTAATCACCAGTGCGGCGGTGCTCGCTTTGCAGCAGCTTTCCGAAGCATCTGACAATGCGGAACGCTATGGATTGCTCAAAAAATTAGGTGCAGAGGAAAGTATGGTCAATCATGCGCTGTTCAGCCAAATCGCCATCTATTTCTTTCTTCCGCTTTCACTGGCAATCATCCATTCCATTGTTGGAATCAAGGTTGCGAACAATGTAGTGTCTTTGTTAGGCGGACTGGATATTCTTGGAAACACCATCTTTACCGCCGCGATTTTCCTGGTCATTTACGGCGGATACTTCCTTGCAACCTATTTTGGCAGCAAGAGCATGATTCGTCAGAACAGAAATTAGGAACAGGACAACAGTCCGCCATGTGGGAAAGATTAAGAGCTTAATCAAAGAGTAATATTTCCCCAATATGATGAGTATTTAATTCAAAAAAGCCCCCCTTTAGGGGTTTGTTAGGAAATTGACTCACAATAGCTTAAACAGAGTGAAATCCAGCGCCTTTGCAGACGCTGGATTTCTTATGCCTTATAGAACTTGATTCTTTTGATATTGGAACAATTGCCGTAATTAAACCATCGCGGGTAATAAAATCCTATGATTATCATGTGTTTTGGAGTTAATGCCTTTTCAACCTGTGCAGAAGTTCCGAAACGGTGAAAACCGTTCCTTTGATCTGGTTCGAAATGTTTTTTGCCAAATAGGGAATCCGGCTGAACTGACTGCTGCTTTCATCAATCAGATATGTCCATGTGGTAGTTGCAGCACTTAGGCCGGATGCCTTCATATCAATACCATCGGCTGTGATTTTATACTTCTTCATTGATGATACAATGTCTTCTTTTATATCTTCCATCATTTCGTCAAATGCGGCGATGGCGGTACGATGATACTCATCAATCGGGTTCTTGCCTGCAATCAGCATAAAGTGGATACCATCCCTGATATACTCCATGGATTCCAGATACTGTGCCCAGTGAAAATTAATAAAATATAAGGTGAGCTGTTTTTCAGCTTTTTCTATGCCGGACTTGCCCGCTGAATCAATCAATTTTTTATAATACGCCGGTTCTCTTTCAAAAAGAAGTTCGAATGGCTTTTGGTCAAGCAGCACAGCGTTGCGGATATCAGCGATAACTTTTCTTTGTTCTTCCTGAATATACGCATACTTTTCCAGCATATAACGGGCTTCGGCGTCACTGCCTTCTGCGTATTTTTGAACTCTGCGCACTGCTTTTTTCACGTATCGGTCAGTTACCACAGAATCAATTCGGTTAGAATTGTTGATGTTCTGACCAATGTCATACTGTACCATCAGCGCATCCTCAAGGCTGATAAAAAATTTACTTTCTCCCGCATCACCTTGTCTGCCCGCGCGCCCGCGAAGCTGATTGTCAATACGGATGCTGCTGTTAATCCCCGTTCCAATCACATACAGTCCGCCGGCGGATTGTACTTCCGCTTTTTTTGCTTCATTTGCTCCGCCAAGTTTAATGTCAACGCCCCGCCCTGCCATGTTGGTGGACACCGTAACACGTTCAGGCTCGCCGGCCCGGGCAATCAGCTCCGCTTCGTGCTCATCATTTTTCGCATTTAACACGTAGTGCAAAATACCTTCTTCGGTCAACAAATCGGAAAGCCTTTCTGATTCCTGCACATTCTGTGTTCCGATTAAGACGGGCTGCCCCTTTGCATGGGATAGCTTTATTGCTTCAACAACAGCGGTATATTTATCCGCATTCGTGTAATACAAAATATCCTCGTGGTCGATTCGCACGCAAGGTTTATGAGGAGGAATCACATCTACATCCAATCCATACATATTCTGAATCTCTTTTGCGGAGGTCTGGATGGTTCCCGTCATTCCACACAGTTTCTTGTATTTCAGCAGAAAACTTTGGAGGGGCATGGAATTATAAATCACAGAACCGGCGCTTCCGTTCAAATTCTCTTTTACCTCCACCGCACTGTGAAGAATATCTGGGTACCGGCGGTTTTCGGACACTCTGCCGGTAAATTCATCTATGATCTGGATAGAATTTTCTTTTACAAGATAATCTTTATCGCGGACTAAAAGAAATTGTGCCTGAAGCGAGGCGTTGACCATGGATAAAAGACTCAAATTCTCCTTATCATACAGGTTTTGAATATTTAAATTGGCTTCTATCCGGTTGATTCCGGAATCTGTCAGGTACACCTGATTCGCCGCCTGGTTTATTTCCACCTCACCGGGTGAAAGGCCTTTTACCGCATGCAAAATGTCTGACTTGGAACATAATTCTTCCGGCGCGTTTCCTGCAATTACCAGTGGAATTTTCGCTTCATCAATCAGAATCGAATCCGCTTCGTCAACAATGGCACAGTCGAACTTTGTGCATAACAAACCTTCTTCCTGCAGGCAAAGAAAATTTTTCAAATAATCAAATCCGGCTTCTTTTGCAGAAAGATAAACAATATCACAGCCATACATAATTTTTCGCTCTTTAATCGGCATGGATTGCTGAATCAGCCCAACCGACAGCCCGCAGAATTCATAGAATGGTTTTGTAAAAAGGTAATCTCTTTTTGCAAGGTAATCGTTAAAAATGAGCACATGAACGAAGTGACCGCGCATCGCATGGAATGCGGCCGGAAGAACGGCAGCCAATGTTTTTCCTTCGCCTGTAGGAAGTTCCGCAATTTTCCCTTTTAGCAGAGAAATTGCTGTGGATAGCTGTGTATCAAACAGCTTCAGTCCTGTTTGCCTGAAAATGATTTCTTTCAACAGCGCAAAGGCCGATATGAAATCGTTGTCCTGCAATTGACTGCCATGAAAGGATCGTGCCACATCTCTAAGTTGGTCAAGGGAATTCTCTTGATAATCAATGTTATTGATGCGGGATACAAATTCTAAATACGGAAAATCAGACTGCCTGTTTACGTGCAGCCGGTTCTTGAGGTTTTTCAAATTGAACACTCCTATATTTTATTATTGCAAAATATTGAGGAGCGTCTATTCTCTTTTTTTGGTAAACAAAACAATATCCGTATATTTATTTGTTTTTTGGTAAAATACAAATATCATGCCGACGGCAAACAAAACCGGAAGGAGTACAATCCCAACGCAAGGAAACAGAAACACGGCCACGACAGTGAACATTAACCCAATTATGAAAAAAGCTCTCTTGACTGACCGAATATCCAATCTCATTGGTTTCGCCTCCCTTTAGTTTACAATATAAAATATAAGCCTGTTTCCGCAGATACAGCAAAAATGTTCAATGAAGTGATAGAAAAGCTTTATCCCATGCCGAGCGCTTTTTTAACAAAGAAATACAGAAACGGAAGAACTATGGCGGGCAGCATATTTCCTACCTTTATTTTTTTGATATTCAGCATATTCAAACCAATCGCCATAATTAAAACACCGCCGACTGCCGAAATCTCTTGAATCATTGCATCGGTAAGAAATGCTTTGAGTGATGAGGACAGCAGCGTGATAATCCCCTGGTACACAAACACAGCAGCTGCGGAAAAAATAACGCCAAAACCCAAAGTTGAGCTTAGAAAGATAGATACGATTCCGTCCAGCACCGCCTTTGCAAAAAGAGTCTGATGGTTGCCGGTCAGCCCGCTTTCAATCGAGCCGACGATTGCCATTGAGCCGACGCAGAATACAAGGCTGGCGGTAACAAAGGCTTTCGCCACACTGCCGTCTGTACTTGATGTTTTACTTTCAATCAGTCTGCCAAGGCCCGCAAGCCTGTCCTCAATTTTCAGTGCCTCGCCGATCACGCTTCCAATTGCGAGGCTGAAAATCAGCAGAAGCAGGTTGTTTGTTTTAATCGCGCCAATCATACCGATGAGCAATACGGAAAGTCCGATTGCATTCATAATGGTTTCCCTGTAATTGTCACGGATACCGCTTTTTAAAATAAGTCCCAAAGCGGTTCCGGCAACAATTGCCAGCGCGTTCACAATAGTTCCAAGCATATTACAGTACCTCTTTACTCATTCATATGTTTTTAATCATATATCATTTTCAGAACGCATGTCAATAAGATTAACTTTTGAGCTGGGATATGGTATGATATACATATTATTTGTTTGGGGGGCGACGGCGTAATGAACAAGACGGCAATCAAGGCCTTTGCGGTCGGTGCACGGAAAAAACTTATCGCGTCGGTCACTCAGCGAGCGGAAGCAATCATCACCGGGGTTGAGTCGCCTTGCCCCAGACTTTCAGAGGATATTGAGGAAAAAGGATTTCGCGTTGTTGTCGAAGAAGTTGCCTACACTTGGTTTAAACGTATCGTCGGAGTGCGCTTTATGGAGGTCAACGGGTACCTGCCGGGCGGGGTGCGCGTGCTGTCCTCGGAGATCCCCGGTCAAGTTACGCCCGACTTTCTTATTGCCGCAGGAGACGACCCGTCCGACGAGATTTTTACCTCGCTGTTTATTGAGCAGTGCCGTTCACTTGCTGAAGCTCTGCCGGATTATTTCGGAAGCGAACACGATTACCTGGAACCTCTTTTGAACCTTTCTTATCACGATGAGGATGGGGTAGTGCGAAGTCTTGTGGATACCATAGCGGAGGATGATTTTCGGGAGGCAGTCGAAATTGTCGGCTGGCTCTACCAGTATTACAACGATGAACGCAAGAATGAGGTCATTAATGTTTACGGCGGCAGAGTGAAGCGGGAAGATGTTCCGGCGGCGACCCAGTTTTTTACCACAGACTGGGTTGTGTGCAGCATGGTGGACAACTCACTGGGAAAATATTGGCTGGAGCGCAATCCGCAAAGCCCACTTCAAGAAAAGCTGAAGTTTTATCTAGGTACGGAAAATCATTCAATCATCGATCATGTATCGCCGCAGGAAGTGAAAATTCTTGATCCCTGCATGGGCAGCGGGCATATTTTGGTTTATGCGTTTGATGTGTTGATCGAAATTTATAAGGAATGCGGATATTCGGCATACGATGCTGCAGAGTCCATTCTTCGCTATAATCTGTATGGACTGGATATCGACAGGCGTTCCTTCCAGCTCGCGTATTTCGCGCTGCTGATGAAAGCCCGCGGGTACAATACGGACATCTTGACGCGCGGCATTCATTTAAATCTATATACCATTGATGAAAGTAATGATATCGGTGAAAATTTGCTGACTTTTGTCGCAGATGGTGACAAGGAAATATTAGCCGATCTGCAGAAGCTGGTCGCTTCCCTGTGCAACGCAAAGGAGTACGGCAGCATCGTCGCGGTGGACTCCATCGATTTTGCGTGCATTTACCGCCGCGTGGATGAAATCAAGCAGCAGAACTGTGAAAATTTATTTGACCTTGCTTACCAAAAAGATACGGCTGAAAAGCTTCTGCCGCTTTTAAAACAGGCGCAGGTCATGGCGGGAAAATATGAAATTGTGGCGACAAATCCGCCCTATCTGAACAAGATGGATAAAAAGCTCAGAAATTATGTTAACAAGCATTACCGTGATTTTTCCGGTGATTTATTTTCTGTATTTATGTATCGCAACTTCGAATTTTGCGCGGAAAATGGTTACTGCGCGTTTATGTCGCCGTTTGTTTGGATGTTTATTCAAACCTATGAAAAATTAAGAGAATACATCATTAGGAATAAATCGATTTCTTCCCTGATTCAGCTTGAATACTCTGCTTTTGAAGAGGCTACCGTGCCAATCTGTACCTTCGTCCTGAAAAATGGAACAGAAAGCGAATCGGGTATTTATTTAAAACTGTCCGATTTCCGAGGCGGTATGGAGGTGCAAAAGCAAAAGGTAATCGAGGCCATTCAAAACCCACGCTGCGGTTATCGTTTTGAAACTCCCATTCACAATTTCACGCTGCTCCCGGGGATGCCAATTGCTTATTGGGGCAGTGGAAAATTTGGGGATATTTTTGCGAATTCCCCTCATGTCGAAGATAATGCGACGGTTACAAACGGTCTTTTCACCTGTGACAATAAGCGCTTTTTGCGCCGTTGGTACGAAGTGCCGCAGAATGAAATTTTTTTTGACTGCAAGAGCAGAGCCGACTGCGAAAAAAGCACACTCAAATGGTACCCATACAACAAAGGCGGAAATTTCAGAAAGTGGTACGGAAACCACGAATATGTTGTGAATTTCAAAGGATTTGGCAGAGAAATAAGCGAATATCGGGTGCAAAGTGGTCAGTCTGCCTCATTCCCCGGCCAGAATTATTACTTTGCACCGAGTATTTCGTGGTCATTCGTCAGCTCGTCCAAATTTGGCGTTCGCTATTACCCCGCGGGTTTTGTGTTCGATATCGCCGGTTCCTCCGTTTTCGTGAATCAACCGGATTACACCGATTATTACCTCGGCTTTTTATCAAGCAGCGTTGCATTTGAAATGTTGAATTTAATGAATCCTACTCTTAATTATCAGGCAGGGAATATTGCGAAGCTTCCCATTCGGGTCGATGAAAATAAAAAGGCGAGAATTGACGCGCTGATTGCTGAAAATATCTCCCTTTGCAAAAGCGATTGGGACTCCTATGAAGTCAGCTGGAATTTTCAAACACACCCGTTTTTGCGGTTCAGGCTCAACAGGGAAAACAGTAAAATATCCGACGCTTTTGACGGATGGCAAAGGTTTACAGTCACGCAGTTTGACCGCCTGAAAGCCAACGAAGAAGAATTGAATTGCATTTTCATAGAAATTTATGGCTTGCAGGACGAATTGACCTCCGACGTAGAGGAGAAAGATATCACCGTTCGAAAAGCAGATTTGCAGCGCGATGTACACAGCTTTATAAGCTATGCCGTAGGCTGTATGTTTGGTCGGTACGAAAGCCCATCAGTTAGGAAAAATGAAGACGCAGAGTTTTTGCTGATCACGGAAGCATCTGATTTTGAGAATGATATTGTCAGCTTGTTTATTTCCTTTGTACGGGATGTGTACGGTAAGGAAACACTTGCGGAAAATCTCGAATATATTGCGGCGGCGCTCGGCGGAAGCGGCGGCACAACGGACGTTATCCGCAGCTATTTTGTGAAGAAATTTTACAGCGAACACGTCAAGGCTTATCAAAAAAGGCCGATATACTGGCTGCTTGACGGTGGTGCAGTGAAGGTTTTGTTTTATATTCATTCGTACCATGAAAACACGTTTAGCCATGTCTGCGAGGAGTTGGTCAAAGTGCAATGCAAGCTTGCCAAGGCAGCGGAAGAGGATGAGCTAACGCCGAAGCAAAGGGCAAAGCTGTTAAAACAGCTTGAAAAACTGAAAGTTTATGGCAGCAAGCTGAAAAAAACAGCAGCTATGCACATACGCCTTGAGTTGGATGACGGCGTTCAAAAAAATTACAGTAAAGTACAGGGTGGGGAAGACCTTCTTCCAATTCTATAATAAATGAAATTAATGAGGTTGATTCAATGATTAAAGCAGTTATACTTGATATGGATGGAACCATGTTCGATACCGAAACACTGATGTTTAAAGCGTGGGAGCATGCCAGTCAGGAACTCCAATGCAAGAGCGCCAAAGAAATTATCGCGAAAAGCATGGGATTAACTCCCGTTCACATGAAAAAGTTATTTCTCGACAGTTTGGGGATGGATTTCCCCTATGAAGCTTTCATCCGGTTTGGCAAGGATTACAGTGCCGATTACATACAAAAACATGGAATTCCGGTCAAACCCGGGTTGTATGAACTGTTGAATTATCTGAAAGAAAATGGTTACAAAATTGCAGTTGCAACGTCAACAGCAAAAAATAGTGCGATGAAACACTTCGAGAGGGCTAAGGTAACAGAATACTTTGATCAGATCATCTGCGGTGATATGCTTGAAAAAAGTAAGCCTGATCCGGATATTTACCTGAAAGCCGCCGATGCGCTCAAAATAGCACCTCAAGAGTGCATGGCACTTGAAGATTCCCCAAACGGTCTTACCTCAGCCTACCGCGCCGGCATGAAAACCGTAATGATTCCGGACTTAATCGCGCCGAATGCGGAGCTTGAAAAAATGCTCTTTGCATGTGTTCCTTCCTTAAATGACGTGATTCCTCTTTTAGAAGAGCAAAAAGCCGAACAATAAAAAGAGCCGCCATGGCTTGGCAGCTCGAATTCAAAAGCTATTTTATTTTTTCAACATTAATGATATTCACCTTGCCGGTGTTGGTTCCGTTAATCGTTCCCTGATAGTTGATCTTTACCTTGGATCCGATCACTATCCCTTTATCCATGTAGGTTTTGTCAGCGACGTCCTTTGCAAAGGCAAGTGTTCGTCCGTCATCCGCGGTGATCATGAGGGTGTGCATTGACCCCTCTTGAACGACTCCTTCAACCGTGGAAATAGCTTCTAAGGAAGAATTGCCCCCAATGATTGAGAATCGTTTCGGTACGTTCTCCGGCAGAAGGAACATGCTGTTGTATAGGTCTGCCTTCGTGCCTACATCATAAGGGCAGGACGCCGGCAAAGAATAGCAGTAGACAACATCACCTTTTGTGCCCAGAAAGACGGGGGCCAGTGCTTCTCCTTTTTTGATTTTTCCCCATGATCCTTTTGGCACAGCCATAACGGATAATAATGGGTTGTCCTTATCACTCTGAAAAACAAAATCGACTTTGGTGTATTTTGTTCCATCCTGCGTCGTTGCAATTGAGACAACAGGCGTATAATTTTCGGCTTCCCAACTGTCGGGGATGACAAAAGAAAAGCTGAGTTCATCATTCGTGTATAAATTCTGCGCTTTGTCGACAGTTTCCCGTGAGGCTTTTGCAAGCTTTGCAACGGGGGGATCAGCCTTTGCCGCGCAAGCAGTGAGCGTAAAAATCAATAGAAATATCAAGAATAAATGGCTGTATTTTTTCATAGCGCTCCTTCTTCCGGGTATTCTTTTACCGATATATCATATGCCGTGCTGTTGAAAAAGTCAATTATCGTATATAAATTGTAACAAACGATTACAATACTGTTATCTTTTGCATAGCGTGTTATAATTATTATATCTTGAAAGGGAGGCGAATTTGGATGGATATTTTGGTGGATGCAGATGCCTGCCCCGTCAAAGAAATCATTGTCAGACTGGCGAAACAGGAAAATATTCCAGTTACCATGCTGATTGACACAAGCCATGTTTTAAACGATGGTTACAGCCGGGTTATAACCGTCGATAAAGGTCGTGACAGCGCGGACATTCGCCTTGTCAACCTGATACAACCCGGTGACCTTGTTGTGACACAGGACTTTGGTGTGGCCGCCATGGCACTTGCTAAGGGTGCAAAAGCGATGAATCAGAACGGAATGCCCTATGACGATACCAATATGGATCGTCTTCTGTTTGAGCGTGCGCTTGGTCAGAAGGTGCGCCGCGCGGGCGGCAGAACCGGAAAAATAAAAAAACGCACAAAACAGGATGATGAGGCGTTTGAAGCCGCGTTTTCCCGAATGATAGCAATGCAAAACAGCCGATAGGCCACTGTTGGCTTGACAAATTGAATATTCGTGGTATAATACAACTGTTTTGCCGAAATATAGATCGTGAGGTATAAAATATGTATGATTATGATGTAATCGTGATTGGAGCCGGTCCTGCCGGCATTTTTACTGCGTTAGAGCTGGACAAGCTTGCACCTGAAAAAAGAGTGCTTGTTGTAGACTCCGGCAGCACAATAGACCGCCGTTCCTGCCCCGCAAGAACTTCCGGCCAGTGCGTTCACTGTAAAACCTGTAATATTATGAATGGCTGGGCGGGTGCGGGGGCTTTCTCCGATGGGAAGCTTTCTCTTTCTGAGGAGGTTGGCGGTAACATTACCGACTACATGTCTGTTGCAAAGGCAAGGGAGATGATTCACTACACCGATGGTGTTTATTTGCATTACGGTGCGCCGGACAAAGTGTTCGGTAAAAGTGACAAATTTGCCGAAAAAGTATCCTACGAAGCGCGGAAGGATAACATTCAGCTGATTCCCTGCCCGGTTCGTCATATGGGCACCGAGTATTCTTTTGAGGTGCTGCGCAGCATGTACCGCTATCTTTCAAGCCGCCCGAATTTTGAGTTCAGGGAACATACGAGCGCAGATACCATCTTTGTGGAAAACGGAAAAGCAGAGGGTGTTTGGCTGATTGAACGCGGCGGAGAGCGCAAATTGGTGCGTGCACCGATTGTGGTTGCTGCTCCGGGGCGCGGCGGTGCGGAATGGCTTGCCCGTATTGCACAGGAAAACAAGCTCTCCACAGCCAATAATGAGGTTGATATCGGGGTTCGTGTCGAGGTCCCAAACGCCGTGATGGATCAGTTGACTAAAAATTTATACGAAGCGAAACTCGTATACTATTCGGATACCTTTGAAAATAAGGTGAGAACGTTCTGCATGAATCCGGGCGGAATTGTCAGTGAGGAGCACTACGACGGCGGGTTTAATGGTGGAATTGCGGTTGTTAACGGGCATTCTTATGCCGACGAGGATAAACACAGCGATAACACCAATTTTGCAATGCTTGTTTCTACTAAGTTTACCGAGCCGTTTAATCAGCCGATTGAGTACGGCCGTTATATCGCGCAGCTCGGCAATATGCTGACCGGCGGCGGAATCATGGTGCAGCGCCTCGGTGATTTGCTCCTTGGCAGGCGCACGGACTATACGCGCTTAAAAAAATCAACGACGGTTCCAACTTTGAAAAATGCAGTGCCCGGCGACCTTTCGTTTGTACTGCCGCACCGTCATCTGACCAGTATTGTGGAAGCGTTGCGTGCGTTTGACAAACTGGCTCCGGGGCTTTATTCTAAAAACACGCTGCTTTACGGCGTTGAGGTGAAATTTTATTCTTCAAAGGTGGCTGTTAAGAATAATTTTGAAACCGAAATACCAAACTTATACGCCATTGGCGACGGTGCGGGCATTACCCGCGGACTGATGCAGGCTTCCGTTACCGGCGTGGTGGTCGCAAGGGATATTGCGCAAAAGCAAGGTTAAGAAACTTCTGAATAAATCGTATCAAAAAAGGCGGCAAACTCGGTTCAAACCGGGTTCGCCGCCTTTTTATGCATGTTGATGAATTGAAAACATATAATTGAAGATATCCGACAAATGAGGGGGAGGGATTCTTTTGGCTAATTCTGCGATCAATTACTTTATTAATTCCAACAGTTCAAAAGGTTTTGTCAGCTTTTTCCATTCTAACTTTGGTCATCTGCATAACGTCATCCGCCTGAGCGGTTATCCTTCAATTATTGCATCAGACATTTTAAGCGGCGTTTGTGTCAGTGCGCGTGAAAAAGGATTTCATGCTGAACTGATCCACAACTGTCTTGACAATTCAATGGAGGGAGTTATTATACCGGAAAAAAGCGCAGGAATTATCAATTCACCTCTGTATGATGAAAGAGAGTATCACATTGGGGCAATCCTGAATGACGAAAACTTAAGGCAGACAAAAGCGTGTTTATCGGCAGCACAAAAGCACTTTGCCAATGCGCAAAATATCCATGACAACTGGGAAAAAATTTACATTTCAAATATGGACTTTGCTGCTGCCGACCGGCTGACGGCCAAAACAATTGAAAAGCTGATTGGGGAAAAGTCGCTGAATAAAGCAGGAATTAAAATTCACCGTTTTTTCGGTGCAGCTACGATAAACGGCCCGTTCGACTATATTGAAAATCTAACTGTTGATGTTGGAAAACGTTATTTCATCAAAGGCCGCCCCGGCACGGGAAAATCCACCTTTTTAAAACGAATCGCAGAATACGCGGTGGAAGCCGGATTCAATGTGGAAATTTATCACTGTGCGTTTGATCCTGACAGCCTCGACATGATTATTCTGCGTGAGCTGGACCTTTGCCTGTTTGACAGTACTTCCCCTCATGAATATTTTCCGTCCCGCCTCGATGATGAGGTTATCGATATCTATAAAGCTGCGGTTGCGGAAAAAACCGACGAAAAATACCGCGCCGAAATTACAGCAATTATGACGGATTACAAAGCAGAAATTGGCAAAGCGACGAAACAGCTTGGCAAGGCGAAACACTATTATGACGATGTACAACGGAGTATTCTCTCAAAAGTCAACGCGGAAGCGCTTGCAATCACCGAAGAAGAAATCGGTGAAAAAATTTTAAATTAATAACCGGCAGGCTTAGCCTGCCGGTTATTTAAGCCAGTCAAAAAGATGCGACATGATATATACCATGTAAGTGTGCGGGACTTTTTAACGGTTATTATTTTGCTCTTCAATTTTGTCATTCAGGTCGTTCAGGTACACCCAGCGCTCCATTTTTGCGGTGAGTTCCGTTTCGAGCGCTGCCTTTTGAGCAATTAGTTCGGACAATAGCACATAGTTGCTTGCTTCTTTTACGATTCCACGGTCTGCTGCGGTGATCTGTTCCTCAAGTCCGGCAATGATGCCGTCGATTTCCTCGTATTCACGTTGTTCCTTGAATGTGAATTTCAACTTATCGGATTTACTGCGGTAACTTACTTTGGGTTTGCTTTCCACCGCCTTGGGTGTTTCCGGCGAATTTTGTTTATTGCGTGCCATATAATCCGAATAGCCGCCCACATAATCATGAATTTCACCATCCTGCTCGAAGGCGAAGATGTGCTCCACGACTTTATCAAGAAAGTAGCGATCATGTGATACAACGATTACTGCGCCTGAAAAATCCTGCAGATAATCCTCAAGAATAGTGAGCGTCTGAATATCGAGGTCATTGGTGGGTTCATCAAAAAGCAAAATATTAGGCGCCTGCATTAAAATTCCGAGCAGATACAGCCTGCGGCGTTCTCCGCCGGAGAGACGACCAATTGTGGAGTACTGCGTATCAGCGGAGAAGAGGAATTTTTCAAGCATCTGTGTGGCGGTCAGTGTGCCTTCGGGCATCAGAACTTCCGCAGAGATATTTTTGATATAGTCGATTGCGCGCTGGCTTGTGTCCATTTCCTCACACTCCTGAGAGAAATAGCCGATGCGCACTGTTTCGCCAATGCTGACTGAGCCGCTGTCCGCGGCAACCGTCCCAATGATCATTTTAAGCAGGGTAGATTTTCCACAGCCGTTTGCACCGATGATGCCGATACGGTCACCGCGCAGCAAATTGTATGAAAAATTACGAACCAGCTGCCTGTCACCATAGCGTTTGGAAATGTTGTCTATCTCAATAATCTTTTTGCCGAGCCTGGAACTCATTGAACTCATTTTCAGTTTTGCCTGTTCAAGGTTCACTGTCTGCTCGCTCATTTCTTCGAAGCGCTCCACGCGAAACCGTTGTTTGGTACTGCGTGCACGTGCGCCGCGTTGAATCCACTCCAACTCCTTGCTGAGCAGGCTTTGCCGCTTGCGCTCGCTTGCGACAGCCATTTCTTCCCGCTCCATCTTCAGCTGAAGGTATTTGGTGTAGTTTGCCTGATACGCATACAAATTCCCATCCTGCAGTTCAACAATTTTATTGGTGACGCGGTCAAGAAAATAGCGGTCATGCGTCACCATCAGGATTGCGCCGGTATAGCGAGCAAGGTAGCTTTCAAGCCAGTCCACCATGTCGTTATCCATGTGGTTGGTAGGTTCATCCAGTACAAGCACTTCCACGGGGGTCACCAGCGCGCTTGCCATTGATACACGTTTTTTTTGTCCGCCGGAAAGGTGACTGACCGGTTCATCAAAATTGGTGATGCCCAGCTTTGTCAGAATCGATTTGCATTCGTATTCCTTTGACTCACGCTGTTGTTCTGAAATGCCGTGCATCACCTGTTTCAACACCGTGACTCCATCTTTAAACACCGGATTTTGCGGAAGATAACCCACACGCACGCCGCCGGATTTGGTAATGGTCCCGCTGTCCGGCGTCTCCAATCCTGCCACAATTTTCAGCAAAGTCGATTTTCCCGTACCGTTTATTCCGATTACACCTATTTTATCCCCGTCATTGATGCCGAGCACGACATCATTCAGCAATATTTTTTCACTATAGCTTTTTCGTATTTTTTCCGCAGTTAATAGCAACACAGTTTTTTCCTCTATTTTCAATTTGTAAAGATTTATTCAGTGCTAATCTTATCTGTTTTTATTTTACCATATAAAAGAAAAGAAGTCGACTGTACAAGATTCAAAAAGTCAGGTGGATGTATATGTGGCAGCAAAGCTTCTTAGCGGGTGTGATTTGAACTATTACGCATAGAATAATTTTGCATTCCGTTATTTAGCCTTGACAAACCGCGCCATAGACGGTAAAATATTAAATGTTAGCAATAGCTAACTTGTTGCTAACAACCAAACAAATATCATATGATGGAGGCTATTTATGACGCTGAACGAATTGAAAATCGGCCGGAAATCAAAAATCATCGCGGTCAATGGAGAAGGCGCGCTTAGGCGCAGGCTTCTCGACATGGGATTAACTCCCCATACGGAAGTAATGGTAAGAAAGGTGGCGCCGATGGGGGACCCGATTGAGATTCATCTTCGCGGTTACGAACTGACAATTCGTATTGAAGACGCAAAAAATATTGAGGTAGAGGAGGAATAAGCTGATGATTTTTGCACTTGCCGGCAACCAGAACTCAGGCAAAACAACACTCTTTAATCAGCTTACCGGTTCCAATCAGCATGTTGGTAATTTTCCGGGAGTCACTGTGGAACGTAAAGATGGAACAATCCGTGGACACAAAGATGTAACGGTTGTCGACTTGCCGGGAATCTACTCCCTTTCGCCGTATACCAATGAAGAAATTGTTACCCGCGATTTTTTGCTGAATGATCATCCAAACGGCATCATCAACATCGTTGATGCAACCAATATTGAACGTAATCTTTACCTCAGCATGCAGCTTATTGAACTTAATATTCCCATGGTCATTGCCTTAAATATGATGGATGAGGTTCGCACCAACGGAGGAACTATTATAATTGATAAGCTTCAGGCTGAGCTTGGGGTACCGGTTGTCCCAATTTCTGCCAGTAAGAACGAGGGAATCGACGAATTGATTGAAACGGCTGTTTCCACTGCCGGGGCAAAACAGCTTCCGAAGCGTCAGGATTTTTGTGCCGGTGCAGTACATAGGGCCATCCACGCGGTTGCTCATCTGGTGGAGGACCACGCTGAACGAATCGGAGTCCCGCCACGTTTTGCCGCGACAAAGCTGGTTGAAGGCGACAAGCCGATGTTGAACCAGCTGGGCCTTTCCGACAATGAAAAAGACATGGTTGGCCACAGTGTAACCGAAATGGAGCGGGAGCTTGGTACAGACCGTGAGGCCGCCTTAGCCGATATGCGTTATACCTTCATCGATACGATGTGCAAGGATTGCGTTGTAAAGACAGGCGAATCGAAGGAACACCGGCGCAGCGTTTTAATTGATAATATTTTAACGAATAAATACCTTTCCATCCCGATTTTCCTGCTCATTATGATGCTGATCTTTTACTTGACTTTTGGGGTTATCGGGAGCGCATTAAGCGACTTGCTATCCCTTGGAATCGACTTCATATCAGGCGCTGTGGGCGCGGGACTGACCGCATATGGGATCAACCCCGTGGTACGCTCGCTTGTGATCGACGGCGCGTTTGCCGGAGTGGGAAGTGTGCTTTCATTTCTGCCGATTATCGTCGTGCTGTTCTTCTTCCTTTCGATTTTGGAAGACAGCGGGTATATGGCCAGAGTAGCCTTTGTGATGGACAAGTTGCTTCGCAAAATTGGGCTTTCCGGTCGCAGTTTTGTACCGATGTTAATCGGATTTGGTTGTTCCGTGCCTGCAATTATGGCGACGCGCACGCTTTCGAGTGAACGTGACCGCAAAATGACGATTTTACTGACCCCTTTTATGAGCTGCAGTGCAAAACTGCCGATTTACGCAATATTTACAGTCGCATTTTTTCCACATCATCGCGCCCTTGTGATGATTGCGCTTTATGTAACCGGAATTGTGATGGGTATTATCAGCGGGCTTGTTTTAAAGAACACCGTTTATCACGGAAACCCGGTTCCATTTGTGATGGAACTGCCGAATTATCGCTTTCCAAGCGCTAAAAGCGTTACACTTTTGATGTGGGATAAGGCGAAGGATTTTTTGGTTCGCGCATTTACTGTCATATTTGTGGCAACAATTATCATATGGTTTTTACAGACCTTTGACACACGCTTGAATGTTGTGGCATCCAGTTCCGCCAGTATGCTGGCCGGGATTGGCAGGTTTATTTCACCCCTGTTTGCACCGCTTGGCTTCAATGACTGGCGTGCTTCCACGGCGCTGATAACAGGATTTGTTGCAAAGGAAGCAGTTGTCAGTACTTTGGCGGTTTTAACAGGGACCAGCGTTACCAATTTGCCTGCCGCGCTTTCATCGCTGTTTACGCCTTTGACCGCAGTTTCATTTCTTGTCTTTACACTGCTTTACACTCCATGCATCGCCGCAGTGAATGCAGTCAGACGTGAAATGAACAGTGTAAGGAGCGCAGTGGCCATGGTGCTGTATCAGACAGGTGTGGCATGGATTATGTCGTTCATCGTTTACCATGTTGCTGCTTTGATTTACCATTGATGGTAGAATGGAGTTTATATGAGAATTGTAGATTATATTATTTTAGCTGGGATTATCGCGCTGCTTGTGTTTGCAATCCGGTATTCCATCAAGCATAGAAACCAATGCTGCGGGAATTGTTCCAATTGTCCGGGCTGCCAGTCATGCAAGCAAAAAAACAAACAATAGAATAAAACTTCTCCCTTTGAACAGGCATAATCCGTTTTTAACAATCAAAATCAGAGCAATTCTTTGCGGAAATAGCGCTGTTAAAATAAATCTTTTTATGATACAATAAATTGCATTATTTTCTAAATTGGGCATGGGGAGAAGTAATAGAATGGAAAAAACAAAGCAAAGTTATGGCCTTTTCACGACGATAACGATGATTATCGGAATTTGTATCGGTTCCGGTATCTTTTTTAAAAGTGACAATATTTTAGCTGCTACGGGCGGAAGCGTGTTTTTGGGTGTTCTGGTCTTTATTCTTGGAGCCACGAGCATTATTTTTGGTGGACTTTGCATCAGCGAGCTTGCCTCACGCACCGACCGTCCCGGCGGAATTATTACTTATGTCGAAGAGTTTGCGAGCGAAAAACTTGCGTGCGGAATGGGCTGGTTTCAGATCTTTGTGTATTTTCCTACCATTGCGGTTGTTGTTTCGTGGGTAGTGGGGATTTATGTCTGCCTTTTATTTGGCTGGAAAGGCTCGCTTGAAAACCAGATGCTGATTGGCTTCATTTTCTATACTTTTACGTTCCTGCTTAATTCGATTTCCGCTAAGTTAGGCGGCGGGTTTCAAAATTTCTCTACCGTTAGCAAAATGATACCCCTTGCCATTATTGCTGTTTGCGGTTTGTTATTCGGCAATCCTGCCGAGGGCTTTAAAAACATTTCGCCCCAAACATTAGGGGGCGCTACATGGCTGGCGGCAATCGGACCGATTGCCTACTCTTTTGATGGCTGGACAATTTCGACTACAATCGCGCCGGAAATCCGTGATTCAAAAAAGAACCTGCCAAAAGCACTTGTGATAGCGCCGATTTTTGTGCTGATTACATATGTCGCCTATTTTATCGGTGTGACGAGCCTGCTTGAACCGAAAAAAATCATGGAACTTCAAGATGCCCACGTTTACGCAGTCGCCCAGAAGCTGTTTGGCGGTTTCGGTGCGCAGCTGATTTTGATTTTTGTAATCATTGCGGTCATGGGAACGGCGAACGGGATTATCCTCGGATATATCCGACTTCCATATTCTATGGCTTTGCGCGGCAGAGGGATGTTTCCGTTTGCTGAAAAGCTTTCAAAGCTGGACGACAAACGGAGTATGCCCATGAATTCGGCGATTTTCTGCTATGTCCTTACACTCTTTTGGAGCGTGGCTCATTTTATCACCGTCAAGTTCGGTCTGCTGCCGAATTCGGACGTTTCTGAAATTGCCATCGTGATGAGTTATCTGTTTTATATCATCTTATACTTCAAAGTGTTTATGCTTTATCGAAAAGGTGAAATACACAGCGCGTTTCGCGGCGTATTTGTCCCGATTATGGCAACACTTGGCTCTGTATTTATTCTGTCGGGCGGATTACAGAGTAAGCTGTTTGTCTTTTATGCGGCGTTTTGTATACTTGTGGTGCTGTTATCCTTTGTTTATTACAGGCGCCGCCATGCTGAAGGAGCGGCACTCCATTAATTTTAATGCTTGTATGTGTTTTCATTTCTCCGTGTACAGCAAAATCCCCTGCTTTAGGGCTATCCTATAAGCAGGGGATTTTGTTTTTTGTGCGGATTTCTTATTAAAATTCTTGATATATCAGCTGCGATTCAGCCTGAATGACCTCTTCCATCAATGGGATTGAAACGGAAGCTCCCTGTTTTGAAACAGCAAGAGATGATGCAACAGACGCTTTTTTCAGGCTGTTTGGTATGTCGAGCCCGTTGGCAAGGCAGCCAAGGAAAAATCCGGTGAAAGTATCTCCGGCGGCAGTTGTGTCAACTACCGGGACTTTGTAAGTGCCATGACTGAAGGTGTGATCTTTATCCCTGTAAACAACACCTCGCTTACCAAGCGTAAGGACAAAAGAAGACTCAGGATATTTTTCTAACAGGCTATCCAAAATTTCAGTCGGATTCGTTTTTTGCGTCAGTTCAGTTCCCTCTATTTGATTGATTAAAAACATGGAAACCAGCTGAAATGGGAACACAGAAAGAAGCTCCTTATTGATTGGTGAGGGGTTCAGTACAACCTTAATACCCTTTTTGTGACATTGTTCCGCTATGTACCCTGTGCAGTTCGTCTCGTTTTGCATGAGAACAATATCATCGGAATGAAAGGAACTTAATACGGAGTCGACATATTCCTCCGTCATTGTCAGATTAGAGCCGCCATATAATACGATGCAATTCTGCCCAGACTTGTCAACTTGAATAATTGCATGCCCATTCACTTCCTCGGATTGAGAAAGGTAATCGGTATTTACTCCACTTTTCATGAGAGTGTCTTTCAGTATACCGCCGTCGGTTCCTATTTTACCGGCGTGATAAACATGAGCACCGGCTTTAGCAAGAGCAATTGACTGATTGAGCCCCTTACCTCCGCAAAAATATTCTAAATTATGAGAAGAAATAGTTTCACCCGGCCTGACGACATTCGTTACTTGATACACATGGTCTATATTTAAAGAACCAAAATTCAATACGTTCATTAGTGAATGCTCCTCTATATTATTTTGAGGCTGGTGGTTATGCTGATTGCACTTCCTCTGACCTTTAAAACCGGTTTAAAAATGACGTCCTCTTTGTCCGAGGCTTCGCCGCGTAAAAGCAGAAGAATTTGGTTTACAGTTTCCTTTGCCAGTTGAACAATTGGCTGGGATATGGTTGTGAGGGGCGGTTCTAAAAATTCAGACAGGAAGATATCATCAAATCCGACCACGGAAAGGTTTTGTGGAATTTGCAAATGGAAGCGGTGGCACTCCCGGTACACACCGATTGCCATCATATCATTTGAAGCAAAAACAGCAGTAACGCTTTGCCCTAAAAGGTATGGCAGAGCACGTGCGCCGCCTTCCACGGAGAAATCGCCTTCAGCAATCAGGTTTTCATCGAATGGGATTCCGGCTTCGGATAAAGCAAGGATATATCCGCTTAACCTTTCATTTGCGCTTGTAACATTTTTAGGTCCGGTAATACATCCGATTTTTTGATGCCCCAGATTAATCAGATAATTTGTGGCTAAATAACCGCCGAGCTGCTGATCCAAAAGAACAGATTTCTTGTTTTTATCGTTAATGGACCTATCCAGAATAATAACTGGAATATTATTATTGTCAATGATGCTGTCAAAGTGAACTTTATCAGCTTCATTAAATGATGCCGATAAAACAATAATAATGGCGTCCACATTGCTGTCAATGAAAATATTAAGATATTCAAAATCAGACTCTACAGAATCGCTGGTATTCCCATACAGCACAGTATATCCATACTTTTTACACTCTTCCTCAATGACCTTCGCAAGCTCAGAAAAATAGAGGTTACTGATATCCGGCAAGATTAAGCCAATTGTGTGCGTTTCTTTCGTAACCATACTGACGGCAATACGGTTTGGTCTGTAGTCAAAATCTTTTGCAGCCTGAAAAATCGCCTCTCTTTTCGCAGCGGATGTCCTGTTTGGCTTGTTGTTCAGCACAAGAGAAACCGTTGTAGTAGATAGCCCGACTGCCTTAGCAACGTCTTTTATGGTTGAACGCAAATTGTCACCTTCTTTTCCCAACACGGCTATAGTTGGTAAACTGTTTAATCAAATATAGCATTTATATTATAACATCCAAATAAAATTTTTCAAGTGATGAATTAAAAAATAGTTAAAATATAAAATTATATTGACAAATTTTAGAATTAGTTGTATGATTTAGCATAAATTAGTGATTATTTCTGAGTTTTTTATTAATATTAATTTAGCATAATGAATTTATTATTATGGTAAATCGTTTAATCAAAAGGAGATGTATTCATTTAGTTCCATAGCTTTCAACCTAAGTAAAGCGAGATTTTTGTTCAATTCAACGAAAAAAAGACCTGCATATATATCAAAGGCATTAAAAATATAATATGCAATGCAATTCGACAATTGTCTACATGGAAACAGCGGCTTGGTTTATTATTTCTTGTTGTGAATGGAGTGTAGTAAGATGGCTGATAATATTTTGGTAATGGAAAACATTACAAAGGTTTATCCCAATGGATTCGTAGCCAACAAAAATGTGAATTTTTCCGTAAAAAAGGGCGAAATTCATGCGTTGGTTGGAGAAAATGGCGCAGGGAAGAGCACCCTGATGAAAATTCTATTTGGAGTGGAAACTTCAGATACAGGGAGAATATTGCTAAATGGCAATGAAATCAAAATTGACAGTCCGTCGGGGGCGATTAAATATGGCATAGGAATGGTTCACCAACATTTTATGCTTGCTCCATCTCTTACCGTAGCTGAGAATATGGTTATGGGGATTGAACCGAAAAAATTTTGCTTTATTGACTTTGAAAAAGCCATTAAGATGACTCAGGATGTTGCGAAAAAATACAATTTTGATATTGACCCCAAAGCATACGTAAAAGATTTACCGGTCGGTGTAAAACAAAAAATTGAAATTCTAAAAGCATTGCTTCGCGGCGCGCAAATTTTGATCTTGGATGAGCCGACTGCGGTACTGACTCCGCAGGAAACTTCTGAGTTGTTCATTCAACTCAAAAAGCTGAAGGAACAGGGCCATACAATTATCTTTATTTCTCACAAGCTAAGAGAAATCAAAGAGATTTGCGACAGAATTACGATTCTTAGAAATGGCCGAGCAGTTGGTGAAGCCGAAGTCAGTGAATTGAGCGAACAAGATATTTCAAATAAAATGGTCGGGCGCGACGTTATTCTTAAGGTCGAAAAAGAGCATGCAACACCGCAGGAGAGCGTACTGAAAATAAGAAATTTAACGGTTATTAACCAATTCGGAAAAGAATCACTTAAAAATGTTAGCTTCGACGTGCGCAAGGGACAGATTTTTGGAATTGCAGGCGTGGAGGGAAATGGACAAAGCGAAATTGCTGAAACGGTTACGGGCTTAAGATCGCATTCAAAAGGCCTGATTGAAATCAAAGGGGTTAATATTGAAAAGCACACCATCCGCGATATTAGAAATTTGAAAGTTTCACATGTGCCTGAAGACAGGATGACTTATGGTATAGCGGGTGAAATCAGTATTAAGGATAATATCATCTCCGATCGCTACTTTAAAAATGAATACAATAAGCATGGGATGCAGGATACTAAAAAGATTAACGAAGAAGTAGACCAGTGTATTAAAGAATATTTGGTAAAATGTAGCGGCCGTGAGCAACCGATCAGAATGCTTTCAGGTGGAAACATTCAAAAAGTTGTTGTTGCAAGAGAGTTTTCTTCATCGCCTGATTTGGCTGTCGTAAATCAGCCAACGAGAGGAATTGATGTAGGAGCAACAGAATTTGTTAGGAAAAGAATTGTTGAACTGCGTGATGAAGGTACTGCGGTTATATTAATTTCCGCCGATTTAAATGAAGTCATGGAACTCTCTGACAGCCTGATTGTAATGTATGACGGAGAGATTTCCGCGTATTTTCCGGACAGTAAAAATGTAACCGAGCATGAGCTGGGTGAATATATGCTGGGAATCAAAAAAATGTCACCTGAAGAAATAGGAGATGCGATATATGAAAAATAAACAAGTGCTTACGAGCAAAACGATTGAAAATCGTTTTGAAGTTTTTAGAGTAGTTGTTGCAATTGCTATTGCCATAGCCGTGGCTCTGCTTCTTATATTTTTTACAAGTAAACAGCCATTTGAAGCACTGTACTGGTTTTTACTCGGGCCATTAAAGTCCTTGCGAAATTTTGGTAATGTAGTACAATTGTTTATTCCGCTTACCTTTGCAGGTTTATCAATTGCGGTTATGTTCCAGTGCAACCAGTTTAATATGGCTGCGGAAGGCGCATTCTTTTTAGGCGGGCTCGGTGCAGCAATTGTTGCAGTTAAAATGACGCTGCCGATGGGAGTCCACCCAGTGGTTGCAATTTTAGTAGGAGCAGTGCTTGGCGCTATTGTTTGTGCGATTCCTGGAATTTTTAAAGTTAAATGGGGAGCGAACGAAGTTGTATCGTCTCTGATGCTAAACTATATTATGTTGTTCTTGGGAACCTATGTTTTACAATATGTTCTCCTTGACCCCTCTGCCGGATATCCGGCCAGCAACCAATTTCCCAGCACGGCCACACTATCTGTCATTATTCCGAAGACAGGAATACATGCAGGAATTATTTTGGTGGCGTTCTTAGTCGTCTTAGTGTATTTATTTATGTATAAAACCAAATGGGGCTACGCAATTCGTATCACAGGACAAAATGAAAAATTTGCAAAATATTCCGGTGTCGGTGTAGGGAGCACAATTATACTGTCCCAGTTGGTTGGCGGAGCTCTTGCAGGTGCCGGCGGAGCAACTCAGGTTTTGGGAATGTATACTCGTTTTTCATGGACAAGTCTGCCGGGTTATGGATTTGACGGTATCATTATTTCCATCCTTGCAAAAAACAACCCTGCCTATGTTCCGTTGGCGGCATTCTTTTTAGCTTATTTGAGAATCGGCGCTGACATTATGTCAAGAAAAACAGATATTGCGCCTGAAGTAGTGGCCATCGTACAAGCGCTGATCATTCTGCTGGTTGCGGCAAAGATGTTCCTTGATAAATACAAACACAGACTGATTGTTAAGAACTCTCAGGAGCAACTTTTACAGAAGGAGGGCGCATGATATGCAAAACATAATCTCAACTATATTTTCCGCAAGCTTTTTATTTTCAATCTTAAGGCTTACAACGCCCATCCTGCTGGCGGCTTTGGCAGCTCTGATTACGGACAGAGCCGGCGTTATGAATATTGGACTTGAAGGAATTATGCTTTGTTCAGCGTTAGCAGGAGTTGTCGGCAGCGCATATACCCAAAATGCATTTCTTGGGCTGTTGTTTGCAATGTTCATCGGCTCTTTGCTGGGTGTGATTATGGCTTATTGCGCTTTGAATTTAAAAACAGATATTATTTTGACAGGTATCGCAATTAATTTATTTGCATCCGGCGGTACTGTGTTTATTCTATACTCGATTTGTAAAGATAAAGGAATGTCAACATCTCTGGCCAGCCTGACTTTACCTTCTATTGATATTCCGCTTATTAAAGATATTCCTTTTTTGGGGACAATTTTCTCCGGGCATAACTTTTTAACTTACATCGCTTTTCTTTCAGTCATCGTCATTTGGGCGTTGCTCTATAAAACTCCATTGGGTTTGCGCATCAGGGTCGTCGGAGAAAATCCAAATGCGGCTGAGAGTGTGGGTATTAATGTTAGAAAAACACAGTATTACGTTTTGATTATCAGCGGGATCCTTGCATCACTCGGCGGTGCATATATGTCGATGGGCTATATGGACAAGTTTGCCCGCGATATGGTTGCCGGCAGAGGTTTCATTGCTCTTGCCGCTGAGGCGCTTGGCACCGGTACCCCGCTTGGAGTAATGGGATCCTCCCTGATATTTGGCGCGGCAGATGCCCTTGCCAGTAATTTGCAGGTGCTAAGAGTACCTGTGCAATTTATTCAAATGATTCCATATTTGCTGACGATTGTAGGTTTGATTGTCTACTCAATTTCTAAGAGCAGACAAATTAAAAAAATATATCTTCAAAAATAATACGATGCCTACCTCAGAAAAATTGTTTTTTATGAAAGATTTGTTTTATTGAACCGTATGCAGTTTCCTTACCGTTTGGATTTTCTGCAACAGCGTCAGCGACTGAAGCAGAAAATAAAATATTATTTTCATCGCTGAAGAAAAGAGGAGAATTATGTTATCAAGAAAAAGAATTCTATCGGCGTTACTATCAGCGGTCATGATTTTCTCGGTTGCTTTGACCGGATGTTCCAATGGTGGCAGTGCCACGAGTAAGACCGACAGTTCCGCTAAGGCTGCTGATTCTGCGGCGCAAACGTCTGCAGCCGAATCAAAGGCAACAGGCAAAAAATTGAACGTTGCAGTTTTGTTAAATGGCACCCTTGGTGATAAGGCGTTTTTTGATTCTGCAGATGCAGGCGCTAAAATGATGGTAGACAAATTGGGCTGCACTACAAAAGTAATTGAAATGGGCTATGACGAAACAAAATGGCTGCCAACATTAATTGATACCTCGGAAGATTCAAGCTACGATATCATTATCGTTGGTACATGGCAGATGGCTGAAAAACTTCAGCAGGTAGCTCCTCAGTATCCTGACAAAAAATATATTATTTTCGACTCAAGTGTTGACTATACAAAAGCAAAATATCCGAATGTTTATTCCATTGAATACAAGCAGAATGAATGCGCATTCCTTGCCGGAGCCGTTGGTGCATTAACTACAAAAACCGGTACAATCGGTTTTGTAGGCGGTATGGAAAACACGGTTATCAATGACTTCTTAATGGGGTATATTCAAGGTGCTAAACAATCAAACTCAAAAATCAAAGTTTCTGTAGCTTATGTTGGTAATTTCAGCGACAGCGCTCGCGCTAAAGAGCTGACTCTTGCTCAAATTAATCAAGGCTCCGACATTGTTTTCCAGGCGGCAAGTACAGCAGGCCTTGGCGTAATTGACGGTGCCACGGAAAAAGGTAAATATGCAATCGGTGTTGACAGTGACCAAGCTGCAGCTTTGCAGGCAAGCGATCCTAAAAAAGCAAAAGCAATTTTAACTTCTGCACTTAAAAGAGTAGACATCTCCATTTTTGATGCAGTTAAAAAAGCGCAAGAAGGAACTTTGGTATATGGCCAGGCCGTATCACTCGGTATCGCGGATAATTGTGTTGGCTTAGCGAAAAATGATACCTATAACACAGCTGTTCCACAGGATACTCAAAAGAAGATAGATGATTTGGCTGGAAAGATTGCTGACGGCAGCATAAAGGTTGATACTGCTTTTGGTAAAACAGCAGCACAAATTGAAGCCGTAAGAGCATCTGTAAGACCGTAATTTCGATAAGGCGACAAGTTCCAATAAGGGTAAAGATAGATATATCTTTACCCTTAATTTAAAAATCAGTTTTTTACTTAAAGAAGGTGTTTTAATGAATAGAAAAAGCATTATTATTGATTGTGATCCGGGGCATGACGATGCAATTGGAATTATTTTGGCCTGCGCAAGCGATATGCTTGACGTAAAAGGGATTACCACAGTGGGTGGGAATCAGACAATTGCCAAGACCACGAACAACGCACTGCGAGTACTTAATTATATTGGTAAAAATATTCCCGTTGCGATGGGCGCCGATACGCCCATGAGCCGACCGATCATAATCGCTCCGTCTGTTCACGGCGATTCCGGATTGGATGGCCCAACGATTCCGCAATCCCCTCAAAAAGCACTCGACATTTCTGCGGTACAGTTTATGGCGAAAGTCGTTGAAGGCAGTGAGGAGAAGATCACTTTGGTTGCAACAGGCCCGTTGACGAATGTTGCAATTTTCTTACTTGCATATCCGCATCTCAAAAACAGAATTGAACGAATTAGTTTGATGGGTGGTTCAGCAATCGGGGGGAATTGGACACCGGCTGCCGAATTTAATATACTGGTTGACCCGGAGGCCGCTGATATTGTATTTCAGTCGGGAATCCCAATTACTATGGCCGGACTTGACGTTACACACAAAGCCCGTGTTTATCCTGAAGACATTAAGAAAATAAAGAATCAGGGTGGAAAAGTTGCAGTCTTGGTCGGGGAACTGCTGGAGTTCTTTATTAAATTCCACAATAGTCTTGGTTGGGACTTTGCTCCCTTGCATGATCCATGTGCGGTTGCGTGGCTGTTAAAGCCGGAGATATTTGAATCCAAAAAATTAAACGTGGTTATTGATACTCATGGTGAATACACAACAGGTTGCACAGTAACTGATTTTAACGGAGTCAGCGATAGGACTCCTAATGTGGATGTACTTTTAAACGTTGACCGTCACCAATTTATTGACTTGATTATTGATGCGGTGAATAAATATCAATAAGAGGAGGTATGGAAAAGTGGAAAGAACGCCTGTCATTATTGACACAGACCCGGGTATTGATGACTTTTTTGCGATTATGCTTGCCGGTAGCTGCAATGAGTTGGATATAAAGGCAATTACTACTGTCGCGGGAAACCAGACATCTGAGAGTGTTACAAAAAATGCCCTTGATATTGCAGAATATTTTCATATAAATACTGAGATTGCTAAAGGTGCAGAAAAGCCGCTGAATATGCCTCTTCATACGGCAGGGCATATTCATGGAGAGAATGGGTTGGGAAATTTACAACTAAAAGCAAGCAAAAAAGCAATCTCCAAAGATTATGCATGGGATGTTATCTACCAACATGCAGTCGATGCCAAAGGAAAACTGGATATATTAGCAATAGGGCCTCTTACGAATATAGCCATTGCGCTGTTGAAATATCCGACCTTAAGTAAATTAATCAATCGAATTGTGTTAATGGGCGGTTCCAGTGAAACAGGAAATGTTTCTCCTTATGCGGAATTCAATATAGGAGCGGATCCTTTTGCCGCAGACATTGTGTTTAAGTCAAAAGTGCCGCTTGTTATGGTTGGCTGGAATGTAGCAATGGAGTCCGGCCTGACTGATGAGGAAGTAGAAATATTGACAAGGATAGAAACTCCTTATTCTAAGGAATGCACTGCGCTTCTGAATTTTCTGCACGATGTAAACCGGAAATTTGGGCGTGATACAATTCCTCTTAGTGACGCCTTAGCGGTTGCGTATGCAATCAATCCTGCAGTCCTTAACTGCAGGGATTGCTATGTTGCTGTTGAAACAAGAAGCAGTTTGAATATGGGACGAACAGTTGTAGACCTTAATCAAACCTGTAAAGATATACCTACCAACTGCTGTGTGGGAATTGGCACGAATAAAGATGCTTATTTTGATATGCTTGTTCAGATGATGCACTATTATCAGCAAAACTAACCAGTCTCTGTACATTACAGGTGCAAGACAATTTATGCTCTGACTGTTCTGTATAGGAACCATAGCGAGTCTACAAAGTGCTTATCGTTTTACTCTTAGGTTTATATGCGATAATCACATATAAAACGGATACTATAAAAATCAACTTATAGTACAAATAGAATGGAGAATATAAATGAAACGTGCGTATGAATACAATCATGAACTGATAGCCAACGCCATACCTGTTATTCTGAAAGAAGAGGAGCAGACATGGGAAAGCGCTTTCACCGCAGATGATGAAAGCTGGACTCATACGAAGCTTCTGTGGGGAAGTCATGTTCCCGGTTCCTATGCGCCGGAAAGAGTTCTTCTGGCAGGAATCCTCTCCATGTATAACATGGGCTATGATGTGACCGAAGCAGAAAAACTGATCCCGTCAGCACTTGATGCATTGGAAAAAGAAGATAAAATTGAACTTACAAGAATTACCGCAAGGGTGTTTTATTTATTAAACAATGCGAAACAAATTGAAGGTCATCCTTACTTAAAATACAAGGTTTATGATCGCTTTGAAGACTATGAATCCAATGTAACATTTTGCGAATATGAGCCTTATCATACAACATCCCAGGAGTTTTATGACAAGGTGTATGCCGGTTGGATTGCTCAGATTGTAGGCGCCGCGGTTGGTACGGCAGTGGAAGGATATACCTCCGACCACATCAAAGCCTTCTTCGGTGAAATACATGATTACGTCAGAAAACCCAGTACCTACAATGATGATATAACCTATGAAATTGCTTTCCTTGAAGCTCTTTCTAAAAAGGGTTATACAGTTTCGTCAACCGATATTGCAGAAGAGTGGGTTGCGCTTATTCCTTCAGGATGGTCGGCAGAGGATATTGCTTTGAAAAACATCATGCTGGGTATCTATCCTCCGGAGAGCGGATACCGCTCCAATCCTTTCCGTGAATGGATTGGAGCTCAAATGAGAGGCGCGGTATGCGGTATGGCAGCTCCTGCCAATCCAAAGTTAGCGGCGAAACTGGCTTTTGAGGATGGGTGTGTTTCGCACCACAATAACGGCGTTCTGGGCGAGATTTTTAACGCCGTCATGTGCTCTATCGCATTTTGTGAAGATGATATGAGAACCATTGTCAAGAAGGCTATCACAATGATCCCGAAGGACAGTGAATATTTTACAGTAGTTGAGTTTGCCTGGGAGCAGTGTGAAAAATCGAATGATTATAGAACGGCATGGAAGGCTTGCGAACAAAAATACGAGGAATACAACTGGATTCATGCATATCCAAATGCTGCTGCCGAAGTAGTTGCTCTGTATTTTTGCGGCAATGATTTTGATACCTGTTTGAATATGATCAGCATGATGGGACAGGACGTAGACTGCAACGCCGCACAAATCATGACGCTGTTTGGCATTTCGTACGGACTCGGATGTATCGCTGATAAATGGCTTAAGCCTATTGATGATAAGCTGATTTCTTATGTAAGGGGTTACCACCAAACGACCATAACAGCTATTGCGCAAAAAACGGTAGACTGCGTAAGAAAAAGTGAAACAAGTTTGCAATAATGTGTAGGGCACGATTCCGAAAACTTTAATCCGATAAACATATAAATTGGAGAAGACCGCAGAGAGGTATTCTCCAATTTTATATGTTTATTTATAAATACAAAATTTAAGCGGCTCAAATGGATAAGCAAATAAAAGATATTATAGCATCTTGGAGGAATATGAATATGCTGACAAAATTATCGAAAAGAATATATTATTTACCAAACAATACTGATACGGATCGGCCTGCTTTAGGTTATATAGCGGGGAATCAATATGCATTGATGATTGACGCGGGAAATTCCTCAAAGCATGTTCAACTCTTTACGCAGCAACTTGCTCATGAAAATCTTGCTTATCCCAATTTTGTAGGAATAACCCATTGGCATTGGGATCATACTTACGGGCTCTCATCTATTGATGCTGTTTCGATTGCGTGCAGGTTGACAAATATAGAGCTTATTAAGATGAGTAAATGGTGCTGGGATGATGAGGCAATGCATCAGCGTCTTCAAGACGGTTCGGATATTGAGTTTTGTTCTGACATGATAATCAAAGAGTATCCTAACAGAAAAGAGATTTACATTAAACCGGCTGATATTGTTTTTGAGGATGAGCTTGAGCTCGACCTCGGCGGGATTACATGCGAAATTAAACGCATCGGGGGACCTCACTCCGAGGACAGCGTGATTTATTATATCCCGGAAGAAAAGACGGTGTTTTTAGGGGATTGTACTTATGAAGATCTTTATGATGGAAACTTGTTTTATAGTGATAAACTGAAAACACTGATTGATTATTTGAAAACACTCGATTTTGAAATATGCATACAAGGTCATTGTATTCATCAGTCGAAAAAAGCATTGCTGCAAGACTTAGAAAATGAATTAGCCCAGTCTGTGTAAGGCTGTTTTTGACAAATAAAGCCAATCAAAAATCCTGCAATTAAAAATTGCAGGATTTTTGATTGCTTGGGTATCTGTTTTATTTTAATTAAGATACTCTTTGATGTTCTTTCGCTGATATACTCAAATAATTCACTGTTTTCATTTGATTTTGTTAGCTGAATTAAAACCACTAGTCTATGACAGGATTATTAATCATAAAATATGTGAATTATCTATACTAATTTTATTAAAAGGAATAAATTTTAGTTGACTTTTTCAATAATCGGTGATATCTTACTAATAACGACATAATGATGTCACAACGTAATTAAAGTCCGTCGTTTCTTGTCTTTTTGCGAAAAATTTATTGTGATCAGTCGAAATAAATTTATGTGGAGGTGAATTATTATGGTTAGAGGCGAACCGTTTTATCAGAAAATCAGGAGCGATATTGAAAATAAAATTAAAGACGGCTATTACAAACAAGGCGAGTATTTGCCAAGCGAGGCAAAGTTGGAAAGCCTTTACAAAGTGAGCCGTACTACCGTTCGTAATGCGGTGAGAAGTTTGGTGGATGATGGATACCTCACGATTGTACGTGGAAAAGGGACGAAAGTAACTCCGTCTAAATTAAGTGCTTCTTACCCGAATTTGATGAGCTTTACTGATGTCATTCAAAAACAGGGGATTAAATCATCTGTACTGAAAATGAAAATATCTCAGATGCTTCCAACACAGGAGGTTGCGGAGAAGTTAGACATCGATCCCAATGAGAAGGTGTATGAGATTTACCGTGAACGCGCTGCTGATGACGAGCCAATCTGCATCCATGTTTCATTTATTCCATGCAAATATTTGGAAGGAAACGATGTATCTTTAATTGAAAAAAAGCAGTCCCTGTACAAGGCGCTCGAAGAGGATTTTAATATTTCCATCCAAACCGCGCAGGACAATATCAGCGCAATCGGAGCAAGCAGCCATGTGGCGAAAATTTTAAATATTGAAAAAGGGGATCCTGTTTTATTTATTAAACGAGTCGCATACGATCAAAATAATGTCATCGTTGAATATAGCGAGGTTAATATTAGGGGAGATAGATACAGCCAAATGGTTACCTTGCGACAGCGGCTGTAAATAATATAAAATGCTTTCAAGCGGAAAGGATCAAAATGTTGGATGTTATCGGATTGGCAACAGTAGCAATGGATGTAATTATGCAGGTGGACGAGCTGCCCCAGGAAGACGGGTTTGCCATTGTCGGCAAGTCGAATTATTTACCCGGAGGAAGCGGCACAAACGTAATCACACAGGTAAGCCGTTTGTCAGGTAAATGCGGATTTATGGCACAAATCGGTGATGACAATTTAGGCGAAGAAATTAAAAGCAGCATTGTCCAAGAAAAAATCGATGAACATGGCCTTCGCACAATTCCCAACAGCACATCTCTCCACACGGACATTGTAGTGGACAGTAAGGGACGGAAGTTTATCTTGCTGAATATGGGGAATTCGTTCTTAAATATGAAAGAATCAGATGTCGATGTGAATTATCTTACTCAAGCCAAGATTCTCTATACAGATTTTCTTCCCGGCGAAGCGGCGTTACAGGCTCTGAAAGAAGCAAAAAAAGCAGGCATGACCACTGTGTTCAATCTGCAAGTGGGCATGAATACCATGGAAAATCTGGGTGTTAGCAAAGAAATGGTATTGGAGGCACTTCAATATGTAGACATTTTCGCACCTTGTCAAGGCGGATTTTATCAGCTTTGCGAAACACAGGATTTACCTGAAGCGTGCAAATACATACGCGGCTATTTTAAAAAGCTTTTGCTTGTTACCCTCGGGAGCAAAGGGTCAATTGCTTTTGATGACAATGATGCCGAGACTTTTGTACCGGTTTACCCAATTAAAGTGGTGGACACTACCGGTGCCGGCGATTCTTACCTTGGTGCCTTTATGTATTCCTATCTTATTGAAAAAAAGCCATTAAAGGCAGCCATGGAGTTCGCTACGGCCTGTGCCGCCTTTACCTGTCAAAATGTCGGAGCGCGAACCTGTCCTACTTTGAACCAGGCAAATGAAATGCTAAATCACGGCAAATAAATGTTGTCAGCAGGCAGTATGCCTGTATCATAAATTTTATTTAGGGGAGGAATTATTCATGAGCACAAGCAGCTTGGAGAAAGAAGATTTGCAAACGGGCGGAAAGAAAAAATGGTCGGTCAAACGCGTGGCAATTGTAGCTGTCTTTATTGCGCTGAGTGCGGTAGGCGCAATGATCAAAATCCCCAGTCCAATCGGTTCAATTGGTCTCGACTCCTGTCCGGGATATTTTTGCGCGATTGCCTTTGGCGGAGTGGAAGGCGCACTGGTTATCGCAATTGGCCATCTGTTGTCCGCAGCAGTCGTAGGTTTCCCGCTTACCATCCCCATTCATCTCGGAATCGCAGTTACGATGGCACTTTGGGCGCTTATTCTTCGATTCATCTCCAAAAAAGTTAAATTTGGTCTGGTAATCGGTGTTGTGGTTGCAACCCTCCTGAACACTTTTGCAACAGGTCTGCTGCTGCTTCCCGTCGGTGGCTGGGCGCTTTATGTAGCCAATATTCCATCGTTACTGATTGCATCTGCCGTCAATACCATTCTTGCCGCGATCGCTTACAAGGCGGTAAAGGGCAGCAAACTTCTTGCTGAATAATTGAGAAACGACATATCGGAGTACAAGCTACTCCGATATGTTTAAATTCAGATAACGGGGGCACAGCGTATGAGTGATAATATTGTATTTAATTCTGTATCCTATTCTTATCCGGGTGATTCAAAAAATGTTCTCTCCAATATAAGCTTTCAAGTGGACGAAGGCAAATTTACCGTTATCATGGGAAGAACAGGGGCAGGAAAAACAACTGCGCTGATGTGTATGAATGGGATTATTCCCCAAGTAATGGAAGGAAAGCTGACCGGTTCCATTATCGTAGCGGATATGGATGTAGCAAAGTATCGGGTACAAACAATGACAAAGCATATAGGGCTTGTGATGCAGGATTCCGACACACAGGTTTTCGGAAAAACAGTGGAAGAGGATGTTGCGTTCGGCCCAAGAAATTACATGATCCCGCGGGAGGAGATTTTTAAGCGAATAGACGAGGCTTTGGAAAGAGTCCGGTTGGTTGGCTATAACAAAAGAGGAACTTCCCAGCTTTCCGGCGGTGAAAAACAGCGCCTTGCAATTGCTGGAGTGCTGGCGATGAAGCCTTCTATTCTTGTTTTAGATGAGCCCACATCGGAGCTTGACCCAATCGGACGTGAAGAAATATATCAAACCATTTCTGATTTAAAAAGCGAGAAAAACACAACAATCGTTGCAGTGGAACATTCCAGCCAGGAAATCAGCCAAAAGGCTGATCAGCTGATTATTATAAATGATGGTACTGTCGCATGGAGCGGAAAACCCTCTGATTTTTTTAAGGATTTGGATTTAGTGGAAAAAAACAGTATCAAGCCTCTTCCGGTAAGCATCTTTGGCTGGGAACTATATCAGAACGGACTGATTACAAAAGATGAGGTGCCCCTTACTGTATCGGATGCCCTTGAACTGACGAAAAAGCTTTTGAACGGTAAAAAAATAAAATACAGTGCATCCGATTCCATGAAAACAAATCGGGAAGCTTTATCTCCTGTGCTTAGCATCGACAACCTGACTTATCAATACGAAAGTGGAAAAACTGCTCTGAAAAAAGTTTCACTGCAGGTTGAAAAAGGAGATTTTGTGGCAATCATCGGCCAGAATGGTGCCGGAAAAACCACCTTGGCAAAACATTTCAATGGTATTCTTACGCCCACTTCGGGGACTGTGTCGGTCTGCGGTGAAAATATCAGTAAAAAGGACTCCTCTGAATTAACGCAATACATTGGCTATGTGTTTCAGAACCCGGATCATCAGATCTTTTCGACATCTGTTTACAAAGAGCTGGCATATGGGCTGCAGAATCTGAACTTAAGCGAAGAGGAGATCAGCAAGCGTATCGACGAGGTGCTCAAGCTGACAAATCTTTCGCAGTACAGGGACGAGCATCCGTTCTCCTTAGGCAAGGGTCAAAGACAGATGATCGCTGTCGCATCCATCTTGGTGATGCGTCCCTCAATTTTGGTCGTCGATGAACCGACTACCGGACTCGATTGGCTGGGTGTCAATAAAATGATGGACTTGATTTGTGAACTTCATAAAAACGGAACTACGATTGTTATGATTACTCATGATATGGATATTGTGGCGCGCTATGCCACAAGGGTGATTGTAATGCAAAAGGGCGGAATTGTGCTTGATGGGACAACCCAACAGGTATTTTCGAATTCTGAGGTGCTGGAAGAGGCCTTTGTTACTCCTCCGCAATGTGTAAAACTGTCTAAAGAATTAAAACCTTTCGGATTGGAACAAGTTGTTCTCGATATGAGGCAGCTTGCGGGAATGGTAATGAACAGCTGCGGGGAGGATTGCTGAATATGGAGAATACCTATCTTCACAGACTGGATGTCAGGTCAAAAATAGCTGTACTTTTTGGAATGCTGTTCCCGATGTTTATTTTCAGTGACCCTGTTTTTCTGCTCGGCTTGATTGTACTTCTTATGCTTGTAATTCTTCCGGCACGATTGTCACTTGACGCTGTATTTAAAACAATCAGGGCAATGTTTGTTATTTTCTTAATCATTATTGTGATGACGTGCTTCACTGCAACCGTGGGGCGGTTTGTGGACCCCGTAAACAAGACGGTAATTTTTTCGGTGTTTGGAATGAATGCAACTTTAGGAGGATTGAAAACCGGAGTCGCCTTTTTTCTCCGTATGTTCCTGATGATATTTCTGACCGTGGTTTTTACCATTACAACTCCAATTGATGATATTTTGCAAATGCTTAATAAGATGAAAGCATCTTATGAGCTCTCAATTATCGTTACGACTGCGATTAGTTTTATTCCGACTATGACGAACAAAAAAGACATGATTTTTCAGGCGCAGCGGTCCAGAGGGGCAAAACTCAACGGGAAGGGTGTCATTGGGCAGCTCAAAGCCTATGTTCCGATTATGGTGCCGCTTATTACAAATTCCATTCTTATGGCAAACAATCTGGCTGTGTCCATGATGAACAGAGGGTATGGGGCCAGTTCTAACTGGACCAGTCTGCATGAAATTACCATGCACCGCCGTGATTATTTGGTAATAGCATCTACCGTCCTTATGATCGCTCTTTCCTTTATACTGAAATATACATACCACTTTGGCGTAATATAATTAAAATCCAATGAAATTTGACTGGAGGAGTATACCATTGGAATCAGTTGATACCTATTCCCAAGTGCTGGGGGCACTCTATGGTATTTCACTTGGCGATGCATATGGAATGCCTACTGAAATGTTTACACGCGAAGATATTCAAAAAAAGCTTGGAGAAGTGAATTGTTTGCTTCCCGGTCAGGAATGCAGCGAAATATCAAGAGGATTTCTTGCTGGCGAAACAACGGATGACACGGCCTTTTCGATGATTCTTTGTGAAGTTATTATTGAAAATCATGGAAAAGTCGATTCTATGTGTATGGTGGAAAAAATAAAAGAATGGGCCAATAATCATACGAAAAGTCAGAACGTGCTTGGCCCGAGTACCAAACGTGCTTTTCAGAAAATTGAAGACGGAGAAAAATTAGAGGTTGCAGGGCAATACGGAACGACAAATGGTGCTGCAATGAGAATATTACCGGTTGGAATCGTTTTCGATTACAGGAAACCTGACATTTTCATGAAAAATGTAGTGGCTGCTTGTCTGCCAACTCATAATACCAATGTTGCAATCAGCGGAGCAATGGCAATCGCTGCCGCAGTATCCTGCTGCATACGTGGCGGCAGCCTAAACGATATGGTTACAGAATCCAAAAAGGCTGCAAAAATGGGCGCTTCTCAAGGTTACCATGTTTCAGAGGCGGATATTGCAACGCGAATTGAATTGGCAATCGAGCTTGTCAGTGCAGATAAGAATTGGAATGAGATTTTGGATGATGTATATAATATCATTGGAACAGGGTTAGCAACAGAACAGGCTGTCCCTGCAGCATTGGCTATGGCTTATTATGCAGCCGGAGATCCCATGCTGTGTGCGAAATGCTGTGCAAATGTCGGTGGGGATACGGATACAATCGGCGCTATGGCATGCGGCATATGCGGAGCATATAGCGGAATCAGTTCTTTTGACTCAAGTTCACTTCAAACAATTCTCACAGTTAATCATCTGGACTGGGCGTCTGTTGCAAAACAGTTAATGCAGTATATCTGACGGCTTATTTTTTATAAGTAGATGACCGGCGACGAGATAAATTGAAACAACCGTAAAGTGTGCAGATTATATCAAATATCAAACAAGCAGGGCAGCCAATTGGCCGCCCTGCTTGTTATTTATAATAGGAAAGTTGATTTCGCTATATTTCGTAGTCGATACATTCTCTGCCACAGACAAGGGAGTGGACAGATTCTTTAATCGCAATATGTGCAGGATGTGTTTGGTACTTGTCCTGTGCTTCCCTTGTGGTGAATTCACAATACAGCATAAGGTCAAATTTACCGCCGTTATAGTTATGACCAACCTCGATTGCGGTCAAACCGTCAACCACGCCCACAAGAGCTTTGAACCTTTTATTTAGATCGGCCACGATTTTATCAGCATTTTTTTTGGATTCATCTGTCAATTGCCATAATACAATATGCTTTACCATTCGTTTTTCTCCTTCAAATAAGATTTAGAAATCCAATATATTCAGCCCGGTAACCTCATCAAGCTTACGTCCTACCGTACCATTCAGGGTGTGAATAAACAATTCACAGGTGCCGCTGATGACTGCTTCGTTTAAGTGACCGCCAAAAACATTGCCGTCGCCGTCAGCGAAGTCGGCATGCATGTGAAGGTATACTTCACCGTCTTTTGTAGTGACATTTCCGGTAAGCGAGGTCATTTCCATTTCACCGTCAAATGTATTCGGAACGTACTTCTTTTCGGCAACCTTATAAAGTCCCACAATCACATGATCAACCGCGCCTAAAGCAGAGATACTGGCAAGTTTAATATTTTCTTTTTCGCAGATGCTTTTTACACTTCTCAGGATTTCTTCCCCGCGGTCAATTCGTGCAACAATTGTGTCGCCAAAAAATTTGTAAACCATAATGTTTCACCTCTTATTCTTGTGCCATGTTTTTACTTATAATTAGTTTATCGCCATCATAATCAATTGTCAATGCGGTTTTCGGTTTTAGGTCATTTGTAATGATCTCTTTTGCAATTAACGTTTCTACTTTGCTTTGAATAAACCGTTTCAATGGTCTTGCACCATAAACGGGGTCATAACCCTGGTCAACGACATAATCTTTGGCAGCTTTTGTCAATGTTACCGTCAGCTGTTTTTCTTCCAAGCGATTTTGTAAATCAGCAATCAGCAAATCAACAATTTTATCAATTTCAGCAGCGCTCAGCGGTTTGTAAAACACAATTTCGTCCAAACGATTTAAGAACTCCGGTCTGAACTGCTGTTTCAGCATGGCGGAGACCTGCGCCTTGGCCTCTTCACTGATTTGGCCGTTCGGCTGAATCCCGTCGAGAATATAATTCGAACCTAAATTGGATGTTAAAATAATAATGGTATTTTTGAAATCTACCGTCCTGCCCTGGGAATCGGTAATTCTGCCGTCATCCAGAACTTGCAGCAAAATATTAAATACATCCGGATGTGCCTTTTCTACTTCATCGAACAGAACAACAGAGTAGGGATGCCTGCGCACCGCCTCGGTCAGCTGACCGCCCTCCTCATAACCGACATAGCCCGGAGGCGCGCCGATCAAACGGGACACAGAGTATTTCTCCATGTACTCCGTCATATCAATACGCACCATATTGTGTTCGTCATCAAACAGGGACTGTGCCAAAGCTTTTGCCAACTCTGTTTTGCCAACGCCGGTTGGGCCGAGAAACAGAAACGAGCCGATCGGACGGTTCGGGTCCTGAATTCCCGCACGGGAGCGAAGAATCGCCTCCGTCACTTTTTCGACAGCCTCATCCTGGCCGATTACCCGCTGATGGAGGATGTCGTCAAGCTTTAAAAGCTTCTCCCGTTCACCTTCTATCAACCTTGAAACAGGGATACCGGTCCAGCGGCCAATAATTTTAGCGATTTCTTCTTCAGAAACTCTGTCACGCAGCAAAGAGTCGGAGGACTGCGCTTTTTCCGCAATCTGTTCTTCTGCTTCCAGCTGCTTAGTCAGTTCGGGCAGTTTACCGTATTTGTACTCTGCAGCTTTGTTCAAATCATAGCTGCGCTCCGCTTTTTCAATTTCAGCGTTGACATTTTCAATTTCTTCGCGCAGCTTTTGAACTTTGCTGATAGCCTGCTTTTCATTTTCCCATTTCGCTTTCATTTCTTTGAACTGTGAGCGCTGGTCTGCAAGGCTTTTTTGAATTTCACTTAGATGTTCCTGAGAAAGAGAATCGTTTTCTTTTTTCAGAGCGGCTTCCTCAATCTCCTGCTGCATAATCTTACGTGAAATTTCATCCAATTCGGTCGGCATTGAATCGATTTCGGTGCGAACCATTGCGCATGCTTCGTCAATCAGGTCGATTGCTTTATCGGGCAGGAAGCGGTCTGAAATGTAACGGTTGGAAAGTACTGCTGCCGCGATCAGCGCCTGATCCTGAATTTTAACGCCGTGGAATACCTCATACCGTTCCTTTAAGCCGCGTAAAATTGAAATGGTATCCGCTACGCTTGGCTCCTCAACCATAACCGGCTGGAAGCGCCTTTCAAGTGCAGCGTCTTTTTCGATATACTGATGGTATTCGTTCAAGGTGGTGGCGCCGATACAGTGCAGCTCTCCGCGTGCCAGCATAGGCTTCAGAATATTGCCCGCGTCCATTGAACCCTCTGTCTTTCCCGCACCAACAATAGTGTGCAGTTCATCGATAAACAGAATGATTCTGCCCTCGCTCTTTTTGACTTCGTTTAAAACAGCTTTCAGCCGTTCCTCAAATTCGCCGCGGAATTTTGCGCCCGCAATCAGCGAGCCCATGTCAAGTGAAAACAGCTTCCTGTCCTTCAGGTTGTTCGGCACGTCGCCGCGCACAATACGCAGCGCAAGTCCCTCGGCAATAGCCGTTTTGCCAACGCCCGGCTCGCCGATAAGCACCGGATTGTTTTTACTTTTGCGGGATAGAATGCGGATGACATCCCGAATTTCCGAATCTCTGCCGATAACCGGGTCAAGCTTGTGGTTCTTTGCAAGCTCCACCAAATCCTGCCCGTATTTTGAAAGCGCGTCGTAGGTTTCTTCCGGGCTGTCGCTTACCACCCGCGTGTTGCCGCGCACAGTGGAAAGTACAGTCAAAAATTTGTTTTTGTTAATACCGAATGTTTGAAATACACTGCGCATTGCAGTATTTGGTTTGTTCAGCATGGCAAGGAGGAGATGCTCAACCGAAACATACTCGTCCTTCATGCGGTCGGCTTCATTTTCTGCGTCAACCAGCGCGGCGTCAACGTCGGAGGAGACATAAATCTTTCCCGGTTCGCGCCCTGGGCCGGTCACGCCCGGCAGTTTTGCAATTTGTTCTTTTACGCTGCGTAGCACAGCACTTGAGTCAATATCCATCTTTTTAAAAAGTTGTGGAATCAAGCCGTTTTCCTGCGCTAAAAGCGCCTGCGCGAGGTGTTCTTCCTCAATTTGCATATTATTGTTTTCGATTGCGATGTTTTGTGCTTCCTGAATGGCCTCCAGTGATTTTTGTGTAAATTTTTGAGCGTTCATCGTATGAAACCTCCTTGTTCAATGTTGTGTTTAATAAAATAAATATATGATAGCGATTTTTTAAAAGCTTTTCTATTGTTAAATCGCTAAGTCGTGTTTTAGCGTTTTTTATAGCCTGTGCTAAAATCTACAATGTTTTGTAGTTCTTCCCCGCGGAAATATCTCCCAAGATTGTCGGCGCACAACTGAAAGACCTTCTCATAGGTTTCGGGCAAGTTGTAGCCGCCGGAAATGTGGGGGGTAATAAGCACATTCTTTGTGTCCCAAAGCGGATGATCGGGCGGTACCGGTTCGGGGTCGGTCACGTCAAGTGCTGCACCCGCTAAATGACCGGAATTCAATGCGTCACAGAGTGCATTGGTGTCGATTGCCGAGCCCCGGCCTACATTTACCAATATCGACCCTTTTTTCATCCGAGCCAATTTGTGTGCATCTATAAGCTTTATGGTTTCTTTTGTTTCAGGAAGGCTTAATGCGACCACATCGGCGCGGGGCAAAAGTTCATCTAACTTGTCCATGAGATACAGTTCATCAACAAAGTCCGGCTTTTGCGCGTCTGTGCGCCTGACTCCGATTGTATGGCCACCCAAGGCCTTGAAACGCTTTGCAAATTCACCGCCGATGTCACCCAAACCGAGGATAAGCGCGGTAGAACCGTAAATAGATCTCACAGTACCCTCGTCATGCCAAAGGTGCTTTTCTTGATTTTCCTTGTATAAATACTGCTTTAAAAATAAGTTTAGCACCATGGAAATCATATATTCGGAAATCACAAGACCATAGGAGCCGGTCGCATTGGTCAGCAAAACGTTTTCCGGCAGTACGCCGTCTTTCGCGTACAGATTGGCACCGGCACTTTCAAGTTGCAGCCACTCCAATTTTTTTGCGTGTTTCAAAAGGGAACGGCGCGGGTTTCCTATTATAATATTTGCATTTTCTGCCATTTGCAGGTCGGGTTCTCTGTCAACAGCATAGACAAATTCAGCATTCGGAGCATTCTTTTCAAGCAGCTTTCGGTGGACTTCATCAACTGAAAGAATGACCAGTACATTTTTATTTTCATTCATGTGAGGCACTCCTTTTTAATACATTTTTTCCGGATTTAACTTTTCAAGATAGAGCTCATGCAGCATTTTGATATCGTCGGAAAATTCCTTTGAAGTTTGGGTATCCTTTTTCTCAAGTTCCTCCAGTACTTTTAGCTGAAAAGCACTTGCACCAAATATTTCCCAGTCTTTTTGCAGCTTCATATCAACACAGGAATTGGTCTTTTGTGAAAATATAAAGCGATTTTTACAGCCCTGTAAATTGGGAGAAGACAGCAGCAGCGATTTTCCACTTGCGGTGTTTTCAATTACATAGACGCCGCCGGTGATTTTACGTTCCTTGTATTCTGCTAATTTTTCTTTTTTAGTTAGCTTTTCCAATTTAATACCCCATATCTTTTAGAATGCCCGAGAGTGTTTTCAAGCGCTCACCAATGAGTTCATCGTTTTCACTGAGTATCTGTGAAAATAGTTTAATGTCATCATCGATCATCGGGTTTTCGGTGCAGATGGAAACGGTCATTGCATCTCCCTGCAAGCCGACACGGTCGATCATTGTGTTTTCCGGGTCATAAAGTTTATCATAACGATACGCCTCAGCGAAATGCTCTTTTGCCCGGCAAATTAAAATCGCGAGGTCAATTACGCGGTGCAGCGGCAATTCTTCTGATTGGCGTGACCATTTTTCGCCTGTGTAACGCCAGACCTTTGCTGAAATTTCAACATTACCGCGGTCATTCCATTGAGCCAAACCCAAAGAAAGACCCTTTGCGTCCGAATGATAGGCGTTTCTGCCGTCAATATTTTCATAATTGTCCGAAACGATAACCGGCTTGTGCTTAAGGGTAGTTGGTATTTTCATTGAATCACCTTCCGATTACTAATTGAGTAATCTACTAATTTAGTAAATTATAAACATTTTTAAATGAAATGTCAAGAAAGCGGAACGGGAAAATTCCCGTTCCGCTCAAAAAATATGAATGATCAGCCCATATGCACTGTTACGAAATGCTTTTTGTTATCGCTGCAAATTGGAAGAATATTTCCTACGATGTCTTTACCGTCAATTGTCATTTTCTGAATACCCTTTTGCACACCCGCCGTATTGTCAACTTCAATCACATAAGTTGCGCCGCGGAACTTGCGCTCCACCGTGAAACCGGGAAAGTTCAACGGAATGCATGGGTCAATTTCCAACCCTTCAAACTGAGGACGAATCCCTAAAATATACTGGGAAACGTTATAAAAAGTCCAGGCTGCGGTACCGGTGAGCCAGGAATTTTTTGCTTCACCGTGCCTGACTGCGTCACGTCCGGCGATCATTTGGGAGTAAACATAGGGTTCGGTGCGGTGGATATCGCTAATTTCTTCAAGGTAGGCAGGGCAGGTCTTCCGGTAAACCTCAAAGGCTCTGTCGCCATGCCCTACGATTGTCTCAGCAATAGAAATCCACGGATTATTGTGACAGAAAATACCGCCATTTTCCTTGTACCCAGGGGGATAGGAGGAGATCTCACCCAAATTAAGCTGATAGGACGTGTAGGATGGAGAGTTCAGTATAATGCCGTATTTTGTATCGAGATATTTTTCAACTGAGTTCAGTGCGCGTTCTGCAAGTCCTTCTTTCACACCGATACCGGCCATGATGCAGAAGCCCTGCGGTTCAATGAAAATTTTCCCCTCATCGCACTCATTGCTGCCTATTTTTTTACCGAATGCGTCGTATGCGCGTAGGAACCATTCACCGTCCCAACCACTCTTTAACACCGAATCCGTCATGTTTTGCACTTCACGCTTCACACGGTCGGCTTCCTGATTCAATCCGGACTTGCGGCAGATTTCTTCATATGCCGGGCCGATTGCGACGAACATACCGGCAATAAACACGGATTCCGCAATGCCGCTCTCAAAATTCGAGCAGGTTTGGAAGGATTCTCCTGGCGTTTTAGAGAAACAGTTCAGGTTCAGGCAATCGTTCCAATCCGCCCGGCCGATCAACGGCAGTTTATGTGGCCCAAGATTTTCCAACACATGATCAAAAGCACGTTTTAAGTGTTCAAGCATGGGTGCGGATTTTATTTCATCATTATCAAAAGGAATTTGTTCGTTCAGTATCGACCAGTCTCCAGTTTCTTTAATGTACGCAGAAACGCCGAAAATCAGCCATAGCGGGTCGTCGTTGAAACCGCTGCCGACGTCGAGATTTCCTCTTTTGGTCAGTGGCTGATACTGATGGTAGGCCCCTCCGTCCTCCATCTGTGTCGAGGCAATATCTAAAATACGCAGCCGCGCACGCGCCGGAATCAAATGTACAAATCCAAGCAAATCCTGCGTGGAATCACGGAAGCCCATCCCGCGGCCGATCCCCGACTCAAAATAGGAGGCCGAGCGTGACATATTAAAAGTAACCATGCATTGGTACTGATTCCAGATGTTGACCATGCGGTTCAGCTTTTCGTCGCCGCTTTGCAGACGGTAAGTTGAGAGGAGTTCATTCCAGTAATCTTTCAGCTGCTGTAAAGCTGCATCCACCTGTTCATCAGTAGCAAATGCGCTCAACAGTTTTTTTGCCGGAGCTTTGTTAATCACGTTCGGTGACTCCCATTTTTGGTCCTCTGGATTTTCACAGTAGCCCAGCACATAAGTAAAGTTTTTCTCTTCGCCTGGCGCGAGCGTAACATTGATATAATGTGAGCCGATTGGTGCCCATCCGCTGGCGACCGAATTGCGGGCTTCTCCGCTGATAACGGCATCCGGCTTGTCAAAACCGTTGTATAAACCCATAAAGGTTTCACGGTCGGTGTCAAAACCGTCGATTGGAGCGTTCACACTGAATACCGCGTAATGATTGCGACGTTCGCGGTATTCTGTTTTATGATAAATGGTACTGCCGATGATTTCAACCTCACCGATGCTGTAGTTGCGCTGAAAATTTGTCATATCGTCATAAGCATTCCAAAGGCAGAACTCAACGAAAGAGAAAACTTTGAATTTCTTGGGTTTGTCAGTGGTATTTTTAAAACTGAGACGGTGAACCTCGCAGTCCGCACCAATAGGCACAAAAGAGGTCTGTACCGCCTCAAGCCCATTCAGTTTTGATTCAAATATACTGTATCCAAGACCGTGGCGGCACTCATAGCTGTCAAGCTTTGTTTTGACTGGTGCCCAGCCGGGATTCCAAACCGAGGTACCGTCATTTATGTAAAAGTACCGGCCACCGGCGTCCATTGGCACATTGTTGTAGCGGTAACGTGTCAGACGAAGCATGCGCGCATCCTTATAAAAGCAGTAGCCGCCGGAGGTATTTGAAATTAACGAGAAGAAGTTTTCATTTCCTAAATAGTTTATCCAGGGATATGGGGTGTCCGGCCTTGTAATCACGTATTCCTTACGCGCGTCGTCAAAATGTCCGAATTTCATCAATGAGTCCTCCTATGTGCTTTGTTTCATAGCAATATACGAAAACGATTTCGCATCGAATAGCAAATTTATATATCTTATATAGTAAAAGTAAATCCCGATAAAATCAAGTCTTTTTTTAAGTTTGGAGAAATACACAAAGAAAAATCAGATAATTTGTAGTTACATTGCATAATTTTCATAAAAATAATATTCCTTATTAGTCATATAGCGCATCTTTTGGATCATAGAATGGTAGTTTCAGATTATTTTAGTGCGAAAACCATCTTGTGCACTTAGTCTTTATAGTATACGAAAACATTTTCGTAAATTGTAGAAGAAATTAGAATAATAAGTCAAAAAAACCGCAATTTTATTGAATATCTGCCTATTTAAAATTGATAATGTATATTTTTTTTATAAAAGCACTTGCAAAACTGTGAAATATAGATTATACTAAGGGCACGAAAACGGTTTAGAAACTTTCGCTGACGGGGGAACAAATCATGGCGAACATAAAAGACATCGCAAATAAATGTGGACTGTCGATATCCACAGTAAGCAAAGCACTCAACAGCTACAGCGACATCAGCTCGGCAACCAGACAGCGTGTTTTAGAAACTGCACAGGAATTCGGGTATTTTCCAAGCTCCATTGCAAGAGCGTTGAAAACAAATCGAACACACAATATTGGCGTTCTGTTTGTGGATGATGCACAAAGCGGGTTAAAACATGATTACTTTGCCGCCGTGCTTGACAGCTTTAAGGTGGAAGCGGAAAAACATGATTACGACATTACCTTTATTAATCATAATATTAACATCAACAACAGGCCGATGACTTTTTTGGAACATTGCAGGTACCGCAATTTTGACGGTGTATGTATCGCCTGCATCAATTTTCAGCAGCAAGAGGTTATAGAGCTGGTCGACAGTACCTTACCGGTTGTAACAATTGACCATATGTTCAATAACCACACAAGCATCAACTCGGCCAACGTTCAGGGAATGCAGGAACTTGTTCAATACATATATAGCATGGGGCACAGAAGAATCGCCTATGTGCACGGTGAAAAGTCCGCGGTTACCGAACAGCGTGTGACAAGCTTTTGCAAGACACTGCTTGATTACGGGATAGATGTTCCGCCGGAATATTTAATGACTTCGGCTTACCACGACCCTAAAGCAACAAAACAAAGTGTGAAAAAGCTTCTCAGTCTGCCAACACCCCCGACCTGTATTATCATGCCCGATGACTATGCCGCAATTGGCGGAATCGAGGCAATCGAAGCGGTGGGACTGCGGATTCCGGAAGATATTTCAATAGCCGGCTATGATGGTATTTCGCTTTCGCAGGTCATTAAGCCCCGGCTTACCACCTTGGAGCAGGACACCGAAAAGCTTGGAAGCGAGGCCGCGCGAAGATTGATTGAATTAATTGAAAGTCCGCTCACAACCCTCACGGAAAATGTTACCGTCACCGGCAATTTGATTGAAGGAAAATCAGTTGCAAGAATCAGCCCCGTAATTTAGTAAGTTTTGGCAGGAATGCCATGCTGATAAAATTTTGGCGAATTGTTCGCAAAATTAAAGGAGGATTTACTACTAATGAAAAAGGCAAGAAAAATTACCGCATTGGTACTGGCGTTGGCTATGATGATGGGTACATCGTTAATTGCCACAGGGTGCCAAAAGAATGAAACCCCGGTAACCCCATCAAAGGCGGCCGAATCAGTAGCGTCAAGTGAAGCAGCGCCTGCACCGGCAGCAGCAGAAGGTAAGACCCTCAACATTTGGGTCTGGAACGATGAATTCCAAAGCAGATTTAACGATTACTATCCGGAAGTAAAAGAAGTAGCAAAAGACAAATCCACAACAACCCTAAAAGATGGTACTATTGTGAAATGGACTATCAATGCAAATGCAAACAATAACTACCAGGACAAACTTGATCAGGCTCTGTTGGCGCAGGATTCCGCCGCTGCCGATGACAAAATCGACATTTTCCTCGTGGAAGCTGACTATGCACTGAAATATGTCAACAGTGATTACACAATAGACGTGAAAAAAGATATTGGACTTACCGACAGCGATTTGGCAAACCAATATAAGTACACACAGGATATTGTTACTGACAAAAACGGCGCACTGAAAGGCACTACATGGCAGGCAACTCCAGGTCTGTTTGCGTATCGCCGTTCCATTGCAAAAGCAGTTTTAGGCACAGATGATCCTACAAAAGTACAGGAAGCACTTTCCGATTGGACGAAATTCGACAATGTAGCAAAACAAGCCAGCGCAAAGGGTTACAAGATGCTCTCTGGTTTTGACGACAGCTACCGTACATTCTCCAACAATGTATCCACTCCATGGGTTACTGATACTACAGTAAATGTTGATGCCAACATCATGAAATGGGTCACACAGACTAAGGACTATACAACAAAAAATTACAATGACAAAAGCATCCTATGGGATAACAAGTGGCAGGCCGACCAAGGTCCAAGTGGTAAAGTGCTTGGATTCTTCTACTCCACATGGGGCATTAACTTCACATTGCTGGGCAACTCTTTGAAAACACCGACCAAAGAAGGCGGTAAAGAAGAAGTGGGTAACGGCGCTTATGGCGATTACGCTGTATGCCAAGGACCACAAGGCTACTATTGGGGCGGCACATGGATTTGCGCTGCAAAGGGTACCGATAATGTTGCAACAATCAAGAATGTTATGAAAACCCTTACCTGCGATAGCACCATTATGAAAAAAATTACGACAGTCACTCAGGATTATACCAACAATAAATCTGCCATGGAAGAGCTTGCAAACAGCGACTTCAAATCCGCTTTCCTTGGTGGTCAGAACCACATTAAACTCTTTGCTGCTGTAGCTCCAACAATTGATATGAGCAAGGCCGGCGCTTATGATCAAGGCTGCAACGAAGCATTCCAGGCTGCGTTCCATGATTACTTTAATGGAACTGTTGATCTTGCAAAAGCAAAAGCAAACTTTGAAAAAGCAATTAAAGAAAAATATCCTGATCTTACAGCAGTAAAATGGCCAGCATAAAAATTAAGTTCTAATTAACCGCACGGCCGCGAGTCGGGATATTTCCCGGTCTGTGGTCGTGCAGTTTTATGAGGAGAGGGGCTTCAACTGAATATGCAATCTGAGAATTCGCCTAAGAAGAAAAAAAGTATTCGCTATGATAAATGGGGATATTTGTTTATAGCGCCATTTTTTATCATATTCATCGTTTTTTCACTTATTCCGTTAGGTTCCACAGTTTACTTTAGCTTTTTCCAGTATTTCCGTCAGGGACTTAAAATAATCGGACCTAATTTTATTGGGCTCGCGAATTTTGTCAAGCTGTTTCAAGCTGACCTGCCACAATACTTAGGAAACACACTGATACTGTGGATCGTCGGTTTTATCCCACAAATTATCATTTCTCTGCTGCTGGCAGCATGGTTTACAAATGAGCGTCTGCATCTGCGTGGGCAGTCTTTCTTTAAAACCGTTATCTATATGCCGAACCTGATCATGGCATCCGCTTTCGCCATGCTGTTCTTTACACTGTTTTCCGACAATGGCCCTGTAAATGGTTTTTTACAGTCCGCAGGAATTCTCAGTGAACCTTTCAGCTTCTTGTCCAGTGTAATAGGGACTCGCGGACTGATTAGCTTTATGAATTTTCTAATGTGGTTCGGAAACACTACAATTCTGCTTATGGCGGCAATCATGGGTGTTGACCCGGGCCTCTATGAAGCAGCAGAAATTGACGGCGCCTCCTTCAATCAGATGTTCTGGCGTATAACTATTCCACTGATTCGGCCAATTATGGCATATGTGATGATTACATCGCTCATCGGAGGTCTGCAGATGTTTGATGTGCCGCAAATTTTAACCAACGGTTTCGGCACCCCTGATCGCACTTCGACAACAATGATCATGTATCTAAATAATCATATGTACAGTAAGAATTTCGGAATGGCCGGTGCTGTCTCTACGGTACTGTTCTTAATTTGTGCAGTGCTTTGCTTCATTGTCTATTTCATCATGACAAGGGACGATGATTCCGCAAAAAAACCAAGAAAGGGGGGTGCGCATAAATGAATAACCAACCCAAAACAAGCAGACGCAAGCTTGCCGCTTCACGAATCGTCGCTTATACTGTTCTCGTAATTCTTTGTTTTTTGTGCCTCTTTTTCTTCTATATGCTGCTCATTAACTCCTCCCGCAATACATTTCAGATTCAGCAGGGATTTTCGTTTTTGCCCGGTAAATCCTTTGGCGTAAACATGAAGAGCTTGTTAGCAAATGCAAACATACCAGTTCTCAGCGGTATCAAAAACAGTTTTATTGTTTCTGCGCTGAGTGCTCTTCTTGCCGTCTATTTTTCCGCAATGACCGCTTATGGAATTTATGCCTATGACTTTAAATTCAAAAAAGCTGCCTTTTCAATCATCCTGCTGATTATGACGATGCCAACTCAGATTTCGGCAGTCGGCTTTGTAAACCAGATGCAGGCAATGGGGTTAAAAAACTCTTTGGTTCCGTTATTTCTTCCTGCCATCGCATCTCCCATTGTATTCTTCTTTATGAAGCAATATCTTGAAAGCAATATGCCTATGGAAATTGTGGAGGCTGCGCGTATCGACGGCAGCGATGAATTCCACACCTTTAATTCCATTGTATTGCCGATTATGAAACCGGCAATCGCCGTACAGGCAATTTTCTCTTTTGTATCTGCGTGGAACAACTTCTTCATTCCCGCTCTGTTGCTGGATAAAGCAGATAAAAAGACATTACCTATCTTAATAGCACAGCTGCGTAGTGCAGACTTTCTCAAGTTCGACATGGGGCAGGTCTACATGCTGGTCACCATCGCAATCGTCCCTGTTATTATCGTTTATCTATTCCTTTCGAAATACATAGTACGCGGCGTAGCACTGGGCGGCGTAAAGGGATAATTTTATACCGAAGAATAAGATTGATTTAAAGGATGAATATAATGGGCTTTCAAAAAGATTTCATATGGGGTACGGCCACTGCTTCCTACCAGGTTGAGGGTGCTTTCCGTGATGACGGAAAAGGTGAATCTGTTTGGGACGAATTTAGCCGTGTGCCGGGTGCTACCTTTGAGGGGCATACCGGCGAAACCGCCTGCGATCACTACCACCGCTTCAAGGAGGATATTGCGCTCATGAAGCAGCTTGGTATCAAAGCCTACCGCTTTTCCTTTTCGTGGCCGCGTATTATTCCACAGGGAATTGGGGAAGTGAACGAAGCCGGAATCCAATTCTATGAAGACATGGTAGATGAGCTTACACGAAGTGGCATTATTCCGTATGCCACCCTCTTCCATTGGGATTATCCGGCCGCTTTGCAAAAGCAGGGCGGTTGGCTGAATCCCCAAAGCCCGCTTTGGTTTGAACAGTATGCTGAGATAATTGCAAAACGCTTCGCGGGCAAAATTAAGCACTATTTTACGATTAACGAACCGCAGTGCTTTATCGGGCTTGGCTGCGGGAACGGGGAACACGCGCCCGGCTTAAAGCTATCCGCACAGGACAATTTTTTAGCTGTGCATAATGTGCTTTTAGCACATGGCCGTGCTGTGACGGCACTTCGCAAGTACGGTGGAAGTGATCTGCAAATTGGCCTTGCACAGTGTGGACGCATTATGATTCCTCAAACAGACTCCGTCGCGGATATTGAGGCTGCCCGACGGGCAACCATGGATATTCCGGATAACTGTTTCGATGCGGTTTTCAGTGTTGCCCTTTGGAGCGATCCGATTTTTAAAGGCGAATACCCAAAGGCTTACCATGAAAAGTTTGGTGAGCTAATGCCAAAAATTGGCGAAGAAGATATGAAAATCATCAGTCAGCCAATTGATTTTTACGCGCAGAACATTTATAACTCAGCTTGGGTAAAAGCGGACGGAGACGGTTGGCGGAAGGTACAATATCCGGCGGGTATGGCAAAAACCGCAATTGGATGGCCGGTTACGCCCGACTGTATGTATTGGTGCGCCAAGTTCCTTTATGAAAATTACCAAAAGCCGATTATCATCAGCGAAAACGGGATGTCGGCACACGACACGGTTTCGCTTGACGGTAAGGTTCACGACCCCAACCGAATTGACTTCATGCACCGTTATCTCCTTTCACTGCGGAAAGCCGCAGACGAGGAAGTGCCTGTCATTGGCTATTTTGCGTGGACGCTCATGGATAATTTTGAGTGGGCTTGCGGCTACAATGACCGGTTTGGTTTGGTTTATGTGAATTTTCAAACACAGGAACGAATTTTGAAGGATAGTGCGTATTGGTATCAAAAAATCATAGAAAATAACGGGGGTACCCTGTAAATAATAAAGGCCGGAGCAATTTGCTCCGGCCTTCTTACAGTCCATTAGTCGTGGAACCCTTTACCGATGATTTCACTGGTATTGGTAATCAGAATAAATGCGTCCGGCTCAACACGCTTGATGAACTGCCGAAGCTGCACGGCCTGCGGGCGCCGCAAAGCGGTGTAAACAATATATTTGTGCGTATGGGAATAGGCTCCCTGTGCGTCGCATACTGTTGCGCTGCGGTGCAGCTCATTTACTATGAAATTACAGATAATTTCCGGATTAGAGCAAATTACGTTAAAATACTTTGCAAGGTTGATGCTTTCAATTACATTATCAATAACAAGAGATTTGGTCAAAAGGCCAAGTAGTGAGAATAATGCGGTCTTAATATCGAACACAAAGCATGCCGACAATGTAATCAGCAGGTCACTGAAAATCAGAGCGCGCCCAATGTCAATATTCGAGTATTTTTTAAGTATCATTGCCACAATGTCGGTGCCGCCGCTTGAAGCGTTAATGTTAAACAGCAGTGCCGAACCAAAAGCCGGTAGTGCAATGGCAAAAACAAGTTCGAGCATTGGCTCGTCAGTCAATGGGTGGTGCAACGGATAAACACGCTCCAGCACGGAGAGGCACCCCGAAAGCAGCAGACTCGCGTACACTGTTTTGATTCCAAATGGCTTTCCTAAAAATACAAACCCAAGAATTAACAAAAACACATTCAGAATTAAGTTTACCGTTGACGGGGAAAAAATAGTAACACGGCCAAGTACAACCGAAAGACCGGTAATTCCACCGAAGGTAAAATTGTTTGGAAATTTGAAAAAATAGACGCCGATAACAATTAGCAATGTGCTGATTGTTATTTGGAAATACTCTTTAAAGATGTTCTTGCTTTTCATTAAATCCCTCGTTTTGATTTTTGTCGGCTAAAATCATATTATTTATTTCCTAAAATGATTGCCCTTAACATTGTACCAAAAAATTAAAATAAATAAAGAAAAATATTGACTAAAATTTAATATGAAAAATCCCTGTTTTGCAACATGTAAAATAAAATTGCGACTGTTATAATATATATGAGTAACTTAAGGGGTTCCTTGCAATTCTAAAGTGAGGTTTCATTGGCACGTCGAAGATTATAAGCCGGTTTATTGATTAAAAGTATTTATGATTAAATTATACAGATAGGGGTGCATCCATGGATTTAAAAGAATTAATTTCAAAATTGACTTTGGAGGAAAAGGCAGGCCTTTGTTCCGGAGCGGATTTTTGGCATACGAAAGCGATCAGGCAGCTTGGCATTCCCGATATCATGGTGTCTGACGGCCCTCATGGCCTGCGAAAGCAGGATTTAGAAGCGGAGGAACCTGATGTTGATAAAAGCATCAAAGCAGTCTGCTTTCCAACGGGTGCCAGCACAGCGTGTTCCTTTGACCGGGAGCTGATTCGGAAAGTCGGCGAAGCTCTGGGTGACGAATGTCAGGCTGAAAATGTAGCCGTTATTTTAGGCCCCGCGGCCAATATTAAACGCTCTCCGCTTTGCGGCAGAAATTTTGAATATTTTTCCGAGGATCCGTATCTTACAGGCGAAATGGCAGCCAATCATATCAAAGGAGTGCAAAGCCGCGGCATCGGCACAAGCCTGAAGCACTTCTGCGCCAATAATCAGGAGTATCGCCGTATGACTGTAAGTGCCGAAATTGACGAGCGCACGCTGCGTGAAATCTATCTTGCAGGATTTGAAGGGGCGGTAAAGCAGGCACAGCCATGGACTGTGATGTGCTCTTATAATCGGATTAACGGTGTTTACGCCAGCGAAAACCACTACCTTTTAAATGAAATATTGCGTGATGAATGGGGCTTTCAGGGATTTGTCATGAGCGATTGGGGCGCAGTGAACGAACGGGCAAAAGGTGTCGCTGCCGGTCTTGATTTGGAAATGCCCGCGAGCGGTGGTGTGAATGACGCTGAAATTGTTAAAGCGGTGAAAAACGGTACACTGAATGTAAAAGATTTGGATACCGCGGTCGAAAATATTTTAAATATTGTTTATAAATACTATGACAATAAACAAGCAGGTGCTGTGTGCAGTTGGGAAGAACATCACCAAATTGCACGAGAGGTCGAAAGCGAATGCATGGTACTGCTTAAAAATCAGAACGATATTCTCCCTTTACACAAGACTGACAAAATCGCGTTTATCGGCAAATTTGCGGACTCGCCGCGCTATCAGGGCGGCGGCAGTTCACACATCAATTCATTCCGTATCACAAGTGCACTTGTGGCTGTTCAGGGCGTTGCGGACGTCACCTATGCACAGGGATATGGTATTTCGGCGGATGTGATTGATCAGGAAATGTTTGATGAAGCGGTGCAAACTGCCGCGGCAGCCAAAGTTGCTGTTGTATTTGCCGGTTTACCGGAGTATATGGAGTGCGAAGGCTTTGACCGTGAACATATGCGGATGCCGGACTGTCAGAATAAATTGATTGAGGCGATTGCTAAAGTTCAGCCAAACACGGTTGTTGTGCTTCATAACGGTTCACCGGTCGAAATGCCGTGGGTGAACAGCGTAAAAGGTATTCTGGAGCTTTACCTCGGTGGTCAGGCGGTTGGTGCGGCGACGGTCGATGTACTTTTTGGCGATAAAAATCCTTGCGGAAAACTTGCCGAAACCTTTCCGCTCAAACTCAGCGACAATCCGTCGTATCTCTATTTCCCGGGTGAAGGGGACATCTCCGAATATCGTGAAGGTGTTTTTGTCGGTTACCGTTACTACGATAAAAAAGAAATGCCTGTGTTATTCCCCTTTGGATACGGTTTAAGCTACACCAACTTTGCATACAGTGAATTAAAATTAAGCGCAGAGACAATTCATGATACAGATTCTCTGACAGTCACAGTAAAGGTAAAAAACACGGGTGCACGCTTTGGAAAAGAAATTGTTCAGCTTTATATCCACGACAATCAAACGCAGGTAATCCGCCCGTTAAAAGAATTAAAAGGATTTGAGAAGGTGGCTCTCCATCCGGGGGAGGAAAAGACAGTCAGCTTCGTACTGAACAATCGTGCATTTGCTTATTATAATACCCAAAATCATGACTGGTGTGTGCAGAGCGGCACTTTTGAGATTTTAATCGGCCAATCGTCACGCAATATTATTTTAAGTGCTCCGGTTGAGGTCGTTTCGTCTGTGCAACCGGTGTGTAAATTTACACTTACTTCCACATTGGGCGACGTGATGGCGTACGAAAGAGCAAGTTCGGTCCTGAATGATCTAATGCAGGAGTACGCGCCGCATCTCGGGGTTGGTACCAACAACCTCGGTGAGGCCGCCGCACAAATGCAAGCGGCAATGTTCCGGGATATGCCGTTGCACGCGCTGTCAACATTCAGCGGCGGTTTCATAACTTTGGATATGCTAAACAATATACTTGAGAAAATAAACAACCTTTAAACGCTATTCCCTGACCGAATTTTTTCCGGTCAGGGAATTTTATGCATTTTTTTAAAAATACCCTTTACAAACCGAAAGTCCTGTGCTATTATATAAAACAAGAACAGTAATCATTATTATTTTAACGGTGGAAAATATGGAAAGAAAACAAAATTTCAGCAGAAAACGGCAAGCAATCTTAGGTGCCATTCGCTCAACAGTAACGCATCCTACCGCGGAATGGGTGTATCAAACATTGAAGCCGGATTACCCTGACTTGAGTTTAGGCACCGTGTATCGCAACCTTGCCCAGTTTAAAAATGACGGAGTCATTATGAGTGTGGGCATTGTAAACGGGCAGGAACGGTACGACGGCAATACAAAGCCGCACACCCACTTTGTTTGTTCAAGCTGCGGTGCGGTGATTGACATCCCCGGTGAGTTTATTACCAAAGAAGTAAGTGACGAGGTTGCTGAAAAACACCATTTTAAAGTTCAATCCAGTGAGGTTCTGTTCCATGGAGTTTGTTCAAGCTGTTTACAAAGGCAGTAGCCTTTATAATATTATAAATTACATTTATGGAGGAAAATCAAAATGAAGAAATTTGTGTGTTCTGTTTGTGGTTATGTTTACGAAGGAGAAGAAGCTCCAGAATTTTGCCCTCAGTGTAAAGCTCCGAAAGAAAAGTTTAAGGAGCAGGTAGAAAGCGCTTCCTTTGCTTGTGAGCATGAAATCGGTATTGCACAAGGCGTCGATAAAGAAGTTTATGACGGTTTGGTTGCAAACTTTAACGGCGAATGTTCCGAAGTCGGTATGTATATCGCAATGGCCCGTCAGGCTGACCGTGAAGGCTACCCTGAAATTGCGGCTGCGTTTAAAAAGTATGCTCTTGAAGAAGCCGACCATGCGTCAAGATTTGCAGAATTGCTCGGCGAAGTCGTAACCAACAGCACAAAGAAAAATCTTCAGATGCGTGCAGAGGCTGAGGCCGGTGCTTGTGCCGGTAAACTGGCGATTGCAACGCGTGCCAAGGCTCTTAACTATGATGCGATTCATGACACAGTTCACGAGATGGCAAAAGACGAAGCTCGCCACGGCGCTGGTTTTAAAGGATTACTCGCAAGATATTTTGGCTAATTTTATCAATCAACTCTTCTAATACACACTTCATAAAACCGGCGCGGCTCAATTGGGCTGCGCCGGTTTTATTTGTGTACACAGCCGTCCTGCCCGTTGATTATCCGCTGAATTATCTTGCCAGAACATGGCATTATGGGATATACTATAATCATAGTTATAACCGCTTTGAAGCGAATGAATATATCATCATGTGTGCTCTTTTCTGTAGTATGGCAGTAAAAGTTTGGCGATTTTAAATGTGGAGGATGCTATGATTCAGAAATTTGATATTGCTGTGGTTGGTGGCGGGGCAGCCGGGCTGATGGCAGCCGTTGCCGCGGCTCAAGAATGTAATAAGCGTCATATCCATGCAAAAATTGCTGTTCTGGAGGCAAACACGCGTATCGGAAAGAAGCTGCTTGCAACCGGAAACGGGCGCTGTAACCTTACAAATATGGGTGTAAGTGCCTCACATTATCACGGGGACACAAAGGCTTGCATTCCTCTTTTTAAACAGTATTCACCACAGAATATCATCGACATCTTCGCATCGTTGGGGCTGCTTTGTAAAGAACAGGATGAGGGGCGCGTTTATCCCTATAATTTGCAGGCCTCCGCTGTTTTGGATATTTTTCGTTTTCAGCTGAAAAGCCTGTGTGTAGAAACTATCTGTGATTTTGCGGTCAATACGGTTCAAAAAACGGATTTTGGCTTTAAAATCAGCTTCGCATCAGATACTGTGCTTGCAAAGCGCTTGATTTTTGCCAGCGGAGGCATGGCATATCCGCAGCTTGGTTCAAACGGCAGCGGGTTCCGGATTCTTACCGCGCTCGGTCACAGCTGTACAAAGCTGTTCCCGGCATTGATACAGGTAAAGACCGAACCGCGCCGCGCAAAACCGCTTAAAGGCGCGCGAAGCGCGGCCTCCGCTTCCCTGATTGCAAACGGAAAGTCTGTAAAAACGGTGGACGGTGAGGTGCAGTTTACCGAAAACGGCCTGTCTGGCATCTGCATTTTTGAGCTTTCACGCCTTGTGGGAGAACTTGGAACCAACAATAAAATAGAAATCGCTTTGGATTTAATGCCCGAATACACCGAACAGCAGATTTTTGCTATGCTGAAGCATACCGGAGAAACGCTGAACAGTTTGCCGGCGTATGAACTTTTAAGTGGATACCTCAACAAATTGGTCGGCAGGGAAATTGTCCGTCAAGCTTTGCCGCATCTGCCTGAATTTGCCTGTAATATGAAATCCGGTGAACTTGCCGCCGTCGCAAGAATGGTAAAAAACTTTCGCTTTGCCGTTACTGGCACGCTGACATGGAAGGACGCGCAAATAACCGCCGGCGGTGTGCCCTTGGACGAAGTAGATGAGAATATGCAGTCAAGGTGCTGTCCGGGGCTGTACCTTGCGGGTGAGCTTTTAAATATAGACGGGGACTGTGGTGGCTTTAACCTCCACTGGGCGTGGAGTACCGGAACCGTATCCGGCTGCGCCGCCGCAAAATCATTAATAGAAAAATAAGGGTGAAATGATGTATCGAATATCTGAAATCAGTTTAGCACTTGACGGCACCGAATCCGACTTGAAAAAGCAGGCCGCATTAAGGCTCAAGGTTGCTCCAGAGGCAATACAGTCCATAAAGCTTTATAAAAAATCCGTTGATGCGCGTAAAAAGAGCGATGTGCATTTTATTTGTACGGTTGAGGTCGAATGCAGTAAAAATAATAGTTCAGAGGATAAAAAGATAATAGAGGTCGAGCCGTACCATTATGATCTGCCGGTCGGCAAGGTGAAAAGTATTCGCCCCGTTGTCATTGGATTTGGCCCTGCGGGACTTTTTGCCACGCTGATTCTGTCGCAGGCCGGACAGCGCCCAATTGTATTTGAACGCGGCAGTTCGGTGGAAAAACGCAGCGGGCAAGTCACGCACTTCTGGAAAACAGGGGAGCTGAATCCAAACAGCAATGTGCAGTTCGGCGAGGGCGGAGCGGGCACCTTTTCGGACGGAAAATTAAATACAGGAACAAAGGACTCCCGCGCGCGCAAAGTTCTGGAGGAATTTGTTTCAGCGGGTGCGCCGCAGGAAATTCTCTACTTGGCAAAGCCGCACATCGGTACGGACAAACTGCCCGCAACGGTAAAGAATATCCGTGAACAGATTATCGCGCTTGGCGGTGAGGTCCATTTTGAAACTACCCTGCAAAATGTTATTATAAAAGAAGGTAAAGTGACCGGCGTTGAGGTAAAGCTACAAGGCGGTTCGTCGTACTCAGTCGATACCGATAGCGTGATTCTTGCCGTTGGACACAGTGCCCGTGATACATTTGAGATGCTTCACGCTCTTGGAGTTCCCATGGAGCAAAAGCCATTTTCCGTTGGCGCAAGAATTGAGCACCCGCAAAAGCTGATTAATGGCTCGCAGTACGGCAAATTTGCCAATCACCCTAACCTCGGTGCGGCAGATTACAAGCTCGCCGTGCACCTGCAAAACGGCAGAGGGGTGTATACTTTCTGCATGTGTCCGGGTGGCAGCGTGGTTGCCGCGGCCAGCGAAGAAAATCATTTGGTTACAAACGGAATGAGCTCCTTTTCACGCAGCGGTGCAAATGCCAATGCGGCGCTGCTTGTCGGAGTTGGTCCAAAGGATTTTGGCAGCGACCACCCGCTTGCCGGAATCGAATTTCAGCGTAAGTTGGAGGCGGACGCATTCAGGCTCGGCGGGGGTGACTACCGTGCGCCCGTACAGCGTGTGGAGGATTTCTTAGCGCGGCGTCCGTCAAAGACAACGGGCACTGTAAAACCAACTTATCTTCCCGGCGTTACACCATGCAGCCTTGACGATTGTCTGCCCGATTTTATTGCTGACTCAATGCGGCAGGGGATTGTCCAAATGAATCGCTTCCTAAACGGATTTTCTTCTCCGGATGCAGTTTTGACCGCGGTGGAAACCCGCAGTTCCTCACCGGTGCGCCTCTTGCGAGGTGATGACCTTCAATCTGTCGCTGTCGCGGGGCTGTACCCCTGCGGCGAAGGAGCGGGGTACGCGGGGGGCATTATCTCAGCCGCGGTGGATGGCATTAAATGCGCGGAACAAATGATTGCGAACAGTAATACTGAAAGCAAGTAACCTGACTGACCGCAGCTGCGTGTCCATTATATTTTAGAAAATACTCCATTGAGGGCTGTCTGCATACTATGATAGTGATGCAGACAGCCCTTTGTCGTTAAAAATCGAAAGCATAAGTTGAAAAACATTGGACGGCTTTTGGCTGAAGCTGATTTTATGCAAGAATCATGACGGAGGCGACTCCGCTTTTATTGGAGGAAAATAAATATGGACGACAAAGACTTTATGCCCGATGAAGACATGGGTGAACTGACGGATGAAGACAGGGAGGCCGACAATGAAAATCACAATTGACCCGGGGCATTCTGTAAATATGAATGCAGGGTGTATCAAAGGATATTTTGAGGGCAACACCACATTTGCGCTTGCCGGTTATCTTAAAACAGCATTGGAACAGTACGAGGGATTTTCGGTTGTGCTGACGAGATCAAAACTACAAGAAAATCCAAGTCTGGAAGAGCGTGGGAAAACCGCAATCAGCAGTGGCAGTGATGTTTTTATTTCGCTGCATACCAATGCTGCAAGCGCTTCGGCACGCGGTGTGGTAGCGTTTCACTCACTTAAGCGGCCGGACAGTAAAATACTGTCTGAACAGCTTGCACAGGCTGTTGCACAAACAATGGGAACGTATTCACGCGGTTCATTAACACGCCTTTATCCTGGAACAACGAAAACGGACTATTATGGAGTGATCCGCGCTGCCGTACGCGGTTCCGGTGTATCATATGCATTTATTCTGGAGCACGGATTCCATACGAATCCGATTGAATGTGCATGGCTCAATCATGAAGCAAATCTGCGCAAGCTTGCTGAAGCCGAAGCGGCGACATTCGCAGCCTACTTTGGTGCAGTTAAAAAAGAATTGGTCGTAAAAAGTGATACCACACAAGACATGACGCTTAAACTTGGCTCAAAATACACAGTTAAGCTGACTGCGAAACAAAAGCCGAACTTCACCGTTGGCAATGGTAAAGTTTTGAGAACAAAAGCAGAACAGCAGTTAGGTGATAACTATTATTTAAGCGTTACAGCTACGGGAAAAGTAGGGGAGGCAGCCGGTGTATATGCAAACGGCAAAAAACTTTTTACGGTAAAAATCACCTGATGCGAAATCTTTCTTTATAAAAATTGAAACTACCATGTTCTAATCAAGCCGGCGTTGGCTACTCAATTCGAGCCAGTGCCGGCTTTCATTTATAACTTTTTTTGTTCGAAATGAATTGGTCTATCTGAGCCAAAGCCTCGCTTAAATCGTTAATCTTTCGGGCATAACAGGCAGCCTTGTGATAATTTCTGCAAACCGAATTGATATTATTATAATATCTTGAAACCTTTTGATAGGTCATTATTGCATTTCTCATATGATTCAACTGGACCAAAACTTGTTGGCTGTTCATTTAGCAACACCTCTACAGCCAATATATTCACATCATTCGGAAAAGAGTTTTTGTGTCTGCGGCAAAATAAGACAAATACCGTTGATTTCATATGGCGAGACAACTAAATTTTGTTAAATATTATTTTATTTTAAAAAAATAATGAAATAAAGATTTCTGAATAGACTATTTGGTGAAAATATATGTTATGATAATAATAATACAAAAATATATAAAGTTAGAGGAAACAAAAATCTATGCAATTTAGCGAAATGAATTTACTACCTGAAATCTTACGTGCAGTTGAAGAAATAGGCTTTACCGAGCCGACAGATATTCAATCCGGCGCAATCCCTTTATTTTTAGAGGGCAAAGATATGATCGGCCGTTCCAGTACCGGCACCGGGAAAACTGCCGCATTCGGTATTCCCATTGTACAAATGGTTGCTCAAAGCGATGGCGAGAAAGGGCAGGTTCTTATTTTAAGTCCTACCCGTGAACTTGCAATGCAAACCAGTGACGAAGTACACAAATTTTCCAAATATCTGCAAAAAGTCAACATTGCCACAGTTTGCGGCGGTCAGCCGATGGATGGACAGATCCGTCAGCTTCGCGGTGCGCAAATTATCATTGGTACGCCGGGACGTATTATGGATCATATGCGTCGCAGAACCCTGACGTTAAACAATCTGAAGACTGTTATTTTGGATGAAGCGGACGAAATGCTGAACATGGGATTCCTTGAGGATATTCAGACAATTCTGACCGAAGCGCCTGAGGTAAGGCAGACTGTTTTGTTCAGCGCAACAATGCCATCCGCCATCATGAGTATCACCAAACAGTTTCAAACGCACCCTGAAATGATCGCAGTCGACAAGGGTCAGAAAACGGTTGATAATATTTCACAATTTTATTATAGCGTTCCTCAGGTTGCTAAGAATGACGCCTTGAAATTGTTGCTTGAATATCACCGCCCCAAACGCTCGCTTATTTTCTGTAACACGAAAAAAATGGTGGATGAGCTTTGCAGCTTACTGAACGACAGCGGCTTTAAAAGCATTGGTCTGCATGGAGATTTAAAACAAAGCCAGCGCAACCAAGTGATGCGGGACTTTAAAAGCGGCCGTAACAGTATTTTGATCGCCACAGATGTCGCCGCCCGCGGCATCGATGTGGAAGATGTTGAAGCGGTATTCAACTATGATATTCCCCAGGAAAATGAATATTACATTCATCGTATCGGCCGTACCGGCCGTGCCGGAAAAACGGGTGCCTCGTATACCCTTGCCGCAGGCCGCGCACAGCTGATGAAAGTTCACACGTTGGAACGGTTTATGGGGGCGAAAATAGAAGAAGCTTCGGTACCAAAGCTTGAGGATATTCGTGCACGCCGCCTTGAAAAGTTCAGCAGCGACATCAAGCAGCTGGTAGATGAGAACGGTGGCTATGAGTGGGTCAAGTTTGTCGAAGAACTTGAAAAAGACGGTTATAATCCAAAGGACATTGCCACGGTGCTTTGTGCAAAGCTTTTCGGCAAAGACAAAAAACTTGCGGCGGTAAAGAATATCCGTAAAATTGAGATAGCCTCATCCAATCCAGACAGAGTCTGGCTTAACCTTGATATTGGAGTCACTGGAAAAATTGACGCTAATTTCCTTTTAGGGGTTATTGTTGAAGCAACCGGTTTGCCCTCAAAGGCAATTGGTAAAATCTATATATTTAGTGATTATACGAATATTGAAATGACACCGGAGAACGCAAACTTAGTTATTCGTAAAATGGCAAACTATAATATGAAGCAGCGTATCGTTCACTTTACCATAGCGAGCAAATCCAGGGAACAAATTTGTGAGCGGAAGCTTAAAGAGAAAAAATACGGCGCAGGGCAGGGACACGCCCGTCAGCGCAGCTACAACAGCCAGCGCGGCGCAAAACCCGGTTATAAGCATTATAACGACAAATAAAAATAAGATAGGGAGCACAAGATTTCTTGTGCTCCCTATCTTTATGAAAAGCTGTGATTTAGCTTATTATTCATCGCTTTGGTCAATGTGTAAGGATTCAACTTCCATTATTTTGTCATTGCCTGCATCCTAAACTACTGTTAAACTTATAATAAATTTGAGTCTGATCGATAAATTTATTATAAAGGATTGTAACATGAAAATAAAATTCACTCCAAGGATGGGAATGCGTGCAGCGGTGCTTCTAATAATGCTCGCGTTTTTAGCGCTTTTTCCAACTCCGTTAAAGGAAAATTCCTTACATAATTTGCAGGTGAATCCAAAATACGAATCATCAAATGCCAACGAATTACCTGAATCATCCTCATTGCCCAGTTTATCGTCGCTGCAGGGATCATCATCACCCAGTTTATCGTCACTGCCGCAGTCATCTGCTTTGCCCAGCTTATCTTCACAATCCAAATTCTCTTCGGCGTCCAGCAAGCAACCATCTTCAAGTGGGCAATCTTCAAACCACGTAATCGTTCAGCCGATTTCAAAGTCATCAACCTCTGCCCGAAATTACATCGTTGGATATTATACTTCTTGGTCAAGAAGCAGTGGCTTTACTCCGGATAGAATAGACGCCACTAAACTGACCCATATTAATTATGCATTCGCGGATATCAGTTCCGGATTACAATTGACTATGACGGACGCCAATACAGATACTAAAAATCTTGAAGGCTTAAGAAATCTAAAGAAAAAGAATCCCGCGTTAAAGATTATTATTTCCGTGGGTGGCTGGGATAATTCCAAAAGGTTTTCTGATGCAGCACTTACAAGTTCTTCAAGAGAAATATTTGCACAAAGCTGTCTGAATTTTATTCAGAAATATGGGCTGGATGGAGTGGATTTGGACTGGGAATATCCTGTTTCAGGGGGAGTGGCGGGAACCGTGCACCGCCCGCAGGATAAGCAGAATTACACGAAATTGATTTATGCCATTCGTCAGAAGCTAAATGCACAAACTGCTCGGGATGGGAAACAATATTTTCTTACGATTACCGGCGCACCGGATAAAACATTTATAAGCAATACGGAACCTGCTCTTTTTTCATATGTTGATTATTTATTTATTATGGCCTATGATATGAACGGCCCGTGGGATCAGTATACGGGCTTTAATGCACCCTTGTACCCATCAAAAGCAGGAAACAGAATTAGCGTCAGTCAGGGAATTAATAACTATCTGAATGCAGGGGCCTCCCCAAAAAAGTTGGTGCTTGGTATGCCGTTTTATGGTTACAGCTACCAGGTTTCAAGTGCAAGCAATAACGGATTGAACAGCACCTTTACTGCGGCTAAATCAGTTGGTTATGATGCGGTCGTATCCAAATTTCTAAATAATTCCGCGTATTCGGTTTATTATGATAACGTGTCGATGGTTCCTTATTTGTTTGGAAACAATACTTTTGTTACCTATGAGAATTCCCAATCGATTGCCCAAAAAGCAAAACTTGCCAAGAAATACGGACTTGCCGGCGTGGGCGCATGGGAGCTTGCCCTTGACAAAAGCGGAACTCTTCTTACGAGCGCCTATAAGGCGTTTCAGTAATCGCATAAGGAAAGGCCTTGAAAATCGCATTTATTGCGGCTTTCAAGGCCTTTATTGATGTTACCGGTGGTCGGAAGCCATTCATATTTGCAATATTTGTTTACCCGGCAGAGAATTTCTCTTCTATTCTGAAAACCGAATGTATCTTCAGTCACAAGATATCTACCCGCTCTGAAGCTCGGCAACTTATCGATGAATACATAGACTTCTTCAACAGCAAGTACTTCCAGACAAAAAAGAGCCTGAAACCACTCGAAAAACGGTGTCAGGCGCGTGGCTTTATAATATTCTCCAAATTTAATCTTTTATTTGCTATCCGCTATCTCTAATTCACTCTATTGTGTAGGGGTGTTTTTTCTGCTGTATGATGAAAATTTTAAAAAACTCAATCGTCCGCAGAACCACGAAGCACGCATTAATTTTATGAATCTAAGAGAAAATTAGTAAAGAACAAATATTGTGCTATTTTTTGTGGAAAAACAGGCAAACTATCTGTTAAGAGATGCCGTCATGCATGAAGGATTTCTTAATTAAGGAGGAGCTTCAATTGCAGATATTGTTGAAAGAAATTAATTTTAATATAAATTCGCTGTTTCTACTGATTGTTTTACTGATACTAATTTCATTGTTCTGTTTTGTTCTATTAATGCTGTATTACCGGCTTAGCCATTTTGGTAAAAAAGTAAATTTTTCAATTTGTTCTTTAAAAGAAGATAAACTGAGCCCGAGCGAATGGGAAAAGCAGATGCTTGATTTGGCAAAAAGCCACAATCAGGTCAGGCTGACTGGATATAACTTTGTTCTGAATGATTATAATCAGGTCGCCTATAAGAAACTGAATAAAATAAGAGACAGCATTTCTGCCGTATCCACTGATATTATTTCCCTGATTCCGGCAGCGCGCTGGCTCTTTGACAATTTTCAGATGTTGTACCGGGAAATTAAAAAAGTGCCTACCTCGGGAACGGGCTATGCCGTACTGCCGGTTCTGAAGGGCAAGGAATACCGTAATTTTCCCCGTATTTATGTTGTGGCAAAAAAGATGGTGGCTCTTTCCGGCGGACACCTAAATGAAGAAAATATTTCCGTAATGCTGAAGGCTTATCAGCAGAAGGTACCGCTTACGGACAAGGAAATCTGGGTTTTGCCGGAAGTGCTGGGCTTTTGCCTTCTTGAAGAGATCATTACAATCGCGGATGAAATTCTTCATATGATTGATGTGAAGGCAAAGGCAGAAAAATTTCTCCGGGATAAGCTGGCAGATAAGCGGGGGCCAGCCGATCTATCGGCACTGCTTTGCAAAACAGAGGATAACTTAAGGCTGAACTACTCGTTCCATGCCCATGTAATATACCTGCTTAAAAATATGTCCTTTGACGAGGCTTCTATTCAAAGATATCTGGAATATCATTTTGCTTCTCTGGGTAAACAGGTGAAGACCTCCGGCATATTCTTGGAAGAAGGAAAGATTGAATCATTTCTTGAGGCAAATATCCGGACTTTCATTGTCAGCCTCAGGGATATCGATGAAGTGGATGAAGAAAAATTCTTTGAGGAATATTCTTGTCTGGAGCAAATTTTATTACAGGATCCGGACGGTGTCTATCAAAAAATGGATTTGGAATCCAGGGGCATGTACCGTGGAGTCATTGTTAAATTGTCGCTCCGTTATCGGCTGATGGAAGAAAAGATAGCGAAGGACTGCCTGGAACTGGCGGTTCAGGGAAGGGAGGACCTGTATTGTTCTCATCATGTGGGAACCTATCTTTTGGGTAAGGGTTATCCGATTCTGAAAGCTAAGGCATTAGGAAAACCGATCCCCAAAAGCATTAAGAAAAGAATGAACGTATGCAAGAAATTAGAATATGAAAATGATAGAAAACGATTTATCGGAAGAAACAATACTCTGGAGAATCCGGATTCTGTGGTTAACAGCATTGCTTTTTCCAATAATTCTGGCTTTTGTAATGATCCCATTATGAGCCTGCGGGCACAATTTTGCATAGGAGCAGGTGAAACCGTCTGCATTTCTTTCATTACCGGAGTGTGCGGCAGTAAGGAAGAAGCAATAAAAATCGCGGGGGAATTGAATGTTAGTTACCGGATTGATGATATTCTGGAGAAATTTCGACTTCAAAATAATCTGGAGTTAAAGTATCTGGAGATTACCAGAACCCAGCTGAACGCCTTTCAGGATTTGATCAGTCCGGTCTTTTATTCTGCGGGCATTTACCGGGGGCCGGATGAAAAGATAAGACGGAACTTTATGAACCAGAGCTTCTTATGGAAATTTGGCGTATCCGGCGATAACCCCATTCTGCTTTTAACGGTTCGGTCCATAGAAGAGGAAAGAATTGTTAAGGATGTACTAAAGGCTTACGAATATCTGAGAATTAACCGTGTTATGGTTGATCTGATTATCCTGATTAATTCCAAGCATGGTTATCTTCAGGAGGTGGACGAATTAATCAACGATATGACAAGCTCTCTTCGAATTTATGATTCCGGAAGCGAGAAACCAAGCTTTTTTACACTGCATACGTATGAAATGAAACCGGCAGAGATTGATTTGCTGTATACGGTAGCACGGGTTGTCTTTTCAGAGAAGACGGGGATTTATTTTACCGATACAAAGGAAAATCCGTATGGGTTACTTGAAAAAAATAGTCTTTAAGGAGGAAGAGGCTTTGGACACAGCAGATGCACCAACGGCACAGGAAAAAACAGAGAGTTATGAATTTTTTAACGGATTCGGGGCATTTGCTTGTGAGGGCAAAGAATATGAAATCCTGCTGGAGGGTGATAACAGACCACCGGCGCCTTGGATTAATGCTGTTTCAAATAAGAGTTTTGGATTCCAGATATCGGAGTCGGGTGCGGGTTTTACTTGGAGTATCAACAGCAGGGAAAATAAGCTTACTCCCTGGTCCAACGACCCCGTAAGTGACAGTGCCTCCGAGGCAATCTATATTCTGGATGAAATAACCGGTGAGGTGATGACTCCTATGTCCCTCGGAAGGTCTGACCGGGGCACTTACCGGGTAAGGCATGGTTTTGGATAGGGCGCTCCATCGAAAACCGCTATCCCACTCACGAATCGAATCCCGGTGAGGTCATCTTCGAAGTGTCCGACTGGTGTGTGGAAGACCCCAATACTCCGGGCCGGATGGTATGTAAAAATTCCAGTTTCTTTGTCAGAGCCGGAGAAATCGTCGGCTTTGCCGGACTTATGGGCGCGGGAAGAACGGAGCTGATGAGGTCTATTTTTGGACGAAACTACGGCATCTACCATGGAGGCACTATCAAAATCAAGGGTAAAGAAGTTTGCCTCACCTCGGTTGCCTCCGCCATTGATCACGGCATCGCTTATGTGCCCGAGGATCGCAAGAACTTGGGGCTCAATTTGTTAGACAGCATTCGTATAACCACTGTGTCGGCAAATCTAAAGGCAATTTTACGCGGCAGGCTCCTTGATTTGGATCGGGAATTTCAGGTTGCCGAAGAGTATCGACGGTCCTTAAATGTTAAGACGCACAGCGTTGACCACGGTGTGACCACCTTATCCGGCGGAAACCAGCAAAAGGTTGTTCTGGGCAAGTGGATGTTTACAGATCCGGATATTCTGATTCTTGACGAGCCAACTCGCGGGATTGACGTTGGTGCAAAGTACGAAATTTGTCGCCTTATTCAAGAGCTTGCGGATCAGGGGAAAGCAGTCATAATCATTTCCTCCGAGTTGCCTGAGCTGCTTGGTATATCGGATAGAATCTACACCGTTTTTGAGGGAAGTATAACGGGCGAGGTAGACCGTCAAAAGGCGAATCAGGAAAAACTAATGAGAATGATGACAAATACCTCTAAATTGGATTCTAACTCGGAAAGGACGGAAATGCTTTATGAAATATCTTAAGAAAGTACTTGGCGGTGAATTGCGGCAGTACAGCATGGTGATCGCCTTAGTGGCGATTACCATCATCTTTAACATTATTTCGGGAGGGAGAATGATTACTTCCTCCAACTTTCAGAACCTGATATCCGGCAATGCGTATGTACTGGTGCTGGCGATTGGAATGTTGATGGTCATTGTAATTGGACAGATCGATCTGTCCGTCGGTTCGGTGGCCGGCTTTGCGGGAATGGTTATGGCTCTGTCGGCACGGGATTTTGGATTGCCGTGGTGGCTCGCAGTGCTTTTCGCCCTAGCAATCGGTGCTTTAATTGGGGCGTGGCAGGGGTTCTGGCTGGCCAAGCTCGGTATTCCCGGATTCATTACAACCTTGGGTGGCTGGATGATTTTTCGAGGCGGCGTGATCTGGATTTCAAAGTCGATCTCGGTGCCGGCACCGTCGGAACTCAAAGTGTTCGGCGCGGGATATTTGCCCGAATGGGGGCCTACTTTTACAGGGATGAACAATTCGACGCTATTGCTGGGGATCATCGCGATTGCCGCTTTCGCCTTTACGCAACTGCGCAAGTACAATCGTTTGGCAAAACTGACTGAAAAAACAGAAAAGCTTTGGCCGGTGGTGGTCCGGGTTGGATTGGTTGGCGTCGTCATTGGTTACTTAACATGGATTTTCGGAACCGGACGCGCCGGCACATCCTTCCCCGTACCGGGCCTGATTCTCGCGGTTTTGGTCATTATCTACCACATCATCACCCAACGCACTAGATTTGGCCGCCACATCTACGCTGTTGGAGGAAACAAAAGCGCGGCCGCACTGTCTGGTGTAAATGTTCAAAAAACATATTTTTTAACTATGCTTAATATGTCCCTACTTGCGGCTTTGGCTGGAATCATGTTTGTGGGCCGTTCAACTGCGGCTGGCCCATCGGACGGCACCGGATGGGAATTAGACGCCATTGCGTCAGTCTTTATCGGCGGCGCGGCTGTTTCGGGTGGTGTCGGCACTGTTCTTGCAACAATGGTTGGAGGACTGGTGATGTGTGTTCTCAACTCCGGGCTGATGCTCATGGGTGTTGGCGCTGACCGTACGCAGGTTATTAAGGGGTTGGTGCTGCTTGCTGCGGTTGCTTTCGATGTTTTCAACAAGCAGCAAGGCCGCCCATCCATCATAGGAAGACTATTTCCTACAAAGGAAGGCAAATCTCAAGAAGGTAACCCTGCCGATAAGAGTTTCCAATAGACTGTTGGCTGGGCCTTACATATTAGTCGAAGGACTTAAAACAGGAGGTTAATATGAAAACGGAAAAGCATTTATCTCTGATTCTTGCAGCAGCACTCATCATGACAACGGCACTGGCCGGCTGCGCTGGTAGGCAGCAAGCCGCCAGCTCATCCGCTCCAGCTGAATCCGCTGCTGCTTCAGCCGCCGCTGCTTCAGCCCCCGCTGATTCAGGCAGTGCCGGATTTGCAGCAGACGCAACCATCGGCGTTGCGCTGCCTTGGCTTGGCACCCAGAACTGGGCGGAGGCAAATGACATGTTCAAAACCCAGTTGGAAGCTGCGGGCTTCAAGGCACTTATCCAGCAAGCTGACAACAAGGTTCCCCAGCAGCAGCAGCAGATCGAGTCTATGATCCAGAACGGTGCCAAGGCGATTGTCGTCGGTCCTGTCGACGGTACCCAGCTTGGAACAGTTCTGGAAGAAGCAAAGGCAGCCGGTGTCTACATCATCGGATATGACCGCCTTATTCAGAACACCACAGGCGTTGACGGCGTGGTGCAGTTCGACAGCATCAAGACCGGTGAGTTACAAGGTCAGGCTTTGCTGGACGGATTAGCTGCCCAAAAGGGTAAGGGTCCTTACAATATCGAGCTGTTCGGCGGCGGACCTGCTGACCCCAATGCTCCGGACTTCTTTAAAGGCGCTATGTCAGTACTCCAGCCCAAGATTGACGACGGTACGCTGGTTGTAGTATCTGGCCAAAAAGATTTTACCCAGTGCGCAACAATGGATTGGGACAATTCAAAAGCGCAAGCCCGTATGGACTCTCTTCTTTCCGGCTTCTACTCGAAAAAGAAGATCGACGGTTGTCTTTCCCCCAACGACGGCATTGCTCGTGCAATTATTACCTCATGTGAGCAGGCAGGACAGAAGGATCCCATTACTTCAGGCCTAGATGCTGAGAACGAGACAGTTCAGTGGATTTGGTCGGGCAAAGAGTATTCAACCATAGCTAAGCCGACCAACCTTCTGGTAGGCAAATCGATCGAGGTCATTAAGTCGCTGCAGGCAGGCAAAGGTATGCCTGCATTTGACAAAAAAGTGAATAATGGCAAGATAGACTTAGGCACTTACCAACTTGCTCCGCTTGTTGTCACCAAGGAAAATGAAAAAGAGGCATTCGCGAAAGACCCCACCCGCTTGGCGCTCCTAAAATAAGAAATTACAAATCGGACGGCAAGGGAATATCCCTCGCCGTCCCTTTGCAAAAACTTAGAACCTATATTAATGGCTTGAAAGAATTATCTTGACAACATTTTTTATTTAAAAATACATATTCCTAGGTGCGAAAATTCTTACTGAATTGAAATCGGTACTTCTTTTGTGTTTCAATAAGATAACAGTCTTAATTGGCGATTAGTATTAATGAAAAGGTGTAAATTATAAATTATTTTTGGAGTGATTGAATGTTCGATATAGTCGCGTTGGGTGAGCTACTGATTGACTTTACATACCACGGCAGAAGCGAAAACGGTATGCTCCTGTTTGAGCAAAACCCCGGCGGCGCGCCCGCAAACGTGCTCTGTGCCGCCTCGAACTTAGGCTCAAGCACTGCGTTTATCGGCAAGGTGGGCAAGGATATGCACGGAGATTATTTGCGCAGGGTGCTTGAAGAAAAGGGCGTCGACACGGGCGGGCTGATCAGCGCGGAGGATGTGTTTACGACGCTTGCGTTTGTTGAGCTTTCTGAAACGGGAGAGCGAAAATTCTCATTTGCACGCAAGCCCGGTGCGGACACCTGCCTTTCAGCGTGCGAGGTTAAGCGCGAGTTGACAGAGGGGTGTAAGATTTTCCACTTCGGTTCCCTCTCACTAACCGATGAGCCTTCGCGATCTGCCACAATAGAAGCGGTTAAAGCCGCGAAAAAAGCCGGGGCTATCATCTCTTACGATCCGAATTACCGTGCGCCACTCTGGAAAAGTGAAGACGAAGCCACCGCGAGAATGCGAAGCGTCCTTCATTTTGCAGACATTGTAAAAATCAGCGACGAGGAAGTCGAGTTGATAACAGGCGAATCTTCCCCTGAGGCTGCCGCAGGGTATCTCCTTCAAAAAGGGATATCCTGCGCGGTGGTCACGCTTGGCAGCAACGGCGCCTATGCCGCAGTGGAAGGCGCATCTGCTCTCGTTCCCGTTCCCACTGTACCGGTGGTTGACACCACAGGTGCCGGGGACGCTTTCTGGGGTGGCTTGCTCTATAAGCTAGCCGTGAGCGGGCTTCGCCCAAATGAGCTTGGCGAAGCACAACTCTTGGATTTTACCGAATTTGCCAATGTGGTCGCCTCGCTGTGTGTTCAAAAGCGTGGAGGGATACCAGCGATGCCCACAATAAGCATGGTCAGGGATTTTCTTGGCCGAAAAAGGGGATGACTATGAAACGCAGCGAGATTAACAAGACTCTGTGGGTATGATTGACGAAACTATTAACTGCCCTACCGGCGGCCGCGAGGCAATCCAGTATGTCATGAATATTTTGCAAAAAAGTGGCGTGGGGGCGCCCAAACAAGTATTCCTGCACAGCCACAGAGTTACCAAAGAAAACGTCAGAGAATTTTTGGAGAGCCTGAACAAAGAGCAGACTGTGCCCAAAAAAATCATTAGGGTAGGCTATGCCCAGGTGGGACGGAAAGCACGTGGCGTTTTGCCAATTTTGTGGAAGAAGGCAGGTTCGCCATGTGTGAATTAGGAAGAACGTTTTCAGGAGCAATGCAGACCCTGTGAGGATTGTGGAACTGCAGGGTTCAGTCGGAGCTTCCCCATCGTTTGAACGCAAGCTTGACTTAGACGAAGTTTTGAAAGAGTGTCCAGACTACAAACACGGCTTACGCTTTGACGAAAAACGGCATTACGTCGGGTAAAGATGTTCAAATTATTTCAATTAATGGAACAGAGAATGCCTCAAACGCAATTTTGGATGACAAACTGCACTGTGTAGCTGAGTGCAATCCGTTGCTTGGACCACAGCTCATGAAAGCGACAGCAAAGATATTCTGGTTACGGATTTTCTGCTAAATTGGCTTGATATGATGAAGAACAGCATTGAAATTACCACCTATGCGTTCTACTGCTGTTCCATTAAAAGCAGAGTTGTCCCATACTTTGAGGCAAAAAACTCTTACTTCGTAATGTAACTCCAAAAGACATTCAGGAATTTTATCAGCATGAGTTGAATGTTGATGGGATTTCAGCAAACACGGTCATTCACCATCATGCCAATTCCGAAAAATTTTGCAGTATGCGTTCATAACGGAAATGATTTTCTCTAATCCTGCCGACCATGTACAGCGCCCTAAGAAACAGCCGTTCAAAGGAAACATCTACAACGAAGAAGAACTGGAAAATCTGTTTCAGGTTGTAAAAGGGACGCCAATTGAACTAGCGGTGCTGTTAGGAGCATTCTATGGTCTGCGTAGAAGCGAGATTGTAGGACTTTAATGGAACTCCGTTGATTTTTTTCAGAAAACTTTTACAATCCGTCATACTGTCACGCAAGTATGTATTGATGGTAAAGAATTAACGGTGGCACGCGACCGAACCAAAACGAAATCTAGTTGCAGAACGCTCCCTCTCGTTATAGAGCACAATCAGCTGCGTAAGAGATTCGTTTTCATGACCTCCGTCCACAGTTGCGCAAGTCTTCTGTATGCTCACGGAGTAAGCCTCAAAGAGATTCAAGAGTGGTTGGGACACAGTGACATCAGTACAACCAGCAATATTTATACACACTTAAGTTTTAATTCAAAGGTTTTCTCCGCCAATGCAATCCTGAACGTTTTTCCAACAGTTTCCCATGTGCCTGATTCATCTCAAAGGCCGAAGTCGGTTGACCAGTGTTTGGGGAGCCTCTAAATGGCACCGGTGGTCGGACTCGGGTGTTGGCACGCTGAACCCGCGTTCCGCACATCCCTCCGTCTATTTTTATGGGTACATTTTCAAGCCGTTTCTCCCAACCTGCACCGTGGTTCTCGCTGTGGGCCGCGCAATGCAAAAAAGCAGCCCGACCCAACGGGTCGAACTGCTTTTTGGTACCGGTGGTCGGACTCGGGTGTTGGCACGCTGAACCCGCGTTCCGCGCATCCCTCC
>Ga0183095_10394_pt2 | contig 131888 bp, 117 predicted proteins | sample BioMet4_FD_130346 | JGI IMG/M metagenome (GOLD analysis project Ga0183095, IMG submission 130346) | Microbial communities from bioreactor (seeded with sewage sludge) at LBNL, California, USA - Biofuel metagenome 4 (v2) (version 3) | ecosystem: Engineered > Bioreactor > Anaerobic > Unclassified ...
TTTTAATTATTACTATCTGAATTAATTATGTGTTTTACTCTTCCATCTAATATTGAATAGGAGTGATCTATTATCTGATATGTCACAGGCACAAATTCCTTCCTTGCAATCTTCACACTCAACTCTGCCAGCTCCTTGGTTATCTCTTCCCAAGGTTCATCCTCTCTGATGCGGCGAGAGATCTCATCTTGCAGGCGGGCATATTCTTTCCGCAACTGCTTTATTTCAGATTTCTGCTTCTGTTTGTATGTATGTCTGCTTGTGCATACAGGTTCATTTAATCTAATATCGCTCATTTTTTACTCTCTCAATAGCTCCTAATATAATCTCTTGCATCTGCTCAATGCTCAGAGCTTTGGCACTCTGAGCCATTTTCTCCTGCTTTCTAAAGGCAAAGTATAGCCCTCTCAAATGGGAGAGCTCAATCTGGTTGAACTCTTTGCACCTTGCAGCTCTGCATGCTATGCCTTTTATCAGGGGCAAGTTATTGCCTTTTTCTTTGTCCATTGTCTTAAGCCATGCACCTATGGCACCTATCAATCTCTTTCGCCATTTGTCTTTCTCTTGTGCAGCCTGTCCAAAGCATTGGCTTAATTGCCTGCAAATCTCTTCAAGTTCTTGACTTCTTAGCTCCTTAGAACTCTGCACTCCGTATTGAGCAAGGAGTGCTTTTTTGTCTTCTTCGTCCCAACCTGCCTGATGCAACAGGATGTGAAACTTTCTGATTAACTCTGCTTTTGTCATGTTATAATTTAAAGGTTTTCGTTCCAATATCCGTCGGCTCCTTTGCGCCAAATAACAAAGTCTTTACCTCCTTCACCTCTTGCTGTATCTTCATATCTTGTTGTTATAAAGGCTTTGTACCCCTCAACTCTGATTTTTACATCTGAGTTATATCTTATGTATTGAGCCACTGATCCCTGAGGCTGACGGTTCTTCTCGTGGGCAACAAAGATGAAGAGCTTGTTTGGGAAATTCTTGACCAGTTTCATATAGTCTGCCATCTTGAAGCCTAATAAGTAATGAATAGAGTCTATTATCATCACGTCTTGGCTTCTTCTCTTGGCTAATCTGTCCCAAATCTCTTTTACACCTTCTTTCTCTGTAAGTATGAACTTGCTTCCAACCTCAATCATCTCGCACCGCTCCCAGGCTGTTTTAAATGAGAGTGAAAGTCCTTGTTCCAAGCTGTCATAAGCCACTCTCTTATCTTGTAAGCATAGATACTTAGCTAATTGCAACATAAAGGTTGTTTTTCCTGCTCCTGAGCCTCCATACACTATCCATGAACCTCTCAGCTCTGGGCGACCGAATGATGCTAACCAATCTCCCTCAAAGTTCGCAGACTCAAATACTGCAGCCTCTATGTTCTTGTTGCTGATAGCTCTGCCCATGACTTATTCCTCGTCTTTTTCTTTTTTCTTTTCTTCCTGTAGTCTCTCTTGCTTCAAGAGTAAGGCATGTATCTTTCTTTTTACTCTTCTTAGGTCGCACTCGCTGTCAATGATCACACTCTTTATGTCCTCTTGATCTGTTACCCCGTTGGCTTTAGCTATTGCTGCAATGTCTCTACCACTTAAGCCTCCTAAGGCAATGAACCTTCTGCCACATCTTGAGAAAATCTCCTTGTATCCTTTTTTATTGACTCTAACACCTTTTTTTATTCTCTTCTCCAAAAAATCCGTCGCAACCAACACCATCCCACACTCATCTTCCAAGGCATTGTATAGACTTATGAAGAAGTATAGCACTTGATCACTTAATTTGTCTGCCTCGTCCAAAATGACCAAAGGCTTTTCTTGTTTCTTCAAATTGTGTATTATTTCACCCATCATCTCGCTCACTGTGCAGCCTGTCCAATCCACGCCCATCGTTTGCAATAGCTGAGTCATAAATGTTTTTCTGTTCCAGTACTCTGAGCAGGAGAGAGCATAAACCTCTTTGTGTCCAGCTGTGTAGTATTTAATTGCTTGGCTCTTACCACAACCAGCGTCTCCTGTTATTGCGAGCACTAAAGCATTCTCTTGAGCATCGCTCATCAAACTATTCATCATCTTATATTCTTTTGTCTCAACCACCCTCCACGTCTTGTTCTCTTCACTCCAGCCAACACTACTGCCAACCTTTCTGAACATTTCATCGGTTATTAGCTCCCAGTTGCGATTAACTATCTGACTAATTGTCCCGCTACTCACGCCTCTCATTGTCTTGGCTGCCTTGTTTTGACTGCCCATTCTCTCGCAATAAGCACTTAACTGTGTTGCTATTGCTTCTTTTTCTGTGTCTCTCATTTGTCTGTTTTTTGTCTGTTTATTTATTATTCACTTCTTACTTTTCACTTCTCACTTTTCATTTTTCACTAATAGAAGTCTTCTATTGCTACCTCTTCCTCTTCTTCAACCTGCTGCCAATCCACTGGCTTTGTATTTTGTGTCTTCAAAATCTCTTGCTCAATCTCTTTGGTGCTTATCTCTTGCAGTCTTTGCTTATTCCTTTGGTTTTTGTGCTGTCCATCGCTGTCGCAGAGCATCAGTCGGCTCAGTGTGGCATCAATCTTTCCACTATTTTCTGCAAACAATCTGCGCGTCCTCTCTTGTGCTGCACACAAAGAAGCTGTCACATGTGCTTCCAACTGCTGATTGAAATCCCAAACTCTTTGCAATTGCTCTCTGTCTCCTTCCTTCCTCTCAGAAAGAGCCAGTGGTTGATCATATTTGTTCTCCAACATAAACCTCAAATCTCCCTCTTTGCTAACTGCCAAGGCGGCTGACAAATCTTTTCTGTCATACTTTATCACCCAATCAATGTATGAGTACTTTCTAAAGTTCATATCCCAGCAATCATAGTGTTGTTTCTTTCCGTCAATAGTTATGTTTATTCCGCTGCTCTCCAAAGCATTGGTTGTAGGGTTATTTTCTCCGAAGTTGAGCAGATATTGTTCTTGGCTTAGATATATTTTCTTGTCCTCTTCCAACATTGCATAGAGCTCCATGTACCTATCAATCTTTTTCTCTCTTTCTTTTTCTATTATAAAGGCAATCTGTCTTGTACAACCCTCTCTGTCTGGAAAAGCATGTCTTGTCCTATTCATTGCCTCGTTGTTTGGTTGGCAGTCTTTATTACTTGTTATACCAAATCCACTCCAGTTAGGCATCATTTGACAATAGTCTTTGTTTAGTCTCAAGAAGTATGGCTCCACAACCTTTGCCTTGGCGTTCTTGGCTCTTGCTGGTGTGAATTTATCTGCAATGGCTTCGTATGCTGGTGTTAGTGCTTTTATTGCGTAGTGGTCGCTCTGGAATTGGGCAGCTCTCTGTCTTTGTCCCCAAAGCTCGGCTGTGTGATTGACTGCATCTGCAAGTGCTGCCTTAATAAGTGCAGGATTTTCTCCCTCTCCAATAGCATAGCCAACAGGGTAGTTAATACATGTATCCAGCACAACAACTACTGTAAGCCTGTTGTGATACGTTGTTACGCTGTGTCCTTTGCTGTCTGTCATTGTTTTTTGGAATAGCAGTTCGCAGTCCCAGCCGTCAGCACACCAGTGTTGCATTGCCACCATTGGTCTATGCCTACGAACCTGCATCGTCTTTGCATTTCTGAAGGCAGTTTCGCCTCTTCTGCCTGCATAAGTGATAAGGTCAAACCTCTTTCTCCATTCTGCCACACATGAAGCTGTGATTTTCTTCCAACTCATCTTTTCTGCCATCATATTGTATATCTTAGCCACTTGGGCATTGTCAAGATTTCTTCTGTCTGAGAGCAACTCAACGATTACGCTTTCTTTCTCTTCATCATCAACCTTTGCAGTATTTCTATTCAAGAATTTCCGACTGATTAATGCTTTATAACCACCGTTTAAATACTCTTTAAACCTTCTTTGAAGGCTTTGTGCATTGCTTGGCAAGCTGTGTGGCATACTCTGTTTCTCCCTTTCTAAAGCCACGGCAACTTTTGCCCAAAATTCTCCACTCTTGGCTTTGCCTTTGCTTTGTCTTCCTCTGTGCGATGCACTCTCTTCCATGATCTGCTTGCAACGATTAAGAAGTGATGCGTTAGCTGTGTATTCTTCTTGCTTTTCCTGTGTCAGATGTCTGCCATCTGCCAGTGTATATTCTGAGTAAAACATTGCAGCCTTCTCATCTCTCTGTGCTCCTGAGAGCAGTGGTTTCGCCTCGGCTCTTTCCTTCAAGTCTGGGTACTGCTCATAGATAAGAGTCTTATATTTGTTTGGAAAACTCTCCACAGCATACAAAGCCTTTCTGCCATTGCCTCCTCTTTGCAATTTTTCAACATTACCACGTTGAACATATTTCATTAGAGTACTTTCACAGATAATATTTGTAATATCATCAAAACTTACAGCCAGTGTATTATTTAAGTATTCCATTTTTAAGTATTCACTTTTAACTTGTCATTTTCTTTGCTCCCTGCAGAGTGTCGCTTCCATTGGAAGTCAATTCGCTAATCCCCATTAGTTTCTCAAAAACAGGGCAATCAAAGCCATTACTATCATTGCTCCAACACAGAAGGCAACTGTTGCTGCCTCAAAAGCCCTGTCATAATTTTTCTTTCTCTCGTCTTTCATAGTGTCTCAATGTTTTCTGTCAATATTTCTATACCTTTTATATGGCAGTAGTTAACCATTGCACTCACGGCAAAAAATGTTATCATCTTACCTGTGTCTTCATTCAGCAGCTCTATCTTGTCTGCCTGCTCATGATAAAATCTTACTTTGTAATTCATTTTTTTTGTCTCCTTTCTTATTCTTTAATTGTTACTTTTTCCCTTTTCCAAAGGCAACGCCACGCCTTCATACTCTTTCACTGCCACCTGTCTTATCCTTCGTGCCAGCATAGAGTCTCTCTTGTATCTCAGAGCCATACATACAGCCCCAGTTGTGCATCCCATAGCCTTAGCTATCTTATCCAATACTCCCTGCTCTACAACTATCCTTTTTTCCATCTCTCTGTATCTTTATTTTTTATATCTTTGTATCTCATTTTAAATCATCATATAGTATGAATACTTTTGATCCCGAAATGGACTACGTCAATGCCGTCCCTCAAGCTAAGAAGATTAAGTCTTCTATCATTTGCCCAATTCATCATCGCAAAGCCCTGACATCATTTGATTATGACAATGACGGGGTTAATGCCTATGTAACTCGCTACTGTTGTCTTGATCTTGCTAAGCAAGTATCTGCAGCGTTCCTTAAAGCAAAGATCTTTAACCATGTATATATCCAAAATCACGATGGTACTTACACCGAAGTCCTCTTGTCTTCCTCTAATGGTTAGTGTTGCTTCTCCTACACTTCTTTTCCATGCTTTTTCTCTGAGCTGAGCGATTTCACTCTGGCTCCATTCGCCTTTTTTGTATGCCACAAGAATTACATCCCTGTGTATATTCTTATTTTCTTTCTTTTCCATCTCTCCGTATCTTTATTTGTTAATTTATCGTATATTTGTACCGTGTTAATCATTTAACACGTGGCAAAAATAGTGAAAATTTCAGCAACAAAACAAATAAAATGTGGAAAATTTAGCAGAAATAAAGCAGAGAATTCTGTTTTATCTTAAAAATCAAAGGATTAAAAAGGAAGATTTTTACAATAAAATTGGTGCAAATAGCTCTAATTTTAGAGGCAAATCATTAAAAAGTGAACTTTCTGGGGATACGATAGCGAAAATTTCAACTATTTATCCAGAGATAAATCCTGATTGGTTGCTCACAGGTAAGGGTGAAATGTTACGTAATGTAAAAACAGCAGATGTGTCATCAGAATCTACAACAATTAAAGAGAACAATGTAACTACTCTAATTTCAATCCTTAATCGTACTCTTGCAGAGAAAGACAAACAGATTGATCGACTATTATCAATAATAGAAACAACAAACAAACAAAACAAATAACAACATGGATAATAATACAAAACCGTTTAAATTATTGGCTTGCGATATAGAAAATGAAAGAATTAATGAAAGCTATTCTGAATTATATGACAAACTAAAAACAAAATTAGAAGATAAAACACCAGCAGAGAAGCGTAGACTTCAATTGAATACAACATCTCAAGAAGAAGATTTGTTATCTGATTTTGCTATTTCTCCAAAAAATGACTACATATATGGTGTAATGTTTCGTATTTCTCCAGCAAAAGAAGCGCCAAGTATACCTGCAGATTTCTTTAAGCAGGAGCGTATCCAAATAGATGAAATACAAGAAAAAGAACAAAATGCAAATATTGTTTGTAAAGATCATTATTACTTCTTCTTAAATAAAAATTTTCTTGTTACAACTCAACCAAAATCAAAAATAAGATCATTTCAGACATATTTAAATTGGTTTTTAGAATCTCTGAAAACCAATGATGTTTATTATAAATTTGCTCCTAAGATTAAATCTATGGATAATAATATAAAGTTGAGTGATATAAAAAAAATTGAATTTAGCGATATTAATAATGAGAAAAGTACAAGTACAGAATCGGGAGAATCTGTCACTATCGCAAATATAGGTAAAGAAAAATTAAGTGAAATTCTTTTAAAAGAAGTTCCTAATTATCAACAAATGATTGATAAAAAAATATTGTCTGCTAAATTATTATTACAATTCGCAGAAAAACCCAAGAAAATGAAAGAAAATGAATATGCGAAATTATTAAGTAACTTCATGAAACCAATAGGAGATGATGATGGAATTACTCTTCATTTAAAAGATAAGAGAAAAATATCTGGAAGTAATATTATTCAAACAATAAGCGTTGATATAGAAAAAATAAACGATTTTAAGATTAATGAAGAGCAATTGAGACAAGAGATGTTGCGTTTCTTAAGATCTCTGAAATAATAAGATTAGGTAATATGAAAGAACATAAAATGATTTCTGGTTTTGCTATATGTATTGTATTATCTGCTTTATTGTCTTTGTTTGAACCTAATTTAAACATTGGTAATGTTGCAATATCTACTCTTTATACTGTTTCAGGAATAATGTTTTCTATTGGTATGAGTATTATTGTAACATTCAATATTACTGGAGTTAAAAATAAAGACTTCAAAGAAGATTTGCGTGAACAGATACACATTATTGAGAAAAAATTTATCGTTTGTTTTATCATAGTCTCCATACTTTACGTATTTTCAAACATATTAGACAAACATGCATCAATACACATTTGTTCTAACTATTCCTTTAATTATTCTCATTTAATGGCATGCGTAGTAGTGTATTCTATAATATATTTTATCTACAATTTCTTATCAATAGAACATCTAAGTATGGAAATAAAAGATCGTATTGATGAAGCAAATGAAAAAGAAAATAAAAGTGATAACTAATTTACTTTCTTCTCCAATAAAGTAACACCCAATAATATCATACCGACAAATAAGAAAGCTCTTATCCCTTCTTGGGCGTAGTTTGTCAGCTCTTTCAGAGTGCTAATGTTGATGTTCATGTACTCAAAAGCAATCATACTACCGCACCATCCAACCATGGCAAAGGCTATGCACCCAACGCCACACACTCTCTTGCTTGACACACCGCTGTGTGAAGCAAACATTTCTTTCAAAAACTCTTTCATTTGTCTGTTTTTTGTCTGTTTTACACTGCAAAAGTAACTAAATTCTTGTTTCTGTGCAATTTACGGCAAAATAAACCTCTTTTTTCACCCTCTAAAAGTGGTTTTAAAGGGTATTTAAACCCTCAAAAATGGCTGTTTCATTCTTCGTTTTTGGCTCTTTGCCCCCTCGTAGCCGACACAAAAAACCACGTTTTGTCCAACCAACTGTCCAAGCAACTCTAAAATCTGTCCAAGCAAACGTTATTTTCTCTTTTCAAAACCTCATGTTCTTCTTCTCTTTTTGGCTTCTTGCACGCTATCATTTTGGTGCTTTCAGGATAATGATCCACCCTCAGCCAAATCCGTTGCAAACAGGGCAAAATAAAGGCGTTTAACTGCTTTTCAAACGCAAATTAAACGCCTATTAAACTCCGATTAAACCTTGGGTCATCTTTGTGTCTTCCTCCGAGGTCAGAAATTCAACCAAAATTCAAGTAAATTCAACTTTTTGGATTTTTGGTTTTATTCGTTCTCCACCCACTCCAACACCCCTCAATCGCTTTGTATATAAAGGAAAAGTCGGCAAAAATTATCGGCAAAAATATATCACTCTTTTGGACTTTTCATTTCCCCGCCCATAAGAAGCCAAACAGTGTTTTAGCTACGCAAAGCAAAGAAAGCGCAAGACAGAACAAAGAGACAAAAAACTCAATGACTGATTTAGCACAACAAGATGGCATGTTGCGCCGCTGAATGACTGTTTTAATTTTCGCAATGACTGTTTTAATCAGCCAACATGGCATGTTGTCATCACTCTTTCTTTGTTTCCTTTTGCTAAAGCAAAGAAAGGATTTTCTCTTTCTTTGTTTTGACTTATTGAAACTTTGTTTTACTCATAGCAATATTAGTTCTATCTGTTAGGAAAAGGTGAAAATACTAATTTTGGTGAGTGTAATCCACAAAAAATTATAATAATTTGCTGGTTATACCCACATAAATTAGTACTTTTGCAAAAATAAAATTCAAGAGACTATGATTAAAAGAGAATTATTGCCAATAATAAAGGACAAACTTTTCAAACAAAAAGCCATAATAATCATTGGCGCAAGACAAGTAGGAAAAACAACTCTTCTACAAGATATTTTAAGTTCTCAAGAGGGTGTTATGTGGTTCAATGGTGATGATTTAGCCACCAGAGACCTATTTAATCAAGTCTCAAAAGAAAAATTGATGACAATTTTCGGCTCAAACAAGATTATTATCATTTATGAGGCTCAAAGAATTAAAGACATTGGTCTTAAAGCTAAGATAATCACCGACCAAATGAAAGACATTCAACTCATTCTAACTGGTAGTTCTTCCTTTGAACTTTCAAATAATATCAACGAACCCCTCACTGGTAGAAAATGGGAGTACAACCTCTACCCCATTTCTTTCTCTGAAATGGTTAATGACAAAGATCTCTTTAATGAAATAAAGCAAATAGAACAAAGAATGATATTTGGATACTATCCAGAAGTCGTTTGCAATCCAAACTCTGCAATGGAATTACTCAAACAACTTGCAAACAGCTATCTTTACAAAGATATTCTACAATGGGAGAGAATTAAAAAGCCAGATATGATTGTTCACCTGCTGCAAGCCTTAGCCTACCAAGTAGGAAGCCAAGTATCTTTAAATGAGCTAAGCCGTTTAGTCGGGTTAGACCGCCAAACAGTTGACAATTACATTTCTATTCTTGAGAAAGCACAGATAATATTTCGTCTTTCGTCTTTTTCTCGCAATCTCAGGACAGAGTTACGCAACAGCAAAAAGATTTATTTCTTTGATAACGGCATAAGAAATTCACTAATCAACAACTTTGCGCCATTGGATTCAAGAACTGACACCGGGGCTTTGTGGGAGAATTTCTTGATAAGCGAAAGAATAATATTAAATGCTTACACTCAAAGCTATTGTAATAAGTATTTTTGGCGTACAACACAACAACAAGAGATTGACTATTTGGAAGAGAAAGACGGAGTACTTAGTGCTTATGAGTTTAAATGGTCTGAAACAAAGAAAGCCAAACCCAGTCGCAGCTTCTCCAATGCCTACCCAAACACAATAGTCAAAACAATAACAAAAGACAACTTCTACGAATTTCTACTGGCTCAAAGATAACACAAGACAAAATAATCCCCACCCTTACGAAAGCAAAAGAGAGGCGTAACAAACATTGTGTTACTCCTCTCTTGCTTTATTTAATCCCGTTCTGGGAAAGGTTTATGTCTTAGTTTATGTAAAAGTCGTCAGACAAAGGTCTTTGTTGTGGTTGTTGTGGTTTTGAATAGTTATCCTTACGAGGCTGACGAATATTGTTTGAAGAATGGAAACCAGTTCTTGGACCTCTGTCACCTCTTGGGCGTTGTGGTCTCTCCGGTCTTTCTACATATCCCTCCGGCTTTGGGAGCAATGCTCTGTGTGAGAGTTTAAATTTACCCGTCTTAGGGTCAGTACCTATGAGACGAACTGTTATCTTATCTCCTGTATGAAGCACGTCTTCAACATTGTCCGTCTTCTTCCAATCTATTTCAGATACGTGAAGCAACCCCTCTTTGCCAGGTAAGAACTCAATAAAAGCTCCGAAAGATTGGATATTCTTTACCAAACCTTCGTAATCTGTTCCCACCTCTGGCACAACAATAATCTCCTCAATACGTTTCTTAGCAGCCTCTATGCCTGCCTTATTTGGAGAAACAATATCTATAACGCCCTTACCGTCCTTTTCTTCTATTACTATTGTTGTCTGAGTGTCTTTTTGTATCTCTTGAATAACCTTTCCTCCTGTTCCAATAACAGCACCAATAAACTCTTGGTCTATTATCATCTGCAAAACTCTTGGAACTTGTGGTTTGTAGTCTTCACGTGGAGCTGGAATTGTTTGTTCAATTATATCAAGAATGTGCATTCTTCCTTTGTGAGCCTGAGCTAAAGCCTGAGCTAAAATATCATAAGAAAGACCATCACATTTTATATCCATTTGACAAGCTGTAACACCGTCTCTTGTTCCTGTTACCTTGAAATCCATATCTCCTAAGTGGTCTTCATCACCAAGAATATCTGAAAGCACAGCCCATTTCCCTTCTTTAGCAATCAATCCCATAGCAATACCTGAAACTGGTTTCTTAATCTTTACACCAGCGTCCATGAGAGCTAAGCAACCTGCGCAAACAGTGGCCATTGAAGAAGAGCCATTAGATTCCAAAATATCTGATACAAGTCTTATAGTATAAGGGCATTCCTCTTCTGAAGGCAACACATATTTCAAAGCTCTCATGGCAAGATTTCCGTGACCAATCTCTCTACGGCTTAGACCACGAGAACCCTTCACCTCTCCAGTAGCAAATCCTGGGAAGTTGTAGTGCAAAAGAAAACGATTTTTTCCTTCAAGCATTGCGCCATCTATTATTTGTTCATCAAGCTTTGTTCCCAATGTACAAGTGGAAAGAGATTGTGTCTCTCCACGAGTAAAGATTGCAGAACCATGAGGAGTTGGCAAATAGCTAACCTCTGCCCATATTGGACGAATCTCATCAAGCTGACGACCATCTAAACGTATTCTTTCATTTAAAACCATATCTCGCATAGCCTCTTTCTCTGTGGCAGCAAAATAACGGTCTATCATAAATTGTTTTTCTTCTAATTCTTCTTCTGTAAAGTTTTGTACATCTATAAACTCTTGTTTGATTGCATCAAAGCCCTCTTCTCTCTCTGCCTTATGCTTTAGTCCTTTGTGAGCAAGCTCATAGCATTTTTGGTATGTTGCATCATGAAGTCTCTGTTTCAATTCCTCATCATTTACCTCATGGCAATACTCTCTTTTTTGAGTAGCACCAACCATTTCTTCCAATTCTTTAATAGCTTGGCAGTGTAATTTAATTGAAGCATGAGCTGTTTTCAAAGCCTCAAGCATCAAATCTTCTGAGACTTCTTTCATTTCACCTTCAACCATCATAATATTGTCGCTTGTTGCAGCAACCATAAGGTCTAAGGTTGCTTTTCCCATATCCTCAAAAGAAGGATTTATCTCCCACTTATCATCAATATAAGCAACTCTAACCTCTGAAACTGGTCCATTGAAAGGAATAGTAGAAACAGCTAATGCAGATGAAGCTGCCAAAGCTGCCAAAGCATCAGGGGGTGTTGTTGGGTCTCCTGAGATAAGTGTTATTTGTACTTGTACTTCTGCGTGAAAGTTATCTGGGAACAATGGGCGTAAAGCTCTGTCAACTAAACGAGCTATTAATATTTCGTATTCTGAAGGTTTTGCTTCTCTTTTGAAAAAACCTCCAGGAAAACGCCCCATTGAAGCATATTTTTCTTGGTATTCTACTGTCAGAGGCATAAAATCCACATTGTCACCTGCCTCTTTCTTTGCACAAACTGTTGCTAAAAGCATTGTGTCGCCCATTCTTACTACTGCTGAACCATCTGCTTGTTTAGCTAATTTTCCTGTTTCAATTTCAATTTGTCTTCCATCTTCTAATGTAAAGACCTTTTTAATTCCTTGCATTTCTTATTGTTTTGATTTATCCATCTTGTAACCTGAGCATGGGTTACGTTTCTATCTACATTATTGCTCCAACTATCTAATAACAAAAAAGGCAATTAGAAGTTAATTGCCTTTTTACTCCCTATTATGTTTAAGGATTGTATTATTTTCTTATTGCTAAATCTTTGATCAGCTGACGATACTTTACGATGTCTTTTTCTTTCAAATAGTCTAACAGACGCCTTCTCTTTCCAACCAATCTAACTAATGCACGCTCAGAGAAATTATCTTTTCTCATTTGTTTCATGTGCTCTGTCAGATGTTGTATTCTGTATGTAAATAATGCTATTTGTGCTTCTGTTGAACCACTATCAACCTCTGATTTGCCATACTTTGCAAATAATTCTTTTTTCTTGTCAATTGTTAAGTACATATTCTTACCTATCTGTTTTTATGATTCTATTTCCTATTTTTTAGGGTGCAAAGATACAAATTTATTTGTTACTGACAAGCAATTAGTTCTAAAATCTTTTCTTTGAAAATCCTTTTTGCTTTTTTATATGTGTTGCAATCTCTTTTATTACCTTTGTTTTTTGAATTATTTTTCTTTGTACCTCGCAATACAATATCCAATAACCAAAGCAATAATTACACCAATAGTATCTGCACAAAAATCCATGTATTCAAAGCTACGATGCGTTAAATTCTTCAAAAGATACTGTAATCCTTCGGTGAAAAGTCCAAAACCTATTGAAAGAAAGAATATAGAAATAATTATTCTCTTCAATGAATTTTCAAACTCTAACAGACAAAAAAGCAAGAATGAAAAACCAAAAAACATACTAGCATGAACAATCTTGTCATAATAAGGAATCATAGTAAGCCAATTAACCTTTGGCAAAGAAGATGAGGGTGAGAGCATACCATAAAACATGCATGCCACCCAAGCAACAAGCAGTACAAGATTCAATTTATGATTTATTATCCTTGTTCTCAAAATACACCAAATAAAAAAGAAAAAATGCTCAAAAGTACTTTAGCTTATGAGCATTTTCCTAAATTTGTATCAATCTACTATTGTTATAGACCAAGTGATTGTTTATAAGCAGCAGCATCCATAAGTTCGTTTGCCTCTGCAATATTTGTCATTTTAATTTTAATTATCCAACCTTCATTATATGGGTCAGAATTAATAACAGCAGCATTATCTTGCAAAGCTGCATTTACTTCCAAAACCTCACCACTAATAGGCATCATTAAATCAGAAACAGTTTTCACAGCTTCAATAGTACCAAAGATTTCACTCTTATCCAAAGTTTCGCCTTCTGTATCTACATCTACAAATACTATGTCTCCTAATTCGTGTTGTGCATAGTCAGTAATACCAACATAAGCATTTTCGCCTTCAATTCTTAACCACTCGTGGTCAGTAGAATACTTTAAATTTTCTGGTATGTTCATTTCTCTATTTTGTTATTTTTTGTTTGTCTTTATGTTTCCAAATGGCAAAGTTACTATTTTTCTCAATGATAGCAATATAATTTGCCTAATAATTTTATTCTTTAATGATTTTAGTCCTATAAACTCTATCTTTTTGCCTTACCTCAAACACATAAACGCCTCTTTGTAAAGAAGAAATATCTATACTTTGAGCAAAAGATGAAGGCTGTGAAAGCACTCTTTGTCCCATAGTATTATAAAGAATAATCTGAGACGGAGTCTCCCCTAAGCTAAAATAAATAGTATTATTGGCTGGCACTGGATAAACATCTATGTTTCTACATACACAAATATCTTGTGGCAAAGAAAGTAAAACAAGAGCTTTGCGAACACAAGCCAAAGCATCAATTTTCCCATATCCCCATAATGTGTTTGGAAGTTGTGAGCTAGTAAATTCATCTTCTCTTGCTGTAGAGTGAATAATGTCTTTTACTTGTCCAGGAGTCAAATTAGGATTAGCTTGCAACATCAGAGCTACAATACCACTAACAACTGGTGAAGACATCGAAGTACCTGACAAAGCAGCCAGTGGGTAGTGTCTACCACCATAATCAATATAAGTTGTAGAAGAAGCATAATCAGGTGCAAAAGAAGAAACTGTTGTTGTAACACTTACTCCAGGAGCAGCAATATCTGGTTTTTGTTGTCCATCTATACGTGGTCCATAGCTTGAAAAATTAGCTATTGAACCTCCTGTATAAGAATTTCTCTTCCTTGAAGTGTAAGCCGCAACACTAATCATTGAGTTAGCTATTGTTGGCTCTCCTATTCCATACAGATGGTCGCCTCCAATATCTGTTTGTCTGTACTTCATAAAATCCAATCCCCAATTACCAACACCTGTTGTCAATGCAGCTACATTCCAACAATGTACGTTTCCGTTTTGACCAGCAATAGAGAGCATAACATAGTGATTACTAGTAGTGTATTTTGTTTCTCTGACACTCCAAGCCTGTGAAGGGCGTCCAGAGAGTCCATAAGAAGTAGAAGAAGTTACTCTATATATTATAGTATCTCCATTCAACACAAGCATACTATCACCTATTATATCATTATTAAAAGTACTAACCCAAGGAGTAGAATCCGCTAGTGTTAAGTCTGGATTATAAAACTCTAAACGAGAAGAAAATCCACTTATACTATCTCCCACCATAGATATGTTTTGACCCCAATAATTATCAACATTTCTATCCACATCAAACTGCAAGGCAGAGCTAACAGTATCAGCACTATCAAAATGAGCTTTCAAATGGAAATTATAAGCCCCACAATTACCAGCACTTGAAACAAAAACAATGCTATCTTGATAAGATAAAGAATCTATTACCCTATCTAAAAGAGAAGTACCGTCTAAAACTCCCCAATGATACAAACCCCAACTGCCATTTATAACCAAACGTTTGCCAGCTGCTCTTGCCTTATCACGCATCCAAGCATAAGCATCAATAATTCCACTCTCATCTACAAGAAACGTACACATAAGCAAATTGGCCTCTTGTGCTATACCTTTGTATTTTGTGCCAGCCCCACTGCCTGCAGCTATACTGCTAACATGTGTTGCGTGATATCCATAACCATATATATTAGATGTATCACACTTTGCAATGAGCAAAGAATCTCTACCCACAAACTCTGCCCCATACAAATAGCCTTGTGGATGAGTACCTCCCTTACGAAATTGGTCCCATGCAGCAAGCACACGATAGTTAGTGTATGTTGTATCATAAAACATAGGGTTAGTATAATCAAATCCCCAATCTGTTACACCTATTATTACACCATTGCCACTATAACCCTGTGGCAGGGAATCTCCTTGCCAAACCAAATCAGCATTAACATCATTGGCAGCCTTATCCATAAATGGTTTTGACACTTTTCTTGCTGTTTCTATTTCTTTGATACCTATTTGAGCTAGTACTTGAGACACCTTGCTTTGAGGAATATAAAGCGTGTAAATATTTCCAACCTTTGCTCCTATCTTACAGCCCAATGACTCAAAAGCTAAGGGGTCAAAATGCTCATTAGCCTCAATAATTGTTGACAAATATTGATTGCCATCAATCTCTCTAAGAGAATAGTTTTGTGGCACATAAAAAGAAGTTTTTTTTTGATTAGTACGCAAATACTCTCTCATACCCAAACCTACATTCTGAGCAAAAAGGGCAAGTGAGAACACTGTTGTCAAAAGAAATAATACTGTTCTTTTCATACATCAAAGTATTAAATTTATAATTAGCCTATGTTTCGTCAGACAAAAGTAAGAAAGAATATTATACAAACAAAAAAAACGTCTCATTTTTTTTGAAACGCTTTTTCTTTTGTGTGATTTAATACTCATCTTCATCAAAGAAGAAATCATCTTTTGTTGGATAATCTGGCCAAATATCCAATATGCTGTCATAAGTCTCCCCCTCATCTTCTATCTCCGCAAGATTCTCTATTACCTCTGCAGGAGCTCCGGTTCTGACCGCATAATCTATGAGTTCATCTTTTGTTGCAGGCCATGGTGCATCATCAAGTTTTGTTGCCAATTCTAACGTCCAATACATTATATATAAGTGTTTTATCGTTTTCAATAAAAAAGGATTCTGCCCTCTTACAATTTGCAAAAGTAATATATTTTCTATTTGCAACAAAGTCAGAAGATATTTTTTTGCATTTAACAATAGCCAAACATCACTCATTAGACTATAATACCTACAAACCATAAAAACTAAATATTTCTCTTGAAGCCCAAAATATTACTTGATTATAATTATTTAGAATCAAGTAATAGGACACTGAAACAAAGAAATAATTTCTCAAAACAAAGTTTTAATAACCCACAAACAAATAAGACTCGCAAATAAAACATTTGCGAGTCTCTATTATTTAAGAATATGCAATTCAATACTTATCGGCGCCAAATTATTTCCACTCTCTTTTTAACTCTCATCATTTCTCTTGACATTATAAAAAGGTAATCTGAAAGGCGATTAAGATACATCAATACATTTTTATCTATTGGTGTTTGGCAATCCAATCTGACTGCTGAGCGTTCTGCCCGGCGACAAATTGTTCTTGCAACATTAAAATGTGAAGATAAATAATAACCTGTTGGCAAAACAAATCCTTTTAATTTTGGGAGGTTTCTCTCTAACAAATCCATTCTTTGTTCTAACATTTCAATATTTGCATTGCTGATTTGAGGTATTTCTTTACCATTAAAATCACTCTCACAAGCCACAATTGATTGGACAGAGAACAGAACATTTATTATTGCCAACAAATCAGTAGCATACACACTGCTTGCTGCTTCTTCACTTGATTTACCCTTCTGTCTATCTCTTTTTATTATCAAATCTCTAATTAGACCAATATAAGAAGTGAGTTCATCTATAGTTCCATAGCATTCAACTCTTAGATCGCTTTTTTTTACTCTTGTACCACCAACCAAAGATGTTGTTCCACTATCTCCTGTTTTTGTATATACCACAATTAACCCCTCTTTCCCTATTGGTATTTTTCAACTGCCTTTATTTCTGGCACTTTTTCTTTTACTACTTCCTCAATTCCTTGCTTCAAAGTCATAAGGCTGTATGGGCAATCTCCACAATGTCCTTGCAACTCTATGTATACTGTCAAATCATCTGATAATTCAACGAATTGAACATCTCCTCCGTCATTTTGCAAGTAAGGACGTACTTCTTCAAGTGCAGCCTTAACTCTTGTTTCAATATCTTGCTTTTCTTCTGGTGTCATATTACTTGTTTATTTTTGGTGATTATTATTATTTATTTAACTTTGCATCAATCTTTTGTGCCAAAGAAACAAAACTTTTAATTTCCAAAGAGTCTATACTCAATGAAATAATATTTCCATTTTTATTTGTGTTTGACATTTCCTCTGCAATAGGTATCTGTTCCAAAAGTTCTATATCTAATTCTTTTGAAAGAGCCTCTGCGCCTCCTTGTCCAAAGATATAATACTTGTTGTTTGGCAATTCTTTTGGTGTAAAGTAAGCCATATTTTCAACCAATCCTAAGATAGGAATATTTATCTGTTCATTCTTAAACATATTCACTGCTCTTCTAACGTCAGCCACAGCCAACTGTGCTGGAGTAGAAACAAACAATGCTCCAGACAAAGGATATTGTGTAGCTAATGTAAGCTGAATATCGCCAGTTCCAGGAGGCATATCAAAAAGTAAATAGTCTAACTCTCCCCATTTTGTTTCAGAAAGCAATTGAATAAGTGTGTTTGAAGCCATAGGACCACGCCACATCAAAGCCTGCTTTTTGTCAACAAAGAATCCCACAGACATTATCTTCATACCCAATTTTTCAAAAGGGATAAAGAGTGTCTTTCCATCTTCTTCCTCAGCCTCCACCTTTTCATCTACTATATTAAAGAGTGTTGGAATTGATGGACCATAAATATCTACATCAGCAATTCCAACCTTATAACCAATCTTTGCTAATCCAAGAGCAAGGTTTGCAGTAACAGTTGATTTTCCTACTCCACCTTTACCACTACCAACAGCAACCAAATGTTTTATTGTTGACATTGATTTCTTAATTTGCTCATCGCGTTCTTTTTGCTGTTCAAATATGTTCATTTCTTTATTTTATTAGTTATTTTACTCTTTGTTTTTGAAGCTTTTGGCAAAAGTTTATTCTCATCTTCTTCTTCATCTATATAGTCATCTTCTTCATCTTTGTCTTCAGAATCATCACCTCCTTTATCTTTGTCTTCATCTTCATTTTCTTCTTCATCTTCTAAAGAAGCTTCCGAATAATCTCCATGGACAAGTACAAACTCTTCCTTATCTGCCTTTGGCTCTTCGCCCTCTGAGGCTTCTATTTCGTCAAAGTCTACTTTTGTATCAGGGAACATTTCTTTATCAAAATCTTCATCACTTAATTTTGCATCTACTTTTACCTCCATTTTAACCATATAAGAAACATCATCTGTTTCAAAAGGTACTACATAAATAGCCTCACCTGAAGGCTTGTTTATTTTTTGTATGTATGAAGTGTATCCCTCGGGATACTGTTCAGCAAATTGCTGAATCAGCTCTGGTGTAAGTTTATTGAAACTTATAATTCTTCCTGCTTTGTGTTGTTGTGGTTTCATATAGCTACTACTGAAAAAATAATTTGCAATATTACCACCTTTTTGGAATATGGAAGAAAAAAGAACGGATTTTTAGTGTTAAAAAAATCAAATATGGCTAATTCCGTATAACCGTCAAAGATCCATTTTTAAGCATGAATTTATCCAAACATTTGTATTTCAATATATAAAAATAAGTACCAGAAGGTATATTGCTTGCTGTAAAATTATTCTTATATCCATTGGCTTTAAAAACCTCTTTTCCTCTACCATCAAATATAGTAAGAGTATTTTCTGGATATAAATCCAAATTTTTTATTTCAAAGACATCATTTATTCCATCGCCATTAGGAGTTATCACACTTGGTATGCGCAGTTCTTGCAAAGTTTGAGGAACAACTTTTTCTTCCTCTTTATCATTTTGAGATAGCTGTTGATATTGAGCATGTGGAGTTAGAGAGTTTTCTTTGCAACACAAAGAAGATTGAGATTGATGTATCTGTGGAGCAGAAATAGCATTTGTTTGTTTGTCTGTAATAGAAAACTCCGTAGATATAGATTGCAAAGGCTGTATTTGTATTTTGTTACTTACAATAATTGTTTTACTGTCTTTATTTGTAGTATTTTGAGTCATAGATTTCATAGTTGTTGTAGCAGTTTGGTTGATAGAAAGAGTTGTTTGAGCAATTTGTGTTTTACTATCATTGTGTTTTGCTGGTCTTGCAATAAAATAAGTAGCAACTCCTACAACAGCAACTCCTGCAATAATTAAAGCCACCTTTGTTAGAGTTGCAGTAACTGCCTTTGCACCTTTTACAGAAGATGCAGCTGGAGCAGCCATTTGCTGACTAACCTTATTCCAAACATCTGGAGCCTTAACCTCTGCATTACCAAGCCTCTTATATAATTCATCTATTGATTTCATTTCTGTATTTTTATTTCTTGCAAATATCGTTTTAACTTTGTTCGTGCTCTAAATATTTCAATTCTTACACCCCCTTCTGTCATTCCAAGTTTTTGAGCTATCTCTGGAGCTGTCATCTCTTCAACGGCAAAAAGGTTAAACACCATTCTGAGCTTTGGAGTCAGACGCTGTATTGTTGCCAAGAGTTTTTCTTGTGAATATTGAGCCTCTGAAGTGGTATAAGTCTCTGAAACATTATAAAAATTAGCATGTATGTCATCATTGTAAGAATATCTCTTAGCCCTCTTTTGTGTTTTGTAGTTATTGATTGCTGCATTTATAATTATGCGTTTAGCCCATGCTTCAAATGACAACTTTGCATTTGTTCTTACCTCAAAGTTTCCTATGTTGGTGAATATCTTGACATATCCATCTATCAATAAGTCTTGAGCATCTGCATAGGTTTGAGTATAACGCAAACATATTGTAAACAATTTATCTTTGTATCTGTCATAAATATCTTTTTGAGCCAAAGAATCATTTTGTTTGCAAAGCTCTATTAATTCAGCTACTGTTTTATCTTCCTGCATAATTCAAAAACTAACATTTATAATAACAAGATAAAACGCCCAAACTATATCATCTGTGTAACTTTTTTTATTTTACAACAACAAATCTTTTATGTAAGCAAACAGCATTATCACCTGAAGACAAAGTAATTACATAAACTCCTTGAGGCAAATTAAACTTGATAGTTTTTTCATTTGATAACTTTTGCCACTTGTAGCAATATACTTTTTGTCCCTTACTATTCAAAATAGTTACATTGTATTGCTTATATTGTAAATTGCTATTTGGTAAAGAAATAGTAATAAAATCTTTTGCTGGATTTGGATATAAATTCATTGCCTGAGCACTATTGTCTGCAAAAACATTATTTAAGCTCATCAAAGAAGTATCTCCAATAGCCATAATGTAATCACCCTCTCTTAGATTTTGCATCTTAATATAGCCAGATGTAGCGTCTGGTTTTGTTATTGGGACACTTGACCATTGTGTTTGAGCATTTGGACGCCACAATAATACAAGTGAATCGTATGTAGCATATTCATTTATTAGTTCTTGGTCAAAGCTATTACTACCTGACAAAAATTTAAAATAGAAATCTCCTTCAATATTATTTGAAGAAATATTCTGACCCTCTATTGTCCAATAATGTTTATGGCTTATGCGGCTAACGCCTTCTGGCAATGAAGCCGTTTCTTTCTCACCCAACCAATGCAAAGTGGAACGCAAAAATATTGAATCACTAACTGAATTAACCTTTGCAAAGAAATAAGTATTGGCAAAGGTTTGCTTACCAACAGAATCTATAATCTTATAATTATCTAATGTAGCATCAGCCACTTGTTCATCTAAATCTATAAAACAATTTATTGGAGTAAAAGGCAAAGAAATAGTTTGTGTTGTGCTGTCGCCAGAAAAGGCAATCACTTTCTTGAATTGATGCCAATTACTATCTAAAAACGTAATCGGCACTCTTGAAGAATGACAACCATTATTTTGATTTACGACAACTCTTTGTTCAATAGAAATTGTTGCGCTATTGTTTGCAAAGCTCTTTGCTGTAATAGCATAATGATTATATCCACTATCCATAACATAAAAATCAAAGAAGTCTGTCAAATCCACCCCTGTTGTTTGACTCAAATAGTCTCTCATTTGAAAACTTGTTGCAACCCCATAACCAAAATGCTCAAGCATTGAACGCACTGCTGGATAGAAAACGCTATCTCCTAAATAATTTTTCAGTGTATGCACAACAGCAGCTCCTTTACGATATGTTGTATTAGAATAAACATCTGTTCCTGTTGTACCATAGAGTGTAAGATAGCCTTCACTCTTTGGTATTGAACCTAAAACATCTTCCATTTGGTTACGAAAATAATTCTTTGCTCTGTCCAGTCCATAGTTTGCTTCCAAAGAAAGATTTTCACTAAATGAAGCCCAACCCTCTTTCATCCAAATATCTCTTTCGCAGTAAGCTCCCATGTAATTACCAAACCAACTATGTCCCAACTCATGAAACATATTTGAGTTATTTTCATCTCCTTGACCAATTGCAGCATTACGCGCTAAAGATATATTGTCAATATGTTCCATACTTCCCAAAGGCGTAACACAATAGCCCACTCTATTAAATCTAAATTGACCAAAATGGTTTTCTAATGTGTGAAAAGAATTTTTTATCAATGGCACTTTTGCTGCAACAACAGCACTATCAGCTGCAAAACAATAAACCTGCAAAGGATATGTAGCAGCCAAGCCTTGCACTGTGTCTTGTATTAAAACATAATTAGCAATTGCAACATTTATCAAATAAGGAGAAACTCTCTGTGGTATTCTCCAATGCCACAGCCAAGAGGAATCACTTATGTTTTCAATGCTGTCAAGCAAACCACCACAAATTGCTTTTCTTGTATTTTGTGTAGATATGTTCAGGTTAAATGTTGCCTTACCACTGTAAAGGTCAAGAGCTGGAAACCAACTACGAGCATAAGAGTGAGGGTCGTCCATCAAAGCCACATTTAGCGAATATATTATATTAGGGTCATAATGCATACCTCCCCAACCATACAATTCTACAACTTGAGAACCAGAATACCAAACCACAACATCAACAGAGTCTCCATTTGTCACAGAAGAAGGTAATGTAATATTGATATTTGGAGACAGATAGGTATAGTCAGCAGCGTAACCATTTAAATAAATAGAATCCACCGTATGATTGAGCAAACTCAAATGAATAATATGATTAATGGGATTTGTTACCTTAATTTTTAAATAGCAGTAGCCTTTGTGATGATTCTTGACAGTGTTATTTATGTCAAGATTGATATCATAGTGAATTACATCTATTGAATCAGTCTGCGCTCTAAGTCCAAAAGAAAAGCAAGACAAAAGAAAAAACAAGTAAAACTTTTTCATATTAAATTTATTTATTGATTACTATGAGCTACAAAGATACAACAAAAATTTTAAAAGAAAATTCTTTGTACCAAAAAATAAAAAAACGCCATATCCGAATAAACGAATATGACGTAAAAAAAAGTTATTATTCTTGTGTTAGTGACTAAACTGGGATTCGAACCCAGGGCCCCATCCTTAAAAGGGATGTGCTCTACCGGCTGAGCTATTTAGTCTCCCATGCTTTGGGAGTGCAAAAGTACTGCTTTTTTCATTACTGACAAACAAAAATGCATTATTTTATTTGTTCTTTTTTCTAAACTGCTTTATTTCAAAGCCATAATTATGGTCAGAGAAATAAAAAACAAATTTTTAAGGCAGAAAATTTGCACAAGTAAAATATTATTCCTATTATTGCACCTTGAGAATTAACAGCAATTATTATGAATTACGCAATTAAATTAAAGGAAGGTATTGACCAAATCAATTTTGGTTTGTCAATAGAAAATGTTTGTTCACTTCTTTCTTCTCCCTCAGAAGTGGAGGAGATTGGTGAAGATATTGATTACCCAACAACTATTCTTCATTATGAAAATCAAGGACTTTCTCTCTTTTTTGACAATTCTTCACAAGAGAGTGCTTTGTCTTGCATTGATGTACATAATCCACAAATGACAATATTTGACAAGAAAGTTATGGGCTCTTCTATACACGATATAGAACAGCTAATGATAAAAAACGAAGTTTTCAATGAGACAATGGAAAAAGAAGATTGGGGCGAAGAACGCATATCTTTTGAAGAAAAAAATATAGACTTTTATTTTAATAATGGAAAACTCATCTCAATCACTTTCGGAAAGTAGTTACTCTCTATTATTGCCCTCTTTATTTTTTCCTCCCATTGCTTATTTTCAATGTTTGTCAACTTATGGGTGTGCAATCATTGAAAGCCAAGAGACCTTTCCAAAGCAAACGCTTAGAAATCGCACATATATTCTAACTGCTAATGGAATAGAGTCTATAAATGTTCCTATTGTCAGGGAGAAATCCATTAGACAAACAACAAGTCAAGTCCATATTTGCTACAAAGATCATTGGAGCAGCAAAGCTTGGCGAGCAATCACTTCGGCATACGGACAAAGTCCATATTTTGAATATTTTGAAAATGATATTCACAAGTTTTTCTCGACCGAATATTCATCGCTGTGGGAATTAAACAATGCTATTCTAACTTATTTCCTTCAAAAATTGGACTTAGATACTAAAATATCTTACACAAATGACTTCATCCCACCAACAAAGAACCAAAAAGATATGCGCCATGTGTTTTCTTCTCAAAAATCAATGGCAAATACATTTTCTCAAGATTCATTTATTCCATATACTCAATGCTTTTGTAACAAATTTGATTTCATTAGTAACCTTTCTTGCTTAGATTTGCTATTTATGAACGGGAATGAAAGCAGCTATTATTTGAAAAAAATCTCACTATTATGAGCATTAGTCATAGTATTTTTATATCTTTGCAATGTGCAATTAGAATTGTGGTAAGTGCTGTTGCACACAAGTAAATTTGTTTTAACGTAATATTTAAACAACAAGCAACGAACTCATCAAATAATTTATGACATTATTATACTGTTTCATAACATCTTTGGTTATAGTTTTTTTTACAATGCCAATATTTATAAGGTTAATGCTCAAGTACCATATCCTTGACTCCTCTGTAGGCAGAAAAAAGCACAACGGTAACAAAGTCAATATGGGAGGAATAATTATATTCTTAGCATGTATCGTCTCTTGTTTATTAGCAATGCACTCCTATAAACCTTCATGTAACATTGATTATATTATAACATTTCTCATTGTGCTTTGTTGTATTGCTATTGTGGGTGTAAGAGATGACATGAACACTCTTTCTGCAAAGACAAAACTAATCATTGAGATAATATTCATTCTTTTTATTTGCAACATAGGTCTGAGGATTGACAATCTTTTTGGCTTTTTTGGCATACACAAATTACCTATTGTAATCAGTTATGCAGCAACAATATTCTTTATTGTTGTTGTTCTAAATGCATATAACCTTATTGACGGTATTGATGGACAAGCAGCAACTCAAGCTCTAAATGTAATTGTGCCATTGTTTTTGTTTTTCATGCTTTGCATTCCTAAAAATTATATATGCCAAGATTGTTTTGGCTCGCCAATTCTATGGAGAATACTTTTGGTTAGCGTAGGCGGAGGCTTAATTGGCTTTTTGTTTTTTAATTGGGAGCCTTCAAAGGTTTTTATGGGAGACACTGGTTCCATAACCATTGGTACTATTATAGCTTGTTCTATGATTGTTGCAATGCAATACAATGGCTATTTGGGTTCAGAGGCAAAAATCTGTGGGCTTGTTGCAATCAAATCTAAGATTGGAGTTGTCTGTGTATTGTTTTTCATTCCTTTTGCAGACACTTTAAGAGTATTTTGTGATAGAATTAAAAGAGGATTCTCTCCTTTCCACCCTGACCGCTCGCATATCCATCATTTATTCTTACGCACTGGTGCCACACATGCTAAGACCTCACTTCTCACACTTACTTTTTCCGTAACCATATCTATAATAGGAATGATACTTTCAACGTTAGTAGATGACAACATATTCATACCTTTAATAGTGGTAATGTTCTTTTTATACGTTATCACACTACATTATGTTATCAAGTTTAGAATTAAAAAAATGAGAGCAAAACAATTATGCCAGAAGAAATAAACACAACAGAGCAAACAGAACAAGAAAATCAAGACCTTAAAACAGAAGAAACTCCAGAGGCACAAGAAGCTCAACAAGAAGAAGCAGCCCTCTCAGAGGAACCAAGCCCAATAATAGACTACAAAGATGTAACTATTGCTCAAGATAGAGTTGTTCTAAGCAACATAGACCTTAAAATAAAGGAAGGAGAATTTGTATACCTAATAGGTAAGACTGGTACCGGCAAAAGTTCTTTGCTAAAAAGCATATATGCCGATGTTCCACTCTCAGAGGGTCAAGCAACAGTATGTGATATGCCTCTAAAAGGTATTCGTAGAAAAGATATTTCTATGCTAAGAAGAAAACTTGGTATTGTATTTCAAGATTTTCAACTCTTGCAAGACCGCAATGTGTTTGATAATATAGCTTTCGTTTTGCGTGCAATAGGAATTAAAGACAAGGAACAGATAGAAGAAAAAGTTTCTTCCACATTAAAAGATGTTGGAATGTACGAAAAGAAAGATGTTATGCCTTATCATCTCTCTGAGGGCGAGATGCAAAGAGTGGCAATTGCAAGAGCTATTGTTAATAGTCCAAAGTTAATTCTTGCAGATGAGCCAACAGGCAATCTTGACCCAATAACAAGCGAGGATATTCTGAAACTACTTCTAAAAATAAACAAGGAGAACAATACAACCATACTTATGGCAACTCACGACTATATAATTATAGAAAAATTCCCTCAAAGAGTTATCTGTTGTGAGAAAGGCAAACTAATAAATGCCTAAAACACTTTAGCACAATAGTATCCTAATTTATAGGTATCCAGTAAAAAAAGATTTGGGTGAAGGCTTTTGAGATTTTTCTCTATTAAAGAGTGAAATAATTTGTAATATAAGGACATCAAAGGCTTAAGTCCAATTGATTTTGTTTTGTAATATGCTTTGACAAGACTAATATCAAAAAATTCTTCCTTTGGATATTTCTTATCAACTATCTTTATCAAATTATCTATTGAGTTTTGTGTATTCTGAATAAACTTATCTGCATCATAAAGTCCCATGTGAATTATTGGATTCTTTATCATCTTGAATTTATAACCTTTTTGCTTCAATTCTATTCCAAAAATAGTGTCTTCGTGACCATAACCACTCATACTTTCATCAAAACATGTTGTTTCAAAAGCCTTGCGTGAGATAAGAAAGTTATTAGTCATAAAACTCTTTGCCTGGCATCTATTGCAATGACTTTCTCTTTTTGTACCATAAAGCCAATGCAATATGTATTTGCTATCAATATTGTTTTTCTCAGGATAAATTCTGCCTCCGCAAACAATGTCTGCATCATCTTTGAATTTGTTATATAAGACCAAATAATTCTGTGAAGCCACTTGACCATCACAATCCAAGAACAAAATATACTCTCCGTGACTCTCTTTAACCATAAGATTTCTAATAGCTGAGCGTCCATAGTTATAACTCAACTCTTTATATCTAACATTTGGAAGAGTCATCAACTCTTTATTTGGCTGACATTTCAAAGGTGAAGCATCGTCATAAACCAATATTTCAAAATCAACTTTCAAAGCCAAAGCTTGTTCATATAAAGCAAAACAAAGTTTTGAACAATTATAGTTATAAGTTGGTATTAATATCGAAAGCATTTATTTTATAGTACTTAGTAATTTTTCTATCTTATTTTCTTCATTCTGCCAACAAAGTTCGTGGGCTGCTTTTTTGCAATTTTCTCTCTGCTGAGCCAAAGTCTTTTCATCTTTCAAAAGAGCATTTATCTGCTGAGCCATTTCCTGAGGATTATAGTTTGAAAGGAAAGTACCGATTTTAAACGTTTGCACAATAGGTTTTATTTCACAAAGCGGAGTAATTAGCATTGGTAGCTGGGCATGCACATATTCAAAGAGTTTATTAGGCAAAGAAAAAGCATAATTGCCATTTGTGGGCTTATCCAATGAGAGTCCGAGAGTTGCATTGAAAGTGTATTGCATCATTTGCTCGTAAGGTACCCTTGGAACAAAGAAAATTTTATCCTCTAATCCCAAATTCTTACTTTGTTGTTGCAAAAGAGAGAAAATATCGCCCCCTCCAATTATGTAAAGGCAAGCATCTATCCATTGCATAGCCTGAACTAATTCTTCCAAACCTCTTTCCACATTGCACCCTCCACCTTGCCAGATAAGTACTGGATTGTTTTGTGGCATCAAAAGCTCGGCTCTGTCTGCCGTTTTTGTAACTCCACCAAATAATGGAGCATTTCTGACAACCAAAGCACTAACACCATACTTGTCTTTGAAATAATCAGCTATTGGTTGTGAAACTGTGAGTACGTTTTTCAGTCTTGGCACAATATGCTCTTCAAGTTTTGTCCAAAACCAACGTGCAAAAGCGTTTTCTTTTAGCTCTGGCACTTGTGTAAAATGCTCATGTGAATCAAAGATTATTGGCTTCCTTTTTATGCGTGAAGCACACCACGCCCCCAAAAGAGTATCTAAGTCGTTAGCCCACACAATATCAAACTTATGTGTAAGCAAAAAGAAAAACTCCCTCAAATTATACTCTGCATAAAACAAGAAACTCTTATCAAAAATCAAACGAAAACGCTTTGTTGGATAACTTCTTTTATCCAAAGGTTTGCTCCCAGACTTTATTCTACCAACCAAAAGAACACTATAATCACATTGGGCTATTGTTCTGCAAGTCTTATCAACTCTATTGTCTGTAAGTAAATCACTTGTTACACATTCTATTACCCTTTTCATTATTGCTCAGAAGTATTATTTGATTTTCAAGCCTTTGATTTTTGATATTTTTTTGTCCCATGAAGAAAAATGCTCACTGCTAAGCAAAGAACGCAATTTACTGTTAGCTCTGAACACTATTTTTGTAGCCTTAACCTTATCAGCTGTTATTTCTTTGGCTGACAAATAGCCTTTGCTACTCAGAGCCAAACTAAAAGAACCAATGTCTTCAAGACTTACCGTTTTGCCTTGCTCCAATTCCGCTCTCATATAAACAGACAGAGACTTCAAACACGAAAGCACATCTCCATAAGCCAAAGACGAACTCTGACTAATTAGTTCTGCTAATTCATTATTGCTAATCACACTGCCTTTTCGTGAGCAAGCATAATACTTTTCTTGTTCTTGACCCTGAGAGTCTGTGAATTTTCTTTTCCAAGTACTGTAATATTTTGTCATATCTTTGATTTGTTGTATTCTTTCTTTGTTATGTGTTGCTGTTTCTTTGTTCTAAGATTTTCTTTCTTTGTTTCAGTTGTACTATAACCCCATTATAGAAGCTCTATAACCCCATTATAGAGTTGCTATAACCCCATTATAGAAATCACGAAACAAAGATACAATTTTTTATTATACTAATTGGATGTAGCCAAACTTATATTCACAAGATAAAGTGTTTATTTGACACCAATATTTGCAATTAAACAAAATCATTTCTTATCAATAATGTCAATATAAGAAAACAAAAAAAGCCAACTACTTTATTGTAGCTGACTTTTTCTTTGCTGTGGTCCCTCTTGGGCTCGAACCAAGGACCCCCTGATTATGAGTCAGATGCTCTAACCAACTGAGCTAAGGGACCCGTCAAGACTTTAAAAAGCACATCTTGATTTTGCGAGTGCAAAAGTACAATAATTTTCTATTCTACCAAAGAAAAAAATGATTATTTGTACATTTTATACCTTTATAGTCTCACTATCAAAGCACAAAATGTTAAAATACAAAACCAATTAATAGCTAATTTCTTTAGCCATCAATCTCTATTTTGTATATTGTTTGGGTTGCACCTGTAATTTTGAAACGATCATCTATTCTTTGACCAACAACCCACACTATCTTGTCATTTGAACACAAGAGCCATTGATTTTCCTTGTCCAAAATAGAATATTTGAGGTTTTGATAGAAGTCAGATATCTTCTTTTCGCCTCTCATGCCATAAGGGAAAAAAGCATCACCTTTGTACCAGTGGCGAAGCGTGAGTGGAAAAGTAAGTTTGTCATAGTCAAGCATGGCTATAAACTTAGTTTTGGGTATTCGCACAAAAGAAAGGTCTTTAAGCAACTCCATGTGTAACTTTATTGGGTGAGTGATACTTGTCTGGTCTTCTCTGATACAATACTGGTCTGTTTTTTCTTGTTTATTCTCAACAATAATCAAATACTCTCTATCTTTGATTAAGCGATAATTCTCACTAAAAAACTGTTTACCTGAGATATCGTCCAAAGCCTCTTCAATAGCATTGATATTGGATTCATTGAAACCATATTCACTGAGAAATTCATAAAGATATATACGTGAAGGAGTCAGTGTTTTTATTTTGGCAATAGGTATCTTAACCTTGTCCTGCTCCTTTATCACTATTTCTTCTTTGGCTTTATTTACCAAAGTACGAAAAACTTGCTCTGTCTCACGAAAACGCTCTATTTCTTTAACAATAGTACGTTCAAAATTAGGAGAAATCTCTTTTATCAGTGGCAAAAGTTCGTGACGAATCTTGTTACGAGTAAATTTCACTGAAACATTTGTTGAATCTTCCACAAATGCAATAGAATGCTCTTGCTGATAAGCTGTAATCTCTGTACGGTTAGTGAAAATCATTGGGTGAATGACATTATTAACTTTCTGCAATATGCCATGCAAACCAGAAATACCAGTACCCCTAAGCAGATTGATAAAGAAAGTTTCAATAGAATCATCGGCATGATGAGCCGTTGCAAGATATGTGTATCCTTCGGCTTTCAGAAGGTTAAAGAAATACTCATATCTTAAGTCACGAGCAGACATTTCAAGGCTTTTGCCCTTGTCTTTCATATAAGTAAAAGTATCAAAACTCTTCTTGTATAACTTTATATTATGCTCTTGACAAAAAGAAGTAACAAAATCCTCATCTCTTTGACTCTCCTGCCCTCTTAGCTTAAAATTACAATGTGCTATTGCAAAATTATACCCACACTTTAAAAAGAGGTCTGTCATAACCATTGAGTCTATGCCTCCGCTGACAGCCAATAGTATGCTATCATCTTTGGAAAAAAGAGCGTTATCCTCAATGTACTTTTGAAATTCCTTAATCATTACTGTTGCAAATAAGAGATTAAAGTTTTGCTTTCAAAAAATTTGTCATCATTGTGTAAAGGTGCAAACGTGTATTGCCTCCATAGATGCTATGGTTCTTGTTTGGATAAGCAAAATGTTCAAATTGCTTACCTGCCTTTATAAGTGCATCAATCAAATCCATCGAATTTTGGTAGTGAACATTGTCATCGGCTGTGCCCTGTATGAGAAGGAAATTGCCTTTAAGCTTTTCAACATGATTGATTGGTGAGTTTATGTCATAGTTATCACCATTCTCTTGTGGAGTACGCATAAAACGCTCTGTATATATGTTATCATAGTAACGCCATGTTGTTACCGGAGCAACAGCTATGGCACTTTTGAAGTAATCTGCACCCTTTGTGATTGCAAGTGTAGACATATATCCTCCAAAACTCCAACCAAAAATACCAATACGCCCTTTATCCACATAATCCAAAGAACCAAAATATTTAGCAGCTTCAATTATATCTTCTATTTCATATTTCCCCATTTGCATATAGGTACATTTCCTAAAATCTTCGCCTCTCATACCCGTACCTCTTGGATCTACACAAACACAAATATAACCTTGCTGAGCTAACATTCTAAACCAAAGATAATCTCTAAAACGATCTGTTGAGTTTAACACCTCTTGTGAGGCTGGACCTCCATAAACATAGAATAAAACAGGATATTTCTTACCATTTTCCATATTTGAAGGCTTTATTATCCAATAGTTAAGACTTGTTCCTTGTGTTGTAGTGAATGAAGAAAACTCTTTTTTCTCTGCTCCATAGTCTGCAAGGGTTTGTTTTAAAGCTTTATTGTCTTCAAGTGTTACAAGTACATTTCCTTCTTTATTATTGATTGTATATACTGTTGGTGTATTACCATTTGAATAAGTAGCTATGTAATATTCTCCACTTTTAGAGAACTCAGCTCCATTGGTACCAGTTTGTGTTGAAAGCAAGCGTTTGTGTTTACCGTCAAAGCCCACAACACAAAGTTCACGATTTATTGCAGAAGACTCTGCTGCCGTGTAATATATCTTCTTAGACTTTTGGTCAATAAAGCAAAGCTCATCTACATCATAGTTCCCTGTTGTGATTGCCTGAATAGAGCCATTTTTTACATTACACAAATAAAAACGATTATAGCCTTCTCTTTCGCTTTTAATGATAAAGCGATTGTTATCATTTAAGAAATGAACTTTATCCACATTATCAATATAGCATTTATTAGTCTCTGAGTATATTGTCTTTGTTGTGTAATCAGAAGTATTCACACAGTAAATATCATATTGATTTTGCAAACGATTTAGCTTATGAATAAGCAAATTATTTGTTGTTCCTTGCCACTGAATACGTGGGATATAATAGTCTTTATTTGTACCTAAATCAACTTGTTTTGAAGCATTAGTAGCTAAATTATAGACATAAATATCTACCACAGAATTAGCCTCACCAGCCTTTGGGTACTTATATGTGTATTGGTCAGGATACAAATTGCCATACACTGGGAAAGAATACTCCTTTACTTTGCTCTCGTCAAAACGATAGTAAGCCAATTTATTACTTTCTTTATTCCATTCATAACCATAAACAAGTGTCAATTCCTCCTCATACACCCAATCAGATGCTCCATAAATAACCTGGTTTTGTTTGCCATCTGTTGTTATTTGAGTAACTTTGAAATTACCTTTGCTATCTTTTTGGTCTAAGAAAGAAACATATATGTTGTTTTGATATGTCCAAGCCACTTTCTTGCCATCTGGTGAGAAAGCTGCAAGACGCACTTTCCTACCATCTGTTAGTGGATAAAGCGTCTTAGAGCCTAAATCATATATATAATAATCGGCAACAAAAGAACGACGATAAATAAACTCTGGATTAACCACCAAAAGCACTTGTTGTTCATCTTCAGAGAATGAATAATCATAGACATAATTCTTTTTGCCTGCATTAGGAAAATTAAGTTGAGAGAAATTGATTATTTCACCCTCTTTCTTACCCGTTTTGTATGAATACTTATCTATACTCTTGCGTGTCAGCACACAATACTGCTGACCATTTTTCATTGAACGAATATCGTCTATAGTTTTATAATTAAAGGTATTCTGTGACCAAATATCTTCAAGTGTAATTTGCTTTTGAGCTTGAGCAAATCCCCAAGTCATAAAGCATAAAGCTAATACTAAAATCTTTTTCATTATTACTATTATTATTTATCCGCCTTGTTGTCTGTGAGTTAATTCATCAATTTATCTATGAGCATATCTTCCCATTTTAGCAATGGATCTATATTCTTTCTATCCTTTGGATAAAGCGTCTCCATTACAAATTGGTCTATTTCATTTGAGAAACGATATTTGTTGATTGACAAACGATGCATAAATTCTGTAAGATACTTACCCCACTGTGTGTCTGTGTGGTTGGAATAGTAGGCTTGTATGGCATTTTTATACTCAGGTACAATAACATCTGACACATTAGCCACATTGGCAAAGTCAAACCCTTCTCTTGGGTCAGAAACCTTTAATTTGATAGGGTTAGTGCCATAGATAGAAGTCTTTTCCAAACCCTTGGTTGCCATAAAGAGTAATTCATCTATTTGCAGTGTAACCAAATCTGCACGAATGAAGTTAGGGTTATTATATAGCAGTTCATCTCTCCAAGCCACTCTTCTGAAGATTTCATCTATTGATATGTCTTGCTCTGCATGCCATATATTTTGATAAGCTAAATCCCTAACATAGTTATTGAAATAGTATGCAAAATCCTTACTTAAATACTTACTCAATCTCTTTATTAGAAAAGTAGAATCAACTTCCATAGAATAAGAAGTATCCTCGTCAGAAGAAATCCTATAACCCCACTGTGCATACTCCTTTATAAAGTCTTTAATGTTGTTCTTGAGCTTTGGCAAAACCCATATATCTTTATGGAAATAACCTCTTATCTCCTGGTCTGAGAATGTCTTATGCAAAGTTGCTGTTTTGTCCTCACAAGACATTTGATGATAGTAATAAAGTATTTGAAAAGCCCAATCTGCTCCATCTGGATCTCCTTTGAAACTTGTCTTAAAAAGCTCACAAGCCTTTATAATAACATCTCTTTCTGAAAAAGGTAACACACTTAAATCACGGGTAAATTGTGTCATTTTTTCCTCGTCAAGCGTACTGGTATTCTGTGCCTGAAGCCCCAAGACACAAAACAATGCCATTATTATTCCTAAAACTATCTTTCTCATATATATGTTTGCTTTAAATATATTCTTGTTACATTTATTTTTGGCTATTTTGATATAAAAATTCACTCTTGCCATCAAGAGGCAAAGTTACACTTTTTTTCGCTATTATCTCATATTTTCTCTTAACTTTCTAATCTGGGCTCATATATAATCGTTTAAATTGTCAAACAGAAACAAAAAATTAGTATCTTTGCATTCTTTTAAACACTAAAATAGAATGAAGATAGTTAAAATTGCCCGTCTTTTAGGTTATATTTCTTATGCCTTACTTTTGGCTCTGATAGCTTATTGGGTCTTTGCCCATCCTAAAAGTCAGGTGCTACTCATTTGTCTTTTGATTATTTGTATCATCAGAATGATTGCCTCTTCTTTGAAGTCTAACTACTATGAGAAGGATTACAACAAACTGCATGAGGATAATGAATTTTTAAACAGAAGAATTGAGGAGTTAACAGCTTCACAAGCAAAAGAGGAAACAAAATAAAATTATAACAAAACAAATACACAAATGGCAACAACAGCAGATATTAAGAATGGATTATGTATTGAAATGAATGGCGATTTACTTTCAGTTGTAGAATTTTTACACGTAAAACCAGGAAAGGGAAACACATTTGTTCGTACAAAACTAAAAAGTTTTAAGACCGGCAGAACATTAGAACACTCTTTCTTGGCAGGTACAAAAATAGAAATAGCAAGAGTGGAAAGACGCCCTTACACTTTCCTTTACAAAGAAGGAACTCTTTACAACTTTATGCATACAGAAACTTTTGAACAGATAGCTATTGAAGAAAACATTATCAATGCTCCTCAATTCCTTAAAGAAGGACAATACGTTGAAATGATTGTTCATGCAGACACAGAGACTCCACTATCTTGTGAATTGCCTCCTTTTGTAGAGATGACAGTAACATATACAGAGCCAGGAGTAAAAGGCAACACAGCCACTAACGCCCTAAAAGACGCCACAGTGGATACTGGCGCAAAAATAAAAGTACCTTTATTCATTGAAAACGGTGAGAAAATAAAAGTAGATACACGCACAGCTCAATACGCTGAAAGAATAAGATAGTGAAGCAAAAACCTATCTACAATCAAAAGAAAGTCTCTATCCTGGATTAGGAATGAGACTTTTTTTACAGACATCTATTCGTCTACTACTCTTGATTGTCTTTTGACTCTTTCTTCTTTTTTGAATACATCTTTATTCCAGTATAACCAACCCAACAAGGTTGTGCTGTGCTTATTTGACTGCTTGTTATTGTTAGTGGTTGATTATGTACTGCATAATTTTGATTTGGTGGGGTTTGGTACTGGTGGAGCGAACAGCGTTACACTTGCTCCAAACAAAAATACTATCTTTTTAATATCTTGTTTTCCTTTCTTTATTATCCTTTATCTATTTTGGATATATTCGCTTCCATTGGAAGTTATTATAATATAAATTTCATTGTCTTCGTATCTTGCTGTGTCTTTATCTTTGCACTATACACTCCTTTTGGTAAACCAACCCCTTTGTGTAACTTATAACTGAGAGTTTTGCTGCAAAGACTTCTTGTCTCAAAACATTATAAATATGCAACGCCCTTAGGTTTTCCCTGTTACGTTTATTGTTTTATTTGCTGTCCAAAACTCTATTGTGTTTTGTTCTTGCTCTACATTATATAATCCTATATTATTCTTAAATCTTATTTTGAAACTATTAACATTTTCTCCACTGGCAATGGTTCTTGTGTAGACTGTTTCATTTGTCAAGGCTATCTCTGCTATATCATCCATAAAACTGAATTAAATCCCTATGGTATATTTGCAAATGTTAGTGTTGCTATGCCATGCTGTGAGGATATTTATATTTATTTTGCACTCATAAATGGTTGTCTTGATTGCATTGCTAACTATTACTGTTATATATCTGTTCATTATCTCCTATCATCTTATAATCATCGTTTATATCAAAACCATTTAACTCTTATATAAGCCTCTTTACTCAATAAATTATATGTTGTTATAATCTGCATTGATTAGGCTAAGGTACTCTTCTTTCCTTCTGTTAGAAATATAAAATTGTCTTAATCCTACTATTGAGAACAATACAAAAAAACCTCTCCTGTCTTTATACAATTTTCATTTGTTGTATTATGCAATGTATTCCAAGTACCATCTTTCTTATATCACTTTGTATTCATAATTAGCTATTTATTTGTAAAAATCCTTTACATATATATTTCCTTGATATGGGTTTGGAAATGCATACCACCGACCTACTGTTACACCTGCATAAGTGCCGAAATATCTGTATTATATACTGTTTATTGCTTTGTATCGTTGTAGCAGCTCCTTCTGTTGTATTGAATGGATATGCTTCAACATTCATATCTGAACCATAAACCAAATATGTCAAAAGATATTTTATTGATACAAATAGATATAACCATAATGGCGTATTGTTACAAACTGGTATCTGCATTACATACAATAATAATATACCTCAAAAAAAATTAAACACACAAAGAAGGGATATACTAAAGTATATTAGGGTTATCTCTTCTGTTTAAAATAGCTCATCAGCTCAATACATAGGTGAATGAGCTAAACAACCTGTTAATAACTCTTAAAGAAGTAAGAAATAAACAAAGTAATAATTTCACCAAACGAAGTTTTAATACAATAAAACTTTGTTTTATTTGACCAAAACGCTGTTATTTTTTTGATTAAACTCTTTCTTATATATCACATCAACACTATGCGTTTAATGCCAGTCAGGCACTGACCGTTTGAATTCTGAGAGCACTATTGCTGTTGCTATGGAGGCGTTTAGACTCTCAGCTCTACCGTCGGGTGAGTAGTTGGGTATGGTTAGTGGTGTGGTGATAGCTCTACGCACCTGTGGGCTTATGCCATGAGACTCGCTGCCGATAATTATCAATCCTTCATTGGATAGTGTTTGTTGGTAGATATTATTATCGGAATCCACAATAGTGCCATAGATATTGTATTTAGGTGGCAAAGATCTGATAAAGTCTGGTAATTCACAGTAGATCACATTCACCCAAAAGAGTGCACCCATGGTTGCTTGAATGCTTTTGGGGTTGTAAATGCTTACAGTGTTAGATGAGCATACTATATCGGTTAGTCCAAACCATAGGGCCTGACGAATTATGGTGCCGAGATTGCCGGGGTTGTTTATACCGTCAAGGGCAAGTACCAGTGTGTCTTGTGTGCGAACAGCTTGAGGCTTAGGGGTGCTGACAACAGCAAGCACGTTGTTTGGGGTGGATAGAGAACTCATTCGTTGTAAATCCTCAGGGCTAACTTGTAATATCTCAACATTAGAGTGTGCTGAAGGAATTGTGTTAAGTTCTATCCATTGTTTTGTTGCACAAATAGTCTGCACATCAAATGTGGAGTGCATCAGCTCAGAGAGCATTTTCTCACCCTCAACCACAAAGACTTTTTCACTCTGGCGGAACTTGTCTTGTTTCAAAGAGGCTATTCTTCTTATTTGTGCTTTGCTTATCATGTTATAGATAGAAAAAAGACCTCTGAGGAAAAAAAGCTCAAAGGTCTTTGTATTATTTGTATTAACAATTATTCTGCTACTACATCAAAAGCTATTTCTGTCTTGATATCTTTGTAAACAGATATTATAGCCTTGTGAGCACCTAATTCTTTGATAGCCTCACCAACTATAGCAATCTTCTTACGATCCACATCAAGATTAAATTGAGCCTTGATAGCGTCAGCAATCTGTATTGCATTAACACTACCAAAGATTTTTCCACCCTCGCCAGCTTTTGCACCAATCTTAAGACCTTTGATAGACTTGTATTGTTCTGTTTGAGTCTGAGCGTCCTTGCGGATTTTCTCTTCTTTGAAAGCTCTTTGCTTTAAAGTCTCTGCCAAAATCTTACGGTTAGATTGTGTAGCAATAGCTGCCATTCCATTAGGAATAAGGTAATTGTTTGCATAACCATCTTTCACTTTTACGATAGAATCCTTATAACCCAAAGTGAGTACGTCTTGTTTCAATATTACTTCCATTTCTCTTTCCCTCCTTATTTTAATAAATCAGCAACATAAGGCATTAGAGCAATGTGACGAGCTCTCTTTATGGCTTGTGATACTTTCTTTTGATATTTGTTTGATGTACCAGTAAGTCTTCTTGGGAGAATTTTACCTTGTTCATTGACAAACTTTAAAAGGAACTCTGCATCCTTATAGTCAATATACTTAATACCGCTCTTTTTGAAACGGCAATACTTTTTTCTTTGTGTTTCAACTGCAATAGGAGTCAAATACTTTATTTCTGTTTCGTTTGCCATAGTGCCTTAATTTTTTAAAGTGTTTTCATTCTCTACTACTGGGACATTTGATTCTTCTTTCTTTGCAGAAAAAGTCTTACCCTCTTTTCTTTCTTGTTGTTGCTTTGCAGCCTCTTGTTGCTTACGCAAGCCACCATTACGTTTCTTTTCGTTGTAAGCAATAGCCCATTTATCTAATGTTACTGTCATAAAACGAAGCAAAGTCTCATCTCTCTTGTATGCTGTTTCAAGTTTAGCAATCAAGTCTCCTTCGCCCTTAAATTCTATAAGATAATAGTAACCTGATGATTTCTTTTGGATATTGTAAGCTAACTTACGCATTCCCCAATCATCTTCAAAAACAATTTCTGCCCCGCTGGCAGTCAAAAGTGATTTGTACTTTTTTACAGTTTCCTTTATCTGTTGGTCAGATAAAACGGGAGTCATAATGAAAACTGTTTCATACTGTCTTACCATACTGTTATTGGTATTTGTTTTGTTAATTATATTTCCCCTCTTATCAAAAGAGAGTACAAAATTACTCTTTTTTTCTCAATTAGCAATAAAACAGAGCGTTTTTTTTGACTTTTCTTGTTACTCCAAATTCTTGCCGTGGCAGTTTTTATACTTCTTTCCACTTCCGCAAGGACAAGGGTCATTTCTGCCTATCTTCTTTTCTGCCTTTACTGGTTCATGAGAGATTTCTTGAGTACTGCTAATTTTTGTCTGTTGTTGTTCTTCTCTTCCTACTTTTATGCGGCTGTTGTCGCTCTTTGGTAGCTCTGTTTCTTTTACGTTTTTCTCTTCAATAGACAACTGAGCACGGCAAAGGAATGAAGTAACCTCCTTATTGATATTGTTTATCATTGTCTCAAAAAGTCCAAAAGACTCAAGTTTATAAACAAGCAATGGGTCTTTCTGCTCGTAAGAAGCATTTTGAACACTCTGTTTCAAATCATCAAGGTCTCTAAGATGTTCTTTCCAAGCATTGTCTATTATAGCAAGAGCTATACTCTTTTCTATTGAAAGAGCTATTTCTTTACCCTCACTCTTATAAGACTTCTCAATAGGAGCTATGGCATTCATTGTCTTCACTCCATCAGTAACAGGAAAGGCTATATTTTCATAACGATAGCTCTGTGTTTCATATATATTCTTAACATAAGGGAAAGCCAACTGTGCTATCTTATCCATTCTATTCCTATATGTATTATAAACAGTCTCATATAATTTGTCACAAACAGTACTCTTTCTTGGGTTAAGAAAGTCTTTGTCGTCTTTTATCTCACATTCCATACCTGTGAGTTTCATAAACTCTAAACGGAAACCTTCATAATCTCCAGCATCATAATACTCATTAACCATATACTCCAAGCAATCATAAATCATATTAGAAATATCAATGCTTAGTTTATCTCCATATAAGGCGTTATGACGTTTTGTGTAAATAACTTCTCTTTGGTTATTCATTACATCATCATACTCAAGCAAACGCTTTCTTATACCAAAGTTATTCTCCTCTACTTTTCTTTGAGCCCTTTCAATACTCTTTGTCATCATTGAGTGCTGAATAACTTCTCCTTCCTTTAATCCCAAACGGTCCATAACCTTGCTCATTCTCTCTGAGCCAAACAGACGCATAAGATTATCTTCCAAAGATACAAAGAATTGACTGCTTCCTGGATCTCCTTGACGTCCTGAACGACCTCTTAACTGACGGTCAACACGGCGTGATTCGTGGCGTTCTGTACCTATAATTGCCAAACCACCTGCTTGTTTAACGCCTTCACCCAATTTAATATCGGTTCCACGTCCTGCCATATTTGTGGCAATGGTTACTGTCTGTGCTTGACCTGCTTGAGCAACAATATCTGCTTCTTTCTTATGTAATTTAGCATTCAAGACTTGATGAGGAATTTTCTCAAAAGTAAGCATCTTACTCAAAAGCTCTGAAGTCTCAACATTAGTTGTACCCACCAAAACAGGACGATTAGCCTGACGCAAACACTTTATCTCTTCAATTACAGCTTTAAACTTCTCTCTCTTTGTCTTATATATAAGGTCTTCATTGTCTTTTCTGATAACAGGACGGTTTGTTGGTATAACAACAACATCAAGTTTATATATATTCCACAACTCACCAGCCTCTGTCTCGGCAGTACCTGTCATACCAGCAAGTTTCTTGTACATACGGAAGTAGTTTTGCAGAGTAATTGTTGCATAAGTCTGAGTTGCTGCCTCAACCTTCACATTTTCCTTTGCCTCTATAGCTTGGTGTAAGCCCTCTGAGTAACGTCTGCCTTCCATTATACGTCCAGTTTGCTCATCAACAATCTTCACTTGATTATTTATGACAACATACTCTATGTCTTTCTCAAAAAGAGTATAAGCTTTCAACAACTGGTTAATAGTATGAACTCTGTCGCTCTGAACAGCAAAATCTTGCATAATAGCATCTTTTTTCTTTGCTTTATCTGCTGCTGAAAGGTCTTCTTTTTCAAGGTCTACAAGCTCTGAACCCACATCAGTAATCATATACATCTTAGGATCTTCACCTATTTGTGTCAGGTATTCAATACCTTTATCAGTCATTTCTATTGTGTTCTGCTTCTCATCTATCACAAATAGCAATGGGTCATCAATAACATGCATCTCTTTGCTTTGATCTTGCATGTAGAAGTTTTCTGTCTTTAACAACAGTTGCTTCATACCTTGTTCACTTAAAAACTTAATCAATGCCTTGTTCTTTGGCAATCCATGATGAGCTCTTAACAACAACACTCCACCTTCTTTTTCTTGGTCTGGTGTAGGATTATTCATTAGTATCTTCTTTGCATCTGCAAGTATCTGTGTAACTTGAACACGTTGTGCATTATAAAGTTTCTCTATTACAGGCTTAAATCTCTCAAACTCTTGGTCATCTCCCCTTGGAGTTGGTCCTGAAATAATAAGTGGTGTTCTTGCATCATCAATCAACACACTATCAACCTCATCAACAATAGCGTAATTGTGTTTCCTTTGAACAATCTCATTAGTGTTAGAACACATATTATCTCTTAGGTAATCAAAACCAAATTCATTGTTTGTACCATAAGTTATATCTGCATCATAAGCTGCTTTTCTTTGAGCAGAATTAGGCTCATGCTTATCAATGCAATCAACTCTTAAACCATGAAATTCAAATAGCATTCCCATCCATTCAGAGTCACGTTTTGCCAAATAGTCATTAACTGTTACAACATGTACGCCTTTGCCTGGTAAAGCATTTAAGTAAATAGGCAATGTAGCCACAAGAGTTTTTCCTTCTCCTGTTGCCATTTCAGCTATCTTCCCTTGATGCAATACTGCTCCTCCTATGAGCTGAACATCATAATGCACCATATCCCAACTAATCATATTACCTCCAGCCATCCATTTGTTGTCATAGAGAGCTTTATCTCCTTGTATATGCACATTATTTTTGCGTGCAGAAAGATCTTTATCATAGTCGTTGGCAGTAACCTCAACTTGTTCGTTCTCTTGAAATCTCTTGGAAGTTTCTTTCACAACAGCAAAAGCCTCTGGCAAAATCTCATTCAACACCTCTTGAGTTTTGTCATAAGCTTTCTGCTCTAACTTCTCTAACTCATCATAAAGATGTTGCTTTTCGATAACAGGCATATCAAACTCTGTGTCCAAGCGCTCTTTTATTTGAATTGTTCTGCTGTCTTCTTCTTCTATTGCACTATGTATGCAGTCTTTAAATTCTTGTGTCTTAGCTCTCAAGTCATCATTTGAGAGTGTCTTTATTGTTTCGTATGCTTCTAAACAATCGTCTAAGATTGGCTTCAATTCTTTTAAATCCCTTTGAGATTTGTTACCAAATAATGATGCGAGAAAATTTCCCATTGTGTTGTTATGTTTTTATTTAGTTAAAATGAAAGGACAAGGCAAAAGCCATTATCCTCAAATGCTTTAAAGTAGAAATTATTACAAAAAACATTCCACCATAAAATAAACTGCAAAAATAGCACTTTTATTCCATTTTGTCAGTATTGAAATTGATAAAACTAAGTTTGAGCCCTTCTGTTTCTTTGTTCTATTTTTCTATTACTTGATTTTGGCTTTGTGCTATTTGATTATGACATTGGCTTTATTTGGTTATATTTTCCATTCTTAGGATAATAGATATCTAAGGAAACAATACAAGCTGTAAGAAACCAAAATGGAACTGACAATTTATCAGTATCAAGAAAATCATTTAAGAAACCATGAAAATAGTAAGTTATTAGAGCCAGAGTGATAAAAAGAGCCAGCGTGGACACACTCTTATCCTCTGCACGCTTATAAACTTTTATGCCCGTATAAATCACAAGTGCAAACAATAAAATTACACTTGCCATACCCAAGACTCCACTCTCAGCCAATGGACCAAAATATTCACTATGTGAATTTCCTAAATTACCCTCATTTGTACTTATGGTAGATAACTGAAAAGACTTTTGATAAGCAGAATACTCAAATTGATATGTTCCAGGACCAAAACCAACAAATGGACTATCAGCAAACATTCTAAAAGCACAAGCCCAACGATTGAGCCTTTCCACATTGGAAGCATCTGTACTTATGTTTGACATTGAAGTAATGTGGTCTCCAATATTGGCAGAAGAGTCTTGTGAATTCTTTGACAAGTCTTGAATGATTGTGTTTTGGAAAAGCACAAAAATTAAAGATCCAAAAATTACAACGGATAGTATATACTTGGCCTTTATTTTGAATTTCATTATGCAATATACTCCTAACATAACCACAATACTTATCCATGCTGCACGTGAGTAAGAAAGCACCAAGCCTAACAAATAAAAAAAAGTCAGAAGTATAAAAAAAGTTCTTTCCCCTGCTCCAATTCCTTTGCGTGTAGAGAAATATATCCCGAGAGTAAAAAACATTGCAAGTATAGCCCCATAAGCTGTGTGGTCATTATAAAAAGGCTGAACAAGAAAGAATACATTTTGGAAATCTGAGCCTTCAATAACAAAACGGATACTTGCATATATAACAACAAAAAGCAAACTTGTTGCATACAAAGAGTAAAACACTTTTATTTGTTTTCTGTCTTTTATGCATGGCATTACAGCTATGTAGAACGAAATGATATATAGTAGTTTTGAAAGTGTATATTTAAATGAAACGAGCATTCTAACAGAATAAAAAGATGTGATTATCATCCACATAACATAGAAAGCCAAAGCCAATGTTATTGGGTGACGCAAAACTCTTTTGTCATAAGAAGAATCAACAAAAAATTTAATAATATAAACCACCACAAACACTACCAAAAGAGGTTCTGTTGGAATGGTCATATTAGTTTCTTCTCCAATAAGCATATTTATACTTAATGGAGTCAGAAAAGCTACAAAATATAGTATCTTATCCAACTGGAAATAGAATAAAAGTATTCCCAGTAGCACCAATGGAATTATGGCATAGGGATACTCCTCATAACTAACAAAAGAGTAACCAACGCCAATATATATGGCGCAAAGAATAAATATGATTACACCGCTTACAAGCCAAGAAGGCTTTTGACATAACCAAGATTTAAGCTTCTTTCTCACCAATTGCCTCGTCTTTACTCTTATCTCTTAAAATCAATACAAAGACAGCAATGAATGTACAGCACAATCCACCCACCAAAGCAATGATTGAACGCTTTGGCTTATCTTTCCATGGAGCAGGAAGTGCATTATCTATAATAAAATCAGTAGGAACATTGCTTTGAGTATCAACTCTGACTTGTTCAAGCTTTTCGTCCCACATTTTAAGCGATTGGTTCTTGTTTATAATTTCATCTTTAAGAACATATATTTGTGTTCCATACTGACCTATCTCTTCTAATTTCTTATTAAGTCTTGCAACAGCAGCTGCATTACCTACTGCAATTTGTTTTGCTAACTCTTGACTCATACGATCTGACATCTTGTCTATTTCAAACATCTTATATTTTGCACATAGATAAGAAAGTGAATCAGTCATAATCTTTAAATCAGAATATATCTTAGCTCTTGAACGTGATAAATCATTATATAATGAATCCATTTTCGCTTGCTTTACTTGCATGCGCAAAATTTGGCTTTGCTCTGCCATATAGTTAGCAATGTCAGCCGCATACTGAGGATCTATATCCCAAACAGTAATTTTTACACCCAAATTATCTGTTCTCTTTATCTTTATATTTGAGATCAATCTCTTTTCCAATTTATCTGACCCCTTCTTTGTAGAGGCATCAATACCGTAGTGAGCTGCCATCTTAAACTTGTCCAAAGTGCGCAATACAATTGTGTTAGAATTAAGAATATCTAACAAATGCTCTGCTTCTTTTTCCTTACCATAACTCAAATTGTCATAGTTATCCATATTTGAAAGTACAGATTTACTAATAGCACTATTTTCTGCCGGCATAATCAATACTTGTGATTTATAGTAATCAGGCAACAACTTTGAAAGTAAAGCTATAACTATTGCAGAGGCAAAAAATGTTATAATAAGAACATACTTATACTTTACAATAAATGCAATTGTACTTTTGAGATTAAACCCATTTGTTTGATTGCTTTCTTCCATTTTGAACTTTATTTGTTTATGTTTTTTGCTTGTACCTCTGAGGGGAATCGAACCCTTATTTAAAGTTTAGGAAACTTCCGTTCTATCCGTTGAACTACAGAGGCAACCGTTGCTAATTTATAATAAAAATCTATTATATTTTTCTCCTAACTTCCACTTCTTCGTATCCTTCAACTATATCACCTACTTTTATGTCATTGTAGTTCTCTATATTCAAACCACAATCTTGACCTACAACGACCTCCTTGACTTCATCTTTAAAACGTTTCAAGGAAGCCAAATTGCCACTGTAAGCGACTATTCCATCTCTAATTATTCTAACCTTTGTGTTTCTATTGATTTTTCCATCAAGACAGATACAACCTGCAATAGTTCCAACCTTTGAAATTTTGAATGTTTGTCTTATCTCTAAATTTGCAACTATCTTCTCTTCAATTTCAGGAGAAAGCATACCTTCTATAGCATCTTTGAGTTCATTTATTGCGTTATAAATAACAGAGTAAAGACGAATATCTATTTGTTCTGACTCAGCAAGTTTTCTTGCACTGACAGAAGGACGTACTTGGAAACCTATAATAATAGCATTGGAAGCTGTTGCCAACAAAACATCACTTTCTGTTATTTGTCCAACAGACTTATGTATCACATTAACTTGAACCTCTGGTGTAGAAAGTTTCAGTAATGAGTCTGACAAGGCCTCAACAGAACCGTCAACATCTGCCTTAACAATCAAATCAAGTTGTTTAAAATCTCCAATAGCAATTCTTCTTCCAATCTCATCAAGAGTAATATGCTTTTGAGTTCTCAAACCTTGTTCTCTTTGTAGTTGTGTTCTACGATTAGAAATATCCTTTGCTTCTTTTTCATTCTCCATTACATTAAAATCATCTCCTGCTCCAGGAGCTCCATTCAATCCTAACAAAAGTACTGGAGAAGAAGGTCCTGCAACTTTAATCAGTTGGTTTCTCTCATTGTACATAGCCTTTACCCTTCCAAAAGTAGAACCTGCAAGCACAACATCTCCCTGACGTATAGAACCATCTTGAACCAAAAGTTTTGCAATATAACCTCTACCCTTGTCAAGTGAAGATTCAATAACTGTTCCCTTTGCTCTCTTGTTTGGATTACCTTTCAAGTCTAACATTTCTGCTTCCAAAAGCACCTTATCCAAAAGCAAATCAACATTTATTCCTTTCTTAGCTGATATTTCTTGACTTTGATACTTGCCCCCCCAATCTTCTACTAAAAGATTCATATTCGCAAGTTCTGTTTTTATCTTCTCTGGATCTGAACCCGGACAGTCTATTTTATTAAGGGCAAAAATAATTGGCACACCTGCTGCTTGAGCATGGTTGATTGCCTCTATTGTTTGTGGCATAACTCTATCATCTGTTGCTATAACAATAATAGCTATGTCTGTTATCTTCGCTCCACGGGCTCTCATGGCTGTGAAAGCTTCATGTCCCGGAGTATCTAAAAATGTTATCTTTTTACCGTCTTTAACTTTCACCTCATAAGCTCCAATATGCTGAGTAATACCTCCAGCCTCTCCAGCTATGACATTAGTATTTCTAATATGGTCAAGTAAAGATGTTTTACCATGGTCAACATGTCCCATAACTGTAACAATTGGTGCCCTTGGTTCAAGTTTGCCTTCATCATCACTTTCCTCTATTTCTTCAAGTGCCTCAACAACCTCAGCACTAACAAACTCTGTTTTATAGCCGAATTCCTCTGCTATAAGCTGAATTGCCTCTGCATCTAATCGCTGATTGATTGACACAAACATACCCAAAGCCATACAAGAAGAAATAATCTTTGTTACATCAATATTCATCATTGTTGCTAACTCATTAGCTGTAACAAACTCTGTAACTTTAAGTATTTTCTTTCCCTCTTGTTCTTGCAATGCCTCTTTTTCAAGTTGTTGAGATATGTTTTGACGTTTCTCTCTTCTATGCTTAGAAGTCTTACTCTTTCCCATTGGAGAAAGACGTGCAAGAGTCTCTTTTATTTGCTTTTCAATTTCCTCGCTGTTTATCTCTACTTTCTTTATATCTTTCTTCTTGTTAAAACGAGACTTCTTATCATCTTTTTTGAAGTTTTTATCCCTTGCTGAAGCATATTTTGTGCCAACATTTACTGGTTGTTTTACTCCATTAGCATTTGTTCTTATTCTCTTGCGTTTATGTTTATTTTTCTTTGAGGCATCATCTGATTGTTGTGGCTTTTGTATGCCTGGTGTAGCTTGTTTTTTGGGTTTTTCAAACTGTGACAAATCTATTTTCTCACTCAAAACTTTTGGACCAGAGAGTTTAACATATTTTGTCTCTATAAAATTCTCTTTGCTCTCTTCCTTTTCCTTGATAGTCTTTTCTGGTGGAATTTTAGACTGTGAATTTTGGGTGGTTTGAGGCTTGTGAGTTTTTTGTCCCCTACGTTCTTCTTGTTTTGCATTCTTCTGGTGCTCCTGTTTTGCATCTTTTGGAGCAGTAGTCCTCCCCTCTGACTTGGCTGACTTTTGGTGATTGTCCTTTTGTTTATCTTTCTTTTGTTTTTGCTCAGCCTTCTTCTTGTCTTCTCTTTGTTTTGCTAGTTCCTCTTTGCTTTTCTTATCTGGCTTTGTTTTAGTATTCAATACACTAAGATCAATCTTACCAATTATATTTAAAGAAGGAGTCTCATCACCTTTGTCTTTGTTATCTTTCTTTGGAACAAGTTTTTTCTTTTCTTCTTTCTGGGCTTGAGTCTCTGTATTTTTCTCTTTGACATCTAACTCTTTCCTCTTTGTAAGCTTTGCCATTTGATGATTGTACTCCAATGTCTTTGTCTTAATAACAATTTCATTCACATTCAATTCATCATAATTGCTAGCTTTTGGAGCCTCAGAATGTATTTCCTCTGCTTCTATAGTTTGTGGAGTAGCTTTAGGGGTTGCAAGGTTTATATTATGGGCTTTCTCTTTCACCTCTCTTTCATCTTGAAAAGCCTCAGAAAGCAACTTATAAGATTCCTTATCTATCTTTGTATTAGGATTACTCTCTATCTTTTTACCTTTTTTGGCAAGAAATTCCACTAATGTTGTTATTCCAACATTAAACTCTTTTGCAACCTTGTTTAATCTTATCGTTTTGTTTTCCTCTGACATTTATTTGCTTTCTTTATTATTCGTTATCTACTAATGTTTATGTCTTTCTTGCCTACAACCCTATTATCAGTTAATCCTCAAATTCAGATTTGAGTGTTTTCAAGACATTTGCTATTGTCTCATCTTCCAAATCTGTTCTCTCTGCCAATTCCTCTGCAGAAAGTGCAAGCACATCTTTTGCCGTATCACAACCAATGGCTTTTAACTGCTCTATAATCCAATCTTCTATCTCGTCTGTAAATTCATTCAAATCCACATCTTCTTCCTCTGTGTCTGAGTCACTATAAACATCTATCTCATATTTTGTAAGCTTACTGGCTAGTTTAATATTTGTCCCGCCCTTACCAATAGCCAAAGACACTTGATCTGAAGGCATATAAACATCTGCTTTTAATTTTTCTGTATCCAAAGTAATTGAAGAAACTTTTGCAGGAGAAAGGGTACGTGTAATGTATAACTCTGCATTTGATGTAAAGTTAATCACATCTATATTTTCATTTCTAAGCTCACGAACTATGCCATGAATTCTGCTTCCCTTCATTCCCACACATGCTCCCACTGGATCAATGCGATCATCATAGCTTTCAACTGCCACCTTAGCTCTTTCACCTGGTACTCTTTGTATATCTTTTATTGTGATAAGTCCATCGTATATTTCTGGTACTTCTTGTTCTAAGAGGCGTTCCAAGAAAACTGGCGAAGTTCTTGAAAGAGTAATCTTTGGCACACCATTTGGCATCTCAACTTTCAAAACAACAGCTTTGAGTGTCTCACCTTTTTTGTAGAAATCGGCAGGTATTTGCTCTTCTTTTGGCAAGACAAGCTCTATATCGTCCTCATCCATAACCATAATCTCTCTCTTCCAAACTTGATATACTTCACAAACAACAATGTTACCAACTCTCTCCTTATATTTCTTAAATATATTTGCTCTGTCATAATCTTGTATCTTAGCAAAAAGGTTTTGTCTTATTGCCAAAATATCTCTACGTCCAAAGTCTTCAAATTTCAACTCCTCTGAAAGGTCTTCACCTATTTCAAAGTCTGGTTCTATTTTTATTGCATCAGAATAAGCTATTTGCGTATTTTCATTTTCAACACTACCGTCTTCAACTATTGTTCTGTTACGCCATATTTCCAAGTCACCCTTATCAATATTGACAATAATATCAAAATTCTTGTCTGAGCCATATCTCTTTATGAGCATAGCTCTAAAAACATCTTCAAGAATACGCATAAGCGTCTCTCTGTCAATATTTCTAAACTCCTTGAATTCGGAAAATGTTTCTATTAAATTCTCGCTTTCCATAACTAAATCTATATATTAGAATACTATTATTATTTTACCGCTTTCTATATCTTGATAAGCAATAGTGATTTGTACTATTTGTTTTTTCTCTTTCCTTTGAATAACTATTTGATTATCGTCTGCAATCTGCAACTTACCAATGATTTTTTCATTTTCATTATTTACAATCTCTATATCTCTACCTATGTTCTTTTTGTATTGACGTTTGAATTTTAGTTTCTCACCAACGCCAAAGCTCAAAACACTCAGCTCAAAATCTTCCTTATCTCTGTCAAGTTTTTCCTCCACATCGTGAGACAAGTCTATACAATCTTGAATATCAACTTCACTATCTGAATCAATTATAACAGAAATCTTGTTATCCTTAGTTACTTTTACCTCAACCAAGAACAGCTCTGTGTCTTTAAGTTGTTCTTCTACTATGTTAGAGATTAAATCTTTATCTATCATCTTTTTAGTTATTTAAACTAAAAAGAGGGGACTTTATCTTGTCCCCTCTTATCTTCTTTCAAGGTGCAAAGTTACTAACATTATTTGAAAGGGCAAAATAAACAACTAAAAAAATGACAAAACTTTCTCTTTTTTAGTGCTTTTCTCTTTCTTGATTAGAATTTTTGTTTCTTGATTTGCGCAAATCATAATCAAATAAGAGTAGCATTAAAACAAAGAAACAAGAAAGCGGCAAAAAGACAATGCTTTCTACCGCCTTTACATACAAAGACAATATAGTTTTGTTAAACTATCGTTGTTATTTCTACTCGCAAAGAATTTATTTCACAATAAGTTTTTCTGTCTTATTGATTTTCACACTTTGAATTCTTAGATAATAAACTCCTTTTGAAAGTGCAGAAACATTTATTACTTGTGAAGCAAAACCATTGTGAGCTTGTAAATCAAAGACATTGACTTGTCTTCCTTGCATATCAAAAATTGTTACAACAAAATTGTTCTCCCCTGTGCTAATAGTTAGGTTTACAACACTTGTAGCAGGATTTGGATAAATGCTAACACTTAGTCCAGAAGTGTTTTCAGCATCTGCTAATGCTCCTTCTTGTAGTGTAGTGAATGTTTTTATAGTAGAAAACACTGTATCACCACCAGCTAAGACTATCCATGCTTTGAGACTATAATCTGTATTTGCAGATAACCCTGTTGCTGAAAAAGTAAATGGAGAATAAACGGAAGACATTGCTATCTTTGTCCAATTATTACCCAAAGAGGCTTTATAACTGAAACCATTAGCAATAATAGAGTCTGAACCTTGTACAAAAGCAGCTTTGAATTTTGCACTATTTGCTAAAATATCAGATATACTATCAACCAAAACGCTGCTTGTTATGTACTCTGGTTGTACAGAAGCAATAGTAAATCCATCTATACAGAAATAAGAAGGTATATTCATACCCCATTGAGAGATGTCATTACTTCTTAGAATAATCTTAACCTTAGAGCAAGAGCCAAAAGCAGATAAATCAAACCATTGCCATTGGCTTACAACTCCGGTTACTGTGTCTGTATGATTAGCATTTGCCAAAGAGAAAAATGCACTATCCTTAAGCGCACCCAAAGAATCATAAGCAAAAGCCACCATAGTTAAATAACCATTTGCAGGGAAAGCACTGCTCTTTATATACTCATAAGTGTTGTAAGCATTATTTACATAAGTACCCAGAGGAGAAAACATAGAGCTGTCATTCATTTTAATAATATTATGTTCTACTGTTCCAGCATAATCACTATAGTAAGAAACCCCATAAGCAGAGTCTATGCCTTCCACTCCACTTTGTGAGGTTGACACAAACTGAGCATCTGCAGGATTAGAAGGCACAGAAGAAAGGTTACTAACAGCAAATCCACACCACATTGTACCACTATACAATGCCAAGCCTCCAAAAGAGACTCCATTGCTAACAAAATTGTGGCGGAATGTGCCAGTTCCGTCATCTGTGCCATTAGTTGTAGTTGTTTTTTCATAAGTATTAGCAGAAGAAAGCAAACCAGCAAAATCTGCTATCAAATAAGGTGCTCCACCATTCAAAACAGCAACTCCCGTAAGGTCAAAACCTGCTGAATAGCCTGTTGCTCCTGAAAGTGCATCATAAATAATATTGCCATGAGAATCTGTATCGCTAACGCCATTGACATCAATTAACTTAACAAAACGAACATTCATTTTGTCAAGCAAAGCATTATCTGCAATATCATCAAGATTAAATGGAACTCCATAGCCAACTTCGTATTTACCTGCAAGGTTATTTATCTTTGAAGCCTGCATATCTGATGCAGAAGTGGCATTGGAAGTAGATGGGAAACGGAAAAAATTCACTCCATCACTACTAACCTCAACAAAAGCCAACTCTAAAAAAGATGGATCAAAAGCATTCTCAAATACAGCAAAGTCTGCTCCAGCACCATTTCTGATTGGACGATCAAAGCTCACCAAAGCCTCTCCTCCATATCCCAAAGAAATAGCACGTGTTGTTGTGTTGTCTGGGCGACCTTGTGCCATATATGATTTGCCGTAAGATACATGAGTTGTATATGAGGTATCTGTATAGCCTCTTTTGACTTGAACACCCTTTGCCCAAGCCTTAATATTGGTACTATTTAATGAAACAGCCTTACAACCCACAGTGCCCACAGCACCATCAAATTGTGCAAACGCACATTGTGCTAACAATAGCACAGATAAAAAAAAAATTACTCTCTTCATTTCTTCTTTATATTTTTAATTAGACATATTTGTTTTGCGTCCATTAAAACATAAAGCCCTTGGAAAATTCTGTTAAGCCTTATCCGCGAAGCCTTAAATTTAAAACTCATTCACTCGGCAGGTCTTCTGACTTTGTTCTTTTTACGATAGCCTTCCCATTGATTTTCCTTTGCATTCAACAGTGGCTTTTTGAATATCATAAACTCCTTATTTGATTAAGAAGCGAACTTACAGCAGCGGGACTGTTTAGGATTTGCACCCAATTCCCTTTTAATCATTACTTATTGGAATAACAAGTAATAAACCAAATGCGAGTGCAAATGTACAACTTATTTTATTTGCAAACACATTTAGAAGAAAAAAATCTATTTTTATAGGTATTTATTTTGAGGTAGAATCCTTGGCATTTTTAGCCTCAAATTCTCTTATCATTGCGGCATCATCACCCATATCTAACATCTGAAGCATAATTGCGGCATCATTTGCATACTTTGACTTTGGGTATTTCTGAATATATTCTTGGTATTTCTTTTTTGCCATCTCTTTATTAGAGCAAACTTGCTCAAAAACCATACCTTCCTTTAACAAACCTACCATTGCAAGTTTTGAAGTAGGATATTGAGCCATCAACTTATCCAAATAAGCCAACGCTCTGTTGCAATCCTTGGTGTTTGCAGCCACATCAGCTGCATTATATAGCATTCTGGCGCACAGAGTATCTTTTGGGTATTTAGCAATAAAGTTATCATAAAGCGTAAGCAAACTATCTGCCCTCTGAGGTGAAATAGCCTGAGCTTGCCTCATGGTTTGCTTTTCCAAATCTATGATTTGCTTAGCTTGTTTGTCCTTTGCGCTCTGACAAGAGCAAAAAACAACAACTCCTATGAGTAATAAAATATACTTTTTCATTGTTTACTATCTCCTAGCTATTGAATGTGCAAATTTTATTTTATAGTCTGTACTAACTTTTCCAGCAACAATGTCAGAAAGTTTTCTTTTGAGCAATGTACGTCTTAAAGCTGAAAGTCTATCTGTAAAGACTATGCCTTGCAAATGATCATATTCGTGTTGAAAAACCCTTGCCCTTACTCCAAAAAGCTCATCTGTGTGCTCCACAAAGTCACTATCATAGTATTTTACCTTAACAATAGAAGAGCGAAGCACATCTTCATGCACGCCCGGCAAGGAAAGACAGCCCTCTTCAAAGAACCATTTATCTCCTTTCTCCTCTAAAACAACTGGATTTATGAATTCTTGACAAAAACCCTCACCCTCAGGATATTTTTCTGCAAAAGGATTAGCATCAACAACCAATACATTTATATCCAATCCTACTTGAGGAGCTGCCAAACCCACTCCATTAGCCCCATACATTGTTTCAAACATATTGGCAATAAGTTCTTTCAAATTAGGATAGTCTTTTGTTATATCCTTTGCCCTTTCTTTAAGTATTTTGTTGCCGTAAGCAACTATAGGTAGTATCATATATTTATCTGTTTTTTAATTCTGACTCATAAATGTCTGCAAAATGAGTATTGCACTAACGCAATCTATTAAGCCTTTATTTCTTCGTTTGCTCTTTTTCTTAACTGAGAAAGCTATGCTTTGAGATGCTATTTTGGAAGTAAAACGTTCATCTACTCTTTCAATCCTTTGGTCAGGGAAACGCTTTGCAAGCTCTGCCACAAAAGGCTCAATGTACTGCGAACTCTCTGAGGGAGTGTTATCCATTTGCTTAGCCTTGCCCACAACAAAAGTTTCCACACTCTCCTTTACAAGATAGTCTGTTAGAAAATCCCATATCAAAGGTGTTGAAACAGTTTCCAAGCCCGTAGCAATCAATTTGTCAGGGTCTGAAACAGCAATTCCAACTCTTTTTTCTCCATAATCTATAGCCAAAAGTCTTCCCATAGCGTTTGCAAAGATAAGAATATTTTATTCAAAGCAAGATATAATTCACTCAAAGCAAGATTCATTTTATTCTTTCTTTGTTTCAATTGCAACTTATTGCGCAATATCTTTTCAACTTATTACGGTATATCTTTTCAACTTATTGCGCAATATCTATTAAAGATATTCCGGTATATCTTGCAATTATATTGCGCAATATCTTTGAATTATATACCGGTATATCTTTGAATTTTGTTGCGGTATATCTTTATACTCTTTCTTTGTTTGATTTTTTTGTTTCTTTGTTTGGTGAAAATATTTCTTTGTTTAGTTTTGTTGTTATCAAAAAGTTTTCTACATTTGCACGCAATTATTTGAAGCAAAAAGGTTCACACTCTTTTTTCTTCAAAGAGTAGAGAAATTTAATTCTAAATGCTATGTATAAAATCAATTCACATCCTATCCTTTGCGTGCCAAAGGGTAATGAGACCACCTTTTTATTTAACGGAAAAAAGGTTACAGGTCAATGTGGTCTAACAATAGCTGCCGCATTACATCAAGCAGGCTATCCAATCCACACTCACTCAATAGATAATCGCAAACGCTCTTTGTCTTGCGGTATTGGCAAGTGCGGAGCTTGCGAAATGTTGGTAGATGGCAGTGTTAAAAGAATCTGCGTCACAAAAGTAGATGGAGTAAAAGAAGTAAAAGAGATTGAAAAAGGCTCACTGCCTCAAATGGCTTCAAGTATGCAAACAGAAGTTCCTATATACAAGACTCAAGTACTTATTGTTGGTGCGGGTCCTGCAGGACTTGCTGTCAGAGAAAGCTTGAATGAATTTGGAATAGAAAACATTGTGGTTGATGCTAACGACAAAATAGGGGGTCAATTCGTAATGCAGACTCACCAATTCTTCTTTTTTGAACAGCAACATAAGTTTGGAGGTATGCGAGGCTTTGATATAGCAAAAACTTTGGCTGGAGAGAATCACAAAAACATATTTCTAAACTCTTCTGTGTGGGACATATTGCAAGGAAACCGTATTGGAGTGAAAAATACCTTGACTGGCGAAATATTTTACATTGATTGCCAGCACTTAGTTGTAGCAACAGGAGCTGTTCCTTTTATGCCAGTGTTCAAAAACGATGATGTGCCGGGAGTTTATACTGCTGCTGTGGTTCAAAAGATGATGAACGACCAATTTACATTGCTTGGCAAAAATATTCTGACTGTTGGAGCAGGCAATATTGGTTATTTGACTTCTTATCAAGCCATGCAAGCCGGAGCAAAGGTAGTTGCCATTGTTGAAGGTATGAATAAAGAGGGAGGTTTCCCTGTTCAAGCAAACAGAGTTAGACGTTTGGGTATTCCAATCCTCACTTCTACCATTGTTTTGGAAGCAATCCCCAATAAAAAAGGTGATGGAGTAACTGGAGCCATTATTGCCTGTTGCGAGAACTTTAAACCTATTGCAGGAACCGAAAGAATAATAAATAACATAGACCTTATAAATGTATGCACTGGACTTTTGCCAGATAATCAGTTGCTAACAAAAGGCAAAAATCTCTTTGGAGAAAAATGTCACGGGGTTGGCGACAGCACACGCATAGGAGAAGGAACCTCAGCCGTACTTAGAGGCAAACAATGTGCTTATGAGATTGCACAGATGCTCAAAAAGCGTGTCTCTTACGAAGATTACCTTTCTGTTAGCAAGGCTTACATTGAATCTCAGCAAAAACCAACACCAGTACTCAAAGAAGCTGCAAAACCAAACCAAGAAAGAATGCAGGCAAGAGCTTTTGTACGTTTAGAATGTTTGTTTGGCTTTGCTTGCAATCCTTGTTCTTTTGCTTGTCCTCAAGGAGCCATAACAAAAACCTCTACTTCCACAGTTCCACAAATAGACTATGAAAAGTGTATTGGCTGTATGAAGTGCGTAAATCACTGTCCTGGACTTGCCATTTTTGGATACAACACCAAGAAAATGGAGGTTTATCTGCCTTTTGAATACGAAGCTCAGGAGAAAGCAGAGGTTTATTTGGTAGATAACAACGGAGCAAAATTAGCAGAGGGCATAATAGCCAAGATAACCAAAGGAGATAACAAGACTTCTGTGGCTCGCATTACTGTTAGTGGAGTAAGCCAAGAAGGACTCTTGAATATAAAAGGATTTATCCTCAAAGAAAACTATCCAGAGCAACTAAAATTCTCTCACATAAAAGAAATAGAAGCAAAGACTTATGTTTGCCATTGCGAAGACGTTACTTTGGAGAAGATATTAAAACAAATTGGCGATAGGAAGCAGATAAGCATTGATGAAATCAAACATACAACACGCGCAGGTATGGGAGAGTGCCGCGGAAAGAGATGTACACCACGCTTAAGACAAATTCTTGCCACCTATGGCATAGAGGTAACAGACGAACCAACGCCAAGAGCTCCACTTTCTTTGCAATTAACTCTTGCAGACGTAGATTCAGCGGGCAAAAAAGAAGTATTCATTGCCTACAACCACAAGAAAGTGAAAGTAGATAGTCTTGTGGCTGGCGGAGGTATGGCTGGCTCAAGTGCTTTTCGTTATTTGGCAGATGTAAACTTAAATCCTGTGCTAATAAATAATGAAAGAGGCTCTTCATGGCGTTGTATTGCAGGTGGAAGACCCGCTTTTTCAAATCCAGAGCTTGCAGACATTGCCGTAAATAACTATGAGTTGTTCAAAGATCTTCAAAAGATTGGAAACATTGACCTTTACCCTTCACGTTATGTTAATTTTGCTCACGACCAAGAGAGTTACAAGGGTTTGGAAAAAGCTATGGAATGGTCAGATGCTTATATGGTTGAACCAAAAGACTTCCAAAAAGAGATTTCTCCTTACTTTGACCCTGAAAATAAAAACTACATAGCCGCACAAATAACAAATCAATGTTGGCAAGCTACACCTGGAAAAACTATTGACTTGCTACGCAAACTCGGTAAAGAAAAAGGTGGCACAGTTATGGAGTCTTGCAAACTGGTAGAGCTGACAAAAACCGACAAAACTTTCCATGCCTTAGTTCTAACTCACGATAATCAATACATAGAGTATATTACAGATGTATTTGTTAATGCCTTGGGATTTGGAGCTGCTAAATTTGCTCGTCAAATAGGTATAGAGACAGGTTTATATCCTGTAAAACATCAAGCCTTCATTACAAAACGATTGCCTTTACTTGGTAAAGATGGCAATATTCTTGATATGATTATTGACAGAAGAATTTACAAGGGCTTCTCTTCAATTTATGGTCAACAACTTAAAGAAACTGGTCAGATAATTGGCTGTGCTTCTCCTCGTTTTGACAATCAAGAAGTCAACGGAAACCTAAAAGCCAACACTCAAGAGTTCTTGCAGATAAGTGCAGAAGTGTTTGCTCAATGGATTCCTCAGCTAAAGAATGTCAGTTTTCAAGCTTTGTGGAGCGGATACTATGCAGAACCACGCTATATTATTGACCCTGACTTGGGATTACTCATTGGTATGCGCGGACATGGCTTTATGTTAAGCCAATACTTTGCAAAAATGTATGTTGATAAACTTATGGGCAAGAAAGTACCTGCTTACTTCAATAAGCTCCGCTTTGGAGGTGAAGGAATTGCAGAAACAGCTCTAAAATAAAGGGGAATATACCATAAAAACAATATTTCTTTTTCGGCTGTAACCATAAGCAATATCGTTAATAAAATTAGTAAAATCAAAAACGGCGTATCCTGCAAGCAGGGCGCCGTTTTCTCATTCAAATTTTATTAGTCGATAATGAATTCATTTATCTTTAGTATATGTTTTAGTGATTTGTCTTATTCTTATTAGCTTTTATAATTGCTTCTTGTAAATTATATTGAGCCTGAGGTAAGCCTTGGGCAGAGGCTTGTTTAAACCAATAAACAGCTTTTTGATAATCTTGTGCCACACCTTCACCATTATAATATCTATTACCCAAACCATTTTGTGCCATTGCGTTTCCTTGCTCTGCTGCTTTTTCAAAGAAACTAACAGCCTTTAAATAGTCTCTATTAACACCAATTCCAGAGACATAACATTTGCCTAAATTATATTGAGCTTTAGCATCATTTTGCTCAGAGGCTTGTTCAAACCAATATATTGCTTGAGCATAGTCTCGTCTAACTCCTTTAGCAATTACATAGCAAATACCAATGTTATTTTGTGCTTTTGCATTGCCTTGTTTAGCTGATCTGTTTAACCAATAAAATGATTGCTTATAGCTTTGTCGTAATATGTTTCCAATAAAATAATAGCAACCAATATCAAATTGGATATCAATATCACCACACACAGCATCTTTTTTCAAGAAATAAGCCGAACGATGGGTCTTTTTAGGAACATAGTAATCAAAATCAATAGAATTTGGTCTCTTAATTTTATTACTGATTGCTTTTTTTTTCAAATAAAAGATTTATTAAACTAATAATTGCTCCCATATTTTTATTGCATTTTGTTATTATTTATCCTTTTATATTCGGACACAAAAAAGCGTGAGTTTTTATCTTCAATTGATAGTCTGAAGGTATTACCACACACCTAATAATCACACAATAAAAGAGAGCCCACACTTAATTGGGAGCATTACATCTTTTATGCCTTACGTGATTATTTGTCTTACAGTGGTAATTTTTCAGACGCATACCCAAAAGCTTTATCTATATCTTCTAAGTTTTTTATCTCATAATTATACCATTTCTACATTTTTTCTTTGCAAAGATATATAAATATTCTCAAAACACTGCATAAAACAGTGTTTTATTTTTCTATAATCAAACAATCTTGTTTGCTTTCTTTATTATAATTAGCCTATAATCAAGTTTTAGTTTGACAAACAAAAAAACTTTTTTATCGTACTTTTGATATTATTTTTTCTTCTTGGCAGTAATCTCTTTAATTAGAAGTTGTATCTTTGCACAAGAAAAACACAAATAAAGACAGCAAATGAAGACAAAATACAAATGCCCAGATTGTGGCTATGAGGTGGAACTTGAAGACTCTAAAGAAATAATCTCTTGTCCTACTTGTAAGAGTTTGGCTAATTTCTCCCCTGGTATGAGACCTTGCTGCCCGATTTGTCGCAGTGTATTATTCAAGAAATGGGACACAATTAACAAACCCTGCCCTAAATGTGGTAAAAAAATGATTAAACAATAATGTCTATCAGCGTAAAGGTAAATTATATTCTAAATATTATCAACACAGGCACACAAGTTTTGTTGCCTTTGATAACTTTCCCTTACGCATCAAGAATATTGCTTGCCTATGGTATTGGACACGTTAATTTCTTTACCAGCATAATTTCTTACATTAGTCTTGCCACTTGCATAGGCATTCCAATGTATGCTATAAGAGAAATAGCCAAAGTAAGAGATAATGCAAAGCAAATGAATAAGACAGCTTTAGAAATCTTGCTTTTGCACGCTGGACTAACCCTAATTGGCTATTTAATTGTAGCTTTACTATGTTTATTTGTACCTAAGATAAAAGCTGATGTGTCTTTATTTTTGGTTCTTTCACTTACAATATTTTTTACTGCTATTGGTTGTGAATGGTTCTATCAAGGCATTGAAGACTTCAAATACATAACAATACGAGGTCTTATTGTCAAAGCTTTGAGTATTGTCTTCCTTTTTGCGTTTGTAAAGACTAAAAATGATATTATTTGGTATGCTCTCTTTACTGTCTTTGGAGCTTTAGGTGGAAACCTTTTTAATTTTTTCAGACTAAGAAAATATTTCCATAAAGACAACTTCGTTTTCAAAGAGCTACAACCCCTGCGTCACTTAAAACCAGCTTTAAAAATATTTACATTCACAATAGTAACCAGCATATATTTACAATTAAACACTATCTTGCTTGGATTTTTCAAAGGAGACCAAAGCGTTGGTTACTACACTGCAGCAATGAAACTAAACGCTGCCTTAGTTAGTATTTCCAATGGACTATCAGCCGTTATGATGCCAAGACTAAGTAATTTAATAGCCACAAACAAAACAGATGAGTTTAAGCAAATGGCTCAAAAAGCTTATGATTTTTCTTTTGCTTTGGCTCTGCCTATGAGTGTGGGTTTAATCTTTGTGAGTCCTTATGCTATTAGACTACTTAGTGGAGCAACTTTTGCTCCTTCAGTACTTGTGTCTCAGATTATGGCTTTCACAATCTTTTTTATACCATTGTCTGGTGTTATAGGCTTGCAGATACTTTATCCTTTGGGATATATGAATAAGGTTGTCAAATGCACTCTTTGGGGAAGCCTTGCTGATTTGGTGGCTTGTGTGGTACTGATACCTCTTTTCTCTTATAATGGCGCAGCACTAAGTTATTTGATTGCAGAATTTGTGGTTACCATCTCAATGTTCTTTGTTGGCAAAAAGCTTTTACCAATAACATTTTTCAAAAAGCAACACTCAATATATGTTTTAGCATCTTTACTTATGGCTTTTGTTCTTTTGTTTGAGCAATCCTTCAAAGGCAATAACATAGAAATGTTATTGGTTATGGCAGCAACTGGTACCTTAGTTTATGCTTTAGTTTTGCTTTTTGCAAAAGACAGCCTAACAATCCAATTTTTAGCCTTAGTAAAGCAAAAACTGCTAAAAAAGAAATAATAACAACACAACAATATGATAAAATATGATTATTTGATAGTTGGTTCTGGACTCTATGGCTCAATGTTTGCTCACTGTGCAACCAAAAAAGGCAAGAAATGTCTTGTGATAGACAAACGCCACACTGCAGGCGGCAACCTATACTGCCAAAACATTCAAGGAATAAATGTTCACACTTACGGTCCTCATATTTTCCACACCTCAAACAAAGAAGTTTGGGATTTTGTCAATAGTATTGTCCCTTTCAATAACTTTATAAATATGCCAGTGGCTTGCTATGAAGACAAGCTCTATAACTTACCGTTCAATATGAACACATTTTATCAGATGTGGGGAGTAAAAACACCCTCTGAAGCCAAAGAAATGTTAGACAAACAAAGTGCAGAGGCTCTAGAACAAATGCACAAAGAAGGTGCAACAGAACCACGCAATTTGGCTCAACAAGCTCAAGCCTTAGTAGGTAAAGATATATATGAGAAACTAATAAAAGGCTACACCGAAAAGCAATGGGGTAGAAAATGTGAAGACTTACCCGCTTTCATAATACGCCGTTTGCCCATTAGGCTAACCTTTAATAACAACTATTTCAATGATACTTATCAAGGTATTCCTATTGGAGGATACAACAAACTAATATCAGGACTTTTGCAATGCTCAGATGTAATGACAGACAAAGATTTCTTTAAAGAGAAAGAGCATTTCACTTCTTTGAGCCACAAGATTGTCTTCACAGGAAAGATTGATGAGTATTTTGATTATTGTTTTGGAGAGCTTGAATACAGAAGTGTCAGATTTGAAACGCAAACTCTTGACAATCCAAATTATCAAGGCAATGCCGTTATCAATTACACTCAAAGCGATGTAGCGTACACAAGAATTATTGAACACAAACACTTTGAGAGCTCTGCTGGGGAAGTTTATGATAATCCAAAGACTGTGATTTCAAAAGAGTATTCAACCGAATGGCAAAAAGGTATGGAACCTTACTACCCAGTGAATGATACAAAAAACACTTCTCTTTATGAGAAATACAAAGCCTTGGCAGACAAAGAAACAAATGTCGTATTTGGAGGCAGACTTGCAGAATACAAGTATTATGATATGGCACCAATAGTTGAGAGAGTGTTGAATTTATCCAAAGCAAACAATCTTTAAAACAAACAATTATGAGTCAAAATACATTCTTAAATCAAGTCATTGTTTGGAGTGAAGACAAAAAAGTCATCTCTAGCTCAAAAGCACGCATAGATATAGTACATATATGCAAAGATAAAGGCTTTAGTTTTGTTGATGTTGAATTTAAGAAAAATACCTTTGCACCACTGAGAGCTTGGTTTAAATTGGTAGCCTTTATGCGCTCTGTCAGGAAGATAAAAAACGGGGATATGGTTTGGCTTGATTTTCCAACATATTTTTCTGTTATAACATTCTTTTTACTTTCAAAGCGACTACACAAGAAACATTGCACTCTTTGTTTTGTTGTTCATGACATAGAAAGCATACGTTACGGCAGAGACATAAAAGAAGACATCCGTTATCTCAACCTTGCAGATAAAATAATAGCCCACACAGAAAATATGAAACAGCTCTTGCAAACAAATGGTTGCACAAAAGAGATTGAAACCATGGGTTTATTCCCTTATATTGCAAGTGATGAATATGAAAGCCAAAGCAATATGCTTGAAAATAAGAATATGGTGGCTTTTGCTGGCAACCTCACAAAAGGGGATTTTATTCCTTTACTTTCCAAAATGCATTTTAGTTATACGAATTTTCGGTTCTATGGTTTGAAAAGCAATCTTACTTTTGATAAAACAAAGGGTATGGAATATATGGGCAAGTTTTATCCCGACAATGTCTCTGCCATCAAAGCCGGTTGGGGACTTGTGTGGGACGGGGTCAGTACAGAAACTTGCAGCGGTTGGTTAGGCGAGTATCTAAAATATAATTCACCTCACAAATTGTCTCTATATATTGCAGCAGGTATTCCTGTTATTGTTTGGGAACAGTCAGCTTTTGCTTCTTTTGTAAATGAAAAGAATATTGGTATAACAATCTGTGCTCTCAAAGAGATAGATGACAAACTAAAAGCTATCAGCCCAGAGGCTTACTCCCTAATGCTTCAAAACGTAAGAGTGCAAAGTGCAAAGCTTCGCAAGGGGGGCACTTTTGCAGATATAATAGATAAATATGCATCAAAGAAAGTCTAAAGCCAAACAAAGCTTTAGAAAATTCTTTCAGTCAAAGAGCTTTGTAATAATGGCATTATTGAATAGCAATAACCGTATTATTGAGCTCCAATAATGCCATTATTGTAAAGCTAAAACAAAGACTCATTTTCCTAAAACTTTGTTTTGTATTTTCATTTCTTTGTTTAGCTTTACTAAAAGAAAGTTCCTTAATCCTTTTTAACATATTTCAGTGTCAGCAGGTTCATTGCGTTGGTGCCTAAGCAATGAATATTTTTTTGACAAAAGCGAAGCACTTGGTCATAATAAAGCACCACCACTGGCGCAGAGCTCATTAAAAGATTATTCATTTGCTTGTAGATTGCATTTCTTTTATTTATGTCTGTCTCTTTTATGGCTTTCTCATACAAAGCGTCATAGGCTTTTGAGGAAAAATGAGTGTAATTTGGTCCTGCAGGAGACAGATTCTTTGAATAAAAGAGTGAAAGATAGTTTTCTGCATCTGGGTAATCTGCTATCCATGAGCCACGAAACCAAAGACTCTTTCCCTGAGCTATTTGCTCGCGTAAAGCTCCCGGAGGATTGACATCAACCTTTACTTTTATGCCACAGAGTCCCTCTTGCTCTTGAATATAACGACAAAGGTCTAGATAAGACGATGTTGTTGAAAGAGTAATTGATGGCAAGCCTTGTCCATTAGGATAGCCAGCTTCTTTAAGCAACTGCTTTGCTTTTTGAGGGTCGTATGTGTATATATTTTGATTGTCATATCCTCCTAAGGAAGGCGGTATCATTCCTTGCTGACCAGCTATGCCTATATTGTTTCTCAGATATTTTATCATCTTTTGGCGGTCAAAAGCATAATTGATTGCTGCCCTAACTTTAGGATTTGAAAGTGGATTATTTTTGTCTTTACTATCCAAATAGAAACCCAAATACTCCACATTTAAATAAGGAGATGTAAGCATAATAACCTTGTCAGAGTACTTTGGTTGTAGCTTTCCGCTATGAGTGAGCAACTCATCTTTGTAATTAGCGTCTATTCCACTCATAAAGTCTATATTCCCCTTCACAAATTCAAGAAAAACACTCTGTTTATCAACAATAAACGATATGTTGACAGCAGAAAGATAAGGTAAATGTGTGCCATTGGCATCTTTTTCAAAATAGTGTGGGTTTTTCAAAAGCACAAGTTTGACTCCTTCTTTCCACATTTTAAAATAAAAAGGTCCAGTGCCTATTGGATTACTTCGGAAATCCTTACCATAAGATATAACTACTTCCTTTGGGACAACAGAAGCGTAAGTCATTGAGAGCAATGAAAGAAAAGGAGCAAAAGGTTGTGTGAGTTTTATCTGCAAAACGCTGTCTGAAAGGGAGCAAAAAGCATATTTGCCATTAGTCTTAGCCACGCAGTTGAATATCCATTTGCCAGGCGAAAGCACTTTGTCATCTACAATACGCCCAAAGCTATAAACAAAATCCCCTGCCACCACTCTGCGCGAGTGATTTGGGGTTTTAAATAAAGGACTTGTATGAAAATAGACATCACTTCTTAAATAAAAAGTATATGTTTTACCATCAGAAGAAATATTCCAACTCTTAGCAATACAAGGCTGAACATTAAGTGAGCTATCTAACTGAACCAAACCATTATAAAGCTGATTGTCCGCCCATATCATTGCTTGATCTTTTGCCATTGCAGGGTCTAAAGAAGAAATTCCAGCACTTTCATTATAGCGAAACACTGTTTCACCATTTGGAATCTTTGTTTTTGAACACGCAAATAAAAAAAGGATTATTGCTATTAAAGAAATATATCTTGCCAACCTTGCCATAGAGCAGAGTTTTCTAAGATTTTATTGTATCAAAGTTCTTTCCAAAAACGCCTTGCGTCTTGGCAATGGAGATAAAGCTATTTGAGTCTATTTCTTTTATTATCTTCATTATTTCTACTTTATCCTGCTTTCTTGCTATGACAACAAGCACCTGTTGTTCTTTCTTGCTATACCAACCATAACCATTAAGCAAAGTTACTCCTCTTTTAACTCTTGAGCCTATTGCATCAGCTATTTCTTTGTTTTTTGAGGAGAATACCATTATTTGATAAGCTTGTTTGTAACCTTCAATAGTTAAATCCAATACATAAGCAAAAACAATCATAACAATATAACCATAAACTATATTATCTATCTTTGCTCCCGGCACAAATATGAAAGAAGATGCCACAATAAAGATATCAATATACAAAATAACCATACCAGGGCTTATGTCATGATATTTATTTACAATAAGTGCGATAATATCTGTTCCTCCTGAGTTACCACCGTTATTAAATGTTGTTCCAATACCCACACCTGCAATACCAGCACCCAAGATTGCACACATAAAAGATTCAAGGTTTGAGACATCAACATAATTCTGTATATGAACGATCTGTTGCCAAAATATGAAAGCAAAAGAAGCCACAATAATTCCAAACAAAGTATTTAGTCCAAACTTCAAACCTAACATTCTTAAACCTATGACAACTAACACAGAGTTTATAAGGAAGTTGCTAACACCAATAGGCACACCTAAAGCCAAGTATATAATAGAAGCTACACCAGCAACACCACCACCAACAATATGTTTTGGGATAAGAAAAACGCACCAACCAAATGTGTAAGCAAACAGCCCTAAAACAATTACAAAGTACTGAAAAAATACTTTCTTATAATTTATCTTCCCTGTGTTTATTTTAATCATAACTTACTTTAATTAGGATTTATAACATTACTTCCAATTTAGTGTTCTCAAGAAGTTTGCAAGGGTCTCACCTCTTAAGTCCTTAGCTATTATGTTTCCATTTTGGTCTATTAGAATGTTGCTTGGTATGGCCTCTAACTTGTAAAGCTTAGATGCAATACTATTCCAGCCCAAAAGGTCTGAAACATTTGTGTATTTCAATCCGTCATTGTTTATTGCTTGTATCCAACGAGCACGGTCTGTGTCCAAGGATACTCCCAAAACATCAAAGCCCTTGTCTTTGAAATCTCTATAAGCAGCAACCACATACTTGCTTTCATTTCTGCAAGGAGTACACCATGAAGCCCAAAAATCAACTAAGACATATTTTTTACCTTTCAAAAAATCTGATAGTTTTACATCTGTTCCCTCAACATTAGGTAGAGTAAAATCAATGTATTTATTGTATGTTGCATCTTGGGTTTCCTTTGAGCCTAATTTATCAATATAGTCTTCAAGTATCTTATATTGATACATTCTCTTTGCAGAGCCATCAAGAGAATTAAATATCTCTTTAAGTTCATTGTCTTTCAAGTAAGGAGCTAAATAAGATGAGATAAGCAATGGAGCATAAAATGTTGTAGGGTCTGTTTGGACGCTATTCAAAAGACATTGCATTGGATTCTTTTCTCTGTTGCAACCAGCAATTACACTATTGTAAATATCTTGTTTTGCACTTCCCTTGATTACAACATTATCCAAGGCATCTTTTTGACCAGTTATAGAGACTTTGTCATTGTCTATGAAGAAAGAAATATCACCATTTTTCACTGGCAAAGTCAACTGTGCCATGCAAACAAAATCGACACTGCCTTTGAACACAAATTTTCCGTCTTTTATTGGTGCTGTAAAGTTCTTTTTCATTCCATTCTTCAGGAAAAGTGTCAATTTAGCCTCCCCGTCTGGCAAAGCGGCAATATTACCTTCTATTTTGTATCCATCAGAAGTCAAATAATTCTCCAAAAAGCTCATTAACTGCTCACCTTTTAAGTTTTTAGCCAATATATTTCCCTTACTATCCACAAGCACATTTGAAGGTATTTCTCTGATTAAGTATTGCTCTGCTACTTTGTTTTGCCATTGTTTCAGGTCGCTAACTTGTTCCCATGTCAAGCGGTCATCTTTAATGGCTTTGAGCCAACGCTCTTTGTCATTATCCAAAGACACTCCCAAGATATTAAAACCATATTGATTGTATTTGTTGTAAGCAGCAACCACATTTGGATTTTCCTCTCTGCAATCCTTGCACCATGAAGCCCAAAAGTCTATTAGTGTACATTTCTTGCCACGAATATATGAGTAAAGATTGATATTTTGCTTCTTAGTGTTGAGCATTGTAAAGTCTGGAGCACGATTGCCCGTTGCCAAAGAGCGCAAAAGGTCTTGTCTTTGACGCAAATGAATATAATGATAAGTCTTTGTGGCAGGCTTTTTCAAAGTATTTAGCGTGCGATAAAGTTCTTCATACTGCCAATTATAACACAAGAAAGATGAAATTATATCTGCACAAAATATATCCTCTGGATTGTTTAACACCCAATCGTTTAAACGTTTCAGATGCACGTAATAGTCTTCATTTCCCACAGGAGTAACTAAACTTAACCACCTTTGAGTCTCTGGAGAGCCCTTTATGCTTATGTCATCGGCTTTTGTACCTTTTATTTCTATTTCATAAGTGGCTGGTTCAAGGTAAATACGATAACTTCTGAGTCCATTAACTGTCAAAAGTGCTGGTATTTTTTCCTCTATTGCAGAAATAAAATGAAACTTACCTTTATTCAAATAACAAGTATCCACTCTCTCATTGCCGTCACAGAAATAACTTCTTAGTGTTACAAAACCTGTTTGCTCACCCCTCTGTCCTTTGATTGTGCCGTTAATTGTGTATCCTTGACCAAAAGGTATACTTTGAGCACAAAGGATATTTGTCTGTGCAAATGCAAATAATATTGCAACGATTGCAAATAATGTCTTGATTGTTCTCATATTCTAATATCTAATATTTTTGCTTTTTAATTCTCTTTGAACATCTCTACGAGAGTCATTTTCTTTTATTGTCTGGCGTTTGTCAAAAAGATGCTTTCCTTTGCAAAGCGCTATTTCTAATTTCGCATATCCTCTCTCATCAATATAAAGTCTCACCGGCACAATAGTCAAACCTTTTTCCTTTGTTTTGGCCTCAAGTTTTCTAAGTTCAGCCTTATTCAAAAGAAGTTTTCTTTCTCGCTTAACATCATGGTTATAGTAAGAGCCAAATCTGTATTGTGAGATATGAAGATTTAAAACCCAAAGCTCTCCTTTAGTAAAAGTACAATAAGAATCCGTGAGGTTGCATTTGCCTTCTCTGATACTCTTAATCTCTGTACCATAAAGTACAATCCCCGCAGTGTAAGTCTGCAAAAAGAAATATAAAAATCCCGCTTTCTTATTCTTTATCTCCATAAAAACACCTCTATATACGCCTTAGGTTTCTGTATTACTATAAGAGTGCAAAGATACAACTTTTACTGAATTTATTTGCATAGAATTGTTTCTTTATTCTATCAAAATAAAACGAAGATTCGTTGCGCTAAAACAAAGAAATAAAAATTTATTTCTTTGTTTTAGTAAGACAAGAGTATTTTTGATTATGATTTATGTCCTTTATCGACTATATTATTCTTATAAAGAGGATGATACAAAGCTAGAGTCTCTTGCAAATGCTCTGTATCCAGGTTTGTATATATTTGTGTGCTTTGGACAGAAGCGTGTCCCATCAATTCCTTCACACTCATTATGTCAGCACCTGCAAACATAAGTTCTGTAGCAAAAGAATGTCTCAGAGTGTGAGGGTGAATATTTTTCTTAATCCCTGCTTTTGCTCCCAATTCTTTTATTGCCTGAAAAGCGGCTATACGTGTCAAATGACCTCCATTGTGATTGAGAAAAATATACTCTTCATTGCCTTTTGTAGGCAAAACATGCGAGCGAGAATTTTCCCAAAAAAGCCCTGCCAATCTAAAAGCCTCTTTATGCAAAGGCACCCAACGCTCTTTATCTCCTTTGCCTATGACATGAATTAAACCCTCTTGTGGATAGAGGTCTTTCTTTTTCAAATTCAAAGCCTCACTAATACGCAATCCTGCACCATAAAGAATTTCTATTAGCAGATTTGTCCATTCCCCCTTGTATGTACTGCGATCTATTGCTGCTTGCATTTGGTCTATTTCTGCATTTGACAACACCACTGGCAAACGCTCGTCCATGCGAGGCAATTCAATCTTTTCTGTGGGGTCAATAGCAATTTCATCTTCCAAAATAAGATACTTGAAAAATGAACGAATACCCGAGATAAGTCTCTTTTGCGAAGCTATTTTCAAGACAGTCTCATCTTCATTTGTGGTTTTAGAGACTTGATTGTTTATTTGGGTGATAAATTCTTGTAAATGAGAGTAAGTAATGTCTTTGACTGACAAATGAGGGTAACTTTCATCTAAAAAAGAAAAGAGTTTTTTACAATCACACAAATAAGCCTCGGAGGTATTTCTTGAAAAGCCTCTTTCCAAAATAAGATACTGTGTAAAACCTTTAATATATTGGTCAAACAAACTCACTTAGCAATTAAATAAAACTATTTCTTACTAGCTTTTTTCTTCTGAACAGAGTAGCCAAAAAAGCCTAACCGCTTGCCCATAGAGTAATACTTACCATGAGAATAAGCCATTAGCTTTGCCTTTTCTAAACTAAATTCTCCAGTAGCTTTGTCTATGTATTTGTCATCACAATTCACATTCACAACTCTTGCTATGAACATATCATGTGAACCTAAGGATTTAATTTCTTCAACCTTACATTCTATACTCAAAGGACTTTGAGCAATGGAAGGAGCTGAAACAACAGTGGATTCTATTGGTGTAAGATTCTTTTCAATGAATTTATTGTAATCTCTACCACTTCTGACTCCGCACCAATCAGTAGCCTCTGCTAATTCTTCGGTTGTTAGATTCAAAACAAACTCTTTTGTTTCACAAATAATGCTATGACACAAACGTGAAGGGCGAATAGAGACATAACACATTGGAGGCTCAGAACAAATTGTTCCAACCCATGCGGCAGTCATTACATTATAGTTATCTATAGTATCTCCACAAGACACAAGCACTGCAGGCAATGGATATATCATTGTACCTGCCTTAAAATTTATTCTTGACATAATATGATTCTAATTTTTATTAAAACAATGCTGTATTTTCTCGGGGACAAACTGCTTTACATCGCCTCCAAAAGCAAGTATTTCCCTAACGAAAGAGGAAGAGACAACTTCATAATCTGTTTTTGTCAAAAGAAATATGGTCTCAAGCTCTGCGTAAAGCTTTTGATTTATTAGAGCAAGATTCTTTTCATACTGAAAATCTACAGAGTTTCTTAAACCTCTCAAAGCATATTTGGCTCCTTTTTGCTTACAAAAATCCACAAACAAACAAGAGAACTGACATACCTCTATTTTTTCTTGAGCATCAAAAGTTTCATGCAAAAAATCAAGTCTTTGCTCTATGGTAAAATATGTTTTCTTAGCAATATTGTCTCCTATTGCCACAATTATTTTGTCAAACAAAGGCAAAGCTCTTTGCACCACATCCTCATGTCCAATAGTCAGAGGGTCAAACGAACCTGCAAAAACAGCTATTCTTTCATTCATATGCTAATAAATATCTCGTTTTATATTGCGGTCAAGCTCTGTAGACAATCTTTCATTTATAACATAAATCAAACGGAAAGAAAGCGAACTATTATAAAAGTTTCTTGTCCATGAATAATAGTCTGAATTAGTTGAAGGCAAGCCATTGAAATATCTAACATTGCTTCTAATTGGCATGCGAGGACAAGTAATTTGATAACGAACATTGAATTTCAAACGCTCCCAAATTCTGAAACGAACATCAAACAACAAAGAGAAATCACTCTTGTTAAAGTCCTTGACTGTACTCATATCTGGATAATCCATAAAATGAATAGTGTCTGCAGGCAAGCCCCAATTTTCTTTACTATTGACTAAAGCAGAATATTGTAAACCAAAACCAAAAGTCAATCCCCCAAGTCTATCTTCATAATGAATAAGAAATGGAATAGAGACATAATCTAAACGAGTATTATATTGAAAAGGGTCTCCACTTTCCTTTGCTCCCATTTGGTTGTAAAGTACTTCCATACTCATTAAAACATTTTTTTTCTTGTTCAGTGGAGCCATAGCTCCCAAACCTGCATTTAGTCCTATGCGATTGAAACCATAGACTTGGTCTCCATTGATTTGTGAAAGGTTCCCTCCCACAATAACCATTCCTTTAAATATCTGTGCATTTGTTTTGCAAGGCAAAAACAATGCAACACATATTGCAATAGGCAAAAACAAATATATTCTTTTCATTTAATTGTATTTGTGTTTATATACTGTTATTCCATACTCATATTTGTGTAAGACAAAACGCCTCAAAGCAAAGTTTTAGTATAACAAATGCCTCTTAAACTTGACATAAAAAAAACATCTTACACTCCAAATAAAAGACTGTAAGACATTTTTTCGGAAAAAATACTTTCAATTATTTTTTACCCTTTTTGAGATTTTTCAACTCAGCACCTGCTTTAAACTTAACAACTTTCTTAGCTGCTACTTTAATGCTCTTACCAGTTCTTGGATTGCGAGCTGTGCGTGCAGGTTTGTCTAATACTGTGAAAGAGCCAAAACCAATAAAGCTCACTCTCTCACCTGCTTGTAATTTTTCTTTCATAACTGAAAGGAAAGAATCATAAGCTGCTGCTGATTGTTTCAAATTTAATTCTGCCTTTGCAGAAATCAAATGGATAAAGTCATTCTTTGTCATCTCGGTTGAATTTTTAAATGATTAAATGAATAATATGGTGCAAATATATAACAAATAACATTAAGTACAAGCATTTTGCCAAAAAAAATCAATTTTTTTTACTTAGCCTGCCAATTTTCCTTTATTCTCAATCCTCTCAAAAAATCATTCGCACTCATTTCTCTTTTTCCACTTTGTTGTAAATCAATAATTTGAATAAAACCATCAGGACAAAAAACTCTTATACCTTCCTTTAAATCAGCTATAAGCGTTCCGCACTTTTTTTTGTGAGAAAAAGAAACAAATTTTGCCGAAAAAACCTTTAGATTTAACTCTTCAGCAGTGTTTTGATTCAAAAAAACAGCCTTTGCACAAGGCGCTGGAACCAGTCCACGCACCAAATTTACTATTTGTTCTCCGCTTTTCCCCCAATCTATTTGTGTTGTTTGTGAGAAAATTTTTGGTGCTGGACAAGCCTCTTGCCCAAGATTGCTTTGTGCTATAGTTGTAAATTTGCCACTCTCTATTGCCTTTGCAGTTTTGACAACCAATGTTGCCCCCAAAAGCATTAGTTTATCATGCAATGAGCCAAAATTATCCTCAGGTGTTATATCTATTGACTCTTGATAGATAATTTCGCCCTCATCTATTTTATCATTCAATAAAAATGTGCTAACTCCGGTTTTGGTTTCACCATTTATTATAGCCCAATTTATTGGTGCTGCACCTCTGTAGCGTGGCAACAGAGAACCATGCAAATTAAAAGTCCCCAATTCAGGCATTGCATAAACAGCCTTTGGCATCATTCTGAAAGCAACAACTATTTGCAAATCTGCTCTCCACTCTTTGAGTTGTGAAAGAAACTCTTGACTTTTCATATTCTCAGGTTGCAAGAGTGGAAGATTATGAGCCAGAGCATAATCCTTGACAGCAGTTGTACAAACCTTATGTCCTCTGTTTGCTTGCTTGTCTGTGGCAGAGACAACCCCAACCACATTAAAACCTGCCTGCAATAGAGCATCAAGGCTACAGACTGCAAAATCAGGTGAGCCAAAAAATACTATTCTCATACTTTATATATTGACTTTTTTTAAAGTGAAGCCATTTTCAAGGCTGTAACGGCTGCCTCAACGCCTTTGTTTCCCCAATTTCCACCAGCTCTTGCTTGAGCTTGTTCCATAGTGTTTGTTGTTAGAACTCCAAATATTACTGGAATATCTTTTTTCAAACTAACCTCCATTATGCCACGAGAAACAGCTGAGCAAATAAATTCAAAATGCCTTGTCTGTCCTTGAATTACACAACCAAGACACAAAACAGCGTCAAAGCGTTTCTTGTCTAAAAGTTTAGCAGCTCCAAAAGGCAACTCAAAACTACCGGGTACATACTGAATATATATATCCTTCTCTTCTACTCCGTTTTCTTCAAGTGTGGCAACTGCTCCTTGTAATAATTTTTCTGTGATTTCGCTATTCCATTCAGCGACTACGATTCCAAATATTCCATCTTTACCCGACGGAACCTCATCTTTATTGTAAGATGATAAGTTTTTCAATGCTGATAACATTTCTTTTTTCTATACTTATTTGTTTATTGTTGTTATTGTAACGTTTATCTGACCCTTATTCGTGTATTTGGCTTTAAATTTAAGTCTTCCAAGCCATTCATTTCCATAATTTGTTTTACTGTCAGATTAAATTTATCTGCTATTTTTTCAATAGTATCTCCTTGTTTAACCACCCAATAACGCCAGGTTGTTTTGTCCTCATTGTTTATCACAACCATATTCTTAACTGGCTCATTTCCACCCTTTGCAAGCATTGTATTATTAAACTTTGGAGCATAACGAGAAGCAAAAGAATAGTATGGCTTGCCAGCAAAAGTCTTATTCACCTTAACCATGGAAGTCATTTTTTGCTTGCGTGTTATTTGCTTTTCTGCTCTTTCTATTCCAAAATATGTTTTATCTATATTGATAAAGTCAGCCTTAAGGGTTCTGTTTTTCATATCCAATATCCACTCTGGGTCAAAAGTCTGATAAAGACATCTGCACTCAAAATGTAAGTGAGGACCGGTTGAAAAACCAGTATTTCCACTGTATCCTATTATGTCCCCTGCTTTCACCTTTTGCCCAACCTTAACTATTATTTTGTCCAAGTGTCCATACAAAGTTTCAAGATTGTTATAATGTCTTATGAGAATCATTCTTCCATAACCTCCATTAACCTGAGCCACTCTTACCACACCGTCAAATGCTGCATAGACTTTCTCTCCTATATTCATTGCAATATCCAAACCAGTGTGAGGTCTATTCCACCGCCAACCATAAGGTGAAGATTTTGAGCCATGGTCACAAGGAAAATGGAAACATCTATCATGCTTATGGTCAATCAATCGTATTTTCAATTCATCAGGAAATTCTCCAAAATGAAAAGAAGTCATTTTGACTTTATTTGTACACCAAGTATTATTATATAGTGTTTGACAAGGAGCATCTTTTATCTCTGTAATATTAGCCTTTTCATCTGCATCTTGCAACTCTTCCTTTACTATTGTTGTGGTGTCATACACATACTTTTGCACAATTTGCTTTACAGTCTGTTGCGTTCTGAATATTGTATCTGCTTTTGGCAAAGAGGCTACTTGTAGTTTTGGATTACGTTTTTGTTGATAAACCTCAAATAAAGAATCTGCTATTTGACGATTTCGAGAACGCATAGTATTAACGTTCTGCTCATTTTGGGAAAAAGCAAAACAAGGCAGTGCGAATACTAACAATATTATCATTAAAACTTTTAGTCTCATCAAGTTTTATTATACAAAATTATCGTATTTGAGTTTTGAAGTGGCAAAGATAATAATTTTCTTGTAAATTCAAACCATCAAAATCATTTATACGCACTTTTGTATTAATATTTATTTCAACAGAGTTGTTACATCTAAGGTAGAAATTCGCTCCAATTCCTTATTATTGGTGCAATCTACACTGGCAAAAATATGAGCCATGATATTCAACTTAGGGTTATTAATCAATCTCAGTTCTAATATGTTAGAGAATTGTTTTTCTAGTTTTTCAACATCTAAAAGGGGATTTTTTACCCCTTGTGGTTTTTCTATGATTGAGAAATAATAAGTTTTGTCTTCTTTACCTTTCCACATAGAAGAGTAATCAGGAGTCTTACCTTCAAAGAAATATGTCAATGGGTGCTCACCAGTTATATAGCAAAGCAACTCATTTAAACACATTCCAGTGAAACGCAGTGGGTTAATCTCTATTGGTATAATTTTATTTCCCGCTGCTCTCATTTCTATATGAACAGTAATATTGTTAAGGTGTAAAACACTGTTCAACTTAGCAATATAAGTGGTAAATTGCTCCAAATGAAAATCAAATAATTCTTTATTTGTCAAATACAATCTGTCGCTAACGTCTTTTGAAGAGGAAAAACGATGCTCAAAAATATTGACAATATTAGGTTTATAGTCTTTGAAGAACACATCTACAGCAAACTCAGTTCCTTTTATATATGACTCAATAAGAAAACGTCCGTCACCCACAACAGTATTTGGAAAAAGTGAAGACAAAGCCTTAAAGTTCTTTTCAATATCAGTTAGAGCCTCTTTCCAATCCTTTTCATTTTCAATAGTATAAACTCCTGCACTCAAAAAGCCTACAGAAGGTTTGAGCACAAAAGGCATCTGAATTTTAGAGACATCAAAAGTAAACAAATCTGCATACTTAATTTCTTGAAAGACAAACCCCTCATACATATTTGCACAAGCCTTTCTGAAAGCATACTTATCTTTCAATAAACTAACCTGAGAGAGCAATTCTTTGCCACTAAGTATTGAACATACCCTATCCAAAGCATATTCTGAAACAGTATAGAGCTTTGGCTCTCTCATTGCTTCATACCCAGCTCTAAACGAGCTATCATCAATTAAATTAAGGTGTGAATGTTGCTCTTTTCTGCTGTGTGCAAAATCATTATCTAAAACTGGTATTTGAGTTTTTTCAAGGTAATTGAGCAATAACTCTGAAACGTAAGGTTCTTCTAACACTATCATTTGAATGTATTTAATATTTTTCGCAGTGCAAAGGTAACAAAATAAAACATATAAAAAGCAAAGAAGAGAAAAGCCCTTAGACTCTTCCCTTCTTAAATATATGTAGAATAGACGTATATATTAGTCGTTAAAACGAATATTTGTCATTGTCTTTTCACAGTAGTGGCATTGCAATTTTAAAGGATCTTTAGAAACTACATCAAATTTTGTTGTTATAGTCTCTTGATTTGTTATGCAGTTAGGATTTATACACTTTACTATACCCTCTATTGCATCAGGAATCTTAACCGCGTGTTTTTTCACAACCTCGTAGTTTTTGATAACTATCAGTGTTGCTGTTGGAGCCACAAGAGCTATTTTGTTTATCTCTTTTTCTTGGAAAAACTTGTTTCTAACTTTAACTATACCTTTTTTGCCATATTTTTTGCTGTCAAGATTTATGCCCACAAGCACCTCATCATCATAGCTTTCAAGTCCAAGAATATTTATTACTTGCAAAACTTTACTTGCTGGTATATGGTCTATCACTGTGCCATTTTCTATGGCTGAAACAACTAATTCTGTTTTTGATTTATTTGTCATTGTATTTTCCTCCTTTTGATTTAATTTATTCTTTTACTCCAAGTATTGCAGAAATAAGAGCCTGACGAACATACACTCCGTTTTGTGCTTGTTGGAAATAGTAAGCATAAGGAGTAGCATCAACATCTGTAGCTATTTCATTCACTCTTGGAAGTGGGTGCAAAATACGCATATTCTCTTTACAACCTTGAAGCATTGAAGCCTTGAGGATATAACAATCTTTCACTTTCTCATATTCCAATGGGTCTGTGAAACGTTCTCTTTGAATACGTGTCATATATATAATGTCTGCAAAAGGTATGACAGCATCCAGGTCTCTGTATTCTGTGTATTTGAGGTGAGACTTTGTTACATGATTCTTCACTGGCTCTGGCATCATAAGTTCTTCTGGAGAAACAAAGTGGAAAGTAGCCCCAAAATTACACATAGCCTGAACAAGTGAATGCACTGTTCTGCCATATTTAAGATCTCCCACCATTGCTATTTGTAGATTTTCAAGTGTGCCTTGTGTCTTGTAGATAGAATAAAGGTCAAGCATACATTGTGTTGGATGCTGGTTTGAACCATCACCTGCATTGATAAAAGGTACTGAGGCTACCTCTGAGGCATAACGTGCAGCTCCTTCGCTTGGGTGACGCATAACGATAATGTCTGAGTAAGAAGAAAGCATCTTGATAGTATCGTGCAAACTCTCTCCTTTTGAACGAGATGTGGCAGCAGGATTTGAGAAACCTATCACCTTGGCTCCCAGCTGTGATGCTGCACTCTCAAAACTCAAACGCGTACGAGTGGAAGGCTCAAAGAATATTGAAGCCACCACCTTGTCGTGTAAGATGTTTTGCTTTGGTTGTTTTTCAAATTCAGAAGCTATACGCAAAATGTGCATATAATCCTCTTTGGTGTAATCGGTGATTGAAATTAAATTTTTACCTTTTAAACTTGACATAACGCTTATTGTGTGTTTAATTATATTGTTTCTTTGTTTTATCGATTTATTTCTTCGTTTTATTCTGTTAAATCTTTGTTTTAGCAAATTATTTCTTTGTTTTATTTATCCGTTTGTTTCAGCCTTAATTTGATGTGTAAGCAAAAAAAAAACGACTAAACAATGAATTTAGTCGTTTTCAAAAAATCAAAATATCTGTCTCTGTTAAAGAGACCTTTAAATTATAGTCCTTGTGTTGTCTTTTGAGCATAGTTTTTCTCATTTTTATTGTCTGCAAAGATACTTCTTTTTTCTCTCATACAAATATTTTGAAGCAAAAATTTTGAACAAATTTATTAACCACCCCTATTTCTTATTTCTTTCCAAGATGTTGCTTAGCCAAAGCATGATTTGGTCTTAGAGCAAGAACTTTTTGAAAATCGGCTTTTGCCTTGTCTTTTTGTCCCATTCTCTCGTAAGTTATGCCACGATTAAAGTAAGCTTGATAGAATGTCGAGTCGCATGCAATAGCTTTTGTAAAGCAATCCAAAGCATCTTTGTAGTCTTTTTTATTCACCAAATTTATGTAACCCACATTGTGAAGTGCATCTGCATGTCTAGGGTTTATCATAAGAATCTTTTGATATGTATCCAATGCTGTTTGTATCATATTATGGTCTTGATAAAACAAAGCCAAAGCATACATTGCATTAGTATTCTTAGGGTCTATATTTATAGCACTATTCAAATACTCTATTGCCAGTCTATCACCTTTTAGTGCATAGAGCAAACCCAATTCTTCGTAAGGTTGTTCATAATCTGATTTGTATTCAATAGCTGTCTTGTAATCTGCAACAGCGTGAATAGTATCACCTTTCTCTTTCAGCGCCCAACCCCTCAGATAGTAGGCTGTTGGATTGAGTTTATCTATTTTCAAAGCCTCATTGATATTGAACATTGTCTTGTCATAGTCTTTGAGCAAAAGACTTATTTCGGCAATTTTCAAATATGCCTCAGTGCTTTTAGGGTCTATTTTCAAAGCATCTTGCAAAGCAGAAAAAGCTAGTGTAGTCTCATTTGAAGCAAACAACACATCTGCTTTACGAATATAATATTTGACCTGTTTCGGATTTAGTCCAATGGCTGTTTGAATATCTGTCAAACTCTCACGACTCTTGCCTTTGTCAAGCAACACCTTACTACGAGCATAGTAAAGTTCTGGATTCTTGTCATCTTTTCTAATCTTAGCATCTAAGAGAGCCAAAGCATCTCCTTTTGTATTTATATTTGTATCTTTTTTAGAACAAGCCACAGAAGAAAAAAGCAATAAAACGACAAGGGCTATCTTTACAAATCTACTCATTATCATCAATATTTATGTTACATATACTATAGTTTGGCACACTTTATGCAAATCAATTTTGTTTATAAAAGTGTTTGCAAAGGTACTAAATATTACAGAGACTGACACACAAGAGATTTTTTTTGTAGAAAAATATTGTCATCTGAGAAATTATTTTTATCTTTGCGGCGCAAAAGACAAAAGAATTTTTAACCAAAACAATCTGCTTATAGAATAGGAACTGATACTTTTTTTAATTTACTAACTTAAATTTTAGGAGGGCATTCCTATGATGTATGACAAATTAAATGATAATGAGCTTGTAGCCCTATACAAGAGTGGAGACGCAAAAGCTTTTGAAATTTTGCTTTCACGCAATCAGCAAAAGGTTTTTAATTACATTTATGCCTTAGTTAAAGACAAGGCGCTGGCTGATGATATATTTCAAGACACCTATATTAAAGTTATAAACACCCTGCAAAATGGTGCTTACCACGATGAGGGTAAATACATTCAATGGGTTATGCGTATTGCTCATAATTTAGTAATTGACTATTATCGCAAGAATCAGCGTTTCCCTATCATGAGAACAGATGAATCATTTGATATATTTGATTTCATTGATTCTCGTGAAGAAAGTGTAGAACAAAAAATCATAAAAGACCAAACACATTCTGATGTAAAACGCTTGATAATGATGTTACCAGAAGAACAAAGAAAAGTTTTAGTTATGCGTCATTGGGCTGATATGTCTTTCAAAGAAATTGCTGACAGAACAGGAGTAAGCATCAACACTGCCTTGGGCAGAATGCGTTATGCACTCATAAATATGCGCCGTTTAGCCGAAGAGAATTCTGTGGCTTTACAATTCTAAGAAAAGAAAAATCTCTTTTAATCGGTCATACAATAAAGTATTTGTTTTCTCGTTTTGAATTCAAGAAATGAGGTATAACAAATACTTTTTTTTATGGATAAAGATTACACTATTTTTGATTTATTAGACTTGTGGGAACAAGACCTTCAGAAGCAAGAGCCTTGTGATTACCAACCAAGTTGTCAGCAAGCACCAAGCCAAAAGATTATTTTGAATATTTTGTCTTATGCTAGTAGTTCATCTGTTTATTCTCCTACGCTTAAAAAGAATATCCAACTGCAATGGAACTAATAGCAGGACCATGCTCTGCTGAAACCCCCACTCAATTATTATCTGTTGCAAAAGAATTATCCCAAATAAATATTTCTTATTTTCGTTGTGGATTGTGGAAACCTCGTACAAACCCAGGTGGTTTTGAAGGTGTGGGAGCAAAAGGACTTGATTGGTTAAACCAAGTTCAAGCTCAATATGGGCTAAAAGTTGCAACAGAAGTAGCTTCACCAAAACATGTCGAACAGTGTCTAAAACACTCCATTGATGCTCTATGGATAGGAGCCAGAACAACCACTAACCCTTTTTCTGTACAAGAAATAGCTCAAAGTCTCAAAGGAACAGACATACCCATTTTTGTCAAAAACCCTTTAAATCCTGATATAAACCTATGGATTGGAGCCATTGAACGACTTAGCAATGCAGGTTTAAAACATATTAGTGCTGTGCATCGTGGTTTTTCCTTTGCAAACAATGGCATTTATCGTCAAACACCTTATTGGAAAGAAGCTGTGCAACTGAAAGTCCATTACCCTCAAATGAGAGTGCTTTGCGACCCTTCACACATAGCTGGGAAAAGAGAATTGGTGACTCAAGTGGCATTGCAAGCTATTCAATTAGGACTTGATGGTCTAATGATTGAAGTGCATTGCCACCCACAAGAAGCCCTCACAGATGCCTCTCAACAACTCTGTCCACAAGAATTTACAAGTCTTATTGAATGCATAAAACACTCTCAAAGCCACAAGACTAACACCTCATTGCTCTTAGGCGAATTGAGAAAAGAAATAGATGTTGTGGATTGGCAAATAATAGACCTTTTGCAACAGAGAATGAATATAAGCTCTCACATATCAACAATAAAAAAAGAAAACAATATACCTCTTTTGCAGATAACTCGCTTTCAACAAATGATGCAAGACAGATTAGCACAAGCCAAAGCACAAGACTTAAACCCCAAGCTAATAGAAGATATTTTTGAGTTAATACACTCTGAATCTTTGCGTATTCAGAACAAAGATACAAACGATTAAATATACATTATTATATATGAAAGACGCTATAAAAGAATTTGACGCCTACAGAGAAAAAATGAATACTGCCATTCTTTCTGCCGAAGGCAATACTGTGATAAAAAGAATATTCTCTGCTGATACTTTAGCATATAAAGACAGCTTTTTAGACTCTCGCACAAAAGAAATGTTAGGCTTGGTAGCCTCATTGGTTTTGCGTTGTGATGACTGCATAAAATATCATTTAGGCACTTGTTACAAACAAGGCATTAAGAGAGGAGAAATTTTTGAAATCCTTGGCATTGCTTGTCTTGTTGGTGGAACAATAGTTATTCCTGCCACACGTCGAGCAGTGGAGTATTGGCAAGCCTTAGAGGCACAAACAGAAGAATAATAACTAATATATGACCATATTTTATTTCACCTCCACAGGCAACTGCATGCATGTAGTGCGCTCCATTGGTGGCAGAACTTTATCAATACCTCAAGAGTTAGTATCAGAACAAAGGGAGTATAAAGATGATTCTATTGGCTTTTGTTTCCCTTGTTTCTATTGGGACACACCTCAAATAGTTAAACAATTCCTCAGACAAAAGAAATTCTCTGCCCAATACTTCTTTGCCATTACAACCTGTGGCACCACAGCCATGGCCTGCACAAACAACTTCTTTAATCTATGCAAAAGACTTGGAATAAGACTTGACTACATCAATCGCCTTGTTATGGTGGATAACTACCTACCCCTATTTGACATTGAAAAACAAAAGCTCTGTGAGCCTAAAAAACAAATAGAAACACATCTGGTACAAATAGTGGGTGATATCTTTCAGCGCAAGCACTACATCCACAAAATAGGACTACTCCCTTATCTTCTATCTAATCTATGCACTAAGATTGAATACGCTCTATGCCACAACAAAGACAATCACTATCGCCTCAACAGCAACTGCGTTGCTTGTGGATACTGCGTAAAGATTTGTCCTGTAAATAATATTAAGTTAAAAAATGGTAAGCCTCATTTCTTGCACCATTGTCAAGACTGCCTTGCCTGCATACATATATGTCCCAAAAACGCTTTACATGTAAGAGGCGAAAGAAGTTCAGCAAGATATATCAATCCAAATATAAACATCAAAGACTTACTTCCAATGTAAAGTGCGAGCCACACTGGCACTTTCGCATAGCTATGCCACAATGTAGGGGCGTAATGCTTACGCCTAATACAATAAACTATCAAAAATTAAAATCCTACCCAAAAAAATTAAACACACAAAGAAGGGATAACTTCACAATATATATGGTAGTATATTGTGATTATCTCTTCTGTTTAAAATCGGTATGTCGGTTTATTTATAGTAAAAGTACCGACCGATTTGTTAATAAACATTAAAATGTTAAGATATTTATTTGATTGATATCATGTGAATAATTATAATTTGTGATAATACAAGGCGTATGCAATACGCCCCTACAGAGGCGGCAATATACAAACATACACACATGTAAGGGCGTATTGCATACGCCCAATTATATACCATTACATAAACAAAAAGTGAAACAAAGAAATAATTTCACCAAACAAAGTTTTAGAGAAATAAACCTTTGTTTTCTTTACGCAAAACGCTGTTATTTTTTTATTGAGACTTCTTTTTGTATTATATGGCGTTCAATATTGAGTTGTATATATTGCCATTGATGTAGGGGCGTAATGCTTACGCCCACACAAATACCAAATAATCATTTTCCAATATTGGCGTATGCCTTTGCGTCTCTACATTTGTAACGCTATGCGGAAGTACTAGTGCGGCGACACAACCACTCTCTAATGTTTGACATCACAATATCTATTCTAATGTCAAAAGCCTCGCGTGTTGCATAACCTACATGAGGTACCAGCACACAGTTCTTGGCTCCAAGCAAAGGGTGTGTCTGTGGCAATGGAGGTTCAGACTCAAAGACGTCTATGCCTGCTGCAGCAATTTTGTCCTCATTCAGGTAGCGAGCCAATAGCTCTTGATTGACCACTGCTCCGCGAGCTGTATTTATTATCACTGCCGAAGGCTTACACATCTGTAGCTCTGCCTCTCCTATGAGGTGAAAAGTATTCTCTGTGAGTGGAGTGTGAATAGTTATTATGTCGCTTGTCATCATAAGCGTAGCCAATGGCACATAGGTAACGCCAATTTGCTTTACCTCTTGTCTTTCTGAACGTGAATAAGCCTGCACTGTGCAACCAAAAGCCTTTAATAAAGCACATACTTTTGTACCTATGCAACCAGTGCCAACCACACCAACAGTCTTACCACTTAACTGATTGCCTAAAAAATTGTTTCTTGTTCCTGAATGTCGTGTTTGCTTATCAAGAAAGGTGATACGACGATAAACATCTATCATCAAACCTATAGCAAGCTCAGCCACAGCTTGTGTGGCATAACCAGAAGCGTTTTTTATCTCTATACCCTTTTGCTTACAATAATCTGTATCTATATGGTCTATTCCTGTGAAAGCCACTGCAATAAACTTCAATTTAGGACATCTTTCCAATACTTCTTTTCTAAGTGGGATATTAGAGATTATCCCCACATCTGCATCACTCAAACGAGAGACTAACTCCTGAGGGTTTTCATTTCTGTTGTCATAAAAAACAAAATCATGTCCCTTAGAACTAAATTCGTCTGTTAATTCTTTTGCCAAAGAGGCGCTAATACCTATTGGTTCAGTGCATACTATTTTCATTGTTTTATTTCTGTTTTAATTTTTGCACTCGCAAAATTACAAAAATCACATCACTAACAGCATATATGATAATTTATTTGCATTTTTTTTAGAGTTAAAATAACTCTTTGGGTCAAAAAAATCATTTATTACAAATAAGTGATTTACAGTATATAAGAAGAATAAAAAACTTTTTTTTTCGTTTTTGGGGTGTTTTTTCAGAGAATTGTTCGTATTATTGCAATGTCAAAATAATTTTTTTAACCAAAAAAAGAAGATAGTTATGAACGTAAAACATTTATTATTAGGAATTGCTATCGTTGGTTTAATGGCAGCTTGCGGTAATAAAGCAGCTACAGAAACACCAGCAGAAACAGCAATGGAAACTCCTGTTGAAACAGTAACAGAAACTCCTGCTGCAACGCAAACATCTGAGCCTGCACAAGCTCCAGCTTCTGAAAAAAAAGCTGAAAAGGCTAAACCAACAAAGGCTGCAAAACCAGCTAAGACTACTAAAGCTGAGACTCCAAAGACTGACCCTTGTGAGAAATCAGTAGCAGAATATGAGTCTTTTGCAACAAGAATCAACACTGCTTACAAATCAAAAGGAACAGGTGCTGCTGCATTGAAAGAATATGTTGCTTTGAAGAAAGAAGCTCCTGCTAAAGAAGCTGCTATTAAGAGCTGCGCAGGGAATGAAACTTACAGGAACAGAGTTCAACATGCAATTATCAGTGTAAAGAAAGTTTTATAATGATTTTCATTTTAAACACATTTAAAGAGCTGTCAGAATAAAAACTGACAGTTTTTTTTATGCCATTATCAATACATTTTCCGTATCTTTGCATTAAATTTATACGTAATATGATGATAAGATATAAAAACATATTAGCCCTCTTGATTGTAATAGTAGCTTTTGCTGCATGTGCCTCAAAGGCAGACAAAAAACAAAACACAAAGCTCTCTGAAAAAGAACAATTTATTAACGACAAACTCTCTGCCATGTCTTTGGACGAAAAGATTGGTCAGTTAATTATCATTGCTTCTGACGCCAATAGTGATGGGTCTTACTCAAAAAAAATAGCATCTTCAATCAATAATGTAAAAGTTGGAGGCATATGCTTTTTCAAAGGCACTTCACAAGCAATTATTGATTTAAACAAGACGTACTCTGCAGCCTCTAAAACTCCTTTGCTCTTCTGCATCGACGGAGAATGGGGCTTGTCAATGCGCCTGACAGACGCTGTTACTTTTCCTCGTCAGCTTGCTTTGGGAGCTTCTAACAGCGAAGATTTAGTGTATCAAATGGGTAAAAATATTGCGCAACAATCCTCAGCACTAAATATTCATATAAATTTTGCTCCTTCAATAGACATAAATATCAATCCTCGTAACCCTGTAATTGGTACACGTTCTTTTGGTGAAGACAAAGACAAAGTGGCTCGTTTGGGTTGGGCTTATCTGCGTGGTATGCAAGAGAATGGAATCACTGGTTCCATAAAACATTTTCCTGGTCATGGAGACACAGAAACAGACTCACACAAAGGCTTGCCTGTAATCAATCACACTAAGGCTTTCATTGATAGTGTAGATTCTTATCCTTTCCGTTATTGCATTGACAAAGGAGCTCAAATAGTTATGGTGGGACACTTAGACGTGCCAGCCATTGGAGGCAAAGATGCCCTGCCTGCTTCCATAAACAAGGATATTATCACTAACTATTTAAAGAAAGAACTTGGTTTTAATGGTTTAGTTATCACTGATGCCATGAATATGGGTGGAATTGGTGGAAAATACATCAATGGAGAGGCTGAAGTTAGAGCATTGATTGCTGGAGTAGATATTTTGCTTATGCCAAAAGATGAGGCTAAAGCTCTCAGTGCTATAAAGCAAGCCATAAAAGATGGTCGTTTAACTCAAAAAGATATTGAAGACAAATGTCGCAAGGTGTTAGCTCTAAAATATGACTTAGGTGTTTTTGAAAACAAAGACAAGAAGGCTCAGCTACCAGATGAAGAGATTTTAAATCAAGCAAAAAATATAAACGACCAACTCTCACGCAAAATAATTACACTTGTAAAAAATGAGAGCAACACTTTGCCAATAATAGATAGAAGACACAAAAAAGTGGCTTTAGTATGCTTGGGTACAAATGATGTTACAAATTTAGAAAGTCAAGCTCGCAGATATAATAATTGTTCCATCTATAGGGTGGAAGACAATTCTTCTACTTATTTACTAGAAAAAAAGCTTGAAGGCACAGACTATGTGGTTGCTGTTGTGTGTGGTGGGGCTAACGAGAGTGCAAAAACCAATTATGGGGTATCTAATGCAACAATAAACAACTTAAAACACCTGCAATCTAATCACAAAGTTATCTTAGCTCTGTTTGCTAATCCTTACACACTTAGCAGTTTCAAAGATATGGATAACATTTCTTCAATTCTTGTGGCTTATCAAAATATGCCTTGCTTACAAAAAGCACTTGGCGATGCCCTATTTGGCAAACTAAATCCTTGTGGCTCATTGCCTGTCAGTGCTTCCAAATATAAATTAGGAACATCTATGTGTTATAGTGTCGAAAGCCTGAAACTAATTGGTTGTGTTGATGCTCAAATGAACCCTGAATACTTTCACAGAATAGACTCTATTGCTAACCGAGGCGTAAAACTGGGAGCTTATCCAGGCTGTCAAATAGTTGTGATGCATAACAATAAAATAGCTTATGCAAAGTCTTATGGATATCTGACTTATGATAGCGTTGTGCCAGTAACCAACAACACTATATACGACATAGCTTCTGTGTCAAAAATAATGGGTACAACCCTTGCAATGATGAAACTCTACGACCAAAATAAATATAATCTCAATGATTCCCTGAGCCATTTTCTCCCCTATCTTAGCGGCTCAAATAAAAATGGAGTAACAATTAAGGAAGCCCTATCACACAATGCACGTTTGCAACCAGGACTTGCTTTCTATAAATACTCTATGAAAGGAGGGACTTTTGATACTTCCATTTATTCTACTAATCCTACAGACAAAGAAAATTACTTTCTTGTATGCAGAAACCTATACATAAAAAAATCTTATCGCGATGTTATGCTTAAGGAAATAGCCCTTAGCAACCTGCTTCCCACCTATGGCTACACTTACTCTGACTTAGGTTTTATTCTCTTAGGAGATATGGTGCAAAGAATAAGTAAAATGCCCTTAAATGCCTTTATGGAAAAAAATTTTTATTCTCCCATGAGTTTAAGACATATTTCTTATTCTCCACTAACTCATTTCCCAATTCGGAATATTGCTCCCACAGAATACGACCATTACTTTCGTAACATTCAACTAAAAGGCACGGTTCACGACCCAGCCTCTGCAATGATGGGTGGCATAGCTGGACACGCTGGTATTTTTGCTAATGCCACAGATATTGCAGCTTTGTGTCAAATGCTTGCAAACGGAGGTATATACAAAGGCAGACGCTACATAAGTGAAGCAACTATAAACACTTTCAATACTCGTTATTTCTCCTCACGCCGTGTGCTTGGCTTTGACAAACAAGTCTTTCACCCCTCAGAGGCTACAAGTCCTTGTTCTATTTATGCTTCTCAAGAGAGTTTTGGACACACAGGTTTCACAGGCACTTATTTTTGGGTTGAACCCAAAGAAAAACTTGTCTTTGTCTTTCTTTCAAACCGTATATATCCCTCTGCTTCCAATTCTAAACTTTCAAAATATCACATAAGAACACATATCCACAACCTTATATATGAATCAGAGCAAAACTACTGATATTATAGTATCTTTAGCCAAAGAGTATAACAATAAATCTTTTATTGCCAAAGACCCAATTTCTTTTCCTCATCGCTTTACAGACAAAAAAGATATAGAGATTTCAGCACTGCTTTCCTCATGGATTGCTTATGGCAACCGCAAGGCAATCTTGCAAACCCTAAACACTTTACACCAAGATTTTGAGAAGGTTTCTAATTCTCCTTTCTCTTTCATAAAGAACAGAGGCTTTGCAAAATACAAAGATAACGACACTTGTCTTTATCGTTTCTACAAATGGAATGACTATTATAATCTGTGCCAAAGGCTCTATGACATATATATTGAGCAAGGCTTTGCATCTTTGGAGGACAAACTTGATTGCATGATTGCAAAACCCAAAAACGCTGCCACTTTTTCAGATGTTTTGCTTGCGCTGATAAATGTCTTTAGTGGCATCACTGGTATTCCCAAAGATGACTCTTCGGCTTGCAAACGCTTGTGTATGCTATTACGTTGGCTTGTAAGAGATGACAATATTGTAGATTTTGGTCTTTGGCACATAATTTCACCTAAAGACCTTGTAATACCATTAGATACACATGTTTTTCAGATGTCTAAAACTCTTGGACTCACTCAAAGAAATACAGCCTCTATGGAAACAGCTATGGAAATAACTCAAAGCCTCAAAGCAATATTTCCACAAGATGCAACCAAAGCAGATTTTGCTCTTTTTGGTTATGGAGTGGCAAATGACAACAAAATATAATCCCTCAAAGACAAGAAAACTTTTTCCTCTTAGCTTATTATTATTTCAAGAAAAAGTATTACTTTTGCACCTGCAAATTAAAAAAGCACACGTGGTGGAATGGTAGACACGCTACTTTGAGGGGGTAGTATCTAATTACGGATGTGCAAGTTCAACTCTTGTCGTGTGCACATAGAAAATCATAACGCAAACAAAAAGAGCAGCCAAAAACAGTTGCTCTTTTTCATTTTACCAGCTAAAACGAAGTTTTAGAAAATCAGATGACTGTTTGCGCAAACGGAAACAAAGAAATAGTGGCAACAAGATGGCATGTTGTCCGATTAAAACAAAGATTCGTTTGGCTAAATCTTAGTTTCATTCCAATAAATCTTTGTTTTATTTTGCTAAAGCTTTGTTTCGTTTTTGCAAAGCAAAAAGATGGGTCAATAAAATATATAGGAAAAGCTATTTATCCCTACGCATAGAGTAATGTTCAATACCTTCTTCAAGAAATAAATCACCATAGGTCTCAAATCCAAAACGCTCATACAAAGGTATGGCTTTTAGTTGTGAATGCAAATATATAGGTGCTGTTGTCCTTTGACGTATATCTCTAATAGCAATGAGCAACATTTTAGAAGCCAGACCCCTGCCCCTATACTCTTGCAAAACAGAGACTCTTTCAATCTTTACTCCTTGCTCAATCAAACGCCAACGCATTGTTCCAACGGGTTTTAAGTCCAAATACACCAAATAGTTCTCACTTGGCTTATTATCCCAATCGCCAGAGGCTGAAACATTCTGTCCTTTCACAAAAACCTCAATACGCAATTGCTTAACAATGCACATTAACTCCTTGTCGTTTATATCTACTTTTATTACTCTGACTTTCATGCAAGGGTAACGACTTTGCAAAGGTTATTATTTTTCTCTTAGAGGTTTTATTTGTGTGCATATTAAGAAAATCACTATCTTTGTAGCCTATTATAAGAGTATGTTACAAAGACTAAAAATAGAAAATTATGCTTTAATACGCCTAATGGACACTACTTTTAAAGGCGGTTTTTATTCTATTACTGGCGAAACAGGAGCCGGTAAGAGTATTATGCTAGGTGCTTTAGGTTTGGTTTTAGGTGCAAGAGCAGACAAAGCAGTTCTGTGGGAAAAAGCAAGCAAATGTATTGTAGAAGCTTGGTTTTCTATTGACAAAGACTTAAAACCTTTATTTGATAAATACGATTTAGACTTTGCCTCAGAGAGCGTTTTTCACAGAGAGATAACTCCAACGGGCAAATCTCGTGCTTTTGTGAATGATACTCCCGTTTCTTTGGAGACAATCAGAGAGATAGCATCTCATCTTATTGATATTCACTCTCAACACAACACTCTATCACTCAAAAATCCTGATTTTCAGTTTTCAATTCTTGATTCATATATTGATAACAAAAATATCTTTGACCAATACAAGCACTCTTTTGCTCAACTGAAAGCTCTTGAAAAACAAATAGCTCAACAAGAGGCTCTGCAAGCTCAAATGGCAGCAGAGCGTTCATACTATGAGTTTTTATCTTCTGAATTTGAGAAACTTAACCTACAAGAAGGCGAACAAACCCAAGCGGAAGAGGAAGTTAGAATACTCTCTAATGCAGAGGAAATAAAGTCTCACCTATTTGAAACCATTGCCTTGCTGAGTGCAGAGGAAGAGACTAATCAGGGAGTTATAGCCTTACTCTTCAAAGCCAAACAAACACTTTCTCCACTGGCCAATTATGACAACATAAAAGATAGTTATCAGCGTTTAGACTCAGTTTTAATTGAGATAAAAGACATTTGTTCAGAGTTAGAGACAACTAACGAGGGCATAAGTCTAAATAACGAAAAGTTACAACAATTACAAGAAAGATTAGACTCAATTTACATCTTAGAGAAAAAGCACAATGTGTTCTCATTAGAAGAACTCTTAGCCACAAAAGACAATATAAACGCTAAGCTGAAAGAAGGCACAAATATAAGTCAGAACGTAGATACTCTAAAAGCCGCAGCAGTAGCAACAAAAAAAGAAGTCTCAAAATTAGCCCAACAGATAACTGAGTTAAGACTCAACGCTGGCAAAGCAATAGAACAAGACTTGCAACCATTGCTAAAAGACTTAGGTATGGCTGAGGCAAATTTAAAAATATCTCTCACACAAAGCCATAGTTTTAGCCCGCAAGGTCAAGACGAAATAGCATTTCTATTCAATGCCAATAATGGTGGTCAGTTGCAAGAGATTTCTAAGGTCATTTCTGGTGGAGAGCTCTCACGCCTTATGCTAGCACTTAAAGCCATAATGAGTACAAAGAGCAATATGCCTACAATGATTTTTGATGAAATAGACTCTGGAGTCAGTGGCTCTGTGGCTTCAAAAGTAGCATCAATAATGCAAAGAATGTCAAAAGGACATCAAATCATTGCAATCACTCATCTGCCACAGATAGCTGCAAAAGCAAACTATCAATTCAAAGTCTTCAAGAAAATAGAGGCTAAAAGCACTCTGTCTGAATTGCGTTTGCTCTCAGAAAAAGAAAGAATTGAGGAAATAGCTTTAATGATTTCTAACGGAAAAATAACAGCTAACGTATTGGCTAACGCTCAAGAATTACTTTCTTAGTATCGTAATCCTTAAGGTCATCATAGAAATACTCCTTATTTGAGTAAGTAAATTGTCTTTGCTCAATATATTTTGGATTCCAACCATCATAAGTTATTTTCTTAGTCCAATTGAAGAATTTATCCTTCTCATATTTGTAGTAGTATTCTATTGCCATTTTGCCTTTCTTGTCTTTTGCTATCTCTGAGAGCACAAAACCATGCTCATCGTAAGTGTAGGCATAAGAAAGATTAAGTTTATTATCTGAATTAAATATTTTCTTACTTTCTATCTGGTTCTTATCATTCCAAACATAAGTTTCACGTCTAATTTGCTTGTCATTGCGAAACATTGTCATTTCTATAACATTGTAATTATAGTCTCGGCGGTAAGTTGTCTTTTCAATGTTCTTGTTATAACCGTGAGAGGTCAGCGTATAAATAAGAGAGTCTTGTGGACCATAGTAATACTGAATAGTAGTTTGCAAGGCTGCATCATCTCCATAAATAGAGTATTCTGTTATCTGACCTTTGTTGTTCCACTTGTAAGTCTGGCGACTAACCATTCTGTTTGCTCCGCCCAATGAACCAGGATAATCAACTGTTTGCTCCTCTTCCAAGCGTCCCAAATAACCATATTTATATGTTATTGTAGAAACAACTTTACCTGTTGCTTCAAACAATTCTTCTTTTTGCAACTGACGATTTATATCATAAGTAAAATTAGAGTAACGATCTTTGTTTCCATTTATAAAGTATGTTCTTTGAGTAAGTTGTCTGTCTTCATTAAACACCAATTCGCTCTCATCAATGAATGAAGTACGTTTATCCAAAATCTTATAATTAGTATCAGTTTCATACTTCTGATAATGAACTTTTGTAGGATAACCCATAAAACCATATTCCTTTGTTGTATTTGGAATAAGTTGTGCTTTTGCTCCCAAAGTCAAGGAGAAAAACAATGCGAATAAAAAATATACTTTATATTTTGCCATAGCTATATGTAAAATCTTGGTAAGGTGCAAAGATACAAATAATTTGCAACCTTATGTTTCTATATGTCGAATATTTTATCTACTTTGTCTTTTTCTATGCGCCATAAGATTTTTTCTCCAAAGGCAGTTTGCTCACAAGAAGCGCAACTAAACAACTGTCCTATAAGTCCTAACATTTCATCTTTAGTCAGAGAATCCCCTTCTTTTATGCAAAGTCTTTGGGACATTCGCAAAGCAATTTTATAGTGTGGCGAAGTAGATGTGTCAAACTCCAACTCATCATAAGCACTCAACAAATCTTCAATCATCAATGCAGCTTGCTCAGAAGAAATATTGTTTGGAGCAGCAGTGATATTAAAAGAGCCGTCAGCTTGATAGTCAAGCATAAAACCATACTTGCGTACATAAGGCATAAGCTCTAAAAGTTTTGCACTATGTGCTGGAGAGAAAAAGTAATTAAACGGGAACAACAAACTCTGTGAGCAAATGCTGTCATAACAAGAGGTAGAGAATTTTTCAAAAAGCACCCTTTGAGAAGCTCTTTGTTGATTGATTATGAGTAAATCTCCCTTTATTGTAGTAATAATATATTTGCATCCTAACTGAATAACCTCTGAATCCTCTGTATTATTTATTGATTGAAAAGCTATTTGACTTTGTAAAGTTGTTTCTTTGTTCTTTGGTGCGCTTTCTTTGTTTTGTGAAAATATTTCTTCGTTATAATTTTGTTTTTCTTCGTTATATTTTGGCAGTATTTCTCTTTGTGTTTCAGAGCGCAAATCACTAGCATCAACGCTTGTACTTGTTTGTTTTAATGAGTCATTTTTCATATAAGTATCTTTCTCAAAAGGGTTATAGAGTGGATTGTATTTCACCTGAGGCATCTTTGGCGTTTGTCCCTCTTTGAGTGGAGGCACATCAAAGGAAATATCACGAGTAAAATCTATTTGTGCATTCAAAGTGAATTGTCCAAGGCTTTTCTTTGTTGCAGAATACAAAATAGAATAAATCAACTTCTCGTCCAAAAATTTTATTTCTGTCTTTGTTGGGTGAATATTCACATCAATATCCTTTGGATTAACAGTAAGAAAAATAAAAAATGAAGGATAAGTCCCCTCTCTCATCAATCCTTGATAAGCCCTTTGAATGCTATTTGCAAAATATGCTGAACGAAAATAACGCCCATTGACAAAGAAAAACTGTTCTGAACGATTTCTCTTCAAATATTCTGCCTTCACAATATAACCTTCTATTTTCACAAGGTCAACCTCTTCTTTTATTGGCAAAAGTCTCTCCTTATAAGCCTGACCAAACAAAGACACTATTCTATTGTGGAAACTTTCTTTCTCAAGTTTATAAAGTACCTTACCATTGTTGTAGTAAGTGAAAGCAATAGAAGAATTTATTAGAGCACAATGAAAAAACTCATCAAGTATATGGTTATTCTCCACAGTGTCTGTTTTAAGAAAACTACGTCTTGCCGGCACATTAAAAAAGAGATTTTTTACACTTATGGAAGTTCCATTTGGGCAAACCACACTGCTCTGAGACTTTATTTCATTATCTTGAATTTCTATTTGAGTACCCATCTGCTCTTGAGAGCTTTTGGTTTTCATTTGCACATAAGCCACCGCAGCAATAGAGGCCAGAGCCTCTCCCCTAAAACCCATGGTTTGCAAGTTAAATAAATCGTCAGAAGAATGTATTTTAGAAGTAGCGTGAGGTAAAAAAGCCTTTGGAGCATCTTCACCAGTCATTCCGCAGCCATTGTCTATCACTTGCACAAGAGTTTTCCCCGCATCTTTAACTACAAGGGTAATAGAATTTGCGTCAGCATCAATAGCATTTTCTATCAATTCCTTAACCACAGAAGAAGGTCTCTGCACCACTTCTCCTGCTGCAATTTGATTGGCTATGTTTTGTGGAAGAATATTTATTATTCCTGACATCTTTTTATTTCCAATATTCAACTATTGTCAAAAGAACATAAAGCAATATTATTGCCAAAGAGGCAAAAAGCAATATTTTACCTATTGGAAAACGCTTGCTCATTTTTTCTTTCTTTTTATCCTCAAAAGCCTTGCGAAAATTTATCCTACGGCTGTAAGACTCTCCTTGTCCATCGCCATACTTTGCTTTCAGTTGTTCCAATTCCTCCTTTTTGTGGTCATAAAAACGAGGCTTATACTCAAATGATCTTGGTTTATTTGTCTTGAAAAAAGCCATAATATTGTGTTTTTGTTTTTCTTCTTTTGAACATAAGTAATGTGCAAAAATACTGTTTTTTACTTTCAAATGAGATAACTTGCCCATATTTTTCGTAATTTTGCAAGCTTATTTTATACAGATAACAGAGATCATAGGTTATGACAAGTAATGAGATACGTGCAGCCTTTCTCGCTTTTTTTAAAAGCAAAGGACACAAAATAGTTTCTTCTTCTTCAATGGTGGTCAAAAATGACCCAACATTAATGTTTACAAATGCAGGAATGAACCAGTTTAAGGATATTTTCTTAGGTAACAAAGAAAGAGAATATTCTCGTGTAGCTGATTCTCAAAAATGCCTTAGAGTTTCCGGCAAACACAACGACTTGGAAGAAGTAGGTAATGACACTTATCACCACACCATGTTTGAAATGTTGGGTAACTGGTCTTTTGGTGATTATTTCAAAAAAGAGATAATAGCTTGGAGTTGGGAATTTCTTACTCAGGTTATGCAACTTAGAAAAGAAGACTTGTATGTAACCATCTTTGGAGGCGATGAAAAAGACAATCAACCCAAAGACACTGAGGCTTACAACTATTGGAAAGAAATAATAGGTGAAGACAAAATAATTCTTGGCAACAAGAAAGATAATTTTTGGGAAATGGGCGAGCAAGGTCCTTGTGGACCATGTTCAGAAATACACATTGACCTAAGAGAAGAAGCAGACAAAAAGAAAATAGCAGGCAAAGACTTGGTTAATAAAGACAATCCTCTTGTGATAGAGATATGGAATCTTGTCTTTATGCAGTTTAACCGCCTTGTAAATGGGACATTGGAGCCTTTGAGAGCAAAGAATATTGATACCGGTATGGGTTTTGAAAGACTTTGTATGGCTGTGCAAGGCAAGAAATCAAATTATGACACAGACGTTTTTCAACCTTACATTCAATTCTTAGCACAAAAGTCAGGCAAGGCTTACGGCGCAGATCACAAAGCTGACATTGCAATGAGAGTGTGTGCAGACCATGTACGTGCTGTTTCTTTTTCTATTGCTGATGGACAGTTGCCTTCAAATTCAGGACAAGGTTATGTTATCCGCAGAATATTGCGCCGTGCAATTCGTTATGGTTACACATTTCTTGGCTTCACAGAGCCTTTTATGCACACTATTATACCTTTGCTTGTAAAAAATATGGGAGAACAATTTCCTGAATTAGTAAAGAGCAAAGAGTTAATTGAAAAAGTAATCAAAGAAGAAGAACAAGCCTTTTTGAAAACCCTTGACAGAGGTATTGCTCTTTTTGAAAAATATACCACAACTAATGGTGGAAAAATCATTGAGGGAAAATTTGCTTTTGAACTTTTTGACACCTATGGCTTTCCTATTGACTTAACAGAGCTTATGGCAAAGGAAAAAGGACTTGAAGTAGATATGCAAGGCTTTGAGCAAAACCTAAAAGAACAAAAGGAACGCTCTCGCCATGCTGCTACAATAGACACAGAGGATTGGGTAGAAATAATACAAACAAATGCAAAAACAATCTTTGTTGGTTATGACACTTTAGTGGCTGATGTAAAGATTGAGCGTTACAGAAAAATCACTCAAAAAGGCAAGACATTCTATCAATTAGTTTTCAATCAAACTCCATTCTATGCAGAACTTGGAGGTCAAGTTGGAGACAGCGGCTACATTGAAAGCAATGGCGAAAAGATCTATATAAAGGATACAAAGAATGAAAACGGACTTGCTGTTCACCTGACAGACAAACTGCCAGAGAATTTAGAGCAAACATTCAAAGCCGTTGTTGATAAAGATAAGAGAGACAAGATAGAGGCTAATCACTCTGCAACTCACTTACTTCACGCTACTCTAAGAGAAGTCTTGGGCAAACATGTTGAACAAAAAGGTTCTTCTGTAGATAGCGAGCGTTTGCGTTTTGACTTTTCTCACTTTGAGAAAGTAACAGATGAGCAACTGCGCCAAGTAGAAAAAATAGTTAATAGCAAGATAAGAAAAAATATCAGTGCTATTGACCGCAGAGATGTGCCAATAGAAGATGCAAAAGCTCTGGGAGCTATGGCTCTGTTTAGTGAAAAATATGGAGACAAAGTTCGCGTAATGCAATTTGGTTCTTCCATTGAGCTTTGCGGGGGAACACACGTTAAGGCAACTGGCTCTATTGGCTCTTTCAAGATTGTGAGTGAAGGAGCTGTTGCTGCAGGAATAAGAAGAATAGAAGCTATAACAGGCGAAAAGGTTGAACAATACCTTGACGAGGTCATTTATACTATTAATCAAATAAAACAACTCTTGCAAAACAACAATATTCAGCAGAGCTTAAAAAAGCTGTTAGATGAGAACTCTCAATTAAAACAAAGTATTGATAATTTTGAGAAAGAGAAAATAACAAGCCTATTCAATACACTCAAAGAAAGAGCAGAGAAAGTTGGCAATATAAACTACATTGAACTAATTGCATCTTTGAAACCAGAGATTGCCAAAGACTTGGCTTATCGTTTCAAAGAGTTGTACTCTGATAAAGAATTTGCTTTTGTTGGTGCAACAGTCTCTGACAACAAGCCTATGCTAACTCTTATGCTTTCTTCTGATGTGGTTGCAAGTGGCAAAAACGCTGGTGCAATCATAAAAGAAGGAGCAAAACTAATAAAAGGCGGCGGAGGCGGACAGCCTTTCTTTGCCACAGCAGGAGGGAAAGACACACAAAATATAGAAAAAGCTGTTCTTAAGATAAAAGAACTACTATTCTAAGAAAGAAATATTTTTAATAACATATAGATGAAGAACATCAGAAATATCGCTATCATAGCGCACGTTGACCACGGCAAAACTACTTTGGTTGACAGAATGTTGTATCAAGCAAAATTGTTTAGAGACAATCAAGAGACCAAGGAACTTATACTTGATAACAATGACTTGGAAAGAGAAAGAGGTATAACAATCCTCTCAAAGAACGTATCAATCCACTACAAAGACTTTAAGATAAATGTAATTGATACTCCTGGACATAGTGATTTCGGTGGTGAAGTAGAAAGAGTACTTAATATGGCAGATGGTGTCATTCTATTGGTTGATGCTTTTGAAGGGCCAATGCCACAGACACGTTTCGTTTTGCAAAAAGCTATTGACTTACACTTAAAGCCAATAGTAGTAATTAACAAAGTAGATAAACTAAACTGCAACCCTGAACTTGTGCAAGAACAAGTCTTTGACCTTATGTTTGCTCTTGGAGCAAGCGAAGACCAAATGGATTTTCCAACAGTTTATGGTTCTTCAAAGCAAGGTTGGATGGGTCCAGACTGGCGCACTCCAACACAAGACGTTGTTTATCTTTTAGACCAAATAATAAAGTATATACCAGAACCTCAACACGAAGAGGGAACGACTCAACTTATGATTAGTTCTCTTGATTATTCTTCTTATGTGGGAAGAATTGCCGTAGGACGTCTTTCAAGAGGAACTATCCAAGCCGGACAACAAGTTATGCTATGTAAAGCAAGTGGAGAAAAAATACCTTCACGTGTCAAAGAGCTTTACACCTTTGAGGGATTAGCAAAAGAGAAAACAAAAGATCCTGTTCATGCTGGAGAAATTGTTGCTATTTTGGGAGTAGATAATTTTGAGATTGGAGACACAATTTGCGATTTTGAAAACCCAGAGCCTTTGAAGCCTATCAAAGTAGATGAACCAACAATGAGCATGCTTTTCACAATAAACAACTCTCCATTCTTCGGCAAGGAAGGTAAATTTGTTACTTCTCGTCATTTGCATGACCGTTTATATGCAGAGCTTGAAAAGAATCTTGCCCTAAGAGTAAAAGACACTGATTCACCGGACTCATACATTGTCTTTGGTCGTGGTATCTTGCATTTGTCTATTCTTATTGAAACAATGAGAAGAGAGGGTTATGAGTTACAAGTAGGTCAACCAAAGGTAATCATAAAGGAAATTGACGGCAAAAAGTGTGAACCAATAGAGCAATTAATGATTATTGTGCCAGAGGCTTTCAGTGGCAAAATGATTGAACTTGTTACTCAACGCAAAGGAGAAATTAAAAACATTGAAACAAAGGGAGACCGCATAGAATTGGAGTTTGCAATACCTTCAAGAGGAATTATTGGACTTAGGAACAAAGTTCTCACAGCCTCAGAGGGTGAAGCCATAATGAGCCACCGTCTTGCTGGTTACGAGCCTTGGAAAGGCGAACTTGCTTCTTCAAAGATGGGAGCCATGATTGCCAAAGAGACCGGAACAGCTATTGAATACTCAATAAATAAATTGCAAGACCGCGGAACATTCTTTGTTGATCCGGGTGAAGATGTTTATACTGGTATGATAATTGGTGAACACATACGTCCAGATGATATTGTTGTAAATGTAACAATCACAAAGAAACTTACAAATATGAGAAGTGCAGGTGCAGATGACAAAGTTGCCATTGCTCCAGCAAAGCATTTCTCACTGGAAGAAGCAATGGAGTATATTTCTGCTGACGAATACTTGGAGATAACACCAAAACATCTAAGAATGAGAAAGATTTTCCTTGATGAAACCGAGAGAAAACGCCGTACAATAGCCAAAGAAAACAAAGAAAAATAAATCCAAAGGATTTAACATTATAATTGAAGGCGTGGTTTGAGAAAGCTACGCCTTTATTCGTTATGATAAGGCTCGTGAGCCAGGATTGTGAAGGCACGATATATTTGCTCGGTAGCCAAAAGCCTTATCATTTGATGAGAAAAAGTCATTTGAGACAAAGACACTTTGCTATTAGCTCTATCATAAATCTTTTGAGAAAATCCAAAAGCTCCTCCCACAACAAAGATTAAATTCTTGGTACCACTAAGCATACATTTTTGTAACCATTGAGCAAAATCCATACTTCTAAACTCCTTACCCCTCTCGTCAAAAAGCACAACCATATCTTCAGTACTTATATGCTTTAGTATATTGTCTGCTTCCATGTCTTTGAGTTGTGCGGTGGAAAGATTCTTAGGGTTTTTTACGTCAGAAATAACCACTAATTCAAAATGCACATAGTGTTTTAGCCTTTGTGTGTATTCATCTACTCCCTGCGAAAGGTAGTTTTGGTTAGTTTTTCCCACAACTAAGAGTTGTATATTCATAGCTTTAGTGGTGTTTTAATGTTCTTAAAAATTTGTATAGTGGTGAGTAATATTTCTCTATTGCAATATAAGGGGTTTGCACTCCACCAAAAGAACGAAAATATCTTTCCACTCCTTTAATCATTGAGCCTTCCATATCATAATCTCTAATACCGCGCAATGACATATCTTTCATTGCCTCAAATATCAATAGGCTCTCGCTGTGATTATCTTTGTCTTGTGAGGCGCGAGCTGAAATAAGATTGTAGCAAGTATTATTATCCCACACTACAAACAAAAAAGCTGTGATTTTATCTTTCATATCTTTGGCAAGAAACATTTTACCTTGTCCTTTGGCTTGAGCTTGTTGAACCACAGAAGTAAAAACATCTATTGGCACTGGGACTTTCTGTTTCTTTGTCAGGAATATATTTGCAAAAAGTGAGTAAAGATACTCCATATCATAATCCCCGTTGCTTACACTTACCTCTTTTTGAGCTCCACGAATGTATTGACGACGTTTGGGAGCAAAAGCATCGAAGGCTTTATCCATATCTGAAATATCAATCTTATATGTATAGCGCAAAGAGGAAGAAAAACCCTGCCAATAAAAGCCTAACCAAGAGCGTACCTTTGGTGACAGATGACAAGCAAAGTAATCCACTCCCAAAGAATTAACATTGCCAGCTAGCTCTTCCATTATATTATTATAACTCTCAGAGGATAAATTACCTTTTATCCACACTCCATTTACGGGAGTAAAGCAAGCAGGTACAATAAGGCTAAAAGTGTATTTCTTAACCTCACAATAAGGCATTGCAGCCACTACAGTATTGTCCCTTTCCACTACAACAGCCTGCCAACTGTTTCCACAAACACTATCTAACCACCAATCTTGCATAAAGATTGGCATTTGCTCTTGCTGCTGACAAAGCTGACGATATTTGTCTTTGTTACTCACTTTCCTTTTTCTTTGTTTTAACTGACTGAATCTTTGTTTTATTTTGTGTTTTCTTTGTTTGCGCTGACTCTTTCTTTGTTTGAGTTTTACTCCTTGCAACCCTCTTTGGTTTTGCTATTTGCCTTGTTTTTTCAGCGCTTGGCAGCAAAGATATATTTTGAGCATCTTCAAGGCGCAAACGAAAATCTGCAAGCACATTCATATAATTCATGTAAGCCTCATAAGGAGTATCATAGTGGTTAAAGTACTTATGCACATCTCCATCAGAGAACCATTTTGTACACATGTAATAAAAATGGTCTGAAGTCTGCAAATAACGCCAATCAATCCAAAAGTTAATGTCACCAACCTTCTTTACAGCCTGCTCTAAGGAGTAAATCTGCTCAAAAGCATCGTCTTGCAAGTCGTTGCCAAGCCAAGCCGTAAGATCTCTTTCCTCATCTGCCCACGAAATTGGATAAGGTACGCTAACAGAACTAACTGGTTGCAAACCCTCCACAAGTTCGCTTGGAGTATTAAATGAAAAGTCAGAGCTATTAAGAACCCTGCGTGGTAGAGCACGCATAAAATCAAAAATACCAGTTTCTTTCCACTGATGTTCTCCAAAAGTCTCATAATCCATAAATAGATTTATGCACTCAGGATTGTCAGTGCCATTGAGCCAATCAACATATTTCTCTGTCGTCAGTGGAAATCCAGGCCATGAGTGCTGAGAAAAACGAAAGGCAATGTCATCTGAGAGCTGAAAATTTTTCAGCAGCAAGCGCAAATCACATTTTGGGTGTTTATACATATAGTTTGGACTACGCCAACCCAAGATATGTTTTGCTCCTTCGGTGATTTGAGCTTTGAAACCCATATCACAAACCATTTGACCTATACCATCAGAGTATATAAGCTCTGTATTTCTGAACACTTTTGGTTTTTGTCCAAACAAGGTTTCAATTCTATCTGAATGAATTTTGACTTGTGCTTTAAATTCTTCCTCTGAAGCCAAGGCTGCTAAGCTATGGCAATACGTCTCTGCCAAAAACTCCACACAACCAGTTTGTGCCAAGGCACGAAATGAATCAATAACTTGAGGAGTAAAACGTTCAAACTGGTCAAGTGCTACTCCTGAAATAGAATAGCATATTTTGAAAGCTCCCTTATACTCATTGATTAAATTAAGCATAAGTTTATTTGCTGGCAAATAACATTTGTCGGCTACTCTTTTTAGTATCCAAGAGTTTTGTCTGTCATCAAAATAGTGATGTTCTCTTCCTATATCAAAGAAACGATATTGTTTCAAACGAAAAGGCTGATGTACCTGAAAGTAAAAACATATTGATTTCATGCCTTGTTATTTTAATAATTTCACATATAAGTTCCTTAATTTTATTGCTGTGTCTTCCCAACGTATTTGCCCAGCCTCATGCTCTCCATTGCGCGAAAGCATGCGTGAGAGTGCAGGATAGTGCAACAAAGAATAAATATCATTTGCCATTGCGTCTATATCCCAAAAATCAACCTTAAGGGCATACTTCAAAACTTCTGACACACCAGATTGCTTTGAGATTATCACCGGCACACCACTACTCATAGCCTCCAAAGGCGAAATACCAAAAGGCTCGGAAACCGAAGGCATAACATAAACATCAGAAAGGGCAAACATTCTATTAACATCTTCACCTCTCAAAAAGCCTGTGAAGTGAAAATTCTTTGAGATACGTTTCTTAGCCACCAAAGATATCATACGATTGAGCATATCACCAGAACCTGCCATTACAAAGCGCACATTTGAGTCTTGCTGCAGAACTTTGGCTGCTGCTTCCACAAAATAATCTGGTCCTTTTTGAAAAGTAACTCTTCCCAAAAACGTAACCACTTTCTCCTTTAGCACCCTTTGAATACTACTTGTGTTTTGTCCAAGCATGGAATTTGCTCCATTATGCAAGGTTGATATCTTCCATTCAGGCTGTCCATAACGCGAAATAACAATATTTCTTGTAAAGTCAGACACGCAAACAATATGATCTGCCATATCCATTCCATATTTTTCTATATCATAAACCGCTCTATTGATATTCTCACCACTACGGTCAAACTCTGTGGCATGGACATGAATAACTAATTTCTTACCACTAACTTCTTTTGCCACCACTCCGGCTTTGTATGTTAGCCAATCATGAGCATGAATAATGTCATAAGTGTAATCTTTGGCTATTGTGGCGGCTACCATGGCGTATTTTTCCACTTCCTCCATTAAAAGCGAAGTATATTTACCACTAAAAGCGAATTTACGTTTGTTTCCCTCTATAATAGTGGTTTCTTCTTTGCTTTGGGAAGTAATTATCTTGTAAAAATCATCTTCACCCACGTAAGGCACCAAACGAGAATTAACTTGTACATAAGAAAGTCTCTGCCAATAATCTTTGTAGTAGTCAGAAGAGAAATCCATAACCACATTTGAGGCATTTACAAGTCTGATAGCCTCTGCAGATTCATCGCCATAAGCCTTTGGAACCACAAAAATGACACTGTCGCCTTGCATTGCCATGGCACGAGTCAAACCAAAACAAGCCGTTCCTAAGCCTCCTGTGATATGAGGTGGAAATTCCCAACCAAACATCAGTACTTTCATTTTATTTTTCCTTCCTTTGAGTATTCTTTTATCAGCTGACCAATCATTATAACGGCACTTACGCTCCAAGCTTGCCAAGGACAGCCACCTGCCCTGTAAGGAGCAGTAGCATCAAACACCTCAGCAACGCCTCCAATGCCGTAATTGCGTATATTGTCTTCAAAATTAGAGTATAGTTTCTGAGCCATTGGCAAACCCTCTTTTCCATATATTCGCAAATAACCCGAAACAAAATGACTCAAAAGCCATGTCCATGCAGTACCTTGGTGATAGGACATATCTCTTTGTTGTTGTGAGCCTTCATAAACACCTTTGTAATCTAAGTGAGTTGGAGAAAGGGTGCGCAAACCATAAGGTATGAGCAACTCTTTTTCTATTCTTTCAACTATCAACTGGCGTATCTTTTCGCTTATTGGAGTATAAGGCAGAGATGTTGCCAATATCATATTTGGACGCACTGAGAAGTCTTTATAATATCCATCAACATAGTCAGCAAGCCACCCAATGTTTTTATCCCAAAAAGTTTTCTTGAAAGCAACTGGCACTTCCTCTGCTATAGTCTGCCATTGGGCTATAAAATCCTTGTCTTTAGCTCTCTGAGCCAAAGACAAAGAAAACATTAGTGCATTATACCACAAAGCGTTTACCTCTACACAAAAACCACGTCTTTGAGTTACTGGATTGTTATTAACAATAGCGTCCATCCATGTAAGAGCCTTGCCATCAACTCCTGCCCATATCAATCCATTGTCTGCCATGTGTATGCCAAAGCTCTCACCCGTTTTGTAGGCTGTGAGTATTGAGCAGATAACTCTCTTATATTCTTTCCAAACTTCTTGAGTTTTGCCAGTCATTTTAGAATATTGTTGCAAAGTATAAAAGAACCACAGCGGAGCATCAACAGAATTATAAGCCGCACCCTGACCGCTGCCAATATTTGGAAACAATCCTCCTTTTATATCAGCAATCATTGTGTTGATAGCTTCTTTCATTAGACCTGTATCTTGTAATCCATTACACAAACCCGGCAAGGCAATGAAAGTGTCCCTACCCCACCGGCCAAACCACGGAAAACCCGCAAAGACTTCTGTTTTCCCTTGGCTGTGAATAAAGAACTGCCGAGCCTGTTGGCACAATAGTGAATCAAAATCCTCTATTGGCTGGGCTTTTCTTAGCTCAGAAGTATATAAAGAGGAGATTTTCTTTGCATCTTCTTCTTTTGTAGAAATAGAAACAATGATTGTATCTCCCTTTTTTAGTTTTGTCTCAAAGTAACCCACATTCAACAAGTCTTCCATGCAATCATAGCCCCTTTTAGCCTCTTGTATGTATTGGAAATTCTTGTACCATTGTGGCAAATGATTGTATTGCACTCCTGCCTTTGAGAACTGAATGCACAGAGAATCGTAGCCATCGTACAAACAAAAACTTTCTCCACAAGCAATAGGAGTGCAAGAGGTGTTTGCAGCACTATTTTCCACCGTTAGCCTATGACGTTGACGAAAAGCCAAAAGAGGCGCAAACCTAATAGCAAAACTCTGGGTACAATTCTTTACATGGTAACGCACAAGCACTCTATCTTGTCCACAAGGCATAATTATATCTTTCTCCAACTGTACATCGCCAACATTATATATGAGTTTTATAGTTTTATTTCTTTGAAAAGATTGCAGATATTTGTGTCCCTTTGGGTAATATGTGTCATTTTGATAGTGATGTAAGGCTAAATGAAACTCATTATCTCCTTGCACTATGGTTTCATCTAAAGAGGAGAGTAGCAAATGCCACTCATTGTCTATTTGAGGCTGACGTACAATTAGCAATCCGTGATATTTACGCGTATTACACAAAGACAGACTACTGGTTGCAAAGGCTCCAGAACCCGAAGTAAGCAACCATTCTCTTTGAAGAGAGAATCCTAAATTGACTAACTCTTGTTTTGTGAATTTTATCTTTTCCATTTGTGGTTTTTATCTTATTTAAAGGTTGTATTCGGCTACAAATGTAGCCACAAAAAGCGAGTAAAACAAGATTTTGTGTGTTATTTTTTTGTTAAGTCTTCATTTTTAGCTCTCAAATCTCTAATTCTCAATCAAATTGCCCATTATTGGCTTTCAAATTACTATTTTATTTTTCTCTTTCACTTATTTAGTTTTCTAAAAGCCACATTCATTTTTCTCTTTCTTTGTTTTAATTCTGAAATATACCGGTATATCTTGCAAACATATTGCGCAATATCTTCTAAACATATACCGGTATATCTTATAAACATATTGCGCAATATCTATTAAACATATACCGGTATATCTTGCATAGATGTTGCGCAATATCTTCAATATATATTCCGGTATATATTGGAAATAAAACAGTGATTTAATTTTTTCTTTCTTGGTTTGGATAAAATGAAACTTTGTTTGGGAATGTTAAATCTTTATTTTGACCCTTCTAAAGAGGCAAATGCAATAAAAATGTTTTTTTTGTGTTTATAGTAACACACATACATTTTTATTATTAAGGCATTCGGGACAACAATATATGCAAAAACGATTCATATTTTCAATTTTAATCTCAATACTTTGCTGTTGTAATTTAGTGGCTCAGCAAACAAAAGAAATATCTAACTCTGTGCTTGCAAAAGGTGACTGGTACAAGATTTCCATTCCAATCAGTGGGGTTTATAAATTAACTTATAGTGATTTCATTTCTTTGGGTGTGCCTGCCTCTGCAATAAAAAGTGCAAATCTTTCAATCTATGGTAATGGAGGACACCAGATTTCGTCAAACAACTCTTTGTGTAAAAGCACAGATTTAATCGAAAACGCTATTTATGTATATGATCCATACAATGATTTGAGCAAAGGTGGATACGTTCTCTTTTATGGCGAGGGTACAACTGTCTATTCCTATGACAATGACACAAGATTGTGGAGTGCTTCTGTGCATCCATATTCAGATAATGCTTATTATTTTGTAACTTTTACTGATTCCATTGGTCAAAAACTTAGAGTGGATTCTATCTCTTACGAGACTATTACCGCAGATACAACAACCAATATAACAAGAGACTTTTTTTTCTATAAACAAGAGTTAAACAATGTCTCTTCTTCTGGAAACAGATGGGTGGGCAAAGCTCTGACAATAGACAAAGAAGAATCCTATCCTTTGGATTTAAAAAATGCTTATGTAACAAGTAATAACAACTTGGTCAGAGAGGCAACTTTGAGTTGCAAATTTGTTTCTCAAAGCACAGCAAACTCAACCTTTGACATAGCTTTTAACAATAGCATCTCTTACACAGAAACCAATAGTGTTTCTTCTTCAGTTACGGAAGCGCAAATAACAGATAAAACTTATACAACACCTATCACCAGCGTAAATACTGTGGATAATAGACTTAAACTAACTTTCCATGGCAATTCTGTAGCCAAAGGTTGGTTGGATTGTATAATGGTTTCGTACGATAAACTGCTCTATTACAATTATCCTTCACAATTGCACTACCGCACAACAGAATATCTAGCCACAAACAACAATGTAAGAAATGTTATAGCCAATGTAGCCGCTGACAATGTGTTTGTTTGGGACGTTTCTTCATACACAGCCCCAGTAAGAGTAATTGGCTCTTATAATTCTACCTCTAAAACTTACTCTTTCAATCTTAACGCCTCAGCGATGAAAGATATAGTTGTTTTTCAACCCACTTCATCGTTCAATAGCGTTAAGATAATTGGCAAGATTGACAATCAAGACTTGCATTCCACACCTGCTGTGGATTATGTCATAATTACTGCTCCAGAGTTCTTGGAACAAGCCAAACGTTTAGCCTCTTTACACCAGACATACAATAATACATCAACACAAGTTGTAACAACAACACAAGTATATAATGAGTTCTCTTCAGGAGAGCCTGATTTCTTGGCTTACAAAGAATACTTGCGTTACTTATATAATGAGTATTCACCACAAGGCAAGACTCCAAAGAATGTTCTCTTGTTTGGCAAAGGCACTTTTGACAATAAAAACATTTTAGGCTATAACAACAACTTTGTTTTAACTCATCAAGGAGATAACAATCTAAGTAGCCAATACACATATCCTTGTGAGGATTATGTGGCTTACCTTTCCCCTTGGGCAAAAGGCTACTCTAGTATATCTCAAAGAGACACTATGCTTGTAGGAGTAGGACGACTACCAGCCTCAACAGTAGCGCAAGCAGAAATATTAGTCTCTAAGAGCGAGAGATATTTGAAACGTCAAGACATAAGAGAGCATAGCGGTATCAACGATTGGAGAAACACCATGGTTCTCACTTGTGATGACTCAGACAATGGAGGTGCTTTTTTCATAAGCCACGCTGAACACCTTTACGAAGAGGCTAAACAAGAGCAACCAGAGCTTAACGCCATTAAAATTTACTCTGATGCCTACAAACAATACTCTTCTTCCGTTGGAAGCACCTATCCAGATGCCTCAAAAGCCATAAACAATCAAATGAAGAAAGGTTGCCTTATCTTTAACTATGTTGGACACGGCTCTGAAGACCATCTTTCAAGCGAAAGACTAATTACAATCACAGATATTACCGGTTGGGAAAACTACAACCAAATGCCAATAATGATAACTTCAACTTGCGAATTTGCACGCTATGACTTAGTAGATAAAATTTCCGCAGGTGAATATACAATCTTAAGTTCTAAGGGCGGAATGATTGGACTGATCTCTGCCTCACGCAAAATCATTTCTGAAGATGCAATAAATCGTGCTTTCCATCGCTATTTGCTTGAAAAAATTGATGGCAACAAAACTCGTACTTTTGGTCAGGGTTATGCTACAACAAAAAATGACAAAACTTTTAGCACAATTGAAGACAAACGTTGTGTACTTTTGCTCGGTGACCCTGCACTAAGGATTTCAACTCCTATGTATAATGTTGTCACAAGCTCAATCAATGGCACTGACCCCGCACTTCAAAACGACACAATAAAAGCCCTATCCACTGTAACAATAAATGGAAAAATCACAGATGCAGACTCTGCAACAGTAACTTCTTTTAACGGCACTCTACAGATAACTGTATTTGACAAATCAAGCAATTACTACACCTTAGACAATGAAAACGATGGCTCAGCCATAGAGTTTGAACAGCAAAAAAACATTCTATATAAAGGAAATGCCAAAGTTGAAAATGGATGCTTTACTCACAGCTTCACACTTCCTAAAGACATTGCTTACAACTATGGTTTTGGCAAAATAAGCTACTATGCACAAGCCGACAGCACTGATGCCGGAGGCTATTGCAACTCATTTGTCATTGGAGGAATAGACACCAATGCTAATGTTTGGGAAACACGTCCAAATATTAGGTTATTTATGGGGGATAGCAACTTTGTCAGCGGTGGAATAACAGCTACTGCTGCCAATATGTTTGCAATCATTTCTGATTCTATTGCCATTAACACTGTTGGAAGTGGCTTAGGACACGACATAACAGCCACTTTGGATAATGCAGCAAACACTTTTATCCTCAATGACTACTTTGTACAAGACGAAAACAATCCAAACTGCGGCTATATCACATATCCTTTCACTGAACTGGCAAATGGCGAGCACACACTAACCCTTAAGGTTTGGAATATCTTTAATTACTCTTCTTCTGCCACAATAACATTCAATGTTATAGATGAAAGCACAAAGACTTTCACTAATCTAAAAAATTATCCTAATCCTTTCCACTCTGAAACGCGTTTTTACATTGAACATAATCAACCTTCAAACATAAATTATGCTCAGATAGAGGTATATTCTCTTACTGGACAAAGGGTAAAAACCATAAAAGCGAATAATCTCTCACAAACAGGATTCACTCTTGGTCCAATAGAGTGGGATGGCACTAATGACAATGGTGCAAAGCTAAAAGCCGGCATCTATGCCTACAGAGTATTATTCAATACTTCTACAGGAGACACATACTCTCAAACAGAGAAACTTGTTATTTTTTAATCCTCTCAAAATAATAAACACCAAAACACTGGCGTTTTTAAAGCCTTAATCATATAATGGAAGAAATAAAAGACAAACAAATGAACATAAGAAGAGAAAACCACGCTATTGGTATAGTTATCTTATTTGGAGTATTAATTCTATCAAATGCCTCTTTCGCTCAGCTGAAAGATATAGACAATGGCAATATAACAGCAACCGGAAAAGACCAACACGTTCATGGAGCAAACATTATAAGCACAGGAGTTCCTATTTTACTTATTTCTCCTGACGCTGTGGCTGGTTCCATGGGTGATGTGGGCGTGGCAACAACTCCTGACGAAAACTCAATGCATTGGAACGCAGCAAAACTTGCCTTTGTTGAGAAGAAATATGGTGTTTCCCTCACTTACACTCCTTGGTTAAGAGAGATTGTTAGCGATGTATCTATGTCATATCTTTCTGGCTTTTACAAGATAAACGAAAGAAGTGCCATAGGTGCCTCAATGACTTATTTCTCTCTTGGAGGCATAACATTCTATAATGACAATGGAGAAAATATGGGCGATTTCAAACCAAATGAATTTGCTCTTGATGTGGCTTACTCAATGAAACTCTCTGATAATCTTTCAGGTTCTGCAACCATAAGATACATTCGCTCTGACTTAACTCAAGGACAATCTTCTTCTCAAACAAGTTCAACTCATGCAGCCAATGCTTTTGGCACAGATATTGGTCTTTACTATCAAAAAAAGATAGAAGACTCACGAGATAATGCAGAGTATGCTCTGGGTCTTCAAATAAGCAACTTGGGTTCTAAGATTTCTTATTCTGATGATATGGAAAAAGAATTTCAACCAGCAAACTTAAGAATTGGTGGCAGATATTCAATGGACTTTGGCACTTTTAACCGCATATCTTTTATGCTTGACTTAAACAAACTCTTAGTTCCTACACCTCCACGCTATTCAAGCGATTCTACTAATACTATTGTAGCTGGTAAAGACGATAATGTAGGCATTTTGCAAGGCGCAATCCAATCTTTCTATGATGCTCCTGATGGATTTAAAGAAGAAATGGAAGAGATATCTGTTTCTACTGGTTTAGAATGGATTTACAATAAATTCCTTTTCCTCAGAGGTGGTTACTTCTATGAAAATAAAAACAAAGGCGATAGACAGTACATAACTGTTGGAGGAGGATTTAAATACAATGTTATGCAGTTAAATGTCGCTTATCTTATTCCTACATCTTCAAGTAACAACCCTCTGAAAAACACTCTTAGACTTTCATTAGCCTTTGACTTATAAAAACCGAGCCAAAAAGCTATGAAATACAAAGTAGGCACTGGTTATGATGTGCATGCGTTTTGCAAAGACAAGCCTCTTATTATTGGTGGAGTCAATATTCCTTACTCCCTTGGATTGAAAGGGCATTCAGATGCCGATGTGTTAATTCACGCTATAATAGATGCTTTGCTTGGAGCTGCAAACCTGAGAGACATTGGTTTTCAATACCCAGACAATGACTCAAATTACAAAAATATTGACAGTACTCTCTTACTAAAAGACACAGCACAAAAATTAAAAGACAAGAATTTCAAAATAGAGAATATTGACTCTACAATCATTTTGCAAACTCCCAAAATAAGTGCTTTCATTCCACAAATGCAACAAAGACTTGCACAAGTTTTGGAACTGGAAACTGAAGATATAACAATCAAAGCCACAACAACAGAACATCTTGGCTTTTGTGGCAGAGGTGAAGGCGTGGCTGCACAAGCCATTTGTTTGCTTTCTGACGAATAAGAACTTATTTTGCCCTAAAGCTTTCTTGATTTAAAGAATTTATTTCTTTGTTTCAATTTAACAGCTTAGTCTTTAATCAAAGCTCTATGACTTTAAAACAGCTTCACCTGTTGCAATAGGTCCTTCAAAGAAGGATAGCATTTTTCTATAACCTCATTTATATGCTCCTTATCTATCCAAACAGCTTTAGTTATTCCTTCTTCTGTTTGTGGAACAAGGATTTGTGTTTTGCTTGTCATATTATACCAATGTGTTTGTTTTACTTCCCAACGACCATTCATAAAATACGTGTGATAAGTCTCCCCTATCTTTGTGCCCAATACTAAATCGTTTAGTCCACACTCTTCCTTTACTTCCCTCAGGGCTGTTTGCTCTATGCTTTCGCCTTGTTCCCAATGTCCCTTTGGCAAATCCCAAAAACCATTACGATATATAAATAAATACTTTTCCCGCATAGAAACTAGACCTCCTGCAGCCAGTACAAATGTATGAGTATTTGTGCATTCACGAAAAACCATCTCTGTTGTTAAGTCTTTAACCTGCAATATTACTGACCTATTATCTTGTTTTTGTTCCAATATTTCCGAAAGAGAAAGTGAATTAAAATTTTCTCTGTTGCAGAGAATTACATTTTTATTCTGAATATTTAATTCAGAAAGTGATTGATTTGTTATCAAAACACTATGATACTTTGAAAAAATATTATACCTTTGCATTATGAAAAATATTAATTTTACAGCCAAACAAATGGCTCGTTTACTTTTGCAAATTAAAGCAATTAAATTGAATAATGAGCAACCTTTTACGTGGGCAAGTGGAAAAAAATCTCCAATTTACTGCGACAATCGTGTAACTCTTTCTTATCCAGAGATAAGAACTTTTATCCGTGAGCAATTTGTTGCAAAGATAAATGAAGAATTTTCTGAAGTAGATGTCATTGCCGGCGTTGCGACAGGTGCAATAGCCCAAGGCGTTTTGGTTGCACAAGAATTAGGTAAACCTTTTGTTTATGTACGTTCTAAAGCAAAAGACCATGGTTTAACAAACCAGATAGAAGGTGAACTAAAATCTGGACAGAGTGTTATTGTCATTGAAGATTTGATTTCTACTGGTCAAAGTTCTTTAGCCGCTGTTGATGCCCTTAGAGAAAAAGGTGCCATTGTCAAAGGTTTAGTTGCCATATTCACTTATGGACTTGACGCAAGCATAAATGCTTTCAAAGAGAAAGAAGTTCGCATGGATACAATTTGTGACTATGACACTTTGCTCGAAGAAGCAAAAGAAGAAAACTATGTTGCTGAGGAAAATTTGCTTTCATTGAACAACTGGCGTAACAATCCAGACAAGTGGAGCAAAGACAGAGGAGGGCTATAATCAAATGGCAACAGTAGAAAGCAAAAAAAAACAAATACAAAAAAGTACAAAAGAAGTCTTTGATTTTCTTTGTGATTTTACTCATTTTGGGATGTTAGTTCCAGACAAAGTTACAAATTGGACTTCTACTACTGACACTTGTTCTTTTGATGTATCCGGTGTAGGACACGTAAGTTTGAAGATTGCAGACAAAAATCCTTACACCTCAATTCACATTTCAGAGGGTGAAGGTATATCTTTGCCAGTCAAATTCTCTTTTCAATGGCTTTTTGCTCCTCAAAGTGAAAATACTGTAAGCGTTCAAGCTGTCTTTAATCTTGACATTAATCCCATGATGGCAATGATGGTAAAAAAGCCTCTTCAAAATTTTGTAGATATATTAGTAGAAAAACTCAAAGAAAGAATGGAAATGGCTTAGAAAATGAAGAAATATCTTATCGCTTTGGTCTTTATAGCAGTTGTATTGCAATGCAACTGTGTTGCTTTCTCTCAACAGAAAGCTATTTTGCAATATGACAATTGTCTTTCTGGCGTAAGCGATAAGAGTCAAAAACAATTCTCTAAAGCATACAAGTTATACGCAAAAGGCAATCTAAAAGAAGCCTCTCTTTTATTAAGAGAACTAACTATAAAAGACGAAACATTTGCTTCCCCTTTTTATTTATTAGGTTTAATTGGTCTCAGAACCGGTAATGAGCAAACAATGGAAAAGATGTTTCCAAAATGCCTTGAGACTTGTCCTGATTACTCAGCCCCATTACTTTATTATTATCTTGGGGTAATCAACTATTCTTTAGAAAAATGGGACGAAAGCATAAAGTATTTTAAACATTTCAAAGATATCGCCTTGTCTGACTCCACAATTAATGATAGTCTGTTCAATGAAGCAGACAATTACTTGCAATGGAGCCAATTTATAGAGAAAGCTAAAAGTAATCCAAGAGCTTTTTCTCCTAAACCAATTAACAATATTTGCACACAATGGGACGAATATCTACCTTTCATATCCATGGATTTGCAACACATTTACTTTACCCGCAGAATGCAAGTAAAGGCTGATACTAATTACACATTTTATGAAAGCACAAATACTGTGCAAAAAGAGTTTTTCTCTCTTGCATCAAAAAACGCTGATGGCACATACGACAAAGGCTTCCCAATGGACGAACCTTTCAATATGGTATATAATGAGGGCGGAGCGACCCTAACAGCCGATAATCGCGAGCTTTATTACACTGTTTGCAAACCAGAAAAAGACTATATAAATTGCGATATTTACTTCTCACAATGGCTTGGCGAGTATTGGAGTGACATAAAAAGCGTTGGCTCACCAATCAATTCTCCCACTTCTTGGGAGAGTCAGCCTTGCATATCTCCTGATGGCAAAACTCTTTTTTTCTCTTCCAATCGTCCTGGAGGCTATGGCGGCACAGATATTTGGTATTCAAAGAAACAATCCGATGGTTCATGGTCTAATCCTCAAAATGCAGGTCCACGCATAAATACTCCTGGCAATGAAAAGGCTCCTTTTCTTCACCCTGACGGTTCTTGCTTGTATTTTTCTTCAACTGGCTGGCATGGAATGGGTGGCTATGACCTGTTTTTCTTACGCTGGGGAGACAAGACAATGAAAACACCTATCAATTTAGGCTATCCAATAAACACAGAAGGTGATGAAGTGGGTGTAAGTGTAACTCTTGGCAATGAAATGGCTTATTTTGCCTCTAACAACATAAATGAAAATCACGATTGGGACATTTATTCTTTTGATATGCCTAAAGAGTTCGTCCCTCAGAGGGTAAAGCTCTTCTATGGCAATGTAAAGAATGCTCAAAACGACCTTAACAGCGCAAGTCTTGAAGTGCAAAATCTGGCAAACAATGACAAACAAGTCTATGATATTGACAAACAAAATGGCAACTTTGCTATAGTCATAAAAGAAGATGATCCCTATCTTTTGAAAGCAAAAAAAGAAGGTTATGCTTTTGAAAGCAAGAGAATAAACCCCCAGGCAAACAACTCTGACACCATTACAATGACTCTTGCTCCATTGGAATTGGGTCAAAGATATGAAATTAAAGATATATTGTTTGAAACCGGCTCTTGGGAAATAAGCAAAGAAAGTATGGAAATAATAGATGCTTTCATTGACTATTTGAATGAGTATCCAAAAATCCGTTGCACCATAGAAGGTTACACTGATAACATTGGCAAAGATGAAGACAATTTGCTCTTAAGTCAAAAAAGAGCTAAAGCAGTTGCAGAATATATAATCAAAAGCAGAATAAGAGAAGACAGAATACACTATCAAGGCTATGGAAGCAAGAATCCTCTCAATTCAAATTCAACTGAGAGCGGTAGAGCAAAGAACCGCAGAACTGTTTTCAGAATAGATTCTATGTAATCTTTGTTTATTATTTCAGATTCAAGCTTTGGCAAACCTCTTTCCAACCCTCCGGAGTTATTTTTGCACCATAATAAGTTATGACCTTTGAAGCCAAAACCCCAGCCATTTGTCCGCACTCTTGCAAGCTCTTTCCCATACACAAACCTGAAAGAAAGCCTGCTGCATACATATCTCCTGCCCCATTAGTGTCAACACAATGACACAAAATCTTTGGTATATGAAAGAGTTTTCCATTTGAGCAAACCAAAGAGCCTTGTTTGCCCAATTTAACAACAGCCACCTTACACAGCGATGCTATGCTGCGCGCCGCCTCTTGTGGTGCTTGACCAGTGAAAGCCTTTGCCTCTTGTTCGTTAGCAAAAACAATATAAGCACTACGACAAATATCTCTAAGGAAAGCCCAATTCTCTTGCACAATATTATAAGAAGCCAAGTCAATAGAGAGTCTCTTATTCATATCTTGAGACAGAGTTACTGCCTTTCTTATTAAATCATGATTGACTATTTGAAAACCCTCAATGTGAAAGTAATCATAGGGAGCCAAAACCTGCTGGCTTAACACACTTTCTTTCATTTCATAGGCAGCACCCAAATAAGTGGCAAAAGTTCTTTCTTTATCCGGAGAGATAAAGGTCAGGGCAGAGCCCGTTGCTGTGTTCTTGCTTCTCAATAGCAAAGAATCCACATTATTTTTCTTTAAATCACTCTCATAAAAATCGCCTAACTCATCTTCTCCTACCATACTTATGTATGCAGAGCTCACTCCCAAATTAGCAATTCCGTTAGCTGTATTGGCAGCTGAGCCTCCTGTCTGCATTGATAACTCAAGCCCAGAGGCTTCAGAGCGTAAAGAAGCCATCATTTGTCTATCCACCAATTGCATACTACCTTTGGGGAGATTGTGTTTGCGTAAGAAATCGTTATTTGTCAGTTTTACAATTATATCTACCAAGGCATTGCCTAAGCAAAGAACACTTTGTGCCATATTATTTAGTTTTAAAGAAGCAAAGATAAATAAAAAACGCCAAGCCGATAGGTTTAGCGTTTAAAATAATCATCATATAAAAAACTAACTCAAAATATCAATGTTCTATTGTCCTAAATAAGACTTCAAGATGTGAGAACGAGAGGTGTGTTTCAATCTTCTAATTGCCTTTTCCTTTATCTGACGTACTCTCTCACGTGTTAGGTCAAATTGCTCTCCAATTTCGTCCAATGTCATTGGAGGATAACCGTCCAACCCAAAAAACATTTTTAGAATATCTCCCTCTTTAGGTGTCAGAGTGGCAATAGCACGGTCTATCTCTTTTCTTAAGCTCTCAAGCATAAGGTCTGACTCTGGCGTAGGTATGTCATCACTTTTCAAAAAGTCATACATAGTGTTGTCTTCGTCTGTTTGCAAAGGAGCGTCCATTGAAAGATGTTTACCATTGTGACGAATGCTCTCTCTGACCTCAGCATCGTTTATCTCCAATTCTGCTGCCACCTCCTCAGGGTTGGGTGTGCGCTCAAATTCTTGTTCAAGACGTGCATAAGTCTTGTTTATCTTATTCATTGAGCCTATTTTGTTCAGAGGCAAACGCACAATACGACTTTGCTCTGCTAAGGCTTGCAAAATACTCTGTCTAATCCACCACACAGCATAAGATATGAATTTAAAACCTCTTGTCTCATCAAAACGCTGTGCTGCTTTTATCAAACCAACATTTCCTTCGTTGATAAGATCTGGCAAACTCATACCCTGGTTTTGGTATTGTTTTGAAACTGAAACCACAAAACGCAAATTGGCTTTTGTCAATCTATCCAACGCTTTTTGGTCTCCCTGCTTAATCTTTTGTGCTAATAAAACTTCTTCCTCAGGTGAAATCATTTCAAGACGACCTATCTCTTGGAGATATTTATCTAATGATGTAATTTCACGATTTGTAAGCTGCTTAGTAATTTTTAACTGTCTCATTATATATATTTTGATTAAACACTCTTGTAAAACACCTCTATTACGAGACTTTTTCAATTAGAGTTACAAATAATATTCTTTTTTTTCTATTTCTTCTATCACCCTTTGTGGTACAAGATATTTTATTGATTTACTATCTCTTATGCACTCCCTAATATATGTTGAAGATATCTCTATTATCGGAGCTGAGACACTAATAACGTTCTTTTGGTCAAAAAATTTTATCTCTTCTTGCCCCAATCGTGGATAGACATATATCTTGTAATCCGATAGTATCTTTTTATAATGGTGCCAAGAGTCAAAACATTGCAAATTATCTTGACCAATAATCAAACGAAACTCTTTGTCGGGATAATTAGAGCTCAAAAACTCTAATGTATTCAATGTGTAAGATGGTTTAGGTAAAAAAAACTCTACATCTGAAGCTACAAAAGACTCATTATCCTCTATAGCCATTTGCACAAGTCGCAGTCTATCGCTCTTATTTAAGAGTTCTCTTCCCTCTTTCAAAGGATTGTGAGGAGAAAGCACAAACCAAATCTTATCCACTGGGGTATGCTGCAAAATATACTCTGCAATTATCAAATGCCCTTGATGAATTGGATTGAAACTACCTGAATAAAAACCTATGATTTCTTTTGCCATTGCGCGTTTTATTTAAGTATTTGTACGCAAAGACTAATATTTGGTTACCAAAACAGAAATCATTTATTGTTTTTGGTGCTATAATATTTTATTCCCTTCGTTTGAGATTTTTATTTCTTGTTACAAATACAATAAAGACAACAAGCAAGAAGTCTTTTTCACTTGCAGAATAACATAATTGGCACCTATATTTTTCTTAGAAAGAAAGGCTGACATTTAACCCATAGCTTTGAGTTAGTCCTCCTTGCACTGGGCTGTAAATTGGCTTAACCTGAGGAGCAAAAGAAAGTCTTGAGGACTCTGAAAGCCTCAAAGAGAGTGCCACATTTTCTTTATTGATATTATGAGCACTGACTGCGGCATCAATTATTGAAGAAACATAACACAGAGCATAACTTATGGCTCCGCCAACCAAGATTGTACGTCCCCAATGTGCGTTGCGCCGAGCATTATCAATGCTTCGCGAAAAGGTTTTCTTTGAATCATCAGCGTAAGTGTCGCTTTCATCCGTATTGGAATCAAATAAATCATAGAAGACCTCAAAGTCTTGCTCATTAAAATCTCCTTGTGCATAACCGGCAACCAAACCCACAGTAGAGACCAAAAGACTTGTGCCTGCCCATACAAAAAAGAAGTCTGATTTTGTCTTTTGTCCGTTGTAGCTCTGCCCCATTCCCGGAAATAGAAGTGAGCAGCACACAGCCTCAGAAACACTTTTGTGTTCTATCTGCGATGTTTGAACCGTTGATTGAGCAAAAGCCAAGGCGCATAAGCTCATAAACAAAGAGAAAATCAATATCTTTTTCATTGCAAACTGTAATTTCAATGTTATTTTACTTATTTTTGAATAGGCAAAGATAGCACTTATTTTCCAAAATAAAATAAGAGACACATTTATCTTTGTTTTGACAAAACCAAACACTGTTTCAGAAAAACCAAATAAAGACTGATGAAAATATATCTTTGTTTTAGCAACAACAAGATGGCATGTTGTGGCAGCCAAACAGTCATTCGTGTTTCTAAATGACTGTTTTAATCACTCAAGATGGCATCTTGTCACTCCTAAATCAAAGAAAGAGTTTCATAAAGCAAAGAAAGCATTTTTTCTTTCTTTGTTTTGCGCTAACCAAACACCGTTTAACCCCTGTCAAAAGAAGAAAAAACAAAAGAAGGCAACCAAACAAATGGTTGCCTTCTTATTATGCATTAAATAACTCACGCCTAAGCTCTGAGTAAATAAAAAGCAGGGCTATTATTTTACTTAACTGCTATAGCTTCTATTTCTACCAAAACGCCCATTGGCAAAGCCTTTACAGCAAAAGCTGCTCTGGCTGGCAACATATCTGTAAAGTGTTTTGCATACACAGCATTCATAGCTGCAAAATCGGCCATTGTGCTAAGCAAACAAGTTGTCTTGACTACATCATTAAATGTATATCCAGCCTCATCAAGAATTGCTTTTAGGTTTTTGAATACTTGCTCTGTTTGTTCTGTAACTGTGCCTTCAACAACTGAGCCTACAGCTGGGTTAATTGGAATTTGACCAGAGATGAAAAGCATTCCGTTTGAAGCCTTAATTGCTTGGCTGTATGGTCCTATAGCTTTAGGAGCATTTTCTGTATTTACTTTTGTGTTCATTGTGTTTATATGTTTTTAGTTGTTACTTAACTATGATTGTTTTAGTGTTTGTCCTGCCTTGAGCAGATATTGTAAGAATGTATGAGCCTCTTTGCAAAGATGAAACATTGATTTTCTTGTTTTGAATTTGAGTTTGCTCATTCATTATTTCTTGTCCTGCCATATTTACAAGCCTTAGTTGTACGTTACCTTGGTAAGAAGAAGTGATATTCAACACCTTTGAAGCTGGATTTGGATAAACCTTCATATCATTTGCCAAAGTAACCTGACTCAAAGAAGAGTTATTCAACACACATATTTCTCCCACAGAAGAATAAACCTCTGGACAAGTACCCATTTGAACTTTTACTCTGTAAGTGTAAAGTCCTAATGTGTCAAGTATTTGGGAGTATGTTGACGCTGTGCGATCTATAACTGTCCAACCCTCAGAATTTATTTGTCTTTCCCAATTCAAAATTGTGCCTTTATAGGACTGAAGTTGCATTGTACCAGTTGAATTTCCCATTAGTATTGTATCTTTTGGCATTACAATCTCTCCACCCCAAGAATTTTGAATATTGATAAGAACTGTGTTAGAAGTATCTTTCAATGTAAGGTTAGAAAATACTATTCTGCGATAAAATGTGCTATCTGTTAATGTCTCTGGTTGATAATTTGCATTTGTGTTTGTTTGTGTTGCCACTGTCCATGCTCCATTCCTAACTTTCTGCTCCCAAAGATAAGTAAAGTTGTCATGACCTCCTGCAACAAAGCCACCATTCAAAAGTTGTGGAGTGCCTTGTGAACAGAATGTTTGGTCTGATGAAATAGTGTTACCTGTAATGGCAGGGAATGTTGTTGTAAAAGTTCTTCTGGCACCATATTTTGTTCCCAATATAGTGGTAACATAAGTTCTATAATAATATGTTGTTTGTTCTGTCAAGTTAGTAATAACAGAAGAGAAATTACCTAAGGCAGTATCTGTGATAATTACCTTAGAATCTGCTATTGTTGGGTATTGGTTTGTTGAAGAATAAACAAATCCTTTTTCTGTCATAGCCTTATCTCCTGTAGAAATCAAAGAACCGCTAAGCAAAGCTGTAGAATCTGTAATTTGTGTTGCAGAACTTGTGATTACTGTTCCTAAACCGTCTGTGGTTGTGAAACTCATTGCTGCGCCATAATCTGTCCCTGCGACTGTGATTGCATAAGCCTTGTAATATATTGTTGTATTTGTTGGCAAATTGCTCAATAAGGCATCAAAAGTTTCATTTGTCATGGAAGAAACTACTTTTGTGCTTTGTGAAAGCAAAGCAAGTGAATCAACGTTTGTTGACCACCAAAAGCCTCTTTCTGTTATTGTTGCTCCATTGCCGTCATAAATTATTTGTCCGCTAACTGTTGCAGATGTACTATTGATTGTTGAGGTTGTAACTGCCTTTGTTTGCACTTGAGCTCTTGCAGAAAGAAATTCAAAAACCATAACAGAATCATTCAAATAGCGTATATGTGTTATAGGTTTATTTGTAACACTTCCGTCTTTAAGCAATGATGCAGGAAAAGAAGTATTGGTGAAGTAAGTTTGATTGTTTGAGCCAGGGAAAGGAACATTACCTGAATTAACAGAAGTAAGTCCTGCTGTTGAAGGTTCAATATAGAAACCTCTATTGGTAGAATCTACATTTATATCATTGTCATAAAATGTTGCATCTATTCTATTCTGATCTGCGTGGAAGATAACCAAACCGCTACCTGGCAAAGCTGAGTCAAAACCTTTTTGTTTGCGATGCTCTATAATAAAAAACTCATTGCCATCAAGGTCTATTTTATAAGACATATTGCTATCGGCAACGCAATACAAAGTGTCTGTTGATGTTGCTGAGATAGATATTGGTGAGCCCCAACCAACAATTTGTCTTTCCCAACCATTGAAATAAGGAGGAGTGCAACCATTGTTATTATAAGGACCTTGGTCCATAACGCCCCACTCACCAAGTGTAATAGCATAGCCACCACTTGTGCCATAATCTGTATCATAAAGATCCATAAGTCCAAAAGAATGTCCCATCTCGTGACACATTGTGCCTATTGCATCCATTTGTGCTGAGTTTTTCTTCTCTGCAGAGCAAGAATATGTTGTAAAATGAACACCATCTATTAAAAGATTTGAAGCAATAGAAGATTTATGTGGCCATATCTCTGTTGAGTTGCCTGTTGAAGACCGAGGAGTACCCGCAAATACAAAATGAATATTACCAACTTTTTCATCTCCATTTCTATATTGTGTAAAATCTATATTGGCTGAGTCATTTGCACAATTTAATCCATATTGAACCAGTTCATTCATTGCAGAGTATCCTCCTTGAGCATAATAAGCAGAAGTATGAGGCAAAGTATAAGGACCAACAACTGTTATCTGCAAATCCATTAAACCCTTAGAATTTTCATAATAGTAGTCATGCACACTACCTGTACCTCCATTGGAACTATAGCCTTGTTGATTACACATTGAATCAAAATTAGCCTGTGTGTAAGTGAAAGGTTTGTCAGAGAAAGCAACAAGAACCATCAATTCCTTCACTACTCCTGTTGTTATAGCCTTTGTGGAGTTTTTCTTATCACCCAAAGCAGCTATTTTTTCACTTATTTGAGCTTTGTTATAGCGCAAATCCTTGCTTATTGTTGTAAGAAAATCTTTTTCCTGACTTGTTCTTTCCTCACTATTGGCTGCAATAAACTTTGAAGGCACAAGGTTTCCATCTTTGTCTTTTGTTGCATAAGAAAAAACGCCATGCGCATTGTGTATAAGTGTGTAGCCATCAAGTGTTGTTGCCCAATTCACTCTCTCATCTCCTCTAAGAATGAATGTAAGTGTTTTACCATTTGGTTGTTTAATTGTTTGTGGCTTTGGGTTAGCAGGCACAGCAAAAAGATTTATACTAAATAATACTGCTAAAACCAAAGATAACATTCTCTTTAATTGTCCGTTTTTCATCTTCTCTTGTTTATAATTCTAATTTTAAGGTGCAAAAGTACTGCATTATAACGAGAAAAACAAAATATTTAGTCTTTATTATGACAAAAAAAAGCCTGCAAGTTTTTGAACCTGCAAGCTCTTTATGTATTAGGAGTTTCTTCTCCTGTTTAATTACTTACTTGTTAACAATAAGCTTGTTTGTTTGCTTAGCTCCGTTTACATTAACTGTATAGAAGTAAGTTCCGTTTTGTAAGTTCTCTGTGTTAACAACAACATTGTGTGAAGAATTAGCTGTTTGCATTCCTTGATTCATTCTAACGACTTCTCTTCCCATGATGTCTGTTACTGTGATAACAACATTACCTGAATTATTCAAAGTATAGTTGATAGCAAAACTTTCTTTAGCTGGATTAGGATAAGCTGAAAGTTCAAAATTATTAGAAGCAACATCTGCAATAGAAGAAGAATTATTAGAAAGTTTCAAACGAATCATTGGTGCTTGATAATCTGAATATGAGCTACCAAACCAATATCCCCAAGGGTAAGTGCTGCCACCATCATTTGTTGAATAAACATAAGAATTATATAGATTTGCATTTTTGAAGTTGTAAGCATTGTTATCCATTCCTACTGCAAACTTTGTTCCATTGCTCATTAATTTGTAGCAAGCATAATAAGTTAAAGTATCAAGTTTAACTGATTTTGTGAAAGGTAACCAAATAGAGTTGTATTGGCGAGTAGCTGTAAGTTGGTCACTTAAAGCTCCATTGTTTAATTCATTCTCATTTGATACTGTATATGTGTTAGATCCAATTGCCTCGTCATTCTCATCAACAACATCTTTTATAACGTTTGTCCATTGTGTTGCTGTTGGGTCCCAATAAGTCAATAAACCTTTAACCTTTGCACCAACCTCACAAGAGTCTGGTCCAGGAACTATCTCAACTCCCTTTATCCACCAATCGCCTGTCAATGTCTTAGGAACTATAAATTGATTACATACCGTGTATCCTGCTGTGTAAACTCCAGGACAACGATCTGTGAAGAAGTTCCCTGTAAATCCACCTTCCCAAACATATCCTTTGAAAATAGCATCATAGTCTCTTGCCCAACGAACAGATGTTCCGTTTTCTGGAACAGCTACAACACTATAAGAAATTGTATCTCCTGTTGCCTTTGCTACTGCTGCATGATTTTCATCTGTGTAGTTAAGAGTTGTGATTGCGCCAAAAGAACCTACATTTGCTGTTGAAAGTTTTCCTTGAGCTTTAATAACATGGTCTCTTCTGCGGTCTATTGATGTTACAACATTGTTATCATCTGTTGTTGTATCATTGTACATAGCTGTTGAAATAGTATCAGCATCTCCTATAAATTGATTTAAGAATGTATAGGTTGAACCATCTGAACTTACTGAATAATGAGATTCATTTAAAGCTATATCTGTAAAATCGTTTCCACCAATATTCTCAATATCAGCATAAGAATATATTGAATCAAGTGTCAAACCTTGTGGTATTACATGATAAGCTGAACCTGCGTGATAAGTCTTCTTTGTTGTTACAGCATAAGCATCACCATTTTCAGCTTGAATTTCGTCAACTAACCAAAAATATCCAGAAGGCTGTGTAATATTAACTGCTGGGCAATAGTAACGCAAACGAATATAAAGAGCTGTTTTATTTACTGTCTCAGAAACTGGAAGAGTTACACTTCTATTTATTTTTGCATAATCGTTAGCAGCTACTTCAAGTCCTTTAATATTGAGTTCGATAGAATCATAAGTAGCGAAATTTGGGTCTGTACTATAATCAATATAGTAACGGTCTGAGTTAAATCTCATTGTTATTTGTTTGAAAGAGATTTTTACACAATTCCAACCTGTTGTTACAATAGGATTTTTGCACTTGATGTAAGTGTTATAGACCTTATTGTTTGTAAGGTTTTCTCCTGCTGCTTCATATACTTCCAATGGAGATACTAAAGCAAAACCATTACCAATTGTTCCACCCAAAATATTTGCTATGTAACTAAAAGAATGGTTCCCTGCCCATGTTGCAGTGTACCAAACTCCTACCCAGTTAGCATAGTTATTTGTCAATAAAGTACCTGATCCTGCAGATGTGTCAATACGCAGGAACATACCTTGTGCTGTTCCTGCTGTGTGGTTTGAAAGAACACCAAGTGTGTATGCTGTTGTATCAGAAAAATCAACAAGCATCTCAGCATCCTTTGTTGCCTTGCTATCTTGCTTAGCTTGGCTTCTTAAATTTGCTTCATTTGTTCTTGGATTAGTAACAACAGCCTTTTGAATATTTTGTGGTTGCTGACCCAATGAAATAAACTTCTGTGCATTTACGCTTGTAGCTCCTAAAACAAGAGCTGCAATCAAAAGAATCGTTTTTTTCATACTAAAAAATTGTTTTTGTTTATAACTAATTATTTTCGTCTTATTTCATCATTTTAGTGTGCAAATATACAACACTATTTTCTATTTGCAAGTTTTTTTGCCATTTTTTTTACATCAAAAGGCTTTTTTTGGTTTCTTTTTCCTACTTTTGTAATGAGAAAACACATAAAAAATATGAGAATTCACTTTATTGCAATAGGAGGCAGTGCCATGCATAACCTTGCTATTGCTCTTGCCAACAAAAATCATACCATAACAGGTTCTGATGACGAAATCTTTGAACCAGCCCGTTCAAGACTTGACAAATATGGTCTTTTGCCAAAAGAAATCGGCTTTAAAAAAGAAAATATTACTCCAGACATTGAAGCAATCATTTTGGGAATGCACGCCAAAAGCGATAACCCAGAATTATTGGAAGCGCAACGCTTGGATATTAAAATTTACTCCTACCCAGAGTTTTTATATGAAATGTCAAAAGACAAAAAGCGCATAGTCATTGGTGGTTCACATGGTAAAACAACAATAACTGCTATGATTTTGCACGCAATGAAAACCTCATGTATTGAAACAGACTATATGGTTGGAGCTTTACTTGAGGGCTTTGACGTAATGGTTAAGATAACTGACAGTGCCAAATATATGGTTTTGGAAGGCGACGAATACCTAACCTCAACCATAGATCGCAGACCAAAGTTTCATTTATATCAACCAAACATTGCTCTTATCAGTGGCATAGCTTGGGATCATATAAATGTATTTCCAACATTTGAAAACTATGTTTTGCAATTCAAAATCTTTACTAACAAAATCTCTCCCAAAGGTTTACTCATATATTATAAAGGAGACAAAAACGTAAGTCGTCTTGCCTCTGCAGCAAGAGAAGACATAAAGAGAATACCTTACTCTATTTTACCTCATATTATAAATAATGGTATTACAACTGTGCTTTGGGAAGGCAAACAATATGAAATGGAAGTCTTTGGTCAACACAATTTAGCAAATATGTATGGAGCCATGCTTGTGTGCGCCGCTATTGGCATAAACAATCATGATTTTCTAAAGGCAATGACAACATTTAAGGGAGCAAGCAAGCGTTTAGAGTGTGTAAAAAAGAATAATCATATAGCTGTATATAAGGATTTTGCTCACTCTCCTTCAAAAATCACAGCCACAATATCAGCTCTTAAAGAGCAGTTCCCTCTCCGCCGTTTAGTGGCAGTGCTGGAATTGCATACTTTCTCATCTTTGAGCAAAGAATTTTTGGTTCAATACTCTGGAACAATGGATAAGGCAGACAGAGCAATAGTTTATTTCTCAAAAGAAGCTATTGAATTAAAGCGCCTGCCAATGATAAGCACCCAAGACGTAAAAGAGGGTTTTGCAAGAGCTGACCTCCAAGTATATACTCAAACAGAAGATGTCCGCAAAGCAATAATGGAAGAGAAATGGCAAGATTGCAATTTACTTATGTCTTCTTCGGGAGATTTTTGTGGTATAAATGTAGAAGATTTAGCCAAAGAAATTATTGCAGATTAACCCATATTATTCTGCTCTCTTATAGTACTAAAAATAAAACGAAGAAATAATTTTCTAAAACAAAGATTCAGCGTGCTAAAACAAAGAAAGAGAAAATTATTTCTTTGTTTTATTTTTGCCTTATCAAATCACTGCTTTATTGATCAATAAAACCTATCTGCAATAAATACTCCTGATCAGCTCCAACTTGATTTGACGCCACTATTTTTGCACTATTGGCTCCCAAAGAAACCATATATTCTTTTATTTTCACAGCTTCTAAGGTTTGAAGAGTAATCATTTCTGGCACATTCTCAATACTGCGAGACAAGGTTGAAAAATATGTTTTTGAAATTGCTGATAACTTTGTTCCTTTCAAAGCAATAGATGTCAGTGGCAATACAAAAAGTTTCTTATCCTCAATAACAGAGGCTATGCTGTGCTGAATAATTTGCACGGTGTCATTAGTTACTTCAATTTTATAGGGCTGGGACAAATAACCCCTTTGCATAGCTATAAGATATGAAGGTTTTAGCGTTTTGTAATAAAAGAAGAGTCCATTTTTTTTGTTTGACACAAAAGTATGTAACACAACTCCGGTTGCAGAATCCACAAGCATAATTGGACTTTCAAAACCCAAAGACTGCTCATCTAATGTCTGACCTATTTGATATTGTATGCCATACTTTTTTAATAGCAAAAGACTATTGTCATTTATCAAGTTGTTGAAGTATTTTGAAAAACCCTTGCGCGCTTTCTTGTCTAAAAGAGGTGAAGAGAGCAAATATTCCAATACTTTGCTATCATTTTGTAAGACAGTAAAGTTTGTATCTTTTTTTAATTGAGGGTACTGAGTCAAAAGTTTGTCAAAGCGTTTTGTATCTCCATTTTGCACATAACCAAAAGCAAAGACAGTGAGTACAGAATCAAAATTTATGTCACTATTTGTTTTAGATAAACTATCTATTTGCAGCAAAGAGGAAAAAGAATAAACATTCAAGGCTTGGGACAAAGTGTTTAAATAATATTGTTGTTGCAACTGAGTAATTCTTTCTTTGGCATATTGTACCCATTGCGAAGAAGGATAGTTATCTATAAAAAACTGGTAAGCCTCTATGTTGTCTTGTTGTTTAGCTTTTTGGTAAGCCTGCGAATTATCTTGCTTTTGTTCTTGCTTAGTTAGCGTAGTAATCTTCTGCTGAGCAAAAACGGCTTGCACACTATTTGGATACAAAGACACAAAACGCTTGTAAGCTTCTAACGTATTTTTGTTTTGAGTCTCTTGCCATGCAAATTCATTTCTAATTCTGACTGCCTCATTTCTAATCAATGTGTCATTGCCTTGTTCAGAATAGTATTTGTCAATAAAACTATTTATAGAATCCTCGCTCTTTGTTTTATAGACTCTTTGCAATTCTTGTTTCAAAAAAGAGACATCTGTGCTTTGAGCAAACAAAACACCACCTTGCAAAAACAAAATAAGACTTGCAAGGCTAATCCACCTGCAAAGGTATGTTATTAATCCAAACATCATCTACCAAAATATCTATTAAATAATCTCCCTTTGGAAAATTATTGTCCAAAATCATAACTCCACCATTATAATCTTTCTGATACAACTGTTTCTTCTGAGAATCCATTACTTTTATTTTATATATTGTAGAGGTATTCTCCATTTTATCATACAAAATTATACGACCCTTGTCTCCAAATAAATATGTATCATTTAATTTTTCATTCTCGCGCATTTCCCCTATTGCTTTCAGAACATGTATTCTAAATCTGTCTAATGTAATTCCTTTAACGGCAGTAAAATTTATCTCTCCTGCATCACAAAGATTTTGGAATGATGAGTTATATTTATCTTCCAAAAGCACGCTAATACCGCTTGGCAGCACTCCAACATTACCCAATGAAAGCGAGAGTAAGGCTTGTTTGCCTATTTCATAACCAACGTCATAACTAACAGGATAAGAAGGAAATACATTAACCGCCAAATACTGTGAATCAACAATAAAATAAACCTCTGGCATATCTTCGTCAGCTCCAAAAACCAATTTGTGAGCATCAAACATATCAAAACCATCTGTAGCTCTTTCGTCCATACCCAAAATCACATACTCACTTTTCTGGTCATTGCGTATTGTGAGGGTAAGGTAGTTATGATTTACCCAATGATAAGCCTCAGCAGAAGGAATATACTGATAAGAACGGCGGAAATTTATATCCGTATTGTCCTTAAGACTTTCAACAAAAAAAGCTGTTAGAGAAGGAATAGCCACATCTTCTTTGTCATCAAGAATAACTGGATTAAAAACTCCATTCTTGCTATCTAAGAAAAACAAAGCATTACCTTGAATTTTTTGATCCAAATCCTCAAAAAGTTTCTTTGAGCTTAGAGGTGAAGTGAAAGGATTCCCCACTAAATTCCAACGGTCTTGCTGACTATAAACCAAAGGATAGCTTATGTTAGAGGCACACAAAATGCCCTCATATATAACATCAAGAGGTTTATCTGTATAAACAGCATAACCTTGTGCAGGTACAAGTTTATAGTTAGGATCTTTTATGTATGTAGACCAATAGTCTTTCATTTCGCTAAGCACTCCTGTGTTGTATTTCATCAACCAAGTCTTGTTGTCTTTGTCTCTCATGGAATAAATTAAAGCCTTAGCATCATTGACTGGTGAAGAAATATAGCTCCATTGCTTTGGTGGCAAATCTTGATGAACAACAAACCACGCTCCTTTACCATAAGAAATATCTCCTGAAATATAAAATTTCTTGTCCTGCTCTATTTCCACATTAGAACTATCACCCAAAACAAGCATAGAACAATTTACATCATCATCAACTTTCAATTTTACCTTGTTATCTATATAAACAAAGTCTTCCATCACTGGAACATCTCCCCCTTCCCACACTTTATTATCACTCCAAGAGCCACTATGCACAGCTTTTTTGAAAAAAGGAGTTCCGAAATAAGCATTCTGCAAGTTCAATGTCTCATTATTCATTTTAAAATTAACTTGCAAATAATCTGAACCAGCACAAGGAATAAGAGGAATGCAATATATACTGTCTGTTTCTTCCATAAAACGCATATCATCTGTCATTGTAGAGAGGAAAGTAGTGCCATGATACCAACGGTATTCTATTTTCAATTTGCTTTTTTCCACTTGTCTTTTAGTGAGAGCAAATTTCATTTGATAATTAACATTAGAAAAGACTGGAATACGAAACTTTGTACCATTATAAACTTTAATATCACCAGTACTTAACAAATTGCTATTTATCTCAACAGCCTTTGCACACGAACCAGTCAAGTTTATTGTATATGGTTTATCCAAACGAGAGGTACTGATAACTAAATCGGCACTGTGAGAACCTATTTTCAAAGGCTCATAAGTAATTGTTACAACTTTTTTATCCAAAGAATCTATTTGCACACTTGCATTATCTACATGAAAGAAAGATTTATCCTCTCCTTGTATTGACAAGGACACATCGTCTCTGAGGTATTTGCCCGAAATAACTATTCTTCTTGTTTGTGGATAGGTGTATGGCAACGGAATATGACCAAAATCCATATTCTCTTTTTGATTCATCTTTTGTTTATTACTCTTGTAGAAAACGCTTAACTCTGGTTTCACTCCTCCATACTTATCATATTGACCAGTCAGCTTTATTTCATCAATATCTATATTTATATTGTCGTCCTTACCAGTAATTGGAATTAAATAAAAACAAAGTCTAATGCTATCTTTACCCGCACAAACATCTGGCAAATTTATCTTATATTTTTCTCTTTTACTCCTTCTGTTAATTATGTATTGTACAGGTTGTCCATTTCTTGCAAGCACATCAAACCAAGCATCACCAGCCAAGCTGTATCGCAAACGCAAAACATACTTAGCCCTCGTAAATGAAGAAGATATGGAGCAAGAGAAGACTATATCATCATAAGAGGCTGCAGAAAATGAAATATAGAACTTACCCCCTTGAGCAAACTCTCCCTCTCTGAGCGAATCAAAAGCCAAATCTTTTGTTTGACCAAAAGAAATAAGGCTCACACAGCACAAAACTAAAAACAAATATATCTTTTTACTTGTCATTAAAATCTCTCTCTTGTTTTCCATTGCCACAAAAACGTTTATCGTCCAACGGATATTATTTTATAATCATTTAGTTTATAAACCACTGTTCTCTTGTTTTGAAAACCAATGGTGTCAGCAGTCTTTTCAAAATAGTAAGGGTTAATCATGCTTTTGCTTCTATCTATATTAGGGTTTTGCATAAAGTTATCAGGTCTTTGTGTTAAAAGAGGCACAAAATACATCATTATATCATAACCCAAAGCTGCATAAATTTTGTCTGGCTCCTGCTTAAAATTACTACGGTACAGCTTTACAAAATCAACAAAGTTCTTATTGGTGTAGTCATTCAAATAACTAATTGTAAAATGATAGCCAAATCTTTGTAAGAGCGTGTAATCCAAAGACTGATAGTCAAGCCAACTATATTGTGCAATAAGATTTATATTTGGCATATTTTTCTTTCTTGAAAAAGAATTTAGCAACATATTAGCGTAAACCTCATTATTTTTGTCGCCTCCCTTATCCACTATACTTATGTATAAATTGTCTTTGTCGTTGCTTAACTTCTCAAATACTCTCTTAGCAAAACGATTATAGTCTAAAGCACACCAAGTAAATTTTTCTTTATCAAATAGTGCTGTATATAGCTCCATTTCTTTCTTTTGCTTAGTTGCGTAAAGCAAAATCACGTTTGGCTTATGAAAATTATTTTTTATGTAGCGCACGACAGTCTCTGCCTCTGCAGAAAACGAAGGTTGTATTTTAAAAACATAAGGATGCCCGTTTATGATATTCATATTAGAACTCATTGGATTGATAAGAGGAATATGATATTTGTCAGAGAACTCTGCTATTTGCATAAAAGCCTTTTGAAACACCAATGGCACAATCAAATCCATATCTTTCATTTCCCTATCTGAAAGAATTTTTTTTACGTCTTCAACATTATTCTCATTAACATCATAGACATACAAAGAGACATTATAGCCTTCTTTTTCCAACTGGTCAAGAGCAATACGCGCCCCCTCAAAGAAAGTTATATATTCAAAACAAGCATACTTAGATTTTCGCTTTTCCTCTATATTAAATTTTGTAAAGTTCAACTCCCCTATCTTGTCGTAATTCAAAGGCAAAAGCATAGCCACCTTTAAGTGCTTTTTAGCTTCACCATCCTTTGCAAAAGAGGCTGTAGAACAAAGCAACACACAAAGCAAACCAAATATTAATATTTTGAAACAGTGTTTCATTATCTATTTATGTTTCATTTTAGATTTATTGCCACTCACAAATGTTTTCATTTGATACTATTCCCACTCTATTGTTGCTGGTGGTTTAGAAGAGATATCATACACAACTCTATTAACACCCTGTACCTTATTTATTATATCGTTGCTCACCTGAGCCAAGAATTCATAAGGCAAATGAGACCAATCGGCGGTCATTCCATCATTACTACCAACAGCTCTAAGAGCAACAACACTCTCATAAGTTCTTTCGTCTCCCATAACTCCAACACTCTGCACTGGAAGCAACATTGCACCTGCCTGCCATACCTTATCGTAAAGGTCTTTCTCTTTTAGAGCAGAGATAAATATGTCATCAACTTCTTGCAATATCTTTACTTTCTCTTCTGTTACGTCAGAGAGTATTCTAATGGCTAAGCCTGGTCCTGGAAAAGGGTGGCGAGAAAGCAACTCTTGCTTTAATCCCAGCTCTTTGCCCACTCTTCTTACCTCATCTTTGAAAAGGGAACGCAATGGTTCAACAATCTTCAGTTTCATATAGTCTGGCAAACCTCCTACATTGTGATGAGACTTAATCTTTGCAGAAGGACCTTTAACAGAAGTTGATTCTATAACATCCGGATAAATAGTTCCCTGAGCCAACCATTTAACATCTTTTATCTTCTTTGCTTCAGCATCAAAAACATCAATAAATGTCTTGCCTATTGCTTTACGTTTCTGCTCGGGGTCTTTCACTCCTTTCAATACACTATAAAATTTCTCCTTTGCATTAACGCCAATGACATTCAACCCCATATCTTTATAGCTTTCAAGCACACTTGAAAATTCGTTTTTCCTCAATAATCCGTTATCTACAAAGATACAAGTCAACCTATCTCCTATTGCCCTATGCAAAAGCACAGAAGCAACAGAAGAATCTACTCCCCCAGAGAGTCCAAGCACAACCTTATCCTCTCCTATCTTGTTTCTCAATTCTTCAATAGTAGTTTGAACAAAGTTCTTTGACGTCCAATCGCATGCAGCTCCACAAACGCCAACCACAAAGTTGCTTAGTATCTTTGTACCTTCCTGACTATGCACCACCTCTGGGTGAAACTGAATTGCATAAGTATCTTCGCCCTCTATCTTATAGCCTGCGTTAGCCACAGTTTGCGTTGAACAAATCACTTTGTAGTTTTCTGGTAATGAAAGTATGGTATCGCCATGTGAAGCCCACACTTGAGAAGGAGTCTTCACTCCTTTCATTAGAATAGATTTTGTATCTATATCAGTAAGCATTGCTCTGCCATACTCTCTTATTGTAGAAGGCAGAATTTCTGCTCCACCTAAACGAGCCATATACTGAGCTCCATAGCATACTCCCAACAATGGTTTAATGCCTTTAATGTTTGACAAGTCAGGTTTTGGAGCATCAACGTCCAAACAGCTGGAAGGACTACCAGAGAGTATTATTCCTATTATATCATTAGTAATTGGTGGCATCTTATTAAAAGGATGTATCTCGCAATAAACGCCTAACTCTCTTACTCGACGAGCAATGAGCTGTGTATATTGAGAACCAAAATCCAAAATCAATATTGTCTGCATAGTTATTTTGTTTTATTCTATCGTAATAAAAAATGCCTAAACCATTTTATTAAGCACTCAACAGAGAGCAAAGATACAAAAAAAATTATTACCTACTAAAAACTCAGAAACAAAGCATCTATATTTTCAATCTATCATTTATTATCAAAGCATATACACGTACAAGAAAAACATATCAAAACAAAAAGCAATTCTTTTATACCATTATTCATTAAACAAAGAAATGCAATATTTATTTGTTTAATAAGAAAATCTTTTCTATCTTTGTGGGCAAGAAAATCAAAAAAAAGTATGACACAAAAAACTATCTTCTTTCTTGGTAAAAACACTTTTATTCTAT
>Ga0183095_10342_pt2 | contig 130270 bp, 90 predicted proteins | sample BioMet4_FD_130346 | JGI IMG/M metagenome (GOLD analysis project Ga0183095, IMG submission 130346) | Microbial communities from bioreactor (seeded with sewage sludge) at LBNL, California, USA - Biofuel metagenome 4 (v2) (version 3) | ecosystem: Engineered > Bioreactor > Anaerobic > Unclassified ...
GGGCTGCGGATTGCAGTAGGCGTCGGGGTCGTACGAAAGGAAGCAGATGCGCATGGGGTCGCGGCCGGTGGTATCGACGTCGTAGCCATAGCACTGGCGGAAGGCTTCTACCACGTAGTCGTAGGCGGCATGGTGGAGCGCCTCGTAGGTAGGCCAGTCGGTGGGCACTTCGCCCGATTCGGTAGTGTAGCTGATGAATATCTTCACGCCGTTGCCGCTGGGACTGATGTTGAAGTAGTGCACGATGGAGTCTTTACGCAAGTGGGCGGTGAGGTCGGCCAGTTGTTGAGGTTCCAGTTTGTCCACGTCGAGCACCAGCCGGCACAGTCCGCGGCGGAAGCCTTCTTTCTTGCGTTGCCCCTCGAACACGGCGCCCACGATGACAGCGGGGAGCGAACGCTTGAGGGCTGCGCAGCGCTCTTTGTCGCCCTCGGCGGCTGCCTGCCGAATGGCTTCTATCTGCGTGCGCACGAATCCCGTGGTGGTGAGTTCATGATACTTGGTTAAGGTAATGGTGCCCTGTACTTTGGAGATGGAAGGGCAGTAAGTCATTTCGAACGGCGGCGTTTTGCCGATTGAATTTTCACTCATTGTTTAAAATTAAAAGGTTAATAACTGAAATGGAAGTCATTCTACTTATCGAGCAATCGAAAAAAACTTCCGAAAAATAAACACAAAGCGATTCTAAGGGCTGTTGCTACATGCGTGCAGCAACAGCCTTGACTGATGAATACCGACTGTGCCACCTCGAGAGGCGGCGGCGGTTTGTAACGAAAAAAAAGGGGGATGAGACTCTACCTCAAAAAGAGTTCAGAGCGTGTAGTTTGAACTTCTCTTCTTTTTATCAAGGCGTCCCGAGGTGTTTCACGATAATATGCACATCGATGGGACGATAGATATGAGCATATTTATTGTATCCTACCTCTTCTAACTCTTGAACAAGATTCGGATTGAAATTGATCCAGCGTCGTAAGGTTTGCAACGCCCCGCTAGCCGATAAATGACTGTTGTAACACATGGCTAACTCTGTTTTGCCCATCGCACGTATTTTAAATTCTTTACTCATAAATTAAATTTTAAGATTTCTACAAAGATATAAAATAACATAACATATATGACATTAAAATAGAGTCAAATCAGCTAAAATTAGCTAACAAAACACTTAACATCTTGCAACTGTAAGCAAGTAATCATACAAACAGCACATATAAAATGTTAATTTTGCATATCGGCAAGAGTAAAGTTATTGTAAAGTATCAGATCTGCATACCGCCCCTTAGGCATTGATTATCTTTGTAATACTCTTCGAAGAATTGTACAATATAGCACTTATTATTCACCTTAAAAACAATGATGTATTATGTCTAACGTCTGTTATTCGTTGGTTAAGCGTCCAAACCCATTAAAAAAGAACGCGCCCAAGAAGTTTTATGCCGTGGTGCAGAAAAGCGGCAACATGAGTTATGAGAAATTAAAAGAGGATATCTCTTTCAGTACGACCTGTACGCCGGGAGAGGTGTCGCTGATTATCGAAACGCTGCTCCGCTACATTCGCGAAGGATTGAAAGCGGGTCAAAGTATCTATTTGGACAAGTTCGGGCAGTTCCGCCTGTCGTTCTCGAGCAAAGGGGTGGAAAGCGCCAAAGACTTCAACACCGATCTGATTCATGGTCTTCGGGTGGTGTTTCATCCATGCAAGGAGCTGAAGCCCGAACGCAAAAATATCGTGTTCGAGAAGAAAGCGACTGTCACCGAACAGAAAGCTCTGCTCAAAGCGCAGCTTAAAGAGGGTAATAGCGGTGGTAACACCGGAGGTAATACTGGCGGCGGAGATAAGCCGGGCGACGAGTCTATGGATTAAATCTTCATTTCTTTGTGTGGACAAAGAAACAGAAGCAAAGAAAACCACCGGCGCATTACAATATAGCTAACAAATAATTGGTTTAGAGCTTGAAATTTGTAAACGCCCTCCTAACGTCGGTTGAACGGGTACAAATTTGTAAGCTCTCTCCCTAATCATTTGTTTAGCTATTGTAATGAAGCCGGAGAGCCTCCGGATTTGGACTTGGATTGGACGCAATTAGACATAGTTAGTACCACAGAGTACTGTTTGATTGAAAGTGTTTGTATTGTCCACTCCGTGTCCAATCCTCTCTGCCCGGCTTCAGACCGATACGGAATGAGACAAGTAAAGATGCGCCGGTGCTTCTTTTGCTTCGTTTTCTGACCAAACAGAAAATGAAGACTCTAAATTAAGTAAATAATCAATTAAAACGATAGTATTATGAAATCAATATTTCTGAAAATAGTAGACTGCATTCTAGCAGTCGTTCCTTTCCTCAAGAAGAAGGATGTGAAGGAGATTCGAGAATTCTCCGATATGGTGGCGGGACAATTGGATTTCCTCGTGGGGGAACTCCGTAAGGTGCTTGACGACTACTGCGAACTCTCCGCCAAAATGCGTGAAATGCATCAGGAGATACTTTCTTTGCGTAAGAAACTTGAAGAAGCGTTTTCGAAAAATTCTTTTTAAATTTTCATTCTTCTTTATGGATTGAGTCTTCATTTCTTTGTGCAGACAAAGAAACAGAAGCAAAGAAAACTGCCGGCGCACGAATTTCGCTCCAAATCAGACGGTCTGGGATTGAAAATTCATAAACGCTCTCCCTTTGGTCGTTTGAACGGTATGAATTTCCTAACCCCATACTCGCCCGATTTATTGAGCGAAAGTTCGTGAAGCCGGAAGCCTTCGGATATGGACCTATACTGGACATAGATTGGACGTAATAAACAGAATTAGTGCCACTGAGTACTATTTTGACTTAAAGTCTTGCATTGTCCACTCCGTGTCCAATCCGCTAGCCCGGCTTCAGCTTTACGTCTCCATGGAGTGTCGAGGATGAAGTCGATAAATCCATTTCGTTCAAACGACGAAGGAGAGCGTTAATGGATTTGCGGCTTCAGACCGATACGGAATGGGACTGGTAAAGATGCGCCGGTGGTTCTTTTGCTTCGTTTTCTGGCCATCCAGAAAATGAAGGTTCGAACCACTCAAAAAATGAAGACTCTAAAAAAAATAATTAATAGAAATAACTATGATGACAGATACAAGACCAACAGAGGCAGCCGTTGTAAGCGGCAAGCCTACAATACTCAGAGATATAGAACTGATAGTGATTCATTGCTCCGCTACGAAGATAAACCGTGATTTCACTGCACGCGATGTAGACACGGCGCACCGCTACCTCGGTTATTCCAGATGGGGATACCACTACTACATACGCAAGAGCGGACGGATAGAACGCATGCGCCCAGAGCAAGACATCGGTGCTCACTGCTACGGACACAATAGGGAATCCATCGGCGTGTGCTACGAAGGCGGCGTGGACGAGAACGGCAAAGCTGCCGACACCCGTACGGTGCAGCAATCCATAGCCATGCACGAGCTGGTGCGCCAGCTATGGACACGGTATCCGCAGGCTCGAGTGGTGGGACATCGCGATCTGTCACCCGATCTGAACGGCAACGGTGTGATAGAGAAGCATGAACGCATCAAGGAATGTCCCTGCTTCGACGCTATACCGGAGTTTGAACGCCTACGCACGGAGTAACGCTACTCCATGCCTTCAGGCTCTAATTTCATATCTCAATATTTATTTAATGATTTTCAAAGCCCGCAGTTAGAATGAAGCAAAGTATCATTCCAACTGCGGGCTTGCCCTTCAAATGCCTTTTTATCAATCAAACAGATGCTTTATATTCGCCTGTATTTATATTAATAGTAAAAGTAAACTCCTTTTTTGTACCATCATAATAAACCATATTTACCTTATATTTCCATACATCGGTTGATTTGTCAAGCAATGTACTTGTACATTTAGGTTTAGCATCTGTAGGAATATCAAAAGGTGCTTTGCATTCTGTAGTCCAAACTGCACTAGCATTACTATAATTCCATTTAAATATATAATTATCAACGCATAAGATTGCTTCTTCATTTGATATAAGAATTGCATAAGAAAAAAGAGTACCGATAAGCATGCCAATGTGAGGAGGGCCTGTATATGGACTGAATGAGAACAATTGATTACCTTCAATATTAGCCACTTTAAAAAATGAATTTACCAATATTGAATATATTCCTTCATCATCTGCTCCATATTCGAATAAAACGATACTGTTATTGTACCAATCTCTATAGTATTTTCCCACGATATGGACGGATTCATTTTGCTTTGTAAAAGATGTAACATAAGAGATTGGGAGAGTTCCGCCTGTAACGTAGAGGCAAACGCTTACAATACTACCGTCATTCGTTTTTCTATAAAATGAAGGGATGATATTTTTTATTCTGGCATTTTCATAAACCCCATACCCTCTATCTATTTTATAATTCATGGTATCAATAGCTATTTGATCTTCCCATTCAAATATTTTTTCTTTGGTTCTTTGAGAATAAGCGACATACCATAAATGACCATTTCTGACCCCACTAAATAAAATGGAATCTCCTTTAATAATATCAGTAGTATTTCTACATGTTATGTTTGAATAATTACCAACATATTTATCCCAATTTGTTTCTGGATTATAGTCTATACTATTATTTTTGCTATTGCAAGAACAAAGTATATTGCACAAAACAGTAATAGGCAAAATAAAAAAGAACTTCCTAATATTATTCATGTTTCAAATATTTTTTATTTAATATTTATCCAATAACATATTCTGCCAATCAAACAGATGCTTTATATTCGCCTGTATTTATATTGATAGTAAAAGTAAACTCCTTTTTTGTACCATCATAATAAACCATATTTACCTTATATTTCCATACATCAGTTGATTTGTCAAGCAATGTACTTGTATATTTGGGGTTGGCATCTGTAGGAATATCAAAAGGTGCTTTACATTCTGTAGTCCACACATTATTTCCTGTTTTTAAATTATTACGAAATATTTTCATTGGCCAATAGCTATCATTGTAAGCACCAATTCCTTCTTCATAGGAAACGGGAACATAATAATGAGAGACATACCTCTCGGTAGTATATAACATATCCCCGCTTTGCGAATAACAATAAAAAGTTGTTGCATTAGGGCTCATAAGGACTGAGTTATTATACCATTCATAGATATAAGTGTCATCATAAATTGATATTACATGTTTGGATTTATTATTGCTCGTGAATACTGTATATATGAGATCTTGAGAACTATAATACGGATTTTCCGATAAATGAAAAAATATAATATTTCCCGTATCTGTCTTTGTATAGAAAAAAGGAGCAATAGTTTTATTCGTATATGAGTATGGGCATATTGATTCTATATGAAACGTTTCATATTCTCCATATCCTCTATCCATTTTAAGCACGCTATCGGTTTCTTCAATATCTTCCCATGTTTGCTTAAGAGTTCCATTTGAATCAAATAAGCTAAACCATAAATGTTTGTTTTTAATTCCAAGCAAGTAAAAATTATGTTCTTTGTCATCCGCGGAAGTAAAATAAGTTCGACATGTGATATTGGAATAATTGCCAATATATTTGGCAAACATCATATCAGTTTCTGATAATTGAACAGGAGGCTCATTATTACTTTTACTACAAGAAGTAAGGATAGCTACTAAAACGACTAATAAGGTTATTACAAAAGGTTTAAGTGTTTTCATAAACATACACAATTAAGCTTTCCTAATTCCCTCCGGAAAGCGATTATAAAATAAAAAGCGTGGGAACTTTAATCTATTTCCTACCCGATAATAATTGAGATTCACGAACAAGTACTAAGATCATTAACGCCTTTAAAATATAGTTCTCATTAATAAGAATCATTCCTTAGAGCCAATAAAATTACATAAAAGTATTTGAATATTTGACAAAAAAGTAAATTTATATTTGAACTTTTTTTCAACAGTACGCATCATTCAACAATAAATATTCACCCATTCACCTAGCCTACCGACGAACTTTACATCCGCAAAAGAGACAAAACAAAAAAGATCATCAAACTATAAATCAATTAGTTTCAACTGTTAATGCGTATTCCTCTATTCTTTCAAACTTTTCAGAACTCAATGATACTTTATGAGTATCATTGAGTTGGTTATATTCCCGATTCTCAATAATAAAATCAATTAAATCATCAGGCATTAGAATTCCCAAACGTCTAGCCCTATGCTTAGAGTAGTATCAGATCTATTCGTGCCAATGCCATTTTATCAATCAAACAGATGCTTTATATTCTCCTGTATTTATATTGATAGTAAAAGTAAACTCCTTTTTCGTACCATCGTAATAAACCATATTTACCTTATATTTCCATACGTCGGTTGATTTGTCAAGCAATGTACTTGTATATTTAGGATTAGCATTTGTAGGAACATCAAAAGGTGCTTTACATTCTGTAGTCCACACATTATTTCCTGTTTTTAAATTATTACGTTGTATCCTATTTGCAACGACGATAATCCCTTCCTCACACGAGACAGCTTCGCCAGAATGCCAATCTTTAGCAACATAAATTGTATCTCCTTCATATGAATAGCAACAATTATTAATAAAGACATATTTATCATACCAGTCTTTTATCCCTCCATACACTACTGATGATATACGTTTAGATTTATTATTGCTTGTAAATATTGCCACTGTTTGCGGTGAGGCTCCTGAACTTGACAAATAAAATGCAACAATATCACCACCATTCGTTTTTTTATAATAATAAGGGCCGACTTGATATATATAACATGTTTCATATTCTCCATATCCTTTATTGACTTTAAATACACTATCGGTTTCCTCATGATCTTCCCATTCCAATATTTTTTCCTTCGTCGATAATTTACAAAGACGAAACCATAAATGTTTGTCCTTAATTCCTGAAAATCTTATAGAATCACTTCCCATAGAATAATAAACATCATTACTACTAAAACTAGTTTCTCCTTCAATCTTCGGTCTTTTACAAGTTCTACATGTAATATTAGAATAGTTGCCAATGTATTTGGCAAACATCATATCAGTTTCTGATAATTCATCATCATTACTTTTACTACAAGAAGTAAGAATAGCTACTAAAACGACTAATAAGGTTATTACAAAAGGTTTAAGTGTTTTCATAAACATACAATTAAGCTTTCCTAATTCCCTCCGGAAAGCGATTATAAAATAAAGAGCGTGGGAACTTTAATCTATGTCCTACCCGATAATAATTGAGATTCACGAACAAGTACTAAGATCATTAACGCCTTTAAAATATGGTTCTCATTAATAAGAATTATTCCTTAGAGCCAATAAAATTACATAAAAGTATTTGAATATTTGACAAAAAAGTAAATTTATATTCAAACTTTTTTTCAACAGCTCAGCTCATTCAACTACGAATAGTAACTGATTTACTTAACCTATCGATAGATTTTAATTTTACAAAGAACGAAACCAAGTTTTTCATTATTACATAATAAAGGCAACAAAAGATGGAAAGCTGTTCTGTCGATCAAACAGACACTTTATATTCTCCTGCCTACCTATTCCTATCAGCTTTAAGTTGCTATAGGAATGTCTTAATTAAAATTACTCCCATTTTTTTAAATAAATACGACACACAAATGGTATCCAATCGATAAAATAGTAGAACTATTACGAAAATAGATGAAATTATTTTCATATGTCATATATATACCATATATTCGTAGCATAATTACGAATACGAATAAAATTACATGAGATGATACGGGATTTTTGGGTTCAAAATTATCTGTCTATTAGCGACAAGCAAGAGTTGAATTTTGTGACTAAAGGACCTGAGTCGGAGTTAGTGGCTGAGGTCTCTAGAGGGGTCTTTGTCAATAAACTCGCTATTCTGTATGGTGCTAATGCCTCGGGAAAATCGAATATACTATTGGCAATGGATAAGATTTTTGAATTACTTATTACTCCAGAGATAGATGCCAATGAAAAAATACCTAATGCATATCCATTTGCATTGACAAAGAATGAACCGATCAAGATGCACGTGTCATTTTATGCTAATGATTGCCGTCACGACTATGATGTAGAGTTTACAGCCAAGTATATTTTAAAGGAAACACTTTACTATTATCCGAATGATTCGAAAGCATTATTCTATGAGAGAACTTTTGCAGGGAATGGCATTCAGGCTAATATCAAGTTCGGCTCGAACCTAAAGTTGTTAGTCAAGACACAAGAGAGGATCCGCGAGAACACTTTGAACAACCATAGTATACTTTCCATTTGTAACAAGTACTCATTCAAGGAAGATATTGAGCCCTTTATGGTTTTGTATAATTGGATAATGAACCATTATCATAATATTGACGGCGACTCAAGGCGAGGAATTGTAAATGAGTTAAAAGAGGTATATAACGACGAGCGAAAACACAAATTCTACAATGCGATGTTGCAGAAGGCAGACTTGAATATTATTGATTTCAAACCTATTGTTGAGGACAGAAATATTCCCCAAGAGGCTCGTGAGATAATTCAGAAACAGAATTTCCCTGAGACAGTGAAGGAAGAGTTACTACTTCCAACAATGGAAACCATTAGTTTTACAAACAATTCTGAGAATGGGAGTTTCGAGGTTCCATTGGAATTGCAATCAAAAGGCACACAGGTGTTCATTCGGATTCTCGGTACTCTTTATGATCTTATTACCAATAACCATGTGTACTTTCTTGATGAACTGGGCGAGAACTTGCATTACGACCTACTACTGTACTATTTGAACGTATTCCTGTTTAACTCGGAGAAATCTCAATTAATTATTACCAGTCAAGAGACTACGCTGTTAAGTCAGGACCTTATCAACGAAAATCGAGGGCTGGTGTGGTTTGTGGAAAAGGACAAGGAGACTGCTTCGTCGAAATATGCACGTGGTGATTCGTTCGGCCTACACAAGAACCTTTCACTGTACAATTCGTACAAAATTGGTCGTCTTGGTGCCAAGCCGGAATTGGGATCTATTTTCATTGACTTAGATGAATAATGACTATGGGTATATTAAAACAACCAACGATGATAATTGGTGAGGGCGCAACAGAGTTTTACTTTTTCAACTCGCTGAAGAATAGGATAAAGAACGTACAAATAGAGCCTACCATCCCGAAACACTCCAGTCTGAAAGAACTTGAGCGAAAAATAGAGGAAGGTGTAGCCAGTGGCTATGCCAAGATTCTGTGTGTTATTGACATGGACACAAAGAATAATGCTACAGAAAACGCTCACTACGAACGATTAAGGAAGAAATATGCTGTTTCAATTAATAAGCCAAGGAAAGGTATACACTGTGAAGTGAAATTCTATGAAACTCACCGATGTACGGAACTTTTCTTTCTCTTCTATTTTGCATATACTAGCAAGCTGTACGACACACAAGATGTGCTTATAAAGGATATAAATACCCATTGCGAATATCGCAAAGAGGAAGCATTCTTCAAAAAGTGCAAAGGGCTGCATACATTTTTTGAGAAAAATGGGGGCAGTTTGGATGTTGCTATCAAAAATGCAGATTGCTCGATAAAGGAACGTGAACGAACTGGAAGATGTTTCACTTACTCAGAGCTTGGAAAAATGATGAAGGAGCTGATGAATACGGAAAATAAGAAATAGACATCATTTTGACCATTTCTCCTCTACATAACACTAAGATACGAGCAATACTTATTCAGAATATGAGATAAGGGGAGTTCTCCTTTCACGTATCGTTCCGCATCGAGTTTCAACAGACGTTCGCAGACAGGTGTGTTACCTTTATAGAGAGCTGTAAGATAGCTATTTTCTCCATCTTCTTTTATATTGCTACATCAGTGAACAACCCTGTAATATCATCCTTATCATACACAATGAAGTAACTGGGCCGTTTTGCTCCGGGAACGTCTTCATGAAGTATGTTCTTTTGCACCAGGTCTTGAATATCTCTGATGGCAGTATCCTTTGAGCATTTGTTTATAGCTGCCCATGACTTTGATGTTATCTTTGCTTCATATCCATCAAGGAACAGGTTGAGAGTTGATGTCTGGCGCTCAGTCATGGGAACGGATGAAGCCTTCTGCCAGAAGAAACTCTTGTTCAAAATCGTACTAACGGAACTGTCAGCTTCATCCAATGCAGCAATGAGTGTATTGGCATACCATACAAGCCACTCTGTAATCTCGCTATCGCCATGCTGAGTGCGTTCCAGAATGTCGTAATAGTGATTTTTGTCTTTGCTAATCTGCGACGATACATTGTAGAAACGAAACTTGCTCTTTTCACCCCTTGCAAGCATCATATCTGAAAGAATACGGGCAAGTCGGCCGTTACCATCCTCAAAAGGATGGATAGACACGAACCAAAGATGTGCAATGGCAGAACGGAGCACCGTAGAAACGGGCTGTTCGCTATTAAACCAGTCAATGAAATGCCGCATCTCTTCTTCTACACGGTCGGGCGATGGGGCTATATAGTGAATACGTTCTCTGCCAAACATCCCCGACACAATATGTTCTTCATTCGAACGATACATACCGACCTCTATCTGAGAACCTTCACTATATCCGGAAGGAAAGAATGCCGTCTGCCATCCGCAAAGTATTTCTTTAGTCAACGGATAATCGTAGTGTTCTACGGCTTCAAGCATCACAGCCACCACTGTATCTACATAATGTGAAGGCGCGGCATGCTTGACATTCTCAATACCAAGTCGATGAGCTATAGACGAACGAACTTCGTCAACATTCAGTTTTACACCTTCAATCTCAGAGGAATGCACCACATCACGTGTCAGATTCTCTGCCATAGCACGTAATTTGCTGTCAAATCCGAGGCCACTCAGTCTGCCATAAAGCATCCCTTGCTTCCTGTAAACCTCTTCAAGAAGCAATGACACCTTAGTGGGTTCCCAACGGAAATTCGTCCAATTTTGTCTTTCGTGTATATACATATTCGTTCAACTTTTATAAACGCGTTGTTTTGGGCTTGTTATCGACGCATATTGTGCGACTAAGTTACATGAAAAACGTTGCAAAACCAAGCATTATTGCTAAAAGATGGGAATCGAGGTGTATTTTTCTCATTCTTTGATATTTTTCAATTACAAACATGGGACTAAGGATTTTCTAAACATTCTCGCAAAAAGAGCTCATTTCAAGAGTAATTTGCAAATTTCAAGGCAATAAAAAAAAGGAATGAAGCGAGAGCTTTATTCCCTTAATCAATTGATTTTGAATCAAAATATGCGGAAAGAGAGGGATTCAAACCCCCGGAACAGCAAGCCGTTCACCAGATTTCGAGTCTGGCCCATTCGATCACTCTGGCATCTTTCCTTTTGAATGAACGATGCAAAAGTAGTACATTTTTTCGAGAGATTGCAGCGTTTGGTCGATATTTTTCGGTTCTTAGCTATTTTTATAGGAATTTGAAATAAACAATATGCACAATATCTTATCTTTGCATGATGAAATCAAAAAAAATAAGATTAATTATGAAAAAGATTTTAAGTACATTCCTTGTTGCAATAGCGCTGATGCTTGCAATTCCTGCTAATGCTCAATTAATAAAATTTGGCGTAAAGGGTGGGGTAAACGATTCGAAGCCTACATTCAACGGTAACCTGACCGGTCAAAATTATACGGGGTTCTTCTTTGGCCCAACTGCCGAGCTGAAAATTCCTTTCGTAGGATTCGGACTTGAAGGTTCGTTGCTCTACTCGCAAAAGGGTATCGACACGGAAAGAGGTGACTTAAAGACCGTACGACAAAAAGAAATAGAAATACCGGTGAACTTAAAATATACAATAGGTAACTCGCTGGCTGGTATTTTCTTCTTTGCCGGACCACAATTCGCCTATAATATGGACAAACACGCGTACGACAACATGAACGATTATACTTTCAAAACAGCGAATTTGAGTTTCAATTTCGGTATTGGATTCAAATTGTTCAAACATGTACAACTGAGCGGAAACTATAACTTACCGGTGAACAATACAGCTACTTATATAGACAGAATAGCCCAAGGACAAGAGCGCAATTGCAAAAATAAATCTTGGCAGTTTGGTGCCGCATGGTTCTTCTAAAGAACTGCATTTATTGTGAAGACGTTTGTTGATGTTATCTTGCCGCTACCATTAGACCGCTATTTTACTTACTCACTATCGCCGGTAGACGAAGATAAAGTAGTGATAGGGAGTCGTGTAGTAGTGCCTTTCGGGACCTCGAAATCGTACACGGCTGTCGTAGCAAAAATACACAACGAAACGCCGAAAGATTTTAAGATAAAATCGGTAACGGCCGTATTAGATCAATCGTCGATCGTACGGCCGTACCAATTGGAATTCTGGCAATGGATAGCCAACTACTATCTGTGCACCGTAGGAGATGTATTCAAGGCGGCTCTGCCGTCGGGACTGAAGGTGGAAAGCGAAACAATAGTAGAGCTGAATGAGAGCCACCGGCCCGATGATGAATCTCTCTCTGAAACGGAGAAAAAGATACTGGAAGTGCTGAACGACGTGAAGCACATAAGCGTAAAAGAGCTGCAAAAAGGACTCAGCGAGAAAAAGAGTATACTGCCCGTCATCCGTTCGCTGATAGAAAGCGAAGCCATCATCGTATCGGAGAACCTGAAAGACAACTATCATCCCAAGTTGGAGATACGAGTACGGCTGAAGGATGAAATAGACGAAGACAGGCTGCAAAAGCTATTCGTACTGATGAAGCAGGCTCCCAAGCAGGTTGCACTGCTGATGAAATACGTAGAACTATCGGGGATACTGAAAAAGCAAGAGCCGAAGGTTGTATCGAAGAAAGAATTGCTAGCGGCTGCCGAGGTGCAGCCGGGTGTATTGAAAGCACTGATCGATAAAAACATCTTCGAGACTTACACCGAAGACATCGGACGACTGGACACGAGCGAGCAGGCCGTGAGTCCGTATAAAGAGCTGAATACCTTTCAGCAAACCGCCTATCAAGAAATAAGATCGTGTTTCGACACCAAGAATGTCTGTCTGCTGCATGGCGTAACGTCGAGCGGCAAAACGGAGATATACATTCACTTGATAGCCGAAACCATAAAGGCAGGCAAACAGGCGCTCTATCTACTGCCCGAAATAGCCTTGACAACGCAAATCACGCACCGGCTGAAGCAAGTATTCGGCACACGGATAGGCATCTATCATTCCAAGTTTCCGGATGCCGAACGAGTGGAGATATGGCGCAAGCAACTGAGCGAGGAGCCATACGACGTGATACTCGGTGTGCGTTCGTCTATCTTCTTGCCCTATCGCAACTTGGGATTGATTATCGTAGACGAAGAACACGAGACGACCTACAAGCAACAAGATCCGGCACCGAGATACCATGCCCGCAACGCCGCCATCGTGTTAGCCTCGTATCAGGGAGCAAAGACCCTGTTGGGAACAGCCACTCCGAGCATCGAAAGCTGGTACAACGCACAGAGCGGCAAATACGGCATCGTCTCCCTCTCCCATCGCTTTCAGGACATCAAGCTTCCCGAAATAGTACCCGTAGACATGAAAGAAATGCGCCGCACCAGACAGGTGAACGGCATCTTTTCTTTTGAGCTCATCAAGCACATAAGCACTGCCCTACAAGGGCATGAACAAATTATCTTGTTCCAGAACAGAAGAGGTTTCGCTCCAATGATCATGTGCCACACGTGCGGCTGGGTACCTCGCTGTGTTCAGTGCGACGTAAGTCTGACTTATCATAAGAGGCTGCACCAACTGACGTGCCACTACTGCGGATATACCATACCCGTGCCTGCGAAATGCCCTGCGTGCGACAGCACAGAGCTCAACGATCGCGGTTTCGGGACAGAAAAGATAGAAGACGGCATTCAAGAGATTTTTCCTGCTGCACGAGTAGCCCGAATGGATTTGGACACCACCCGAAGTCGCTCTTCGTACGAGAAAATCATCTCCAAGTTTGAAAACAAAGAAATAGACATCCTCATCGGTACCCAGATGATATCGAAAGGACTGGATTTCGACAACGTGAGCATTGTAGGTATTCTCGATGCGGACAGCATGCTCAATTATCCCGATTTTCGTTCGTACGAACGTTCGTTTCAGCTGATGGCACAAGTAGCCGGCCGTTCGGGAAGAAAAGAGAAACAGGGGTTGGTCATCGTTCAGACATTGGACGTGAAGCAGCCCATCATGAAGCAAGTGATGCGCCACGACTATGAGGGAATGGTGAATGTGCAGTTGGAAGAGCGGCAGCTATTCAGATACCCGCCCTTCTGCCACCTGATCTATGTTTATTTGAAACATCGCGACGAAAAACAGGTAGAGCTACTCTCCAGAGCCATGAGTATAGCCCTGCGCAGAGAGTTTGGCGAAAGAGTCATCGGTCCGGACAAACCTCCGGTAGGAAGAATACAACAACTCTTTATCCGTAAAATCGTTTTAAAGATAGAACTCACAGCATCAATCAGTGACGCCCGCAGCAGACTGCGCCGCATCGAAGAAGAGCTTATGAAAGAAAAAGAATTTAAATCGTGCATTGTTTATTATGATGTAGATCCGATGTAGAACAATAAAATAAATCCGCTCCATTAACGTTTATTATATACTTGTTAACATATATAACGACTTGAACATTGTCTTTTAAGATGTGACAGTCACAAATTATAATACTGTACCTTAAAACATGAATTATGAATAAGAAGAAGTTACTAATATCCTTTGCATTACTACTTTTTGCATCACCGATACTATGGTCACAAACACTAAAAACGAATATTGCAGCAATGGAACGCTCCATCGATTCGGTTGCAACGCGAGGAATTGAAAAGGGAGCCTATCCCGGATGTCAAATCGTAATCGTTCAAGACGGTCATACGCTACTGAGCAAATGTTATGGCTACCACTCTGCACTGACAAAAAGAGAAGTGCAACCTACCGACCTGTACGACCTGGCTTCAGTCACAAAAACGACAGCAACCCTACCAGCCATCATGCGCCTCTACGAACAAGGTAAAGTGAAGCTGACGGACAAGGTTTCGGACTTCTTGCCCTTCTTGCAACACACGGACAAAGAGAACATCACCATTGAAGATCTGTTGTTTCACGAATCGGGGTTGCCCAGCACCATCAGCTTCTATTATAAAGCCATCGACCCCCAGAGCATCACCGGTGCGCTGTTGCAAGAGACTCCAGACAAAGATCATGTGGCACAAATAGACAAGAAAGCCTTTATCTCGCAATTCAGATATAGAAAGAATGCCATTACGGCAACCAAAGACAACATACACACACTGCATGTGTACGATAAAATGTGGCTCGACAAAAGCTACATAGACACGCTGAAGAGCGACATCGTAAAATACAAATATCAGCCTCATCACTATCAGTATAGCGACATCGGCTTCATCCTGTTGCAGTGGGTGGTAGAGTCCATCACCAAGCGTTCGCTGTCGGACTATGCAGAGAAAGAATTCTATCTGCCGATGAGGGCGACGAGAACACTGTTTCTACCCTCGCGCCGCTTTGAGAAGAGAGAAATTGTGCCTACGGTGACACAAGACGCATTGCGAAATGCCAAAGAGATATGCGGCTATACGCAAGACGAAGTGGCCGCCTACATGGGCGGTGTGGCCGGAGAAGCAGGACTCTACTCTACGGCATCGGACTTGGCGAGAATCTATCAGATGTATCTGAATAAAGGCACATTGAACGGCAAACGCTACCTGAAGGAGTCGACATGCACGCTCTTCGAGACGAGACAATCGAAAATCAGCCACAGAGGTCTGGGATTTGATCGCCCCAAGGTGAAGAAAACGGCTCAAGGCACTAGCGAGCAAGTTATTCCGGCCAGTTCTTTCGGCCATGGAGGATTTACGGGAACCAACGTATGGGTTGACCCCGAAAACAAATTGATCTATGTGTTCTTGTGCAACCGCGTTTCGCCCTTCCCCTGGAACACCCGTCTAACGGAGCTGGGAATCTTCCCTCAATTGCAGAAAGCTATTTATTCACACATACCAAAAGCACACTGAGCCCACTATAAACATAATAGAAACTACCCCACGATATAAACACGAATCGCGGGGGCAGAATGAAAAGTTATAGAATGCTCTAATTTCAAAACAAACAAAGATGTTGTTTCATATGTCTTCAAAACCCTGCATCTCCCTTTGGAATCAATTTTTGGAAGGAGATAATGATGCATTTGCCGAGATATATAAGCTCACGGTCAAAGATTTATTTCAGTACGGCACGCAATTTACCGATGACAGAGACACCATAAAGGATTGCATACACGATATTTTCGTGAAGTTGTACACCAATCGCGACAATCTTAAGCCCATAGACAATCTGATGGGCTATCTGTCCATAGCGCTTCGAAATTCCATTTTGAACACGTTGAAGATCAAGAGATCCATTCCCTATGATGAGACTGATGATGAAAGATGCGATGACGAGACACCGGAGACATCATTTCTGTTCCATGAAAAGACAAACGAAGACAAAATGCTCTGCAATAACCTGATGTCGATGCTGAACGACAGGCAGCGGCAAGTGGTGTATTACCGATTCGTACAGGGAATGAGTATAGCAGAAATCGGAAATGCTCTGAATATAAACTACCAGTCAGTGTCGAACATATTGCAGCGTTCCATCCATCATTTAAAAGATTTCTCAAAAAAAGTGAGTATAAAATAGGACCTCGAGTGTCATATTAACAGAACGGTATGAAAGATTTCAATATAACATATAACCAATACACTTCATTCTCCACAGAAGACTTTCTACAGGATGATTTTTTCATTTCTTCGATGGCAAAGCCTACGAAAGAATCGGAGAATCTATGGAAGTCGTTTGTATGTTCGAACCCGCAGAACCTAAACGAATTTTTAGCAGCCAAGGAGTATATACAAAAGATGCCCAAGAGCAACGACTCTCTGGAAGAGGATGAGATAACGGAACTCTGGGGACGCATTGAGAACGATACGATCAGGAAAAGCAGACGCCAAAGGTGGAAATACTACTCGAGCAGTATAGCCGCAGCAGTAGTGATACTGGTAGGCTGTTTGGCCTACTACGTGCACAGCGATCAATCGGACAAGGCAGAGAGCATTCTGGCTTTCGTGCAGCAACACAAGCTGTCGCTGCCCAAGACAAACGACGCCCTGCTTATTCTTTCGAAAAACAACATATTAAGAATAAAGCAACAGGAATCGCACATCGCATACAACAAAGCCAACGTAAAGACGGATAAAGAATGCATAGACGAAAGCAAGCTATCGGCATATAACCAGCTAATCATTCCACGTGGCAAACGTTCGATGTTGACCCTCTCCGACGGTTCGAAGATATGGGTGAACTCGGGTTCGAGACTTGTATACCCCGCCAAATTTGCGAAAGACAAACGAGAGATTTACGTAGATGGAGAGATTTATATCGAAGTAACGAAAGATGCCAGACGCCCATTCTATGTGAGAACAAAATACATGAACGTAAGAGTGTTGGGGACAAAATTCAATATCACAGCATACGAAACAGAACAATCGCAACGAGTAGTATTGGTAGAGGGACGGGTACAAATAGGGCGAAGAACATCAAGAGCTATCTTGCGACCCAACCAAATGTACTATGCCAATCAAGGGAAAGAAGTAGTGGAAAACACCGACACTTATCCTTATACCTCGTGGGTAAATGGGATATACTGTTTCGACAACGAAAACCTAAGTGAAATTCTAAATCGATTGTCAACCTATTATGCCGTAAACGTCAAATGCGATCCGGAGATATGCAAACTGATGGGAAGTGGAAAGATAGATTTGAAAGACAACTTCGAGAACGTTTTGCAAGGGCTGTCGTTTGTCATTCCCATCAGATACCAATATAACACGCCAACGAAAACCTATATAATCGAGAGAAAGAGAAACTAACCAAAATCATATTACATAATGAAATTATTTATACAAAGTGGGTGATACCAAACTATCACCTAGAGGATTTATTGTTCAAATTTAATAGTTAACAAAAAATGATATTATGAGTTTTTTAAACATGATGAGTAACAGAAACGCTACATTCGAAAGAAGAAAAAAGGCGATTAATCTGTCAATCGGCTTCCTTATGATCGGGCTGTGTTGTATCATGCCACTGACCAGTTTTGCTCAGGCAAAAAACATCTCTGTGGTAGCCAACAACAAGCCCTTGAAAGAAGTGTTCCATTCCATAGAAGAAAACAGCACATACATATTCTTCTATGTCGACAACACGATCGACTTGACTAAGAGAGTGACTATAAGCTGTCGAAATAAGAAAATCGACGAAGTGCTGCAAGAGCTTTTCAAAGAGACGCCCTACATCTATCACATTTCGGGCAGACAAATCTATGTATCGAAAAAAAAGTCTGCTCAAGCAGCTCCCGATCATCAGCAACGTCCCGTCTCAAAAAGAAAAATAACGGGACGCGTAACAGATGAAAAAGGCGCTCCGTTAATAGGCGTCAACGTACTGGTTGATGGAGAGACATCGAATGGTACGATTACAGACATAGACGGTCTGTATACCGTGCAAACGACTAGAAAAGCGGGTATACTAAAGCTGAAGTACGTAGGATACAAAGATACGGAAGTAAGACTTACTGAAAGCAATAATTTCTATGCAGCCACCATGGAAGAACAAGTAAACGAGCTGGAAGAAACGGTTGTCATCGGTTATGGCACACAACGCAAAATAAGTAACATCGGTGCACAATCGACGTTGAAGTTGGAAGACATGAAAACCCCTTCGGCAAGTTTGAGTACAGTATTAGCAGGACGTCTGGCGGGAGTAATAGCCGTGCAACGCACGGGAGAGCCGGGCAAAGATGCTGCCGATATATGGATCAGAGGTATATCGACACCAAACACATCGACGCCACTTGTATTGGTAGACGGTGTAGAGCGTGGATTCAACGATATAGATCCCGAAGATATCGAATCTTTCACCATTTTAAAAGACGCTTCTGCAACCGCCGTATACGGTGTGAGAGGTGCCAATGGCGTTATCATCATCAAGACAAAGCCCGGTAAGGCAGGCAAGCCATCTATCAATGCCGACTATTATGAATCGTTTACCCAATTCACCCAGAAAGTGAATATGGCAGACGGCGTAAGCTACATGAAGGCAGCAAACGAAGCACTCCTCAATGATGGTTTGACCCCCAAATACTCGCCCGAATATATTGAAAACACACGTATCGGTAAGGATCCTTATCTGTATCCAGATGTCAATTGGTTGAAAGAATGCTTCAACAGATGGGGACACAACAGAAGAGTCAATGTAAACATCCGAGGAGGTAGTGAGAAAGCCACTTACTATGCATCGGTGAGCTACTACAACGAACGAGGCATGACGGCAGTAGACAAAAGTATCGACAGCTATAACTCGAAGCTGGAATATAGCCGCTATAATTTCACGACAAACATCAGCATCAATGCTACACGTACTACAAAAGTAGATATAGGTGCGCAAGGCTATTTGGGAGAAGGCAATTATCCCGCTATTTCTTCGGCCGATATCTATGGCTCTGCCATGTCCATATCTCCGGTAGACTATCCCAAGATGTTCTACATCAATGGCGTTGCATACGTGCCCGGAATTAACCCAAACGGAGGTTTTCGCAATCCTTATGCAGATGCGACACGAAGAGGATACGACAATATGACTAAAAACCAAATATATTCAAACCTACGTGTCACACAAGATTTGGGAATGATTACCAAAGGACTGACCTTTTCGGCAATGTATGCTTATGACGTATACAACGAAGTACACTTGCACCAAAGTCGCCGTGAATCGACCTACTATCTAAAAAACACGAACGTTCCTTATGACATCGACGGATATCCCATACTGATTAAGACTTATACCGGATCGGATGTACTGGACTATAGCCAGAGCTCGTTGGGCAATAAAAAGACCTATCTGGAAGCCTCTTTGACATACGATAGAAGCTTTGGAAAAAACAGGATTGGCGGACTGTTTCTATTCAACAGAGAACAAAAACTGTTATATCCGCAATCGACATTGGAAGAATCTATTCCATACCGCATGATGGGTATTGCAGGACGTGCCACCTACTCATGGGACGATAAATACTTTGCAGAATTCAATATAGGCTACAATGGTGCAGAGAACTTCTCGCCCAAGCATCGCTACGGCACATTTCCCGCTTTCGGTGTAGGTTGGGTGGTATCGAGCGAGAAGTTTTGGAAACCGTTATCCAACATCGTATCCTTCTTAAAGATAAGATATACAGACGGACGAATCGGTAACAGTAATGTATCCGACAGACGATTCATGTACTTGGATCAGATATCGGCGAATGGCGATTACGGATATACTTTAGGCCCTAACGGAACCAAATACGGTGGGTATGAAACCATAAACAATGCCGTAGATCTACGTTGGGAAGAAGCCCGTAAGCAAGACCTTGGAATAGATCTGAAGATGTTCAATGACGACTTGTCTATCGTATTCGATATTTTCAGAGAACACCGCAAAAACATTCTGCTCAAACGAGAGAACTCAATTCCTTCTTTCATCGGTTACAACACGGCATCGCCTTATGGCAACATCGGAGTGATTGACAACAAAGGGTTTGACGGTACCATCGAATATAACAAGCGAATAAATAAAGATTGGCTTATTTGTGTGAGAGGAAATATCACATTCAACAATGACAAATGGATAAAGGGAGACCTTCCCAGTCAAAAATATCCCTGGATGGAACAAAAAGGACGTAACATATTAGCCCAGACAGGTTATATTGCAGAAGGATTGTTCACCCAAGCACAGATTGACGACATGACCCGCTGGGAATCGTTATCGGAAGGTGATAGAGCCGTTACGCCCAAACCGTTTGCAACGCAATTCGGTGAAGTAAAAGCAGGAGATATTCGGTACAAGGACTTAAATAACGATGGTAAAATTGATGCCTACGACAAATCCTACATCTGCCGTGGAGACGTACCCCAATTCGTATACGGATTCGGTTTCAGTCTTCAATGGAAAGATTTGTCGATAGGAATGATGTTTCAAGGTGTACAAAATGCAAAACGCTTATTATCGGGAAGCAGTATTCAGCCTTTCTGCGGAGGTGGAGGCTCGGGAAACCTCTATAGCAATATCTCTGACAGATGGACCGAAACCAATCCCAATCAAAACGCATTTTACCCCAGATTATCGTATGGAGGCGAAACCGCCGACAATCAAAACAACTTTCAACCCAGTACATGGTGGCTGCGTGATATCAGTTTTCTACGACTGAAGACGATGCAAATATCATACAACCTACCCAAAGATTGGTCCAGCAAGTTGATGCTAAAGAATATTGCAATCTATGCTATGGGCAATAATCTACTCACTTTCAGCAAATTTAAGTTATGGGATCCCGAACTTAATACGAACAACGGCTCTGCCTATCCCAATACGACATCCTATTCAATGGGAATAAACGTTACATTCTAATACACACAATTATGAAGATATATAAATATTCGATATCGCTGGCAATATTATCTGTTGGATTAATGGTAGCTTCTTGCTCCAACTATTTCAACCAGGTTCCGGAAGATAGGCTATCGCTGAATAATGTTTTCAGTACACGCAACGGAGCGATCGGTTATTTGGCCGGAGTATATACCTATATACCGGATGAGTTCAATCAACGCCAAGTTCAAGAAACGAGTTTATACCGGACACCCGGTCCATGGACTGCCGGTTGTGACGAAGCAGGATACCCTTCGAACAAGGCCGACCTGATAAACAACAATACACTCGATCCCAACGAAAACACCATGGTGAAATACCGTTGGAAAAGCTGGTATTCGGGCATACACGAATCAGCCGTATTCACTAAATATATAGATAGTTCACCTTCCGATCAGGTTTCTGATTCCGAAAAGAAACAATGGAAAGCAGAAGCTCGCGCACTTAAAGCCATTTACTATTTCTATCTTTTGCGCACATACGGCCCTATTCCTATTCTAAAAGAAGACTACAACCAAGACACACCGTCTGATAAGCTGCAACTGCCACGCGCAAGCGTCGACGATTGCGTCAATTATATCGTATCCGAACTCAAAGGAGCTCAATCTGACGGACTATTGGATAATGCATCATCGGATGCGGTAACAGGATTGGGGCGTATCGATAAAGCCGTTGCCCAAGCCTTTATCATCGAGACTCTAACGATGAGAGCCAGTTGGTTGTACGACGGTGAATGCAAATTCTATTCATCGCTCGCCAACAATGACGGAACAAAACTATTCCCCTCTACTCCTGATGATGCTACCATTAAAGCCAATTGGCAGAAAGTGACAGCCGAATGCGAATCGTTCTTGAATAACTACGGCGATCGCTATCAACTCATGTATACCGATAAGAATGGGAATAGCGTATCGGGACCGGATGCCGACGCCTTTGAACCCTGTGAATCGTATAGACAAGCCATGAGAACCACACGAAATCAGATAGGGAACAATAAAGAAATGATCTTTTATCGTATAGACAACGCTGCCGGTACAATGGAATACGACCGCATGCCCAACGACCGTCGGATAAGCGATGGCAATTACAAGGGCGGTAGTCTGCTGGCTGCAACTCAAGAACAGGTAGATGCTTACTTTATGAAAAATGGTACATCGCCTGTATTGGGATACAAATCGGATGGAACGACTCCTATTGTAAACGAATCGTCGGGCTATACGGAAGAAGGAATCAGCACAAATTCATACACCTCAAACAACGGAGTGGAATATGCACCCATCGGAACAAACATGCAATACGTCAACAGAGAGCCCCGTTTCTATGCCGATATTACCTTCAATGGTCAGAGATGGTTCTCGGGTACCAATGGAGGAAACATCACAGACTTCACTTATAGTGGCGACTGCGGTAAGAAAGGAGGCGTCAACGACTACTCCATCACAGGATATTTAGTCAGAAAAGGCATGAGGGATGGAGATCGGAATCAACAACTGGTATGTGTACTCATGCGTCTGACAAACATCTATTTCGACTATATGGAAGGACTATGCCACATCGACCCGACCAACAACAATCTATGGAAGTACCTCAACATGATTCGCAAACGCGCAGGCATACCAATGTACGGTGAAGGAGATAACGCATTGCCCAAACCGACGACAGAGAGCGAAGTGATGGATCTCATTCGCAAAGAAAAGAGAGTGGAGTTGAGTTTCGAGAACTGTAGGTATTTCGATGTACGCCGTTGGGGTTTGGCAACAGAATTCTTCAACAAACCCATCCACGGAATGAATGTCAATGGTGATGGAAACGATTTCTATACCAGATCGATCATTGTGAACAGAAAGTTCGACCATCAATACTTCTTCCCTATTCCACAAGGTGAGATCGACATAGACAACAATTTAGTTCAGAATACAGGATATTAAATTTCAGACAAATGAGAAAATCATATATATTATTACTCTCGCTTTTAGGCCTATTATCGTGCAGCAACAATAATTCCAATTCAGAGTATGTACTCGATTATGATATCGTAACGCCCTATACAAACGCCGATACGTGGACTGCGTATAATGCATTCAACGATAATCTTCTGGACAAGGTGACACATATCTATAAAAAAGATACCAGTACGAGCGACGGTGCAAACACCAAATCCAACTTGGGTGCCATTTGGACACAAGCTACTTATTGGAACATGGCCATGAACGCATACAAGCGTGCAGTGAAAGAGGGAGATACTGCCAAGCAAACCCAATACAAGCAATTGGTAGACGACATCTTTGAAGGAAGCAAGAATCACTATGTGAACTTCAACTGGCACGATCAGAATTTCGAAAACGGATGGTTCATATACGACGACATCATGTGGTGGACTATCTCCACCGCCAATGCCTATGCCCTGTTTAAAGACGAGAAATACCTGGACTTGGCAGACGAGAGTTTCTGTAGAGTATGGTACGGCTCTTATTCGTTGAAGGACAGAGGTTCTTATGATAGCGTAAACGGAGGAATGTTTTGGAAGTGGAACAATTCTGATCCGGCGGACAAAAGCGATCACGCCAAAATGGCTTGCATCAACTTCCCCACTGTCGTTGCCGCTATGAATCTGTACAACGGCATATCGCCATCTGATACAAAACATCAGAAAGATGACAATGTGGGGTTTGATGGAAACGGCAATTACCCACGCTGGCATAGTAGGGACACGTATTTGAAAAACGCCAAAGACATATATGCCTGGGCTGTAGACAATCTGTTTGACAAGAGCACCGGAAACGTGGCAGACAGCCGCACCGACAATTCGGTAGACTGGACAGCTACCATATACAATCAAGCGACATTCATCGGCGCATCTTGCCTGTTGTACAAAGCAACCGGCGACAAGAGCTATCTGACCAATGCCGTCACAGCTGCCACATACTCCACCAAGACAATGTCGGCACCCTACGACATACTACCTTTCAAAGATGGCGAAGAACAAGGCATCTACACTGCCATATTCGCTCAATACATGGCGTTATTGGTTTACGATTGCGGACAAACACAGTTTCTGCCTTGGATACAACGTACAATCAATTACGGTTGGAATAACAGAGACAAAAGGAATCTTACAAGTAAAGACTACACCAAAGCACCAGGAAGTAATACCTCTTGCTACGATGCCTCTGGAATTCCAGCCCTAATGGTTTTATTTCCTTCAGATAAATAAAAAATAGAACAATGAAAACTAGCATATTACACAACGTAGGTATTTTTCTGTTGAGTATACTACTGATATCACATTTCTGCGCCTGCTCCGAAGAAGAGCATTCGTTTACTGCGCAAAAAGATATAACGGATACTTACATCGACAAGCTCGAAGGTCTCATCAAAGACATGACGACTTTAGAAGAGAATTCGGATTTCGGCGACAAAGCAGGACAATATCCATCCTATAGCCGGAACATTCTGGTAGATGCCGTAAGTAGTGCAAACAGAGATATCTTACTGATAAAATATCAGAATCCCGTTCCTTCGGAGAATGAGAAGAAAAGGTATGTATCGGAAGCACAAAACGCTATTTCCAGATTCAACGCCTCCGTACGTACCGAAGACGCAGAGACCATTCCGGCAGAACTCTTTGTAGACGGAAAATCGAATGAGTCGTACATCGACTTCGGGCGTAGCAAAGACTATGTGAACTTCGGCGAAGCAGGGAGCCAAGCCTTCACCATAGAATTGTGGGTGAAAATCACAGAGCACGGTCCAAATGACAACAGTATATTCTTATCTACTTTCTTCTCCAACGATGGTGGTAACTGGAGAAACGGATGGATGATGTACTGGCGTGTTGCCAACAATGGTATTTATCGGGCAACATGGGGCGGCATTCTCTCCGACAATACGCATTGGGGACTATGGGAACCCAATTTCCAAGCCCCTCAAGACAATGTATGGCAACATTTTGTTCTCGTCTACAACGACAAAGGGCTAGATGGAAATTCTAATCTGAGAGCCAAGTTGTATCTTAACGGACAGGTAGCTGCTACACAAGAGAATGGCAACTCTCGCGAAGTATACAATTCGAGTGATTATGACAACTACAACAAGCCGATGACAGGTTTCTGCCGATGGGTGAACAATGAAAAGATGGAAGAGGGATTCTCGGGATATATGAAAAAGATACGTATCTGGAAAGAAGCTAAAACAGATGCTTATATTCAATCTTCCTATTCCGGACAGTCCATCGTAACGGGAAAAGAGACGAATCTGGTAGCAGCCTGGGACTTCACGTCCAAACCGACAGGTGCAAGCAATGAAATACTCGACTTAACAGGTAAGCATACTGCCAAGATTATTGGTACATACCAATGGATACATACCCAGAATTAATTAAATCTTTCAAAAAAAATAAATGATATGCAACATAATATGATAAACAAATGTCACTTATTTGTTTTGTTGGTATTGCTTTGTTTCAATTGTATATGGAGTGGATGTTCTAGCAATAAGGATGAATATATTACCGATACAAACACAAGCATTCTCCAACGGAATAAAGGATACGTGGAATATTTGTTAAACAATTCGACGTTTGGAACTGCTCCGGGAACTTATCCCGAAAGCAGTAAAGCGATACTGAACACAGAGATCAGCGATTTGGACACGCACATATCCGATTTGAAGAATGGCGGCGGAATTACGGCAAACGAACTCGAGGCGGTGGTTGCGAAAGTAAACCAAACGATCGACCAGTTTAAGTTATCTCGCCTGTACAACCTTCCCATCGAGATACAAGAATACATTAAGGGGCTCAATGCAAAAGCAACCGAGTACGAAACGATCTTGAACGACAACTCGCGGTGGGGCAACTACAAAGGACAATACCCGATAAGCAGCAAAACAATACTACAGAAAGCCATCGACAATCTGGACAATGTGGTTGAGCAAGTACTGTCGGGCACCATCGTCAACTTCACAGAGACGGCATACCAAGAGACGCTACAAGGTGCTACAGATGCCATGACAGCTCTAGAGAACACCAAATGGACCGAAGATCACATTACTTGGAATCTATACGTAGACGGTAACAGCGGAGGATGGATAGACTTTGGGTATAGCGATGACTATGTTAAGTTTGGAGACAACAACAACCAAGCTTTCACGATAGAACTTTGGGTAGACGTCAAAGGTTATTGCAACCAACCGGGCGAAGACAACAGCAGCTTCCTTTCTACAATGACATCGCACGACTATTGGAGTGGATGGAGAGCACAAGACCGTAGCAAAGGTTTACTAAGAACAATGGTAGCCCATTGGCAAGACAGCGGGCCTTCCAATCCGCAAGAATGGGAGCCGGGATGGCGCAAATCCGATTCTCCGTGGACACAAAACAACTGGACACACTATGCCTTTCTGTTTAGAGACAAAGGACTTCCGGGCTTCGACACGCCGACAGACGTCAAATGCTACTCGATGATCAATGGTCAAAGAAATGGCGATATCATTCGTGTAGGAGAGCCATGGAGAACTTATATAAACGACAACAGCATGAAATATAAAGTTCACATGACGGGCTTCTGCGCACTAGACGATAATGGCAACCGCAAAGAATGGTTCTCCGGCTACATCAAAAAGATACGTATCTGGAAAACCAATCGGACGGAAGATCAAATAAGGCAATCTTATTTGGGTGTCAATTCGGACGCCACGGCAGACAATCCCGATTTGGTTGCAGCATGGGATTTTGAGTCGTTGGGAGCAAAGCCTACAGGCAACACTTTCACCGACATTACAGGACGCCACGTTGCCACCATCAATGGAGCATTCCAGTGGGTTGACAGTTCGACTATCAATCAATAAAGACTAAAAAGCAGACGTATGTCACTGCCATAACTTCCGTTAGTTATGGCAGCAACATACGGTTGATTTTTCTAGATGACAAGCCAAAGTGTGAAGTCCATTATACAACGTAACTGAACATCTAATTATCGAATATAGCTTTTAAAACAAATCCTATCTTGCGATAATTAGATGTTTCCATTTTCGTCCTTATGATCTCAAATTTACATATGGACGAAAATAAATTTTCTCCCTTACGAAACTTGCGACTCACGGCCGTGAGTCGCAAGAAACTCACATAGGAGAATTAAACAAGAAGCAGAAGCCATGCATTTGCCTACGAAACTTAACATATTAAAGATTCTTATATTAATAATGGGCCAAAATATAGATTTTTTTGATTTACTTTGTCGTTGTCTCATGGCATCAAGAGTACGTTTTAGAGAATTAAAATACATGTTAATAATCAATAATAACATTCGCTTTTTTACATTCTCAACTGTTATATCATAGTGAAAACACAATTAAAGATTTTTTAAAATGAACAAATTAATAATTTTTCTTTGCGGATTATTCTTTTTCTTCCAATCATATGGAAAGACAAAACCTTCTTATGTCGACTATGTTAACCCGTTGACGGGAACACAATCTACACACGACCTATCGGCCGGAAACCTATATCCGGCTATTGCCGTACCATGGGGAATGAACTTCTGGACTCCACAAACAGGAAAGATGGGAGACGGATGGACCTACACTTATACCGAAAACAAGATAAGAGGTTTCAAACAGACACACCAGCCTAGTCCTTGGATCAACGACTACGGACAGTTCTCTATCATGCCGATGACAGGCAAAGCTGTTTTTGATGAGGAGAAACGTGCCAGCTGGTTCTCGCATCAGGCCGAGACTTCGACCCCCTATTATTATAAAGTCTACTTGGGAGACTACAATACGACGGCAGAATTGGCGCCGACTTCTCACGCAGCAGTTTTCCGCTTTACTTTTGCCAAGGGAGATTCCGCTTTTATCGCTACCGATGCTTTCGACAAAGGCTCTTGGATAAAGATTATCCCTTCTGAAAGAAAGATCATAGGCTATACCACCAGAAACAGCGGTGGCGTACCCGACAATTTCAAAAACTATTTTGTACTGACTTTCGACAAGCCATTCTATTATACGGCTACCGTAGCTGATGGTAAAACTCAAAGTGAACAGTTCGAAGCAAAAGGAGATCACGCTATGGGTATGATCGGATTCGGCAATGGCGGCGGCGCTGTCAACGTTCGGGTAGCTTCTTCCTTTATCAGCATCGAGCAGGCCGAACGCAATCTGCAAGAGGTAAACAATCGCAGTCTTGAAGATGTAGCATCCGAAGGCGCCACTCAATGGAACAAAATGCTGGGACGCATAGAGATTGATGATGAAAACATCGACCACCTGCGCACTTTCTATACATGTCTTTATCGGTGCCTGTTGTTCCCTCGCAACATCTCCGAAGTGGACGGCGAAGGTAACACTATACACTATAGCCCCTTCAACGGACAAGTAGAAAAAGGATACATGTATACCGATGTAGGTATATGGGATACGTTCCGTGCACTCTTCCCGTTGCTGAACCTTGTTTATCCTTCGGTAAACGAACAGATGCAAGCAGCTTTTGTAAATATATACAAAGAGAGCGGCTTTCTGCCCGAATGGATCAGCCCGGGGCACCGCGGATGTATGGTAGGCAACAATTCGGCTTCTGTCGTTGCCGATGCTTACCTGAAAGGACTACGAGGCTATGATGTCGAGACTCTTTGGAAAGCGGTGGTTCATGGAGCGAACAACGTTCACCCCACGGTAAGTTCTACCGGAAGACTCGGCTACGACCTATATAACAAACTGGGATATGTACCTTACGACAAAGGTATCAACGAAAGTGCCGCCCGCACATTGGAATACGCGTTCGATGACTGGAGCATTTATCAGCTGGGCAAGGCATTGGGCAAACCCAAGAAAGAAATCGAGATATACAAGAAGCACGCGATGAACTATCAGAATCTATTCGATAAGAACATCAGTCTGATGAGAGGTCGCAAAGCAGATGGTTCGTTTGTCACTCCGTTCAATCCATTGAAATGGGGCGATGCCTTTACAGAAGGCAACAGTTGGCATTACACGTGGTCTGTTTTTCATGATCCTCAAGGACTGATCAACCTGATGGGTGGTAAAGACAAATTCAACCATATGATGGATTCGGTTTTCGTACAAGCTCCATCGTTCGACGACAGTTACTACGGGGGTGTCATTCACGAGATAAGAGAAATGCAGCTTATCAACTTCGGACAATATGCACACGGCAACCAACCTATTCAACACATGCTCTATATGTACGATTATTCGGGACAACCCTGGAAAACTCAATATTGGACCAACGAGGTGATGAACAGACTATACAAAGCCACTCCCGACGGTTATTGCGGAGACGAGGACAACGGACAAACATCTGCTTGGTATGTATTCTCGGCCATGGGATTCTATCCCGTTTGTCCGGGCAGCAACGAATATGCAATGGGAGCGCCATTCTTCAATAACATCAAACTACACCTAGAGAACGGCAAGACAGTGGAAATAGAAACAGATGGTTTGAACCAAAACAACAAATATATCTCATCCATGACTGTAAACGGACAGCCTTATACGAAGAATTACTTAAATCATTCGGATCTGACAAATGGAGCCAATATACGTATATTGATGAACGACACCCCCAACTATTCGCGTGGAACTACGACAGGCGATGCTCCTTATTCTTTCAGCAACGAACTTAAAAAACAAATAAAAAAGTAAATCATGAAGAAACAAAGAATCTATGTTAGCGCAATGATCGCTTCGGGCATTATACTATGTACGGGGCAGGCTTTTGCTACAACATCCACACTTACACTTCCTCATGCTGTGTGTCAATCGGACGCGGTTCACAAAAGCAATCGCCCCGATGTTGACAAGCGGCTTTTCAAATCTAAAGCAATAGAAAAAGAGATCGTACTGATTCAGAAACTACTAAAGAACACCAAACTATCGTGGATGTTTGCCAACTGTTTCCCGAACACACTTGATACGACCGTACATTTCAATACGGACGAAACAGGCAAACCCGATACATTCGTCTACACCGGCGACATTCATGCCATGTGGCTTCGCGACTCGGGTGCTCAAGTTTATCCCTATATCGCATACGCAAAGAACGATAAACAACTGAAACAGCTACTAGCCGGTGTCATCAACCGCCAGTGGAAATGTATCAACATCGACCCATACGCCAACGCTTTCAATATGGGGGCCACAGGTAGCGATTGGGACAAAGACGAGACGGATATGAAACCCGAACTCCATGAACGCAAATGGGAAATAGACTCACTCTGTTATCCGTTGCGCCTGGCATACCAGTATTGGAAAGAGACGGGAGACGCTTCTGTATTCGACGAAGCTTGGATCAAAGCCATCAACACCATACTGAAGACATTCAAAGAACAACAGAGAAAAGAAGATAAAGGCCCGTATCACTTTGCCAGAGTCACAGATAGAGCACTCGACACGGTGACCAACGGAGGCTGGGGAAATCCCGTGAAACCGGTTGGACTGATCTGCTCGACATTCCGTCCTTCGGACGATGCCACCACTTTCCAATTCCTTGTACCATCCAATTTCTTCGCCGTATCTTCATTGCGGAAAGCTGCCGAGATATTGACCACCGTAAACAATCGCGGAGACATTGCCGAGCAATGTACGTCGCTCGCCAACGAAGTAGAAACTGCACTGCACAAATATGCCATTTACGATCATCCGAAATATGGAAAGATCTATGCTTTCGAGGTAGACGGATTTGGCAATCAACTACTAATGGACGATGCTAATGTTCCGAGTTTGCTATCTATGGCGTATCTGGGTACGGTAGACAGCAGTGACCCGATCTATCAAAACACCCGCCGCTTCGTTTGGAGCGAAGACAATCCATACTTCTTCAAAGGTAAAGTAGCAGAAGGTATTGGAGGTCCACACGTCGGCTATGACATGATATGGCCTATGAGTATCATGATGAAAGCCTTTACCAGCAAAGATGATGCAGAAATAAAATGGTGTATCGAAACATTGATGAAGACCGATGGCGATACCGGATTCATGCACGAATCTTTCGACAAGAACAATGGAGCCAACTATACCAGAAGCTGGTTTGCTTGGGCAAATACATTGTTCGGCGAATTGATTATAAAGCTGGTCAACGATGGCAAAGTAGACTTACTTAATTCCATTCAAGAATGAGAGTAATGAATTTGCATTGTTGGAATAAAAGGTGTTTATATTTTTCGACCTTTCTTTTATTAATTAATTTAAACGTATCCGCACAAAAAAAACTGCCATACCGAAACGCTTCACTTCCCATCGAGACGCGTACACAGGACTTGTTGAAGCGAATGACTCTGGAAGAGAAAGTGGGGCAACTGCTTTGTCCGCTCGGATGGCAAATGGTAGAGCGCAAAGGAAATGCCGTCTCGTGCTCGGAAGAGTTTAAGAAGCTAACCGCCACAAGACCTGTAGGCATGCTTTGGGCAGTATTCCGTGCCGATCCATGGACCAAACGGACATTGAGCAACGGACTCGATCCCGAGCTTGCAGCCAAAGCAGGAAATGCGCTTCAGAAATATATGATTGAGAACACCCGCTTGGGTATTCCGTTGTTTATTGCCGAAGAAGCTCCTCATGGACACATGGCTATTGGCGCTACCGTATTCCCTACCGGCATAGGTATGGCTTCGACATGGTCTACCGACCTCATGAAAAAGACAGGCGAGGTTATTGCAAAAGAAGTACGATTGGGTGGTGGACAAATAGCATACGGCCCTGTACTCGACTTATCGCGCGAGCCACGTTGGTCGAGAGTGGAAGAAAGCATGGGAGAAGATCCCGTACTTAGCGGAACGCTGGCAAAGTATTTCATCATGGGCACAGGGGGCGGAAATCTTGCTTCGCCTACCAGTTCATTGGTCACTTTAAAGCATTTCTTGGCGTATGGTATTCCACAAGGCGGACAGAACGGCAACCCTTCGGTTGTAGGAAGACGAGATCTATTACAGAACTTTCTACCTCCTTTCGAGACCGCTATCAATGCCGGAGCACTCTCGGTAATGACTTCATACAATTCGGTAGATGGCGTGCCATGTACCAGCAACAAATATTTACTGAAAGAGTTGCTACACAACCAACTTCACTTCCGTGGTTTCAGTGTCTCTGACTTATACAGCATCGAAGGCATCAATCAAAGCCACTTCGTAGCTCCAACTATAAAAGATGCCGCAGTGATGTCCATCAAAGCCGGGCTGGATGCCGATCTTGGAGGAGCAGCCTTTGCACATCTTGCCGAAGCGGTGAGAAACAAAGAGGTAGACGAAGCACTAGTCGATACGGCCGTTTGCCGTATTCTAAGACTCAAATTTGAGATGGGACTTTTCGAGCACCCTTATGTTGACGTGAAGATAGCCAAACGCGAAATAGGCTCTACTGTCAACATCAATCTGGCACGCGAAGTAGCTCAGGCTTCAATCACATTGCTCAAAAACAAAAATAATTTATTGCCATTAAGTAAGTCTATCGGACGCGTTGCCGTTATCGGCCCCAATGCCGATGCTCCCTATAACATGTTGGGAGATTATACGGCGCCACAAGCTGATGGACGTGTACGAACAGTGCTCAATGGAATTGTAGATAAAATAGGAACCGATCATGTAGAATATGTCAAAGGTTGTGCCATTCGCGACACGACAAACTGCGATATCGAAGCGGCTGTAGCTGCTGCCCGACGTGCAGATGTCGCAGTAGTGGTTGTAGGAGGTTCCAGTGCTAGAGATTTCAAGACCGATTACAAAGAGACAGGCGCCGCCGTCGTATCCGATAAATCGGTAGGAGACATGGAATGTGGCGAAGGTTACGACCGTGCCACCCTATCGCTGCTTGGCAAACAAATGGACTTATTGAAAGCCGTTCGGGCAACCGGAAAGCCCACGATCGTTGTCTATATTGAAGGGCGCCCTCTCGAAATGAATTGGGCCAACGACAATGCCGATGCCCTATTATTGGCGTGGTATCCGGGACAAGAAGGTGGAAACGCCATTGCCGATATTCTGTTTGGCGACTTCAATCCCGCAGGAAGACTTCCCATATCCATACCTCGCTCTACAGGCCAGCTACCGGTGAACTATAACAAGCCTCAACCCGAAGGTCACAATTATGTAGAGATGCCTGTTACTCCACTCTATCCTTTCGGATACGGTCTAAGCTATACTTCATTCGAGTATAATAGCTTGAACATTTCGGCAAAGGGAAATAACAACTTCGCCGTATCCTTCAACGTACGCAATACCGGAAATCGGGATGGAGAAGAAGTAATACAATTGTATCTGCACCGCAAATATTCTTCAGTAGTGCAACCCAATAGACAACTGAAACATTTCGCCCGTATCTTTATCAAAAAGGGTGAAGCCAAGAGCGTCGACTTTCAATTAACGCCGGAAGACCTCTGGTTGATTAATGAAGATTACCAAAAGGTTGTTGAACCGGGCGATTGCGAAATACAGATAGGCAGTTCTTCAAGTGATATTCGCTTGCACAGTGATTTTAGAATAAACTAATCAAAAACAATAAACTATATTTACGATAATGAAATTAAATAGATCTCTTTGCCTCGCGCTAGCGCTATCTTTGGGATTGACAGCATCGGCTGCTCAACCAAAGAAAAACAAAGTGCAACCGACCGGCAAGTTGACTCAGTTCGTTGATCCGACTATCGGAACAGGCGGACACGGTCATGTTTTCTTGGGTGCGAATGTTCCTTTCGGTTTTGTACAACTGGGACCGTCGCAAGTTGTAAAAGGCTGGGACTGGTGTTCGGGCTATCACGATAGCGACAACAGTCTCTTAGGATTCAGCCATACCCACCTTAGTGGAACCGGTATCGGCGACTTGGGCGACATACTCGTATTCCCAACAATCAACAACGAAAGCAGTTCGAAGTTCTCGCATTCCACCGAAGTAACCAAACCCGGCTATTATGCTGTCAAATTGGAGAATTCGGGTATTAAAGCAGAACTCACAGCTACAGCAAGAGTCGGATTCCATCGCTATACCTATCCTACCAAAGATGCGAAGCTCATGTTCAACTTGAACTATGGCATCGGATGGGACCACTACGTAGCAGGAAAGATTAAACAAGAGAAAGACAATGTCATTTCGGGCTATCGTGTTTCTACAGGATGGGCCAAACATCAAGTTGTATACTTCATCGCTACATTCTCTGCTCCAATCAAGCACATGGAATGCAAAGGAGATACACTCAACACCCTATCGTTTGATCTACCCGCCAATCGCGAGCTGCTTGTCAAAGTGGCGCTATCGCCGGTAAGCGTTGAGAATGCCAAACAGAACATGCAGGCAGAACTCTCCGGATGGAATTTCGGAGCAACCGTTGCAGCTGCCGACAAAGCATGGAATGAACAACTGAGCAGAGTGATTTTCAAGACTAAGAACACGACCGATAAAAAGATATTCTATACCGCACTTTATCACACCATGATCGCTCCTTCTTTATTTTGCGATGTCAACGGCGATTACTACGGTGCCGATGGAAAGATTCATAGAAAAGGAGGATTCAAAAACTACACGACATTCTCTCTTTGGGACACTTATCGTGCAGCACAACCGCTGATGACACTGATTCATCGCGATATGCTACCCGATATGGCACAAACTTTCCTACACATCTTTGCACAACAAGGCAAACTGCCCGTATGGCATCTGGTAGGTAATGAGACAGATTGTATGGTAGGAAATCCAGGTATCTGCGTACTTGCCGATCTATTCTTGAAAGGCGTACAGATGGATAAGAATCAGGCTTTCGAAGCAATGAAGAAAAGTGCCATGCTCGACGAGAGAGGCATGAAAGAACTGAAAGAATACGGTTACTTGCCTTACAATGTAACGGCAGACAGTGCCGAGACCGTTGCCCGTGGCTTGGAATATGCCCTTGCCGACTGGTGCGTAGCACAAAGTGCAAAAGAGTTGAACAAGCAAGATGACTATCAATATTTCTTGAAACGCAGCAAGGGATATACAAAGTACTTCGACAAACAAACAGGATTTGTTCGCGGAGTAGACAACAACGGCAAATTCCGCGAACCGTTCAATCCATTTCATTCTGCCCACCGTGCCGACGACTACACCGAAGGAAACGCATGGCAATATACATGGTTGGTTCCACAAGACGTTCATGGTTTGATTCGCGAATTCGGTGGTGAGAAGCCATTCCTTACAAAACTCGATTCACTGTTTATCGTCAAAGGTAATATGGGTAAAGAAGCTTCTCCCGACATATCCGGACTGATAGGACAATATGCACATGGCAACGAACCCAGCCACCACATCTTATATCTGTATGCATACGCCGGAACACCCTGGAAAAGCGCTCCGCTTATCCGTCAGACTCTGACAACTCTTTATTCTGCAAATAAAGACGGACTATCGGGCAACGAAGATGTAGGACAAATGTCCGGATGGTATGTACTTTCTGCCATGGGAATCTATCAGGTAGAACCCGCAGGAGGCAAATATATTTTCGGTTCGCCACTGATGGACGAAGCAACCATAAAGATAGATAAGAATAAAACTTTCCGCATCGTTGCGCGTAACAATAGTCGCAAGAACATGTATATTCAAAGTGTAACATTCAACGGAAAGCCTTATACCAAAAGCTATATTTATTACAAAGATATGGTGAAAGGCGGAACATTGGAATTCACCATGGGAGATAAACCCTCTTCATTTGGCACAGCAACCAACGATCGTCCCTAAGCTATTGATTGTTCGCAAACAAGAGGGAGTACAAACTCCCGTTATCTATATAAATCACCCTCGTTACAAATGTTGTAGCGAGGGCGATTTTTTAAAAAGAAGTTTTACGGTACATTTTATATTTGCGACGCAAGAACGCTAACGGTTAATTGGGTTGAATGTCCTTGCTCGTCATTTCTTTAATAGGTTGTTGGGGAGCCATCACATGATGAACTCTTTCTGTTATCTCGTCTTTAAGAAGAGATACATCCGCTTTGCAACGAATATCTCTCGAGGACGCTCCTATCAAAAGCTCATACTTACCGGCAGAAGCGATCCATACACTCTGTTGTTCGTCAAACGAAGCCAAATCTGATGTTTTAAGATTCAGGGTTACAACTTCTGTCTCGCCAGGCTGCAACAACTTCGTCTTAGCAAAAGCCTTAAGTTCTTTCTCGGGCTTATCTAAAGATGATTTGGGAGCAGACACGTAAAGCTCGACAACTTCCTTACCCGATGCCTTACCGGTGTTTTTCACTGTCATCGTCACGATATAATCTCCTTTCACCTTTTTCACTGTGGGTGTTCCATACTCAAAATCGGTATATGACAGACCATAGCCGAAAGGATATGATACGTCGCGCTTGAAAGTATCAAAGTAGCGATACCCTACATATATACCCTCTTCATAACGAGTATAATCCACATTGCGGATATGAGTTGTGGTACTATGATTGCCCATCAGAGAAGCCATCAAAACATCGGGATCCAATTGATAATCGTAAGGGAAATTTGCCGAAGAAGCTGCATCAAAGAATGAAACAGGGAACGTAACAGCCAACTTTCCAGATGGATTTATCTGGCCACTCAATATATCGGCCACTGTATTGCCTCCTTCTTGTCCTGCCTGCCAAGCCAACAAAATAGCATCGGGAAGATTCTTCCACATAGCAGTCTCAATCACACCACCTATATTGAGAATAACAACCACTTTCTTATTCTGTTTGTGAAAAGCATTGCAAACATTAGCCATCAGAGCCATTTCTTCTACAGACAGTTTGAAATCGTTATCGATATGCCGATCCAAGAACTCTCCAGAGCTACGCCCGATGGTTATAATCGCCATATCGTTCTGTTTTGCCATCGAGTCAAGCACACCTCCCGAAACATTCATTTCAGCCAAACGCTTTTTGTTGAAGAAAGCCATAAAAGGATTCTTACTTTTCTTATCCTCGGCAAGTTGTTTTTCTTGTCCTTCCTTCAGATATGTTTGATACAGTTCTGTCAAACCCGCATCAAGCTGATAACCGGCATTGCGCAATCCATCTGCCAATGAAACAGTATAGGCCCTATTCACATTACCGCTACCAGTTCCTCCCGCAATCCAATCATAAGAAGTATTACCAAAAGCGGCAACGCGCTTTTCTGAAGAGAATAGGGGAAGTGTAGAGTTCTCGTTCTTAAGCAACACCATTCCTTCCGAAGCCGATTGTCTGGTGACTTCGGCATGTGCTTTCAAGTCTGGTTTATCGGAGAATGCATATTGTTTGAAGCGAGGAGAGGTAACAACAAGCTGTAGCAATCGTTTGACACAAATATCCACGTCCGACTCTTTTAAAGAACCGTCTTTCACAGCTGCCATTATCTGATCGTATTGTTGCTGCTTGCCCGGCATCAACAGATCATTGCCTGCATATATCTGCGCTTTAGCGTCTTTTCCACCAAACCAATCAGTCATCACCAAACCCTTATAATTCCACTCATTCCGAAGAATAGTCGTCAGTAAGTCCCGATTCTCCGAAGTATAAGTACCATTAATATAATTGTACGAAGACATAACCGTCCACGGATGGCTCTCCTTGACAGCTATTTCGAAACCTTTAAGATAAATCTCACGCAGAGCGCGTTGACTTATTTGGGCATCGTTTCCCGTCCGATTCGTCTCTTGATTATTCCCGGCAAAGTGTTTGATGGATGTACCAACGCCATTACTTTGAATGCCTCGAACATAAGCTGCCGCTATCTTGCCCGCTACAAGAGGGTCTTCCGAATAATATTCAAAATTACGGCCGCAGAGAGGATTACGTTGAATATTCAGAGCAGGAGCCAGAAGAACATCTACCCCATACTCGTGTACTTCGTTGCCCATGGCCTTGCCTACATTTTCTACAAGCGCCGTATTCCATGTAGATGCCAAAAGTGTAGCTACAGGAAAGGCTGTACAATAATAAGTGTTCGGATTGTCTTTTCGAGTCGGATCAATACGCAATCCGGCCGGTCCGTCGGCCAAAACGATTGCAGGGATGCCAAGCCGAGGAATGGGGCGCGTGGTTCCGGCTGCCCCTGCTACCAAACTCTGGGTAGAGCCTACAACAGGAGCATTGCCCGATGCTCCCGCCATGCCCGTACCTATGAGAAAAGACACTTTCTCTTCAAGCGTCATTGCTTTTACCACTTTATCGATAGGAGACTTCCCTAGTTGCGGAGCCTTATTCGCTTGCGAGAAAGAAGAAGTGATACCTGCTGCCGATAAGCAGACTGTCATTAAAATACCTTTTATTTTCATGTTTCTTATTGGTGTTAGAATTTGAATGCAAGTTTACGACAAATATCGAATACTCGTTTTCGCATTTGAACATTTGATTTGTTCATTTGTTCAAAAAGGACACAGATTCTTCAAACACAATGTGTCAAGACAGGTAGCTGAGTAAATAATTCATCCAAATTTGAACGCCATTTAAAAATAATGATGTACTTTTGTTTCATACTACCTTATAATAATCAAATCAATGAATAGAAAATTAGAAATACTTCATGCGGCCAATATCATCTCTTTTTTATTGTTGGTAGCTTATATTTATGTATGGCAACAGCAGGTATTAATAGCAATCATGCTTGGATTAGAAATATGTGTCTTTATCCTAGGACTGATTTCAGCGTTGAGACTACGCAACCATGGTGAAGATATGGACCGGAAGCGACTCTTCCGCAAAAGTTGGTGGCTCACTCTCTTCAGCCTACTCTTCATCGGAATATATTTCTTTATAAACCATCGTTAATGTTCAATGCGTCATGATGAAAAAATCATTAATCACCATCTTTCTTGTATCAGCAATTACCGTTCAAGCTCAGGTAACACGTACCCGTGTAAATGAATTCCGACTATTCGGACCAACAGCTGTATCAATGCCATTTGCCACAAACTCGGTAAATGCCAAAGGCGATTCTTTAAACCTATCCAGCTTATCTAACGATGACTTTCCTACCTCATTGGCAGCCAAAGGCAACGTATGGAAAGGCGAGGTGATGCCATCGCTGGCAAAGTCTCGATCGATGAGTTTACTTTCGTTCTACATCAACTCCGACAAGTATATAAACGGCAAACTGATCATAAAAGGATCTAAAACGTACAAACTATTTATTGATGGCAAAGAGACCGCAAGTTCTCTACTAAAGCTGACGCCATACCGACATGAAATAGTGCTCAAGTATTTCCAAGAGGCCGCGGCTCACGATTCGATTGCTGTTACAGTTGAGAGCAAGAATCCGGTATCGGTAACGACGGATCTACGCCACTTCTATACGACGGCCGACTGTCTGAACGGGCTAAGGACTACAGCCTCGGCTATCTCGCCCAGCGGCAAATATATGATTGTCTATTATAAGGACACACAAGAAGGAGGAAAAACAAGATATTATGCACAAGCAAAAGACTTATCTAACGGCCGCATCATCGCAGAAAAAAGTATGGACGCCAGCATGGAATGGATGCCCAAATCGGATGCATACGTATTTGAATCGACTGAAGCGGGTAACCGTTGCCTGTATAAGGTTGATGCTACAACCGGACGCAGACTTTTATTTGCCTCTCACCTTCCACAAGGGAGTATCACGGTAAGCCCCGACGAATCTTATTTAATTATAACCGGAAGCGAAGAAGGAACGAAAGAACGTCCCGAAATCTTTCAGGTGCTCGAACCCGAAGACAGACAGGCGGGATGGAGAGACCGGCTATTCTTATCGAAATACGATTTAAAGACTGGAGTATTGCAACGCCTTACTTACGGCAGCTACTCTTGCTATCTCAACGATATATCGCAAGACGGTAAATATTTACTTTTCTCGATGAGCCATTCTCGACTTACCAAACGCCCTACAACTGTCACTTCCATTTATCGGATGGACATCTCTACCCTCAAAGTAGATACCATCATGAAAGAAGAGAGCTTCATCAATAGTTGCTTATTCTCTCCCGATGCCACAAAGTTACTAGTATCCGCTTCGCCCGAAGCTTTTAATGGAGTGGGACTTAATATAGACAACGGACAAATAGCAAGCATGGAAGATGGTCAGCTCTTCTTATACGATTTATCGACCAAGAAAGTCGCGCCGATGACCAAAGACTTTAATCCATCGGTATCCAATCCGATGTGGTCCGAATATGACGGGCAGATATACTTTACGGCAGATGACAAAGATTGCGAACATCTATTCACACTCAATCCCCTTACCGGCAAGATACATTCATTGGGAGCGGCAGAAGATGTCGTAACCAATTATAGTGTTGCATCGCATGCTCCCATAATGACTTACATCGGACAAAGTGCATCCAATTCTTCGAGGCTTTATTCTTATAGCCTTAAAGCTAAAAAGTCGGTTGTGATTGAAGACTCTTCAAAAGCCATACTGAAAGATGTGATATTGGGCGAATGCCACGATTGGAACTTCGTTTCTTCGCGTGGCGACACGATTTACGGACGCTATTATCTGCCACCTTCTTTCGACTCGTCAAAGGAATATCCGCTTATCGTAAATTATTATGGAGGTTGCTCTCCTACTCAACGCACCCTCGAATCTCGCTATCCTGCCCATGCTTATGCGTCACAAGGCTATATCGTATACGTGATTCAGCCCAGCGGAGCTACAGGATTCGGACAGAAGTTCTCGGCCCGCCACGTAAACACATGGGGAGATGGACCCGCTCAAGATATCATCGAGGGAACAAAGAATTTCTGTGCCGAGCATTCATTTGTCAACGCTAAGAAGATAGGCTGTATAGGTGCTTCTTATGGAGGATTCATGACAGACTATTTACAGACTGTCACAGATATCTTTGCAGCTGCTGTGAGTCACGCCGGCATCAGCAATATTGCCAGTTATTGGGGCGAAGGCTATTGGGGGTACTCGTATAGCGAAGTAGCCAGTGCAGGAAAATACCCTTGGAATGCTCCGGAGATGTACACTCGCCAAAGTCCTTTATTCAATGCAGACAAGATTCACACCCCTATTCTCTTCACACAAGGTTCGAACGATACAAACGTTCCGATCGGAGAAAGCATTCAGATGTTTACGGCTTTAAAACTATTGGGCCGTGAAACAGCTTTCGTAGAAGTAAGTGGCGAGAATCATCAAATACTCGACTACGGCAAGCGTTTCTTATGGCAGGACACGATCTTTGCATGGTTTGCCAAATGGCTGAAAGATGATGCTTCGTGGTGGGAAACCCTTTATCCCAAGAAAGACTTATAACAACAATCGTTATTTCTTCAATTCCGGATAGCTCACTCTGATGTGATAAATGCTGCGTAGTTTCTCTTTAAACACACTCTTGATCAGATTGATATCGCGAAAAGTGATAGGGCACCTTTCAAAGGCCCTATCGGCCACTTGCGTATCGATAATACGATCGACGAGTTCGTTGATACTTTCGTCCGTGTGCTTGGGCAAACTATGAGAAGCAGCTTCGACAGAATCGGCCATCATGAGTATGGCTGTTTCTTTAGTAAATGGATTCGGTCCCGGATAAGTGAACATTCTCTCATCGGGTTCTTGATCGGGATGTTCATTCTTCCACGAGATATAAAAGTACTTCGTTTTGCCACATCCGTGATGAGTTCGGATAAAGTCTTTTATAGCAGTCGGCAATCTATACTTGTCGGCAAGTTTCAAACCGCCGGTCACATGGCTTATCACAATTTGTGAGCTCCTTTCGTAAGACAACTCTTTATGTGGGTTTGTATTTTCGGTCTGATTCTCTGTAAAGAACTCAGGGTTTTCCAACTTGCCTATATCATGATACAAAGCCCCCGTACGCACCAACTGACTGTTGGCCCTTATTGCGTTGGCAGCTTCGGCGGCCAGATTGGCTACCTGTATGGAATGTTGAAAAGTACCGGGAGCCAACTCCGACATCCGGCGCAATAAGTGATTATTGGTATTCGACAGCTCCACAAGTGTGACATTCGACGTAAACCCAAACGCTTTCTCCAGCAAATAGAGTATAGGATAGGCAAACATCAGAAAGATGCCATTGATAAGGAAGTACTTGTACATGCTAAGATTGAATTTCGAGACATCGGTTACATTGGTCAGTTCAATAGCAAAATACGTAACCGCATAAGTCAACGAAACAAAAAACGCCACTTTGATCAACTGCGATCGTTCGGTCAGTTCGCTGAGCGAATACATGGAGATAAGACCGGCCGTGAGTTGCAACAACACAAACTCGTAAGGATAATGCAACGTGATGGAACAAATGAGAACCGTAATAAGCAATGTGAGAAATGCCGTGCGAGAATCTAAGAAAGTGCGCAGTATAATTGGAATCATCGCATAAGGAATGATATAGACATTGAACAGATTATGCTCAACCATCAGCGCCGTCAGGATGCTATAAAAGATAATACACGACAGCATCAATGCCATCGAGTTTTTATGACGATAAAAGTTTCTACGGAACAACCGTAAGTAGAGCATAAAGCAAATCATCAACAACGTGACGAACAGAATCTGCCCCAAAAGGATGTACTCCCTTTGCGAAATAGTTTCATCGCGTTTAACCGACTCTTTTTTAAGCGACTGTAGAATATTATAAGTCTGTCGCCCTACAATCTCTCCCCTATCGACTATTTTCTGGCCGCTTTGTACAAACCCCGTGGCCCACGAATAATTATCGAGCATATCCTTCATAGCCTGTTTGGTACGCCACTTGTCGAGCGTAATATTTGGAGTAATATAAGTGCTCAAATTATATTGCTGTAGCACATTGCGATCGATATGAGATGCACCACTCAACAACAATTGATACGCTTTTTTCACCGTGAGCAGGCTACCTGTCTGCCGCTCATTTGCCAACTTATCATCAGTGACATAGACAGATTGTATCCTCCTCATTTGAAGCCAGTTCATGTCTTCGTTCGATACAATGCCGGCAGCGTATATTGAAAGGAGCCTATGCCTGAGATATATCTTGTACTTAGGAGAAGCTATTGCCAACTGAGCGGACTCAAGTATGTTTTTCATCACTTTGTCCGCTTCGCCTTTCTGAAACGTAAAATAGGGCTGAAAATGATTGCGCAAACTATCCTGTTCTTTTTTCACCACCGTTTCGTCCTTATATATCGGGAAGTTAAAAGTCGCTATAATCTGCCCATACTTCCACGGTTTATTGAGGTCGAATTGGTAATTGAACTCACCGCCTCTTGGCAGAAAATATACAATAACTGCAATTGATCCTATAGTGATAAGGATAGTATAAAGCAAATCCTTAAAAAAATTCTTATGTTTTCTTACTGTTTTAAACATGCGCGCTAATTTTTTTCGAAAAGTACGAAAAAAACTCATAGTATGGAAAAAAAGACGTAATTTTGCGACAAATTATCTAATAATTAATATGTCAGAAAGAAAAATAAGAGTTCGTTTTGCTCCAAGTCCTACGGGAGCGCTACATATTGGAGGAGTTCGTACAGCGTTATACAATTATCTTTTTGCCAAACAGCATGGAGGCGATTTGGTGTTCCGTATAGAGGATACCGACTCGCATCGCTTCGTCCCAGGAGCAGAAGAATATATCATAGAATCATTCAAATGGCTAGGTATTCACTTCGATGAAGGAGTGAGCTTCGGTGGCAATTATGGCCCTTATCGCCAAAGTGAACGCCGTGACATTTACAAAAAATACGTAAAGCAACTTCTAGATAAAGCCAAAGCATATATAGCTTTCGATACTCCAGACGAACTGGATAATAAACGCAAAGAAATAGCCAACTTTCAATACGACGCGTCAACCCGAATGAGCATGCGCAATTCGTTAACACTTCCGAAAGAAGAAGTGGATGCAATGATAGCCGACGGCAAACAATATGTGGTGCGCTTTCTTATCGAGCCCAACCAAGAAATATGTGTCAACGATTTAATTCGGGGCGAAGTTAAAATAAACTCATCGATACTAGACGATAAAGTGCTCTACAAATCGGCGGATGAGCTACCTACTTACCATTTGGCGAATATTGTAGACGATCATTTGATGGAAATATCGCACGTCATCCGAGGCGAAGAGTGGTTACCCTCCGCACCCTTGCACGTACTGCTTTACAAAGCTTTCGAATGGGAAAGCAGCATGCCCGAGTTCGCCCATCTACCCTTATTGCTCAAACCCGAAGGAAACGGAAAGTTGAGCAAGCGCGATGGAGATCGTTTGGGCTTTCCGGTATTCCCATTGGAATGGCACGATCCGAAAACAGGAGAGATATCGAAAGGTTATCGCGAAGAAGGCTATTTGCCCGAAGCATTGCTTAACTTTCTGGCACTATTGGGATGGAATCCCGGCGACGACAGGGAGATATTGTCCATGGACGAGCTGACTCAGTTATTCAACCTGAGCCATTGCAACCGCTCCGGAGCAAAATACGACTATCACAAGTGCATCTGGTTCAATCATCAATATATTCAGACTGTCTCAAACGAAGAGATCACCGACCTTTTCATGCCGATATTGAAAGAAAAAGGAATCGACGTTTCTTACAATAAAGCCAAAGAGGTGGTGGGCATGATGAAAGAGCGTGTCAACTTTGTGAAGGACCTATGGGATGTTTGTGCCTTCTTTTTTGTAGCTCCAGAATCTTACGACGAGAAGACCGTACGCAAACGCTGGAAAGAATACTCTGCCGAACAAATGAAAGAACTATCCGAAATCATTGCCTCGCTAGACGACTTCAGCATAGAGAATCAGGAGAAGACCGTAATGGACTGGATTGCAGCAAAAGAGTACAATACCGGTGATGTAATGAATGCCTTCCGTCTCGCACTGGTTGGAGAAGGAAAAGGCCCGCATATGTTTAATATCACATCTATACTAGGAAAAGAAGAAACATTGATGCGCATGAAGCGCGCCATTGATGTACTAAAATAAGAAAAGACATGATCTATAATCTGTTGTATGATTTGGCTATAGCCATTTACGATATTTTGGTGCATTTAGATGCTCCTTTCAGCCGTAAGCCGCGCAAAATGATGAAAGGCCATTGGGTTGTTTATCAGCTTCTACGTCAAAAGATAGAAAAAGATTCTCAATACATCTGGTTTCATGCTGCGTCGCTCGGTGAATTCGAGCAGGGGCGCCCCCTCATCGAGAGAATTCGTGCCCAATATCCCGAATATAAAATATTACTCACATTCTTTTCACCTTCCGGCTATGAAGTCCGCAAGAACTACCGAGGTGCCGACGTTGTTTGTTATTTACCATTCGACAAGCCCCGCAATGTGAAGAAATTCATCGATCTAGCCAATCCAAGCATGGCTTTTTTCATTAAATATGAATTCTGGAAAAACTATATCGACGAATTGCATCGCCGCAATATACCCACATATAGTGTTTCGTCCATATTCCGCCGTTCGCAAGTATTCTTTAAATGGTACGGCGTGCCTTATCGGAAGGTATTAAGCGATTTCAATCATCTGTTCGTACAAAACGAAACATCTCGCCGCTACCTCTCTAAGATAGGTATTGATAACGCAACAGTAGTGGGTGATACCCGATTCGACCGCGTACTCCAAATCAGAGACGAAGCAAAAGATTTGCAATTGATAGATAAATTCAAAGGTGACTCGCTCGTCTTCGTTGCAGGCAGTTCGTGGGAACCGGACGAAGAATTGTTTATCGAATATTTTAATAATCATCCCGAAATGAAGATGATTATTGCACCTCACGTTATTGACGAAAACCACTTGGTCTACATCCGCAGCAAACTGAGACGCCCTTACGTGCAATATACTCGTGCCGACGAACAGAATGTACTGAAGGCCGATTGTCTCATTATCGACTGTTTCGGTCTTTTGTCTTCCATCTATCGCTATGGCGAAATAGCCTACATCGGTGGAGGATTTCATGCGGGCATACACAACACACTGGAAGCAGCCGTCTATGGCATTCCCGTTATCTTTGGCCCACGCCACGAGAAATTCATGGAAGCGGTAGAACTGATCGAACACAAGGGAGCTTTCACCATTCAAAACGCCGAAGAGCTCAATACACTACTCGATACAATGCTCGCCGACAAAGAAAAAAGACAAGAGTGGGGAGACAATGCACGCAATTACGTGACGAGCAATGCTGGAGCTACCGATAAGATATTGAGCATGGTAGAATTTAAAGAAACTTCTAAAAACAAATAGAAATGTACCAGTGGGCAGAACAAATGGATTGCGCCGTAACAGTATGCGATAAAGACGGCGTCATTGTCTATATGAATGAAAAATCTCGTCATACATTCGAGAAGTATGGCAATCTTATCGGAAAAAATCTGATGGACTGTCACAACCCATCTTCTATTGCCAAGATCAAAGAACTACTTGCTACCGGTGGCAATAATACCTACACAATAGAGAAGAACGGCGTAAAAAAGATAATCTACCAAACAGCTTGGAAAGAGAACAACATCGTAAGCGGACTGGTCGAAATATCAATTGTCTTGCCCGAAGAAGTTCCCAACCACATTCGCAAATGAGTATTTGGGCAAGTTCATTTATTAGTGTGTGCCAACCGCTATAAGCCTCTAAAATAAAAAGAGATTCCAAAGATCTTTTTAAAGAAATTGCCCTCATTGCAAGATTTGCAGTGAGGGCAAAAAATATAAAAATCTGAAATGCCACAATACGAACCAATCCCAATCATTCCATCTGATCAACAACGACTTCAAATGCAACAAAGAAAACAGTGATCTTAATTTTACAAATGAAGGCACTCTTCCCTTCTAGGGAGTTTTTTTCGTAAATTTTGAAAAAGGCCTAAAATACAAGATTTTACGTCTTTTTTTCAATATCACTATTTACAGTGAAATTGGCTATATATGTTATATTGATTGCAAATTGATTGTTATGTTGACTATATGAAATTATATTGAAATATGCTTTTGGAGAGAATATACTATGAATTTCAAAAAGTGACTTAAAAACTCCTTTTCCCAAAAATCGCAGTCACAATATGCTACGAATTTGAAAATCGACATACCCCTGCCGCATGTGCCGCATAGGATTCCCTTCTCTTTAATTTTTTTTTATTTTTAAATTTATGTAATTATATTTCTTGTAATAATAGTATCATAATGATAAACGTTCCATATGCTGATAAAAAAAATATAGAGTTTATAGGATTTCTATGCGGCACATGCGGCACTTTTGGTAAAATAAGACAACACGCAACGATTTCGCTTCACTCATCAGTCGTGCCGGTATCCTCCCGTTCGCCACTTCCTTTTTCGAAATATGACACGCACCGAGTGCCAAAAATCAACCGTATGTCGCTGCGGTAACTAACGTATGTCACAGGAGAAACTAACGTTAGTTGTCATGATAACTTCCGTTAGTTACCGCAATAACTAACGGAAGTTATGGTTGCGAGATACGTTAGTTATTGGCGCTCCTGCCTTTTTCTTAAAAAAATACTTTATATAGTAAATAATAAACCTCAAAATAAATTACCAATTGAACCAACGTCGAATGCTATTTTTTCTTTTTTTTCTTTTTCTTTGGACGATTTTCTATTTCATAATCAACAGAGATAACACAATTGTTCCGAATAAAATAATGCGACTTGCATTCCAAATTCCAATTACCAATTGAAGGACTTAAAGAGACTGTTTCTCCATCAAAAATAAGTTTCCATCCATTTGGAGAAATTGGCGTAACAACTTCTTTGCCACATCCACAAACGCATTTATGTATTGCAACACAATGTTCTATAGAAATATATAAAATTCCATCTTCTAAATTTTCAGGGATATGTTCGATAAATTTATGTATCAAGTGTTTCATCTGCCACAAAATTAGAATCATTTGTACTATAAGTAAAATTATGGAACCGCTTGATAGCGTGATAAAAACCGCTATGCCTTTTCCATTCTATCACGGCTATATTTGCATTAAGCGCATTCAATTCTGCAATCTGAATATTAGTAGCATATTCATTATCTTCATTATTGCCTATTGGTATTCGCCTGGTAATGTGGTCATTCTTCTCAGGAGTAACCAAAGTAACTCTAAGTGACCCTATCAGGAAATTATCAACGGTTTGGACTCCCATTCCAACATCAATGAAAGGAACATTGTTTTGCTGTAATTCCTTTACTATCATTGCTCTTGCCAAATCATTATCGATACATACAAAAACAAACGACATATCATACAATTGATAAACATTATCTTCCGTTATTTTTTCTGCGCGAGGTATTATGCCTTTATGCATATTAGAATATATAGATGAAAAATAATTCACTTTTTTTTGTGTGTCATCAAAAAATGCTTTAGTAGGCGCCCCCGGTGCTCGAAAAGCATTATGTTGACAAAAATTGTCGTCGTCATATAAATATATTTCAGATACAGGAGTTTTTGCTATTAAGTCCAATATATAAGAACCAGTACCGCCCAAGCCAATAATTGCTATCTTCTGATTACTCAATTTATTGTTGATATTCCAGATATTAGCTCTTGTTGTATTAGAATCTGTATATTGAAAAACAGAGTTTTCTTCATTATTAATGACTTTAAATGTTTTGGCAGTCACATTTTTATCTAATGATATTGCAGGAGTGGATATGATTTCTATGTATCTGACCATTTGTTCATAGTAATCATTGTAATCATTTTGTGGTTTATTTGAAAACGAGAAATTCATTACAATGTCATCAAACAACTGCGTATTCGGAGATGAAAGCCTAATTGCAGATATTTCAGAACCATCTTGATTACATGGATATTCTCCCATAAAATTGATAATATGTTTGCTGCAATTTTTTTGATAAGTTACGGCATCATTGTTAATATTTAGAGCGACGATCAATTTGCCATATTTAATATCCTTACTCTTATTTACATAGGGTATGTGGTGGGCTATTAGATACCCACCTTTTACTTCAATTTCATACCCTTCATCCATTAACTGTTTGAGGTCTTTATTATGAGCGATTAGTGGGTGTGACATTGAAATTCATTTTATTGGTTACAGATACACTATCGCCTTTGGTCATTGAACCGTTTGGGTTCTGTTTTGGACCACCAGAATAAGCTACAGTATAAACAATATCTTCAAAATTTGGACTAGGAAAAGCAAGCCTTACAACCTCTTCGTAGGTAATTTTACGCTCTTGCCATTCCTTTTCTCTACTATTTACATAGATTATAAAGCAAAGGGGGTGAGGCTTGGAGATAAACTTTTCCACTCCGGGACGAGCCAAGTCTACAATTTCGTCATCCATAATAAAATCATCCTTCCAGCCTTCGGGTAGGTCAAGATAAATTTCATCTTCTGCAGGTATATTGCCTAATTGTCGGATTTGAACACCTCTAATGTATTGCTTATACCATATATAAAGAGTACTATTAATAGTAAAATGCAGCTTCTTTTTAACAAAGAAGTATTCCGTTTCTGGCCTTGCCAAATTAACAGTTTTCTCATTTTCAATTAACTCATCTTCATAAGGCTTACTAATAGATAGAAACAGTTCCGTATCCAAAGGAATACCTGCGATTTTTTTCAATTCAGCACCTGTTATGTACTGATCAAAGGTTTCATACTCTTTCCCCTCTACAACAAATTTTAAGGGTACTTTTTTTTGCTGTGCGTTAGGCGCCCCATCATTATTGGTCATAATTAAAAAATTTAAATTAACCATTATAGTAGAAAGCGTGACATTTTTATTAACTTTGCGAAAATTAGCGTTTTAAGCAATTAGTCACGCTTACTAGTATATTAATATAGATGTTAAGAGATGAATGCTTTGCAAAATAGAAAGCAGGCAGAAACTTCATATTCGGATGAAGATTTGTTTGTTTTAATGTCTTTTAAAAAAGAGAATGAAAAGGAAGCCCAAGAAGCTTTTCGTATATTCTATGAGAGGTATAAAAGATTACTATGGTCTTTATGTTATAGCGTGTGTATAAAATTGGATATTGAAAATGGAAAAGAATATGCAAAATATATATTTAATAACACAATGATGTCTATTTATGAGCATCCAACTTATGATTCTCATAAAAGTAAATTATCTACATGGATGTCAAAAATTGCCTATAATGAAGCTTTAGATTTAATTAAGGATTATATTACAAACGATACAAAAAACATTCCATTAAACGAAACTATAACAACATCGATTCCTGATAAAGACGATAATGATATTATTGCGGGATACGATACACCTAAAAAAAGAATTTTAAATGAAGCATTAAATTTACTATCCGAAAGAGATAGAGAAATTTTACTATCCTGTATTATGTATCAAGAGGAAAATAAGCATTTATCGAACGAAGTATTAGGTGAATTAAGTCGCAAATTTGCGACTACATCAGTCAATATAAGGCAAATTAAAAAAAGAGCGTTAGACAAAGTAAAAATGTATATATCCCAAAATTTTACTTTTTAAATTATTAATTCACGATGGTTATGAATGAAAAGATAAATATACACAATGTAGATTTTGAGGCATATCTCGAAAATGCACTAAAATCGTATGGCTATTTATTTCCTACTACAGATAAGCAAATGTCTATTTTTGAAGAAAATATGGAACATATTTCTTTACCGGAAGAATTGGAATCCCCTGATTTTGTCTTTGAGAATAAAAAACAGACATTCAAACAAACACCATCTGTTATTGATAATACAGATGGTGAAAGGAATTGGGCAATGGCTGCAAGAGAAGGGAAAGAGATACCTGAAAATATACTTGCAAAAATGAAAAAAGATAAAGAAGAAGCAAAGAAAAAGCGAAATGGGAATAAGTGAGATCAGAAAAAAAGGATTAGCGGATTTTGCAGAGTTTATTTCTACTTATTATTGCCCTAAAGGGATAGTTTCTCCTGAGCTAATCGCAGAACAATCGGGGATTACATACAATTATGGAGAATATGGAGATTGTTTTGACGGTTTGTTAGAGCATGATTCTAATGAATTTCATATCTACATAAATACACAATCTGTTCAATCATCAGATAAGGCACGGCTTCGATTTTCGTTTGCCCACGAGCTGGGTCATTATTTTATAGATGAACATCGCAATGCACTGAAAAAGGGGAAATCATTGCATAAATCATATTATAGGTTTTTTAGAAAAAATATAGTTGAGATTGAGGCAGATCATTTTGCTTCAAACTTACTAATGCCAACTTCTCGATTCAAGCAGTCGGTTCAAGGAAAGAAATTTGATTTTTCAGTAATTGATTCATTAACTAAAGAATTTGGTGCAAGTTTTTCTGCAACATTGTTGAAATTTATAGAAATTGACACCTATCCTTTGATGGTCGTTTTTTCTAAAAATAATATGATAGAACGTTATTGGACATCTCATGATTTTCCATATAAATACTTCTTAGAACACTCATCAAAAAAGCTTCCACCTTTAACTGTTGCTGGTGACTATTTCAATCATGGGACTATATGTGACGATGCAGAAATTGTGGATGCTTGCGAATGGTTTAGTTGTTTCAATGATATTAGAAATGTCAAAGTTTTTGAAAAGTGTATCTATCCTACATTTAACAATACAGTAATTAGTATTATTTGGCAATAGCGGAAAAACGCAAATACTAGTCACACAAGGCTGTATACTGTAAACTTCCGGAGACAACAGATTTCATATGCTTTTCTACTCCTATTCCGTGCCGACTTCAAAGTAAATACGCGGTTCACCAAATGGTTACATCCGATTACTTCCAAAGTTCTTCTTCCCCATTTTTAGGGAACCTCATAGCCTTCGTACCAACATTAGGAGGGTTCTCAGTGAGTCCTAAACTCAGTACACACCCTCAAAGATTTACTATATAAGAGTTATTTATATTCGCTCGGCGTTATACCAAAATGCTTTTTAAAGCTGGAAGAGAAATGAGACAAGGTGCTGAAGCCTGTCATATCTGCTATCTCGGAGATATTGTGCTTCCCTTCGACAATCAATTCGGCAGCCCTGTTGAGTTTATACGTCTTGAAGAAAATGTTGGGATTCATGCCTGTCAGACCTTTCATCTTATAATAGAACTTAGTACGGCTGATATGCATCACCTCTGTTATTTTCGTAATATTCAGTTCCGAATTGGATAGTTCTTTTTCCATTAGCTGGTAAAGTTCATTCATAAAGATGCTATCATGATCGGACAAAAAAGCCGAATCTATATTCTTGGTTTCGGTAGCATGCCCCAATACATTGCGCAGATTCTCTTGATTTTTGAGTTGCGATTCGATGAGCGCTAACAAATAGGATGGATCAAAAGGTTTCGTCACATAGGCATTGGCTCCTTCGTTGAGTCCTTTCACTTGGTCTTCGACCAATGTTTTGGCAGTGAGCAATATCACAGGAATATGACAATAGGAAATGTTCTGCTTCACCATTCTGCAAAATTGGTAGCCGTCAACGTCGGGCATCAATACATCGCAGACAATCAAGTCGGGTGATATTTCGTCGAGAGCCTTATATGCACTTTTGGCGTCGAACTTGCACTCCACATGAAAGTAGCTCGCCAAATAAACTCGCATATAACTGGTCACTTCCGGATCATCGTCCAGCACAAGTATCGTAGGACGATCTACGTATTGCTCCTCTTTCTCTTCAATATGCGGAATGGCGATAGCCCTATCGCGAACGACCAATTGAGGATCTTCGACCTGCAACTTTTCTTCTTCCGAATAAACGCCGTCTCCAATAGGCAAGGTTATGGTAAAGAGCGAGCCTCCACTTTCTTTATTCGCCACAGAGATAGCGCCATGATGAAGTTCCGTCAGGCGCTTGGCATAATAGAGCCCAATACCTGTACCCCAATTACAATACGCCTGCTGATTCTCTACCTGGTAGTAGCGTTTGAATATATCGGCCTGTTTGTCTTCGGGTATCCCGGGGCCGGTATCGCCCACACTTATTTTCACTTCGGTAGCCGTTGCATCAAACAGGACGTCGATTCTCCCGCCAACCGGTGTATACTTCATGGCATTAGACAGTAGATTATTTAAAATCTTTTCGAGTTTGTCTGCATCAAACCATGTCACATAGGTATCTTCGAAGCCATGCAAAGCAAGATTGATTTCTTTCTCGTCGGCATTGACCTTAAATATCGCAACGATATCGCGAAGGTTCGAAATAATATCTCCCTTCTGCACCTTCAATCTAATGACATCGTTCTCCAGTTTCTGAAAGTCCATCAACTGATTGACAAGCCGCAGCATCCGATTGACAGAGCGCTGCACAATACCCAGCAACTGTTTGGGCTCGCCAGAAAGGCGATGATCATTGCAAAGCGAAGTAATAGGGCCGGATATCATGGTAAGCGGCGTTCGGAATTCATGAGAGATATTGGAGAAGAAGCGCATGTTCATCTGATTTGTGTGCAGTTCGGCTTCTTTTTCCAGTTCGGCTTTACGAATCATTTCTTTCTGGGTACGGATTCGATAGAAGGATCTATAAGCATAGTAACCAATCATCCCCGCCACCAAAATATATAACAGAACCGCCCACCAGCTCATCCAAGGGGCACATGCGACATGGATGACGATTGCATTTTCGGCTATGATATCGTTCTCGTCGCTACTTGTGATCTTCACTCTGAAAGTATATTTTCCCGGTGGCAAGTTAGAATAATAAGCCTCGTGATTGGCACCTGCATCAATCCAATACTTGTCGTATCCATCTATTTTATAAAAGTAATGAACACAATCGAACTCGTTATAATCGATTGCAGCAAACAGGATGGAGAAGCTACGTTGATCATAGTTCAAATAGACATCCGGATTGAACGTCATTGCTTTGTTAATGCAACTGCTATTGGAAGGTAAAATCAATTGATTGTTGACCTTCAGACTCTCAAAGACCAACGGAATATTGCGCCTGAATTTAAGATTGGCAGGATTAAAGAAAGTCAACCCGTGAGTACCTCCAAAAAAGGCTGTCCCATCGGGAGCTATGCACGAAGCCCGATCGTTGAACTGATTGCCACCGATACCGTTTTCGGTATAATAACTGACAAATTTCTTGCTATGGCAATCGTACTTGCTCAACCCAAACATCGAGCTCACCCATATATCTCCTTTCTTGTCTTGCTCAATGGAAGCGATATCCGAACAAGAATTGCCCGCAATGGGAGTTATTTTACCTTTGGACAGAATAAACAGTCCATTGCCACGAGTACCGATCCATATATTACCGTCTCTATCTTTCAGCGTACAATTTGGAATCATCTTACTGTGCTTGGCATACTTTCTGAACGGAATAAAACGAGAGAGTTTTGAAACAGGGTCGTATATCCAAATATCATTATCGAAGGAGAAGATGGCCAGTTTCCCATCTTCGAGAGGAATGATAGAAGTACAGAACGAGAACTTGTTTGCACAAAGGGGCATAGCACTGAAACTCTGATCGCCCGGACGCAGAATAAAGATAGAAGGAGTGTAACCTCCGGCATAAATAATGCCCCTCTTATCTTGCACCATCGTAAATATAGCGGCAGGAAGACGATATGATTTTATGAGACGAACATGTCCGCCATCGACACTGCACTTGTGCAACCCTCCATTGAAAAATTCGGCGACCCAAAGATGATGTTCTCTGTCCACAAACAAGTTCGAAGCATCATCATGCGCGTAAAGAAAAGGAAGATTAAGCCCATTGATACTGTTTTTGTTTTTATCGTAAACAAACATCTTATCAAACCCCGTAGACATCCAAATCTTATTGTCGATAAACGCCAAGCCCAAAATAGACTTATGCTCTACCATTGTTCTTAAGGCGCTGTTATCGTTGAAACGGTTTTTATGGCGATACTTCACAATAAGTCCTTTGTCGGTAGACCCGAGCCATAAGTTCTGTTGAGAGTCCACATACATAGATATGACCGTAAAAGAAGGTGGGAGCACAAACGGAAACCGGGCATCGGACTGATGAATAAGGGTATGATGAAGGTAATCATAAAAAAACAATCCTTTGGAAGTACTGAACAACACGGAAGTGCCGGCAATGTAATCGGTCATTCCATTTACCGTGGAGCTAACGAACAAAGGATTGGAAATAAGCTCAGGCGGCAGAGGCATAAATTGAAAGGTTCGCGTATTAAGCAAATACACTTTATTGTCGGATGCAAACCACAGACGTCCCAGTTTGTCCATGAGAGAGGCCTGAATATAGGTACCGATGGCCAGTGATTTCAACTCTTTATAAGTATCATGCTGATAACAACTGACATGTCCCAATCCGATGCACCATATATTATCATCACGATCGACAAAACAAGTATTGGAGAAACTCTTTTCGGCATTTGCATTAGGTATGGCAAGTTCAAATTTATCCAGCCGTTCGTTCAATACAAAGATAGAAGGAATAAGATTAATGAATATTCTACCTTTACTATCTTCCATAATACCCACCGCATTTTTGTTAGTCCACTCAATCGGAACACGATGGAAAGAATCTTTGTCTGTATAGTAGCAGATACCGGCAGAAGTACAAACCCAGAGCCGATTCTTGGAATCACGAAAAACACGTCTCACTTGATTGTCGGGTATGCTTAAACTATCGTCGTCCGAATTGAAATACTGCTGAAACTGATTGCCAAAACATTTGTTGACCCCTCTAATCGTTCCAACCCAAACATGCCCGAAACGATCTTCACAAAAAGAAGTAACATACTGATTGGATATTTGAGTAGAGACAATGCGGTTTTTAGGCCTCTCGGTTTCTTGCTTCGCATTTTTGCAAGCAAATAATGCGAATAGGACGAGTAATAAAAGAAACGAACGTGGTATTTTCATAATAAATAGCAGTTAGACAGTCACAAAAATAGTGAAATAACCCTTGCATACTATCCAAAACGGGTTGTAATTATTGTGTTGTTCAACACATTTTGATAGAATGGATAATCTTTTGAACAGATTGACAAACCCGGAGAACAGATATGAAACACATTTGAACGTTTGGGAAAACTTATACAGATAAATAAGTCTAATTTTGGGTCATTAAAACAAAAAGGAATGCATAGCCGGAAAAACGCTATGAATCCTTATCCATTAACCTAAAATTCAAAATGCCAAATGGGACAATCTTTAAAACACTATGAATGTAGAAGGCTGACGCTGTTGGTCTTTATCATGTTAATGTGCATCCCCCATGCTTTTGCTCAACAAAAGTTCAAAGTAAGCGGACGCATTGTCGATCAGAAAACACAAGACCCTTTAATAGGTGTCAGCATCATGGAAAAGGGGACCTCTAATGGTATAATGAGCGACATGAACGGTCATTATTCCTTGACAGTAAACAAAGGCGCAACACTTATCTTCACCTACGTAGGTTATCAGACTGTACAAAAAGTGGTTAACACTCCTACTTTTAATATCGCTTTGAGCGAAGACACCAAGGCACTCGATGAAGTCGTCGTTGTAGGCTATGGCGTACAAAAGAAGAGTTCACTTACCGGAGCCGTTTCGCAAGTAAAATCGGAAGATATGGTAGCCCGAACAATCACTCGCCCCGAACAGGCATTGGAAGGTAAGACTGCCGGTGTATCTGTATTATCTTCTTCGGCCAAACCAGGCGCTTCACCATCCATTCGCATTCGCGGTATCAGCTCTAATGGAAGTTGCGAACCACTTTACGTAATAGACGGACGTATGGCCACTGACATTGGTGGAATCGATCCGAACGATATCGAATCAATGGAAGTACTGAAAGACGCTTCATCAGCAGCTATTTATGGATCGAGAGCCGGCAACGGTGTAGTCCTTATTACTACAAAAAAGGGTAAAGGAATCGGTAAAGTCTCATACGATTTTCAATTGGCTTTCCAGAGCCTCAACAAGATTCCGAAGGTGATGAATTCAGAGCAATATATCGATTATTACATCGATGCAGGAAAGCTTACAGAAACAGGAGTTTATAAATACTGGGATGGAAAGACTAATACAGATTGGGCCAAAGTAGCCTTTGAAACTTCCATCATGCAACGCCATAATTTGACCTTCCAAGGCGGTAACGACAAAGGGGCATTCTATCTCTCTCTCAGTTATCTAAACAACAATGGTATGGTTGTAGGCAATAGCGACATATATAAACGCTACACCGGTATGATTAACGCCAACTATCATATTAAACCATGGCTGGAAATAGGTACCAACAATCAGATTGAATATTACAGAAACCGTTCGGTAGCCGAAGGATCGGAATATAACAGTTTGATGCTTGGAGTTCTTCAGCTCGACCCACTTACTAAGTCTACTTATACCGTAGACAACATGCCCGACAATATGAAAGAAATTCTTAATAATCCCTCTACTTATGGTACATTATTATCCGACAATCATGGAAATTATTATGGAGTTTCGCCATACCAAGTAAGTGGAAATGTCAATCCTCTCATTATGCGCGATGAAGCATACAATGAAAACAGAGGATTCAACATCAACGGATCCACTTATCTGAATTTCAAGCCAATCAAGGGTTTATTATTCACCTCAAGGCTTGGTTATCTTCTTTCTTCTTCGTCTACTTATGGCTATACTAACGATTACTATGCCAGTTCACAAGCACACCAAAAGTTCATGTCGGTAAATGCTGCCGACTATTCTCCTACCTATTTCCAATGGGAGAACTTTGCAAACTATACATACGCTTTCGGAAAACACAATATGAACCTGATGTTAGGTACTCACTATAGCGAATCACGGACGTTTGGAGTATCCGGCTCGATAACAGGTTCGGATGTTGATCTCGGCGTAAAGAAAGACGATCCGCTTTTCTACTATTTTGCCTACGGCACCAGCTCTGCAACCAAAGCTATCAGTGGAGGCGAAGCCATCTATACGCGCAAATATTCTTATTTCGGACGTTTCAATTACGATTACGCAAACAAATATTTGGCACAATTCTCTTTACGGGCCGATGCAGCTGACAATTCGATATTGCCCATTGATAAACGTTGGGGATATTTCCCTGCTTTTTCTTTGGGTTGGGTTCTTTCAGAAGAGAATTTCATGAAGGATACCAGTAATTGGTTATCTAACTTCAAATTTCGTCTAAGTTGGGGACAAAACGGTTCGACAGCGTCTTTAGGTAGTTATCTTTACGCTAATGTTATTGCTTCTACAGGAGGATATCCCTTCAGCAATGATTTGACATATAATTATGGTTATTTGCCTTCCTCTACAGGTAACAATCAACTAAAATGGGAAACATCCGAACAAACCGATTTAGGCTTTGACGCACGCTTCTTCAATAACCGTCTGTCAGTCACATTCGATTATTTCAATAAAAAGACAAAAGATTTAATAGTCACCGGAATTACTCCTTCTACCATTGTAGGCAATACGGCCTCACCGGTCAATGCCGGAAATATTACGAACAAAGGTATCGAGTTAGAGCTTGGTTGGCAAAACAAGATAAGAGATTTCCATTATGGTATCCGTGCCAATATTACGACCCTTAAAAACAAAGTGACTTACTTACAAGAATCTCTCGATGCTATAGATGGCACTACTTTCCACACGTATGGAGCTATTACACGGTTTGAGAAAGGAAAACCTGCATGGTATTTCTATGGCTATAAATTTACAGGAATCGATCCTAAAACAGGGGACCCAACTTTCGCAGATTTGGATAAAAGCGGTAGTATTACAGATAAGGACAAAACCGATATAGGAAAAGGAATGCCCGACTTTACATACGGTATTACCTTAACAGCAGCTTGGAAAGGGCTCGATTTCATTATCTTTGGAGCAGGCTCGCAAGGCAATGATATTTATAGTTGTTTTGACCGGCAAGACTATTTAGTCAATAAACTGACCGACTATACGCAAGACCGCTGGACTAGTTCGCACACAAATGGAACGCGTCCACGTGCAGGTGCCAACGATATGGCGAAATATTATACCTCAAGTGCATCGGTATATGATGGCTCTTATTTCAAAATAAAACAAATTCAATTGGGCTATTCACTCCCCGCCAAATGGCTTAAGAAATGTGCTATCAATAGTTTACGTATCTATGGCTCGCTAGAAGACTTTTTCACTTTTACAAAGTACAAAGGTTTTGACCCCGAAGTTACAGGAGTAGGTTCTGCACTTGGTGTTGATAAAGGTAGTTATCCCACATCGAAGAAAGTTGTATGCGGAATAAGTCTTACTTTTTGACAAAATATGAAAACAATAATTAATAAATAGCAAGAAATGAAATCAAAATATATAACTTTGATATTGTTTATCGCGCTGGGATTTTTCTCAACAGGATGCAGCGATAATTTGAACATGGAACAACACGGCGTTCTCTCTTATGACACATACTATAAGACCGACGCTGAAGCAAAAACGGCTATAACGACTATCTATATCAAATTGCGTGGTATGGAGTACAACTATAAAATGCTAAAGAACATGCTATCGGACGACTTCTGGGCAGGTGGAGGAGGGCGTGGAGACAACTCCCAACTCGAAGCAGTAAACGAATATACTTTTGACGCAGGACAAGACTTCTTGAAAAGTGTCTTCCAGTCGTATTACGGCATTATTTATGCCTCAAATGTCGCTTTGGGACACATCCCCGAAGGAACAGATGTTCAGAAGCAAATGAGAGCGGAAGCCAAAGTAATGCGAGCATTTGCCTACTTCGAACTGATTTCCATGTGGGGTAATCCGCCACTTGTCGATCACGAACTTAAAGCGACAGAGTACAATCAACCTAACGGCACTACAGAGAAACTCTGGGGCATGGTCAATACAGATCTGACAGAAGCGATCAACTCCGGCTCATTAGTTCAAAAGACTAGTATAGACGAGAACGACAATTATCGTATAACCAAACAATTTGCCCAAGCCCTTCTTGGCAAAGCATATCTATGGCAAAAAGAATATGCCAAGGCAGCCGAACAGTTGAACGCTGTGATAGATTCCAAATTGTATGGATTGTATCAAGGCAACTACGAAGATATATTAGCTTATAATCACGAAAATAATAGAGAAAGTCTATTCGAATTAAACCGTGTAGATGATGCTATCAACGTATGGGATAATCAAACTCTCTTTAGCTTAATGACAGGTTGGAGAACGGATTGTATGACCATCTCTTCGCCAGAGATCTATGCGAATGGTTGGGGATTTTGCAACCCTCGCAAAAGTTTATATGAAGCATTTGTAGCAGAAGAAGGAACAGATGGATATCGTTTGAACCAGACAATGAAGACTTATGCACAGATGGTCAATATGGGGAATACAATCAATTCAGGAAAAACAGTCATCAACGAAGGCTATTTTACTTGGAAAACCAGAATACAAAACGGAGAGATACCATCTGCAGGCTATGGATTCTGTGATATTAACAATATTCGCATCATGCGCTATGCCGAAGTCTTATTGCTTGCAGCAGAAGCAAATCTCAACGCAGGCAACCAACAGTTGGCCGATAACGACTTGAATGAAGTACGCACTCGAGCTAAAGTGGCAACAAAAACAGGAGTCACCCTCGATGATATTATTAATGAAAAACGATTGGAACTCTGTTTCGAATGCACGCGCTACCAAGACTTGATAAGATGGGGATTGGGCGAGAAGTTTATGGGAACACAAGGCCTTAACTGTCCGCTACTCGACTCTAACGGCAACGTCACATACAAAAACTACAATTCGGAAGGAAAATACGGTTTTAAAGAACGCAACAAGCTGTTGCCCTTCCCATCTACCGAAGTCACTTTAAATGCCAACATAGTACAAAATACCGGTTGGTAAATTCTAACTAACAATGCATTTATTCATTTCCAATAACAACAAAACGATGAAAAATATATTTCAAATAATAAGTCTCAGTCTGATGATTACATTGTTTCTTTGTAGTTGTGAGAACAATGCCATTGACGGCTTATCCGGAAAATATCCCATTCCTAAAGATATAACGCTCAGCACCGTAAAATCTTTATCGGATGTAAAAAGTACAAACGGATCGAAGCGCTACTTCACTGTGCAGCTCACCGGCGCAAACAATGAAGCTTTCAGCGCTCAATTCTGCTGTTCAAACACGTGGTATCTCGAAGCTCGTACATACACAATGGCAACTGCATCGACAGCAATCATCGGCAATTTTGTAAGCGACAACACCAGTTATTCCAACGGCAGTTCAACTGCAACAATCTCTGACGCCAGTATCACAGTAAGCAAAGCAGACAATCTTGCCTATTCCATAGACGGAGTGCTGGTGATGTCCGACAAGTCAGTAATAAGAGTACACTTCAACGGCAAATTGAACTACATAGAGCCACAACCCGAAAAGCTTACTCAAGTATTGATGGCCAAGGCAACAGCCGCTGCAAGCTATACAACGATAGAACTAATCTTGGGAACTGATGGACTAAGCGCCCAATCAAATGGTTGGGGTACAACAATAGCGGGTACAGGCGACTACGCAGACATTTCTCTGATCTGTTCGTCGTCTACCCTCGCATCCAGAACGTATACCCCGGCGGTAAACGGTTCGGAAGCGATAGGAAACTTTACGGCCGGATATTTAGGACAATACCAGTCGTGGAGCTACGATGCCGGTTCCAGATGGTATTCGGTAAACAACAACGTGGCAAGTGCAGCAAACTATCTGACCACAGGAGCAATAAAAGTAGCGTTAAGTGGAAGTATTTATACTATCACCATTGATAGTGGAAGTACTTTTGCCCAATACACTGGAACAATCACAGTGAATTAATCAAATTAATATAATATGAAAAGAATTTTGTTAGTATTATTCGCCCTTATCCTTTCGATAGGAAGTTTTTCACAACCGGCTAATGCACCACAAAGCCAAGTTGTTTGCGATTCCATTTATAGCAAAACATTAAATTGCTATCGGAAATTTAATATCTACTTACCCAAGAGTTATAATGTGAATAGCGATAAGAAATATCCTATCCTCTACTTACTGCATGGTATGTCAGATACGCAAGACGCTTGGTTTTTACGTGGACATGTGAAAGATGTTGCAGACATTTTAATGAGATCGGGAGAAGCTTGCGAAATGATCATTGTAAGTCCTAACGCAGGAGGCAGTGTACAAGCTGGCGCGTGGAATGGTTATTTCAATATGCCGGGTTGGCAATACGAAACATTTTTCTATAAAGAATTCATACCTTATATAGAACAAACGTATAGAGTTATTGCCGATAAGGGACATCGGGCCATCGCCGGTTTATCAATGGGCGGAGGAGGTTGTGCCGTGTATGCCCAACACCATTCAGACATGTTCTCTTCGTGCTATGCCATGAGTGCATTGGTCGATATTCCCAGCAAAGACACCTCCAAAGATCCTCCTAGCGATACGAAGGTAGGGATTCTTACCAAATCGGTGAGAGACAACAGTTGCATTAAGTATGTATTGAACGCTACGGAAGCAGTCAAACAAGAGCTGCGTAGTGTCAATTGGTTTGTCGATTGCGGAGACGATGATTTTCTATTGGATCGCAATATCGAATTCTATCAAGCCATGCGCAATGCTCATATTCCTTGCGAATTCAGAGTGCGGGATGGAGAACATGAATGGGAATACTGGCATTCGGCACTCTATACCTGTCTCAATTTTACATCAAGAAACTTTTATAACAAATAATGTATCAACAAGAAGATGAAAAGAATTAATCTATTAGTGACTTCACTATTCTTTTGTGCAACAGCTTTTGCACAACAAGCCATCTGGGGTGTCATCAATATAAAGTCACCCGACATTCATAGCGACAACAACGTAACTTTCAGGCTCAAAGCGCCCAAAGCTAACACGGTTCAAATCACAGGCGATTTTCTACCTACACAAAAGGTAGATACTCCGTACGGCAAATTCGATGCCCCCGGCATTGAAAACCTAACGATGAACAAAGATAGTGTTTGGGAGTTCACAACGGCTGCGCCTCTGGCTTCACAACTTTACAGCTACAGCTTCATCGTAGACGGAGTGCGGGTATTGGATCCCAGCAACGTGTATATGAACCGCGACGTGACAAACGTGACTAACATTTTTATTATCGGTGGTATGCCCGGCGATTTATACAATGTGAACAACGTACCTCATGGTACAGTTGCTCGCGCCTGGTACAACAGTCCTACATTGAGCATGAAACGTCGTCTCACTGTTTATACTCCGGCAGGATACGAAGACAGCCAGAAGCAACGCTATCCGGTACTTTACTTACTCCATGGTATGGGAGGCGACGAAGAAGCATGGGTAGCTCTTGGCAGGGCATCGCAAGTACTTGACAACCTGATAGCTCAAGGCAAGATAAAACCCATGATCGTAGTAATGCCCAATGGAAATGCCGCACAAGAGGCTGCCCCCGGCGAGTCTTCTCTTGGACTGCAACAACCAACCACCCAATTGCCCAAAACAATGGAAGGTTCTTTCGAAAAGGCATTCCCTGACATCGTGAAATACATCGACAGTCACTATCGCACAATCGCACAAAAGAGCGGCCGCGCAATATGCGGATTGTCAATGGGTGGATTTCATTCCAAATTCATTTCGGCAGAATATCCCGATTTGTTCGACTATGTAGGATTGTTCTCTGCCGCTATCATGCCCAATGGAAATACGACATGCGAAATTTATCAGAATCAGGATGCCAAGCTCAAGACTCAGTTTGCCAAGAAGCCTAAACTCTATTGGATAGGCATCGGTAATGCAGACTTCCTCTATAAGCCAAACACCGATTTTCGGAAATTCCTGACCGATCACAATTATCCGTTCACATACGTTGAAACCGGCGAGGGACATATTTGGAAGAATTGGCGTATTTATCTCGCACAGTTCACACAGCTATTATTCAAATAGTAAATATTAGATTCTTTATAAGGAAAAAGTTTGTTGACTGTAGCTGTACCGTAAATGGTACGGCTACAGTTTTTTATGTCTTTCTGATAAAATATGCACAAAATACTTCTCCATCTCCGAAAGGTTTTATACTTTTGCATAAATAACAAATAGATAGTAAATACTATGATTACAACCCAATTATTACAACCTAAGAGTATCGTTGTGGTAGGTGCATCGAATAATGTTCACAAACCGGGCGGTGCGATCGTTCGCAATTTAATTAGCGGCGGATACAAAGGAACCCTCCGTGTAGTGAATCCCAAAGAAGATGAAATTCAAGGGATCAAAGCTTTTCACGACGTAAACGACATTCCTCCTACCGATCTGGCCATATTGGTTATTCCGGCTAAAATGTGTACCGGTGTGGTTGATATACTTGCCTCGAGCAAAAACACGAAAGCATTTATCATTATCTCGGCCGGCTTCGGCGAAGAAACTCACGAAGGGTTATTATTGGAAGAACATATATTGGACACTTGCAATAAATATGGTGCTTCACTCATCGGCCCGAACTGTATCGGACTAATCAATATGTGGCATCACAGTGTCTTCACCAAACCCATTCCAAATTTGAATCCAAAAGGTGTCGATTTTATCTCAAGCTCGGGTGCCACAGCCGTATTCATTCTCGAATCGGCCGTAATCAAAGGATTGCAATTCAACTCGGTATGGAGCGTAGGCAATGGCAAACAAATAGGAGTGGAAGACGTGCTCCAGTACATGGACGAGAACTATAAGAATGGAGAAGACTCGAATGTGAAATTGCTATATATCGAAAGCATCAAAGATCCCGACAAATTATTATTTCACGCCTCATCGCTCATCCGAAAAGGATGCCGCATTGCAGCCATCAAGGCAGGCAGTTCGGAGAGTGGAAGCCGTGCAGCCTCTTCGCATACCGGTGCCATTGCCAGTTCCGATTCGGCAGTCGAAGCTTTGTTCCGCAAAGCAGGCATCGTACGCTGTTTCTCTCGCGAAGAGCTTACCACTGTAGGTTGCATACTGACACTGCCTCCTTTTAAAGGCAGGAACTTTGCAATCGTAACTCATGCCGGCGGCCCAGGTGTGATGTTGACAGACGCACTATCAAAAGGAGGACTGAGTGTACCAAAACTTGATGGTGAAATTGCCGAAGGACTCAAAGAACAACTATTCCCGGGAGCTTCCGTAAGCAACCCTATCGATATACTGGCTACGGGAACACCCGAGCAACTAGGTATAGCCATCGATTATTGCGAAGAGAAATTTAAAGACATCGATGCTGTCATGGTTATCTTCGGAACACCGGGGTTAGTAACGCTCTACGAAGCTTACGATGTGCTTCACACAAAGATATTGGAATGCAAAAAACCGATTTTCCCCATACTGCCTTCCCTACACACAGCAGGGCCCGAAGTAGCCGAGTTCTTGAAGAAAGGACACGTCAACTTCAGCGATGAAGTGACATTGGCCACAGCATTGACGCGCATCATGCAGACCCCCGAACCTGCATCTCCCGAAATCGAACTATTTGGTGTAGATGTGCCCCGCATCAGAGAAATAATAGATTCTATTACCGACAATGGCTATATCGAGCCGAAGAAAGTAACCGAGCTGCTTCACGCCGCAGGCATACCTACCGTTCCGGAATTTGTAACGAACAAAAAAGAAGATGCTATCGCTTTTGCCAAAAGAACAGGTTTTCCTGTGGTAGCCAAAGTGGTAGGACCGGTACACAAGAGTGATGTAGGCGGGGTATCTCTCAATATCAACGGTGAAGAGCACTTGGCACTTGAATTCGACCGCATGATGAAAATAAAAGATGCAACTTCCGTCATGATTCAACCCATGCTGAAAGGTACCGAACTTTTCATTGGAGCCAAATACGAAGAACGTTTCGGACACGTCGTTTTGTGTGGACTGGGTGGCATTTTCGTCGAAGTATTAAGAGACATTTCTTCTGGTCTGGCACCGTTATCGTATGCCGAAGCCTACTCCATGATCCATTCGCTACGGGCGTATAAGATCATTAAAGGTACTCGTGGACAAAAAGGCATCAACGAAGCAAAGTACGTCGAAGTCATCGTTCGCCTGTCTACCTTACTCCGCTTTGCTACCGAAATAAAAGAGTTGGATATCAACCCGCTTCTTGCCACCGAACAAAGCGTCACCGTAGTCGACTCACGAATATTGGTGGAAAAGCCCCAAAAGTCGTCATCGCCTATTGACAAGAAGGCCAAAGCTAAGAGCTAAAAACGTTTATCAAATCTATAATAAGAACCAAAAAAGAATGCCGCATTTCTCTTAAGAATAGGCGGCATTCTTTTTTGTTATATTATCCGAAAGCAAGCTATTCATCCTCTTTTTTCCAGAAAACATCATTCATTTAGTATCTTTATTGTTCTCTTCCGATACTTTCTTATCCCAATATCGCCTAGAAGTACTTCAGGCCGCGATTTTCGCTCTTTGTCATCACCCATACATCAGTCAGTCAAAGACACAAGCATAAGCAGCTTTGTGCAACACACTGATAGACAGCGAGAAATTCATAAGGACGAAAATTTATTTTTGTCCATATCAAAATTTATTTTCATAAGGACAAACTTTTATGTTCGTCCTTATCATTTTTCAAGAACTCCCTGCAAAATTCCTGTTTTTGTAGCGAACTACTTCCATCGGGATAAAAAAGTATCGGAATACAGACAACTATTCATTCTTCGCAACGTCTCGAAAGACAGGTTCAGGATAGTCGTCTATCAACCTGCGCATAGCTGTGTCAATAGAAGTGTGCATGCTACGAAAGCGAAAAGATATTTAGTACTGACCACCAAATAAAATGGAAAAGCGGTTGTCGGAAATGAAGTACTTTTCAAAAGGAATGGAGCACACCCGTTTATGTACAAATAGGCCCGTAAGCTATCTATAGGCTATCATTTAGAGTGATTCTAAATAAGGTCCGCCGAAAATAAGGAGTCTACAGTATGCTCTAGGCCCGATTTTCGGACCTTTTTCCGCTGGCGTTGTATACGGTGCATCGTTAACCCACTGTGGGATAGTGCGTAATGGTGTCATACGGAGGTGGCAAAGAGTATAAATGATAAAGCTTTTGATGCAGACTTCTATACCTTGTGACATAAAACGACATACGACACTTTCGACTTACAATTGTGAGTCGAAAGTGTCGTATGTTAGTTTTTTCGGTGACGTCCTTAAGTTTTTTTGAAAACATATGGACCTAAAACTTTTTAGGGGCATACGTCGTTTTTACGACGCAAAGACATACATGTCAACCACTAAAAATAGAGACGAATCTCCTTCGGAACTAAAACAACTTTAAAGCAAAGCTTTGATAGCCGCCTCTAAGTTCTTAATATTATTACTATTTGCCTTCAACTCATTATTACGGTTGATAAGGAAGAATGTCGGTATCTTCTTCACATTATATAGATTGGCAATGCTCGAATTGACGCCATTCTCATCGCGTACACAAATCCAGGGCAAATTGTCGGCAGAGGTCTTCCAAAAATGTTCATCCGCATCGAGCGACACTTGATATATCTGAAGGCCACTGGCAGCATACTTCCTATATAGTTCGCGAAGTTTCAGGTTATGAGGAGCGGCAACAGCACTTTGATAAACGGTAAAATCAAGTAGTACAACCTTGCCTTTGAGCGAAGTAAGACGTTGAATATTGCCATGAAGATCTCTTAGACTAATATCGATAACGCCAGCTTCCTGAACCTTGCTTTGGGGTAATTCAAGCACTTTTTGATGAGGAGCATGAGTATTTCTCATTCCCTTTATAACGATATTATACAGATTCTTAGAACGTTCAGAGTTAGGGTACTTAATATCCAAACTAGTTGCCACCGCCCCGAAACATTTAATATCGTCCTTGCTATTCAACGGATCGAAGATCAAATAATTGTTCAGCTTTTGAAACAAAGCAAAGTAAGCATACGTAGCGTCGGGATGAGCAAAAATATAATTCAATTTCACATCATCTTTATAGCGCTTCATCAAATCGTTGACTTTGGCTTCGTAAATATCGTTGGTGATCACTCCCGATTGAACAGCCTTTGCCAATGAGTCGATCGTATTTTGCAGTTGAATTTGTTTCAACGTAAGTTCTTTTATTTTCGCACAATTGTCAGAACCTTGAACAGAATAATTTGTAGAGAAATTACCATATTGAGTCTTGACAGTAACCGTTTCGGTAGAATCGATAGAAAGATTGATAACTTTATCGCCGATTCTCAATCTATAAAATTCAGGAGATTCAGGACGTTTACCGCTGAATTCAAATGAACCGTCGCCTTTCAATTTAGCCGAATCAAGCGATACGATACTTCCCAAACCCGACGATTCAAAATAAATAGTCTTTCCGTCCGCACCGGCTACTTCGCCTTGAATATTGAATTTAGACTTTGAATTACAAGCACATAAAGCCAACACGACTATTGAGGCACAAATTATCTTTTTCATCATTTGTCATTGTTATTTTAAAACGCAAATATACTGCTTTTCATATTTATTCAAACAGTTTTACCCAGGCATTTACTTAAAAAAGTACTTTAATCAAACTTTTTTATCTCATTTACACCAAATTGGATGAATATTATGTATCTTTGCGTCAATTTTAGACGAAATAGATTAAATATTTTTTATGATCAAACCGATTGTTAAAACAATCGAGTTAAGTGATGGTAGAACCATCAAACTCGAGACGGGAAAATTGGCAAAACAGGCAGATGGTTCTGTTATGCTAACCTTGGGCAAAACCATGTTGTTAGCTACTGTTTGTGCCGCTAAAGAGGCAGTTCCCGGAACAGATTTCATGCCGTTACAGGTAGAGTACAGAGAAAAGTTCGCAGCTTTTGGCCGCTTTCCAGGCGGTTTTACCAAACGTGAAGGTAGAGCATCCGACTATGAGATACTTACGTGTCGACTAGTAGACCGTGTTCTTCGCCCGTTATTCCCAGCAGATTATCACTGCGAAGTATACGTTAATATCATTCTTTTCTCGGCAGACGGTGTCGATGTACCGGATGCATTGGCTGGACTAGCAGCTTCGGCCGCTCTCGCAGTATCGGATATTCCTTTCGAAGGACCTATCTCCGAAGTACGTGTTGCTCGAGTTGATGGTAAATACTTGGTTAATCCCACTTTCGATCAATTGGCCAAAGCCGATATGGATATTATGGTAGGTGCTACTTACGACAATATCATGATGGTAGAAGGCGAAATGGACGAATGCTCCGAAGCAGAATTGCTCGAAGCAATGAAAGTAGCTCACGAATCTATCAAACTTCAGTGCAAAGCCCAAATAGAATTGGCCGAAGAAGTAGGTTCTGCTAAAAAGCGCGAATATAGCGACGAAATAAACGACGAAGATCTGCGCAAAGAACTTCACGACGCCACCTATTCCAAGTGCTATGCAATTGTTGAAGCTGGTGACAAAAGCAAGCACGAAAGAGAAGATGCATTCCGTGCTATCCGCGACGAATTCAAAGAAAAATATAACGAGGCAAATAAAGAGAACCTTTCCGAAGAGGAACTTGCAGAGAAGAATGCCCTGATAGACCGCTACTACTCTGACGTAGAACGCGATGCTATGCGGCGCTGCATCCTTGATGAAGGCAAACGCCTTGACGGACGTACTCCAAGCGAGATCCGTCCTATCTGGGGCGAAGTAGGTTACCTTCCCGGCCCTCACGGCTCGGCTGTTTTCACCCGTGGCGAAACTCAGTCTCTGACTTCGGTTACCCTGGGTACCAAAGACGACGAAAAACAAATCGACAACGTACTCGACCAAAGCAAAGAGCGTTTCTTGTTGCACTACAACTTCCCTCCTTTCTGTACAGGCGAAGCTAGAGCACAACGTGGCGTAGGCCGTCGTGAAATAGGACACGGAAACTTAGCTCACCGAGCTTTGAAACGTATGCTCCCTAAAAATTATCCGTATGTAGTCCGCATTGTATCAGATATATTGGAATCAAACGGTTCTTCTTCAATGGCTACCGTTTGTGCCGGAACAATGGCACTGATGGATGCAGGTGTTCCTATCAAGAAACCGGTTTCGGGTATTGCTATGGGACTTATCAAGAATCCGGGAGAAGACAAATACGCAATTCTCTCTGACATCATGGGTGATGAAGATCACTTGGGCGACATGGACTTCAAGACAACAGGTACTTGCAATGGATTGACAGCTACACAGATGGATATCAAATGCGACGGACTAAGTTTTGAAATTCTGGAAAAAGCATTGATGCAAGCCAAACAAGGACGTGAACACATATTGGGTAAGATTCTCGAAGTAATTCCAGAACCTCACACAGACCTCAAAGATCACGCACCACGTATTGAGAACCTGATCATTCCGAAAGAGTTCATTGGAGCTGTAATAGGCCCGGGCGGTAAGATTATCCAAGGTCTTCAAGAAAAGACCGGTGCCAATATCTCTATTGAAGAAGAAGGCAATACCGGTAAGATCGAAATCTCGGCAGTCAACAAACAGAGTATTGAAGAAGCTGTCAAGATGATTAAAGGAATCGTTGCTGTTCCCGAAGTTGGAGAAGTATACAAAGGCAAGATTCGTTCAATCATGCCTTATGGCGCTTTTGTTGAATTCCTACCTGGAAAAGACGGTCTGCTCCACATCTCCGAAATAGATTGGAAACGTCTTGAAACAGTAGAAGAAGCAGGTCTTAAAGAAGGTGATGATATTGATGTAAAACTACTCGATGTTGATCCAAAGACCGGTAAGTTCAAACTTTCTCGCAAAGTGTTGCTTCCTCGTCCCGAAGGAATGCCTGAGGCTCCCGAAAGAGAACGCAGACCTCGTGGCGAACACGGACCAAGAAGAAACGACGGACCGCGTACTCATCAAGAAGATGAAAATAGAGACTAAGTAATAATCTTCGCATCAACTTGCGATGAGATATAAATATAACCAGCCGGAGCTTTTAAGTTCCGGCTGGTTTTTTGTACACTATCACCAATAATGCCTCAGAAAAAACAGACGTATGTTACTGCGGTAACTAACGGATGTCGCAGGAGAAACTAACGTTAGTTGTCATGATAACTTCCGTTAGTTACCGCAGTAACTTCCGTTAGTTATGCCAACGACATACGTCTGTTATTTCTTGCTGTGACATATTCAACACCTATGGCAATATGAGTTGCATCAATGCAGGACAAGCACTTGCGTCATAGCTTTCCATCACTCCTTGCGGACAAGCGATCGCTGCATTTTTGTACGTAATATCCCGCTGCACATCTCGATTGTCCCATGCCGTATTGATATTATAGCGCAACCATTCGAGATATTGTGGCTGATGGGCATCTTCTACAAGACGCACCATGTATTGTCCGAAGATAGCTGCATAAATGCCCTGCTCTATACCATTCTTATATGGTAACAGTCCATTTTTATCGCACATGGTATAACGCACATAGTTTGCCGCCAAGATGGCGTCATTTAGATATGATTTGTTTTTAGTCGCCTTATAGAGCATCGTGGCTGAACCTATAAATGTCCCTTGGTTATAAAGTTGGGCCGTCCAATCGATATCCATACCATTAGGGCGTTGAAAATGGTAATGCATATTGTCTGCAATGCATCCTGTCGAACGATCGAAAAACACTTTTCGTGACCATTCATACAATTTCTCCGCTTTTTGCAGATAATCGCTATCTCGAGTTATTTCAAAAAGAGTCATCGCACCGACAACTGTCGGATAATTGATACACGACATTTTGGCATCATGCTTGAAATTCCACCACATGCCTCCCTGTTCGGCATCATAACCTTCTTTCCAAACATGATAAAACCCTGCTGCGGCATGTGCCAAGTATTTAGGGTCTCCGGTTAGCTGGTAGGCTCTACCCAAAGAAATGATCCACCACATCATGTCGTCGTAAATAAACCATTCGACCTTATTATTCCAATTGTATTTATCGTATTGCTCATAACCCCCTTGATAGATCTCTTTTATCTGCTGGAGATATTTAGGACTTTTGGTCCGTTTGTAAGCATTCATTGCCATGTCCCAATAAATGGCTTGCACCCAGATAGCAGCCCTTCCCTTCATATCGGAAGAGATGGCATATAACTTCATTTCGGGGTTGTAAAACGTTTTGTGAAATGCGTCAATCGCCGTAGTAGCATCCTTTGGAGTATACCCTTTTCCATTCAATGTCGCGGCTTGGGCCGAGGCAAAGAGAATTACTGTCAAAACCAGAGTTATAAGTCTCTTGATATTCCGTTTCATCATCTTATCTTATTTTAATTTGTTACACGAATCTTACTTATCACAAACAATTTCGGAGGTCATGCTTTTATACTACCATTACCGGCATCCTTTTTAAATGCAAATTCTTTGGGCAGCATTCCAAATTGTGCTTTAAAGCACTTGGCGAAATAAGAAGAAGAAGAGAAACCTACTTGCGCAGCAACTTCCGAAATTCGCTCTCCTAGCCCGATGAGTTCTGCCGCCTTATTCATCCTTACAGATTTCATATAGTCGTTGGGCGACATCCCCGACAACGCTTTTATCTTTCGATAAAAACTTGAACGGCTCATATTAAGTTCTTCGGCCAACGTATCCAACGAGAAGTTCTCATCCGCTAAACGATCGATCAATAAAGCCTGCAAGTTTTCAGTAAACTTGCAGTCCTTCTGTGTCAAGCCGTAATCAGCCATTATTGAGCTATCATCGCCGTTATCCTGAAACGAAATCATCAATTGATGGAAAGCATGGCGCAGTTTCAACAGATTTTCTATTTGCAAACGCACCTGTTGTACCAGAAATGGTTTCTCAATATATGCATCCGCGCCGTTTTCCATTCCTTCCACTTTCGATTCAAGTGTCGTTTTCGCAGTCAGCAAAATAACTGGAATATGCGAATAGTTTATATCCGATTTGACTTTATTACACAGCTCCAATCCATCCATTTCAGGCATCATTATATCACTTACTATTACATTGACCTCTTCGTTGGCCAACAGTTCCAGAGCTTCCCGTCCGTTACGAGCCTTTAGCACACGATACCATTGTTGCAACGAATCAGCCGTCATTTCTAGCAATTCCACATTATCTTCAACCAATAAGACGACAGATTCAAAGCCCTCTTGCAATACTATTCCGTTGGATTGTGCGCTCCCCTCGGTAGTCACTTCGGATGCTGCCGATGGCACATTTTGCACTTCTCCCTTTTCAATGGGGAGCGAAAGGATGAACTTAGAACCACCACCCAAATTGTCTTCTATCCTCAATCCGCCATGGTGAGCTTCAGCCAGCACTTTAGCATACGAAAGCCCGATACCTGTTCCCATAGTGGCTGCAATCTTGTCGCCATGCAACTGATAGAAAGTTTCGAATATTTTCTCTTTTTCCGAATCAGGAATACTAACGCCATCATCACAGACCCTAATTTCATAATTCGATAGAGTGTATACAAGTTCTATTTCTATCTTTTGATGAGCATATTTCAAGGCATTCCCCATTAAATTGACCAATATATTGCCAATCTTGTCTTTATCGACTAAAGAGATGACGTCCTGATCACATAACACCAACTTCAATTCTATTCCTTTCAGATGAGCATAACCGACAAATTGGTTATAAATGCCATTCAGTATACTCTTTATATCATATTCTTCCAAGTTCAATGTCAAAGCGCCGTTTTCTATTTTCTCGAAGTCAAGCAATTGGTTGGTGACTCCCAATAGATAGTCCAAGTTCTTATGGATAACAGCTATATATTTTTCATTTATCGCATTTTGTTTTTCTTCCTGCATTCTTTCTAAAGGCAAACTTATAAGACTGAGAGGAGTGCGTATCTCATGCATCAGGTTAACAAAAAATTTAATTTTCGACTTATATGCTTCTTGTTCTTGTTTCAATTGATGCTCTTCCATTTGCCTCTGTATTTTCTTACGGATAATGGCCTGCGAGCTCCTGAATGCATAGTAGCCAATCGTCAGAATTAAAAGGATATAAATAAAATAGGCCAAGTTGCTTCTATACCAAGGAGGCATGACGATAATCCATAAAGAGGCTTCTTTGCCCTTACTATTATTTTCGCGCAGTAAAAACTCATATTTACCGGGCGAAAGACTTACATAGCTAGCTACATTACTTTCCGTTTCTTGCGCCCATTGCTCATTCACTCCTTTCAGCATATACGAATAACGAACTTTTGACGGATTACCATATCTGAGAGCAACAAAATGGATGGAAAAACTATTATCTTTGTAAGGTAGAACTATTTCATGCTCCGTATAAAGAGCTTTGTCCAACTGCAATCTTTCTTTTTCTTTCTCTGCATCTTCGAGATAAGGGAAACTGATTCCTGTGATATACACAGGAGCAAAACTACCCTTTTCTGTCAGATTCTGTGGAAAGAAGGAATAGAATCCGTTAATACTTCCAAACAGCATCTCACCCTGTGAAGTAAAGATAGAGGAATGCTGGCTAAACGATCCTCCCCATAAATCACTGCCGACGGTATACTGGTGAAGGCCTGTTTTAATTGCCGGATTAATTTTTGTCAGGCCTGCATTACTGGATATCCAAAAATCACCTTCTTTATCTTGCTCAATAGCATAGATCACACTATTTGGCAAAATAGTATTGTTGGGATCGAAATTGATAAATCCGTTAATCTTGGGATCGAAATAACAAAGACCTCCACCATTCGTGCCAAGCCAGATTGTATTTTTAGAGTCTTTAAACAACTTGATGACAGAATTGCTCGTAATAGAATGAGGATTGTTCTTCTCATAAGCATAATTCTTCCATTTCCCGGTATGCGCATTCAAACACATAACGCCACAGTTGGACGTAGCTACCCATAAATTACCCGATGCATCTTCCAACATATCGGCGATAGAAGTCATCGAACTCATCGTAGAAATAAGCATAAACCGATCTCTCAAAGAATCATACCGACAGAGCCCCCAATTTGTCCCCACATAAATATCCCCTTTCCGAACTTTGTAGATACTGTAAACGTTATTGCTACATATTGTATATGGTATTTTCTTAGAATAAGTATATGCCTTGATATTTCCGCTCTTCAAATCTACTACGCGAATGCCACTATCATAAGTGCCCAACCACAATTTATTTCCATTCTGCATAATACTACGAATATCGTAATTCAACACTCCCCCTTTGTATGGAGATATCTGTTTGGTGGATTTATTATAATAATACAAACCATTTTGAGTACCGACCCAGACATTACCCCCTTTTGTTTCGCAAAAAGAACTGACAATTTTTCTCGATACCACATTTCCTCTTTTATCATTACTATCAAGAGAGCAAAAACGGAATAGCGTAGACTGCTTGGACATATAATTGACGCCACCAAAATTTGTCATGACCCAAAGCGAACCTTCTTTGTCCCACATCATAGCATTCACAGCCTGGTCGCTCAAACTTCTAGAATCGGAAGGATCGTCCTTGCGTTGATAAAGTCTTGTCACAACATTGAACAAATACAATCCTTTGTCAGTTCCCACCAATATTTCTTGAGGCGAATAGCGTAACAGACAATGAATGGAACCGAAATAAGTATTCGAATCATATTTATCTAACTTATTCGTCGCCTTATTCAGTTTGTATAAACTCCCTCCCGCTCCCATCCATATTTCTCCATTAATATTCTTCAAGCAGTTCATTTCTTTAATATTGGCATAATTCGGAATACTATACGAGCCCAGATATTTTCCATTTTCACTGAAACGCAGAAGTTCGCCCTGCATGGAAGAGACATAAAGTACCCCATCGCCTCCCTGACAAATATCACAAACATAAGATGCATGGACACTGTTTTGATAAAGAGATCCGTTTTTCGGATTATAAATGAACAGCCCTTGCCCTAAGGTAGAGATCCATATCATATTATTGCGAGCCTTAATCACTTTTCTTACCTCCGAGCTGATAACAACTCCATAGCCTGTAGTTTTGGTAAAGCGAGAGAATTTGTTGGACGCGCGATTGTAAACGTACAAACCATAATTTGCACCAATCCAAATGTTTCTATTTTCCTCAAAAAGAGAAATCACAGAATTGTTTTCGAAAGAGAAACCTTCGTTCAACATATTACGGAATACCGCATTGTTGTTTCCGTCGTAACAATTAAGGCCATTGCTCGTACCCAACCAGATAAAGCCATAACTATCTTGCAAACCACACAAAACAGTATTGTGCGACAACCCATCCACCGCCATATATTTTCTGAAGAAGAAAGATGGTGATGCATTGACGGTTCTCGTGCCTATCAGCAACATGAGACACAAGAAAAGAAAATATAGTCTTTTCATCATCTGCATTTATTTGGTTCAGATTGATTCTTCTCTTTCATTTTTTATTTTCCTTTTTCGGTGATACCTTATGACAACCGTATAATCATATCTTAGACTTTAAAGTTAAAAACAAAAAGAAATTTTATTGTTGTTTTTCACTTCTTTGAAATACAAATTTAAGCAAAGTCTACTTACTATAATAAGAAGAAACGAAATAAAAGCGTATCAGAGATGTAAATAGACTAGATTTTATCCTCTTTTGAATATATTTTATCCTCCTTTCTTTTTGATATATTGTTATTTTGCAGTATTCAAATATAGATGCGAATCTATAAGCTAAATAGAACATCTCTATTTCATTAAAGAAGAGATCGATTAGAGAAAACTTTAAATGGTAATAACAATTCAAGTGAAAAACAATTTATGAGAATAAACATATTAAAGGTTTCAGTACTATTGGTGTCAAGTTCAACGGGCATCAAACCATACCGGAAGATAAATTTGCGTTTACCTTTCGTGTCTTTACTTATTTCTAGTACGTATTTCCTCTTTCGTTTGCTTTACCACAAACGATTGAACGAAATCTATATCTGTACGCCCATCAACAACTGATGTAATTAAGATTAATAATTAAAATAGGAGATCCAAGGATCATCTGATTATCAGAAAAAAGGAATGATCCGATTATGCTACGAGACACTAATATTTCACTTTAAAATCAAATATATTATGAAATTGAATAATGATTCCGCAAGACGACACAATAAATATCATCTATATGGTGTCGTATTAGCATTGATCGCGCTTTGCTTCACTGGCTGCAAGAGCGACGATAATTCGTCTGGAGAAGCAGCTTTTGATCCGTCGAAGCCGGTGACGGTTTCAGATTTTGTCCCCAAAGAAGGAGGCGTAGGCCAACGTTTAGTTGTATATGGGGACAATTTCGGCGTAGACCCTTCTCTGGTGAAAGTAATGATCGGAGGTAAACAAGCTACAGTTATTAGTGTAAAGGGAAGTGCACTTTACTGCTTTGTACCTTCGCATGCTTACTCGGGAGAAATTCAAGTATCTGTTGGCAAAGATGAGAATATCCAAATAGGAACAGCACCCGAAAAATTTTCTTACGAAAAAAAGATGGTGGTCGGCACATTGTGCGGTTTTCGTAATTCGCGTGACGATCAAGGATGGAAAGACGGTACGTTCGAGACTTGTGCCGGTTTCCGTAACGATGGTTTTATAAAATTTGACCCCCTGCACAAAGATCATTTGTACATCAGTTACGATGGTGCAGATATTCAAATGATAGATCTTACTAATCGCGTAGTGTCTACACCTATTTCTCGTTCCACTTTTGGGAACAAACGTCTAAGGAGTCTTGACTTCACACTCAATGGGCAGTACATGATTGTGGCTACCGACTACGACGGTTCCGGTACAGGCTCCAGCCCCAGCGCATACATTGTAAAACGTAATGCCGACGGAACATTTACCAATTCTTCTAGCGTACAAGTACTGGCAGCTTATAAGCAGTGCAACGGTGCCTCAATTCATCCGGTAAACGGAGAGTTATATTTCAATAGCTATGAGCGCGGTCAAGTATTTCGTTTAGATATGAATAAGTATTTTGATACCGTTCTTAATGGAGGGCAATGGAAGCCAAACCTTGATGATGGCAATTACAGCGAATTATACACTATCCAAGACACCGGTTGGGAATTTCAGATAGATATTCATCCTTCGGGAAAATATGCCTATATCGTTGTTCTTAATCAAAACTATATTTTGCGTACCGATTACAACGAAGCCGAAAAGCGTTTTGCTCCTCCTTACGTTGTTGCCGGACAAGCCCGCAGTTCAGGTTGGGTAGATGGAGTCGGTGCCGGAGCTCGGCTAAACCGCCCTTATCAAGGCGTATTCGTTAAGAATCCCGATTATGCTGCAGCCGGAAAAGACGATCAGTACGACTTCTACTTCTGTGACTGTTTGAATTTCTGCGTAAGAAGATTAACTCCGGAAGGTATCGTATCGACATATGCAGGTCGTGGAAGTTCTTCAGCTGTTACCGATAATAATGTATGGGGTACTGATAACGGAGATCTGCGCCAGGTTGCTCGTTTCCGCGACGTGACCGGTCTTGCTTATGATGAAGATAATAAGATATTCTACATTTTAGATACCGTAGGGCGTACAATCCGGACAATATCCATGGAAAAATAAGCTTAATGAATAAATATCAGAAGATATGAAAAAATATATAATTATGTTTGTCGCCTTAATGAGCATCTCACTGAACATACTGGCTCAGAAGTCAATTTCGGTGAGTGGTATCGTTACAGACGAAAAGGGTGAGAAGTTGATTGGCGTCAATGTGACAGTGAAAGATGTGCCGGGTATGGGAGCTATAACCGACTTGAACGGGCGCTACAAACTTAAAATAGAACCCTACCACACTTTAGTATTTACCTATATTGGCTATGAGAAACAAGAAGTGTTGGTGAAAGAGCAACTGACTGTTAATATAAAAATGAAAGAAGCAGATGCCAGAGTATTGGACGAAGTGATAGTTACCGGCATGGGAACACAGAAGAAACTCACCGTAACAGGTGCCGTTACAAATGTAAATGTCAACGACTTGAAGCATTTCTCCACGTCTAATCTTTCTAATGCCTTGGCCGGTAATGTAGCTGGTATTATGGCTATGCAAACCTCGGGGCAGCCCGGAAAGAACACCTCTGAATTCTGGATTCGTGGTATTTCCACTTTTGGAGCCAGCAATAGTGCTTATATTTTGGTTGACGGATTCGAACGAAGTAATCTCGACGAAATCAACATAGAAGACATTGAGTCGTTCACCGTATTGAAAGATGCTTCAGCTACTGCTATCTATGGTTCAAAAGGAGCCAACGGCGTAATATTGATTACTACCAAACATGGTAACGCTGGCAAAGTGAATATCAGTGCCAAGGTCGAAACATCGTACAACACCCGTACCATAACTCCTGAATTTGTGGATGGAATGAAGTATGCCAATTTAATCAATGAGGCCAATATCACACGTAACAGAGGGGTCGTTTACCGACCGGAAGAATTGGAGATCATCCGTCTGGGATTAGATCCCGATTTGTATCCGAATGTGGACTGGTCCAAATTGTTGTTAAGAGACGGGGCTTGGAGCTATCGCGCCAATCTCAATATCAACGGTGGCGGTTCTACTGCCCGTTACTATCTTTCGACCGCTTATACCGAAGACCAGGGTATGTACAAGACCGACAATACCTTAAAGAAAGATTATGATACCAATGCCAACTACAAACGTTGGAATTATCGTATGAATGTCGATGTTGATATTACCAAAACGACTCTTTTGAGTGTGGGTGTATCGGGATCATTGGCAAAGCGCAACAGTCCCGGTTTAGGCGACGATAACGTGTGGGGAGAACTCTTCGGATATAATGCACTCAGCACTCCGATTGTTTATTCCAACGGATACATTCCAATGACAGGACGAAATGAAAACAATATGAACCCATGGGTCGCTGCCACGCAGACTGGATATAATGAGACATGGAACAATAACATTCAAACCAATGCGACGCTGGAACAAAAGTTAGATTTCATCACAAAAGGATTACACTTTGTAGGGCGCTTCGGGTATGACACCAACAACGACAACTGGATTAACCGCCATAGATGGCCGGATATGTACAAAGCCAATGGACGCGATGCAAGCGGTAGTATTGTATGGGATCACATGTATAATGCGCAAGACATGGTTCAGTCAAGCGGAGGTTCGGGCAATCGTCATGAATTTGTAGATTTGCTTTTGAGCTGGGAACGTGGCTTCAACGCACATCATACTGGCGTTACAGTAAGATATACGCAAGACTCCCAAAAGCAAACTACGGATATCGGAACCGATATCAAAAACGGCGTAGCACGTCGTAATCAAGGACTCGCAGGACGCTTTACATACAATTATGATTATCGCTATTTCTTTGATTATAACTTCGGTTATACCGGATCCGAGAACTTTGCGAAGGGACACCGTTTCGGTTATTTTCCTGCTTTTTCTCTTGCATGGAACATCGCGGAAGAGAAAATCATCAAAGAGAAGGTCAAATGGATGGATATGTTCAAGATCCGCTATTCGCACGGCAAAGTAGGTAATGACAATCTAGGAGACAGCAACAGGTTTCCATACTTATATACTATCTCGGGAGGAGCAGGTGGATACAATTGGGGGACTTATGATTATACCAATTCATTCGCCGGTACACACTATACACAAGTAGCTTCCCCTTATGTAACATGGGAAATAGCTACCAAAGACGATTTAGGTATGGATTTATCACTGTTCCATGATCGTTTTTCAGCAACAATTGATTATTTCTATGAAAAGCGTACCGGCATTTATATGGTTCGTAATTATCTGCCGGCTATTACCGGCTTGGAAAGCAACCCGAGCGCCAATGTAGGTGCGGTACGCTCAAGGGGATTCGACGGTAACTTCACATATAAAGAGAAATTAGGGCAAGTCGATCTTACGATCCGTGGCAATATTACTTATAGCAAGAATGAAGTTCTGGCAAAAGATGAGGAAAACAACGTTTATCCATACCAATACCAACGCGGCTATCGTGTCGATCAGCAGAAAGGTTTAATTGCATTGGGCTTATTCAAAGATTATAATGATATTCGCAATAGCCCGGCACAACAATTCGGCATAGTACAACCCGGGGATATCAAATACAAAGATGTCAACGGCGACGGCGTTGTAGACAATGGTGATATTGCAGCAATCGGCGCTACTACTCATCCCAACTTGATCTACGGTATCGGCGCTTCGATTGTTTGGAAAGGACTCGACCTTAACTTCCATTTTCAAGGATCAGGTAAGTGTACATTCCCTATTTACGGTAAATCCGTATTTGCATTCAGCGAGAACGATTGGGGCAATATCATAAAAGGGATGACCGATAATCGATGGATATCAGCCGATATTTCGGGCAACACCAATACAGAAAACCCAAATGCCTCTTATCCTCGTTTGAGCTACGGTGGAAATAATAACAATCAGCAGAATTCTACTTATTGGTTACGCAACGGACGCTATTTGCGTCTGAAGAACATGGACATCGGATATACGCTACCAAAATCCATTACCAATAAACTTCATTTTACCAATATTCGTTTTTATGTATCAGGAACCAACTTGATTACATGGTCGAAATTTAAATTCTGGGATCCAGAGACGGCCGATCCAAGAGGCGAATCATATCCATTAGCAAAAACAATAACGGTAGGTGTTAATGTTAACTTATAAAAAACATAAAACGATGACAAAGAAATTTTCTATATTGCCACTAATAGTATTTGGAGCAATTTTATTGTCTTCCTGCTCCGACTATTTGGATTCTGACAAGTATTTCAAAGATCGTACGACAATAGAATCGGTCTTTACCAATAAGGCGCACACTGAAGAATGGCTGGTTTATGCATATTCCTTTTTAAAGAATCAATGTGCCGATGTATGTAGCAAGGACATTTCGACAAGCTCTCACTGCTTTGCCGACGATATGTATTATGGCGACCGTGATGTAAAATATGATCCCACAACAAGTGGATCATTGTCATATAATGCTTTCAAATTAGGAGAATATGATGAAGACAGCTTCAACGAAGCCTGGGGACGTTGCTACAAAGGCATTTATCAGGCTTCCGTTTTCATTCATAATATCGATTTGAATAAGGAAATGACTGATACAGAGAAACTCGACTATAAAGGACAAGCTCGTTTCGTTCGCGCTTATTTCTACTGGCTGTTACTTCGAAAATATGGTCCGGTACCCATCATGCCTGACAAGGGTATAGACTACACCGAAAGCTACGATGAAATTGCCACTCCACGAAGTTCGTATGAAAAAGTAGCAGATTTTATTAGTACTGAAATGGTACAGGCCGCAACAGAACTACAGTATCTCAAAAGAAATGATAACGGCAATGTGGCTCGTCCCACAAAAGGAGCGGCTTTGGCAACCCGGGCTTATGCACTAATTTTTGCAGCAAGTCCTCTAGCTAATGGAAATGACGATGATTTTGCCAAAGCATTGGTCGACGATCAGGGAAACCGTCTCCTCTCTAAAGATTACAATGAAGAGAAATGGGCCAAAGCCGCTGCTGCTTGCAAAGATGTAATGAACCTTGGTGTTTATGATCTCTACCACGCTTCTTTCAGCACATCAGATAATGGTCCTCAAGACCGTCCGACGATTGTACCACCGTATGATGCTAAATTTTCAGACAAAAGCTGGCCTAACGGCTGGAAAGACATTGATCCTTTCAAATCTTACCGCAACCTATTCGACGGTGATGTATCGGCTGTCGATAATCCGGAACTAATCTTCTCGAGGGTCAATAATACGACAGATGGTGATTTTGCCCTTGAAGCGTTGGTCTTGCATCAAATGCCTCGTGATTTTGGTGGTTGGAATACACACGGCATGACCCAAAAGATGTGCGACGCCTACTACATGAAAGACGGCGCTGACTGCCCCGGTAAAGATAAAGAAATAGGTCGAGGCGACGGTTCGGACCGACTCACAGGATTCACCTCCCAAACTGATATCGATGCGGGCCTTTATACCCCACTGAGCGCCAACGTCTCTTTGCAATATGCCAATAGAGAGCCTCGTTTTTACGCATCTGTTGCTTACAGTGGAGCTGTATGGAACTATTTGTCCAATCCTGAAACATCTCAACGCAACCGCCAAACATTCTACTATCGTGGTAGCGGGGATGGTTACATGAACTCTCCATTCCACTTACGTACAGGTATCGGCATCATGAAGTTCGTCAATCCCGAAGATGTTCCCGGTAATATCCGCAGGAAGCCGGAACCCGCTATTCGCTATGCGGACATACTGTTGCTATACGCAGAAGCGTTGAATGAACTCGACAAATCATATAACATTGCATCGTGGGACGGAAGTACAACTTATACGATTGCTCGCGACGCAACCGAGATGAAGAAAGGAATCAATCCGGTACGCATTCGTGCCGGTATGTGCGACTATTCTGACGCTACCTACACTAACAAAGATTTGCTTCGAAAAGCTTTAAAGCGCGAACGCATGATCGAGTTGATGGGAGAAGGCAAACGTTATTATGACCTGCGCCGCTGGAAAGATGCGCCGGTAGAAGAAGCACTTCAAATATATGGCTGTAACGTTATCATGGATATGACTCATAGAGATCAGTTCTATGTTCCTGTGGCCGAGACGGACTTGCCATCGACTTTCTCTACCAAACTCTATTTTTGGCCCATCAAACACAGTGAGCTGAAGCATAACAAACGCTTAACCCAAACTCCGGGTTGGACATCTTATGATTGATTTTAAATACATAGAAAGAGATATGAAAAAGTTATATATTTTAATGACCCTGCTATCATTGATATTAGCGGGAACTTCATGCAATGATGAATGGAAGGACGAACAGTACAGCCAATATATAGGCTTCCGTTCGCCGCTAAACAACCAAGGTGTTACAGAAATTTATGTACCCTACAGTCGTAAAGACACCACTGGAAATTATATGATAGGTGAAGGCCGTTCCAGTTACGATCTACCCGTAATTGTAAGTGGTTCTACTACCAATCAAAAAGAAATCACGGTCCATGTCGCTCTCGACGCCGATACGCTGAGCATTTTGAACGAAGCACGCTATCAAAGCCGTACCGATCTGTACTATCATGAGATGAACCAGTATGCTACACTACCTGAAACAGCTCTAATAAAAGCTGGCGAAGACGTGGGCCTACTCAATATTGCTTTCGACTTCCGTGGTATTGATATGTCGGAGAAGTGGGTTCTTCCCATTACCGTAGTCGACAATCCTTCTTATGGTTATCAGTCCAATCCCCGTAAAAACTATAGAAAAGCTTTACTCAGAATCATACCTTTCAATAGCTTTTCGGGAGATTATTCCGGAACGACATTGCTGAACTACATCAAAGGAGACGAAGGTAACGGTTCTATTGTGACGAGTACCGTAACAGGCTACGCAGTAAATGAGAATACGGTATTCTTCTATGCCGGAACTATTGATGAAAACCGCACAGATCGCAAAAACTATAAGATTTATGCAACGTTCAACGGAACGACCAATGGTTCTATTACTTTTCGATGCGACAATCCTAATGTCAATTTTGTAAACAACAAAGAGGCTTCGTTTCGCATTATAGACAAGATGGACGATGTTCGCCCTTATTTGAAGCACCGTTATATCATTATCAACAATGTTAATTACGAATACACGGACTATACTTCGATACCAGGTTCAGGTCTTACATATACAGTGAAAGGTTCTTTGACTCTCCAACGCAATATCAATACTCAAATACCTGACGAAGATCAAGCTATTGAATGGTAATTTATCATTATCAACCCAACCGTGAAACTTAACAGACTTTTGTTTGTTAAAAAGGCTTCATCCTTTTCATATTTAAGGATGAAGCCTTACTTTTGTAGACCTCTTACAATAGAACTATGAAGATAGATAAACATGTGTTACTCCTTTTATTTATTTTGCTGACTTCATGTACCAAACATGAAAAAAGCGGTTCTACCTATACGAATCCTCTTTTTGTCGAGGGCTGTTATCCTCAGGCATCGTTTTATCAAGGCAATTACTATTATACGATGCAACAGCCGAATGGTGATGAAATTGCAATATGGAAGACAACAGACATCACAAAAGTAGCCGAGGCAAAGCCCATAACCGTATGGACTCCCAAAGATTCGCTTGCCAAGTATCATCTATGGTCACCCGAGATACATCGTATAGGTAATAAATGGTATATCTATTTTGAAGCGGATGACGGTAATACCGACAACCATCAATTATATGTTATCGAAAACGATTCGCCCGATCCGACGAAAGGGAAATTCCACTTAAAAGGGGCTATCATAACCAATTCCGAATGGAATTGGGGAATTCATCCGACGACATTCGTCAATAAAGGCAAACAATATTTACTATGGTCCGGCTGGCCAAAGAGGAGAATAGAAGCCGAAACGCAATGCATCTATATTGCTTCCATGAAAAACCCTTGGACGCTTGATTCAAAGCGAGTGATGATTTCTTATCCCAAATACGAATGGGAAAGACAATGGATCAACCCAAATGGCATGCGAGCCGCATATCCTATCTATGTAAATGAAAATCCGGAATGTTTCTTCTCACGAGATAAAAAGAAAGTTCTGATATTCTATTCGGCAAGCGGCTGCTGGACAAACTACAATTGCGAAGGCATGCTATCGGCCGATGTCAACAGCGATTTATTAAATCCAGCATCGTGGATAAAGAGCAAAGAGCCCGTTTTCATGCAATCGAAAAGAAACGGACTGTTTGGACCGGCAAGCGTATCATTTATCCCCTCACCCGACAAACATGAGTGGTTTATTTTATATCAAGCCAAAACTGTTGCAAAAAGCCAGAGCGGAACAATGTTTCGTGAAGGAAGCATAGTGAATAGTATCAGACTACAAAAAGTCAACTGGAATTCACAAAGGATGCCAGTACTCGGAAAGCCGGCACCGACAGACTCCGTCATGTCAAAACCTTCGGGAACGGAATAAGGGCAGGCATGTCAGTGAACTGAACCATTTAACTATTCTTCCACAAAACTTCAATGCAGGTTTGGCAAGATATGCCAACTCCCGTGTTATAGCCTCCCCCATCCAGTCTGTTCGTTCTAAGCATCTGATATAAAGAGCATCTATACATCCATTTATGTAGAAGCAGATGACTCGGAAATAACTAAAGGATGTCTCATTGAAAACATACTGATGGAGTGCCCATAACTAAAGATACATACGCTATTCACATCCGTTAGTTATTTGCGTCTCACAGCCGTGATACACTTGTCTCACACGTGTGATACACCTGTCGCACACAAGTGAGACACTTGTCTCACAGCTGTGAGACGGTAAATACTAATAATAGTTTTGAGAGAAACATACTTATGTAAAAATCAAAACAAACGGATGTTAACCATGTATGTTGCTTTAGTAAATAAAAGAACTTGCGTGTAATGAATAAGTTAGTATAAAACTTATTCATTACACGCAAAGTATGAATTGAAGAGACTTCTATTTCGCCCCGTAATTATTTATCTGCAATTGAGGGGTTGCTACGCCCGCATCGCAAGTTGCCACATAAGCTCTGATTTGCTTTTTCTCACCCGGGAATAGCGTCACGAAGTTATCACTCCAAAAAACAGGATGAAGCTCATTTCCTTTTCCATCCAATAATGCCAGCTGATTGAAAAAGGACAATTGCTGCGTGTTGTTCTCAAGCTGAATGTCGCAGATATATTCTCCATCCTTTTTCGTCACAGAGATACCTGTTTTCAGCTGAGGGCTTTTAAAGGCTGTCAAACCTACCAGATCAATATGCTGAGAGTAAAACCAATATAAATTATCGGATAACAATTTTCCTTCGGCATCTTTCAATTCCAATTTCACAAAATAAGGATCGGTATACATACCTTGTTGTGGCACAGCTACCCTTTCTTTATAACTATTGGCCTCAACGGAATCTATTTTGGTAGCGTACTGCCAAACCACATTCAGATTCTTATCTACGACCTTGGCAGTAAGTTCAACGTTCCGCAAAGGATTTAGTGTGGCATTGACGACCGAGAGTTTAAAGTCGTTTGCATTCAGCTGCACATGAATGGGTTCCATAGCCTTCTTTGCAAAATAATATGCAGCGTTGGGATTCAAATACCAATCGTAAATTTGCCACCCCACATCCGGCCAACAAGAATTAAGTTTCCATATCATTACGCCCGACGTAATATCCCACATGCGATGATTGGCGGCTTCGAACATAGCTCTATAACCGTCGGCATTGAGATATTGAGCCCATTGCGAATACTGCTCGGCATCTTTAGGATCGCCAAACATCGTTCGGATAGCGTTATCGTAAGCGCGATAGCAATAGTTATCTACATCCCATGCCCCATGTTCTGCCCATATACTATCAAGTGGGAAATAAGGTTTGTCTATGTCTTTATGATCGGCGGTAGTAGGTATAAACTTCTTCAAACTCGCGTATAAAGGCATTGAAGGCATACCCAGTTCATTTCTGAACATCTGTAGATGCACTTCTCTGACTTTATCGAAGAAGTAATTTGACGGAGCCCATCCATAATCAGGAGCGCCGTCGTCTGTGGTACCGGTAGGCATATCTTCGAGCATGTAGGGCGTTTGCTTCTCCACATCCCAACTGATGCTTGTAGTGGGAATATAGGGGCGGGTGGTGTCCAGTTGCTTCACCTTCTGTTTCATTGCCCGATAAAGTTGCTCATCGGGAACAACCTCATTGACACCGAACCACGAGATAATGGAAGGATGATTGCGATACCTCAACACTATATCTTCGACACCGCGCACCGCCAAATCGTGATCTAGCGGATAATGTTCGGTTTCCGTGCCCGGATACATGCGCCAACATTGCAAAAACACGTGCCATACCATGATGCCATACTTATCGCAACTTTCCAACCAAGCATCATCGGGCGAAGGCATATCTTCGCTACCTATCAAATTGACGTTGGCGTCGGCAATGAGACGCATCTGGTCGTAAATCCGTTTCTCAGAATCGTCCAACAACATATCGGGTTGTATCCATCCGCCTTTGCAAAACACCTTTCGACCATTGACGTAATAGACTAGCCCTGCTTCTTTTCCGATGTACTTGAGTTCTTTCTTCACCTCTCTGAGGCCGAAATCGAGTTCTTTCTCATCAGATATTCCTCCTTCTGCCAACAGTTGCAGTTTCAAATGATGCAAATATTGCTGCCCATAACCATTCGGATACCATAGATATGGTTTCTGTATTCTTAATTGCAGATAATCGGCCGACGAGAATTCGATGACCTGGTGAGACTGGGGGGCTAAGGATACATTTTGAGACAATGTGATTGGACGCATGCGCCCCTCCATCGTTTTTGTATACGAAGGAAATGGCACCTGATTGAGCAGATTAATAGACACCCGAAGTTTTCCGTCAATCGCCTTATCCGAAACATTTCGGACATCAACCCTTACCTTTACATCTGCCAACGAGTTATCTCCGTTGGGCAATGTAGTCACCACAAACGGATTCTCCAATAGCGCATCACCGGTGGCCTCTATCGCCACTTTCTGATAAACGCCCATATTGCGGTCGCGCACTACCGGTGCACAATCCCATCCTCCGGACATTTTCAGCGTCTCGTCTTTGAAGATATCCGTGGCGTGCCCTCGTGTAGGACCAAAGACTTTGAATTGCGTGCCGGGAGTAGGAACACCCGGATGATCTACCTGATATACCTTGAGCGCAATACAATTGTGCGCGCCCGATACAACATAACGGGTAATATCCAACTTGAAGCGACGAAACATGCCATATATACTATTCTTATCTGCCACCAGATGCCCATTGACCCAAACATCTGCACGGTAATTGATTCCGTACAATTTGAGCCACAGTTTTTTACCCTTATACGAACGGGGCACATCGACTACCGTGCGATACCAATAAGGATCTTGCCATGGATTACGCCCATTCTTAAGATAGTTGTACTTGCTCAGACCCATTTTTTGGTTGAATTCGTCCGAAACGTCAGGAATGAGGTAATTGTTCATCCCCACACGCGGATCGGGATAAACTCCATTCTTTATTAACGCATTCAACACGGTAGAGGGAACCGTAGTCTTGTACCAATTGTGAGGTAGATACGAAGTGTCGGACACTTTATCATCAGAAGCCTCGACCTCGGAAGAGTTCTTGATCTGCCAATGCGTCAATGTCTTTTCTTGGGCGCAAGCGATGGTATAACATCCCAATAGCGCCAATATTGCAATAATCGTCTTTCTCATTCTTCGGTGGAATTTATAACTGAAAGAGCAGCTCCGATTACACCGGCGTAGTCGCCTAACAAAGCCGTCTTCAGCAGGACCGTATTGACCAATGGCGAACTGATATACTGACGAAACAACTTGTCCGTCTTCTCTAAAAACAGATCGGCCGACTTAACCAGCGAACCTCCCAGCACAACGACAGCGGGATCTGTCATATTAACCGTCCAAGAAAGCACATAAGCCAGATCGGCGGCAAACATATTCCATGTCTCTACAGCCCTGCGGTTTCCTTTGCGCGCCAATTCGGCCACTTCGGTAGCCGAGCACACTTTTCCAACCAACTGATTGTAAGATTTGGAAATTGCTTTCCCAGATACATAATCTTCAATAATACCATCTTTATAAGGAGAAGTCCATATTTCGCCAAAACAACCCGTAGTGCCTTGTTTTATTTTACCGGAATCGACAAAGGCACATCCTAGTCCGGTGCCCAATGTAAATCCAAGCACAGAAGAAGCATTCTGCCCCGCTCCATAAACAGCCTCGCCCAAAATATAATCGTTGGCATCATTATCAAAAACAATGTTCGTCTTAAAATCTTTGAGCAACCTGTCTTTCAGCGGATAGTTCTTGAGTGTAGGCAAATTGGCCACATCAAGAATTATTCCTCTTTCATTGTCTATAGGCCCCGTGCATCCGATGCCGATGCCTTGGATATCGTAGACTTGAGCCTCTTTCCAAACTTCTCCCAAAAGGCGCACAAAGTTATTCACGATCTTAGTGGGCGAGCATTGCGCATTAGTCGGAATACTCTTAATAATACCGATTGGAACACCATCTGCCCCGACAATACCGACACGAATACTTGTTCCTCCTATATCGACCCCTATTGCTATTCTTTGCTTCTCCATTTTATTCGATAACAGTTACTTTGCCTCCATGTGAAAACTCTCCGGGCGTCATTCCTTTTATTTTAGCCCAATCAATCACCATCATCTGAATAGGAATAACGGACAGTATGCTCCACATATCCGGATCTTCGCCCTTTATTTCTATTTCGAACAGATTGTCGTGCCGAATACCGGTTTTCTTGTCTGTCACAAAGATCACTTTTCCATCGAATTTCAATATATTATCTACTAAACGGACCATGGCAGGATATGTTTCGGAATGAGAATTAGAGAAAATCACGCCACGAAAGTTCTTCGCAACCATCTCTAGCGGGCCATGACGAAATTCGCCCCCCAACATTGCCGAAGCGAATGTATTTGTTGCTTCCATAAACATCAAAGCACTCTGTAGAGCAACGGCAATATCTGTTCCACGTCCAATAAATAATAACGATTGACAGTCTTCAAAGAATGGTCTCACATGTTGCATCACGGCGTCACTTTCATCGAGAATATGAGAAGCCTCATCGGGTAACAAATTGATAAGAGTTTGGACTTGATCGCCAATGATGGCATGGACCCACAAATAAGCCACCAACATAGATGAGGTAAAAGTCTTCGTTGAAGTCATCTGTTCCTTTCCGGCAACAGACAACAACGTATAATCGGCCCGAGCAGCCAACGAACTTTCTTTTTCATTGCAAATAGCTACAATGGTAATACCGGCAGGCAGTTGTTGTATCAACTGCACCACCTCGTAGCTTTCTCCCGATTGAGATATGCAAACCAACAATGTATTTGGCCGAACAATAGGGAGTTGATAGTGCAACAGTTCGCTTGCACTAAGAGCAAATGCCGGCACCCCTTGAGCTGCCAGCATAGAGGCAGTAGATTGCGATATAAAATAAGAGCTTCCCATTCCGGTCAATATCATTTTATCGTATTTACCGGAATGCCACAAATCCGAAACATGACTCAATATATTGCTTCCTTCACCGTCTTTATAATACGATATGGTATTGTGTAAGGCCTGTGGCTGTTCTTCGATTTCTTCTAAAAACTTATTTTTCATATAACTGCTATTCATTAATTCCGTTGCTTATCTATCTTTTTATTTTTCGTAGGACGGATTTATATATATCTCGTCCATATATACCGGCTGAGGTGCATTAAAGGCTATTTTAAGGTATCTGGCGTTCTTGTTGATTTGATTGATAAAGATGCCATCAACCCACGCGTCATGGTTAGTGTTGGGAAAGTATGGAGCATCTTTGACAGCAGCCAGGTTATACGAGCCCCCTTGATCCGAAAGATATAAATAAACCTTGAGTGGCATTCCTATATTACCCAGATGATAGTTCAGCAATCTCATAAATATCTTTTGAATATCCTTTTGATGTTTCATATCGACAACTATTTCATGATAACCCTTATCAAACTTGACCCAATGCGCATCGTTCATGTTTTCTTCGGCAAGCTGACCATCAAACAACTCTTTATCTGAAGACATTGAAGTATCTGCCGTATTCTTGAGCCTCCCCATCAAACTAGCTTCAAAAAGCGACCAATATTCATCACCCTTCTTCCACGCTACATAATCGTTATATACTTTTTGCGACCACACAGGTTGCCCTAAGTGATAGTTTGTATTGGGCGAATCTATGATACCACAAACACTGAACGAAATGATATTGTCGACCGGAGCCTGAGAAGCAATAGCCAATTGAGACAACAACCGTGGGAAAGCGGCAGGTATCAATGCCGAAGTTCTGTCGTTGGTTGCCCCTTCCCAAGTAAATGATTCACAATTGGCCCACAACTCTATATGCAATCTTTGGTGAATATCTCTCAACAACTTCCAATGTTTCTTTAGATTGGGTATGGGGAAAGGTTCTCTGACGCACCCAACTTCGTCTTGATAAGCAATGATATCTACTTTGAGTTTAGCCAATTGTTTTTCGAATGCAGGGTCTTCGAAAGCAGACTCATAAATGCCATAGGGAGAAATCATAATCTTTTTAGCGGGAGTCAATGTGCGGGCACGTTCGCTCAATTCATTGACAGCCTTCACGGCATGATCGGCAAAGACAGGACAAAGACAATCTTCGACCGGCAAATACCAACCATAAAAGGAAGGACGACGCCCATAAATAGAAGCCACTTCTTTCATGATATCCAACTGGCGCTGTTTAATCTCGGGCTTCCGAAGATCATCGTCCTGATTTTGTGCCCACCCTATACTCATGAAGACCTTCATCTTGAGGCGGTCGGCTTCATCCATAATAGCGTCTACCGGACTTTCGCGCTTTTTATCGTATATCCATGGCATTATTTTGGAAGGATAATAAGACTGCCCTTCATTGGCAATAGCCATAAATACGAGATATTCCATGCCCATATCATGCAACTCTCTAACCTTCGCTTTCCACATATCGGGATCGGTATTATCGAAATACTGAGGATCCATATACTTATTGCGTACATCCTGATACGCCAGATTAATAAATGTGCCTTTGATAGGCTGTATCTTATCACCGGCTGCAAAAGTAGGTATGGTAACAAACCAACCTATCAATAATAATGAATATAAATACTTGCTAAACATATTCTTAGTTTTTTGCTTCAACCTTTTGAGATTCATTTCCTATGGCATCATAAGCGGCAACTTCATATTGTCCTATCGCAGTGTCGGTAGTTTTATGAAGATACTCAGAGGGGATTTCATTTGCTTTCACTCCAACTCTCATCAAGAGTGCTCCATTGTAATAAATGGAGAAACCGGCAATATGATTGTCCTTTTCGGCTGTCCACTTAACAAGTACGCCTTGCTCTGTTTTCTGAACAGACACATTCTGAACAGCCTGAGGAGCATCGCATTGAGGTAAGACTCCTTCTTTGCAATAATCCAAATACGCCTTATGATATGTATTGCTCACTACGTACGGACTATCATAATGACTATAAGCAAAACAGATAAAGTTACTGACATAGCGATTCGTTGTTTCCAACTGTTGTTTGACTCTGGATAAAGGAGCACTTGTCCAGAAACGATGATCGAAAGTTTCTACATTACTCCAGAACTTAAGCCCCGGTTTAGTATTGACAGCCATCTTCAACTTATAAAACCAATCTTCCAAATGTTCCAAAGTCAACCCGCCGGCTCCAATACAATCTTGAGGAGCAAATATATCGTTGTTTCTGAAATGAGTTTGAGCAAATACATTTTGCCACAGCTTCCCATACTCATCAGAAGTACCTAGTTTCTCATTCATGAAAGGAGACAATAACAGGGGCATATCAGGAGTAATCTTCGTCAGATGATCCAAGTTCGTATTCAACACCTGAGCAAGAACTGCTTGGCGTTCGGGTGTTTTGCATGCTACATTATCTACTTCCCATACCCAGTACCATCCATACATGGCATCTGGATATTTCTTTTTGTATAAAGCAACCAGTTCATCTGCAACCTTATTTCCAATCTTCATTTGATCAATCAACCAATCGGCACTATAATCTACCTTCCACCATCTATCGTTGAAGTTTAATCCTATAAATATCTTAATACCATTTTTCTGAGCACTGGCAAGACATTTTTCTAAAGTCTTATTATAGTTCTTACATAAAGACGTAGGATAGCAGGCAAAAGTTTTTTTCTCATCAGTTTCTAGGGCCGGAGCATAAATTAAATACTTCATGCCAGCCTCCTTCAACATTTTCATCTCCATATCCCAGCGATTACTGTCCCAATGAGCAACCAACTCACGTTGAATAAACGAACCATTGAACTGTGGAATATCGGTACCCTTATTCTTCTGCTCAAAGGAATATCTATCATGCACTCCTTTCAAGTCGAGGATATAAGTATCAAAAGCAGCCTCATTCTCACGCAAGTTGATGACACGGCCTCCCCTATCCAATATTTCTTTATAAGCTGCAGGATAACCGGTTTTGCGGCCATAAGCTAATGTAAAATAACCATTAAAATCAACTAAATAATCATCGTTGTGATCGTGTCCGGCAAATGTACCGATCACATCTTTTTGTTCTAGGAATGCAGCACAAAGTCCACTATTGATGGAAGGTGGACACACATCTTCCCCCTTCGTACCAATTGGTGCACAATAGGACAATACGGAACTATACTCCGGCAACGGAATATGAAAGAATGCCAACGAAGGCAACTTTCGTCCATTGCGTGCCGTCACCTCATTACTTGTCCTTCTATACCAATCTATCTGATCGTGGTGTATCCAATCATAATATCCAAGCGCGTAATCTTTGACTAAATTGTGCGAATCGAACAAATACAACATCCATTTTTCAGCATCTCCATTTGAAGAATAAATAGGAAGTGTACAATTCCCCGAACCGCTTAATTTCTCCGCGTCATAAGTCAAATTGTAAGGTACGGTACGAAGAAAACTCAATACTTGAGCATTATTTACATCGGTCTCTTCATCATGGTTCCCGAATGTAACAGCAAAATAAGTTTTCTCGTTTACAAAAAGATCCGTTATTTTTTTCCACGCCACTAATGCATTCCTAGAAACAACAACATCACCGGTTAGAATAACAAGGTCGGGATGCTCTACCTGAAGCATATTTTGTATTAAATGATAAGTACTATCGTCACGAGAACGATACGTATCGTCTTCTATCCAATGTAAATCTGTAAGCTGTAAAATTTTAAACTTCCCATCACGGAATCTTAGTTTAGGCGTTTGAGCCTGTAAGGATAATCCATACAAGCAGCATAAAAGTAATAACAAATATTTCTTCATATTTTTATTTTTAAGTATTAATTCTCGTATAATTCAGATATTCCCTGGCTAGTTCCCAGATAAATACAATTACCGAAAGTGGCAATCGTTTGTACCCGGTTATCTACCAAAGAACTATTGTTTCTATTATAGTATACCCATCTTTTACCATCAAAGCGGTTGACACCATTATCGGTACCAACCCATATATTCCCTTTATGATCCTCAGCAATGCAATAAATGAGATTGGAAGAAAGAGAAGCATTATTCATATTATAAAGCACCCATTTCTGGCGATAATAGCACACCAAACCATTCATTGTTCCTATCCACACTCTTTTCTTAGAATCGGCATAAAGAGTATATATATCATTAGTAGGCAAGATACTATTAGAAGTATTGAACGTTTTCGAACCCATGTTGCGATGATATACACTCACGCCATGATAAGTAGCAATCCAAACGTTGTTATCTAAATCGGATACAACCGAAGTAACAGTACTATCACCAATACTAAGGTTATTAACCTCTTGTTTGGTATGTGTTTTACCATTCAAAAAAAGTAGTCCATTATAACAATCGCCTATCCATAGTTCATCTTTTTTGTCTACGTAAATACAGTTCACATTAGAAACCATATTGTTTAAAACATTCCATGAGCTACTTGAGGTATTTTTTATAAATAGTCCAGTCCCCCATGTACCCGCTAATAGATTATCATTGCGGTCAATAATAAGAGTTTGAATATAATGATTCTCAAGTCCATTCGAAATCCACTTACCATCAACAAACTTGTATATGCCTTTCCATGTACCGGCCCACATACCACCGTTTTTAGCAAAGACAATAGCGCTAATATCATTTTGAGGAGACAAAGAATCAGCAATCAAAACATTTCTCCAACGATATTGAGCGCTCATGGTTATGGGTACGGACAATAAGAAGATGAACAACAATATTTTAATCTGTAATTTTACCATAACCTATTTTTAAGTCCTTGTCTATACCAATGATCATAAGCTTCATATAAGTTTGTCGAATCGGGATGCCCGGCAAAAGCCACAGAACCAGGCTTATTCATCAGGCCCAAATACTGATATATTAATATATTGTCTACAAATGGAGAGACATCTTCAATTTGCTTCTGAATACGATTAAAATCGGCAGGTATCAATGCACTCTTATAAACGTCTCCTTCAAATCCGAATATCTCCATATCGGCCCATATTTTTGCTCTTCCAGCCTTTTTATGCGCCGAACATAATGCCTCGAAATACTTACCGGCATATCCTGCTCTGGTTTTCTTAACACCAACCTCGTCCTGATAAGCTATAATATCAATATCCAATTGTTCAAGCTTTCTAACGTATTCACCGTCTGCACGAACAGACTTAGTGCCATAAGGAGCAATCAAGTTGACACACTTAGGCATTAATTGACGGGCAATTCTACTGCAATTATTCACATAGCCAAGCGTTAAATCATCGATCGTATTCCATAAACCCGATTCATTGGGATAATACCACCCATAAAAACTTTGATGATGACCGTATTTCTCAACGATCTCTACCATTGCCTTTTCGCGCAAAGCAGCAATGCTCTTATCGGTCATCATCTTGTATGTATCGTCACTATTACCCCAGAAATCGTTACTGACAAAAAATTTAATGCCACAAAGATCGGCTTCGGATAGTACAGCTTCCAGAGGATCGTTACATACATAATCGTACTGAGGTTGCAACTTTGAAGGATAAAATGTCTTTCCATTATTTGCCACCGCCATCAAAACAAGATACCGCATACCCATCTCACTCATCTCTCTAATCTTGGCACGCCATTGCATTTCAGAGAATCCGGGCAAGACAGCATTCCAATACTTACCCTCTGCATCTGAACCATGGAGAAATTCAAACCAAGATCCTGTAATTGGCTTAACAATATGTTGTCTCTCTGTTGTCTGTATCCGATTAGCCAAAACATCACTGCTCAAAAGCAATGATGTCGAAACCAATCCGCATGTTTTTATAAATTTGCGTCTATCCATGTACCATAAAATAAATCTAAAATTATCCTGAAAAATAATCAATTTTGCCTTATAAAAACCAACCTCTACAGAAAAACATATAACATCAACCTTTAATTATACAACTTTAACATAAGTAACTGATACTTATTTAGTTTAAAACTCACTTTGCTTGAGTAACCCTTACAAATCGGACACCATGATAAGGAACCCTTGTTTTATAACATCCATCAAAGACTCCAAGATCTTTTTGCATCCATAAATCTCTAACTTTAGCCTTTCCTTTGATACCAAGCACTGAAAAATCTATTTTAATATCATACAAGCTTTTCTGAACCTTTTCTCCTTCCTTTTGATCCCACAGAATGTAATATGGATCTATTTGAAAAAGTCCTACAGCATACGAACCATCGTATAGCTTTTTATACCATATTTGTCCGTCACGAGTCAGTATCTTTTTTGCCGGTGAAACAATAGAATCTTGATCCACGGCAATAACTTCATTATTTGTAAGCAGATTTAAAGTAAAATCATCCATATTTGCCATATCACAACCAATTAACAAAGGTGCAGACAAAATAGACCACAACGAGATATGTGAATATTGTTCGTCGGCTGTCAGATAAGAATCATGAATATTCCCCCAAGGCTTACCAAGTGTTCCAACAACCAGCATGTCGGGATCATTGTATTTTCCAGGGGCACTAGACTTAGCACAAACATCTTGAAAACAACCAATAGCTGTGACAACATTCCACTCATCGGTAATATCCCGTGTGGTACGCCATTGAGTGCCTCCAGCTTCTTCTCCCCACTTCCATACGTTGGGAGCGCCATAGCCTATGCAATAAACAATATCCCTATTCACCTTATCCAAAGCTTTACGCATGGTAATGTATGGTTCTTGAATCGTTTTTTCTTCTGAATTTCTCTGCACACTCGAATATCCGCAATAGTCGTATTTGAGATAATCCACTCCTTGCGAAGCCCACGTCTTTGCATCTATATCCTCATGCTGATAGCTACCTATATAACCGCCACAAGTCGTTGGACCGGGAGAAGAATAAATACCAAACTTCAATCCTAAAGAGTGGATATAGTCAGTGAGACCCTTAAAATCAGGGAACTTCTCATTCGCAAGGATTTCACCCTGTTCTGTTCGATTCGCAGCTTCCCAACCATCATCAATATTTACATAGTCCCATCCATAGTGATATAACTTTTCATGTATCACACGGGCAGCATCGCGCACTTTACCATCGTCTACTGCAAGAGCCCAACAATTCCAGCTATTCCATCCCATCGGAGGAGTTAACGCAATATCTTTACCAATCTTAATAGTGATAGCTTTTTTATCTATCCCTCTTTTATTTGTAGCAGTCAGAACAATCTTATAATTTCCATCTTTAAGAGCAACTCCGGTAATTAAACCACTATTCGGATCTATAACGAGCCCTTCGGGTAAACCGGATGCACTGAAAGTCATCGGGCGAATACCCGTTGCCATTACTCCCCATAAAAAGGGGTTGCCTTTGCGTGCACCATATATCAAAGGATTGTTGATACAAGGATTTTCACTCGCTACAGGCGTGAGAATATACTTTTCTTTCTGAATAGCTTTTGGGACAGCAGGAATAGGCACAATCTTATCTTTTGTTATAAATCTTACATTTAACCAATCGGCATGATCGTACATGATACCATCTCCACACTCTTCGACCAAGAATAAGACTTCGCGAATACCCGACAAGCTAACATTGAATTTCTTCGGAGTATCACCTTTCATCATTATTCCACTTCTCCAAAGTATTTTTCTATCACCCAATATTTTGAACTGAAGATGCCCTGCAAAAAGATTATTGTCGTCTGCACCGGCTAAACCGGAAACAGAGAGAGCCTTACCATTTAAATCAAGAAGCATACGGCTAATAGAATGGGCACCCACTCCGTGTTTATAAACGATACCCTTAACTTTAAGCGGGGTCCCCAATACAGATTTATTCATTTGCGGAGTGCCCCAGTCTTGAACATAACAAGCACTTTGCCCTAATTCGTCCAACCAAATTAGAGATGTCGTTATACTCCTACCAAAAGACAGAAACCAAAAGCAGGCTAATATAACAAAACCCAAAATTCTTTTTTTCACCATCCATCACGACTTAAAAAAGAACAGCCATTACATGACAATATTGATTTGCATATAATAGCTGTTCCCTACTTTAATGCAATTATTGATCTCTATAACCTATTTTTCGCATATTCTAAAGTTATCAAAACTCATATCTATGCTTTCTGTTGGAGCATAGCATTGAATACGGATATTAAATGAATAGTCCACCCAAGAACCATCGTAAGTTTTCGATGGGATGATGCGGTCCAATGGAATTGAGACAGTCTGCCAAGCACCATAGTTTTGTACATTGAAAGTCTCGCCGCTCATTTCTTCAGGACTTACAGCCCAATAAAAATAGAGGAACAGAGATGTCGACTTAATGGGATTAGCCATGTTCAATTCAAATTTCAGAACATATTTTTCAGGATGCTGTATCATATCCACTGTATAAGAATAATCATTCGTAGTGATGTATAGCCATCCTAATCCACTTGGATAAGTAACTGAATTAGCCTTGAACCGAAGATAATTACCCGATACGGGGAAAGGGCTTTGTTTCTTATTGTGTTGATCTTGAACAATAAAAGAAGAGCCCAAATCTCCAATATTATCATAATTAGCAATCACCCATTTACTATCACGATAACGACCTGGACATACAGCATCTACATTATACTTTGAATTATGAGCCGATATTTGTACATTAGAAGCAGTACCGACAGGTACTTTTGCTGTGATATAATTATCTGTAGCTTTTATAACATTACTACTTTTATCACCAAACTTCACTGTAGTATTCAAGCTATCTACTTCATAAAGCTGCAAGAATTTACCATAAATTTTAATTGTATCACCGGGCTGAGTGTATTCATTGAACATTCCTGTCAACTGAAGATCGGGGACAGCAACCTTAAAATCAAAAGAAGTATCACCAACACGAGACTTTAAAACTACCTTATTGGTTACTTTGATAGGAATTTTAATTGGCACCTGTACATATAAAGCACTATCTTCTGAATAGAAGTCTTTTGGAAGGACTTTCACGTCATTGAAGATTACAGAGTCTACAGAGTTCATATTCGTACCACTAATTGCTATCCAATCTCCCATATTCCCCCCCATAAGCGTAGAATTCAAATCTTTAATATCCGTCACTTTCTTAAAAGTAGGTATTCCTCCTTCCGACTCTTTATCACTGCAGGCTACAGCCATTGTGACGAAGATCAAAGCTAACATCACAAGTATTATATTTCTATTAATTATTTTCATAACAAATTACTATTTAAAGAGATTACCACCCTGGATTATTTTTATCAATATAAATATTCGTATTTACTTCTTTTGTAGGAAGAGGCAACAACAAATGTTTCTTTTCACGACGTTTCACATTACCATTCTCATCTAATCCGTCAATAGGACTGATTGAATTCATGGTTTGCAGGTAGATACCCCAACGCAATAAGTCGAATCGACGTATACCTTCAGACGCAAATTCTTTCGCTCTTTCTTGTAGTATGTAAGACCTAAAATATTCTTGATTAGCCGTGATAAGGGTTTGTCCCATTTTAACATTAGAGACTAAAGGACTCTTGTTCCGACCATTCAGCTTTTCTACTTGTTGAATAGCATATTGCGATGGCGTTCCATTTACTTCATTGTCTGCCTCTGCATAGAGTAGCAAAACCTCGGCATAGCGCATGAATGGGAAATTGAAGTCTGTTCTATTACCAGTGAGAGGCACACTAATTTGTCTAAACTTCATCAATTTAGAACCATACAAGTGAGCATCATATCTGAGTTCATCAGTAGGTTGGTATCCATCTAATCCTAATCTGACCTTTACGCTATCCTTAGCAGGATAGTAGCAATAAAGTAATTGTCCATTTCTTTCATCATACGGGTATCTATGAATAACCCCCCAAGTTATTCGCTCGTCGCCATCATCAAATGTCTGATACCAATGATCTCTCTGGACATAATAACCATCAGAAAGATATGTAGCTCCATCTTTAGTATACCAATAACCCGCATAATCAGTAGCTACATAATTGCTCAACTCATCGTTCCCTGCCAATGTCTGCAAAGTAAAAATAAACTCTTTTCCATTCTTGCTCGAAACATCCCACAGTGTTTTTTGAGAAGGATAAAGGTCAAATTCTCCCGAGTCAATCACTTCTTTAGCTTTGTCCATACCCAACTTATAATATGCTTTGGAATCAAACTCCTCGTATCCGGCGACTTGATCTTTGGAGAATGTCTGCCAAGACGGATAGGGAACTCTAACATGTTTTCCATCAGCATCTTTTGTATATGCAGGTCCTCCCATAACAGATATTTGACTTCCAGCAGCCATAGACGCAGATCCAATAGTACAATACACCTTTGCCAATAATGCTCGGGCAGCTCCACGGCACAGATGACCTGGCTGATAAGAAGCATCCTGACGAGTATACAAATGTTCTTCAGCAGCTTTCAATTCACTAATGATATAGTCATATACATCTTTCACAGAAGAACGAGGTTTATAGAAATCAGCGCCTTCAGAAACACTATAAGTATACAAAGGAAGTGGTCCATAGAACTGAACTAAGTTGAAATAGGACCAAGCTGTTAAAAACTCAAGTTCACCAACAGCATTATCTTTTACTTTCTCTGCAATATCCATTTTCTTAATTAAAGAAGCATGATATTGTGCTCTATGAATTGCTTGATAATAATAGCCCCAGAAGTTATCTACACTACCATTCGCATAAAAATTACCAGCACCCATATCTGTAAAAGCCCACGTAGGTCCCGTTTGATAATCCGTATCAAAGTTTACTACCGTATGATAGTTTCCCCATTGAAAGGGATAAGCCAACACGGTATATGCTCCCGAAACAAGTTCTGAATAGTTCTTGTTTGATGCTAATTCGTTACCGGAAAGAAATGTGTACACCTTCTCGTCTAACAAATTAGAACAAGAAGAAGTTGTTAAAACGGTAAGAGTAACTACGACATATTTAATAAAATTAGATTTCATTTCTTCAATTTTTAAATCAAATTAGTTAGAAAGATAATTGTACACCAAGATTGAAAGTTCTCGCACTTGGATAAGAATCCATATCAACACCACGACGCGTGGGATCACTACCAAAAGCATTTACATCAGGATCATACCAACGATACTTGGTGATAGTAAACAAATTGTTCACAGAGAACGTTACATTGACCGTTTCAATACCCTCAATAGGATTGTTGAAACGGTATCCCATCGTAATATTCTTCATACGTAAGAAAGAGCCATTTTCAACGAAACGATCAGAAGCTTTCAAAGATCTGGTATAAGTAATATCGGCACGTGGGAATTGAGCATTTTTTCTATTGGTATCCGTCCAACGATTATCCCAAACGAATTTTGGCATATTACCGGTACCAGACATATCATAACCTACTAAGTTTGCATTCAGTATATCGTTTCCCTGAATACCTTGAAGAAAGAAACTTAATGTGAAATCTTTATACGTAAAGGTATTGGTCAAGCCATAAATAAAATCAGGATTTGTATTACCGATCACCACTTTGTCGCGGCTGTCAATGGTGCCATTATGGTCAGTATCTTGATACTTTACCTGACCAATCATACTCCGAACAATATTTTCTGCAGCACCCCTATATCGAGGATCGGCTCGAACTTCTGCCTCATTATCATAATAACCATCTTCTTTATATCCATATATTGTACCCATAGACATTCCATTACGTCGAATAAACATACTTTCTAACCCCCAACATACATCAGAGAATTGATCTGCATTAAGATTACATACCTTATTCTTATTAAACGAAATATTAGCATCAATTTTCCACATAAAATGCTTATTGTTGACGGGAATAAAATTTCCCGTAATCTCCCAACCACTATTTTTAATATTCGAATAGTTAGAAGCTACAGAACTAAATCCTGTGGATGGGGGTATATATAAATACTGTAATAAACCTGTTGTGTTTTTACGATAATAGTCAATTACGAAACTGACTCTATTGTTTAAAATCGACATATCTAGACCTACATTATACTGCTTTGTATTTTCCCATTTCAAATTTGGAGCTGCGGGGCCTGCCCAACGATCTTCAGCATATCCACCAGAGAGCACTCCATTATAAGTGTAAGGATATGCCACCATTTGCGAACGTGTTGCATAAGCATTGATACCTTGATTACCTGTCTCACCATAACCGATACGCAATTTCAAGTTATCAAAGAAATTAAGTTTCTTAATGAAACTCTCTTCCGACAATCTCCAGGCAAACGCTCCTGAATAGAAATCAGACCATCTATGAAAAGCCAAGCGGCTGGAACCATCGCGACGCCATGATGCTGTAAATAAGTATTTATCCATCAAAATATAGTTCGCACGAGCTAAATAGGACATCAAACTGGTACGACCTCTACTCGAAGAAGGAGTATCGTACTTGGTTGCTGCACCCATGTCATATTCTTCATTAATATCAGTGGCAAAGCCAGATCCGGACATTGACTTACCACCCCAATCGACTTTTTCATAAGTTGTACCAAGCACAGCGTCCACATGGTGAATGCCAAAATTTTTATTGAAAGATAAAGTCGTTTCTGAAGACATACTTTGATACCAAGAATCAGACTGCGAGGCATAACCATTCGTAGGTGTTACACCACCTTGAATATATCTATTATAATACTGATCCCTCTTCGACTGACTATACCCATAGCCGAAACTTTCTTTCAAGTTTAAGAAATCGAAGAAATTGATTTGCCCATAAGCAGAATTGTAGAAATCAATTGACTCCAATATATTTTTTGCTGTCTGCGCATAAAGATACGGATTAGAACGGTTATTCCCATAATCTTCCGAAAAGCCAGAAGGATGATCAGGGTCGTAAATACCTTTAGTTGGAGTGAAAGAGATCGCATCGTTGATGATACCGAATGTTTCAGAATTGGTTCTTGTCATACGGTTTTGAGACTTAGATGCGGTTAAGAAGTTACCAAACTGAAACCATTTGGTCACCTTTCTTTCTATATTAGAACGTATATTATAACGTTTGTAGAAAGAATTAACGATGATACCTTGCTGATCTAACGCTCCTATAGAAAATGTATAAGAACCTTTCTGATCACCACCGGACAAACCTAAATTATAATCTTGTGTAAAAGCGGTATGGAATATTTGATCTTGCCAATTGGTATTGAAACACCATTCCTTACCATTCGCAAAATAACCGGTTCTATAATCGTCTGGACTACCATTATAAGTACTATCAGTCCGAGCAATAATTTGCCCAGTTGCCGGATCGGTAACAGTCCTGAAAGTCCACCTTCCGGGAACAGGATAAGGCAATAGATTATCCGGAGTATATTCACCACCGTCATAAGTATATTTATTGCGCGCCTCTTCATTTCTAAACTCAGCATATGTACCGGCGTCCAGCACCTTCATCTTCTTAATAGCATTTGTAATGGAGTAGTTCGCACTGAATTCGACTTTAGTTTTTTCTCCCAATTTACCACGTTTAGTAGTAATAAGTACAACACCATTAGCACCACGAGAACCATAAATTGCCGTAGCCGAAGCATCTTTTAAAACTTCAATAGACTCTACATCACGAGGATTCAAAAAACTCAAAGGATTATTGGTCTGCTTGGTAGCATAGTCAGTGCCTGGAGCTGATCCTGTATTAAATGGCACACCGTCGACTACATACAAAGGTTCTGCAGAAGTAGTAAAAGAGTTGGCACCACGAATCTGAATACTGATTCCTGCCCCAGGAGCTCCATCGGATTGCATAACTTGTACCCCTGCAATCTTTCCTTGTAAGGCCTGATTGACATTAACTGGATTCGTCTTTAACAATTCATCTCCTTTAATAGAAGCAACAGAACCAGTCAAATCCCTTTTCTTCACAGTTCCATAGCCAATTGCAACGACCTCTCCTAAAGTCGTAACTTCTTCCTGCATATGCACAGTCAAAGATTTATGCCCATTAACAACGACCATCTTTGTTTTATAGCCGATACATGAGAATTTCAATACAGATTTCTGAACATTCTTTACAGAAATTGAAAACCGTCCATCTATATCAGACATTGTACCATTCTTAGCTCCCATCTCCACTACAGAGACACCATTAAAAGGAGTATCTTTTTCATCTAGTACCACTCCCTTTACCACTGTTTCTTGCGAGAACACAGAAGGAAGGCAAAAAAGAAGCAGAAAGACTGATAGTATACCAACTTTCAGTACTTCACAACAATAAAAACTTTTCTTTTTGATTTTCATAATAAGAATTTTGCATTACAAATATTAAACTTCCACATACATAAACATTTAGGAATATCCAATCCAACATTTCCACGAAACATAATTTCCGGAAATTAGAAGTGCACTATTCAAAGAATATCAATATTTAATTTCATTAACTATAAAAAGTAAACCACATTTAACAAAACTACCACTCTAAAAAGCAACAAATATCTATAAATAAGCACATTATAACAAATAAGCAATTCAGAAAAGGCAAAAGGCACCTTGTTTAAAAAGCGTATGCAAAGCTATTTAAACAATATTTCAATAATGTTGCTACTGTATTACAAAACTATTTAGTTTGCCCCTGAAAGAATAATAAGGGTCAGTCCTATAGCATACAGAACAAACATAAGCATCAATAAAGCATTAACTAATTTACTTCTATGAGAAAATTCATGCCAAACAAAAACTCCCCAAAAAGCTGCGATCATAGGAGCCCCTTGCCCTAGAGCATAGGATATAGCAGGACTAGCCTTGCCAGCAGAAATATAACTCAAGGATGTACCAAGTGCCCAAATAACGCCACCTAATATCCCTACACTATGCAATCTTAATGGAGCAGAGAAATAAGTTTTATAACTAACAGGGAGCCCAACAAATGGCTTCTTCATCAAAATAGAATTAAAAACAAAATTACTTAAGAACACACCTATCGAAAAAATAAAAATAGCAGAATAGGGTGTCATCATACCAACTGCCGGCGATTCAAAATTTTGAACGTCCATACCCTTTATTACAAATCTATAGAACAAGGACATTAGCACACCGGCAACCAAAGCAACAACAATGCCTTTTCTGTTAGCGCTTTTCTCTATAGAATTTGTTTGCGTCTTACCGGATGCAACCCCATTGCAAATAATAGCAATCGTTATTAGAACCACTCCACTAAAAAGCAATATAGGATCTCCCCCTGGAATACCTATATAATTTATAATTACGCCAAGTACCAATGCTATACCTACCCCTAAAGGAAAGGCTACTGCCATACCCGCCAATGAAATTGAAGCAGACAACAGAATATTAGAAGCATTAAATATGATACCTCCAAGCAGAACCCACATAACACTTTGCAGAGAAACTTGAAGTAAATCTTGAACAAAGGGCCTTCCCATCTCACCATGACTACCCATTGTAAAGCCCAACAGAACAGTAAATAAGACCATTCCGATCACATAATCCCAATAATAAAGCTCATAACGCCAATTGCTAGAGACCAGTTTTTGCGTATTACCCCATGATCCCCAACAGATCATTGTGATCACGCAAAAAAGGACTGCAATCAAGTAACTATCAACTGTAAACATAACATTAGATATTTATAAATGATCAACAAACATAATTCACACAAAAGTATCACCTATCTCACTCCTAAAAGGAATAGATCCCTGTGCGCCCATTCTTGTTACACAAATCGACGCAGCCTTAGTTCCAAATTGAACAGCCTCAAACACCGTTTTACCTTCTGCCAATGCAACACAGACTCCACCACAAAAAGTATCACCTGCAGCAGTAGTATCAACAGCCTCAACGCGATAAGCAGGAATTTGCTTATATTCTCCATCATGAAAAACAATAGTTCCTTCCGACCCCAAAGTAACAATCACCGTTTTAACACCCTTGGATATTATCTCTCCAATAGCATCTTGAGCAGACTTCAAATCCGTAACACATCGTTTCGTAATAGTTTCTATCTCTGTCGAATTCGGTATTATCACATCTACATTCGACAATAATTCAGAAGGCAATGTTTCCGTTGGAGCAGGAGCGGGATTAAGCACGACTATTGCCCCATATTGTTTAGCCATACGAGCTGCATAAGTCACGGTAAAGATAGGTATCTCGAGTTGTAATAAAACAATAGCAGCGTTTTTGATAATTGGTTCCGCACGGTTTATATCTTCTTCTGATAAACAGTAGTTAGATCCAGAAGCTACAGATATGCAATTCTCTCCTTCATGGTCTATATTAATAAGAGCGACACCCGACGGTTGTTCAGACGATACACTAACATGATCTACATTTATATGATCTTCACTATATTTCGCTATAGCTTCTTTGCCAAACATATCAGCACCCACTTTACAAACAAATGAAACATCGCCCCCCAAACGAGCAACAGCAACGGCTTGATTTGCGCCCTTTCCGCCTGGGTTCATTAGAAATTCTCCACCCAAAACTGTTTCTCCCGGTTTGGGAAAACGATCAGATTTAATAACCATATCTGTATTACTACTCCCAATAACAACTATTTTTTTCTTTGTATTACTCATAAATTTAAAGGTTACATTAATTTTAGCGATTCTTGTATAAGAGACTATTAGGATGATTGGAATATACAATGATGTCTCCCAAATAAATTTGAGCATCGTTTTGTGGGTTTAACCATCGATATTCTATTTGATGTTCTTTTAATGGCAACTGATAATGATAAAACAAATCCACCCGCCTATTATCGATGCAATCATCTGAGGCAGCAGGAAGACTAGCCGTCTCTAATAACTTCCCATCTACATAAAGTTCAACTTTTGCTACATAATTACTATTCCCAGAGCATTTGACATACCCTCTTTGCACAAAACCAATACCTGTAAAACTCACCTCTTTCTTTTCAGTCAGCATTGCATTGACTGCCAATTTATCTATGGGATAATGGCCGTCAAATGATTTTTCATATCTTACCGGCGATGGTTTTTCAGTATTAATAAATATGCAATCATTCTCTATTTTTCCTCCATTTACAACGATTTGCTTCTGAGCATGATCAAAGCCTAGTTCACAAAGCTTGTTCAAAGAAACATCTGTATATGCAAATGGTCTATCCATTACATCGTAAATACTTTCTCTAAAACGTTCAGGAATATTCGAATATCCTAAGACAGTACCTAATATTCCTGCTGACGTTGCTGCGTTGCAATCGGCATCTTGCCCACAACGGGAAGCAATATCTATAGTCGTATAGAAATCTTTATGACCATAAAGAAGTCCCATCGTTACATAAGCGCTGTTAATCTTAGCATCAATATCAAAAGGTTCAAAGACCCCATCAGGACAACCCACCTCTGAACTCCACCTTTTTTGTAGTTCAAACCAGGTACGTTTCCAATCATTCGGATACATTTTATACCAATTGATAACATCCTTAATACATGCATAGAAATCACTTTTAGCAGGAATCGTAGTCAATGCATTTTTCACGATCCACTCCATATTATCCGAAGAGAAAGATAATGAATAAAGAGCTCCAACATACACTCCGCCGTACCACCCATCTCCATAAGTAAATAGATGCCCTACCTTATCCGATATTTTGGATGCGCTATTAGGCATTCCCGGGCACATTAACCCTGCGAAGTCAGCCTCTATCTGATAATCGATATCATCCGCATGCGGATTATTCAACCAATTGCCTAAAGGTTTTATATCATGAATAATATTATACCGCGCCACCTGATTAGCATGCCAAAGAGGAAATTTCATACGGGCAAACGAATGCGCAAACGAATCAACCGGAGCATCCAATCCTAAACGATCAATGACATTTACAAAAACGATATTGACATATAAATCATCGTACAGCCCTGGGAACGTATCATAATAATACTTCACACTATTTTTCGACCATTTAATGGGTGTATAATCCTGAATCATTGTCCCATTGTGCCTGAATTCTACCGGCCCACCGTAAGTACAGCCAATTGTCTTAGCAATCCATCCGCCCTTAATTTTATCAAACAGACGTTCTTTAGAAATAGTAAATAATTTACTTTGCGCTTTAGCAGGAGTAAAGAACATTACTGCTAAAAAAATCATGCACAAGATAATTACAACATTCTTTTTTCTCATATCTTTCCTTTCTATTTATTTTTGATTTTAGAAGATTCATTACCGACTGCATTATAAACAGACACCTCATAATTTCCCGCCGCACTTGATTGTTTATCAACATATTCCGTCGGATAATATCCTCCACGTTGTTGCAGCATCATAATTAGCATTCCATCCCTATATATATTATATCCGGCGACTTGTACAAAATCATCGGCTACCCATGACACCTTTACGCCATCACCATCTTTTGAAACCGTCACGCTTTTGACAGGTTGGGGCGTAGGCAATAAAGGGAGCACACCTTTGTTACAAAAATAAATATAAGAATCGTTGTAGTCTTTATGCACAATCAAAGGACTATTATAATGATCATAAGCGAAACTTATAAAATCTTCCACATAAGGTTTTTCTGCTTTCAACTGCTCCACGACACGAGACAAAGGAGCACTAACGCCGTACAGACTAATAAAGGTTTCTACATTACCCCAGAATTTCAATCCTGGCTTTGTATCAACAGCCTGTTTCAATTTTGAGAACCACGCTGGTACGCTGGATAGTTCCAATCCACCTGCCCCAACACAGTCTTGAGGAACAAACACATCACCTTTCCTGAAGTTAGTTTGCGCAAAGATATTAATCCAAAACTTTTTATATCCATCAGCATCCAGTCCGCCTGCCTTTTCATTCATAAAAGGTGATAACCACAAAGGCATATTTGGGCTAACAGACGAGAGATGTCCCAGATTTGTATTCAACGCATTAATAAGCGCAACTTGCCGATCATTTGATATCCAATTGACATTATCTACTTCCCAAACCCAATACCAACCATACATTGTATCACCATATTTACTTTTATATAATGACAATAATTCATCGGCAACAGAATTGCCAATATTCATTTGACTGACAAGCCAATCGGCACTAACTGTGGAGCTCCACCATTTATCATTAAAATTCAATCCTAATACTATCTTTATACCGTATTTTTGAGCACTCGCCAAACACTTATCAATGCTCGCATTTTGGACTGAAGAATTGAATAATTTTGATGGATAGCAGGTTGTTATTTGTCCATTGATATCCATAGACCAAGCCGGTCCATAAATAAGATATTGAATACCTGCATTTTTCAACATATTCATTTCTTGTTCCCATCGAGCCATATTCCAATCGGAAGATAACCAAGGTTGCAAAAAAGAGCCACAAAAACGGGGAGTTGAGAGACCTCCGTTTTCTTGTTTTTCAGAAGAATTGGAAGAAGAACAGCCAACCATGAAAAACAAAAGCCCTACTATGAATACGATAATCTTCTTCATTTACAATCTGTACGAAAAGGTGCCAAAGGCAAACCATTAATATCAAATAAATCAGGAACAGCATCATTACTGAAACAATATCTAACCCCTTTCGGTTTCATAACATCATTTGAGAATACACTTATTGAACCATCATGCAATAATTTAGCCTGAGCAGGATAACATTTTCCTGTTTCATCAATCACCTCAAAATGTTGTATCGTCTTTCCTTTACAAACTAATTTTCCACTCGCGGTTGTAGTCACCAATACTCTATTTTTCTTTATTTGAAAGCTTTTCAGCATCGGAGAAAACGGATTTACTTCTTTCTGATTGTACTTTTCATACAAAGCCATATTCCCCAAACGAAATCCGACTTCCTTTTTTAAAGAAGGATGGATATCCGATATATCATTTACCAAATCTCCAATAGTCACCATACCTACATTAGTCATACGAGTGAGCATACCTGCTTGTTGTTCGCGCAAGCAAGCTCCATTTTGAGCAGAGTAACCATTCCACGGTGCAATTTGCACATAATAAAAAGGAAGAAAATGACGGTTAGCATTTCTCCATCCTCTAATTAGCCCACCAAACAAATCACCGTAGTCTGCTGCCCGTTCATTATTTCCTTCGCCCTGATACCAAATAACACCAGCTACCGTATAATTAATAATAGGAGATATCATCGCATTGTATATGGATGAAGGAGCTGTTGGAGTCCAACCAAGGGATTGTTTCTGCGCCTTTTGATACAATGAGTTCTCCAACTTATACGAAGAATCAGGAATCCACGGCTCAATAGAGGTTCCTCCCCAATAAGAGCCTATTAAACCCACAGGTACGTTGAGTTTTTCATTTAAACGATAACCGAAGTAATATGCGACGACGCTAAAATTCTGACATGTTTCGGGAGAGCATATTTCCCATTTCCCGACAATCCTGTCTTGCGGATATTCGGAAGTCGCTTTAGAAACTTTAAAGAAACGAATACTTTTACCGGTAAGGTCTTCTTTTATATTTTTAGCATCATCTACACGCCACATAAAACAGTATTCCATATTAGACTGCCCCGAGCATAACCATGTTTCTCCAATCAATATATCATCAACAGTTTTTACTAATTGATTGTTCCAACCGTAAAAACGAATCTGAAAAGGACCGGCTTTGGATGGAGTATGGATATATGCCTCCCATTTACAATACTCGTTAGAAGAGGTATGAATAGTATCGGTTGGATTCCAGCTACACACGATTTTTAGATCCCACGTTCCCGGGCACCATCCCCATAACTTTACCTCTGCATTACGTTGCATCACAGCATGATCGCTAATAATAGAAGGCAAAGCGAATTCTTCATTTTGCGACAGAACATCTACAAAAGGCAGCAAAAATAAAACTAGATAAACAAATTTCTTCATAACAGAATATCTATTATATTTATATTTTTTGTTCTTTATACCAACCCATATATTGATTGTACAATCTAACAGTCTCGTCTCTCAGTCCAGCACAAGCCTTTGAACCGGGTTTATTCATAATCCCCAAATATTGATACACCAATATTTTGTCGACAAAAGGTGAGATATCAGCCATCTGATGGAGAATCCGATTGAAGTCGGCCGGAATTAAATTACCACTCACACCACGTTCAAAATAAAAGAGTTCCATATCCGCCCAGATTCTTGAGCGGGCAGCTTTCTGATGGGCTTTGTACAAAGATTCAAAGTAACGAGCCGGTTCACCTAATTTTGTCGAGTTCACACCAACACCATCTTGATATGCCACAATTTCAATATTCATACGCTCCAATTGACGAACATAATTATCATCAGCTTTTTCAGCTTTAATATTATAAGGTGCTATCAGATTCACACAATTTGGATTCAGCCTCTTTGCACGCTGAGCACAATCATTAACATAATCAATATAGAATTCATCAAAATAAGGATGCAAATATGATTCGTTAGGAAAATACCAACCATAAAAACTTTTATGATGTCCATACTTCTCTGTAACTTCTTCCATCGCCTTAGCTCGCATGTAAGCAATATCTTTATCTTTCATCATGCGGTCCGGATCTGTACCATCGCCCCAAAAGTCATTACTAATAAAAAACTTGATACCTACTTCATCGGCGGCAGACAAAATAGCTTCCAACGGATCTTCGCATGTCAATTTAAACTTGGGAGCTAAGCTTGTATCATAAAAAGCTTTGCCAAAAGCGGCAATACTCATCAAAACCAGATATTCCAATCCGGCCTCATGTATCTCGTATATCTTGTCTTTCCATTGCTGGGTAGTGAAATGAGCCAAATCTTTATCCCAATATTCACTCTCGGTAGGCAATAAATGTTGAAACTCAAACCAGGAGCCCGATATCGGTTTAATCTTTCCATTATAAGATTCATATTGCTTCAAAAAGCTACCTCGAGCAAATTGAGGAATTAATAAACCTGCCGTCCCTAATCCAAATGTGCTTAAAAAGTTTCTTCTATTCATAATAATGATTAATTAGCCTACAAATAATACCATTCCTGTTTCTATTTATCAAAACATTTTTATAATTTTATTCCGATAAACCTTGTTTTATTACTATAATTTATATTCAAAAGCAATATATAAAACATAAACACTTTACAAATTTGAATATATTATAAAGAAAAAGCAAATCAAACACAAACATTTTTAAATATTTTTTTAACCAACCCTAATAAAAACTAATGAAAAGAAGTACACTTACCGACATATCAAAACAAACAGGGTATTCCATATCTACTATTTCGAGGGCACTCAACGGCAAAGGCGAGGATTATAGAATCAGTCCAAAAGCTGTTGAAAAGATCATTGAGGTTGCCGAAAACTTGAAGTTCAGATCCGATTTTCGTGCACAAAACTTGTGCAAACACAATACACACACAATAGGACTACTTGTACCTCATATAGAGAACCCTTTCTTTGCAGAAATTGCTAAAATAATGATCCATGAAGCTCAGAAAAGCGGATATATTATTATCGTCATCGATACAATGGATAAAGTGGAAATAGAAAAGCGTGCATTGGAGTCTTTACTGGTGCGCAACGTTGATGGAATTATTATAGTACCGACAACCAACGATCCCTTATTCCTTGAAGAAATCAGTCTTAAGATTCCGGTTGTACTAGCCGACCGTTACTTCGAGCAAACTCCATTACCTTATATTTCTACTGACAATTATCAAGGGGCATATACTGCCACCAATTTGTTATTGAATGCCAGGCATCATCGCATTCTTTGCATCCAAGGCAATAGAAACTCCAGCACAAACAAAGAACGCATCCATGGATTTATGGACGCAATGCACATATCAGGCTATGAAAGTGAAGCGATGATTAGAGGAAACGATTTCTCTGCCAGAAACGGATATATCGAGACCAAACTGGCCCTAAAAGATATAAGGCCGACAGCCATTTTCACATTAAGCAGCACGATTCTATTAGGAGCTCTCAAAGCATTAAACGAATATAAGTTGAATATACCAAAAGACATTTCTGTCGTTTCTTTCGACAACAATTCATACATGGATTATATAAGTCCTTCTATCACTTGCATCGCACAACCCATAGAGCAAATGGGCATCAGAGCATTCAACATGATAATTAAAATGATTTCGGGCAAAAAGATCACTCATCCAGACATACTACTCCGCCCATCGATTGTAAAACGAGATTCCATCCGAACCATTTAAACCTTAAACAAACGTGCAGAGCAGTTGCGATTGCGTTTCATCGCAACCGGTTCATATCGGCCTCAGACACATGACTTCCTTTATAAGCCGACTTGTTTTTATGAAAACGATAAGTAACGGTGATGCTCAATTGACGACTATCAGGGATTTTGTGTTTACTGTAACCAAGCTTTTCTCCATATAACCTTACATTAGTTCGGCTACTGGCAAAAACATCCATCAACTGTACATTTATATCCAAACGATTTTCCAACACGGTCTTCCGTATGCCAAAATCAAGACTTCCATTAGGCCGCGTATAACATTCTGCAATATTTCCACTGCTCTGGTAATGACCATCAAGAGAGATAAAAGTGTTGCCTGGCAGTTCAAATGTATTTGCAAGATCAAAATAGACATTCGGACTATTCATGGTTTTGTTTTTATTCTCATTCCGCACCGTCAGAAAAGGTTTGCTCATTTCAATTCCCCAGACGGGCTTCCACCATTTAAGTGCAGGCCTTAGATAAAGAGAAGTGGTCAGCACCCGATAACGATTGAAATTATCGACGGTAAAGATTGCTACATCTGGATTTTTGTCATAACTCTTAGCCTGAAACAGAATAGCGTCTTTTACATAACGATATCCTACAGACAATTGCGTCCAATGATATACCAATTGAAAATCCAAGAGATGAAGAGTAGAAGGCTTCAACAAAGGATTACCGCCTTCGTAGATATAACGATTATTATAATTCATGCTACTGCGCAAAAAGAAAAAAGAAGGACGTTGCTTTTTCACGATATAACTAAGCGAAGTCTGTACGTCACTTATCGGCAAAGTCAAAGAGATATTGGGTAGCCAATCATTATATCGTCTGCTTTGCTCAGGAACGTAAACGCCGGCATTCCAATAATTGGAGATAGCGTGTTCGTAACGCAATCCGGTAGTGGCTTCAAGTTTGCCCGCGCACCATGACCATTCAACAAAACCGGCTATTTTACTTTCGTGAGTCAAACTGTTGGTTGCAGGCAGAATGTCCTGAGGATTATCAAATCGATCTCGCCGCCTAATAAATGTATAGTCAGCTCCCCACTTCATTCTCCCCTGTCCTATAGAACGAGCAACCACAAACTTGGCAGCATACATATTATTATAAGTTTTGGTATTCGAAGTTACGCGAGAAGCCACGTTCAAAGCATTTGTCTCATCCGACAACTGATCTGTATTATCCCTATCAACAACAATATCGGTAGTAAAATCGAACTTCCATCTATTCACCTCTCCTTGATAAAATGCATTAATCAAATGTCCAACACCACCTTGCGTACTGCGTGACAAATATTTCACTTGATCTTCCTTTAAATCGTTACGCCATACAACATAATCGGAACGACTATCGAAATGAAAATAAGGAAGATCATTCATTTGATAAGACACGCCAACCGAATGATGAGGGCTGAAATCAAAATTCATACCTAAGTTCCCACCCGGCATTAGTCCCCGTAGATAAAACTTGCTAGAGCTATTGATCTGCAGATTACCTGTCGATGCGATATTGTATTGGGTATCCTGTAAATGGCCACTTTTCGAACGATTACAATAAATGCCGGCAAATAATGATAACTTACGGCGCTTATAGCCAAGATCCAATTGCTCGTTGAAGCTAGCACAACGACCTTGAACATAGTTATTTTTCAGATTTGCGCTAAAGAAGTCTTCCAAATGACGAATAGTATAAATACGAATAACCACTTTAACGGTTGCCTCATATTCAGCACCCGGATTGGTGATGATCTCTACCTTTTCAATATCTCGAGAAGAAAGCCGTTCAATTTCACTTTTGTCATGCACCCGATGCCCATCAATATATATAGTAGGTTCTCCTCGCCCGAATACCTGATACCCCTCATCCGAATATCGCACTCCAGGCAAATGTTGCAACACATCTCGTCCGCTACCCACCGAAGCAAGATTGGAATGGCGCACATTAGCCGTAAGTATACCATTTTTGAGAGATACCGACTGTTTCTGCCCCTTAACCGTAATTTCGCTTAGGACTACATTTTTCAAAGAATCTACCCCTACATCTTTCACAGACTGTGCTCTACCCGACAATGAGAAACACCAAAGAATAAGAAGAAGCATAAAATATTTCATTTTTTATATTTGTTATTTTGGTGCAAAAGTAGAGTACCCTATACATAGGCCAATAAACAAAACACTGACATTTATCAGACATTTGACTGACATCTTACCTGACATTGATTATTATCATTATTTTATGTAAAAATCGCCACATACCCCCCCCACTATATTTTGCATGTTAGTTTCCGCAGCAACATACGGTTGATTTTTTGCAATGTTGTCGTATGTTAGTTTTTCCGGTGACGTCCTTAAGTTTTTTTGAAAACGTATGGACGTCAACAAATTTAGGTCCATACGTGGTTTTGGATAGTAAGAGCTCACCGATAAAGGTCGGGAATATGCATCAAATTCTATCTTCATTTCAACCTTTGCCACCTCCGTATGACACCATTATACACTATCCCACAGCAGGTTAACGATGTACCGTATACAACGCCAGCGAAAAAAGGTCCAAAAATCGGCCCTAGAGTATACTGTAGACTCCTTATTTTCGACAGGCCTCTGCTTAGAACGAGTCTAAACGATAGCCTACAGGTAGTTGAGGAGGCATTTCCCAAATAAGCGAGTGTATCCCATACACTGAGTACCTCGTATCAGTTAGTCTCCTGATTTTTACTGATGAGCCCGAGACTCATATCCTCATTGACGCAAGATTACGTTGATCTAAAAAGTGATGTTGGTGCCGTTTTTCAGAGCGTTTTGGAAGGTGAACACTCGTCAACATTCTGATACTTTTTTAACTACACTGAAATGTATTTCTTGATATACAAAATAGAAGCTTTGCTTTCGCAAAATGATAAGGACGAACATAAAAATTCATAAGGACGAAAATAAAAGTTTATACATACAAACATTTATTTTCGTCCTTATGAATTTCTCACTGTATATCAATGATTTGCGTGGGATACATTTATGCCTTGCTCTTATTCGGCTTACATTCGAGCGATGAGACGATAGCGGAAATAGTGTTCCACAAGACCTTCTCAACAAGGTGCTGATAAGAAAGTATCAGAATATCGGAGAATATTCACCTAGAAATACGTTCTGAAAAATACTTTAACTGGCATTTTGATGGGTTGTAGGAGCATTCTCGATATAAAACAAAGGACACTCTTATCTATACAATAAGACAAAGAGCTAAATTAGTATTGCTTCTCTAGCCTATATGCTCTACCTCGATCGGTTTTGATATACAAATTACTATTGGCTTCAACAATGGGCTTCAAACGCCGGATGAGAGTATAAAGTGTCTCGTCGGCATTATCCTTGCCCGGCCATAAAGATTGACAAATTTCAGCCTTACATAGATAATGAGATGAAGATAAAAAGAACATTTTCATCAAGCTATATTGCAGGGGAGTAAGCCGAATACAATTATGTTGTTCATCGTAGAAACAACTGTCGAGGGTGCAAAGTGACATATTGCCGATAGAAATAATACCCGCATTCATTTCTATTTTCTTACGTCGGCGATACAACAGCATAGGTATCAGCGTCCCAATCAACAGAGACAAACAAAAAACGATGATAGGTCCATCGGGATGCGAGAGCAAAAAGACTTTCCAAAACGGACAATGTGCATATCCTCTAAAAGCCAATATCGGAGGAACGGTCGAAGCAGTTTGCACCGCAGGAGACATCCACAAGATCGTATCACTCATCAGACAATCGCCCGATAATTCGTCGGTAAAAGGATGTCCAGCTCGAGGGAGCAAACGGACTTGTATGCCTGACGTTGAGCGAAGCGGTGCAAAAGGCAACGCCGCAGCAAAGGTTTTATCGAAAGCACGAACAGAGACCGGATTTCCCGTCACTGTCTGAAGCTGAGTATAGGTTTTCAACGTATCGACCGTGAGCCACTTGGCTGCATGGCGCGACATCGTCTGTTGCAAAGCAACATTAAGCGAAACTTTTATTTTAGAGCGTGTTGACGAATAATTGTGCGCTCCCCAACCAAATGAAAAAGCCAACATCACCATCACCGCCGATAACAAAATATTCCGTTGTAACTGATATTTCATGAACAATATAATAACTAATTATGTCTAAGAAAGCCCCAGAAGAAGTGCTAACAGCCGATAAAATTACATATTTTTTCAATTCAACAGGCCAATCGCACAAGATATTTCAATATTCTATGCCGCAGATAATAAAATATAGTGATCATGCCATGCGTTCTTTGCACAATAATATGAAAAACGAATAAAGCCGCAACAGAAAAAGATCCATTGCGGCTATTACTTTATAAGATAATAAAATCAAAGTCCAAAAGCGGTTTTGATCTTATCTACATAATCAAGCTTCTCCCACGTAAACAGTTCTACCGTAACGGTCTTGCTATCGGTATAATTTGAAGTGTACGTTTTGGTCACCATCTGCGGCTCACGTCCCATGTGTCCGTAAGAAGCAGTTTCCAAATATATCGGATTGCGCAGTTTGAGACGCTCTTCGATAGCACGAGGGCGAAGATCAAAGAGCTGCCCTACCTTTTGGGCTATTTCACCGTCACTCATTTTGACATGTCCATGGCCATAAGTATTGACATAAATATTGATAGGTTCTGCAATACCGATAGCATAAGACAACTGAATGAGCACTTCGTCGGCAACACCGGCTGCGACCAAATTTTTTGCGATGTGACGAGCTGCATAAGCGGCACTACGGTCTACCTTGCTAGGATCTTTGCCCGAGAAGGCGCCACCACCATGTGCACCCTTGCCACCATAAGTATCTACAATAATCTTACGGCCGGTCAAACCGGTATCTCCATGAGGACCGCCAATCACAAACTTACCTGTAGGATTGACAAAGTATTTGATATTATCATCGAAAAGTTTGCGAACTTTCTCGAGCGAAATAGACTCCAATACCCGAGGCATCAATATTTCAATGACGTCTTTGCGTATTTTAGCCAACATTTCTTCATCAGCCTTAAGTTGAGCCTCACGAGAATCGTCCTTAGGCAGGACAAACTCATCGTGTTGGGTCGAAACAACTATGGTATCGATACGAACAGGTTTATCATTATCATCATATTCAATTGTCACCTGGCTCTTGGCATCAGGACGTAAATAAGTCATCTGTTTACCTTCGCGACGTATTTCTGCCAAAACATATAATATGCGGTGAGCTAAATCGAGCGAAAGCGGCATATAGTTTTCAGTCTCGTTTGTAGCATAACCGAACATCATACCTTGGTCGCCTGCCCCTTGATTCATAGGATCTTCACGTTCAACGCCACGATTAATATCAGGGCTTTGTTCATGAATGGCAGAAAGTACACCGCACGAATTACTTTCGAACATGTATTCGCCTTTCGTATAACCAATTTTTTGAATAACTTCGCGTGCCACTCTTTGCAAGTCGATATACGCTTTAGTCTTCACTTCTCCCGCAATAACTACCTGTCCGGTGGTTACCAATGTTTCGCAAGCTACTTTAGAATTCGGGTCATAGACCAGTAGTTTATCAAGTATAGCGTCCGATATTTGATCGGCCACTTTGTCGGGGTGTCCTTCAGACACCGATTCGGATGTGAATAAATATCCCATTGTAAATTGGAATTTAAAAAATTAATGTATAAAATGGAATGTAGTGTAGGGGAATGAAAAGCTGTGCGAACGCACAATAAGAAGATTATAATTTAGCATTTTTTCTTGTGGTTGCAAGCGATTCAAATCTTTCCACTAACATTTTCGGGTGCAAAGGTAGATATAATTTCGATACTTAGACTATTACTGTATGGAAATTAACAATTCTTTAATGCTTTTTCGCAAGACAGGATGCACAAGTTGAGGAGCAATCTCGCAGAGAGGTTGCATTACAAAAAGTCGTTCTGACATTAAAGGATGCGGAATAATCAAATCGGTTTCTTCAATAACCAAATCGCCGTAAAGCAATATATCAACATCAATAATACGGTCCTCATAATGACCTTCAGACGATTTACAAGTCCTACCCATCTGCCGTTCTATCTCCTTCGTAGCAGACAACACGCTATGCGGCGAAAGCGCGGTTTCAACTCCGACGGCTACATTAATAAAACTATTTTCCGAGGAGAATCCCCACGGTTCAGTAACATAAAGAGCCGATCGGGAAATTATTCTCCCAACCAGCTCTTCTATATGATTGATAGCTACTTCGATGTGCCGCTCTTTATCGCCGAGATTGGTACCAATGCTGAGATAAAGCACAGCCATCTTGTTTAATCGATTATAAGCATGGCATCGCCATACGTACCGAAACGATAATTTTCTTTCAACGCAACATCATAGGCATGCATTACTTCATCGTATCCGCCGAAGGCAGCCTGAAGCATCAATAACGTAGACAGCGGCATATGAAAGTTGGAGATCATACTATTGGCAACTGTAAAGTTATAAGGCGGGAAAATAAATTTATTTGTCCACCCGTCAAAAGGTTTGATCCGTCCATAAGTATTGACAGTACTTTCTATAGCCCGCATTACTGTCGTACCAACGGCGCAGACATTGCGACTCATATCCTTTGCCTTATTGACTACAGAAACAGCTTCCTCGCCAACGATCATTTGCTCAGAATCGGTTTTATGCTTAGTCAAGTCCTCAACATCTATTTCGCGGAAATTGCCCAAACCTGCATGAAGTGTTACGAAAGCAAAGTCAATGCCCTTTATCTCGAGACGTTTCATCAATTCGCGACTGAAATGCAGTCCGGCAGTAGGAGCCGTCACAGCCCCTTCATTCTTAGCAAAGATGCATTGAAAATCTTCTGCGTCTTCGGGTCTAAGCTCTCGCTTGATGATGCTATGTGGTAGCGGTGTTTCGCCAAGAGCATACAATGCATTCTTAAATTCCTCGTGCGGTCCGTCGTAAAGGAAACGAAGAGTACGCCCACGAGAAGTGGTATTGTCTATTACTTCGGCAACCATCGAATCATCTTCACCGAAGTAGAGTTTATTTCCGATACGTATCTTACGCGCCGGATCTACAAGAACATCCCACAAACGCAATTTTTCATTCAGCTCGCGCAACAAAAACACTTCAATGCGCGCTCCAGTCTTCTCTTTATTACCATAAAGACGAGCTGGAAATACTTTAGTATCATTGAAGATAAAGCAATCTTTATCATCGAAATAGTCAATAACGTCTTTAAATATTCTATGTTCAATCTCACCTGTCTTCCGATGAAGTACCATCAGTTTTGCTTCATCCCGGAAATGAGCCGGGTGTTGAGCGATTTTTTCTTCCGGTAATTTAAATTTGAATTGCGACAGCTTCATAATTGTTTTTATTTTTGTTGTTTATAGTTTCATCTAATTATTTATTTCTTCCTCTTGTTCTATCTCTTGGCGGTCGAGCCATTCGCCGAACAGAAGCGGATCAAGACATTTGTCTACCGTTATATCCCCCACTCTGGTACGCCGTAGCGAAGTAAGGTATGCCCCACTGTGCAATGCTTCGCCGATATCGCGGGCCAATGCTCTGATGTATGTACCTTTACTGCAAACGACCCTTATTTTAATATCTGGAATATTGCACTCCAACAATTCTATTTCATCAATAACCAGTGTCTTCGGCTTGAGTTTTACTTCTTTTCCCTTGCGAGCCTTCAAATAAGCAGGTTGTCCATCTATTTTACAAGCCGAAAAAGAGGGAGGTATCTGCTGAATCTCGCCAATAAAAGTAGCCAACGTCTGTTCTATGAGCTCCTTGGTGATGTGTTCCGTAGGATAAGTAGCATCTATCTCATGTTCCATATCAAACGAAACCGTAGTAGCTCCCAACCGAAGTCCGGCAACATATTCTTTTGTATGACTTTGCAGTTCTTCAATCCTTTTAGTAGCTCTACCGGTACATATCACCAATACACCCGTAGCAAGTGGATCAAGCGTTCCTGCATGTCCTACTTTCAATTCTTTTTTTTTCAAACCGAGCTTTGCACAAAGTTGGAATCGTATCATCGATACCACTCTGAAAGAAGTCATACGGTATGGTTTATCAAAACAAAGAACTTCTCCTTTTCTAAATTTCATCCGGCAATATTCATAGGGTGACCGCTTAACAGCCAGATTAGAATAAACGCACCCACGATGATACGATAAACGCCAAAAGCTTTAAATCCATATTTAGTCAGAAAGTCAATAAAACCCTTTATAGCTAACATAGCTACAAAAAAAGCAATCACACTTCCCAATAGTAGAATAAAAATATTATTCGACGTGATAGCACCCGCATCACCTGGTTTATACAATTTAAAAATATCGAGTACCGTAGCGGCAAACATCGTAGGCACAGCCAGAAAGAAAGAGAATTCAGCCGCATCCTTGCGAGTGAATTTCTGAGACATACCGCCTACAATAGTAGCCATCGAACGAGAGACTCCCGGTATCATGGCAAGACATTGGAAAAGACCAATATTAAAAGCTTTCTTTTCGGTCATCACCGTCCGTTCATTGCCCTTATTGAAAATACGGTCGCAGAAAAGCATAAAGATACCGCCGACTACCAACATCGACGCCACTACCGTGACACTTCCCAAAAGTTCATCCACTATTTTGTTTCCCAATCCACCAATAACGATGGCAGGAATGAAAGCTACAAACAATTTCCAATAGAAGTCCCACTTATGCAAGAATCTCTGCAATGAAGAAGCCCCTTGGGGAGCAGGAGTATGATTAAGACGAAAAAAACGTTTATAGTAAAGTACAATAACCGACAAGATAGCACCAAACTGAATAATCACGGTAAAAGCCTTAACAAATGGAGTACTTTCTATCCCCATCAGGTTCTGAGCAATAATCATGTGTCCTGTCGACGAAACCGGTAGAAACTCGGTCAGTCCTTCAACAATCGCTAGAATAATTGTTTGAATAATTGTCAATCCACCCATTATTTATCATCTTTTGGTTTACGCAAAATAGCAAAGATGATAGAGAGGTAGCCCAATAGGCAGACAACCGGAGCAACCTTTATACGACGAAAGCTGAAAATATCAGGTTCGTAATGCGTCTCGCTTGAATTGGGACCCACCATCAATAAGAAACCTATAATGACAACCGCTACTCCGATAGCCAACATGATATAGTTGGTCTTATCAAAAGCAAATTTTCTTTTGTCTTCCACACCGTTATTTGTATCTGTCTGTTTCATAAACATTGAGTTTTAAACATAATATAAAGTACTAGCTTTCATTCGTAAATACTTATTGATAGACAAGTAAGCACATAATAAAGTAATCAGCACGCCGAAAACTAAAACACTAAGCGTCACCACAGTCATCACATTCCACGTGAGTATATCACCAAGTGTTGGTTCCAAATCAACCAACCAATACACACCGATCCATAAAATAATATTGGCGAAAACTCCCGCAATAAGACCGCCCCAAGCACTTCGCAACAAAAAAGGCTTGCGAATAAATCCCCAACTGGCACCTACCAGCTTCATGGTATGTATCAAGAAACGCTTGGAATGAATACTTTGTCTAATCGTATTGTTGATAAGAGCAAACGAAATAAGTGTAAGCAAGAATGCCAATCCCAGCAGCACAGCACTAATATTGCGAATATTACTATTCACCGCATCCAGCAAGCCTTGTTGGTAAAGCACATCTTTCACATTGCTGTTATGTCTTATAGCATTCGATATTTTGGTGATACTATCCGAATTGGCATAAGCCGAATGAAGTTTCACCTCGACCGAAGCGGTAAACGGATTATAACCTAAAAAATCGGACGGGTTGGTACCCATTGCAGCCGTTTGTTCTTTCAAGGCGTGCTCTTTCGATATATATTGCAAATTCTTCACATAAGGTTGCTTACGCAATTGATGCATCAGCTGCATAGCTTGTTGGGGCGATGTATCGTCGCTCAACAAGAAAGAGAAGTTTATATTTTCTCGTACATAAACCGAAAGATTATTGGCCGTTAGTGAAAAAGCCACTACCAAGCCCAACAATATCAACACCATCGTAGTGCTAATATTGGACGTAACAAATTGCATGTCGGAATGAGACGATTTCTTTTTTGTTTTCTGTTGCTTCACCATCGTTTTACTTTCTGAATATATAGATTATAGAACTGCTTAGTTCCTTGTGCCTCATGGCATGGAGATAGGCACGCAAACCGTTCCATAATCCCCTGACAAAAGGACACGAATGTTTCAAATTTTTCTCGCTCAGCATAGATACATAGAATGCATCGAAAGGCATCGGATAATATGTCGCCAACTTAAATCCATGACATTCACCTTCAGCCCTCATAGTATCGAGAGTGAAATGCCACAAATGACGAGGCACATCATAAGGAGCCCATTCCTTACCATATATCCGGGCATCACAAGAGGCACAATTGGGGACAGCAATAACCAGCACGCCGTCTTCATTTAGAAGTCGTTCGAATACACTCCACACCTCATCCAGCTTTTCCAAATGTTCCATCACATGCCATAAAGTTATCGCATCGAAAGAACGGGCGGCAAAAGTCTCGAGTGCATCGTCTTCTTTCACTTGCAAGGTGAAGTGTTTCAAAGCGAAATCGCGCGCCGCGGCATTCTTTTCTACTGCCTCGACCTTCCATCCTCTACGTCGCATGGCATGTGGAAAATACCCCGTTCCGGTACCTATATCAAGCAAACGTCCTGTTTTGCAATGAAGTTCATTCTCGATAAGACGGGCTTTGCGTCGCAACATCATGCATCGCACCCAATGGTAAATGGTATTCATCGCACCCTTACGCGTATCGGAATGAGAGATGTAGTCGGGCGACTCATAATATCGTCCTATCTCTGACTCTTCAGGTGCATTCTGGGTGAAAGTAAAGCCACAATCGTCACAATGATAAACCTCAAATGTTTCTCTTGTAGCATAATAGTCTGTACATTCCATCACGGAATGAATGCGACTCCCCTTGCACAGCGGACAAGATGTATGATTTAGTTTATTCATTATCTGATACGTATTACGGCATTCTTCCCAAATTTGGTGCAAAGTAACAAATAAATAGTGATGTAAGATATATTCTTTAAGGAGATTTAATACTTACTACTTTTTAGCAGACTTGGCAGCAACTTTCCGACGAGGCGAAGCTTTCTTCTTCTCACCCTGCTCGGCTATGATTTTTTGGCATCCGGGCAAGTCGAGTTCCTCGGGAACCGTACCTTTTGGTATCTTGTAATTGCTTCCTTTATATGAGATATAGGGACCGAAGCGACCATTGAGAATTGCCACATCGGGATCTTCGTCAAACGATTTGATATGCCGTTTGGCTTCAGCCTCCCGTTTGGCCAAAATCAACTCTACCGACTCATCGAAAGTAATGGTCATCGGGTCTTTTTCTTTAGGCATAGAAGCATATAGGGAACCGTGACGTACATAAGGCCCAAAACGGCCTATATTTACAGAGACAGGTTTGTCTTCGTATTCTCCCAATGTGCGAGGCAACTTGAACATTTCGAGAGCTTCTTCCATCGTAATGGCTTCCATCGAAATACCCTTCGGCATCTGCGCAAAGCGGGGTTTCTCTTCGTCGCTAGCAGAACCCACCTGTATCATTGGACCAAAACGGCCTATCTTCACAGACACCACCTTGCCGGTAGCAGGTTCATTGCCCAATATTCTTTCTCCCACCTTGTGTTCGGTCTTGATCGCCAGCGTAGCCTCAACAGAAGGATGAAACGCTCCATAGAACTTCTTCAGTATCTCGGTCCATTTTTTCTGTCCTTCTGCCACTTCATCAAACTCTTTTTCGACATGGGCAGTGAAGTGGTAGTCCAATATATCGGGGAAATACTGATTCAAGAAATCATTCACCACCAATCCGATATCGGTAGGTATCAGTTTTGATTTCTCGGCGCCCACCATTTCAGTGTTCACCTTGTCCATTATTTCGCCTTCTTCCAGTTTCAACACCGTAGCCTCGCGCTTCTCACCTTCTTTATTATCCTTGTCCACATAGCCTCTCTGCTGTATGGTCGAGATAATCGGAGCATAAGTAGAAGGACGGCCTATGCCAAGTTCCTCCAATTTGCGCACCAAGCTCGCTTCCGTATAGCGGGGCGAATGCTGAGTAAAACGTTCTGAGGCTATTATATTTTGATGATTGAGTATTTGGTCTTTCTCCAGCGGCGGGAGCAATCCGCTTTCTTCTTCTTGCGTATTATCGTCGTCATACGACTCACGGTAGACACGGATGAAACCGTCAAAGGTTATCACCTCCCCAGTAACCGTAAACTTATCGCCATGACTGCTCATAATGGTTACCGTTGTTTTCTCTAATTCGGCATCCGCCATTTGCGAAGCAATGGTACGCTTCCATATCAAATCGTATAAACGCTTTTCCTGAGCCGAACCCGAGACAGAAGCATCCCCTATATTAGTAGGTCTGATAGCCTCATGAGCTTCCTGGGCACCAATAGTTTTGGTCGTAAACTGACGCGAATGGGAATATTGTTCACCCATCTGTTCGCCTATCACCCGCTTGCAGGTAGCCAAAGCCAATGAGGATAAATCCACAGAGTCGGTACGCATATAGGTTATCAATCCTGATTCATACAAGTTCTGGGCTATCATCATGGTACGATTCACCGTGAAGCCCAATTTACGGGCAGCTTCTTGTTGCAACGTAGAAGTGGTAAAGGGAGGAGCTGGCGAACGCTTGGCAGGTTTAACCACCTTATCGGCAATCGTAAAAGTAGCGCCCTTACAACTTTCCAGAAAAGCTTCGGCCTCCGCCTTCGTTTTAAGACGTCGAGCCAATTCGGCTTTCAGTTCCACCAATTTGCCGTTCTCGTTAGGCACAATAAATGTGGCAATAACTCTATACGACGATTCGCTTTTGAAAGCCTGAATTTCTCTTTCCTTATCCACTACTAGGCGAACAGCCACCGATTGCACACGGCCAGCCGAAAGCGCAGGCTTCACCTTACGCCAGAGAATAGGCGACAATTCAAAACCCACGATACGATCCAACACACGTCGAGCCTGTTGGGCATCCACAAGATTCGTATCTATCTTCCGCGGGTGCTGAATGGCATTCAGTATAGCGGTTTTGGTAATTTCATGAAAAACGATACGTTTGGTATTCTCGGGCTTCAGTTTCAATACTTCATACAAATGCCACGAAATAGCCTCTCCCTCGCGGTCCTCATCGGATGCCAGCCAAACCGTACTTGCTTTGCCAGCCTCCGTTTTAAGCTTAGAAACCAATTCTTTCTTCTCTGCGGGAATTTCATATTTCGGAGCAAAATCATTCTTTACATCGATGCTGAATTCTTTTTTCTTCAGATCACGAATATGTCCGTAACTCGAGAGCACTTCGTAATCGTCGCCCAAGAATTTACCTATTGTTTTCGCCTTTGCAGGGGACTCTACTATAACCAGATTTTTTTGCATAACTAATACTTTGATGAAAAGGAGTTCACCTATTAACAACCGCAAAAGTAGAAAAAAAACAATTCTTACACCTTATAAATAAGGGATAATCTATTTTTTTTTAGAAAAAAAGAACAATTATACAATGTTTCAGACTAAACGACCATTTTCACGCCCCACATTAACAAATAAACACAAGTTCCAAACAAAGAAATAAACACGTAAGTAAATATTTTATTCCAACTGATAATTCAAAATTCTTGTATTCCTTGTCAGATATCCACATTTATTGATGATTGGGTGCCGAGTACACCACAGATTGACATGTCACAAACAATCAATCGGTTACAAGAAAAATATATAAGCGCATCAACAATGAGTAAAATAAAAAAGAAAAAGGCATGCAGTATTTCAACAAAAAAGCATCTTATTCTTATAAGGTATATTTTACTTTTGCATATTGAATTCATTAACTATATTGCCCGCTCATGAGTTTAGAAAACTTAGTAGATAAATGTAAAAAGAGAGACAACGATGCCATGTCTGTTCTTTATGAGATTTATTTCCAACAAATGTTCAATATATGTCTAAGTTACGTTAAAGATGAGCAAATAGCTAAGGATATAGTTCATGACGGTTTTATCATTGTATTTACTGCTATCCACTCTCTACGAAAATCTGAGAGATTAGGTAGCTGGATAAAACGAATCATGACAAATCTCTGCCTACAATATCTAAATCAAGACAAAAATAAAATTTCAATCGAAAAACTTGGTGAAGACGAACAACCTTTGCAAAAAGAAGAATGGGGAGAAGACGTATTACCCATGAATGTGATTGTATCCATGATAGACAAACTCCCTAAGGGATATCGCAAAATATTCAAGTTATCAGTCCTTGAGGGTTTATCGCATCAAGAGATAGCCGAAATATTACATATCGACCCTCATTCATCTTCTTCACAACTATATCGCGCAAAAAAGAAGCTAAAAGAGATGATTACAAAATACAGAACTCAAATGCTCACTATTTTGCTGATAATTACATCATTAATTTTATATATCCATAACGACACGAGAACTAAAAGAAGTATCGCTACCTACAAAAAAACGCAATATACGACACCAGATATATCCAATATCGTAACCAAAACACCTTTATTAATTACTTCGAACATTAAACCGGCACCTATCACCAAGCAATTAATATCCTCTGACAAGAGAAGCAATAAAGCAGAAATGGAAAAAAGCGCCATACCTATAATAAACAAAATAACAGTATTGGATTCAATACATATAGAAACACAACCTATTCTAAAAATAGAAAGAGATAGCATCACCCATACAGCTCAACAATATAATGTAAAGCACATAGGCAAAACACCTGTCAAGAAATGGAATTTAACTTTATATCCCGATTTTGCACAAGGATTAAGCCAAACAATGCCAATACTGATTCAATCATTTTTGGATTCATCGTCCGAGCCTATTAAAAGCTGGGAAGAATATTACAAAAAATTAAAAAGCACATACAACTCACCAGATAAGCGAGACAAAGAGACAAATGCTCTTCTTGAAGTAGCACAACGCAATAGTGGAGAAATCGAAAAGGAAAAACTTTTTGAAAAACCAACAACCTATAATATTCGTCTCTACAAATCTGTAGGAAAACATTGGGGTATAGAAACAGGTCTTCGTTTCACCAGACTAGTTGCAAATTTTAAAACCGGAAAGAGTTCGTATCTAAACGAAAAACAAAAAATAGACTATATAGGTGTTCCATTCAATGCCGTATATACAATAGGGAACTACAAAAGAATCAAACTCTATAGCAGTGGAGGCATCACTCTGGACATTCCAATAAAAGCTTCATCAAAGATATCTTACATAGTAGATAACCATAGTGTTTTCGCCAAACAGCAATCAATATCCAATGCTCCTCTGCAATGGTCCGTACAGACAGAGCTTGGCATTAGTTACAAAATATTTCCACATATCGAACTCTTTTTTGCCCCGAATCTACATTACTATCTAAATAACGGGAATAAGATAGAAACGAGTTGGAAAGAACGCCCATTACAACTATCTTGGCCTATGGGTGTAAGATTATCATATTAAAAGACGTTCAATCATGCAGTCATAGAGTTAAACGTATATCTCCTAAAATCCGCAACTATCATCCAATACACGATTAAGGGTAGATTTATGAGTCGTTAGTAGTAGCTTTCAGTAAAAAGCAACAGCACAACATCAATATGTAGCCAACATCCCCTTACCCCACGATG